>Ga0233425_10000102_pt1 | contig 210355 bp, 217 predicted proteins | sample Watercolumn_Towu_2_FD_181712 | JGI IMG/M metagenome (GOLD analysis project Ga0233425, IMG submission 181712) | Freshwater microbial communities from Lake Towuti, South Sulawesi, Indonesia - Watercolumn_Towuti2014_140_MG | ecosystem: Environmental > Aquatic > Freshwater > Lake | place... | reverse complement strand
AAGGCTGCACGCCCGACGCTCGCTCAGCCCGTGATGGTCACGAGCATATGCGACGGCCTCCCGCTTGGCGCCGGGCGTCACCATTTTTTTGATGTCAGATCCTTCAGCACCGCATTGTCGAGCATCGAGTCCGCAAGCAACCGCTTCAGCTTCGCGTTCTCGTCCTCGAGCGAGCGTAGCCGCTTCGCCTCCGACACCTCAAGGCCGCCATACTTGGCCTTCCAGTTGTAGATCGTTGCTTCCGACACCCCGTGTCGCCGCGCCAGCTCGCCGGTCTTCGCGCCCGCCTCCACTTCCTTCAACACCCCGATGATCTGCTCTTCCGAAAACCTCAAACGCTTCATCTGTCCGTCCTTCCTTCAAGACCGGACTCTAATCACTGTTGGAGGAAAATCAGGGGGTCACGTCAGTGTCATAGCCGGCCGAAAGCGCCGCCATGCGGCCGAGATCGCCCCCCTGCTTGCCCTTCTGGGTCGAGGTCGACCAGATGATGTCGTCGACCGTTGCGGTATCGAGATTGTTGCGGTCGCGGATCGCGGCGAGAACGGTCGCCGCGAGATGCTGGGGATGCAGATGCGACAAGGCGCCCTTGCCGGGCTTGCCGATCCCGCGCGGGGTACGGACGGCGTCAATGATATAGGCTTCGGTCATGGCGTGAATCCTTGTGGTCAGGCGGGGATCTGGTTGAAGGGGACGCCCTTGTCGGGGCGATGGTCCTGAGGCAGGCCGAGGATCTTCTCGGCGATGGTGTTCAGCAGCATCTCGTCGGCGCCACCCGCGATGCGGCCTGTGGGGGCATTGATCCAGCTAGAGGTCCAATCCTCCTTTTGCGAGGCATGGTCGTCGAAGGCGAAGCCGTCGCTGCCCCGAAGGTCGATCGCGAGTTCGGAGAGCTTCTGGCGCGACCGCACCGACACCAGCTTGTTGAGCGAGCCCTCGGGGCCCGGGACCATACCCGCCTGCATCATCGCCATCGCGCGCGCGGTGATCGAATTGAGACCGTTCCGCATCGCATAATTGCGCGCGATCTGCTGCCGGATGCGGCCGTCGGCGATCGCGGGTTTGCCGTTGACCAAGGTAGCCTTCGCCAGTTCCACGAACAGGTCGAGATGCGGGCCGAAGCCGCCGCTGTCGGTCGCGACATAGCGTTCGATCATCAGCGTCGCCATTGCGACGGCAAAGCCGCCGCCAACGGGCGACATGCGCTGATCGTCGTCGACCTTCACATCGTCGAAGAACACCTCGTTGACGTGGCTGTCGCCACCCGCAAGCCTGATCGGACGCACGGTGACGCCGGGCGCTTTCATGTCGACCCAAAAATAGGTGAGGCCCTTGTGTTTTGGTACGTTCGGGTCGGTGCGGACGACGATGACGCCATAATCGCTATACTGTGCCCAACTCGTCCAGACTTTTTGCCCGTTGATTTTCCATCCGTTGCCGTCGGGTTCGGCCTTGGTCCGCAGTCCGGCGAGGTCGGATCCGCCCGCGGGTTCCGAGAAGAGCTGGCACCAGATTTCCTCGCCGCGCAGCGCCTTCAGCACGCGCTCCTTCACAAAGGCCTTGTCTTCGCCGAACTGCATCAGGATCGGCACCGGCATACCGAGCGAGATGCCGAAATAGGCGTTGGGGAAGCCGTGCTTCATTTCCTCGCTGTCGAAGGTCACCTTCTCGAGATGCCCGAGCCCCTGACCGCCATATTCGACCGGCCAGTTGATGCCTGCGTAGCCCGATTCGAACTTTGCGGCCTGATAGCGGCGGGCGAGGGCAAGGTCGTCGGCTTCGGACAGGCCTTTGCGCGCCGCTTTGCCGAACGCCGGCACCATCGATTCGAGCCAGGCGGCAGCCCTGGCGCGATAGGCTTCGAGATTGCTCATGCCGCTTCTCCCGTCAGGCAGTCGACCAATATATCTTCCCAGAACAGCCCGTTGCCCTGCTCGATCGCGAGGCTGCGCGCGCGGCGCATGTGGAGGTGGAGACCCGCCTCCCAGGTTACGCCGATGCCGCCGTGGATCTGGATGCCGTCGCGTGCGGCGGTGTCATAGGCCTCGGTCGCCGACAGGCGCGCCGATGCCGCCGCGACGATGAAATCGGGAGCACCCTCGCGCGATGCGGCATGGATGCAGTTCGCGCGCGCAAGTTCGACCAAACCGTAAAGTTCGGCGATGCGATGCTTGACTGACTGGAAGGCACCGATGACCTGACCGAAGGCGCGGCGCGTGAGCGCATAGTCGCGCGCGATTTCCATCATCGCCTCGGCGCCGCCCGTCTGCTCGTGCGCGGTAATGACCGCTTGGAGCGCGAGGATGTGGAGCGCGGCTTCGCGCGCTGCGCCGTCGATGGCCAGCGGCTGCGCCGGTATATCGGTGAAACCAAGGTGGGCGTAGCAGCGGCTGTTGTCGAAACTGCCGATGGCGCTGCGCTCGACATCGGAAAGTTCGGCCACGACGAGAAGGGGGCCCAGCGCCCCCATGGCGTAGATCACCGCGATGTCGGCGACGATGCCGCCGGTAACCCCGGCCGCCCGCCCGCTGATCCGGCCATCGGCAAAGCGGATTGCCGGATAGGCGGGCAGCGGATCGGAGCCCGACGCAAAGGCGACGGCGCCGACGATTTCGCCGCTGGCAAGCCCGGGCAGCCAGCGCGCCTTCTGTTCGTCCGACCCGTAAAGCTCGATGGCTTTGGCGCAGCCGAAACCCGAAGTCAGGAAAGGTGCGCCGCTCAGGGTGCGGCCCGCCTGATGCGCGATCAGGCCGAGTTCAACGAGGCCCAGTGCAAGCCCGCCATATTGCTCCGGCAGGGCGAGGGCGGTCCAGCCCTGTTCCTTGGCAGTGTTCCAGAACCCCTCATGATAGCGGCCGGTCATCTCGAGCAGCGGCAACAGCTCGTCCTTGCTCACCCGCGCCTCGAGCACGCGGCGCGATTCGGTTGCGATCGCCTGCTGGCCTTCGTCATACAAAATCGACATGCCCGTCCAATCTTTGGCTTTTTTCCGGTCTATTCCTCGGTCCGACGCGACGCTTCCGCTAGCGGATCGTAAATTTCTTGGCCTTGTCGGCCATCAGCGCCGCGCGGTTCACCTGCGGCACGCCGACCGGATTGCCGATCTGGCAATATTTGAGGCCCTGCTGGAGTGCGACGCTGCGCGGCAGATCGAGCGATTCCCAAATCGCCTTGACCGAACCGGCGGTCGCTGCCGGGGGTTTCGCCGCGATCGCCGTCGCCAGTTCGTGCGCGCGCGGCCACAGCTCGTCCAGCGTCGTGATTTCGCTCACCAGTCCGATGCGAAGCGCGGTCCCGGCGCCGATGCGCTCGTCATTGCCGAGCAATACCATACGCAGCACGTCGTGCAGCGGCATGTGATACGTCATGCCGATCGGTTCGAGCGCGCTCGTCATGCCATAGGTGACGTGCGGGTCGAAGAAGGTCGCTTCCTCGGAACAGATGATGATGTCGCTCTCGTTGAGCCAGTAAAAGGCGCCGCCCGCAGCCATGCCGTGCACCGCGGCGATCACCGGCTTCCAGCAGTTCATCGACTTGGGCCCGAGGTAATTGCCGGGGTCTTCGCAGTGCCAGATGTTGGCGAGGTCGACGACGGTCCCACCGGGCTTCTGCGATTCCTTGACGTCGACCCCGGTGCACCACGCCTTGCCCGGGGCGGCGCGGAGCACGCAGCAATGGACATCGTCCTCGCGCGCGATCCACTTCCACAGATGTTCGAATTCGTCCATCATCTGCTTGGTGAAGCTGTTCATCGCCTCGGGCCGGTTGAGGGTGATCGTAGCGATATGATCGGCGACATCGACCAGAATGGTTTCATACTGCATGGGCGGGGCTTCCTCTCCGACCGTTCCTGTTCGGCGTTCTCATGGTTGACCTAGTTATACAACTCGCTATGACATAGTCCACAACAAGAGGGCAAGGCCTGCGATGAATTTCGACCTTAGCGATGAACAGAAAATGCTTGGCGAGCAAGCGCGGTCGCTTCTGGCCGATATGTCGTCGTTCGACCGTCTGCGAACACTGATCGATTCGGGCGCCGAATGGGACGAGCCGCTGTGGCGCGCGCTCGCCGACATGGGCTTCCTCGGTGCTGCGATTCCCGAGGAGCACGGCGGGCTCGGCCTTGGCGCGCTCGACCTTGGCGTGATCATGGAAGCGCTCGGTGCTGCGAATGCTGCGGTGCCGTTCATGAGTTCGATCATCCTGGGAGCCGAGGCGATCCGGCTGGCTGGCAGCGAGGCGCAGAAGGCGGCGTGGCTTCCCAAACTGGCGAGCGGCGAGGCGGTCGCGACCTTCGCCTATACCGAAGGTCCGGGGCCGGTGTTTGCGACGGGCGCATCGCTCGCGGGCGGGCGCCTTTCGGGAAGCAAGTCTCCGGTCGCCGACGCCGGCATTGCCGATATCGCGGTCGTTCTCGTCGCGGGAGGCAGTTTTGCGCTGGTCGAACTGGATCAGCCCGGCGTGACGCGGACGAAGCTCGACAGCTTTGACCAGCTCCGCCCGCACTACCGCCTCGATTTTGCCGGTGCCGTGGCGGAGGCAATGCTGGGAGCAGGCAAACTCGACCGGCTGATCGACCATGCGGCGGTGCTTGCGGCGTTCGAAGCCGTGGGCGCGTCCGAAGCCTGCCTTCGCATGGCGCGCGACTATGCGATGGAACGCCAGATGTTCGGACGTCCGCTCGCGGGGTATCAGGCGATCAAACACAAGCTCGCCGATGTCGCGGTGGCGACCGAACTCGCGCGCTCCAATGCCTATTATGGCGGTTGGGCGGCCGAATCCTCGCCCGACGATCTGCCGGCAGCGGCGGCGGCAGCGCGCCTGTCGGGCATCAAATGCTTCGAACTCGCCGCGCGCGAGAATCTGCAGGTGCACGGCGGCATCGGCTATACGTTCGAGGCGAACTGCCATTTCTATTACCGGCGCGAGCGCATGCTCGCCGTGCATCTCGGCAACCGGGGTTTCTGGGCCGACCGGTTGCTGGATGCGCAGCGGGGCAGCCAGGCGAAGGCGGCGTAAGATGGATTTCAACGACAGCTCCGAAGAAGCCGCCTTCCGCTCGCAAGCGCGCGATTGGCTCGCTGCTCATGCCCCTGCGCACGAACTGACGCCGGGCGAAAAAATATCCGACACCGAAGAGGCCGACCGCGGCCGGGCGTGGATGCGCGCGCTTTACGAGGGCGGCTGGTCGGGGCTGACCTTCCCCAAGGCGCTCGGTGGGCGCGGGCTGTCGGGCGCGGAGGCGGTGATCTTCGCCGAGGAAGAGGGCAAATATCACCTGCCCAAGGGGCCCTTCACTTCGATCGGCACCGGCATGGCGCTCCCCGTGATCGCGAAACACGGCACCGACGCACAGCGCGCGCGCTTTATCGAAGCGACGCTGAAGGGCGACCTGACGTGGTGCCAGCTCTTCTCGGAGCCTGCCGCGGGGTCCGACCTTGCGGCGCTGCGCACCAAGGCGGTGCGCGCCGATGACGGCAGCGGCGACTGGATCGTCAACGGCCAGAAAGTCTGGTCGAGCTGGGCGCATTTGACGGACTGGGGTATTCTGGTTGTGCGGACCGACCCGACCTTGCCCAAGCATAAGGGGCTGACCTTCTTCGTCGTCGACATGAAGACGCCGGGAATCGAGACGCGCCCGATCCGCCAGATTTCGGGTGCGAGCGAGTTCAACGAAACCTTTCTCACCGACGTCCGCATTCCCGACGCGAACCGGATCGGGGCAGAGGGCGAGGGCTGGGCCTGCTGCATGACCGTCTTGATGGGAGAACGTCTCGGCTCGGGTGCGCATCGCAGCGGGATCGGGCCTTTGCTCGATTATGCCGCGGCGACCCCCGACGGGCATGGCGGTACCATGCTCGACGACCGTGCGGTGCGCCAGCAACTCGCCGAAGCACTCGCCGAGGAACAGGGCGAACGTTTCTTTCAGGCGCGGCTGCGGACGATGGTCTCCAAAGGTGAAAATCCCGGCGCACTCGCGGGGATGGTCAAGCTTGCCTATGCGGGGCGCTACCAGAAGACCAATGGCCTCGCGCTCGAGCTGCGCGGGCTCGCGGGCATTGCCCCCGAAGCTGGCGACACCGCGACCGGTGACGTTCAGTATGATTATATCTATTCGACCGTGATGCGCATCGCAGGCGGCGCCGACGAGGTGCTGCGCAACCAGATCGCCGAACGCGTTCTGGGGATGCCGGGCGAAGTGCGAATGGACAAGGATGTGCCATTCGAGACGTTGAAGGGGTAATTTGTCTCCCTCTCCTTTAGGGAGAGGACGGGCTAGGCCGCCCGTCGCCGCTCCGCCGCCGCCTTTGCCAGGGGGGCAACCAGATCCTTCTTCAAAATCTTCCCGTTCGGATTGAGCGGCATCATATCCATTACGACAAGCGTGCGCGGAACCTTGTTGTCGCCCAGATGCTCCCTGCAAAAGGCGATGATCTCGTCGCCTGTCGCGGCCTGGCCGGGGCGAAGCGTCACGGCCGCCGCAATATCCTCGCCCAGCACCTCGTGCGGCACGCCGACGACGGCGGCCTGTTGGACCGCCGGGTGCAGATGCAGCACCGTCTCGATCTCGAGCGGCGTGATGTTGTAGCCGCCGCGGATGATCAACTCTTTCGACCGGCCGGCCATGATCAGGTCGCCATCTTCATCCACATAGCCGAGGTCGCCGGTCTTGGTCCAGCCGCCCTTGAAGCTCTCGGCGGTCGCCTCTGCGTCGTTCCAGTAGCGACGCGGGTGCTTCTGCCAGCCGAAGATTTCGCCGACGACATTTGGCTCGGATATGACATTGCCCGCCTCGTCACGAATCTGCATATGCGCCGGCAGCTTGCCGACGCAGCCGGGCTTCAGCACCTGCTCCTGGCTGGTCGTGCCCAGCCCGACCCCGCCTTCGGACATGCCGTAACTGTTGCGGATGCGCAGGTGCGGCCACAGGTCGGCCGCGCGTTTCACCGAATCGTGCGGAAGCGGCGCGGTGCCCGTCATCAGATATTTGACCTCCGCCATATCGTAGTCGGCAACGTCGGGATGATCGAGCACGAGGCGCAGCATCGATGGCACCAAATAGATCAGGTTCGGGCGCCTTTCCTTCGTCAGCTCGAGGAAGCCCTTGGGATCGAACTTCGGCTGGGTGATCGCGGTCGCGCCGCCGCGCGCGGGGAGCATCACGATGCCGATATTGCCGCCGGAGCCGGTGAGCGGCAACGCGTGCAGCGTCGAGCGCGAGCGGTCCTGATTATAGCCGGTGACCCCGGTCATCAGGTCGGGATGCGAGACGACGACGCCCTTGATCTTGCCCGTCGTGCCCGACGTTCCGAGGATTTCGGCATCGGCGTCGGGGTCGAGGCTGGCCTGATCGGGAAGCGCGGACAGGTCGCGCGGCATTGCGTCGACATGCCAGCAGCCGTCGAGTTCCAGATCCTTCACCAACTCGGGGGCGTCGGTCAGACAGAAGCGCGGTTCGCATAGAGCCGCATAGTCGGAAATCTCGCGCGGGTTGAGACGCGTGTTGATCGGGCAGGCGATCCCGCCAGCGCGGAACACCGCAAACACCGCGATCGCCATTTCAACCGCGCGTGCATTGCTGATCGGCAGGAATACGCGGTCGCCGGGGACGAGGCCCGCTGCGGCGAGGCCGCCGCCGATCTCGTCGGCCTCGCGGTCCCATTCGGCGAAGCTGATCTGGCGCCGTGTATCGTCGTGCGCGATCTCGCTCGCCTGATGCTGCGCACGCACCTTCAAAGCATCGCTGATGCGGCGAACTTCCATTACGGCACTATCCCCTTGCTTCGCTATTGGGGATGTATTACCTAGTTATACAACTGGTGACAAGGGAGATATGCGATGGCCGAGGCGAAAAACGACATCAAGGAAAGCGAAGAGTGGCAGAAGGCCGTCGCCTACGAGATTACCGACGCGGACATAGAGCGGCAACGCAAGCTGCTGGGGTTCGACCAGGCGGCGAAAACGCGCGAATATATCCAGGTCGCGACCGAGGACAATATCCGCAACTTCGCGCACGGTATCGGCGACGACAATCCGCTCTATACCGATCCGCGCTATGCGAAGAAGACCCGCTGGGGCAGCGTCATCGCGCCCGGGATGATGGCGGGCGTCATCAACCGGCCGATGCTGGGCGACCCCGTTCCCGACGAGATCAAGGCGCTCCGCAAGAGTCTGTTCAAGGGCATCCACGTCTTCGTGTCGGGCTCGCAATGGGATTTTTACCGCCCGATCTATCCGGGCGATACAATCTACAGCTTCAACGGCGACGAGACCTGCGAGGTCAAGCAGTCCGAGTTCGCAGGGCGTTCGGTGATCGGCGTGCGCCGCGACGTGAAAATCAACCAGCGCGGCGAGGTCGTCGCGGTCTATCGCATCCTGCGCGTACTGACCGAGCGCAAGACCGCCGCCAAGAAGGGCAAATATTCGTCGATCGAGCCCGCGACCTACACCGACGAGGAAATGCAGGCGATTGAGGATATTTATGCCGCCGAACGCGTCCAGGGCGCCGAAAAGCGCTGGTTCGAGAGCGTCGAGAAGGGTGACTCGCTGGGGCTGCAGGTCAAGGGGCCGCTGACCGTCACGGACGTGATCTGCTTCCATGCCGGCGGTTACGGCTTTGTGCCCTATGCGCCGACCGCGAACCGCCTCGCGCACAAGAACCGCCAGCGCATCCCGGCCTTCTATGTGAAGAATGAATATGGCATTCCCGACGTCGCGCAGCGGCTGCACTGGGACCCGACCTGGGCGCAGGCCATCGGCAATCCGATGGCCTATGACTATGGAGTCATGCGCGAAAATTACCTGTGGCAATATCTCAGCGACTGGGCCGGCGACGATGCCGTCATCACCCACATTCACGACGAGATCCGCAAGTTCAACTATATGGGCGACGTCCAGCGCGTGACGGGCGAAGTGCTCGCGAAACGGGAGGAGGGCGGCCAGAGCTTCGTCGATGTGGCGGTGAAATTCACCAACCAGCGCGACGAGGAAACCGTGCGCGCGACCGCGACGATCGCATTGCCGAGCAAGTCCCGCCCGCTACCGCTTTATCCCGCCGTGCCCGACGACCTCGCCGAAAAGGCAGTGCGCATGCTGGCGCGCCACCGCGAACTTGGCGGGGATTGACGACGGCCCCATCCTCCCCACTGGTGGGGAGGTGGCAGCGCGCAGCGCTGACGGAGGGGGTTGGAGTGCGGGAACCGCCGGTCGAATGCCGCCGCCCCCCTCCACCGTTCTGCGAACGGTCCCCCTCCCCGCAAGCGGGGAGGATTTATGAGTGAAGTGCTGATCGACAATGATGCGGGGGTCCGCACCATCACCCTCAACCGGCCCGACCGGCTCAACGCGCTGACAAGCTCGATCATGGCGCCGCTCGCCGACGCCTGCGCCGACGCGGCGCGCGATGCGTCGGTCGGCTGCGTCGTCGTGACCGGCGCGGGCAGGGGGTTCTGCGCCGGTGGCGATCTCAAGGAAGGCGGCGCCGACAAGGCGGTCGTGCCCGCCAATTCCGACGTCGGAAGCCGCAATGAGCAGAGCTTCATACGGCTGCGCGGGTTCATGGAAAGCTCGCGCCTGCTCCACGAAATGCCCAAGCCGACGATCGCGATGGTCAACGGCCCGGTCGCGGGCGCGGGGATCGGCCTCGCCGGGGCGTGCGACCTGCGCTTTGCCGGCAGGAGTGCGAGCTTCCTGACCGCCTTCGACCGCATCGGGGCGGGCGGTGATTTCGGATCGACCTGGTTCTGGACCAAGATTCTCGGCACCGGCGTCGCGCGCGAATTGTTTCTCCTCGGCGAGAAGCTCTCCGCAGAAGAGGCCTTTGCAAAAGGCATCTACACGCGTTTGTTCGACGACGAAGCGCTGCACGACGCGACGATGGCGGCGGCGCGGCGCCTCGCCGACGGTCCGCGCATGGGCTATCGCTATATGAAAGCCAACCTCAACAACGCCGAGGACTGGGCGTTCGAGGCCGCGCTCGATGCCGAAGCGCTGAACATGGGCCTGTCGACCAGCGCGACCGCGATGATCTGGCGCGAGAAGAAGAAGGCCGAAAATCCGGATGGCTGATTTCACGCATATCCGCATCGATCGTCATGAGCAGGGTATTGCGGCGGTGGTCGTCGCGCGGGCCGATATCGGCAACGCGTCGTCGCCCGAAATGCTCGGCGAGATTCGCGATGCCTTTGCCGCGCTGTCGGGTGAGCGCGACGTGCGCGCGATCATTTTCGCCGCCGAAGGAAAGCATTTCTCGGTCGGCGCCGATTTCGCGTTTCTGCAACGGCTGAAGGGCATGTCGGCCAGCGAGATCAAGGATACGGTCTACGCGAACTTCCAGGGCGCGGCGCGTGCGATCTATCGCTGTCCCAAACCGACGCTCGCACTGGTGCAGGGGGCTGCGGTGACGGTTGGCTGCGAACTCGCGCTCGCGTGCGATTTCCGTGTCGCTGCCGAAACCGCGATGTTCCAGGAAAGCTGGATCAAGCTCGGCATCATGCCGCCGCTCGGCGGCACCTTTCTGCTGCCCCGCATCGTCGGATTGGGCCGCGCGATGGAGATGTGCCTCCGCGGCAAGCAGGTGCGCGCCGACGAGGCGCTCGCTATGGGACTGGTGAGCGAAGTCGTCGCGCGGGACGATCTGGAAGCGCGCGGCATGGCATTGGCCCGCGAACTCGCGGCTTCGGCGCCGCTCGGCTATGCGACGGTCAAGCAATCGATCCAACGCGCGCTCGAAAGCAGCATGGAAGCCGAGTGGCAGGCGAACCTGCCGAACCAGGCGCTGCTCCTCGGCAGCCAGGACCATCGCGAGGGGTTGGCAGCGGCAACCGAAAAGCGCGCGCCGCAGTTTCGCGGCGAATAGTCTCAATCGCGCGGGCGACCCGGCCCCACGAACACCGTCTGCGTTCCCTTGGCATAGACGCCGCCCTCGTCCGCGAAGATCGTCTGCGCGACGGCGTGGCCGTTGCCCGCACCCTCGGTATGCGCGTCGAGCAGAAACCAGTCGCCGCGCGGCATGCGCAGGAACTGGACCGAAATGTCGAGATTGGCATAGCTCCATTCATGCGCGTGCGTCGCGCTGCCGACGCCATTGCCGAAATCGGCAAAGAGGCATGCCTTCACGAACGGCGACGTCGGAATGCCCGAAACGACCTCGCCATCCATTCGCATCCACGATACGCCGCGGCCGGGTTCACGGACCCGGCCCATGATCGGGCGCGTCTTGATCGCCCCCGCCATGCTGGCGCCAACGAGAAAATTATCCTCGGGCACGTCCGCGGGTGCCGGGTGCGGTTGGGGCGGCGGGAATTCCGGGGTGTCGAGGTGCCGCGCGCGAAGGACATGCGCCTGCGCGACGAGCTTGCCCCCCGCGACAAGTTCGATGCGGTGAAGCTGCGCCTGCCGCCCCTGCCGTACCGGCACGATGCGGGGTACCAGCAGCGTCCGCGGGACAATTCCCAAAATATCGATCGTCAGGCGGCAGATCTCGAAATCGGTATCGAAGCCCGCATCCTCGACGATATGCCCGATCAGCGCCGCGATCGGCCCTCCCGCGACTGCCTCGGCGAACCAGGGATTGCGTGCGAGGCCCGAAGGGTCGAAACCTTCGCCATCGGCGGTGAAATAATGCGGAACGGTAATCGTATCGAGGCTCATAAGTCCCTCCTAATCAAGCTCGCGCAAGCACACAACATATTTGACGTAGTTATATAACTCGGGCATAGCATTGGCCAGATTCGAGGGAGAGCGTGCGATGGACCTGAGCTATGGCGAGGCCGCCGAAGCCTTTCGCGCGGAGGTCCGCGCCTTTCTATCGTCGCACTGGCCGCCCGCCGCGGACTTGCGCGGTGCCGATCTCAAGGCCTTCATCCGCGCCTTCCGTGCCGCCGCAACCGAAGCGGGCTATCTCTATCGGGCGGTTCCGACGCGTTATGGCGGCTCGGAGCAGCCGGTCGACGTCATCAAGGCGCAGGTGATCCGCGAAGAATTCGCCCGCGCCCGCGCGCCGATGGAGGTCGGCGGCAACGGCATGAACATGACGGTGCCAACGCTGCTCGAAAAGGGAACCGACGAGCAGAAGGAATTATTCATCCGGAGGACGGTCGAAGGCGATTATATCTGGGGGCAGGGATATTCCGAGCCCGGATCGGGGTCCGACCTGGCAAGCGTGCGGACCAAGGGCGAATTGTCCGCCGACGGCAGCAAGTGGATCATCAACGGCCAGAAGATCTGGACGTCGCAGGGGATGCAGTCGACGCACATGTTCATGCTCGTGCGCACCGAGCCCGACGCGCCGAAGCATGCCGGCATCACCTATCTGCTGATCGACCTGAACCAGCCCGGCGTCACCCGGCGGCCGATCCGCCAGATGACGGGCGAGCAGGGCGATCACACCTTCTGCGAATTCTTCTTCGACAATGCCGAAACGCCGGTGTCGTGGCAGGTCGGCGAACGCGGGCAGGGCTGGTATGTCAGCCGCACGACGCTGAAGCACGAGCGCGCGAGCATCGGCAGCGCCGACGGACTCGGGCGCCAGTTCGCCAAGCTGGTCGAACTGGCAAAGGAAGTCGATCGTATCGGCGACCCTGTGATCCGAGACAAGCTCGCGCAGATCGAGGGTTTCGTCCTCTCGCACCGCTACACCAGCTTTCGCCTGTTCAGTTGCGCCGCGGCGGGCGAGGATCCGGGGCCGGTGGCGCTGATGATGAAGCTGCTGCTCACCGAGATCGGGCATGAGATGGCACTTCTGGCGCAGGAACTGATCGGCGAACATGCCTTCATTGAACCCGCAGGGGCGGGCGGACGCGGTAATCGCGGGCCGCGCGGCCCCGAAAAATGGCTCGACCAGATCATGGGCAGCCTCGGCAATTCGATCGCGGGCGGCGCATCGAACATCCAGCGCAACATCATCGGCGAACGCGGCCTCGGCCTGCCGCGCGATCTGGCGATGAGCGGGGAACGCTGACCGATGCACTTTCACCTGACCGAAGAACAGAAGGCGATCCAGGAAGCCGTGCGCCGCACGCTCGCCGACAGCTGGCCGATCGAGCGTATCCATGCCTTCGCCGACGGCGACGCCGATTTCGACCGCGCAAGTTGGGATGCGTTGATGGCGCTCGGCCTTGGCGGCATCCTGTTGCCCGACAGCGGCATGGGGTTGCTTGACGCTGCGCTGGCCTGCGAGGTCGCGGGCGAGGCGGCGGCGGCTGGACCGCTCATTGGCCAACTCCTCGCCGTCGCGGCGGCTGCGGCGAGCGGCAAAGCCAATCCCGATGCCTTGGCGAGTGGCGAAGCCGTCGCGACGCTGGTGCATGGCGGCAGCGCGTTCGTCCCTTGCGCGCGCGCCGCCGATATCTTCCTGGTCGTCGACCGCGCCGCGGGCGTGCGGCTGGTGCCCGCCGGTGACGGCGTGACGATCGAAGCGGTCAGGGCCTCGGATCGCACCCGGCCGGTGTCGAAGGTCGCATTCGCAGACGGCGCGGGCGAAATGCTGTTCGCCGCGGCGGATCCTGTCACCGCGCGCCTTGCCGATGCGGCACTGGTGCTCTGCGCCGCCGACGCGCTCGGCGGCGCGCAGAAGGTCACCGACATGAGCGTCGCCTATGCCAAGGAGCGCGAGCAGTTCGGGCAGCCGGTCGGGCGCTTTCAGGCGCTCAAGCACCAGCTCGCGCATATGGCGCTCGACGTCGAGCCCGCGCGGGCGCTCGTCTGGTATGCCGCCTATGCGTGGGATGCGGAGCTTCCCGACGCGCCCAGGGCTGCAGCGATGGCGAAAGCGCATCTGTGCGACGTCTATGTCCGCGCGACCCGCGCTGCGGTCGCCGCGCATGGCGGTATCGGCTACACATGGGAATATGGCCTCAACTACTGGTTCCGCCGCGCCTTGTTCGACCGCGCCTGGCTCGGCAGCCCGTCGCAGCATCGCGCGCGGGCGGCCGATCTGGCCAGCTGGTAAGCGGTGAACGCGCCGGACAGCCTGCAATTGGCACCGGGGGTGCGGAGGCTGCGCCCCGACGATCATTTCATGATCCTGTCGGAGACCGACGCCTCGCCGATGCACGTCGGCGCGCTGATCATTCTCGATGTGCCGCCGGACGCGCAGGAAGGGCTGGCCGCCGTGCTCCGCCGCCAGCTTGCCGATCGGCTCCCGGCGACGCCGCTGCTCGTGCGCCTGCACGAAGCGCCCGACGGCTATGACAGCGACGTCTGGGCCGACATCGCGCGCGCGGATCTCGAAACGCTCGTTGCCGCCGAACCGCACGACGGCGCCTGGAGCGAGGCCGAGCTTTACGACGCGGTCGCGTCGCTCAATATGCGGCGGCTCGACCTGTCGGGGCCGCCCTTCGCGGCGCATGTCTTCGAACAACTTACGGCGGGCGGCAGCGCAATCTATCTCAAGGTTCATCACAGCGTCGCCGATGGGATCGGGTTTCAGGCCATCCTCGGCCTGCTCAGCGACGCGGCGCCGCCAGCAACCGCGCGCTTCGCCGATGCGCGACTGCCCGAGCCCGAAAAATGGTGCCAGCGTGCCGAAGCACGCTTTGCGGCCGAGGCCGATTTGCGCGCCGCGCAAGCCGCGCGCCGCAAGGATGCGCTCGCCGCGCTCGAAGCGTTCAAGGACGATCGCGAACCGACGCCGGAGCTCAAAATGTCGAGGCCAACCTCGGACCGGCGCCGCTATGCGACGATCAGCATGCCGCTCGCGCGGGTGAAAGCGGCAGGCGCCAGACTTGACGCGACCGTCAACGACATTTTCCTGACGCTCGCCAGCACCGCGCTGCGCAATTATCTGATCGAGATCGACGATCTCCCCGCAACCCCGCTGGTGATCAATTCGGCGCGTTCGTACCGCCGCGACACGCACGGGATGTTCGGCAACCGCATTGTCGCCCTGCATCCGCACCTCGCGACGCATCTCCCCGATCCGGTCGAGCGGCTTCGCGCGATCCAGGCGTCGATGGCATCCGAAATGCAGCGCACCGGCCATGACGAGGCGCTTCTTGACGCCGCCGAAAAGCCTTTTGGCGCGCGCGATCGCCGCGTCGCCTTCGCCGAGCGCATGGCGGGCGGCAAGCGGCTGCTCCCCGGCAATCTGACGCTGTCGAACGTCCCCGGCCCCGCGGAAGCACGCAGCTATGCCGGCTTTCGCCAACTTCATAATTACCCCGTCCCGATCATCGGCTCGGGCCGCTTTCTCAACATCACGTCGCGGCGCAGCGGCGACAATCTCGACATGGGTGTCATCGCCGATGCCGCGAAGATCGCCGACGTCGGCCGCGTCGCCGCGCTCTTCACCGCCGCTCTCGACGAACTGGAGTTTCTTGCATGACCGACGATCTCGCCTTCAAGCCCGAGGACGACCGCTACCACCAGCTGTCCGACGATCCTTACGAGACCGAAACCAACTGGTGGTCGTTCAGTATCCCCGAACGCAAGATCGGCTGCTGGATCCACGCGCCCTATTATCCCAACCGCAAGAGCGTCACCTGGCGTATCTTCGCGTGGGACGACGAGGGGTATGATCCGGCGCGCATGGCCTATTACCGCAAGGTCGAGGAAGCACCGATGCCCGACGCGCCCGACCTCACCGATATCGTCTTCCCCGGCGACAAGGCGGGCGGGGGCTATTCGCTGAAGATGCTCGAGCCGGGCATGAAATATCATCTGCAGTACGACGATCCCGCGCGTGGCTTCGCCCTCGATTTCACGCACACCGGACTCCATGAACCGCATCGCTTCCCGCCCGGCAAGCCCCCGTTCATGACAACGCCGCATTACGACCAGCTGGGCCATGTCGAAGGCTGGATGACCTTGCGCGGCGAGCGTATCCGCATCGACGGGATCGGCGTGCGCGATCGCACCTGGGGTCCTCGCGGCGGGCCTTATGCCGCGAGCCCCAAAGTCTATGCCAGCGACATGGAGCGGGTGAAGCACCCCGGCGGCGCGCGCTGGCGCGAGATCGAGCGCGAACGCGGGCGCGGGCGCATCCAATATATCTTCGGCCATCGCCGCGACGGCACCGGCTTCCTCGGCTTCGTGCGCGTACAGGATGGCGGCGCCGACGGCTGGGCGCCGATGAACGCCGGCTGGATCCGCCGCGACGGCACCTTCGGCAGCCTCGATCCCGCCCGATCGCGGATGCGCACCTTCCGCAGCCCCAAAACCGGCTGGAGCACGCACATGCAGGTCGAGCTCGTCGACGAGCTGGGCCGCGAAATGGTCAGCGAGGGTTTCGTCGTCAGCACGATGAGCGAAGCGGGATATGGGGTGAACCAGCTGATGCGCTGGGACATTGACGGCGGGATCGGCTGGGGCGAAGATCAGGATGTGTGGAATCCGCAGCACTTTATGCGCATGCTCGACGCGTTGAAGGCGACCGCTTGACTGCGATGCTGTCCAATCTTGCGCTGCCGCTGATGTGCGCCCCGATGAGCTTCGCTTCGTCGGTACCGCTCGCGGTGGCCTGTTGCCGTGCCGGGGTGATCGGTGGTTGGCAGGGCGGTACAGTCACGTCCTTTGCCGAGTTCGAGGCATATCTTAAGTCGCTGGCCGCCATCGGCGGCGCGCCGCCGATCGTGAACATGCCCGCCCGCTGGGGCACCGATCCGCAGGCCGCTGACCGGCTCGATCTGCTCGAACGCTACCGCGTGCCCCTCGTGCTATCGAGCCTGGGCGATCCCTCGGCGCTCGTCGCGCGCGTGCACGGTTGGGGCGGGCGTGTCGTCCATGACGTGACGACGATGAAGCATGCCGAAAAGGCGATCGCCGCGGGGGCCGACGGGCTGATGCTGACTTGCGCCGGGGCAGGCGGGCATACCGGCTTTCTGACGCCGATGGCGTTCGTCCCCGCGGTGCGACGCATCTTCGACGGGCTGCTGATCGTCGCGGGCGGCATCGCCGACGCGCATGGCATTGCGGCGTCGCTCGCGCTCGGCGGCGACATCGCCTGCATGGGTACCCGCTTCATCGCAACGCCCGAGAGCGGCGTCGTCGAGGGGCATCGCGCGATGATCCCGACAGTGGGCGCCGACGATATCGTCGCATCGGCAGCGATGAATGGCGTCCCGGCGCACTGGATGCGGCAGTCGATCGAAGCGGTCGGTCTCGACGCCAAGGCGCTGCCCGCCGTGCGTTCGCCGATGCCCGAGGGCGTCATGCCGTGGCGCGACATCTGGAGCGCCGGGCAAAGCGCAGGGCTGATCGACTCAATCGAGTCGGTCGCCGATCTGGTCGCGCGCTTGACGAGGGATTTCGACGCGCTGCCTGCGGTGCCCGACTGGCGCGGGCGCCTTTCCCGCCTGACACGCGGCTGGGGCTAATCCATCGTCAGCACGATCCGTCCCGCACTTTTTCCCGCCGCCGCATCCGCCATCGCCGCCTGAAAGTCCGCGAGCGCATAGCTTCGCGCAATAGCAGGCCTAAGCTTGCCTTCCGCTGCCAGCCCGAACACCGTATCGCGATTGGCGGCGCTTTTTTCGGGCTCGAAGATTCCGAACTGGCGAATGTCGACTCCGATCAGGCTCGCGCCTTTGAGCAATGGCAGGTTGGTGCGCAGCGACGCGATCCCAGCTGGGAATCCGATCACCAGATGCCGCCCGTTCCACGCCAGCGACCGAAACGCCGGGTCGGTCGCCTCGCCGCCGACCGGATCGAAGACGACATCGACGCCCTGGCCGCCGTTTGCCGCCTTGACCTGATCGCGCCAGTCGCCGCCGCGCGCATCGATCACCGCGTCGGCGCCGCCCGCGGCCGCGAGTGCGCGCTTGTTTTCGCTCGACGCCGATCCGATCACGCGTGCGCCCAGATATTTGCCGATCTGCACCGCGGCATAGCCGGTTGCGCCCCCCGCGCCGAGGACGAGGAGCGTCTCGCCCGCATGGAGCCGCCCGCGGTCGACCAGTGCGTGCCAAGCCGTCGCGTAGCTCACCGGGAACACGGCAGCCTCCTCGAACGACAGTGCCTGCGGCATCCGGCGTACTGTGCGAGCGGGCAGGTTTACAGCGCTGGCGAACATGCCGCCCCAGCCGCTCGCGACAACCCTGTCGCCCACCGCGAAATCGCGCACCTCGTCGCCGGTCGCGTCGACAACCCCAGCGCATTCGCTGCCGGGGATATATGGGACCGGCGGCTTCACCTGATAACCACCGGCGGCGGTCAGCACATCGACGAAGCTGATCCCCGACGCTTTCACGGAAATGCGGACTTGCGTCGGAGAGGGCGGCCCCGGGTCATGATCGACAAGCCGATAGGCATCGGGCGGTCCCAGTTCGTCCGCCATGACGGCGCGGCGAATGGCTGTCGGCAGGATCGGCATGGGACACCTCTTGTCACGCGAATATAAGAAGTATAACTAGGTTAGATAGGTATGGGAAGGGGTAGGCTGATGGGCTTCAAGACGCGGATCACCGAAATGCTGGGGATCGAACATCCGATTGTCCAGGGCGGGATGCAGGCGGTCGGGACCGCCGAGATGGCGAGCGCGGTTTCGAACGCTGGCGGGCTCGGCATCATCACCGCGCTGACCCAACCGAGTCCCCAAGCGCTGCGCGACGAGATCGAGCGTTGCCGATCGCTTACCGACAAGCCGTTCGGCGTCAACCTGACGGTCTTCCCGACGATTAACTCGCCCGACTACAACGCTTATGCCGATGCGGTGGTCGAGAGCGGCGTCAAGATCATGGAGACGGCGGGCACCCCGGCGGTTCGCGAGATCTGGGCACGGGTAAAGCCGCACGGAGTCACCATTCTCCACAAATGCACCGCGGTGCGCCACGCGCTGTCGGCCGAGAAGGGGGGCTGCGACATCATCTCGATCGACGGCTTCGAATGCGCCGGGCATCCGGGAGAAGACGATGTCCCCGGCCTGATCCTGATTCCGGCGGCGGCCGACAAGGTGAAGATCCCGATGCTTGCATCGGGCGGTTTCGGCGACGGCCGCGGTTTGATCGCCGCGCTCAGTCTCGGCGCCGAGGGCATCAACATGGGCACGCGCTTCTGCGCGACCAAAGAAGCGCCCGTGCATGACAATGTGAAGCAGGCCTATCTCGACAACGACGAGCGCGGCAGCTTCCTGATCTTCCGCAATTTCAAGAATACCGCGCGCGTCGGCAAAAGCGAAGTCAGCGAAGAGGTCGTTCGCCGCCTGTCGCAGCCCGGTGCGAAATTCGGCGATGTCCAGGAACTTGTCGCCGGCACAGCGGGACGCGAGTTGTTGCGGACCGGCGATCTCAGCAAGGGTGTCTTCTGGGCGGGCATGGTCCAGGGACTGATCCATGATATCCCGACCTGTCAGGAGCTGATCGACCGCATAATCGCCGAAGCCGAAGCGATCCTCGATCAGCGGCTTGCGGGCTTCCGGCGCTGATGGCCGCCGCTGAGCTGATCGGCTATCGCCCGCAGCACAGCTGGCGCGACCGCGCGCAGCCCTAACGCTGCCCACCATCGACGCGCAGCAGCGCCCCGGTGGTGTAGGATGAAGCCGGACTCGCGAGCATCAGTGCGGCAGTGACGATCTCGGGCGGATTGCCCGGACGGCCCAGCGCGACAGGCTGCTTCTCGCGCTTCTTCGCGTCCCAGGCGTCGGCGATATCGGTCAGGAACGGCCCTGCCGAAATGGTGTTCACGCGTACTTTCGGGCCATATTCGCGGCTCAGCGACACCGTCATCGCGTTAAGCGCCGCCTTCGCCGCGCCATAAGGGACTACGCCGGGCAACGCCATCAGCGCGCCCGTCGAGCTGATGTTGATGATCGCCCCGCCATCGCCGTCGGCCATGCGCTTGCCGATCTGGCTGGCGAGGCGGAAGGGGCCCTTGAAATTCAGGTTCATCACGCTGTCGAACAGGCTTTCGGGCATGTCGTGGCTCGGCATTGGCGGCGACATGCCGGCGTTGTTCACCAGCACATCGACGCGGCCGAACTCGGCGTAGGCGGCGTCGATCAGGGCGTCGCACTCGGCCCATTTGCCGACATGCGCGGCAAAGGGCAGCGCGCGGCGCCCGAGCGCACGGCATTCGGCGGCGACCGCCTCGCAATTGTCGAGCTTGCGGCTCGCGACGATGATATCGGCGCCGCGCTCCGCAAAGGCTTTGACCATCTGATAGCCGAGCCCGCGCGAACCGCCAGTGACGAGGATGATTTTCCCCGTGAAATCGAACAGCGGATCGGGGGTCATGCCGCGCTCCTTTGCTTCAGCGCGGCGAGCCGCGTCGGGATATGCTCGCTCGGGAACAACCCCGCCGCGGGCCTGGCATTCTTCAGATACGCCTTCGCGACTTGCGCCTTGTGCACTTCGGTCGGACCGTCGGCGAGCGCCAGGCTGGGCAGCCCCATCCACATGTCGGCGAGCGGCGTTTCGAGCGTCACCCCCAGGCTGCCGTGCAGCTGGATCGCGCGCTGGACGATGTCGTGATAGACCTTCGCCATCTGCACCTTGCACATCGCGATATGGGTGCGCGCCGCGCCATGCGGCTCATTGTCGATGATCCATGCGGTCTTGAGCACGAGCAAACGGAACTGTTCGAGCTCGATGATCGAATCGGCGATCGCTCCCTGCACGAACTGGTGTTCGCTCAATTGCTTGCCCTGCGTCCGCCGCGACACTGCGCGTTCGAGCATCATGTCTATCGCGCGCTGGCATTTGCCAACGGTGCGCATCGCATGGTGGACGCGCCCGCCGCCGAGCCGCGCCTGCGCGACCTTGAACCCTTCGCCGGGCCCGCCGAGCATCGCGTCGAGCGGAACGCGGACTTTATTATAGCGGATATAGGCGTGGGTTCCGTCGTCCGCGCCCTTGCTGTCGCCCATCGTTTGCGAATGGCGAAGGAATTCGATCCCCGGCGTGTCGGTCGGCACGATCAGCATCGACATCCGGCTATGCGGCGGGTTTTCGGGATTGGTCACCACCATGACGATCAGGAAGGCGGCGTAGCGCGCGTTCGAGGAGAACCATTTCTCGCCCTCGATCACCCATTCTTCGCCGTCCTGATACGCACGACAGGTGAATTCCTTGGGATCGGCGCCAGCTTGCGGCTCGGTCATCGAAAAGGTCGAGACGATCGTGCCCGCCATCAAAGGCTCCAGGAAACGGGCCTTCTGCTCGTCGGTGCCGAACATGGCCAGGATTTCGCTGTTTCCGGTGTCGGGCGCGGCGGTGCCGAATATCGTCGGCGCCCAATAGCTGCGCCCGAGGATTTCGTTCATCAACGCGAGCGTCAACTGGCCATGGCCCGGCCCGCCCAAGTCGGCGCCAAGATGGCAAGCCCACAGACCCTGCGCTTTCACCTGCTCCTGCAGCGGCGCCATATAGGCGCGCGATTCCTTGTTCGCGACGTCATAGGGCGCCCCATGGCCGGGAAATAGGATATCCATCGGCTCGCATTCTTCGCGGACAAAGCGTGCCATCCAGTCGAGCTTCGCCTGCAATTCGGGTTCGATACGGAAATCGATCATGGACTGTCCCCGGTTAGCCGATCAGGCGGATGAGTTTTTCGGCTTCGGCGAAATTGCCGCGCACCAGCCGGTCGAAGAAGCGGCCGGTTTCGGCGCTCAAAATGCCCTTGGCCGCCTGCGCGACCTTATATTCGAGGATGCAGCCGCCCTTGAACATCGCGAGCACGAGATAATAATCGAAGCTGGCCATACTGCGCCCGGTGCCCCCGGCATAATGCGCCATCAATTCCTGCCGCGTCGGCCAGTCGCCGACATTGTAGAGCGCCTTTTCGGGCACATGGCCGGGGAAACGATCGTCGCGAATGCCGTTGCAGAACCAGGCGAGGTCGAGCAGCGGATCGGCGATCGTCGACAGCTCCCAGTCGATCAATGCCGTCAGGCGGCACGGCGGATCGAAGGCGAACAGGGCGTTGGGCGTGCCGACGTCGCCGTGAATGATCCCCGGCCGGAAGTCGTCCGGAACATTGGCGCGCAGCCAGTCTCGGGCGAGCGCATAGCCCGGCAGTTCGCGCCATTCATGGTCGTAGAGCTGTTTGTAGCTCCTGATCTGGCCCTCCCAGCGATCGACCTGCCGCTCGAGAAAATTGTCGGGGCGCCCGAAGTCCTCAAGGCCTACCGCCTTGTAATCGACATTGGCGAGCGCGATCAGCCCGTCGACCATCGCGTAGGGCACCTCGCGCGCATGCGGCGGCTTGTCGAAGGGCGGGCGGTCGTGGATTTTCCCGGCGTTAAGGTCGGCGGGCCAGCCCTCGACCAGATCCATGACATAGAAGGGCGCGCCGATCACGCCGGCATCGGCGCAGCTGCCGTGGCAATAGGGATGCGGGACATCGGTTCCGCGGAGCGCGGTGAGTACCCGCGCCTCGCGCATCACGCTCTTCTCGCTGCCCGGCGGCGGCACTGCGGGCGGGCGGCGGAGGATCAGCGTATCGCCGCCGCGGTTCAGCGACAGGATGACGTTCGACGTGCCGCCGTGGATTTTCTTTGCCGTCAACGGACCGGCGCCGAGCGACGGAATATGCGCGTCGAGCCACGGCGTCAGCCGTTCGGGATCGGCGAGCGCCGCGATATCGTCCTTCATTCGTCGCGCTCCCGCAAATAGGCTTCGATGCCGACGCGGATCGCGTGCAGCTGGCTCGCCGCCGCCGCGAAGGTCGCGCTGTCGATCCGCGCGAGCAATGCGTTGGTGACGGCCTGCGCACGCTGATGGTCGACCGCCTTGAGCGTGCGGCCGGCATCGGTCGCGACGATCAGCGAGGCGCGCTTGTGAACGGGGTTTTCGGCGAAAACGACGAGGCCCAGTTCGGCGAGCCGGTTGGCGGCGCGCTGCACGACCTGCCGCGGGTGGCCGAGGCTGCGGCCGATCTGCGCCACCGTGGGCGCGTCGGCGGCGTTGACCACCGCGGTGAGCACGGTGAGTTCCATTTCGGCAAGTCCGCTTTCGGCGCGGGTATCCGCGTACAGCGCGCGCATCCGGCCGCGCAATCGCGCGACCTCGTCGGCGAATCTTTCGAAATCGGTGAAGCGCTGTGCGATCATGACACTCAGATGTCAAAATGACACCATAGTGTCAATATCAATTCAGCGCGTCGTCATCGCCCGGAACAGCGATGTCTCGGCCTGCCAGTCGACACGGACCTTCCTGTAGGCGAAGCGCCAGCCGCCCTCGGTGCGAACCAGCCGGTCGTCATAGGTGCCGCTGTGGTCGGGCCCGAAATTGCTGTGCACCGCGAAATAGCTGCGCGCCGTCGCCTGATCGCCGTCGATCGCGATCAGCGGATTGGTGATATGGTGGCGAACGAACGTCAGCCGCGGATCGCGCGTTCCGGACCCGAGCGAGGCAGCGATCGCTTCGGGGCCCGTCGGGCTCGCACCCGGATAGTCCAGCACGCCGTCGTCGGCGAAGCACGCCGCCAGTTCGGCCAAGCGCCCCCGGTCGCCGTTATAGGTATAGCGTGCGAGGAGGTCGCGGATCGCGTCGCGGTCGGCGCCGAGATCAGCCATTGTGGTTCAACTTCAGCCCGGGCTCGCCCCAACGCATCTTTGCCAATCGTCCCGATTTCGACAGGGTGATATAGGCATCGCGCATATCCTCGCCGCCAAAGGCGATATTGGTGACATAGGGTTCGCCCTCGATGGCGAATTTCGAAACCTCGCCGCCGGGCGTGATCGTCGAAATCCCGCCCGCAAACAGCGTCGCCACGCAGACATTGCCCGCCGAGGTGACTGCCAGGCTGTCGAACCCGACCGGCCCCGGCGCGGTTGCAATCCACGTCGGGCGCTGCGCTTCGACCTTGCGGTCATAACGCCATAGCCGTGCCTGGTGCGTATCGGCGACATAAACGTGCCTGCCGTCGGGCGAGAGGCCGACGCCATTGTACGACACCGCGTGCCGGTCGATCGCGGCGATCGACGATCCGTCGGGCAGCGCGCTGAACAACCCGCTTGCAGTGCGGATCCCGCCGTGAGTCTTGCCGAGGTCGGTGAACCAGATACGCCCCTCTGCGTCGAAGACGATGTCGTTCGGCGCCTCCAGTGCGATGCCGTCGCAGCTGTCGTAGAGGCGTTCGAACTTGCCGGTCGACAGATCGACGCGCTCCACCCGCCCTTCGTGCCCGGGTCCGCGCGCATTCTGGAATTTGACCGGGTCGAGCCCGCCATTGTTGCAGACATAGAGAGCACCGTCGGGTCCAATCGCCGCGCCGTTCGGTCCGCCGCCGATCTCGCAGACGGCTTCGGTTCGGCCGTCCCAGCAGCGGGTTATGCGTCCGCCCGCCAGTTCGACGACAATCACCGACCCGTCGGGCATGACGACCGGGCCCTCGGGAAAGGCAAGGCCTTCCGCGACGATCTCCATCCGATCCTCTCCTGTATAACCTAGTTATGTATGTCTTGACACGTGGCGGGGGAGCGCGCAACCCTCGGCGTCGGGAGAGAGACATTGGCGGTACCGCAGCATCATATCGTGGCGACACCGCCACCGTTCGACCAGCCGCCTTATCCGGCGGACATATTTGCCGGGCAGACCGTGCTCGTCACCGGCGGCGGATCAGGGATGGGCCTCGCCATGGCGAAGGCCTTTGCACAAGGCGGCGCGCAGGTCGCTGTCATGGGGCGCAGCATGGAACGCGCCGAGGAAGGCGCGGCGCAGATCGCGGCGCTGGGCGTTCGGGCTCATGCGATGAGCTGCGATGTCCGCCAGCCCGAGGCGATCGCTGCCGCTTTCGACGAGGCCGAGCGCGAATTGGGCCCGATCGGGCTGCTCGCCAATAATGCCGGCGCCAATTTCCCGATCCTTGCCGAGGATATTTCGCCCAACGCGTGGAACGCGGTGACCCGGATCGCGATCGATGGCACCTTCCTCTGCTCGGCCGAATTTGCCCGGCGCCGGATCGCGCGCGGCGAGGGCGGGGCGATCGTCAACAACAGCGCGCAATATATCTGGACCGGCTTCCCCGGCGACGCGCACAGCGCCGCCGCGAAGACCGCGCAGGCAACGATGACCAAGAAACTCGCCGCCGACTGGGCGCCCTATGGCATCCGCGTCAACGCGATCGCCGCGGGCTTTTTCCCCCATGACACTTCGACCGCAGGGCGCCGAGAGGGAGGCATCGCACCGCTCCAGAACATGATCCCCGCCGGTCGCACCGGCAACATCTGGGAATTCGGCTGGCTGTCGGCGATGACCTGCACGCCGCTGTTCGGCGGCATGACGGGGCAGGTGATCGTGCAGGATGGCGGCGAAAGCCTGCGCCGCTCGCTGATGATGCCCGATTTCGTCCCGCCGCGCGAACGCGCCGACGGGCCTTGGGGGTGGCAATGAGCGGCTGGCTGAACGGCAAGCGCGCGCGCATCGAGGGCGAGTGTCCGGCCGTCGCGTCGGCATTGGCTGCGCAAGGCGCTTCGCTCGTCGATGCGGGTGACTGCGACATCTGGGTCCATATTGCGCCGCCGCCTCCGGTCAAGCTTGCGCACGACCTGACGCATGCCGAATGGCGCGCCAGTCTCGACGCCGGGCTCGACCGCCGCTTCCTCGGTGCGAAGGATTTTGCCGGGCGATGCCGCGCGCGCGGTACGGGCGGCGCGATACTTTTCGTCGGCGCCCCCGAACAGGCGCTCGGCGCCGATCAGGCGGCGGCCGTTGGCGCGCTCGGGAACCTGACCAAGACGCTCGGGGTCGAATGGGCGCGCGACGGCATTCGCGTGAACAGCGTCCTGACCCGCGACGCGGGCGCCACGCTCGGCAATCTCGCGGCTTATCTGGTCAGCGATTATGCCGCTTATGTCACGGGCGCGGTGATGGGGATCGACCTGGATGACTGATCGCGCGCGCCTCGACGGGCAGGTCGCGTTCGTCACCGGCGGCGGCGGGGGCATCGGGCGCGCCATCGCGCTGCGGCTTGCCGAGGCGGGCGCGGACGTTTCGATTTTCGAGATTTTCCCGGAGCGCGCCGAGGAAGCCGCCGCGCGGGTGCGCGAACAGGGCCGGCAGGCGCTGCCGATTGTCGGCGACGTCATGGACAGCGACGCGTTGCGCGCCGCGGTCGATGCCGCCGCTGCGGAGTTCGGGCGGCTCGATATTCTGGTCAACAATGCCGGCGGCGTATCGGCGCGGCCGTTCCTCGAGCAGAGCGAGCGCAGCATGCGCAAGCACATCGACATCAATCTGATGTCGATGCTGATCGCGACACAAGCCGCCGCGAAACACATGGTCGACGGCGGGCGTGGCGGCGCGATCATCAATGTCGCGAGTATCGAGGCGAGCCGCGCGGCGCCCAACTTCGCGGTCTATGCGGCGTGCAAGGCCGGGATGCTCAGCTTCACCAAATCGATGGCGGTCGAATTGTCGGGACACGGCATTCGCGTCAACTGCATCGCACCCGACCACACGATCACCCCGGGCAATCAGGGCAATCGCGCCGGGCCTGTCGATCCGGCGACGTGGAAGCGGCGCAGCGACGACGATATCGATGCGATGAACCGGCTGATTCCGTTGGGCCGCGAGGGCGTCGATACGGAATGCGGCGATGCGGCGGTTTTTCTGGCGAGCGCGATGTCGACCTATGTCACCGGCATATTGCTGCCCGTCGATGGCGGCACCTGGGCGTCGTCGGGCTGGGTACGCGGGCGCGACCGCCGGTGGACGTTGAACGAAGGACTGGCTTTTGGCGCTTGAGCGACGGATCGGCGCCCGGCATTGCGAAATTGCGCGGGGCACCATAATGACGCAGCAAGGAAAAACCCCGATCTGACGGGTTTTGGCAAAGGGGCAGATGCATTGCAGAGCGATAGGGACAACGTGCGAATTCGGGTTCCCAAGACGTCGGAATTGGTCGCGGACCAGATCCGCGCGCAAATCATCCGCGGCGAACTGACCGAAGGCGATTCGCTCCCGCCCGAAGGCGTGCTGATGACGACGCTCGGCGTGTCGCGCCCGACGCTGCGCGAAGCCTTCCGCATCCTCGAAGCCGAAAGCCTGATCAGTGTCGTGCGCGGATCGCGCAGCGGCGCGCGCGTCCATCGCCCCTCGACCGAACTCGTCTCGCGCTACGCCGGCTATGTGCTCGAATCGCAGGGTACGACGATCGCCGACCTTTACGCTGCGCGCCTTGCGATCGAGCCGACGGTCGTCCGCTGGCTGGCGACGGCAAAGGGCGAGACGCCGGGCATGCCGAAGCTCAAGACGGTGCTCAAGGAATTGGGCGATATGCTGACGAACGAACAATATGACGAGTTCATCGACAATATCGCCTATTTCCACCAGGTGCTTGTCGAGGCGACCGGAAACAAGACGCTCAGCTTCATGAATCGCATGCTGCTCAATCTCGCGCGCACCCACCAGAACGACTATCAGCGCCGCCACCCGCGTTCGACCGAGGAACGCATGAAGAGCATCCGCGCCGGTTTCAAATCATACGACAAGCTGATCGGCCTGATCGAAAAGGGCGAGGTCGAGGAAGCGGTCGCGCATTGGCGTCTTCACCTGCGCAACGCCAACGAAACCTGGGCCGTACGCGGCGAGGGCGAGCGGATCGTCGACTCGCTCCAGGGATGAGCTTTATCGAGGCGATGGCCGCTGCGGCGGCGCGGACGCCCGATGCGCCGCTCACCGTCGCCTCCGATCTGCGACCCTGCACCACGACATTGGGCGAGGTGGTCGCAGCGGGTCGACGGATGGGCACGCGAATGACGGCAGCGGGCGTCGGCTCCGGCGATATCGTCGCGTGTATGATTCCCAACTGGCGCGAGTGGCTCGTAGTGGCAGTGGCGGCGGCGCAGTCGGGAGCCGTGATGCTGCCGGTCGTCACCATTTATGGTGCCAAGGAGCTTGGCTTCATCCTGCGCCAGTCGGGCGCCAGATGGCTATTTACCCCCGACCGATTCCGCAATGTCGAATATGATCGGCTGGTAGAGGATTGCGGCGACCTTCCTGCGCTCGAACGCCATGTCACCACGGGCCGCGATTTTGACGCGCTTGAGGCTGACGGCCCCATCGCCGGCCCGGTGCCGGTCGACCCCGGCGCTCTGGCGCTGCTCGTCTACACGTCGGGTACGACCGCAGATCCGAAGGGCGTGATGCATTCGGCGCGCGGATTGCTCGCCGAACTGGCGACGATGCAGGCGATGCGCGGCGGCGACGCGAACGATGCCGTGATCTCGCCCTGGCCGCCGGGCCATGTCGCGGGCGCGCTGTCGATGTATCGCTACCTGTGCCAGGGAGCGCCGCTGGTGCTGATGGATCAGTGGGACCCCGCGCTCGCTGCGAAACTGGTCGACCGGCATCGCGTGACCACGTCGTCGGGCACGCCGTTCCACCTGTCGGGCATGATCGCGGCCGCCGATGCCAATGGCAACGACCTGACGTCGCTGCGCCAGTATCTCGTTGGCGCCGCGCCGGTGCCGCCATCGCTGATCGAACGATGTCGGGCGCAGGGCCTTGCGGTCTATCATTGTTATGGGTCGAGCGAGCATCCGACCGTCACCTCGGGCGTCATCGACGACCCTCTCGACAAGCAGCTCCACACCGAAGGCCGCGCTATCCCGGGATCGGAGATGCGCTTCGTCAATGACGATGGCGCTGACGTCCCGGCGGGTCAGGATGGCGAAATCTGCACGCGCGGACCTGAATTGTTCATCGGGTATCTCGACCCCAAGCTCAACGACACCGCGTTCCTTCCGGGGGGCTGGTACCGCACGGGCGACATCGGCCGCCTCGACGAGGATGGCTATCTGCTCATCACCGATCGCAAGAAGGATATCATTATCCGGGGGGGCGAGAATATCTCGTCGAAGGAGGTCGAGGCCGTGCTTCTGTCGCACCCGGCGATTGTCGACGCTGCGGCGGTCGCGGCGCCCGATGAGCGGATGGGCGAAGTCGTGCGCGCATGCGTCGTACTCGCCGAGGGCGCGGCGTTGACCTTGGACGAGGTGCGCAGCCACTTCGCTGGCGCGGGGATTGCCCGTCAGAAGACCCCCGAGCGCCTTACCATCCTGCCTGCGCTTCCGCGAAATGCATCGGGCAAGGTGCTGAAGCACGAACTCCGGCGAAGCGTTTAGTTGCGCATGATGAACCCGCCGTCGACGTTCAGCGCCTGACCCGTAATCCAGTCGCCCGCCGGCGAGCAAAGCAGCAACAGCGCCCCGACCAAGTCCTGCGGCTCGCCGCGCGGCTGCTTGACCACGCGCGCCATCGCCGCTTGCACGAACGGGCTCTCTTCCGGAGTCAGCGCCTTGCCAGCGTCGGACATCGTCATCCCCGGCGCGATCGCGTTGACGTTGACGTTCATCCGGCCCAGCTCGGTGGCGAGCGTCGTCGTCAGCCCGAGCAGCGCGACCTTGCTGATCCCGTAGGTGGTCTGCGCGGGGAATCCCCCTGCCGAAAGCTGATTGACGATCTTGCCGCCTCCGCGCGCCTGGAACAGCGGGACCGCGGCCTTTGAACAGATCAGCGCGCCGGTCAGGTTGACGCGCATCAGCTTCTCGAAATCGGCGATGCTCGTCTGGATAGCAGGGGTCCCGACCGCCTCGACCATCAACGCGGCATTGTTGACGAGAATATCGAGCCCGCCGAACGCCGCCTGCGTCGCCTCCATCATCGCCGCGACTGATGTTTCGTCGCCGATGTCGGCCTGCACCGCGATCGCCTTGCCGCCCGCATCGTTGATCTCGGCGGCCACGCGCTCGGCGCCTTCCTTGTTGAGGTCGGCGACGACGACGCTGGCGCCCGCATTGGCCAAGCCGACCGCATAGGCCCGCCCGATGCTGTTGCCGCGCCCGCCCGCGCCCGTGACGATCGCGACCTTGCCGTCGAGGCGGAACTGGTCGTTGGTGAAATCGGCCACGTTCATGCCTCCTGCTTCGGGAAGATCGGCGCGCCGACGCCGATGGTGACGGTCTTGTAGTGCAGGAACTCGTCGATCCCGGCCTTGCCGCCCTCCTTACCGAACCCCGAAATGCCGACGCCGCCGAAGGGGGTGTGCGGATTGATCTGGAACCCGCCATTATTATAGACGCCGCCCGCGTTCAGTCGCTCGGACAGGCGGTGGACGCGCTGCAGGTCGTTCGATTGGATATAGGCCGCGAGCCCATATTCGCTGTTGTTGGCGATCGCGACCGCCTCGTCCTCGTCGTGGAACTTGATCACGACGACGGCGGGCCCGAAGATTTCGACCTGGCTGATTTCATGGTCGGGATCGGCATCGACGATCAGCGTCGGTTCGATGAAATTGCCGCTCGCCAGGTCGCCGCCGCAGCGTCCGCCGCCGAGCAGGAAGGTCGCGGCATTGTCGGCCTTGGCACGGTCGAACATGCCGGTGATGCGGTCGACCGCAGCCTTGTTGATCACGGGCCCGACCGCGACGGTCGGGTCCATGGGATCGCCGACCTTGAACTGGCCGATGATCGCCTTCAACCGCGCTACGAAATCGTCGTAGATGTCGGCGTGGACAAGCTGGCGGGTAGGGAGGGCGCAGCCCTGACCCGACAGGCAGCCAACGGTCCAGAACACGGCGCGTTCGGCTGCCGCCTGAATATCGCAATCGGGGAAGACGAGGCTCGCCGATTTGCCGCCGAGTTCCATCACCGACGGCTTGATCTCTTCGGCGCACGCCGCAAGGATCTTGCGCGCGGTGATCGGCCCGCCGGTGAAGCTGATCTTGCGGATCTTCTTGTGCCGCACGATCGCATCGCCCGCTTCGGCGGTGCCGGGCAGGATCGACAGTACGCCGTCGGGCACACCCGCCCTTGCGCACAATTGCGCGAACAGCTCGGGTGCGAAGGGGGTGATTTCGGCGGGCTTGCAGATCACGCAATTGCCCGCGGCGAGCGCGGCGCACACCTTCATGCCCAGCGAGATCAGCGGGCCGTTCCAGGTGATGATGATGCCGACGATGCCGATCGGCTCGGGCACCGTGTAGGACAGCTCGCCGCGCGTATCGAAAGTGCTCAGCAGGTCGCCCGACAATTTGTCGCACCAGCCGGCATAATAGCGCGTCCAGCCCACCGCGGTCTCGACCCCGCGCTCGCCAACCATCAAGGTCGTCCCGCCGTCGAGCGCCGCCGCGCGCGCAAGGTCCGCCTTGTTTTCCTCAAGCAGATCGGCGAGGCGGTTGAGGATATTGCGGCGCGTCTCGGGCGGCGTTCGGCGCCATTGCTCGCGCACCGCTTCCGCCTTGGCGACCGCTTCATCGACCTCTTTCGTCCCGGCAAGCGGGATGTCCGCCTGCACCGACTGGGTGACGGGGTGAAGATGCGGATGTGTCCCGCCGCTGCCGCTGCTGCGTTGCTCATGTCCCAAATGCAGGTGAACTGCGGGTGCTGCGCTTGCCATAATGGATCCTCTCTCGTTTCTGTCAGTCGGTTTGGGGCAGGGCGAGCGTCAGGCCGCCGTCGGCGCCCGGTCGCATCGCCGGGCTCCAGACGATTTCCCAGCCATTGCCCTCGGGGTCGGCGAAATAGCCCGAATACAGCCCGCCATCGCGATCGCGGATTGGGCTGGTGATTGTAGCGCCGGCGGCGATAGCCCCGGCAAACTGCGCATCGACGTCGGCCTTCGTCTCGACAACGATCGCGTTGACCGCGCGCGGCGTCGCCGACAGGTCGATGCCGCTTTCGGCGGCCAGATAATCACGCGGGACGAAGACGATCACCACGGTCCCGGCGCGCAGCATCAAAGACCCCGGCATGTCGGGTCCCCACGTCTGCCAGCCGAGATCGTCGACGTAAAATTTGCGCAGCGCCGCGATGTCGCCCGCGGGCACCATCAGCATATGCAGGGCTTGATCCATCTCTTTAACTCCACGCCAGATGCAGGTGTTCGAGCGCCATCACGCTGCCGCCGCGGCACGTCTCGTCGCCCCTTTCGATCTGCCGGAAATGGCCGATGCGGCAGAACCAGGCGCGATAGAAGACGATCAGCTCCATCCGTGCGAGGTGGAGGCCGAGGCAGGTGTGGATGCCCGATCCGAACGCGGCATGGCGATAGAATTGCCGCTCGACCGATACGGATTTTGGATCGGGATTGAGCCCTTCATCCCACCCCACGAGCGGTAGCGGGGCGAGGATACAGTCGCCAGCGAAGAGCTTTACGCCCTCCAGCTCGGTATCCGCGACGATGTAGCGCGGCGTCGCGACGAAGGCGTATCGGCGCAGCAATTCCTCAACGAGATCGGGGATCACATCGGGATCGTCGATCGCGCGCTGGCGCAGCGCCTCGTCGTGCGCGAGGTGGCGCATCCCGAAACTCATCGCATTGGTCACGGTGTCGAGCCCCGCGAGAAACATCAGGAAGCCGATCGACATCAGCTCCTCGAACGTCAGCCGGCGCCCATCCACCTCGGCTACGATGATCTTGGAGATCATGTCGTCGCGCGGTTCGGCCATGCGCTGCTGGATCAGCTCGGCGAGATGGCCGAGGATCGTCTGCGCCAGCGCGTTGCGCTCGGCTGGCGTCGCGCGGGCGTTGAAAAAGCCGACGACCAGATGACGGAACTCGTCGAACTTCTCCATCGGAAAGCCGAACAATTCCATAAACACCGCGACGGGCAGGCGCGACGCGATGCTCGATACGAACTCGCATTCGCCCGTCTCGACGATCTCGCCGAGCAGCTGGTCGGTCCATTCGACCACCCGCGCCTCGAGCGGCGCGATTGCCTTCGATTCAAAAAAGGGCCGCAGCATTTGCCGGTAGGGGCGATGCTCGGGCGGGTCGAGCATCTCGGGGATCATCGTCGGCTGGTTCGGATTGGGCGGGATCGACAGATAGCGGCTCGAGTAAATCTCCGGATGCCGGATTACCTGAGACACCGATGACGCGGTGTTGCACATCCAGTGCCCGCCATGCGCATTGGTCCAGAACACCGGCGGCGCGGTCTCCTTCAGTTCCCAATAGCGATCATGGACGTCGGCCAGCAAGCCGGGGTCGGCGATATAGTCGAACTCATAGACCGGCGAACGCGCCGGGGTCTGCGACTCGGTCATGTTCCTCTCCTCTTGCGCTCAAGTAAACGAATGTTTACATCAAGAGTCAACGGGGAGGCAGCATGGCAACGGCAATCAACGAAAAGGCACGCGACGCCGACCGGACGCGACAGGCGATCCTTTATGCTGCGCAGCAAATTTTCGCGGAAAAAGGATTCGCCGAGGCCGGCGTGCGCGACATTACCGCGCGCGCCGGGGTGAACCCGTCGCTGGTAAGCCGCTATTTCGGCGGCAAGCTGAAACTGTTCGAGGCGGCGCTCGATGCGGCGCTCGATGCGCGGATGATGACGGACTTGCCCAAGCAAGGGTTCGGCCGCGCGATCATGGCGCGCTTCGCGGACGAGGGGAAGGGGCGGGTGCAGCCGCTGCCGATCCTGTTCGGCGCGGCGCCCGACAGCGAAGCGCGCGCCATCGCGCTGCGCCTGCTGCACGATCATGTGCTCGCGCCATTGTCCGAATGGTTCGGGGGCGAGACCGGCGAGGTCAAGGCGGCCGCCTTCATGGTCGTTTCGCTCGGCTTCTTCACCTATCGCGACCAGTTGCCGTTGCGGCAATTTGCGGGGCCGGTCGAGCCCGGCCTGCGCCGTTGGCTGGAAGACACGTTTCAGGCCATCGTCGACGACTAGGCCCGACATGTCACAGCGTTGCCATGTCGATCACGAAGCGATATTTGACGTCCGATTTCTCCATCCGTCCGCAGGCCGTGTTGATGTCGGCCATCGCGATGGTTTCCGTCTCGGGCACGATGCCGTGCCGGGCACAGAAATCGAGCATCTCCTGCGTTTCCCTTATCCCGCCAATCGCCGAGCCCGCGACCGATTAGCGGCCGCCGGGCAGCAGCCCCGAGGCGGCGTCGGGGGCGGTTGCGCCCCGGGCGGCGACAGCTCGGGTCATGCGGCACCCTCCAGCAACAAGGCGGCGTCGGCGGGGGCGATGAACTGCAGCAGGTGCGCGCGCTTCAGGCAGAGATGCGGCGAGGCCTCGTCGGTCATGCCGATGCCGCCATGGACCTGGATATTGGCGCGGCCGTTGTCGAGCGCGGCCTGGTCGCCGAGCCGCTTGGCGGCGGCGATATGAAAGGCGGCGTCCGTATCGCGCGCGTCGAGCGAACAGGCGGCATAATAGAGCTGCGACCGCGCCACCGCGGCGCGCACCGCCATGTCGGAACAGATATGCTTGAGCGCCTGGAACCAGCCGATCGGCCGTTCGAACTGCTGGCGAAGCTTGGCATAATCGGCCGCCATGTCGCGCGCCGCGTCGGCGCAGCCGACGGCATAGGCTGCGGCCAGGAGTTGCAGGTGCAGCGGCGCGGCGGCGTCCTCCGTCGATACCGACGTCGTCCATTGCTGCCGGCTCTGGTCGGTCGACAGGTCGATCGTGGGCGCGTGTGTCCGGTCGTTCGGCATATCGAACAGGCGCAACCCGCTGGCTGTCCACATCAGCGCGGCATGCGAACCGCCCGGATCGAGCACGCGCATATCGCTTGGTTCTTCGGCAGGCAGCGCAAGCGCGACCTTGCCGTCAAAACCATCGGCGAACCACCGTCGAGCCGCTGTGGTCGAGATCAGTCCGATCGGCGCGAGGACGCGGCCAAGCTCGGAGAAGACAACTGCCTCGGTCGCATGGTCCAGGTCCATTCCGGGTGCGGTCATGCCCGTCCAGCCCATCGCTTCGAGATCGCCCCAAAGACCGGTGGGACGCGACCGCACTTCCTCCAGCGGCATATGGGCCCGGCACCAGTCGGCGGTCGCGGTTCGCAGCGCTTCCTGCTCGTCGTCCAAAGTCAGATCCATCGCGTCACCTCGACTTGGGCAGGCCGAGCAAGCGCTCGCCGATGATGTCGCGCTGGATCTGCGCCGTGCCGCCCGCGATCGTCGCGGCGAAACCGCGGAGATAATCCTGCACCGCATTGTCGTCGCCATAGGCAAAGTCGATCAAGTCCTCGCCCATCAACAGCACGGCCATCCGCTCGAGCCGCTGACCGAGCTCGGAGGTGAACAGCCGGATCACCGACGCTTCGGGGCCCGGTTGCCCGATGCGCACGACTTCGGAAATATTGCGGTAGGTCATTGCGCGCAGCGCCGCGACCTCGGCGCGCATCTGCGCCAACTGGTCGGCGATGCGGTCGTCCTTGATCATTCCGTTCGCGCGCGCAGTCGTGACCAGCTCGGCAATCTCCTGCCCCGCCTTGACCTGCTCTGCGATAAAGCCCGTTCCACGCTCGAAGCTCAGCGTCGACATCGCGACCTTCCACCCGTTGCCGAGCCCGCCGACGACATTGGAAAGCGGAATGCGGACATCGTCGTAAAAGACTTCGGCAAACTCGGTCTGCCCCGACATCTTCCTAATCGGCCGTACCGTGATCCCCGGCGCGTGCATGTCGCAGATCGCCCAGCTCAGCCCGGCGTGCCGCTGCGACCCTTCCTCGGTCCGCAGCACCAGTTCCTGCCAGTCGGCGACATGCGCAAAGCTCGTCCAGATCTTCGACCCGTTGACGACCAATTCGTCGCCCTCGATTCGCCCGCGCGTCTTGATGCCGGCGAGGTCGGAGCCCGCGCCCGGCTCCGAAAAGCCCTGGCACCAGATCGCTTCGCCCTTCAGGATGCGGGGCAGGTGATAGGCCTTTTGCTCTTCGCTCGCGTTCAGGATCAGCGTCGGCCCGCCATGGTTGATCCCGACGAAATTGGCGCCGATCCATGGGGCGTGCGCCTTTGCATATTCCTCCAGCCAGATCACCTGCTGGACGATCGACAGTCCGCGGCCGCCATAATCGGCAGGCCAGTTGATCCCCGCCCAGCCGGCGTCGAACAGCCGTCGCTGCCACGCTTTGTCGAAACCGATCGCGTCGACCGCGTCGAGCGGGCGTTTTTCTGCGGGCACATTGGCGTGTAACCAGTCACGGCACTCCTCGCGAAAGCGCGTCTCTTCGACGGAAAAGCCGATGTCCATCAATCGGCCTTTTTCGCGTTGCCGATCGGCTCGCCCTCCTTGCGCATCGCGGGGTCAAAGCCCGCATTGCGCATCAGTTCGTGGTTCAGCCCCGCGCCGAGCGCCATGCCGTCGGTGTCGTAAACCAGCCGCTTGTTCTCGGCATTGCTGTGGCGGCTGTTGCCGAGGATCAGCGCGGCGAGCTCTGACACCTTGGCATCCAGTTCGTCATCGGCGACGCAGTAGTTGGCGAGCCCCATCGCGGCGGCTTGCTCGCCAGTATAGGGCTGACACGTCAGCATCATCTCCAGCGCCTTCGCCTGGCCGACGCGGCGCGGCAGGCGCTGCGACAGGCCCCAGCCCGGAACCAGCCCCCATTTGCCATGCGTATCGGCGAAGCGCGCGCTAGCGTCGCACACGATGAAATCGGCCGAGAGCGCGAATTCCAGCCCGCCGGTGTAGCAACTGCCGCGCACCTTCGCGATCACCGGCTGCGGCAGCTTGGTCAGACGTTCGAGGATCAGCATCTCCTGCCGCAGCCAGCCGAGCGCATCGGCGTGCGGCGCCTGCTTCAGATCATGGCCGGCGCAGAAATGCCCCCCCGCGCCCGTCACGACGATCAGGCCGATCTCGCTGCCATCGGCTTCGATATCGCCGATATGCGCGCGAAATTCGCGAAACAGCTCGCGGTTGATCGCGTTTCGCTGGGCGGGACGGTTCAGCGTCAATGTGCAGATGCCGCCAGCATCGTGCCGCAGGACGAGCGCTTCGCTCATGCGACGTCTCCCCGCGTTTTGGCGATTGCCGCCGCCGCCGTGCCGCTTTCGCGTGCGCGTTTGCCGAACTGCTCGCGGATCGGCACGAATTCGGGCATCACCAAGGACCGCCGCAGCCAGTTCGCGGCATCGACGACCAGCGTGTGCCCGCTGATATAGGTCGCATAGGGCGAACAGAGGAAGGTCGCTGCCCAACCGAGTTCGCGCACCTCGCCGACGCGCATTCCCGGGATCGTGTTGTCGCCGCGCTCGCCGACGCGGTGGCGCGTCATATGGTCGGGCAGATCTTCATGCGGGAAACGCCCGGGCGCAATGCAATTGACGCGGATGCCGTCGGGTGCCCATTCGACCGCGAGGCTCTGCGTCAGGTTGGTGACGCCCGCCTTCGCCGCCGCCGAATGCGAGGTGCCCGGTCCGCCCGTCCAGCTATAGGTCGCCCCGATATTCAGGATTGCGCCGGGCAGCCCCGCCGCGAGCCTCCGGATCGCAAATTCGCGGCTGCAGTTATAGGTGCCGTTGAGGACGATATCGACGACGGTGCGAAACCCGTTCGGCGTCATTTCTTCCGCCGGCGCGGGGAAATTTCCTGCTGCATTGTTGATCAGCACGTCGACCGGGCCAAGCTTCGCCTCGATCGCGTCGAACGCCGTCGCGACAGCGTCGGGATCGCGCACGTCGCACGCGACGGCGATCGCCGCGGCGCCGACGTCGCGGATCGCCGCGAGCCCGGCTTCGAGATGCTCGGGCTTGCGGCTCAGCACCGCGATCTTGGCGCCCAGCCGGGCAAATTCGACCGCCATGCCCTTGCCCAGCCCGGTGCCGCCGCCGGTCACGGCGACAACCTGTCCGGCATAGGTCCCATCGGGCAGCGCTTTCGCGCCAAGCGGAGGCGGGGCGGGGAGGGCCATCTATTTGCCTTTATACTGCGGCGCGCGCTTCTCGCGGATCGCGGCGCGGGCCTCGTGATAATCGTCGGTCTTGAACAGATAGCTTTGCGCATAAAGCTCGGCGCGCGTGCCGGTGCGGATCGTCGCACCGTGCATCAGGTTGATCATTTCCTTTGCCATCGCGAGGTTGATCGGCGGTTTGGCGGCGATATCGCGCGCGACCGCCAGCGCCCGGGCGTCGAGGTCATCGGGTTCGACGACGAAATCGACCGCGCCCCATTCCAGCGCGGTCGCAGCGTCGATCTTCTGCCCGGTCATCACCATATATTTGGTTCGCGACGGGCCGATCAGCGCGGTCATCATCTGCGTCCCGCCGGTATCGGGGAGTACCCCGTACAGGATCTCGGGCAACGCCATCTTCAGCGTCGTGTCGCTAATCCGAATATCGGCGGCGAGCGCGAGTTCGCACCCGCCGCCGATAGCGCCCCCCTTCAGCGCCGCGATGATCGGCTTGGTCGATTCCTGCATCCGCAGGCGGCCTTCCTGGTGGCGGCGGACGAAATGGAAATCGCTTTCGTCGCGCGCGCGCTGGCCCAGCACATTGGTGTCGCGCCCTGAGCAGAAGCTTTTTCCGGTTGCGCGGATCAGGATTGCGTTCGACGCGGTCTCGTCAAGCGCCTCGCCAACGAGCTGCTGGAACAGCGCCGACATGCTGTCGTCCATCGCATTGTGCCGCTCGGGGCGATTCAGCGTGATGATGCGCAGCGAACCGTCGCGCTCGCTCAAGATCCGATCGGCCATGGCCGTGCTTCTCCCAACAGCATTTCGATATAGGTCTTGCACGAGTTATATAACTAGGTCAATTATGTCGCGACAGGGAGATGGAGAGAAAGCGGATGTTCGAAGGCAAGACCGCGCTGGTCACCGGCGGTTCGCGCGGCATCGGCGCCGCGGTCGTGCGGCGACTCGGCGCCGCGGGCGCGCATGTCGCGATCAACTACGCCGGCAGCAAGGAGGCGGCCGAGACGCTCGCGGCGGAGATCGTCGCGGCGGGCGGCAAGGCGTTCGCGGTGCAGGCCGACGTTTCGACGCTCGCGGGGATCGAGTCGCTGTTCAGGGCGTGCGATGCGCAGTTCGGCGGCCCCCCAAATCTCGATTTTCTGATCAACAATGCCGGCGTCGGCCGCGGCGGGCGCGACGGTACGCTCAAGGGGGCGGGCGAGGAGCTGTACGACGAATTGTTCGCCGTCAATGTGAAGGGTCCGCATTTTGTCACGCAAGCCGCGCTGCCGCGGCTGCGCGACGGCGGGCGGATCGTCAATATCGGGTCGATGTCGGGCAAGGTCGGCCAACCCTTCGCCGCCGCCTATGCGATGACCAAGCGCGCGGTGCAGAGCCTGACCTTCTCGACCGCGCTCGCGGTCGCCAAGCGCCAGATCACCTGCAACTGCATTGCGCCCGGTGCAGTCGCCACCGACTTCATCACCGCGCTGCGCGAAACGCCCGGTTGGGACGAGGCCACTGCGAAACACACGCCGATGGGACGCCTTGGCGAGCCTGACGACATCGCGGGCGCGGTCATGATGCTGCTCGGCGACGATGCGCGCTGGGTCACCGGTCAGATCATCGAGGCGAGCGGAGGCCTTGCGCTCTGATGGCGTTGATGACCGAAAAGCTGCGCGCGATCATGGCGCTCGATCCGGATCGGACCGAGATCGATTTTGAGGGGCACGACTATAGCTGGCGACAAATTGCCGAGACTGTCCGCGCGATCGAGAATGCGCTCGAAACGATGGGACTGCCCGCGGATACGCGCGTTGGCGTGATGCTGCGCAACCGTCCCGGCCATGTCGCCGCGATCGTCGCGGTGCTCTCGACCGACCGCTGCCTCGTTACCCTCAACCCCATCCTGCCCGACGCAAAGCTGTTCGAGGACATCGAAGGGCTCGGGCTTCCCGTCGTCATCGCCGACGCGACCGACCTCGCCCGGCCCGGCGTCGCCGAGGCGCTTGAGCGCGCGGGCTCGGCCGTCGTCGAGATCGGCGCGCGCCTCGAAGGCGCGCGCGTCGTCCCGAGCGAAAGGCGCGCCGCGGTGCAGACTTCACCCGGCGTCGCGATCGAAATGCTCACCAGCGGCACCACGGGCACGCCGAAACGCGTCCCCTTGAGCCGCGACTCCTTCGACGCGAGCTTTCGCGGTTTCACAAAATATGAGCGCGGGCGCAGCTTCGACGACCCGCCGAGGCTCAACTCGGGCTGTACGATGATCGTCAATCCGCTCACCCATATCGGCGGCATCTATGGCTGCATCGGGGCGCTCGCGGCGGGACGGAAGATCGCGCTCCTTGAAAAATTTACCGTCGAGGCGTGGGTTTCTGCCGTGAAGCGCAACCGTCCTGCGGTCGCGCCCGCAGTCCCTTCGGCGGTGCGGATGCTGCTCGACGCCGATGTCGACCCTGCGGACCTGTCGAGCCTCAAGTCGCTCATCTCGGGCACCGCGCCGCTTTCACCCGATCTCGTCGATGCCTTTCTCGCCAAATATGGCATCCCGATTTGCGGCAATTATGGAGCGACCGAATTCGCCGGTGCGATTGCCGGGTGGACCATCGACGATTTTCGCCGGCTGTGGGCGGAAAAGCGCGGCGCCGTCGGCCGCGTCCACGGCGATATCGAGGCGCGCGTCGTCGATGCGGAAAGCGGCGCGGTCGTGCCCCATGGGACCGAGGGCTTGCTCGAGCTCAAGGGGCGCCAGCTTGACAACGACATGCAATGGCTGCGCACGACCGATCGCGCGGTGCTCGACGCCGATCGTTTTCTTTATATCCGGGGACGCGCCGACAACGCGATCATCCGAGGGGGGTTCAAGATCCATCCGGACGATGTCGTCCGTGCGATCAACGATCATCCCGCCGTGCGCGAAGCCGCGGTGGTCGGCGTGCCCGACGCGCGGCTCGGGGCCGTGCCCGCGGCGGCAATCATCCTCAAGGACGGGGCAGCCGAACCGGAGGTCGACGTTCTCAAGGCGTGGCTAAGGGAGCGGCTGATCGCGTATCAGGTGCCGGTACACATCCGCTACGTCCCCGACTTTCCGCGCACGCCTTCGATGAAACCATCCGCGCCGGGATTGCAGTCCCTGTTCGAAGGAGCGTCGTGATGGAAGATTTCAGCGGCAAGTCCGTCATCGTCACCGGCGGCGGACGCGGCGTCGGGCGCGGGATAGCCAAGGCCTTCGCGGCAGCAGGCGCACAGGTCATGCTCGGCGCGCGTACCATATCCTACGCCGAGGATGTGAAGGCCGAGATCGAAAAGGCAGGCGGCGTCGCCGAATGCTTCGCCGCCGACATCGCGCGTCACGCCAATTGCCGCGCGCTCGTCGAAGCCACGGTGCAAGCCTTCGGCACCGTCGACATCATCGTCCACGCCGCGGCCGACATTCCGCATGGCGGGGTTGGCCATGTCGACGACGAGCGTCTGGAAGCGGGCTTTGCGAGCATCGCGAAAGCCGCCTGGTGGCTGCTCGACGCCGCGCGGCCCCATCTCGCCGACGCGAAGGACGGCGGGCGATTCATTGCGATCGGTTCGATCAACGGCACCTTCAACGTCGTTCCCAACATGACCGCTTATGGCATGGCGAAGGCTGCGCTCGACGCTTTCATTCGCGCCGCTGCCGGCGACGTCGTGGGCGAGGGGATCACGGTCAATGCGATCAATCCGGGCCTCGTCGCCAGCGACCGCGCCAAAGCTGTGCTCGGCGACAAGGGCCTCGCCGCTTATGGTGCTACCGTGCCCGTCGGCCGCGCGGGTACGCCGGCCGATATCGCGCACGCCTGCCTGTTCCTCGCCTCGGCAAAGTCCGACTATATCACCGGCACGACGATCAAGATGGACGGCGGCTCGACGGTCGCGGCGTCGCCGGGTCGCAACGGCATCTTGCAGGAACGACTCAAGCTCCAGCAGGGAAAGGCGCCCTGATGGACCTCGGGATTGCCGGAAAGGTTGCGCTCGTCTTCGGGGGATCGAAGGGTATCGGGCTCGGTTGCGCGCACGAGTTCGCGCGCGAAGGCTGCAAGACCGTGATCGCCGCGCGGACGCAGGCGACGATCGATACTGCGGTTGCCGAGGTGCGAGCGGCAGGCGGGCAGGTCGCCGGCATCTCCGCTGATTGCACGACCAGGGACGGGATAGCATCGGCGGTCAGCGCATCGACCGGTGCGTTCGGGGCACCCGATATTTTGATCTTCAACGTCGACTCCGGCCCCAAAGGGGCTTTCCTCGACGTCGACGACGAGACTTTTTTCGCCGCGAACAACAACAATGTCATGGCGTTCCGCTGGGCCGTGCAGGCGGTGTTTCCGCATATGCGCGAGCAGGGCTGGGGCCGGATCCTGACCATTGGCACCAATTCGGTCAAGGCGCCGCACCGCAAGCTCCCGCGCGCGGCGCAGAACACCTACCGCGTCGGCGCGCTGGCGCTCTCGAAGACGCTGTCGGCCGAACTCGGTCCCTTCGGCATTACCGTTAACACGCTGGGCACCGGTGCGATCGCGACGCCGCAATTCCGCGAGGTGTTTACGAAGATCGCCGAGGCCCAAGGCCAGACCTACGAAGACCATATCGCCGCGCGCGTCAGCGCGTGGCCCGTCCAGCGAATGGGCACGCCCGAGGATATGGCGGCCGCCGCGGCGTTCCTCTGTTCGGATCGTGCCGGGTTCATCACCGGTCAGGTGCTGATCGTCGATGGCGGCAATCTTGAAGTTTTGCAATAATCTGAAAGCAAGGAAGCAAGGGCATGAAACTCGACAAGAATTTGGCTGCAGTCGTCACTGGTGGCGCCTCGGGCCTTGGCCGCGCCAGTGCCGAAGCGCTCGCGGCCGCGGGACTGAAAGTCGCGATCTTCGACGTCAATGAAGAGGGCGGCAAGGCGGTCGCCGACGCGATCGGGGGGATTTTCTGCAAGGTCGATATCATCAGCGAGGACAGTGTCGTCGCGGGGTACGAGGCCGCGCGCGCCGCACACGGCCAGGAGCGGGTGCTCGTCCACTGCGCGCAAATATCGAAGGGCGGAAAGACCGTCCGTTACGACAAGGCGACGGGCGGCTATGTCCGCTACTCGACCGAAGACTACGCCTTCTCCGCACAGGGCATCCTGATCGCCAGCTACCGGCTGGCATCGCTGTCGGCGCTCGGCATGGCGAATGCCGAGCCGCTGAACGACGATGGCGAGCGCGGCGCGATCATCCTCACGGCCTCGGCCGCGGCACAGGATGCGCAGATTGGGCAGGTCGGCTACGGCTCGCTCAAGGCCGGGGTCAACGGGCTCGTCCTGCCGCTGGCGCGCGATCTGATGGACCTTGGCATCCGCGTCAATTCGATCATGCCCGGCATCTTCGCAACACCGCCGATGCTCGCGGTCAAGGATCGCGCCCCGGCGATTTTCGAGGGGCTGTCGGCATCCGTGCCGTTCCCCAAGCGTCTGGGCCATCCCGAAGAGTTCGGTTCGCTGGTGCTGGAGCTTGTCCGCAACGGCTATTTCAACGGTCAGAGTCTGCGGCTCGATGGCGCCATCCGTATGCCGCCCAAATAGGATCAAGGTCTTGAACGCTCCCCAGCAATTTCCCTTTGCACGGCAGTCGGCGGGCCCGGCGCCGGAGCGTCGTCCGGGCTCGATCCGGCGCACGACTTCGATCGACTCCGACTGGCCCGATGGCTTCGGCCAGGCATGGGTCATGGCCGGGCGCGCTCGCGATCTACTGACCTCTTTCACGGGCGAAGCAGTGGAACTCGCCCGCGGCGACTTTCGCATCCGGACGTCACCGATCCGCGAGATACTCGAAATATCGGCGACGCCCGATCACCCGCGGCTTCAGGACATGGTCGGGGTGCGCGCGGGCGGGGCCAGCCGCCACGCGCTCGCCGCGACCTTGGGCGACATCCGCGGTACGCCGACCTTTCAACTCCTCGACGATTTCGCGGGCGCCAGCCTCGTCGCCGGTTGGATATGGTCGCGCTGGATCGACGACTGGCAGGCGGCGATGCGGAGCAAGGGCACGCAATCGACCGCTGGCAACAAGGGACGGATGCTCAACATTTGCACCGGCATTACCGAAGGCGCGAGTTCGCTGTCGGAAGGTGGCGGCGTCGACCATGCGCATCAATCATCGACCGAGGTCGGTCCGCTCGTCAACCCGAACGATCCGGTCGGCTGGCACACCATGGCTGAACAGGGCGCCCGCCCCCAGGCAAGGCGCGCGCGTCGCATCGACATCTGGCGCGCGGAAGGCGTGCTAAAGGTCGACGCGGGCTTTCAGGACAGCGGGCCCAATCCGCAAGGGACGCGGACCGCGATCCACGAGTATCGGGTCTATGCGGAGATCGACGAGGCGAGCGAAACCCTGCTTTCGCTTCAGGCCCTGCCGCTGATCCTGCCGTTCCGCGAATGCCCCGGCGCCTCGATGAAAGCGGCGCGGATGGTCGGCCAGAATGTCGCGGATTTTCGGCAGGCAGTTCTCGATACGCTCGCCGGCACGCTCGGCTGCACCCATCTCAATGATGTCCTGCGCGCCCTTGCCGACGTACCCGCCCTCGCACGATTATTACCCAAAGCGCCGGATTGAAGCGCGAAATCGCACGCGTTCCGCAACGGAAAGCGCAATTCACTTGTCTATCTTGTTAGACCTAGTTATATAACTGACGTAGCGAGGACGTATGAAGCCTCGCGGGGAGGATGTTGACCATGAATTTCAAGCAGAAGCGCGATTCGTTCCGGATGCTCACCGCGGTCTCGCTGACGGCGATTGCCTTGTCATCGGCACCCGCATTCGCGCAAGCCGCCCCTCCGCCGCCAGCCGAGAACGAAACCATCGGTCTCGAAGACATCATTGTCCAGGCGCGCAAGGTGAACGAAAATCTGCAGGATGTTCCCGTTGCGGTGACCGCCTTTACCGGCGAGAGCCTGGAAGCTCAGGGCGCTATCCGTGTCCAGGATATCGCGAACTTCACCCCGGGACTTTATATCCGCTCGGGGTCGAACAGCCCCGCCGGCATCACCGTTGCGCTCCGCGGCCAGTTTCAGAACGACACGCTTGCGACGCTCGACCCCTCGGTCGGCACCTATGTCGACGGCGTTTACTGGGCGCGCGCTTACGGCCTCAACACAACCCTGCTCGATATCAGCTCGGTCCAGGTGCTCAAGGGGCCGCAAGGTACCTTGTTCGGGCGCAACACGACCGGCGGCGCGATGCTGATCAACTCCAACGACCCGCGGCTCGGCGAATTCAGCGGCAAACTGTCGGCAACCTACGGGCGCTTCAACGAGTTCGAGCCGACGGCGGTCGTCAACATCCCGATCGGCGACAAGGTCGCGATCCGTCTTGCGGGCAAGCGATTCAGCCGCGACGGCTATACGACGAACAGCGTTCCGGCAAATACGGCCAGCGCGGTGACTGCGGTCACCACCGCCGTCGCGCGGCGCCCGGTCGGCGGCAATCTCGACGGTCTCAAGCTCGACAACCGCGACCGCTGGCAGGCGCGCGGCAAGCTGCTTATCCAGCCGACCGATAACCTCAGCCTTCTGTTTTCGGGCGAATATTTCAAGATGGACGAAGCTGCGCCGAGCCGCAATCTCGTTTATACGACGCGGGCGTTCAGCGGCGCCAATTCGACCTACAATACCGCCGCCACCAGCGGAACATTCGTCGGCATATTGAACGGCAATCCGCCGGCCAGCGCGACGGCGCCCGGCCTTGCGATTCTCGCGACGGAAGCGGCGCGGCTTGCGGCGGGGGGGCGGATCACCGCCAACAACGAGATCCCCTATGTCTACGCCAAGACGCAGACCTACAATTTTACGGGTGCGCTCGACACCAGCTTCGGTCAGGCGAAACTGATCGCTAGCTATCGCAAGGTCAGCGCCAACGCCGGCTTCGATCTCGACGGTTCGGCCTACCCGATCCACTTCACCGAAAGCCAGCAGGAGCTGAAGCAGCAATCGGCGGAACTCCAGTTCACCGGCAAGATGTTCGGCGACGCCGTCGACTTTGCAGCGGGCGCGTTCGTCTTCCATGAAAACGGCTTTGACCAGTCGATCTCGATCACGGTACCGGCCCTCAATCCGGTGACGTCGCATTTCTGGGGCTATATCGATAACGACAGCATCGGCGTGTATGGCCAGGCGACCTGGCATCTTAACGACAAGCTGTCATTGACCGGCGGCCTGCGCTATTCGGTCGACGACAAGGGGCTCGAAACGCGCAGCAACAATTTCAACCGCACCAGTGGGTTGACGACATGCGCGGTGGTTGCCGGCGTTCCGGCATTCAGTGCCGGCGAGATCGTCGATCCGATCCAGTGCGCCTTCAAGCGCCGCGACAGCTTCGGCGGATGGTCCTATACGGCCAGCGTCGATTACAAGCTCAACGACGATATCCTTGTCTATGCCAAGACCGCCAAAGGTTTCCGGTCGGGGGGACAGAATCTCCGTGCGCCGAACACGGCTTCGTTCATCCCCTTCGCACCCGAAGTCGCCTACTCTTACGAAGTCGGTTTCAAGGGCGAGTTTCTCGACAATCGCGTGCGGTTGAACGTTGCGGCCTATACGAGCGACGTGAACGGCATTCAGCGTTCGACGCTGGTGTCCGTCCCACCCGTACCCCCGGCGACCGTCCCCGGCACCGCGACGCTGCTCGGCAACGCGGGCAAGGCTCGCATTCGCGGCCTCGAGGCCGAACTGACCGCCGTGCTGTTCGAAGGCTTCACCGTCCAGGCGTCCGGCGCGCTGGTCGATCCGAAATATGTCCGCTATTCGGATTTGACCGGCGACCGCTCGTTCGAACGGTTCAGCGGTGTGTTCAAGAAGCAATATTCGCTCGCCGCGGACTATACCACGCCCGTCGGAAACAGCGCGCGGATCAACCTTCACGTCGATTATTCGTGGCGCAGCAAGGTGCCGCTCGACATCTACAACTATGCGCCCAATCCCGAGAATAACGCGATCGTCGCTGCGACCACCGGGCCGGCGCTCGGCCTGCTCGGAGCGCGCGCCTCGGTCGAGTTTCTCGACCGGTTCGAGATCGGCGTGTTTGCGCGCAATATCACCAACGAGCGCGAATATGTTCAAAACCAGCTGGTTGCGCCGGTCGGATATATCTCGGCGACCTACAACGAACCGCGCACATATGGCGTGACCGCCAGCGTCGAATTCTAGGGACCACAGGGCGCTCCTCGGAGCAATGGGGAGGGGACGGCCTGGCCGGACCCTCCCTCTTTTTTTCCGGGAAAGGAACAACATGACGTCGGAAGCTTCCAGTCGCCGTGGTCTGACGCTTGGCCTGCTCGTGATCGTTGCGATCCTGAGCTATGTCGATCGCCAGGTCTTCACGCTCTTCCAGGACGACATCAAGCTCGAGCTCGGTCTCGATGACGGCCAGCTCGGCTTGCTCACCGGCATAGCCTTTGCCGCCTTTTACGCGATCGCCGCCTTTCCGATCGCGCGCTACGCCGACCGCGGCGACCGGCGGCTCGTGATCGCGGTTTGCGTGTCGATCTGGAGCCTCGCGACTGCGTTGTCCGGCTTCGCCCATAGTTTCTGGCAGATGCTCCTCGCGCGCATCGGTCTCGCCGCGGCGGAGGCGGGCGCTGGCCCCGCCGGCATGTCGCTGCTCACCGATATCTTCCCCAAGGATCGCCGCACGACGGTCATCTCGGTCATGCTTGCCGCCAACGCCGTCGGCCTCTCGGGTGGGCTCGCGCTCGCGGGATGGCTTTCGCAATGGTATGAATGGCGCACGGTCTTCCTGATCGTCGGTCTGCCCGGCGTCGGCGTCGGCCTGCTGGTCTATCTGCTCGCCGCCGAACCGCGCCGCCGCGGTATCGTGGGGCCTGCGCTGCCGCCGCAGACGACCCTTGGCGAAGTACTGCGCACGATGGCGTCGAACCCGTCGCTGCGCTGGGTCGGGCTACTTCTCTGCATGGTCCCGCTCACCGGTTTCGCCTTCATCTTGTGGGGCGCGTCCTTCTTTCAGCGCGTACACGGGCTGGATAAGACCGAGACCGGCTTCTGGCTCGGTGGCGCGATGGCCGCGGGGCTGGTAATTGGCAATCTCGTGGCGGGCTGGGTCAGCGACAGATATGGCCAGGCGAATCCTCGCTTCAACGGCTGGTTTGCCGGCATCGGCCTGCTGCTCTCTTTTCCCTTCGGCGTCGGTTTCGCGCTGACCAGCAACGCCTGGCTGGCGCTCGCCTGCTTCGTTGTCGTGAAGTTCATGATGACGCTGCACCTCGGCCCGATCATCGCGCTCTGCTTTGCACAGGTGCCGGTGCAGATGCGCGCCATGATGTCGGCGACGATCAACATGTTCATCGGGCTTGCCGGGGTCGGCCTCGGCGGTACGGTGGCTGGCTATGTCAGCAAGGCGTTCACGCCGGCTTACGGCGATCTGTCGTTGCAACCGTCGCTGGCGATTCTGTCGGGGTGCCTGCTGGTCGGCGGAGTTGCGGCGATCATGGCGGGCAGGACGGCGAGGCCGCTGGTCGAATAAGAATCCTCCCCGTCGCGAAGCGATGGGGGAGTCGCAGACGGCGCGCAGCGCTAGCGGGACCGCTCGCGCAGCGAGTGGTGGAGGGGGCCAGCGACGCCGCGCCAACGCCCGTTCGTCAGCCCTGCGGGCTGCCACCTTGTATCTCTCCATGGCTGCGCCACAGGGAGGATCTGGCTCTATTTCTGGCTTTCCAGATACAGGATCAGCGCCTTGCGATCGGATGCGTCGATGACGCCCGCGAACGCCATGCGCGTGCCCGGGGCGTATTTCATCGGGCTTTCAAGGAACTGGTCGAGGTGCGCGGCATCCCAGGTTCCGCCTTTCGCCTTCAGGGCCGAGGAGTAGGAGAAGCCTTCATGCGCCGCGACCGCGCGGCCCACGACGCCGTGGAGGTTGGGACCAATGCCGTTGGCGCCGCCCTTGTCGATCGTGTGGCACGCGACGCAGCGCTTGAAGACCTGCTCGCCCATCGCGGCGGTCGGCTCGACCGCGGGAGCGGCGGTTTCGGCAGAAGCCGCGTCGGCGCTCAACGTGTCGGCCGACGGTTCGCTCCTGCCGCATCCGGCAAGCAGCAACGCGCCCGCCAGCAGGACGGGCGCGATGCGCATTACTTCTTCGCTTCGGCCGGGGCAGCGGGCGCGGCGGCCGCGCCTTCGGCACCCTTGGCGGCGTCGGCAGGGGCAGCGGCCGCGTCGGCAGCCGGAGCGGCTTCGGCCGCGGGCAGCGGCAGGTTCGAGCCCTGCGCGTTGAGATAGACGATCAGGTTGGCGCGGTCTTCGGGGTTCGACAGGCCCGCGAACGACATCTTGGTGCCGTTGGCGAACTTGCGCGGGCTGGTCAGCCAATGGTCCATCTTTTCGAAGTCCCAGGTGCCCCCGACATTCTTGAGCGCGTCGGAAAAGGCGAAGCCTCCCTTGCCCTGGCCGATCGGTTCACCCATCGTCGCATAGAGGTTGGGGCCGATGCCGTTGGCGCCGCCCTGATTGATCGTGTGGCACGCCGCGCATTTGGCGAACACCGCCTCGCCCTTGGCGACATCGGCTGCGGCCAGCAGGTTGGGTAGCGGAACAGCCGACGCGCCGCCGCCTTCGCCGCCCTCGGCATCCTCGATCGGATAGCCGGGCTTGTGGGGATCGTGGCTGGCGAACACCATGCCCGAGCCGATCGTCAGGCCCAGTGCGCAAATGCCGGCGAACAATACCCAGCCGGCAATTGTGTTGTTGCGATTGTCCATGCTTGCAGCCCCGTTCGCTTGCCGCCCGCCCTCGGGCGCGTGATATGATTTGGTCGCTCCCTTACTGGGGCATCGTGCGCGGCGCAAGGGGATGAAATCGCACGCAGCGCCGGTTGCGCGCGCTCGCATGCCTCGCTATGCGCCGCGGCGCAGTTGGGAAGGGCGGTCATGGGCAGTTACACGGCGTCGGCGCAGCATCTGGTGGACGAAATGAAGGCGGCCGCGCTCGCCGATCCGGCGCGCGGGCTGGCCTTTCAGGGTGCCCCCGGTGCGAACAGCGACCTCGCCGCGCGCGAATATGACCCCGCTTCGCTGCCGCTGCCCTGCTATTCGTTCGAGGACGCGATCGATGCGGTGCGGGATGCCAGGGTCGACCGCGCGATCATCCCGATCGAGAACAGCCTGCACGGCCGCGTCGCCGACATCCATTTCCTGCTCCCCGAATCCGGCCTGCACATCGTAGGCGAGCATTTCCTCCCGATCCGCTATGGTTTGATGAGCCGCAATCTCGGTCCCGTGACCCGCGCGATGAGCCACGAGCAGGCGCTTGGACAGTGCCGAAAATGGCTGCGCGCGAACAATATCTCCCCAATCGCGCACAGCGATACCGCGGGCGCCGCCGCGTGGGTCGCCGACAGCGACGAAATCGGGCTCGCCGCCCTGGCGCCGCCGCACGCCGCCGAACTGTACGGGCTGACGTTGCACGGAACGGGGATGGAGGATGCGGACCACAATATGACGCGCTTCGTCGTTCTGGCGCGCGAGCCGCTGGCCGAGCCACCGGCGGGCGTACCGCTGATGACGACCTTCGTCTTCGAGGTGAAGAATATTCCCGCCGCGCTCTACAAGGCGCTCGGCGGTTTCGCGACCAACGGCGTCAATATGACCAAGCTCGAAAGCTATCAGGTCGGCGGCAGCTTCGCGGCGACCAAATTTTATGCCGATATCGTCGGCGCGCCGGGCGACGAACGCATCGACCGCGCGCTCGAGGAGCTCGACTTCCAGACAAAATCGCTGCGCCTGCTCGGTTCTTATCCCCAAGCGCGCCTGCGGCCCTAGGGCTTTCTAGACGCCGCGTTTGCGGAGCATGTTTGCGGTCGCGAGGCTCTGGACGACGAACAGCGTCAAGAGGATGCTCGCGACGACCAGCGCGAACAGGTCGAAGGCCGAAAAGCTGCTGCCAAGAACTTTGTGCCCCCCGACAAGCGGCATCGCGACCGTCATCGCCATCAGCATCAGCCGCAATTCGGTCGGCCCCCCGGCCATGTAGGACAGGCGGAATTCGCCAACGACCTTCGCGGCGAGGAAGGTGTGGATCGACAGCAGGAAATAGCCGATCACCGCCATCAGCGCGACGTCGAACCGCATATAGGGGCTCGCGCCGATCGCGCCGATCATCAGCAGCGTGCCGACCGCGTCGACGCTGTGGTCGAGGAAATAGCCATAGGAGGGCCGCTCGATTCGCCGCCAGCGCGCAAGGCTGCCATCGAGCGAATCGCCGAACCAGTTGACGACATATCCGACCAGCGAAAGCGCGAGCCATTCGCTCTCGATCCAGCTCAACATATAGCCGGCCGCGACGAGCACCGCGCCCGCGAAACCGAGCGCAGTGAGCTGGTCGGGCGTGACCCAATGGGGCAGGCGGGGACAGATCCAGTTGAGCAGGCGGCGTTCGCTGCGCGCGAGGATATTCTGCTGGATGCGGGTCGGCACGGTGGCCGCCGGGGTCGTCGTCATGAAAGCCTTTCGTCGCCGCTGTCGCAAAAATGCCAGCGGGATGTCATTGCGCTGTCATAGTTGGTGCGGGGCAAGTGGGAAAGAGGCTGCGGGTCTCTTTGACGGAATAGCGGGCCGTTTGCCGCCAATTCGGGGCGGTTGGGCGATTGGCACCCGTCCGCGCGGTCGATAGACTGGCGCGAAAGCGGGGGTCGGATATGGCGGATTTTTCTGTTGGACGGATTTCGCAGCGCGGGTTTGGGAGGCTTTTCAGCGCACGCGGCCGCGACGGCCGGTTGGATTTCTGGATCTTCGTCGCCCTGGTCTTCGGCCCGTTGATCGTCCTGCAGTTCGCGATGCAGATCGTGCTGGTCCTTCCCTCGACGGATGTTCTCGCGGCGAACGCGCCGGGCGATGCGGCGGCGAGCCGGAAGATGTTGGAGAGCCAGATGAAGGGCATGGCCAGCGCGGCCTACGCCAGTATCGGCATCGTCCTGATCGGCGCGCTGCTGCTGCTCTCGGCGACGGCGCGCCGGTTGCACGATCGGGGACGCGCGGGCTGGTGGGCGCTGATCCTGCCGCTCGGCCTGTTCGCGACAGGGCTGGGGCAGGCGCGCCGCACGGCCGAGGCGGTCGAGCGGATGCCGGCGCTGATGGAAAAAATGCAACGCCAGCCCGGTAATCCGGCGTCGATGATCGATTGGATGACGCAGGCGAATGCGTCGGCGCACGGCCCCGATTGGCCGGCGATCGTCGCCGGACTGCTGCTTGTCTGGCTGGCGATCGAGCTGGGGCGCGCCGGGACCGACGGTCCCAATCGCTTCGGCCCGGCGCCTGGATGAAGCCCGGCTAATCCTGCCAGGGGCCGATTTCGCCGATGTCCCCGATCGTGCGATAACGGACGGCGCCATCGACCCAGGCGACCTCCCACATCGGCGCGGGGCGGGCCCATTCGCCGATCACGAACAGCGGCAGCCGGTTGGCGACGACGAAGGCGAGGTCATCGGCGGTCGGGCCGGGGACGACGGTTTCCGACCGCTGGTGCAGGCGGATGACGGCGAGAGTTCCTTCGGGCGGCGGCCGCAGCGGCTGCTTGACGGGAAGGCCGAAGCTGCCAGCGATCGATGGATAGCCCTTTGCGTCGCGGGCGATCAGCAACACCTTGTCGGCGGTCGGATAGGGGCCGCCGACCGGCCGCCCGGCGACCTTGCGCCCCGCAACCGCAGCATATTCGCGGATGTCGGTGTCGGCGATCGCGGGGGAAGCCGTTCGGACAGACGGCTCGCCGATGCCGGATGACGTCGTGTCCTCAATGCCGGCACCGGAAAGGGCGGCGACGAGAAGGGCGGACAATATTGCGAACACAAGACGGGCTCCGGACCAGGCGCTCTACAGGAAGGCGGGCAGAATCTTGCCTGCCTCCATGGCAGGAATTTCGGTCAACAGCTCGTAGAAACTGCCAATCGTGCGGCAAATATCGGCTTCGGACGCGCTCCGGCCGCTCAGGACGTCGCGAACCCGTTGCTCGGGCACGCCCGATCGCTTGATCAATTTTCCGATCACATCGCCCGGAATCGTCGCCTGCTTGTGGACCAAAGGCCACTCGCGATCATCATATTCATCATGGACCACCGAGAACATCCGGTAACGGTAATCGGGCGAAATATCGTCGATGTTCCGGCTCTGTCGCAGAAATATCCTCGGATTGCGGATGAAGTCCGCGCAGGCTTGCGGCTGCTCCCGCAATCGCCCGATCTCCGCCGCACGAAATCGCGCGTCGGCGACTTGTGCTTCATACGGCAGGTTATCGATGATCAGATAATAAATGTCCGCAATGTCGCGCATCATCGCGCGGCCCGCTTCCTCGGTCAGCGATTCGGGCATGTTGGCGGACCGCTGCAGCGTCGAAAAGCTTTTGGGGCTCCTGGCGCGGAGCGTTTCGAGCGAGCGACCGTCGGCGGCCGCGTTCGGGAAGCTGGCGATGAAGCTTGCGATATGCTTGTCGGCGTTCGCCGCTTCCACGGCCGCGAGCGCTGCGGGGTTGTGATCGACGCCCGACCGGTCGTCGTCGACGATTTGCGACAGCATCGAAAGCGCAAAGATGGAAAGCCCGATCCAGGTCCAGACACCGGGACCCTTGACGTTGCCGCCCGCCGCCTTCTTTTCCCAGCGGGCGACGAGTTCGGGTTGCCAATGCTCCTGCTCGAGCCAGGGGTAGTCGCGGCGAATCGTCGCGATGAGGTTTCCCATGCGCGGCTTGTCGATCCCGCGCGTCCACAGCATTCCCTGCGGCTTGCCTTTGGCGAGTTCGATCCATTCGCGATGGTAGGCGTGCCCGGGGGTGTTCAGTTCGCGGAGCAGGCTTTCGCCTTCATGTGCGTTGAAAAGCCAGGGAATGGCCGGATGGACGCCAAGCTCGTGCGTTCGGTCCGCCCAGTGGAAATAGGCAGCAACTTTTGGAAACAGGGCGGCGCCGCGAGGATAGCGATCGGCCAGCAATTCCGCGAGCCACCCTTCGACCCGCGCATAGTGGCCGAGGTCGGCCATCCGCTCGTCGGCGAACAGTGCGTCGAGATGGCCATCAAGCTCGCCAGCCTCTTCGGGCGTGAGTTCACCGTCGTCGAGGAGAAGGTCGGCCATGCGCCGGAAACGCCGGTCGTCGTCATCGTCATAGGCGACCGTGAAGACCGGCTTTTCTTCGGGCTCGGTCAGCGCCGGGGCCGTGTCGACCGATGCTGGCTCCGATCCTTCGGGAAGCGGGTCGCCGAGCCCGAAATCATCCTCGTCGATGTCCGGCGCATGGGGGTGGAGGAACTCGCCCGACAGCGCCGCATCACGGGCATGGCGCAAGTCCATATAGGCCTCGGTTTCGGCCTCGTGATCGAGCGCCTTCAGCAGGCGTGAATAGGCCTCGCGGATCGCCTTGCGATCCTCGGTGGGCGCGATCTGGAGGATGGTCCACGGCCAATGGGTCGTGCTCACAGCCGCTGGTCCTGTTCGATTTCCTGCAGCGCGGTCGTCATCGCTCCGCGCGCCTCCTCGATCGCGCGCGGATCCTGGGTTTCGAGCACGCCCTCGAAATGGAGCAGCATCCGCCCGATATGCTCGCGCCGCTCGTCGATGAATTCTTCGTAGAGGCGCGCCGCCCATCCGACGACATACTGGTTTTCCGCGACGTCGCGGGGGTGTGTCTTGAGCGCCGCGAGTTGTTCGCGCCGCTCTTCGATCTGTTCGGCCGTCAACGTCTCGCTGTCGTCGGCGATCAGCATCGATCGCGTCTCGCCGGTTTCGGGAATCGTGACGTCGACGTCGAGAAGTCCCGAACTGTCGTAGGTGAAACGGCAATCGATCGATACCTGGCCCGCCGGCTTTTTCGGGATCGGAAACTCCATCGTTCCGAGCAGGATGTTGTTTGCGACCTCTCGCGATTCGCCCTGGTAGATGTTCAGTTTGATGTGCGTCTGGTTGTCCGACATCGACGAATAGCTGTTCGTGCGGCTGATCGGCGTCGGGCTGTTGCGGCTGATTATGGGCGAGAAGAGACCGGCGCGCAGCCGGCCATGGCTGTCATGTTCGGTGACCTCGATGCCGAGCGTGAAGGGGCAGATGTCGGTGAGCCGCACTTCGTCGAGCGCGGCGTTGCGTGCGACGAGCCCCGCCTGAATCGCCGCGCCGATAGCCACCGCATGGTCGGGATGGACGAGGTGGTTCGGAAAGCGCCCGAACATCTTGGTGATCGCCTTGCGGATGATCGGCATCCGCGTCGCTCCGCCGACGAGGACAATGTCGCTCAAGGCCTCGATGCGCAGGTTGCTGTCGCGCAGCGAACGAAGGATCGGATCGCGCAGGCGCGCGAGCAGCGACGTAGAGAGACCCTCGAATTCGTCGGCGCTGATCGACAGGTCGAACTGCCGTTCGGGAAGCGTCAGCCTGACGCTGGCTTCGGGCTGGTCGGTCAGTATCCGCCGCGCCATGTCGGCGACCTGGAACAGCCGTGCATCGAGCAGATTCCGCCGGACATCGGAAGGGAAGTCGTGCTTTTGAGTCCAGTGCGCGACGATTGCGTTTGTGAAATCGTCGCCGCCAAGCCGGTTGTCGCCCGACGAGGCGCGCACCTCGACGATCGCGTCGAACATCTCGACGATCGACACGTCGAATGTGCCGCCGCCGAGGTCGAAGACCAGAAAGGGTTCGCGATCCTCCTTGTCGGCGATGCCGAAGGCGAGCGCGGCCGCGGTCGGCTCGTTGAGCAACCGCGCTACCTTCAGACCGGCGAGCTCGCCGGCGCGGCGCGTCGCCTTGCGCTGCTTGTCGTTGAAATAGGCGGGAACGGTGATGACCGCCTCGGTCACCTCCCGCCCGGTCGCGGACTCTATATCCTCTTTCAGGCTGCGCAGCACGATCGCCGACAAATCTTCCGCCTTGAAGGCGTAGCGGCCGATCTTGATCGTCCGGTTGGTGCCGATAAAGCGCTTGAAGCTGGTGACCGCCTCGGCCGGTTTCAGCACCCAGTGATTGAGCGCGGGCTTGCCGACCAGTGTCGTGCCGTCGGGCAATATCGCGACCGCCGATGGCGTCAGCAGATCGCCCAACGCGTTGGGGATCAGCCGTGTCTCGCCATTTTCAAAGATTGCCGCTGCGCTGTTGGTCGTACCCAAATCGATGCCGACGATCATTCCGCCCCCAAGACCCCCGATAGCGGCGATCCCGATGATCGCGCCCCCAAAACGCGGCCTGCCTCAACTCGTTTCGTCGATCAATGCAAAGTTCATCCGTAAATCAATGCGCTTCGCCCCAGCTCTTGCCGATGCCGACCTCGACCTCGAGTGGGACCGACAGAGTCAGCGCGGGCTCGGCGGCGCCCGTCATGACGCGGCGAATCACGTCGCCCGCGGCTTCGGCCTTGTCTTCGGGCGCCTCGAAGACGAGTTCGTCGTGGACCTGGAGCAGCATCTTGACTTCGGCGAGGCCTGCGTACTCCAGCGCTTTCGGCATCCGCGCCATCGCGCGCTTGATCAGGTCGGCGCTGGTGCCCTGAATGGGCGCGTTGATCGCGGCGCGCTCGCTGCCCGCGCGTTCGTTCTGGTTCGGCGCCTTGATGCGCGGGAACCAGGTCTTCCGCCCGAACAGCGTCTCGGTGTAGCCGCGCGCCCGCGTCGTTTCGAGCGTGTCGGTGATATAGTCCGAGATGCCGGGGAAGCGCTCGAAATAGCGGCTGATGAGCGCCTGCGCCTCGTCGGGCGTGATCTCGAGGCGGTTCGCGAGGCCCCAGCGGGAAATGCCGTAGAGAATCGAGAAATTGACCGTCTTGGCCTTGCCGCGCGTGTCGCGATTGACCTCTCCGAACAGCTCGATCGCCGTGGCGGCGTGGATGTCCTGTCCCTGCGCGAAGGCTGCCTTGAGTTCGGGAACATCGGCCATATGCGCCGCGAGGCGGAGTTCGATCTGGCTATAGTCGGCCGCGATCAGCACCTTGCCAGGTGCGGCGATGAAGGCGTCGCGAATCTGGCGGCCGGTTTCGGTGCGGATCGGGATATTCTGCAGGTTCGGATCGGTCGACGATAGACGCCCGGTCTGCGCGCCGACCAGGCTGTAGCTGGTATGGACGCGGCCGGTCTTCGCGTTGATCTGCTGTTGCAGGGCGTCGGTATAGGTAGATTTGAGCTTCGCGAGCTGGCGCCATTCGAGGATTTTCCGCGCGATCGGCACCCCGTCGCGTTCGAGCCGTTCGAGTTCGCTCTGGTCGGTCGACCAGTCGCCCGACTTGCCCTTGCGCCCGCCTTTGAGCCCGAGCTTGTCGAACAGGATTTCGCCGAGTTGCTTCGGGCTTCCAATGGTGAAAGGCTGGCCCGCGAGTTCGTGAATCTCGCCTTCCATGCGCAGCATCTCGCTTGCAAATTCAGCCGACAGCTTCGCCAGATAGTCGCGGTTCACGGTGATGCCGACACGCTCCATCCCCTCGACGATCGCGGCGAGCGGGCGGTCGACCATTTCATAGACGCGCGTCCCGCCTTCGAGCGGCAGACGGAGTTTCAGCAGCTTCCACAGCCGCCACGCCACCTCGGCATCCTCGGCGGCATATTGGGTCGCCCGGTCGAGCGGCACTTCGGCGAAGCTGATCTGCGATTTGCCGGCGCCGCATATTTCCTTGAACGACAGGCAGACATGGTCGAGGTGCAGCTTCGACAGTTCGTCGAGGCCGTGACCGTGCTTGCCCGCGTCGAGTGCGAAGCTCATCACCATCGTATCGTCATAGGGCGCGACGGTCAGCCCATGCTGCGCGAGCACGCCGATGTCATATTTGAGGTTGTGGCCGACCTTGAGCACCGCATCGTCGGCAAACAGCGCGCCGAGCCGCGCGAGCGCCTCCTTCATCGGGATCTGCGCGGGCTTTTCGGCAAACATGTCGGTGCCGCCGTGGCCGAGCGGGATGTAGCAGGCCTTGCCTGCGCCCGTCGACAGGCTGACCCCGACGAGGTCGCCGGTGACGCTGTCGAGGCTCGCCGTCTCGGTGTCGACCGCAACGACATGGGCTGCGTGCGCCTCGGCAATCCAGCGGTCGAGCGCATCGAGCGTCGTCACCGTTTCATAGCGCGCACGGTCGATCGTCGGCCATGCGGGCAGGGCGGGCGTCGACGGGGCGACGGGAGCCGCGGGTGCAGGCGTTCCGTTCGCGCGCGGCAACGTCGGCGGCCCGCTCGGTGTCGTGCCATTGTCGAGTTTGGCCGAGAGCGAACGGAAGCCATGCTCGTCGAGAAAGGCTTTCAGCGGCGCGGGCGGGATCGCGCCGAGCTTCAACGAATCGAGCGGATCGGGCAGCGGCACGTCGCGCTTGAGGTCGACCAGGATGCGCGACAGTTCGGCCATGCTGCGATGCTCGATCAGATTTTCGCGCAGCTTGCTCGGCTTCATCGTTTCGGCGCCGTCGAGCGCGGCGGTCAGATTGCCATATTCCTGGATCAGCTTGGTCGCCGTCTTCGGTCCCACACCGCGCACGCCCGGGACATTGTCGACGCTGTCGCCCATCAGCGCGAGCACGTCGCCGACGAGGTCGGGGGTGACGCCGAATTTCTCGTCGACCGCCGCCAGCCCGAGGCGGACATTCTTCATCGTGTCGAGCATGTCGACGTGCGGGCCGTCGGCGGGTTCGCGGATCAGCTGCATCAAATCCTTGTCGGAGGACACGATGGTGACGTCCCAGCCTTCGCGCACCGCGGCCTCGGCGTAGGAGGCGATCAGGTCGTCGGCCTCGAACCCCTCCATCTCGATGCACGGCAACGAGAAAGCGCGGGTCGCGTCGCGGATCAGCGGGAATTGCGGGCGCAGATCCTCGGGCGGCTCGGGGCGGTTCGCCTTGTACTGGTCGTAAATCTCGTTGCGGAATGACTGGCTGCTATGGTCGAGGATGACCGCAAGGTGCGTCGGCCCGTCGGCGTCGTTGAGGTCCTTCGCGAGCTTCCACAGCATCGTCGTATAGCCGTAAACCGCGCCGACCGGCACCCCGTTCGGGTTCGTCAGCGGCGGCAGGCGGTGATAGGCGCGGAAGATGTAGCTGGAGCCATCGACCAGATAGAGATGATTCTTCTCGGACATGGCGGCGGTGTAGCAGCGGCGGCGCGGGCGGCCTAGCTGTGTCGGCGCGAGGCGCCGACGGGCCGTCTCGAATGTCTGTTTCGGGGGCGGCTATCCGTCATGCCGTCTTTCTCCATCGTGCGCCGGAATTCCAAAGTTCAGGAAAGTTCAGCCTTATGCGTTCCCCATTTTGGCCCGGAAGCGCCTCGCACGCCTCGCGGCGGCCGCAAGTTCGATCGCTTCTGTCCGATCGATGAAAGAGCGGTAGGAAGGTTGGCACAATGGGATAATGTAGGAAAGGCCTGTTTGAAGGCGGTGTCTGCTTTGGGGTGGGGAGCAGTCGCAAGCTCCTCCCTGTGGCGCAGCCATGGGGAGGGGGACCGCTCGCGAAGCGAGTGGTGGAGGGGCCGCGACGTCGGCGCGAAAGCCCTTCCGTCAGCGCTTCGCGCTGCCACCTCCCCATCGCTGCGCGACAGGGAGGATCTTATGGCCGCAACCTGTCGTTTCCGGTCGTTGCAGCAGGTGACCTTATACTCGATATGCGATAGCCAGCCTTGCTGCCGCGGAAACCGCCGCCGCGCGTGCGTCGTCGGTCGTGCCGCCCGCAACTTTCGCCAGCGCGACGCCCATGCGGCGATATGGGCGCGTGACGGGCTTGCCGAAGATGCGGGCGTCGACCGCGGTCTGGGCATTCGGCGGGGTTAACGCGTCGGCGAGACCGGTGATCGCGAAATCCTCTGCATCGCGGTCGGCGAGCAGCACCGCGCTGGCGCTGGCGTCGGGCACGGCGATCGGCGGGATCGGCAGGCCAAGGATCGCGCGGGCGTGAAGGTCGAATTCCGACAGTTCCTGCGAGATCAGCGTGACCATCCCGGTGTCGTGCGGGCGGGGCGAAAGCTCCGAGAAGATGACCTCGTCGCCCTTCACGAAAAATTCGACCCCGAAGATGCCGTGGCCGCCAAGTGCGTCGACCACCTTGGTTGCCATATCCTGCGCCGATTGCAGCGCCGCCCCCGACATTGCCGCGGGCTGCCAGCTTTCGCGATAGTCGCCGCGTTCCTGCCGGTGGCCGATGGGCGGGCAAAACGACACGCCATCCTTGTGGCGGACGGTCAGCAGCGTGATTTCATAGTCGAAGTCGATGAAGGCTTCGGCGATCACGCGCAGCCGGTCGCCGCGCATCCCCGCGGCGGCATAGTCCCAAGCGGCGCCTATGCCGTCCGCGTCCCTGACCGTGCTCTGCCCCTTGCCCGACGAGGACATGACCGGCTTCACGACGAGCGGAAATCCGATGCGCGCGGCGGCTGCGGCGAGTTCCTCGCGGCTCGTTGCATATTCGAAGGTCGACGTTTTCAGGCCGAGCTCGCTCGCGGCAAGATCGCGGATGGCATCGCGGTTCATCGTCAGCTGCGCCGCGCGCGCCGACGGGACGACATGGAAGCCCTCGGCCTCGACCTCGGCGAGGATTTCGGTACGGATCGCCTCGACCTCGGGCACGATATGGTCGGGCTGGTGCTTTTCGATCGCGGCGCGCAGCGCGTCGCCGTCGAGCATCGAGAAAACCTCGCGCGCGTCGGCGACCTGCATGGCGGGCGCGCCGTCATAGCTGTCGCACGCGACGACATGGCAGCCTAGCCGCTTTGCCGAGATCACGAACTCGCGCCCGAGTTCGCCCGAACCGAGCAGCAGGATTTTGGCGGTGGGGGTCATGGACGCGCTCCGTGGATGGCTGGAATGCGGCGGCTCTAGTCGCGCCTGCCGGGATTCGCCAGTGCGGGTTTCATATGTCGAGGATGCGGATTTCGGGGATCAGCGCCCACCAGAGCAGGGCGCCGAGCGCGGCGAGCGCAGCCGCGAAGGCATAGGCGTAGCCACCAAGATAATCGACGATCAGTCCGGTGATAATCGGACCGACGGTCCCCGACACATTGCCAAACGCCTTCTGGACGCCGACCCAGCTTCCTGCTGCGCGCGGACCTGCAAAAATCTGCGCGACCGCAATTCGCAAGCCGTCCCCAAAGCCATGAGGGAGAGATCACAGGCGGCGGGGAGGCGCTCGACGAATTATGAGGGCCAGTGCGAGGTGTCGTGGTCGGGATGCTGGCGATTGCTCGCCCGGATGGCGCTGGCGACGCTGCTCATCGTCTCTTCGGTGGTGCCTTCCGCGCTGATCGGCAGGTTGGCGAAGAGGGGGAGCTGGCCTTCGACGCCGAATTGCATCCGCGGCGCGAACTTCGCGGGTTCGTCGAACGAGCCCGTCGTCAGGTTGATGTGCTTGCTGTCGAAATAGTCATAGGTGAGCGGCGTGCCGCAGTCGCGGCAGAAGCCGCGTGCGGCCTTGTCCGAACTGTTGAAGGTCGCCGGGCTCCCGCGCGTCCACGTCAGCGCGTCGCGCGGCACCCCGACCAGCGCCGCGAAGAAATTGCCGGCGGCCTTCTGGCACATCCGGCAGTGGCAGATGTGCGACGTGTCGAGCACCGCGGTGACATGCCAGCGCACCGCCCCGCACTGGCAGCCGCCCGAGGCTTCGGTTTCGATGCGTTGAGGGCTGTCCATCTCTTCTTACTCCGGTTGAACTGTCCGATGGTCCTTTAGGGTCCTGACCCTAAGCACCGAAACAGCAGCGGGCAAATTACCTCGTCGAAAACTGTTCGCCACCCTTCTGCCGAATCTCCGCAATCGGCCGGTCGGCGGCAGAATTGCGGGCGCGGCGCTCCAATAGCGGCGGTGCATCGAACCGATAGCCAAGGGCGATTTTCCTGCGCGGCGGCGGGGCGCGATAACGCCCGCGACAATCTCTCGCAGGAGTTCGCCCATGAACCGCTTCAAGTTTCTGATCCCGCTATTCGTCACCGCTTCCTTCGCAGCGGCCGTCCCGGTCGCTCATGCACAGGCGGCGCCTGTCCGTGCCGAAACGGCCGCCGATGTCCTCTCGCTGCGCAGCGCCAACGGTTTCGATGAAACGGTCTCGAAACTTACCGCCGATGTCGCAGGGAAGGGCATTCGTCACTTTGCGACGATCGACCAGGCCGACCTCGCGCGCGGCGCGAACCTGCCGCTGAAGCGCTCGACGCTCGTCCTGTTCGGCAACCCGCCGCTGGGGGTGCAGTTCCTGCAATCGAACCCGCTCGCGGGGCTCGACTGGCCGGTACGGATGCTCGTGACCGAGGACGCTGCGGGCGCCGTCACCGTATCGTGGACCGACTTCGATGCCATCGCCAGGCGCTACCGGATCACCGACCGCGCCGCGCAGTTCAAGATGGCGGGCGAGGTCGCCGCCTCGATCGCGAGTGCCGCGACCCAATGATTCCGTCCGCCGGCATCCTTGCCGTGGCGCTCGTCTCCGCCGCGCTGATGGGGCTCGCCATCCAGCGCGGCGCGACCTGTATGGTGGCCGCGGTCGATGAGGCGATCAGCGAGCGGCGCTACGGGCGCGCCGCCGCGCTTGCCGAGGCCGCGATCTGGGTCGGCGGGCTGGCTGCGATCGCGGCGGCGGCGGGCTGGCTGCATATGACGCCCGCCGCCTATGCCGTCACCGGCTGGACCGTCGCGGGCGGCGTGCTGCTGGGTGTCGGCGCGTGGGTCAATCGCGCCTGCGTGTTCGGCGCGGTCGCCCGGATCGGGGCGGGGCAATGGGCGTGGCTGGCGACACCGGTCGGTTTTTTCCTCGGCTGCCTGGTTCCGGTGGAGGCACCGATGGGCCATGCGGGATCGTCGTTCGGCGCCGGGACCGAGGGCGCCGTAATCGTCACGCTGTTCGCGGCTTGCGCCATCTGGCGCGTCAGCCAGCTGTTTTCCGCCGAGCATATCGGACGCCATCTGTGGCACCCGCATCGCGCGACGCTGCTGATCGCGGTGACCTTCGTGACGACGCTGCTCAGCGCAGGGTACTGGGCCTATACCGACGCGCTCGCGGCGCTCGCGCGGTCGATGGATGCGATGCTGTCGCTGCGCGTGCTGATGGTCGCCGCGCTGCTCGGCGGAGCGGTGGCGGGCGGCGCGATCGCGGGCAAGCTGCGCCGCGAGCGACCGCGCGGGCCGGACGTGCTGCGCTGCCTCGCCGGCGGCGCGTTGATGGGCACCGGCGCCTCGCTCGTGCCGGGAAGCAACGACGGGCTGATCCTGCTCGGGCTGCCGGCGCTGCTGCCGCACGCGTGGGTCGCCGCCGCGACGATGGCGCTCGCCATCGCGCTGGCGATCCGGCTTGCGGCTGTAACCGGGGAGGCTGGCACCGCGAAGCCTTGAAACTGGCGGCGTCGGCCGGTTGCTGATAGTCTTGCTGCCGCGTTGCTTTGGGGACGACGCTTATGGAAATGCAACAGATCCGCTATTTCGTCGCGCTCGCGCAGACGCTCAATTTCACGCGCGCGGCGGAGCATTGCAACGTCAGCCAGCCCGCGCTGACCCGCGCGATCCAGCAGCTCGAGCATGAACTCGGCGGGCCGCTGTTCCACCGCGAGCGCAACAACACGCACCTGTGCGAACTCGGACGGATGATGATGCCCTATCTCGAGAGCGTGGCCGAAAGCGCGCGCGCGGCCAAGGCGGCCGCAGCATCGGCGAAGAAGGCCGAGCATGTCACGCTGACCCTGGGGGCGATGTGCACGATCGGTCCCGATCTGATCGCCGACCTGATCGTCCGTTTCCAGGCCGCGCATCCCGATATCGAGGTGAAGGTCATCGACGGCGAGGCGTCGATGATGATCGACGCGCTGGAAAAGGGCGATATCCACTTGAGCCTTGTCGGCGTGCCCGACGATCTGCCCGAGCAATTCCACCAGCTGCCGATCTTCGAGGAACGCTTCGTGATCCTGTTGCCGCCGGGGCATCGCCTTGCCGAACGCAATGCGATCCGCGTCGGCGATCTCGATGGCGAGCCCTATGTCGGGCGGTCGACCTGCGAAGTGTTCAAGATGGTTGCGCGCGATTTCGCGAAGCAGGGCGTTTTCCCGAAGAAGGTGTTCAGCTCGCCGCGCGACGATTGGGTGCAAAAGATGATCAAGGCGGGCCTCGGCTTCGGATTTTTCCCGGAGAATAGCGTGACGGATCCCGACCTGGTCGTCCGCCCGCTGATCGAGCCCGAATATAGCCGCACCGTCTATCTCGCAACGGTGCGCGGGCGTCCGCATTCGCCCGCGGTGGGCGCGTTCGTCCGCGAGGCGCGGCGGCACAGCTGGCCTGCGCTCGAAGCCTGAAATCAGCAGCAATCGGAAGACGCGCCGGTGCAGTCCACGAGCAGATCGTGGCAGTCGGCGATGGCGTCGATCGCCATCGCGACACCGGCATGGGCGGCGGTCTGGATCAACATCTCGATCACCTCCTCCTTGCTCCAGCCGACATGGAGCGCGGCCTCGACATGCTGGCGAAGCTGCAACGTCGACCGGCCGAGCGCGGCGAAGGCGGCGATCGCCGCCATTTCGCGCACGCGCAGGTCGAGGCCGGGGCGGGCAAAAATGTCGCCATAGGTGAAGCCGACGGCGGTTCGCACGAAGTCGGGCGCGACCTCGGCGGCGCGGTTGCGACGCTCGTCCTGCGTCGACCCGGTTTGCGAGAGGATGTCGATCCCGGCGCGATAGGAGTCGGTCAAATCAGTTTTCCTTGGGCAAGGATATGGGACGCGAAAACATGGGCGGCGCAGCACCGGCGACGATGCGCCGGTGCTGCGCCGGGAGCGGTCCGGGACGGAGGATTGGACACACTCGCTTGGCCTTGGGTCAGTCGCGCGCCTTGACGTCGGCCGACAGGAGTACGGCAGGAGTCTTTCCGTTGTTGCGCCACCAGTGCGAGATGCCGTCGGACTCGCTCGAGATGTCGCCGGCGGCGTGGTCGATGCCGACCGAGCAGCTGCTGCGATATTCGGTGACCGCGCCCGAAACGACGATGATCAGCGCGGGGCGTCCCGCGTGGCTGTGAAGCGGGACGATGCCGCCCGGCTGGACGACGAGGCGGCGCATTCTGAGGTCGCGGTTCGCAACGCCGATTTCCTTTGCAAGGTCGACCGAACCGATCACGGTGTCGGTGACGTTGGAGGGCGCGGTCGGCGCGCCGTCGAGGGCGTTGGCGGCGGTCTTGCCCGCGGGGCAGGTGCCCGCGAAGGCCGGGGTGGCGGCCACGAAGCTGGCCGTTGCGGCGAGAACCGCGAGGGTCATGCGATTGAACGTCATTGCGATATTCCTTTTGCCTGAAAGAAAACTGAAGCCCCGGAAAGCGGCGATGCCGACGCAAGGGAGCGGGGGTCGGTAACGGCTGCGCCGCTTCCCGGGGCTCGATCAAACTAGCCGGGGGCATCCCGCGCGGACATTCGATTGTCCGCATGGTTTCGATGCACGAACGGCATTTCAGCGGCCGCGTCGGCGTCGGCATAGTTTTTCCGGACCCAATGGAGGAGAAGCATGATGACCGTTCAGCCGCTGGCCGAACTCAAGCCCGACCGGCCGCTCGCCGGGCGCGTTGCCATCGTTACCGGATCGACAAGCGGGATCGGCCTGGGGATCGCCCGCGCGCTGGCCGCGGCGGGCGCCGACATCGTGATCAACGGGCTCGGCGACGCAGCGCAGATCGAAACGGCGCGCCGCGAGCTTGCGGACGCACACGGCGTTCGGGTGGATTATGACGGCGCCAACCTGCTGCAGCCCGATGGTGCGGTGGCGCTGGTCGACAACAGCCTGTCGCGCTTCGGCCGCGTCGACATCCTCGTCAACAACGCCGGCATTCAGCACGTCAGCCCGATCGAGGATTTTCCGGCGGACAAATGGGACGCGATCCTGGCGCTCAACCTCTCGGCCGCCTTCCACGCGATCCGCACCGCCTTCGGCCCGATGAAGGAAGCTGGCTGGGGACGGATCATCAACGTCGCGTCGGCGCACGGTCTGGTCGCCTCGCCCTTCAAGAGCGCCTATGTCGCCGCGAAACATGGCATCGTCGGGCTGACGAAAACCGTCGCCCTCGAAGGCGCGCGGCACGGCGTGACCTGCAACGCGATCTGCCCCGGCTATGTCTGGACGCCGCTGGTCGAGAACCAGATCGGCGATACCGCGAACGCGCGCGGGATCAGCCGCGAAGAGGTGATCGAAAACGTCCTTCTTGCCGCGCAACCGAGCAAGAAATTCGCGAGCGTCGACGAGCTCGGCGCGCTGGCGGCGTTTCTCTGTTCGGAGGGTGGACAGTCGATCACCGGCACCGCCTTGCCGGTCGATGGCGGATGGACGGCGCAATGACGCCCCCGGCCCGAATGCGCGCGCCGTTGCCGCCGCACCTTGCAGCTTTCTTCGTGTCCAGGCCGGTGCAACCGGCGCCGCGCGGCGAGGGGACCGTCCCCCCGCGCGGCGTTCTGGCCCAGTTCTTGCGGCGCAGCATCGGGCGATGAAGACCGACGGCTCCCCCCTGCATGTCGTGATCGTCGGTGCCGGCTTCGGCGGCCTGGCCGCCGCACGCACGCTCGCGCGCGGCAATGTGCGCGTGACGCTGGTGGACCAGCGCAATCATCACCTGTTCCAGCCCTTGCTCTATCAGGTCGCGACGGCCGGACTGTCCCCCGCCGATATCGCGGCGCCGATCCGCTCGATCCTGCGCCATCACAAGAATGTCCGCGTGCTGCTCGACACCGTCGTCGACATCGACGCGGCGGATCGCCGGGTGCTGCTCGCCAGCCGCCGCACGCTGCGCTTCGACCGGCTGATTGTCGCGACCGGCGCGCGGCACAGCTATTTCGGGCGCGAGGAGTGGGAGGCGCACGCCCCCGGTATCAAGTCGATCGACGACGCGACGACGGTGCGCCGCAAGGTGCTGCTCGCGCTCGAGCGCGCCGAGACCGAGCCCGATCCCTTGCGGCGGCAGGCGTTGCTGACCTTCGTCATCGTCGGCGGCGGGCCTACCGGTGTCGAGATGGCGGGCGCGGTTGCCGAGCTGGCGCGGCGGTCGGTCTCGCAGGATTTCCGCAGCATCACGCCGCACTGTTCGAAAGTGTTGCTGGTCGAGGCGGGCCCGCGCCTGCTCGCTTCCTTTCCGCCCGCGCTGTCGGCCAAGGCGCGAAAGGCGATCGAGGATCTGGGCGTCACGGTGATGACCGACCAGCGCGTCAGCGCGATCACCGATGCCTATATCGAAGTCGGCGGGACTCGCGTGCCGACCCACACCGTCGTCTGGGCGGCAGGGGTTCGCGCCTCCGCCGCGGCGATGTGGCTGAAGGCCGAAGCCGATCGTGTCGGCCGCGTCATCGTCGATCCCGACCTGTCGGTGCCGGGGCATGACGGCATCTACGCGATCGGAGACACGGCGTCCTTCACCGACGCGGGGGGCCGCTGCCTGCCAGGCATCGCGCCGGTCGCGAAGCATCAGGGGCGTCATGTCGGCGAGCAGATCCTGCGCGGCCGCACAAAGCCCTTCCGCTACCGCGACTATGGCAATCTCGCGACCATCGGCCGCCACCGTGCGGTCATCGATTTCGGCTGGCTGCGGCTGTCGGGCGTGTTCGCGTGGTTCGTCTGGACCACGGCGCACATTTTCTTCCTCGCGGGCTTTCGCAACCGGCTGCTCGTCGGGGCGAACTGGCTCTGGAACTACCTCACTTTCGAACGCGGCGCGCGGCTGATCACCGGCGGCGACGCCTCGCTGCATGGAGACCAAGCATGAATCTTTCCAAGGAACTCGAAGCCCACGGCCAGCAGGTGCTCGTGCTGCAGGGCGGCGGCGCGCTCGGCGCCTATCAGGTCGGCGTCTATCAGGCGCTCCACGAAGCGGGGGTCGAACCCGACTGGGTGATCGGAACCTCGATCGGCGCGATCAACGCCGCGATCATCGCCGGCAATGCGTTCGACGACCGGCTCGACTGCCTCACCGAATTCTGGCGGCGCGTCGAGCATGGGCATGTCTTCGACGAAGCGTTGCCCGCGCAGGTCGCGAGCTTCTTTCGCAACTTCACAACTGTGGTCGGCGGCCTGCCGACCTTCTTCACCCCGAATCCCGGCGCCTTCGGCAGCGTCTATGCGACGCTCGGCGCCGAGCAGGCGGGTTATTATTCGACCCAGCCGCTGCGCACGACGCTGTCCGACCTGATCGATTTCGACCGCATCAACGGCGGCAACATGCGCCTGACGGTCGGCGCATCGGCGGTGACGACGAGCGAGATGCATTATTTCGACTCGCGCGACCGGCCGCTCCGTCTCGACCATGTGATGGCGTCGGGCGCGCTGCCGCCGGCTTTTCCCGCGGTGCGGATCGATGGCGAGCTTTACTGGGACGGCGGTATCCTGTCGAACACGCCGGTCGAGGTCGTCTTCGACGATAATCCGCGCCGTGATTCGATGGTCTATGCGGTCCATATCTGGAATTCGCACGGGCCCGAGCCGGAGACGATCTGGGACGTGATGAACCGCCAGAAGGACGTCCAATATGCGAGCCGCGCGGGCACGCACATCCGCCGCCAGCGCCAGCTCCACCGCCTCCGCCACGTTATCACCGAACTGACCGCGCTGCTTCCCGAGGGAAGCCGCGAGAAGCCGGGGGTCGCCGAACTGGCGGCTTACGGCTGCCCGACACGGATGCATGTGATCCGGCTGCTGGCGCCCGCGCTCGCGAACGAGGATCACAGCAAGGATATCGACTTCAGCCCGTCGGGCATTCGCCAGCGCCGCGAGGCGGGATATGCCGACACGATGCGGACGCTGGAGGCGGCGCCGTGGCGCGGCGACTTCGACCCGCTCGAAGGCTTCATCCTGCACGAGGCAATCGGCGGCCATATGGTCGAGCCGACCTGCGGATGACGGCTTTCGCATCGAAACGATGCGTTCTGGGTAGCGGACGCGGCGCCCGTTTTGGCCGAAAGAACGGATACGCCCTTCGGGCGCCAACAACGGAAAGGTTTTTCATCATGAACAAGTCGACGATCGCGCTTGCCGCTGCCGCTCTTTCGGTCCTCGCCACCGCCGCCGTTCAGGCGGGTCCGGTCGCGCCGCAGCCCGGCAAGGACAAATGCTATGGCATCGCGCTCAAGGGCAAGAATGACTGCGCTGCTGGCCCGGGTACGAGCTGCGCCGGGACCTCGACCACCGATTACCAGGGCAATGCCTGGAAATATGTCGCGAAGGGCAGCTGCGCGAAAATCAAGACGCCGAAGGGCGTCGGTTCGCTGACCCCCAAGAAGCGCTGACGCGCCAATATTATCGAGGCGTCCCGGCCCTGCGCCGGGACACCCATCCTGTGGAGAGGATGCCATCATGTCTGATCTTGCTGCCGTCCGGCGGACGGTCGCCGACACGCGCTCGCGGTCGTGCGTTTCGCCGGGCGCCCATCATGCGATTCCGCCGTCCGCCGCCGCCGAAGCGCTCGCCGCAAATTATCCGGTGGTCGGCGCGATCCTGGGGCATATGTCCTTTGCCGACCTCGCGGCCGAGTTCGTCGCCGAGGTGCCGCCGACCGACCCGAACCTCGCCGCCTATGGCTGCCGCTTTCCCGAATGGATCGTGGGCCGCAAGCTGGGCCGGGTATTGCCCTATCTGTCGTCGGTCGCGGCGATCGACCGATTGCATCACGCCGCGGCGCGGGCGCCCGCCGACACGCCGGTCTCGCGGGACGTCATCGCGGCCATGACGGCCCAGCAATGGTCGTCGAGCCGCGTCAAGCTGCATGCAGCGACGCGTTTCGGATGGTTCGCGGTGCCCGCTCCCTCGATCTGGCTCGGCCATTTCGCACCGTCGCGCGCCGAGGTCGCGACCGAATGGAAGGCGGAAGGGGTGCTGATCACCCGTCCAGCCGGTCGCGTCGAGGCCCGCCGGATCGGACCTGCCGCACACCGCATCCTGTCGGGCCTGCGCATCGGTGAAACCATCGGCGTGTCCACCGCGGCGGCGCACGCGCTCTATCCCGGCGCCGACATCACCGAGACGATCCATGATATGCTGGACAGCGGCGCGATCGCGGCGCTTCGCCCGCGGTAGCGCATCAGGCGGGTCAATGCGCTGAGGCCATCCCCTGACCATCATCGATAAGGAAAAATCAATGCTGCTTTCCCTGCTCGCAGCGACCGGCGCCGCCATGCAGCCGGCCGCCGGCGCGACCGAAGAGCCCTATGCGCGCACGTCGCAGAATGTCGTCGTCCCCGTGCAACGCGAACGCCAACGCGATCTGGAAGAATGGGGTTATGCGGATGCGGTCGTCGACGGAGACCGTGTGTGGCTGTCCGGCGTGGTGGCGGGGCTTCGCCCGGACGAGACGGTCGCGGATCAGGAAGCGGCTTTCGAGCGGGCGTTCCAAAGGATCGGCGACGTGCTCGAACGTTCGGGTGCGAGCTTCGACGGCGTGGTCGAGATAACCAGCTTTCACACCGATCTGCCCGCGCAGATCGAAGCCTTCAAAGCGGTGAAGCATCGCTATATCCGCGGGCCGTTTCCCGCATGGACCGCGATCGGCGTGACCCGCCTGGTCCCCGACCGGGGGTTGGTCGAAATCAAGATCGTCGCGCGCCGCAGGCCGGGATATGAAAGATCCGCACTGGCCTTGGCCTTTTCGGACTTCGCAATCCCAGGTCACCCCGGTCGCAATCGCCCAAGGCGGTGCGGATCCTATGGGGATCATGGCGCGCGACGGCTCCTTCGAAAGCGGGAAGTTCCAACGACCGGAAACACTATGGGAAATTGTTTCCTCGAGGGGCCGCGGTCGGGACGCCTGATCGGGCGCGCGAAAGGCGGACTGCTCCGCCTTCGCGCTCGCTGCCACCGGCACCTCTCGGCCCTGATCGACGAGTCGTTACCTTGGGGGCTCCCGATAATTGGTCATTCTGCGCGATTTGCTATTCCCACTCCATTGTTCCACAATGCCCTAACTGTCTGTCTTTAAACGCCTATTTGAACTTTCCTGCCCTGCTGGCCGGCCTGTGGTCCGCCAGATCGCTGCACTATTGAATTCATTGAGAAAATCAGCACGAAATTTTTTTGGCGAGTCCAGCATCTATCGCTGGCTATTCCGCGACGGAAGCGGATTCCTTGGACCGACTGCGACCTCGGCCATGCTGAAAAAGGACCGTCACCCGTCGATTAGGACAACGTCCGACAGCGCCGGTCGGGCACGGTCCAGCGGGTTCCTTGCCCTTGCGGCGGCGCTGGCCGCTAGGCAGTCTCTGCCGCGCGGGCGCGTGCAGGAGACAAGGCGGCCTCATCGTGACCCGTGCCTTCGGCCGGTGCAGGGGTAGCAACCGACTTCGCATCGCTCTTGCCCGCATCTTTCCGCGTTATCGTACGCCGCCACAGCCGCGCGACATCTTCCGGCAGCATCCAGGCGGCCGGGACAACGATCAGCGTCAGCATTGTCGAGGTGATGAGGCCGCCGATCACGATGAAGCCCATGGCATTGCGCCATTCGGAACCATCGGACGCAGCAAGCGCCACCGGGATCATCCCGAAAATGGCGGCGAAAGCCGTCATCAGCACCGGGCGCAGCCGTTCCGGCGCAGCTTGCGCCATTGCATCTGCCTGCGAAAGCCCGTCCTCCACAAGCTGGTTGGCGCGGTCGACGAGCAGGATGCCATTCTTCATCACAATGCCCATCAGCGCCAGCAGCCCGATCTGGCCGAACAGGCTCATTTCCTGCCCGCCGATCAGCATGGCGATAAAGGCGCCCGAGAATGACAGGGGTGCCGTCAACATGATGAGGAAAGGCTGGCCAAAGCGGTCGAACTGGCTGGCCAGCACGATGTAGAGCGCGATCAGCGCCAGCAGGAAGGCAAAGCCGATAGCCGTTGCGGTTTCCGCCATGCGGCGCGCCTGCCCCTCCAGAACCAGTTCGATCCCAGGCGGCGGCGGATTGGCCGCAATGAGGGCGTCCATGGCATTCACGGCCGCCCCCAGCGACACTCCGGTAGCGCTGTTGGCCAGCACCGAGACCTTGCGGCCCCGGTCCTGGCGGTCAATCTGCACGGGGCCGGTCCCGATGCGCGGATCGGCCACCTGGCCCAGATCGACCAGCCGGCCGTCAAGACTGCGGGTCTGCAGGGTTGCCACCATGTCAGGCGACTGGCGCTGCGCTTCTTCGAGGCGCACCCTCACATCGTGACGACGGCCACCTTCTTCAAACGTGCCGGCCTCCACGCCGCCCAAAAGAATCCGGGTCGAGTTGGCAAGGTCGCGCGCCGAAACGCCAAGATCGGCAGCCCGCGTGCGGTCGATGCGCAACTGCAGTTCCGGCCGGCCGCCTTCATAGCTGGACCGGACGTCGGCGAACTCCGGCCGCGATTTCATCGCCGCCACCAGCCTTGCCGCATAGGCCTCGGCCTCAGCCAGATCGCGGCCCATCACCACCTGCTCGATCGCAGCCTGCCCGATGCCACCGCCTGAAACCCAGGGCACTTCCGAGGCAACGATCTCGTTGGCTTGGGGAATGGCCTGTCGCAGCGCAGCGCGGGCCTTGTCCATCACCTCCATCTGGTGGATCGACCTCGCCTGCTTGGGCGTGATGGCAATGTAGAACTCCAGTTCATTGCTGCGCTGGCGGCTGCCGGCCCCAACCGTCACGAACACCAGCTTCACGTCATCGATGGCGCGCAGCGCGGCGTCCGCCCGCGCCGCCGCCGCGCGCGCCCCGGCGATGCCCGTGCCCTGCGGCAGTTTCACCGTCGCCAGAAACTCGCTGCGGTCGGTGGACGACATGAAGGTTGATGGCACCATGGAGGCCGCCACGCCGCCCACGACCAGGCTGCCCAGGGCGATAGCCATCACCAGCCGGCGCCGTTCCAGCGCCCAGCGCACGATACGGGCATAGCGGCGCTCCGTTCCCTGGTGGAAGGCTTCGATGCGCGCCAGCCACGGCCCGCCATGATCGCCGGCCTTCAGCAGGCGGGCTGCCAGCATCGGCGTGAGGGTGAAGGCGACCAGTAGCGAAACACTGACCGAAAAGACGATGGCAAGGCCATATTGGAAGAAGAAGCGGCCGACGATGCCTTCCATGAAGGCGATGGGCACGAACACCGCCAGCGTGGCGAAGGTGCCGGCGAGCACGGCAAGCGCCACGCGCTTTGTCGCGGCAAAGGCCGCCGTGCGCGCATCGGCACCTTCATCGATATCGCGCTGGATCGCTTCGGTCACCACGATCGCATCGTCGACCAGCAGACCGATCGCCACAGTGAGCGCCAGCAGCGTCATCATGTTGATGGTGAGATCGAACGCGCCAAAGGCGATGAAGGTGGCGACCAACGAGGTCGGAATGGCGAGCGTGACGATGATCGTCGCCCGCCAGCTCAGCAGGAAAAAGAAGGTGACAAGCACCACCAGCACGATGGCAACGGCGATTTCGAACTGCACGTCCTTGATCGAGGATTCGATGAAGCGCGACGTGTCACGCGCGACAACTATGCTGACGCCCGGCGGTGCTGATTTCGCCAGCGCCTCCACCTCGGCGCGGATGGCGCGGGCGACCTCGACGGTGTTGCGCCCGGATTGGCGCCGTACCTCGAGCGCCACCCCCGGCGCACCGTTCAACTGGGCGAAGCTGCGCTCGTCCTGCTGGCCATCCTCGATCCGGGCAACGTCGCGAACACGCACGGCGGCGCCGTTGGGCAGCCACTGGACGATAATGGCCCCGAATTCCTCGGGCGCGCGCGCCTCGGCCATGGTGCGGGCGCCCAGTTCCCGCGCCGCGCCGCCGATCTCCAGGCGGCCGCCGGGCAGTTCGGCATTGCCGCCGCGCACCGCCCGCACCACATCGTCGGCTGTCACGCCAACCGCGCGCATGCGTGCGGCATCCAGCCAGATCCGCATCTCTCGCTCGCGCCCCCCGGCCAGGGTGACCGAGCCGACGCCGGGCACACGCTGGATGCGCTCCTTCACCACCTCGTCGGCATAGGTGGTGAGTTCGCGGATCGGCATGTCCCCGGACAGCATGATCGACAGGATCGGGCTGGCGTCCGGGTCGACCTTTTCGACCACGGGCGGGTCCGCGTCGGTGGGCAGACCGCGCAGGGCGATGCTCACCTTGTCGCGCACATCCTGCGCCTTCACATCGCCGTCTTCCTCCAGCTCGAACTCGAGAAACACCTGGGAGAGCCCCTCGGCACTCACCGAGCGCATCTGGCGCATGCCGGAGATGCTGTTCAGCTCCTCCTCCAGAACATCGCTTACCTCGGTTTCGATGGTGCCCGGCGCCGCGCCTTCCAGCGACGTGCTGACCGAGACATAGGGAAATTCGACACGCGGAAAGAGATCGACGCCAAGCCTAGTGAAGTTGATCAGGCCCAACACAACCAGCGCGCCGATCATCATCGTCGCAAACACCGGTCGGCGGATCGAGACATCAGCAAGCCACATGGCGGCGCCCTCCTACCGCGCGCCCGGCGCGCTGCCGGCCGCAGGACCCGGCCGCGCATCTGTCGCGCGCACGCGCACCTTTGCCCCATCAGCCAGCGTGGCCGGCGGATCGAGCACGACCTTCTCGCCGGCCGCCACGCCCTCCAGGATCCGCACGCGGTCAAGATCGACATCGACGGTCTTGACCGCGCGGCGCCGGACCGTGTCACCTGCCAGCACGAACAGATGCACATTGGCACCGTCTCCGCGCAGGGCACGGCGCGGCACGATGATCGCCTCGACCGGGTCGGTGATGATCTCGGCCACTACCGACACACCGCTGTTGATCGCATAGCCCGGGTTGCGCACCGGCAGCCGCACCTCCACCGTGCGCGCCTTGGGGTCGATGAAATCGTTTATGATGTAGACTTCGCTGGGCAGCGGTTCGGGCTGGCCGGTGATGAACAGCCGCGCCGGCTGGCCCTTGCGCAGGTCCGCCACTCGGGCTTCGGGCACGGCGACGATGGCTGCCACCACGCGCAGTTCCTGCAGCTGCAGCGCCGCAGATTGCCCGCCCATCGAGAAGCGACTGTTGAGGAACATGCCCTCGTCCACCATGCGCTGGGTGACGACGCCGTCGTAGGGGGCGCGCAGGACGGTGTCGGCCAGCGCCTGCTGCGCCGTCGCCAGCGCCGCACGGGCCTGGTCGCGGCGGGCGCGCGCCACGTCGCGCGCGGCTTCCGCCTCGTCGAGCCGGGCGGCTGGCGCAAATCCGCTTGCTTTCAGTTCCCGCACCCGCTGGTAGGCCCGCTCGGTCTGCACCGCCTCGGCCTCGGCCAGGCGCACGGCCGCTTCGGCTTCGCTGGCACGGCGCTGATAATCGGCCTGCCTGATGCGCAGCAAGGGCTGACCTTTGCTGACGCGGTCGCCGACGCGCACGAACACGCGGTCCACCGGCCCTTCTACCAGCGCGGTCACGTTGCTCGTCTGCATCGCAGCAACCGTGCCCGATGCGCGCACCGGTAGGGACAGTTGCTCGGCGCGCGCAGGAGCGGCCTGCACTTCGATCGCCCGGGGCGCAGCCGCCGGCGCATCTTCCGGCTTGGGCTCCGACGAGCAGCCGGCTAGCGCCAGAATGGCCGCGCACAGACCAGCGGCACGCGCAGCATTCCGTTTCCACACAGCATCAAGCACCAAGATAGGCTCCCCGGCCGGACGCCAGCAGGTCCCCGGCTTCACTTTCTACCGTTGTATCGGCGACGCTCAGCCGCTTGCCGATCTTGACGACCCGGCTTCGCGCCAGAATTCGGCCTGCCAATGCCGGGCGATGATAATCGACCCTAAGATCAGCTGTCGCCTGCGCGAGACCACCGGCCGCCAGCACGGCATAGAGCCCGCCCAGATCGATGAGCGAGGCGAGCACGCCGCCATGCGCCGCGCCGATCGCCGGATTCGACACCAGATCGTCGCGCCACGGCATGGCGATCACGATGCCCGCCGGTGATGCCGACACGAGATCTAGGCCCAGCCAGCGATGGAAGGGGGCGATGTGCAGCGCCGCCTGCAACCCTTCGATGGTGGTCAAGGCGCTCCGGTCAACGGACATCTGCAGTTTCCGATCGAGTCTGTGCGTCGCGGAGAAAACCCACGATGGCTTCGGCGAACGCATCGTTGCGGTCTCCCACCACCATGTGGCCGGCGCCGGCGATGTCGGTGAAGCGGGCGTGCGGCACAAGTTCAAGGAACGCCCCCGCCCCTTCTGGCGACACCAGATCGCTGGAACCGCCACGGATCAGATGCACTGGACAGGAAAGCCCTGCAGCTGCATCGCCAAGCCGCTCCATGCGGGCTTCGCCCCGGCTCGACATCACCGAGGTGATGAAGCGCGGGTCCCAATGCCAGCGCCAGCGCCCGTCGGCGCCCTCCCGCAGATAGGGCGCGATCCGCTCTACCGGTGTCCGCCGGCCTTCCCTCGGGCGATAGATGTCAACAATGTTGGCGGCCTCCTCGGGCGAAGCGAAGCCGCTTTCAAGATGGGCCGCCATGAAGCCCATCACCCGAGCAACGCCGGCGGGCTCCATGTTGGGCGCGATGTCGACGAGGGTGAGCGAGGCAAAGCTGCCCGGCCTGATCTCGCCTTCGGCAATCAGCCCGGACAGCCCGCCCAGCGAGGCGCCGACGAGCGCGGGGGGCGTGCCCAGCCGGTCCGCCACGCGAAGAAGATCGTCTGCAAAATCCTCGATGCGATAATGGCCCGAAGGCGCCCAGTCGCTTTCGCCATGACCGCGCAGATCGATTGCAATGGCTCGAAATCCCGCAGCCGCGAGCCGTTCCTGCGTGCGGCGCCAGCTCAACCGTGTCTGCCCGCCGCCATGCGCCAGCAATACCGGTGGTGAGCCAGCCTCCCCAACAGCATCCGCCGCGAGCAACTGCCCTTCGGCTCCGGAGAATATGATCCGCTGAATCAAGCACACGTCTTTCTGTATATCGCCTTACAATAAAGCGCCTTGCCATATCGTCAATGCCCGAGCATGATGACGATATGCCGCTGCGTGCGATTTCGACAAAACAGGACCCGGCCCAGCCGTTGCTGACGCCGCGTGACGACATCATCTTCCGGATGGAGGAGATCACGCGCGCCCTGCGACAAGCCTTTGAGCGCCGCATCGCCCACACCGGGCTGACAAGGACGCAATGGCGGATCATTGCCTATCTTCTCCGGCAACAGGGCCTGACCCAATCAGATCTAGCCCGCCTGCTTGACCTGGAGCGCGCCACGGTCGGACAGGCGATCGACCGCCTTGAAGAACTGGCCCTGGTGGAAAGGCGACCGCATCACACTGACCGCAGAGTGTGGCAGGTGCATCTTCGCGACGCGGCCTATCAACTGGTGCCGCTGCTGCGCCATGAGGCGGATCGGCTGCACGATCAAACCTGGGCAGGCATATCCGACGACGAGATGGAAACGCTGGACAGGATTCTGAGTAAAATTGCAGCCAGTTTGGTAAAGTCTGAGTGAGCGTCCAGTCAGCAACAGCAAAGGAAGCAACAATCCTTCAGTATTTCTGCAAAGCGGGCAACGTTTCTGATGGCACGGCGATGCGCTGCGAAATTCTACGCCATTGCCGCCAATCCCTGCCCCCTTTATCCGTTTCTCGTCACTGCCCCACTCGATTGTCTGAAGTTCTCATAAGTCTCTGAAAATCCTATAATAAGCACCCATTTTGACGGCCATCTTCCGACTGAGAGGCCGTCAGAATGCTACGCTTTTGATTTCCTTAAGAAAACTGCCAGAAAAATATTTTTGTGGTTCCGGCATCTATCGAGGTCAACCGGCCCGCAGACCCAGCTTCTTGGCTGCCCGGCATCACTCACACGGATGTCCGAAAGGACCGTCATTCATACGTAGCAGGACTCAGCCGTCGGATCGAGCGGCCTTGCTCAGTTTAGATGTTTGGCTGCGGCTAGACCCCACCAATTGTCGACGACCAGAACGCTTGACGAACATCAGACACAACGATATTGTTGTGTCATGCTTCCCGATGCGGATCCTTTGACCGGCTACCTGCCCTTCGGTGTGCACGACGCTTCGCCTCGGCGCTATGTCGAAACCAACCTCGCTTCGCGAGTAGGCCGAGCAGCTGTTGCGGATCATCGACGACGGTTTCTCTTTCAAGCATCTCGCCGTCCTGTGTATCTAGGCGCCCGCCAGCCGGCGAGCGCGCTCACGGATCATATCGGCAAACTGCTCAATAGCCGTTTTGTCCAGCCCTAGACGCGAAAGCTCCGACGCGACGGCGGTTACTTTTTCAATGACGCCTTTGCTGATCTCCGCGATCCGTCTTCTTGTCAGTGGTAGGCCGAGGCCTGCGTCCGACGCGAACACTGCCCAGCCGGCGTCGTCCAGTTCGGCAAGTGTCGCACGCTTACCGATCTTCATGGCGAATTTCGGCGAGAGATCAGGATAGGCAACGGTCGCCAGCAGGTCATAGAGCGGGGCGAGGCGTGGGCCTTCGGTATCGTAAAGGATCGAGAAATTCTTGCCGTGAGCGTCGGCGTTACCGGCGATGACATTGAAGATCACCGCATCGAGAAGCTTCAGCACATCGACGGCAGGCCTTGCGGCGACACGGCGGAGCAGCGCGAAGCAATCCTTGAAAGTCGGGCCGCCTTCGCTGGCATATTTGGTCTCCGGTGGCACGCCGAGCGCCTGGCAGAAATCTTCCTGATGGATCCGGCGCACAATGCCATCGTCGCCGATGGCGCGGTCATAGCGCTGGACCAGCAGAAATGTGCGATCCTGAACGATGCGCGCTTCCACCGGCGCGACATCAAGGCCGATTGCGGCGGCAAGGCGCATGACGAACGCCTCGTTCTCGGTCGTGGCCGTGAAGCGCGATATCGGCGGCTTGAGAATATGCGTGGTGGGCTGGCCCGGCGCAGGCAGCGCCACCGCCCCGTCCACCAGCACCACCGGCACCTTCGATTGCGCGCCGGCGAGAGAGAGGCGCAATCCTTCCTCGCCCGCGAGCAGCGGGCGGACGGGCAGCGCGTCCAGCACCCGGATCAGGCCTGCATCGTCAAGCCGGGTTGGCCGTTGATCGGGGGCAAGAGTGGCCGGTACTTCGCCAGGCGGCAGAAGCTGCAGCGCGCCCGCGACATCGCCTCCGAGGCGATCAAGAAGGGCGAAATCATTGGCGCGCGACACGCCGAGTGCCTGAGCCGCGGCGTCGCGCTGGCTTTCCTCCGGCAGGAGACCGCCGAAAAACGGGCGACACTCGCGGCGACTGAACGGTTCCGCCCGCTTGGGCAGCGAGGCGGACAAGGGCTGCGCCTGCTCATCGTCAAGCCAAGCCGGCGCATAGGCGAAGCCGAGTTCCCCGTGCTTGTCCTGCGTCAACTGGCCCACCAGGCGCCCATCCCACCAGATATCGAGGGTGCGCGTCATGATTTCCGCGCTCCTTTGGGGTTGGGCGGCGGCGTGATATCAAGCGAACATCCGAGCGCAGACAGGACCTGAAGCGTCTTGCCGATTTGCGCGGTTGGCTTGCCGGCCTCGAGATCAACGATGAAGCGCAGGCCGACGCCTGCTGCGCCCGCAAGCTCGTCCTGCCGCAGGCCAGCGGCCTTGCGGGTGGTTCGGACGATTTCGCCGATCTCGGCGGTAGTGAGGTTGCGTCTGGCCATGATATTTACCGAACGGGAAAGTATCATGGATTTCTGAAGAATGTCTATCAGAATTTCCCGCTCGGGAAAGGTTGCGCCTCGAGGTAGCTCCCGGACCTGAATTTTTCCCGCTCGGGAAATCGTCCAAATCGGTTCACCCAGACGCTGCCGTGGCTCGACGCAGGTCCGCCGATCACCTGTCTTTCTTCGCCACAGTACGATGACCCCCTGAGCGTTGTTGCAACGCCCCAATTCCTGCCTTTCTTACTCATCCCCGATCCAGGGCCGCGCGTCGCGCGGACCCGCAAGCGAACGGGGACGACGTGTCGGTCAACCATCAGCAATCGGAAGCAGCCTCACGCGGCGCACGCATGTTGCGCACCGCGCTGGGGCCTGCGATCGCCCGATTCCTGGAAGACCCCGCGATCGTCGAGGTCATGCTCAACCCGGATGGGCGGCTCTGGGTCGACCGGCTCTCTGACGGACTGTCCGATACGGGGGAACGACTTTCGGCGGCCGATGGCGAACGCATCGTCCGCCTCGTCGCCCACCATGTCGGCGCCGAGGTGCATGACCGTCGGCCGCGCATCTCGGCCGAGCTCCCCGAAACCGGCGAGCGCTTCGAGGGCCTGCTGCCGCCCGTCGTGACGGCTCCGGTCTTCGCGATCCGCAAGCCCGCCGTCGCCGTCTTCACGCTAGACGACTATGTCGCCGCCGGCATCATGACGGCAGACCAGGCCGCCATTCTCCGGCAGGGCGTCGCATCGCGCGCCAACATCCTCGTCGCCGGCGGAACCAGCACCGGCAAGACCACGCTGACCAATGCTCTCCTGGCCGAGGTCGCGAAGACGACCGACCGCGTCATCGTCATCGAAGACACCCGCGAGTTGCAATGCCTGGCGCAGAACATCGTCGCCATGCGCACCAAGGACGGTGTTGCGACGCTGTCCGACTTGGTGCGCTCCTCACTCCGGCTGCGGCCGGACCGGATCCCGATCGGCGAAGTGCGTGGGTCAGAGGCGCTCGATCTCCTGAAGGCCTGGGGCACTGGCCATCCCGGCGGGATCGGCACGATCCACGCCGGCACTGCGCTCGGCGCGCTGCGCCGCCTCGAACAGCTCATCCAGGAAGCCGTCGTCACTGTCCCCCGAGCGCTGATCGCGGAGACCATCGACCTCGTGGCGGTGCTGTCCGGTCGCGGCAGCGCGCGACGCCTTGCCGAACTCGCCCGCGTCGATGGTCTCGCAGCGGACACCGACTACCGCCTTTCCCCCGCAACCCAGCCTCCCGACCCAAAAGGAGAACCCGCATGATCCGACATAACGCGCGCGGCCATCAGCGCCTCGCGACCGCCGCCACCGCGCTGACCCTGAGCTTTCTTCTGGCGCCTGCCGCTCACGCATCTGGCTCTTCGATGCCTTGGGAAGCACCGCTGCAGTCCATCCTTCAGTCGATCGAGGGTCCGGTCGCCAAGATCATCGCGGTCATCATCATCATCGTCACCGGCCTGACGCTCGCGTTCGGCGACACGAGCGGGGGATTTCGGCGCCTCATCCAGATCGTCTTCGGCCTGTCGATCGCCTTCGCGGCGTCCAGCTTCTTCCTGTCGTTCTTCTCGTTCGGCGGCGGGGCGCTCGTCTGATGGCGGGCCTGCTGCATCATCCCGATGAGGTCGCGGGCTTTTCGGTTCCGGTCCACCGCGCGCTGATCGAGCATATCCTGCTGGGCGGCGCGCCACGCAGCATCGCCATCATGAACGGCACACTCGCCGGCGCCGTCGGTCTCGGCTTGCGGCTGTGGCTGGTCGGTCTCCTCATCTGGGCGATCGGCCATTTCGCCGCCGTTTGGGCAGCAAAGCGCGATCCGCTCTTCGTGGAGGTGGGCCGCCGACATCTGCGCATTCCGGGTCATCTCGCGGTCTGAGGCGCGGCCATGATGAACCTCGCCGAATATCGCCGCACCGCGACCCGCCTCGCTGATTTCCTGCCCTGGGCGGCGCTGGTCGGCGAAGGGGTCGTGCTCAACAAGGATGGCAGCTTCCAGCGCTCTGCGCGCTTTCGTGGTCCCGATCTCGACTCCGCTGTAGCCGCCGAGCTGGTTGCCGTCGCCGGTCGCCTCAACAACGCCTTCCGACGTCTGGGCTCGGGTTGGGCAATCTTCGTTGAAGCGCAGCGTCACGAAGCCGCCTCTTATCCGGCAAGCCGCTTCGCCGACGCCGCGTCCGCCCTCGTCGATGCCGAGCGCAAGGCCGACTTCGAGGAAGCGGGGGCACACTACGAGTCGAGCTACTTCCTGACCTTCCTCTATCTCCCGCCCGCCGAGGATGCCGCGCGGGCGGAGACCTGGCTCTACGAAGGTCGCCAACAGTCCGGCGTGGACCCCCATGAAGCCCTCGCGGCTTTCATTGACCGCACCAACCGCGTCCTCCAGCTCGTCGACGGGTTCATGCCGGAGTGCCGGTGGCTCGATGACGGCGAGACGCTGACCTACCTGCACTCGACCGTCTCGACGAAGCGCCACCGCGTGCGTGTTCCGGAAACGCCGATCTACCTCGATGCGCTTCTCGCCGATGAGCCGCTGACCGGTGGCCTCGAGCCGCGGCTTGGCGCTGCCCATCTACGCGTGCTGACGATCAACGGCTTTCCGACGGCGACGACGCCTGGAATTCTCGACGATCTCAACCGGCTCGCCTTTCCCTATCGCTGGTCCACGCGGGCGATCCTGCTCGACAAGACGGACGCCACGAAACTGCTGACGCGCATCCGGCGGCAGTGGTTCGCCAAGCGCAAGTCGATCGCCGCAATTCTGAAGGAGGTCATGACCAACGAGGCCTCCGCGCTGGTCGATACGGACGCAGCGAACAAGGCGGCCGATGCTGACATGGCCTTGCAGGAGCTGGGAGCCGACTATGCCGGTCAGGCCTATGTGACCGCCAGCATCACCGTCTGGGATGCCGATCCGCGCACCGCCGACGAGAAGCTGCGCCTCGTGGAAAAGGTGATCCAGGGCCGCGACTTCACGGCGATGGCCGAGACCATCAATGCCGTCGATGCCTGGCTCGGTTCGCTGCCCGGCCACGTCTACGCCAACGTCCGGCAGCCACCGATCTCAACCCTGAACCTCGCCCACATGATTCCGCTATCGGCGGTCTGGGCCGGGCCGGAACGGGACGAGCATTTCGGTGCGCCGCCGCTGCTTTACGGCAAGACCGAAGGCAGCACGCCGTTTCGCTTTTCGCTGCATGTCGGCGACGTCGGCCACACGCTGGTGGTCGGACCGACCGGCGCGGGCAAGTCCGTGCTGCTCGCGCTCATCGCGCTCCAGTTCCGACGTTATGCGGATGCCCAGGTCTTCGCCTTCGACTTCGGCGGCTCAATCCGGGCGGCCGCGCTGGCGATGGGCGGCGACTGGCACGACCTCGGCGGCAGCCTGACGGACGGCGCCGCGTCGTCGGTGTCCCTTCAGCCGCTCGCGCGCGTTCACGAGACCCACGAGCGCGCATGGGCAGCCGACTGGATCGCCGCCATCCTTGCCCGCGAGGGCGTCCCGATCACGCCGGAGGTGAAAGAACATCTCTGGACGGCGCTGACTTCGCTGGCGTCTGCTCCGCTTCCCGAGCGCACCCTGACCGGCCTTGCCGTCCTCCTGCAGTCAAATGATCTCAAGCAGGCGCTCCGCCCCTATTGCGTGGGCGGTCCTTACGGACGGCTGCTGGATGCCGAAGGTGAACAGCTCGGGGGCGCCGCGGTCCAGGCCTTTGAAACCGAGGGGCTGATCGGCGGCGGGGCGGCGGCGGCCGTCCTTGCGTATCTCTTCCATCGGATCGGCGACCGGCTGGATGGACGGCCAACGCTCCTGATCGTCGATGAGGGTTGGCTCGCGCTCGACGATGACGGCTTCGCGGCGCAACTGCGCGAATGGCTGAAGACGCTGCGCAAGAAGAACGCGTCCGTCGTCTTCGCCACGCAATCGCTTGCCGACATCGACGGCAGCGCGATCGCGCCGGCCATCATCGAAAGCTGCCAGACGCGTCTGCTGCTGCCGAACGAACGCGCGATCGAGCCCCAGATCACGGCGATCTACCGGCGCTTCGGCTTGAACGACCGCCAGATCGAGATCCTCAGCCGGGCCACGCCCAAGCGCGACTATTATTGCCAGTCGCGACGCGGCAACCGGCTGTTCGAGCTGGGGCTTTCCGAAGTCGCCCTCGCGCTCTGCGCGGCATCCTCGAAAACCGATCAGACTGCCATCGAGACGATCCTCGCCGAGCATGGCCGCGACGGCTTTCTGCCCGCCTGGCTGCGCGCCCGCGATGTCAGCTGGGCTGCCGACCTTATCCCCGATCTCACCAACCTGGAGCCCAAGCCATGATGATCAGACGCTCTCGCGCGGCCCTTTGCGTCGCAACCATCCTGTCGCTGCCCGTCGCCTTCTCGCCGGTATTCGTCACCCCGGCAGCGGCGCAGTGGATCGTCTATGATCCGACCAACTATGTCCAGAATGTCCTGTCGGCCGCGCGGGCGCTTGAGCAGATCAACAACCAGATCCAGAGCCTTCAGAACGAAGCGCAGATGCTGATCAACCAGGCCCGCAATCTCGCGAGCCTGCCCTATTCCTCGCTTCAACAGCTCCAGCAATCGGTACAGCGCACACAAGCGCTTCTGGGTCAGGCACAGCGCATCGCCTTCGACGTGCAGCAGATCGATCAGGCCTTCCAGAGCCAGTACGGCAACATCTCGCTGTCGACCTCGGATCAGCGGCTCGTCGCCGATGCTCGCTCGCGCTGGCAGAACACAGTCGGCGGCCTTCAGGACGCACTCCGCGTGCAGGCAGGTGTCGTGGGCAATATCGGCACCAACCGCGCCGAGATGGCGGCTCTGGTCGGGCAGAGCCAGGGCGCGACCGGCGCGCTTCAGGCCACCCAGGCAGGCAACCAGCTGCTCGCATTGCAGGCGCAGCAACTCGCAGACCTGGTCGCCGTCGTCGCCGCGAACGGCCGAGCGCAGGCACTTGTCGATGCTGAGCGGGCCGCTGCCGCCGAACAGGGCCGAGAACAGCGCCGCCGGTTCCTGACCCCGGGGTCCGGCTATCAGCCCGGCAACGCCCGGATGTTCCCGAACGGCAACTGAGGGCGGCGGGATGGACGGCAAGACGCTGGCCCGCGTGGGCGCGATCATCTTCGTCTCTGTTGCGATCACGGCAACGGTGATCGAGATGAGCCGGAAGGAGGAAAGGCCAGCAATTCGGCCGACGCCCGTGCTTGAGGAGGCGGCGGACCCGCTGCCCGAGGGCCAGCGTCGCTGCCAGCAGATGGGGGAAGCCGCAGCCAGGGACAGCGAGTGTCTGCGCATCTGGGCCGCAACCCGCGACCGTTTCCTTGGCACCCGCACCGCGCCGCAGCGCGCCGACGAAGGGCGGTGAGCCATGGGCGGCAGCGGCGTCATCGACAACTTCCTCGGAGTCTTCACCTCCTACATCGACAGCGGGTTCGGTCTGCTCGGCGGTGAGGTGGCGTTCATCGCGACGACGCTGATCGTCATCGACGTCACGCTGGCCGCCTTGTTCTGGAGTTGGGGCGCCGATGACGACATCATCGCGCGTCTGGTGAAGAAGACGCTGTTTGTGGGTGTCTTCGCCTACATAATCGGCAACTGGAACAACCTCGCGCGGATCGTCTTCGAAAGCTTCGCCGGCCTCGGCCTCCAGGCCTCCGGCACGGGCTTTTCCATCCAGGACCTGATGCGGCCGGGTCGGGTTGCGCAGACGGGCCTCGATGCGGCGAGGCCGCTGCTCGAATCCATCTCGAATTTGATGGGCTGGATCGCCTTCTTCGAAAACTTCATCCAGATCGCCTGCTTGCTCTTCGCCTGGGCGCTGGTGCTGCTCGCCTTCTTCATCCTCGCCATCCAGCTCTTCATCACCCTGATCGAATTCAAGCTGACCACGCTGGCCGGCTTCGTCCTGATCCCGTTCGGCCTGTTCGGGAAGACCGCCTTCATGGCCGAGCGCGTGCTCGGCAACGTCATCTCATCAGGGATCAAGGTGCTGGTGCTCGCCGTCATCATCGGCATCGGCTCAACTCTGTTCAGCCAGTTCACGGCAGGCTTCGGCGGTCAGCCGCCGACCATCGACGACGCGATGGCCGTCGTATTGGCGGCGCTGTCGCTGCTCGGTCTCGGCATCTTCGGTCCCGGTATCGCCAACGGCATCGTGTCCGGCGGCCCGCAACTCGGCGCCGGTTCCGCCATCGGCACCGGCCTCGTGGCGGGGGGCGCGGCCATGGCTGCTGGCGGCGCGGCCGGGCTCGCCCTGCGCGGTGGCGCGAGCGCCATTTCCGGCGGCGCCGCTGCCGTGCGCGGCGGAGCCAGCGCAGCGGGAGCCGCCTCCGCCGCCTACAGTCTCGGTTCCCTCGGCAAGTCGGGTGCCGCCGGCGTCGCGTCGGGCCTCGGCGGCGTCGCACGAGCTGCCGGCGGCGCGGCAGCCTCTCCACTGCGCCGGGCCGCGCAGAGCGTTCGCTCCAGCTTCGCCGACGGCGTCAAGACCGGCTTTGGCGCCACCGGCGGCTCCTCGAGCATGGGCACGGTCGCCAATGATGCCGCACCGGCAGCCACAGGCGCTGCCGCCAGCCCGCCGGCGTGGGCACAGCGCATGCGGCGTGGGCAGACCATGAGCCACGGCGTCACGCTCGCGGCACACGCGATCCGATCGGGCGACAGCCACGGCGGCGGCTCTTCCATCAATCTCTCCGGAGGCGACCGCACATGAGCTTCTTCAAGCGACCCGCAACCCACTATGGCAAGACGCCCGAGCCCGAGACACCCTATCAGCGCGCGGCGCAGATCTGGGACGATCGGATCGGATCGGCGCGTGTCCAGGCCCGAAACTGGCGGCTCATGGCCTTCGGCTGCCTGATCCTCTCCGCCGGCTTCGCCGCCGCGCTGGTCTGGCAGTCGGCGCGCGGGACCATCGTCCCGTGGGTGGTGCAGGTCGACAATCTCGGCCAGGCGCAGGCGGTCGCGCCAGCGCAGGCCGACTATCGCCCCACAGACCCGCAGGTGGCCTGGCATCTGGCGCGGTTCATCGAGCAGGTCCGCTCGATTCCGGCCGACGCCATCGTCGTCCGGCAGAATTGGCTGCGCGCCTACGAGTTCACGACCGATCGCGGTGCGGCCGCCCTCAATGACTTCGCCCGGGCCAATGACCCCTTCACCCGCGTCGGCAAGCAGCAGGTGTCGATCGAAGTGTCGAGCGTGATCCGCGCTTCGCCCGACAGCTTCCGTGTCGCCTGGACCGAACGCCAATACGAGAACGGCCAGCTCTCCACGACACAGCGCTGGACAGCGATCCTGACCATCGTGATCCAGCCCCCGCGCGACGCAGAGCGGCTGCGGGCCAACCCGCTCGGGATCTACGTCAACGCCATCAACTGGTCACGGGAGCTGGGGCAATGAGAAATCATTTCCGTCAACCGGTGAGCCGTCGCTTCCGCACTTCCGGTTTTGCGCTTCTGCTGATCTCCGGTTTGGCGCTTGCCGGCTGCGCGACCAACCGACCGCCACAGATCAGCTATGACGCCGAAGTTCCGCCGCTTCCCCCTGTGCCGGCTGCCGTCACGGAGGCGCCACCAAGGCCGCTTCACACACCGCCCGCCTGGACACCCGCGCGCGGTGGCGCTGCCGCAGGGACGCCGGCGGGTCGTGTAGAGAATGCCAATGCCGCCGCGCGCGTCGAACCGCGCCGCGAGGGCTATTACAACTCGATCCAGATCTATCCCTGGAGCGAGGGCGCGCTCTATCAAGTCTATGCCGCTCCCGGGCAGATCACCAACATCGCGCTGGAACCAGGCGAAAGCCTGACTGGCGCCGGCCCCATCGCTGCGGGCGACACGGCACGCTGGATCATCGGCGACACCGAGAGCGGCTCTGGCATCACCCGGCGCGTCCATGTCCTCGTAAAGCCGACACGGCCAGACATCACGACCAATCTGGTCATCACCACCGACCGGCGCATCTACATGATCGAGCTGCGCTCCGGCGATCGGCCCTATATGCCGGCCGTCGCCTGGGCCTATCCGCAGCCGCCCGCCTCGCAGAGACAAGCCGTGCCCGCCACGCCGGTGATCCCGGCCGTTGCGGCACGGAACTATCGCTACGGTCTCACGGGCGACACGCCGCCGTGGCGGCCGGTTTCGGTCTACGACGACGGGCGCCGCGTCTATGTCGAGTTCCCGCGCGGGATCGTTCAGGGCGAGATGCCGCCGCTCTTCGTCATCGGCGCCGATGGCGAACCGCAGATCGCCAACAGCCGGATTCACCAGAACGTCCTGATCGTCGACCGCCTGTTCGGCGCCGCCGAGCTGCGTCTCGGCAGTGGAGACCGCCAGCAGACGGTGAGGATCGTTCGCACCGATGGGAGGCCCGCATCATGAGCGAACGAGACACACAGGGCGAAGCCGAGGCACCGCTGGTCGGCACACCACCCAGCGATGCAGCTGCGCCGATGCGGCTGCGCGCCGAACCACCCAAGGTCACCCGGCTGTCACGAAAGGTGCTGGGAGGCATCAGCCTGGTTGCCGCGCTCGGCGTGGGTGGCGCCCTCATTTATGCGCTGCAGACGCGCAACATCGGCCCGGGCAATGAGGAGCTTTACTCCACGCAGAACCGGCGAACTGCGGACGGGCTTGCCGGCCTGCCACGCGACTATACCGGCCCGGTGCTCGGGCCTCCGTTGCCCGGGGATCTGGGGCGCCCCATCCTCGATGCGCAAAATCGTGGCCAGCCCGTCACGCCGCCAATGGCGGCAGCGCCCGCCGTCGATCCGGTGGAGCAGCGCAGACGCGCGGAAGAAGAAGCTGCCCGAACGAGCCGCGTCTTCTTCCAAACCGAGGCGCGCGTCGCAGCTCCGGTTTCGACAGCTGGGGGACCGGGCAACCCGAGCCTGACTGGGCTGGGTCTTCCGGGCCAGCCAGGCACACCCACGGCACAGGATCGCCAGCTCGCGTTCCTGAATGCGGGCGTAGACCGGCGCACGGTCTCGCCGGATCGCGTGATGGGTCCGGCATCGCCCTTTGTCCTCCAGACCGGCGCCGTCATCCCGGCGGCGCTGATCACCGGCATCAGGTCGGACCTGCCGGGCCAGATCACCGCGCAGGTGACCGAGCATGTCTACGACAGCTCGACCGGGCGCATCCTGCTCGTCCCGCAGGGCACGCGGCTGATCGGTGAGTACAGCAACGATGTCGGTTTCGGTCAGCGCCGGGTTCTACTCGTCTGGAAGCGGCTCATCCTCCCGAACGGCCGTTCGATCGTCTTGGAACGTCAACCCGGAGCCGACGCGCAAGGCTATGCGGGACTTCAGGATGGCGTCGACTATCACTGGTGGGATCTCGCCAAGGCAGCCGGCCTGTCGACCCTGTTGTCGGTTGGCGCCGAACTGGCCGTCGACGATCAGGATCGGCTGCTCCGGGCGATCCGGAACGGTGCGCAGGACACGATCAACGATGCCGGCCAGCAGATCATCCGTCGGCAGCTCAATGTCGCGCCGACCCTCACGATCCGGCCGGGATTTCCCGTGCGCGTCATCGTCACCCGCGACCTCGTGCTTGAACCTTATGGAGGCTTCTGATGACCAAGCTGAAGCTCGGCCCAATCGTCGACGACAAGCCGGTGAAGGTGACGATTGAACTCCCTGCGCCCCTGCATCGGGACCTCGTCGCCTACGCCGCGGCACTCGGCCGCGAACAAGGCCAGGCCATCAGCGATCCGACGAAGCTCGTCGTGCCCATGCTCGAGCGCTTCATTGCAACCGATCGGGGGTTCGCCCGCGCGCGCCGCGATGGCGGTCAGCGTGCGGCACGCGCCAATGTTCAGGACGGATGAGCCGCTGCCGGGTGAACCATGCCTGGTCTCTCTCCGATAGGGACTTCGCCAGCGTCAGCAGACGTTCGAGATCCCTCGGCAGAGACCCGCTCGAATGGACCGCACCATAGCGGAGAACGGCGTCCTCGATCAGGCGGAAGGTGATGCCGGAAAGGCCGGACCGAACATGGGCGCTGCCCGCGATGGTGACGCCGCCGCCATGCGCAACGATCTGCATCAGCGATTCTCGAGTGACGGCCAGTTGCTCGATCTGAAGGTCGCCGGGCGAAGTCTGGAGGCTTCGCATCAGGTAAGCCTTCGCGAAGTCACCGGTCGGCAAATGGGTCACCACAAAGTGCCGATCCCGCAAGTCATCCCACTGGAGCGCCTTCTGATCGGCGAGTGGGTCGCCGTCTGACATTGCGACGTACACAGGCTCGGCCCACAGATGCGTTACGTCCAAGCCCTTCGCGGGCAATGCTTCGGCGACAATGCCAACATCAAGCTGCCCCCGCCTCACGGCCGCGATTAGTTCGGGACAGCTACCCTCGCTGAACCTCAGCTTGACCCCCGGGCGGTCACCCCGAAAAGCCCCGAAAAGCTCCGACAGAAAGCCCATGGTCAGAGGCCCGAACACGCCGATCCGAAGATGCCGTCCTCTGTTCGCCACTGTTCTTGCACCGTCGAGCGCCGATCCGATCTGACGAGCCCCAGGGGCGGCCTGATCCAGGAATTGTTTGCCGATGTCCGTCAGGTCGACGCCGGCAGGATGACGGCGGAACAGCTGAGCGCCGATCTCATCCTCGATATCCCGGATGCGGCGGCTGATCGCCGACTGCTCGACGCCGAGATCTTGTGCCGCGCGCCGGAAGCTACCGCTTTCCGCAGCGGCGATGATGTAACGCACATGGCGTAGCTCGATCTTCGATCTCGGCACGATGGTTCCCCATGATGCAAAGGTCTTTGCAAACGTAGCCCCGTCAGCCCCCGAGAACTGTTCCAATCAGATGATAGGTCTTCTCCGTCTCCTCGCTACCGCCGCCCACGAAATCCTTAAATGTCACATATTCGACTGTTGCTACGTCGCTAGCGGACCTCCGGATCGCATCCCGCCGGTGCAAGCAGTAAATGGTGCGTGATCTGAACAGCGCAATTACGGCGCGTAACGCGTGCGGCGAGTCGTGCAGATTCTGTGGGCTGACGGATGTCCGGCCGCGCTGTCAGGACTGGAAACAGCACGCCGATTTCTACGCCAGAGCCCGAAATTGCCGCACGCCACGCAGAAGGGACTTCCGGTATCGGCACCTATCGTTCTCAATCGCCGGCGACAGCCGCGAAGGAGATTGAGAATGGGTCAGATTGAGCCTTTGGAAATCAGGAAGACCATCAGGCGGCACCAACTGCGAGAGATGGTGCCCCTGGCAGACAGCACGATCTACGAGATGGAGCAGCGCGGCGACTTTCCGCGGCGTTTCGCGCTGTCGCCGCGCTGCATCGTCTGGGATCTTGCGGAGGTCCAGGCCTGGTTGCTGGCACGGCGCGCGAAGCCGATTGCCCGCGCTCAGCATCCCGATGTGACCAAACGCCATTCCCGGCCGGTCAAAGGGCAGGATCGAGCGCGATAGGCGGCATGACTGTCGGCAACAGCGTCGGAACATACTTCCGGCCCTCGACCCAGGCATCGACGGTGTCAGCCCATTCCTGCATCATGTGGCGACGCTGAACTTCGTACTCGGCCTTGTTATAGACGCCGCGCGATGAACGCCCATCCTCGTGCGCAAGGCACTTCTCGATCCAGTCGCGGTTGAAGCCCAGCTCGTTGAGCAGCGTCGACCCCGTGCGCCGAAGGTCATGGACGGTGAACGGCTCCAGCGGCAGCCCCTCCTTCTTGGCCTGTTCGACGACAGCGTAGGTGACCCGGTTAAAGGTCGCCCGCGACATCGGCGCGTCCGCATCGTAGCGGGACGGCAGCAGATATCGGGAATTACCAGCGCAGGTCTTGAGCGCGATCATGATGTCGAGGGTCTGCCGGCACAGATAGACGTTGTGCGCCTTCGATCGCTTCATGCGCTCCTTCGGGATCGTCCAGACAGCGTTTTCGAAATCGACCTCATCCCAGACCGCGTCCTGCAACTCGCTCTTCCGGACCATGGTGAGGAGGTAGAGCTTCATGCCGAGGCGGATCGTCGGCAGGGTCGCGACATGCTCGAGTTGCTTGAGCATGATGCGGATCTCGGTCGGCGAAAGCGCCCGGTCCTTCGGCGTGAAGGTGGCGATCGAAGCAGGACCCACATCATCGGCCGGGTTCGCGACCTTCTCGCCATGGAGAATGGCGAAGGCGTAGATCTGCTTCAGGATATCCCGCACATGGATGGCTGTCGCCGGCGCGCCCCGTTCCACGATCTTGGCGCAGTGTGCGCGCAGGTCATCAGGCGTGATCTCGGTCAGCAACCGATTCCGCCAGACGGGCTTGAGTTCGCGCTCGAAGATGGCGCGGCGCATGGCGCGCGTGCTGTCGGCCATGGGCGCGCCTGTCAGCCACTTCTCGCCGAACTCACCGAAGCTCTTGGCCTCCTTGATCCGACGCTTATCCCGCTGCTTCTCGATGGCTGGTGACCGCCCCTCTGCGATCATCCGTTTGGCGTCCAGGCACAGTTCACGCGCCCGGGCGAGCGAGATCCCATCTCTGGCGTACTTGCCAAGATGGACGGTCTCGCGCCTGCCGTTCAGCCGGTAGTCCAGCCTGAACGAGATGCCGCCTGTGGGTGCGACGCGCACATACATGCCGTCACGATCGGTCACCTTGTACATTTTGGCTTTTGGTTTCAGGCACTTGAGTGCTGCATCCGTCAACATTTGGGGCCTCCACACAAAAAAAGACCGTCAGGCGTTTTTCGGAGGCTTTCGGCGGATATATCTGTTTATTTTCAGCAGATTAGGCCGAAAAAAGTACCGTCACGAGCCTCTGTCGCTGTGACGGTACTTTCGATTTTCCGGATGATCAACCGGGGGCGGGTCCGTCACCAGATACGACAGACGCGTTCCATGCCCACCGATAGACATCGATAGGCTATGGCTTGATTATTTCTGTTTTTCAGTGGGTTAGAGCGTATTCTGGCGTAGTTTCGGATACCCTCGGATGGGCAAAAATTATTCCCACTCGATCGTGCCCGGCGGTTTCGACGTATAGTCATAGACCACGCGGTTGATGCCTTCGACCTCGTTGATGATACGGGTCGCGCAGCGCGACAGGAAGCTCGCGTCAAAGGGATAGATGTCCGCCGTCATGCCGTCGGTCGAGGTGACCGCGCGGAGCGCGCAGACGCTGTCATAGGTGCGATAGTCGCCCATCACGCCGACGGTGCGGACCGGGAGCAGCACCGCGAACGCCTGCCAGATCGCGTCGTAGAGGCCGGCGTTGCGGATCTCCTCCAGATAGACCGCGTCGGCCTTGCGCAGGATGTCGCAGCGTTCCTTCGTCACTTCGCCGGGGATGCGGATCGCGAGGCCGGGGCCGGGGAAGGGGTGTCGGCCGACGAAGATGTCGGGAAGGCCGAGTTCCTTGCCCAGCAGGCGCACCTCATCCTTGAACAGCTCGCGCAGCGGTTCGACCAGCTTCAAGTTCATGCGTTCGGGCAGGCCGCCGACATTGTGATGGCTCTTGATCGTGACGCTCGGGCCGCCGGTGAAGCTGACGCTCTCGATGACGTCGGGATAGAGCGTACCCTGGGCAAGGAAGTCGGCGCCGCCGATCTTCTTCGCCTCTTCCTCGAACACATTGATGAATTCGCCGCCGATGAACTTGCGCTTCGCCTCGGGGTCGGTGACGCCGGCGAGGCCGCTCATGAAGCGTTCCTCGGCGTCGACGACTACCAGCGGGATATTGTAATGGTCGCGGAACAGGCGCTCGACCTGCTCGCGTTCGTTCATGCGGAGCAGGCCGTGGTCGACGAAGACGCAGGTGAGCTGCTCGCCGATCGCTTCGTGGATCAGCACCGCCGCGACCGCGCTGTCGACGCCGCCCGACAGCCCGCAGAGCACGCGCTGGTCGCCGACCTGTTCGCGGATCTCGGCGATCTTGGTGGCGCGGAATTCGGCCATCGTCCAGTCGCCCGAGCAGCCGCAGACGTGGCGGACGAAATTGGCGATCAGCCTGGCGCCGTCGGGCGTATGCACGACCTCCGGATGGAACTGGGTGCCGTAATATCGGCGCTCGTCATTGGCGATCACCGCAAAGGGAGCGCCATCGCTGACCGCGACGATGCGGAAGCCGGGCGCGAACTCGGTCACGCGGTCGCCGTGGCTCATCCACACCTGATGGCGTTCGCCGACGTTCCACAGCCCGTCGAACAGCACGCAGGGTTCGGTGACGGTCAGGAAGGCGCGGCCGAATTCGCCGTCGCGCTCGCCATCGACGCCGCCGGGTTCGACGCGGCCGCCGAGCTGCTGACTCATCACCTGCTGGCCGTAACAGATGCCAAGGACGGGCAGCCCGCTGTCGAACACCGACTGCGGCGCGCGCGGGCTGCCGTCGGCGGGTACCGATGCGGGCGAACCCGACAGGATCACGCCCTTCGGCTGCATCCGCGCGAGCGCGGCTTCGGCGGCGTTGAACGGGACGATTTCGCTATAGACCCCGGCTTCGCGGACGCGGCGTGCGATCAGCTGGGTTACCTGGCTTCCGAAGTCGATGATCAGGATCGATTCAGGCGCATCGGATTTGGGGGCGGCGGGAGAGTCGGGAGTCGGCATGGCTGGCCGATAAAGAGGCGCGCCCCTGCTGTCCAGCGGTCGATATCGGCCGTTCGTGGAACAGCGATGGTCCCGACACATTGTTGCGACAATTGCGACATAGCTGAACCGCGAACAAAGAGCCGTGTCAGGCCGTGTTAAGCGCCGGCGTGGCAAGAAAAAACCAAGATAGACAAGAACAAGGCCTCTCCCCCATGAAACAATATCGCCTCTCGCTTTCCACTCGCGCGATCCTGCTGGCCGCAGGCGCGTCGCTTGCGATGCCCGCGATGGCGGAGGACGAAGGCGCCGCTGCCACCGCCGCGGTTGCCGATCAGCCCGCCGCCGATCCGGCGCCGTCGACGGCCGACGACGATTATGACGATCTGGATGGTGACGAGATCGTGGTCACCGCGCCGCGGTTGGCCGGCCAGCTCGAGACCGACATCGCGGCCGAGGCCGAGCTCGATGAAGCGGCGATCGCGAGCTATGGCGTGTCGAATGTCGCCGACCTGATCACCGCGCTGGCGCCGCAGACGCGCTCGGGTCGCGGACGCGGCAGCGGACGGCCGGTGATCCTCGTCAACGGACGCCGTATCGGCGGCTTCGGCGAGGTGCGCAACCTGCCGCCCGAGGCGATCGCGAAGGTCGAGATCTTCCCCGAGGAAGTTGCGCTCCAATATGGCTATTCGGCCGACGAGCGGGTCGTGAACCTCGTGCTCAAACCCAATTTCCGCCAGTTGGCGATCGAGGCCGAGGGCGGCATTCCGACGCAGGGCGGCCGTTTCCAGAGCGAGATCGAACCGAGCTTCGTCGCTATCGGCCAGAACGGCCGCGTCAACCTGAACGGCGGTTGGGAGCACAGCACGATGCTCCTCGAACGGGAGCGCGATCTGGGCGATACCGGACGCAGCCTGCTCCCCGAAACGGATACTTATTCGATCGACGGGACGATCCAGCGCAGCCTCGACAAGGTCACCGACGCCTCGCTCAACATCCGCTTCGACCAGACCGACAGCCTGTCGTTCCTGGGTCCCCGGAACGGCGATGTCGACGATCCGCTGACCCGCGACAGCCGCAGCACGAACCTGACCTCGACCGCGAGCGTCAGCGGGATGCTCGGCGACTGGCGCTGGTCGCTGTCGGGCAATTATGCCGATGCCGACCAGCGGACCTTCACCGACCGCGACAGCGGCGCGCGCGACCGGTTCGACAGCAGCCAGCAGACCTTCGGGGGCAGCGGCAATCTGTCGGGGACCGTGACCGAGGGCTGGGCGGGGCCGATCCGCCTGTCGATGACCGGCAGCTATTCGGGCATCCGCTACGACAGCCGTTCCGAACGCTCGGGCGCGGTCACGACGAGCGACCTTGGCCGTGACCTGCCGAGCGTGTTCGGATCACTGACCATCCCGTTGCTCGATCCCGACTATCATGTTGGCAAGGTCGGCACCGTGTCGCTGACGCTGAGCGGCCAGGCGGCGAACCCCAGCGATTTCCAATCGCTGACGAGCTGGGGCGCGAACCTCAACTGGGGGATCACCAGGAATTTTTCGCTGATCGCCAGTTTCAACAATGACGAGGCCGCACCCGGCATCCAGCAGCTCGGCGCCGCGCCGCTGGTGACGCCGGCGGTGACCTATTACGACTTCGCGACCGGCCAGACGGTGCAGATCACGACGACGACGGGCGGCAATCCCTTCCTCCGCGCCGAACAGCGCCGCGACCTCAAGCTCGGGCTGAACTGGTCGCCGCCGATGGTCGAGGGGCTGAATGTCTCGGTCAATTACAACCGCAACAAAAGCTATGACACGGCGAACAGCTTCCCGCTGCTGACGCCCGAGATCGAGGCGGCTTTTCCCGACCGGGTGACGCGCGATGCGACCGGCGCGTTGGTCGCGCTTGATCAACGGCCGGTCAATTTCGATCGCACCGAAAACTCGCAGATTCGCTGGGGGTTCAACTTCGGCAAGAGCTTCGGCCAGCCCGCGCAGGGAGGGCCGGGCGCGGGGCGTCCGGGCGGCGGTGCGGCACGCGGCGAAGGCGGCCCGCCTCCCGGCGGCACACCCGGCGCGGAGCGTCCGCGTAGCTCCGGCGGTCCGGGTGGCGGAGGCGGCGGCTTCCGCGGTCGCGGCGGTCCCGGCCTGTTCGGCCAGCCGCAGGGCGGGCGCTGGCAGGTCTCCCTCTATCATACGATCAAGCTGACCGACACGGTGCTGATCCGGCCGGGTGTGCCCGAACTCGACCTTTTGAACGGCTCGGCAACGGGCAATGGCGGCGGCAGCAACCGCAATCTGGTCGAGCTCGACGGCGGGGTCTTCTACAAGGGGCTCGGCGCGCGCGTCAGCGCGAAATATGACAGCGGCAGCACGGTCACCGGCGGCAGCGCGGGCGACCTGAAGTTCGGCGATCTTGCGACCTTCAACCTGCGCTTCTTCGTCGATTTCAGCCAGAAACCCGAAATAACGAAGAATCTTCCTTTCCTGAAGGGCTCGCGCCTGCGGTTGTCGGTCGACAATCTGTTCGACGCCCAGCGCCGCATCACCGACGCGAACGGGCTGGTGCCCATCAACTACCAGCCGGGATATACCGACCCGCTCGGTCGCTATGTCGAGCTTGAGTGGCGCAAGTCCTTCTAGGCGAGGCTGGGCGTGGCCATCAGCGGTTCGATCTCCGCGGTCTCGCCGGACGGGACGAAGGTCAGCGCCTGCAGGAACTGCACGGTGCAGGCTTCCCAACTGTAGCGCGCGCCCAGCGCGGCCGCGTCGGCGCGGCGGCATGCAAGCGCCGCCGCGATCGCGCGATCGAGGCTTCCGTCGAGCGCACCTGCACTGTCGCGGATAATGTCGCCCGGCCCGGGAACCGGATAGGCAGCGACCGGCGTGCCGCACGACAGCGCTTCGATGACGACGAGCCCGAAGGTGTCGGTGCGGCTGGGGAAGACGAAGACGTCGGCCCCGGCATAGGCGGCGGCGAGCGTTTCGCCGCCGAGCTTGCCAAGGAAGCGGGCTTCGGGATAGCGCGCCTGCAAGTCGGCGAGCGCGGGGCCGTCGCCGACGATGACCTTTGTTCCGGGCTGCGCGGTTTCGAGGAAAGCCTCGATATTCTTTTCGACCGCGACCCGGCCGACGTAGAGCTGGATCGGCCGCTGCAAGCCGTCGAACGCACGGAGGGGGGCGCGGTCGGGGTGGAACAGCGCATGGTCGACGCCGCGTTCCCACATCATCGTCTGTGTCAGGCCCTGTTCGGCAAGCTCGTGTGCGAGGCTGCGCGTTGCGACCATGATGTGGCGCGCCGGGCGGTGGAACCAGCGGATGAAGCGCCAGACGAAGTCGGGCGACACCGGCAGCCGCGCCGCGACATATTCGGGGAAGCGCGTGTGATAGGCGGTGGTGAAGGGGAAATGATTCTGCAGGCACCAGCGCCGCGCCGCTAGGCCGAGCGGTCCTTCGGTCGAGATGTGAATCGCCTGCGGCGCAAAGGCGCGGATGCGCCGCCCGACCGCGCGCCGCCCGGCGAACGCCAGGCGGATTTCGCCGTAGGTCGGGCAGGGGACCGACCGGAACAGGTCGGGCGAGATCACGCCCACCTCATGCCCCTTGGCGCGAAGTTCGGCGATCGTCGCCTGCAACGTCCGGACGACGCCGTTGACCTGCGGGGCCCAGGCGTCGGTGACGATCAGGATTCTCACGCGGCGCGCCTCAGGCCGCCTTGGCCGGTGCGGGCAGCGACATCTGCGCGGGCGCGTTGCGCGCCGCGACTTCCTGCGCCCAGTGCAGGATTTCCATGCGTCCGTCGTGGTGCTCGACCAGCGCGGTGCATCCCTCGACCCAGTCGCCGTCGTTGTAGTAGTTGACGCCCTCGATCTCGCGCATTTCGGCGCTGTGGATGTGGCCGCAGACGACGCCGTCGACCCCGCGCGAGCGCGCCGCGTGCGCCACGACTTCCTCGTAGCGGCCGATGAACTGGACGGCGTTCTTGACCTTGTGCTTCGCGACCATCGACAGCGACCAATAGGGCAGGCCGAGCTTGTGGCGCACCCAGTTCACCACGACGTTGCACTTCATCAGCCCCGTGTAGGCGGCATCGCCGACAAAGGCGAGCCAGCGGTGCGCGAGCATCACCGCGTCGAATTCGTCGCCGTGAACGATCAGCAGTTTCTTGCCGTCGGCGGTTTCGTGGACAGCCTCCCGCCGGATTTCGACGCCGCCGAAGTCGAAGCCGTCGAAGGGGCGGACCATCTCGTCGTGGTTGCCGGGAACATAGACGACGCGCGTGCCGCGCTTTGCGCGCTTCAGCACGCGCCAGACGACGTCATTATGTTCGGGCGGCCAGAAGTGGCGCTTCTTGAGCCGCCAGCCGTCGATGATGTCGCCGACCAGGTACAGCGTCTCGCAATCGACATGGTCGAAAAAATCGATCAGCAGCGGCGCGTTGCAGCCGCGCGTGCCGAGGTGGATATCGCTGACCCATACGGTGCGATAGCTTCGCCGTTCGCCGATCACGCGTTCCGGAATATGGGGATCGGTCGTGAAGGGGTCGGCAAAACGGGCGGGGATCGGCAGGGTCGAGATCGATGCCATGTCGTACTCCGTAAGCAGCCTTGGCTGCCCACGGCCTAGACAGGAGTTTTGTTACAGGGTGCGACGCGAAGCCGGGACAGTTTGAAGAAAGTTTTGCGGCGGTTCGGTGACGGTCCTCCTTGTCCTCCCTGTCGCGAAGCGATGGGGAGGTGGCAGCGCGGAGCGCTGACGGAGGGGCGACAGCGCCGGCGTCGCTGCCCCTCCACCGCTTGCTTCGCAAGCGGTCCCCCTCCCCACGGCTTTGCCGCAGGGAGGATCAAACGCGCCGGATCACCAGGTTCCGGATTTCGCTCATGTCCTCGATCGCGAAGCGCACGCCTTCGCGACCAAGCCCGCTGTCCTTCACCCCGCCATAGGGCATATTGTCGACGCGGTAGGAGGAGACGTCGTTGACGACGATGCCGCCGACGTCGAGATGATCCCACGCTTCCAGCACCTTGTGGATGTCGCGCGTGAAGATGCCCGCCTGCAGCCCGAACTTGCTGTCGTTGACTTGGGCGAGCGCGTCGTCCCACTTGCTGAACTTCGACAGGACCACGACGGGACCGAACGCCTCTTCGCGCACAACGTCGGTGTCCCCCGGAACATTCTCCAGCAATGTCGCTTCGAGCATGTTGCCCTCGCAGCCGCCGCCCGCGAGCAAGGTCGCGCCGGCGCCAACCGCGGCGTCGATCCAGCGTTTCAGCCGCTGGGCTTCCTTCGCCGAGATCATCGGGCCGATGAAGGTGTCGCGCAGCTTCGGATCGCCCGATTTCAGCGTCTTGACCTTCGCCGCGAGCATGTCGCGGAAGCGGTCGTAGATATCCTCGTGGATAATCGTGCGCTGCACATGGATGCAGCTTTGCCCCGATTGATAATAGCCGCCGAAGATGATCCGCGCGAGCGCATGGTCCAGGTCGGCGTCCTTGTCGACGATCACCGCGGCATTGCCGCCGAGTTCGAGCACGACCTTCTTCTTGCCCGCCTTGGCTTTGAGATCCCAGCCGACACCGGGCGAGCCGGTGAAGCTGAGCAGTTTCAGCCGTTCGTCGGTGGTGAAGAGGTCGGCGCCGTCGCGGCTTGCGGGCAGGATGCTGAACGCCCCCTCGGGCAGGATATCGCATTCGGCAAGCACCTCGCCCATGATGATCGCGCCCAGCGGGGTCATCGACGCGGGCTTCATCACGAAGGGGCAACCGATTGCGATCGCCGGCGCGATCTTGTGCGCGGCGAGGTTGAGCGGGAAGTTGAAGGGCGAGATGAAGCTGCACGGGCCGATCGGCACGCGCTTCCACATCCCCATATAGCCCTTCGCACGCGCCGAAATGTCGAGTGGCTGGACCTCGCCGTAATTGCGCGTGGCTTCCTCGGCGGCGATGCGGAAGGTGTCGATCAGGCGTGTAACCTCGCCCTCGCTGTCGGCGATGGGCTTGCCCGCCTCGACGCAAAGGGCGTAGGCCAATTCGTCGAAGCGCTCGCGGAAACGCGCGACGCAGTGGTTGAGGACATCCTGCTTCTCGAAACTCGCCAGCCGCGCCATCGGCTCGGCGGCGCGGACCGCCCCGGCGATCGCCTCGTCGATGACGTCAGGGGTCGCGAGCGCGGTGCGGAACGCGACCTCGCCGGTATATTTGTCGATCACCTCGAGGTCGGTGTTCGGTTGCACCGCCTTGTTGTTGAGGTAGAGCGGATAGACGTCCTTCAACTTCACAATCATTCTCCAACGCTCGCCAACGCTGTCATCCCCGCGAAAGCGGGGACCCAGAGCGGCATTAACCGTTCAGTCGATCGTAGAGATCGAGCCATTGCGGATTGGCACGTTCGATCAATTCCAGTTTCCACGCTCGCCGCCATTTCTTGATGGCCTTTTCGCGAGCGATCGCTTCGTTCACATCGGCAAAGGCTTCGGCATGCACCAAGCGATGAACGCCATATTTAGAAGCAAATTTTGAACCCTCGCCATTCCGATGCTGCCAAATCCGCTGGGACAAATTGGCCGTCACGCCGGTGTAAAGCGTGCCATTGCGTCCGCTGGCGAGGATATAGACGTGATAGGTTTGTTCCATTCGACTCCTGGGTCCCCACTTTCGCGGGGATGACAAGAAGGGGCGCCCATCTGTCATCCCCGCGAAAGTGGGGACCCAGGAGCGGCCAAACTCGATCCTATAATTCCTTCGACAGCTTCTTGATGTCGATGTTCAAAATCTGGTCGTTCTCCGAATAATCGACCGGGCAGTCGATCAGATGCACGCCCGGCGTGTCGCGGGTATGCGCGAGCAGTTCCTTCAGATGCGCGGCGCTTTCGACACGGTGCCCGTGCGCGCCATAGCTTTCGGCATATTTGACGAAATCGGGGTTGCCATAGGTCAGGCCCCAATCCTTGAAGCCCATGTTCGCCTGTTTCCAGCGGATCATGCCGTAACTGCTGTCGTTCAGGATCAGCACGGTGAGGTTGAGGCCGAGGCGCACCGCGGTCTCCATCTCCTGGCTGTTCATCATGAAACCGCCGTCGCCGCAGATCGCCATGACCTTGCGGTCGGGATAGACCATCGCCGACATCATCGCCGACGGCAGGCCGGCGCCCATCGTCGCGAGCGCGTTGTCGAGCAGCACGGTGTTCGGCTTGCACGCCGTATAGCCGCGCGCGAACCAGATCTTGTACACGCCATTGTCGAGGCAGATGATCCCGTCGTCGGGCATCGCGTCGCGGATCGACTGCACCAGATGCGGCGGAAAGATCGGGAAGCGCGTATCGGCGGCGAGCGGCGCGGTATGGTCGACCTCGGCCTTGCGGAAGGCGAGCATATGGTCGAACCTCCACCCGCCGTTGGGGACGATGTCTTCCTTCATCTGCCAGACGGCGTTGGCGATGTCGCCGATGACCTCGATATCGGGGAAATAGACCGGATCGACCTCGGCGGTCTTGCTCGACACATGGATCACCGTCGGGCCGCCCTGCTTCATGAAAAAGGGCGGCTTTTCGATCACGTCGTGACCCAGGTTGACGATGCAGTCCGACGCCTCGACCGCGCGGTGGACGAAATCGCCCGCCGACAGCGCGGCACAGCCGAGGAACTTCGGGTGCCGTTCGTCGATCACGCCCTTGCCGAGCTGGGTCGTCAGGAACGGAATGCCGGTCTTTTCGATGAACTGCAGCAGCATCCGGCTGGTCATCGTGCGGTTCGCGCCCGCGCCGATCACCAGCACCGGCGATTTGGCGTTTTCAAGAGCCTTCACCGCCTCGCGGATCGATTTCACATCGGCGTTCGGGCGGCGCGAATGGCTCCGCTTCAGCGGCGTCGAGTCCGTATGCTCGTCGGCAATATCCTCGGGCAGCTCGATATGCACCGCGCCGGGCTTTTCCTCCTCGGCAAGGCGGAAGGCTTCGCGCACGCGGCTCGGGATATTGTCCGACGACGCCATCTGGTGCGTATATTTGGTGATCGGCGACATCATCGAGCAGACGTCGAGGATCTGGAAGCGGCCCTGCTTCGATTTCTTGATCGGCTTTTGCCCCGTGATCATCATCATCGGCATCCCGCCGAGCTGCGCATAGGCAGCGGCGGTGACGAAGTTGGTTGCGCCCGGCCCGAGCGTCGCGAGACAGACGCCGGTCTTGCCGGTGTGGCGGCCATAGGTCGCAGCCATGAAGCCCGCGCCCTGTTCGTGGCGGGTCAGGATCAGCTTGATCTTCTTGGAGCGCGAGAGGCTGTCGAGAAAGTCGAGATTTTCTTCGCCCGGAACGCCGAAGATATATTCGACGCCTTCTTCCTCCAGGCACTCGATGAACAGGTCGGATGCTTTTTTCACGGTCAGTCGCCCCCTCAGCCGGCACCCTCTATGGTGCGGTCCTCAGTCGGTGCCGGCGACCCCTCAGCACAATGATGATGCAGCGGTTCCCGTCGTAAGCCCCGCGAGTCCCTGCTGCGCCGGGGAAGGTTTGTAACGAGGGTATAAAGGCTTGTCACCCACCCGTGGCGATCCGCTTCGGGTCGGCCGCCCGCTCAATCGATGTCGAACAGTCCCGCCAATTGCTCGACCATCGTTCCGCCGAGCTGTTCGGCATCCATGATCGTGACGGCGCGGCTGTAGTAGCGCGTGACATCGTGCCCGATGCCGATCGCGCAAAGTTCGACCGGCGACTTCTTCTCGATCCACTCGATCACCTGGCGGAGGTGCTGGTCGAGATAGGCGCCGTGGTTGACCGACAGGGTGCTGTCGTCAACCGGCGCGCCATCGCTGATCACCATCAGGATGCGGCGTTCCTCGGGACGGCCCACGATCCGGTGGTGTGCCCACATCAGCGCCTCGCCGTCGATATTTTCCTTGAGCAGCCCTTCGCGCATCATCAGGCCGAGCGACTTGCGCGCGCGGCGATAGGGTTCGTCCGCGGGCTTGTAGATGATGTGGCGAAGGTCGTTGAGGCGGCCGGGATGCGGCGGCCGTCCGGCGGCCAGCCAGTCCTCGCGGCTTTGCCCGCCCTTCCAGGTGCGCGTCGTGAAGCCGAGGATTTCGGTTTTCACGCCGCAGCGCTCGAGCGTGCGCGCGAGAATATCGGCGCTGATCGCGGCGATGCTGATCGGCCGACCGCGCATCGATCCCGAATTGTCGATCAACAGCGTCACGACGGTGTCGCGGAAATCGGTGTCGCGCTCGACCTTGTAGGACAGCGAACTGCCCGGCGAGACGACGACGCGCGCGAGACGGGCGGCGTCGAGCTGGCCTTCCTCCTGGTCGAAGTCCCACGCGCGGTTCTGCTGCGCCATCAAACGGCGCTGGAGGCGGTTCGCGAGCTTGGTCACCGCACCCTGCAGATGCGTCATCTGCTGGTCGAGATAGGCGCGCAGCCGCGCCAGTTCGTCGGCGTCGCAGAGGTCTGTCGCGGCGACGATCTCGTCATGCTTCTCGGTGAAGCGGACATAGTTGAAGTCGGGGACGTCGGTCGGCAGGCGGTTGGGACGGACGGGCAACATCCCCTCGTCGCCTTCGCCGCCCATCTCGGGCTCGCCGTCGGCTTCCATCTCCTGCGCGTCGGGGTCGCTGTCGCCATCGTCGGCCTGATCGCCCGCCATCTCGGCGCGCGCGTCGACCTGGCTCTCGCCGCTGCCGCCGTCTTCGCTTTCCTGTTCCTCCTGGCTTTCGTCGGCTTTGGATTCATCCTCTTCGCCGCTATCCTCGCTTCCTTCCTCCATCGGCTCGTCGCCATAGATGAGGTTGAGGTGGCGGAGCGCGACCTTCGCGGTTTCGGCGAAGGCGGCCTGATCGTCGATCAGCATCGCCAGCGCGTCGATGTCGCTGCCGGCTTCCTTGGTGATCCACTCGCGGACCAGCGACAGCCCGGTCTCCGTGCCCTGCGGCGCCCGCTCGCCGGTCAGCGCCTCGCGCAGCAGCAGTTCGAGCGCGCTCGATACCGGCACATCATCCTTCGCCTGCGCGCGGCTGATCGGATCGCTGCGCATCCGCATCTGGAGCGACGCAGAGAGGTTCTGGCGCATCCCCGCCATGTTGCGCGCGCCGAGCGCCTCGATCCGCGCGCGCTCCATCGCGTCGAAAGCCGCGGCGGCGAGCGGTTCGGCGGGGCGGGCGGCGTTGTGGATCTTGTCGCTGTGATGCTTCATCCGCAGCGCATAGCTGTCGGCGAAGCCGCGCGCTTCGGCGACCTGATCGCGCGGCAACGTCCGCGACGGGGTCGGCACCTTGATCGCCTTGCCGATCTGCACCGGCGCATCGGCCGTGAAGCCGACCTCGACTTCTGCGTCGCGGGTGACCGCGCGCGCGACGCTCGACAGCGCGGCCTTCAGATCGTCGAGGGGAGATTGGGCTGCCATATCGAGTCGGCTCTAACCAGCTTTTGCGGCGGAAGGAAGAGAGGGAGGCGCGCCGCGCCGCTCAATCCTCTTCGTCGCCGGGCGTGCGGCTGCAAACCGCATTGTCGTCCGGCTTGGGATCGGCAGGGTCGGGGACAAGGCGAAAGACATGCGAGAGGTGCGTCGCGACGCGCTGCGCCCGCGTTCGCTTGTCGGCGATGACGTCGATAAAATCGCGGCACGCGACTGCGCTGCGCAGGAAATTGCTGTGCCCCGACGCCCCGCGCGATACATCGGTCGTGTCGACCACGGTCAAGCCCGGAACCCCCGCGGGATAGCAGCGCTCGGGCAGCTCCTTCGCCTTGAGATCCGCGGCCTGGAACGGATCGAAGCAATAGGGAGAGCCGAGCCGCGGATAGCCGTGAAGCGCCCGCGACAGCGCCAGCGCCTTGTCCTTCAGCGACGTATAGACGGTGATCCGCCGCCCGAGCGCGACGCGGTCGGGAGCCAGCACCTCTTCGACGATGTCGCGCTCGAACGTTTCGCGGTCGACGTCGGGTGAGGCGAGGATGATGTTGGAGATATTGCCCGTGCGTTCGGCGCGGCGCGACAGCCGGTCGGCGGCCCCGATCGCGGGGATTACCAGCCGCGCGCCCAGCGAATGCGAGACGATAACGATCTCCTTCACCCACGGCTTGTCGGCAAGGCTGCGCAGGAAATCGCGGAAGTTCCGCACGTCGTGGTACATGTTGGTTTCGTCGACCGCATATTTCAGCACTTCGCCCTGCGAGGGCCAGCTATATTCGACGATCGGCCCGTCGAAGCCGGTCATGCGCGCGATTTGTGCGGCGTCCTTCGATGTCGTCTCGAACGTCTCGCGATAGCCATGGACATAGAGCAGCACGCGTCCCTGCCGCCGGTCGGTCTCGGCCTGCAGCGCGCGCCACCAGTCGCCCTCTTCCTGAAATGCCATCGGCGTGCGCAGCGTCTTGTTGCCGGCCTTCTCGGCCCGCCCCGGCGCGGCGAAGCGGCCGAAGCGCGTCCGGTCGCCCCGGTAACCGAGCAGGCGAACCTCGTCGGTCCGGCAATCGGGCAGGCGGGTCGTGACGAAAAACAGCGGCAGCGCCTCACCGTCGACGGGGGTGCCCGCCTGCGCGGTGCAACGCGGGTCGGCGACATAGTCGGTATGGCGAATCTTGCCGTAGTCGACCGGCGAGATGCAGCCCGAAAGCGTCAGCGCCGTGGCCGCCACCATCAGGTGGCGCGGACGCATCACTTTCCGACGACCCCCTCGGGCAAGTCTTCGCCGAACACGCGCTGGTAATATTCGGCAACGATCATCCGCTCGGCCTCGTCGCACTTGTTGAGGAACGACAGGCGGAAGGCGAAGCCGAGGTTGTTGAAGATCGCGGCATTCTGCGCCCAGCTGATCACCGTGCGCGGCGACATGACGGTCGAGATGTCGCCGTTGATGAAGCCCTGGCGCGTCAGATCGGCGACCTTCACCATATTGGCGACGGTCGCATCGTCGGTGCCGGGAACCTTGGCGAGGATGATCGCGCTTTCGGTCGCGGCGGGCAGATAATTGAGCGTGACGACGATGTTCCAGCGATCCATCTGGCCCTGGTTGATCTGCTGCGTCCCGTGATAGAGCCCGCTGGTGTCGCCGAGGCCGACGGTGTTGGCGGTCGCGAACAGCCGGAAATGCGGGTTCGGGCGGATCACCCGATTCTGGTCGAGCAGGGTCAGCTTGCCCTCTGCCTCCAGCACGCGCTGGATCACGAACATCACGTCGGGGCGGCCCGCGTCATATTCGTCGAAGACGAGCGCGGTCGGCGTCTGCAGCGCCCAGGGGAGCAGGCCCTCGCGGAACTCGGTGACCTGCTGGCCGTCCTTGAGGACGATCGCGTCGCGGCCGACAAGGTCGATGCGGCTGATGTGCGCGTCGAGGTTGACGCGAATGCACGGCCATTTGAGCCGCGCGGCGACCTGTTCGATGTGCGTCGACTTGCCGGTGCCGTGATAGCCCTGGACCATGACGCGTCGGTTGAACTTGAATCCCGCAAGGATCGCGAGCGTCGTGTCGCCGTCGAAGACATAAGCCGGGTCGAGGTCGGGCACGCGCTCGTCGGCTTCGCTGAACGCCGGGATCTTCATGTCGATATCGACGCCGAACATCTCGCGTGCATCGACCTCGGTATCGGGCGCCGCGAGAAGCGTCGAGCCGTGGTGGTCGGGAAGGCTGTTCGGGATATCGGTCATCATTGGCGTCCATATATTTTCGTCATGCTGAACTTGTTTCAGTATCCATGGGCAGACCCTCGTTTTACGCCGCGCCAGCGGAAGGGTCGGACCATGGACCCTGAAACAATTTCAGGGTGACGGGGAAGAGGAGTCGGCGTGTCCCCGCCGACCTTTCGAGCGCGGTATCGTCATGGGTTGCGCCTTGCAACGCCTTTCAGAGCAGGCCGAGCGCCTTCATCACCGCCGATTGGTCGTAATAGGGTCGCTCGCAGACGATCTTGTCGCTGCCCGGCGCGAATTCGAAGCTCGCCGCCATGCGGATGCGGAACGCCTTGCCGGTGGGCTCGATCGTCCGCAGCCCGAGCTTCAGCGGGCCGAGGTGCGTTCCCGTCAGCCAGAATTCGACGAGGACCGTGTCGGCATCGGCATCGGCGGCAATCGAGATCACTTCATTCGCCTGATCGGGGAACGGTTCGCGCGAGGCGGCAAAATAGGAACGCACCGCCGCCTCGCCGTCGAAGATCGTGCCGGGCCCGAGCAATTCGTAACGCGGATGCTCGAACGTGGCGATAACGCCATCCCAGTCGTGCGTGATCTCCAGCGCCATGTGGCGGCGCACGACCTCGATCCGCGCTTTGTCGAGATCCGTCATCGATCCTCTCCTTATGCGAAAGCCTTCGTCTTCCTGAGGAGCTGATATGCCTGAACGACCTCGCCGAGTCTCGCCTCGAAACTGCGATCGCCGCCGTTGCGGTCGGGGTGATATTTGCGGACGAGCTCGCTGTAGCGACGGCGTAGCGCGGTGCGGTCGGCACCGGCATTGAGGCCGAGCAATTGCAGCGCGCGGTGCTCCTCGCGGTTGAAGCGCGGGTCCGTCGCCTCGCGCCGCGCCTCGTCCATCCGCCGGCGAAAGCGCGCGCCGAGCGCGTCCATCGGGTCGCGGAAATCGGCCCAGCGCGGCGGCAGGTCGGCGCTGCCCGCGGGACGGAAGGCGCGGCTTTCGGTTTCCCAGCCCGCGGTCGGCGACTGCGCCGCCATGATCTGGTCGGCGGTCATGCCCTCGAAGAAATTATAGCCCGCGTTGAACTCGCGAACATGGTCGAGGCAGAGGTAGCGGTACGGCGGCGGGCCATCGGGCGAGCGGTGCGAGGAAACCGGTGCGCGAAATTCGCCGGGCTCGCGGCAGCCGGGAACGGCGCAGGGCGCGTCGCGCGGAATGCGGCCGTGGAATCGGGGGGAGCGGGGACTTGTCATGTGGGGTATCCGCGCCCAACATGGGGGCATGACGCAAAAAGGTCCAGTGCAACGCGAGATGGAGGAGCTGCTGACCGCAGCTTTTCCCGATGCGAATTTCACCCTCAGCAACGACAGCGCGACGCATCGTGGCCATGCCGGCGACGACGGATCGGGCGAGTCGCATTTCAGCCTCAGCATCGAGTGGGCGGGTTTTGCCGGCCAGAACCGCGTCGCGCGGCAGCGTGCGGTCAACAAGGCGCTTGGCGACCTGCCCGGCCAGCGCGTCCACGCGCTCGCGATCAGGGCGACGGCGCCGGGAGAAGGATGATGGTCGACAAGGTCAATCTCGCCGAAGCCTTCGCCAGCTTCCACGATTATTGGAACCCGCGCGTCGCGGGCCGGATGAAGATGGCGTTCCGCGACCGCGACGTGATCGTCGAGCCCGGCGAGTTCATCATCGTCCCGCACGGCGTCGAACATTGTCCCGAGGCGCTCGACGGCGAATGCCACGTGCTGCTGCTCGAACCGGGCTCGACCCGGAATACCGGCAATGTCGAAACCGACAAGACCCGCAAGACGCTCGAAAGGCTCGGCTGATGTTTACCGTCATCACTCCCTCGACCCATGACATCGGCGCGTTCGACGTGCGGCGCACCTTGCCGAACAAGGAGCGGACGATGGTCGGCCCGTTCATCTTCGTCGACCAGTTCGGCCCGGCGCATTTCGACATCGGGCAGGGGATGGACGTGCGCCCGCACCCGCACATCAACCTGTCGACGCTGACCTATCTGTTCGAGGGCGCGATCGACCATCGCGACAGTCTCGGCACCTATGCGACGATCCGTCCGGGAGCGTGCAACCTGATGACCGCCGGGCGCGGGATCGTCCATTCGGAGCGTACGCCGGCGGCCGAGCGCGCCAGCGGTTCGCCGATCTCGGGCATGCAGACCTGGCTCGCGCTGCCCGACGGCAAGGAAGAGGTCGATCCGGCGTTCGAGCATGTCGCCGCCGAGGATCTGCCGATCGTCGAGGACGGGCAGGTGTCGGCGCGCGTGATCATGGGCAGCCTGTGGGGCGTCACCGCACCGACGACGCAGCATAGCGCGACGATCTATGCCGACATCCTGATGAACGCCGGGGCGTCGTTGCCGATCGAGGCCGAGGCCGACGAACGCGCGGTGCTCGTCGCGATGGGCGACGCCCGTCTCGATGACGAGGCGCTCGACCGATATAGCCTCTATATATTGAAGCCGGGGCAGGCGATGACGTTGCGCGCCGACAGCGACGCGCGCGTAATGCTGCTCGGCGGCGAGGCCTTCACCACCCCGCGCCATCTGTGGTGGAATTTCGTCAGCTCGTCGCGCGACCGGATCAACGAAGCGAAGCACGACTGGAAGAACCGCAAATTCCCTCTCGTCCCCGGCGACACCGAGGAATTTATTCCGCTGCCGGGGATGCCGAAAGTGCCTGGCTATCCCTGAGCGGTGATTTTCGGCCGGACCACGGCATTTATGGCATGACGGGAATCGCGGGGCAGCTTCCCGCCCAAAAAGCAGACGCTCCCGCCAGACCCTACAGCAGGAACTCCCCCGCCAGCGTGGTCACGCAGCGCCCGGAAAGCTCGACCCGATCGTCCAACAGGCGGCACCCCACATGCCCGCCGCGCGTGCTTGCCTGATAGGCCGCGAAACGATCGCGGCCGAGACGCGTCGCCCAATAGGGCGCGAGTACGCTGTGCGCCGAACCGGTCACGGGATCCTCCGGGATTCCAGCGCCGGGCGCGAAGGCGCGGCTGACGACGTCGGCGCCCGACGGGTCGCCGGCACCGGGTGCGGTCGCGATATAGAGGATGTCGCCCTCGCTCAGCGCCGCGAGATCGGGCGTCAGCGCGCGGACCTCCTCGGCGCCGTGATAGACGATCAGCGCATAGCCGCCGTCGTGCCAGAGCGTCTCGACGATATCGCCGCCCATGGCGCGCGCGACGTCGGGCAGCGGCCTGGCCGTCGCGCGATACGCCGGGAGCGTCATCCGATAGGAATCGTCGTCGCCGCTGCGGGTGACCTGCAATATGCCCGCCTTGCGCGTGCGGAAGCGCATTTCGTTCCGCCACTGTGCCGCCGATAGCAGGACATGCCCGCTGGCAAGCGTCGCATGGCCGCACAGCGCGACCTCGAGCGTCGGGGTGAACCAGCGCAACTCGTAATCGGCCTCGCCGCTGTCGTCGGGGACGAGGAAAGCGGTTTCGGCAAGATTGTTCTCGGCCGCCATCGCCTGCAGCAGATCGTCGCCGAGCCATTCCTCGAGCGGCATCACCGCGGCGGGATTGCCGGTAAAGGGCCGGTCGGCAAAGGCGTCGACGCGGGTGATCGGGAAGGAGCGCAGCGCGGTCATGGGTAGAGAAGCCCTTTCGTCCATCCTTCGCCGCTGCGGACATAGAGGTTACGCTCGTGAAGGCGATGTTCGCGGTCCTGCCAGAATTCGATCCGTTCGGGCGTGACGCGCCAGCCCGACCAGCGCGGCGGGCGCGGCACGTCCTGCCCCGCGAACCGCGCCTGCATTTCGGCGAAGCGGGCTTCGAATGTCGCGCGGCTATCGAGCGGGCGTGACTGGTCGCTCGCCCAGGCGCCGAGCTGGCTGTCACGGCTGCGCGTGGCGAAATAGGCGTCGGCGGTGGCATCGTCGACCGGCGTGACCATCCCCTCGATGCGAATCTGCCGCCGCAACGATTTCCAGTGAAAGAGCAGCGCCACATGCGCGTTCGCGGCGAGTTCGCCCCCCTTGCGGCTGTCGAGGTTCGTGTAGAAGACGAAACCGTCGGGGCCGTGGCCCTTCAGCAGCACCATCCGCACCGAAGGCCGCCCGTCGGGCGTGCTCGATGCCAGGGCCATGGCATTGCCGTCGTTGGGCTCGCTCGCGCGGGCTTCGGTGAACCAGATGTCGAACAGCGCAAAGGGATCGTCGGTCATGCGCGCCTCATAATGCCGGGCGCGGCGATGGTCGAGCGAAAGCGGCGGCCTTGACCCTTCTCGGCAATGCTCCCACATCGCCCGCTAATGGGCCTTCACGGCCAGTCACTTATCAGGCTATTGGATACAGATGGCAGATCCTTATTCGACCCTTGGCATATCGAAGAGCGCGACCGAGGCGGAAATCAAGTCCGCGTACCGCAAACTCGCCAAGGAACTGCACCCCGACCGGAACAAGGACAATCCGAAGGCGTCGGAGAAATTTTCCGACGTGACCAAGGCCTATGACCTGTTGTCCGACAAGGCGAAGCGCGCGCAGTTCGACCGCGGCGAGATTGACGCCGACGGCAACCCGGCGATGCCCTTCGGCTTCGGCGGCGGTGGCGGCGGTTTTCGGGGCGATCCGCGCGGCCAGCCACAGGGCGGTTTTGGCGGGTTCGGCGGCGACGGCGCCGATTTCGGGGATATTTTCGAGGGACTGTTCGGCGGCCGCGGCGGCGGCGGGCCGTTCGGTTTCGGCGGCCACAGCGCGCCGCCCGCGAAGGGCGCTAACGTCGGCTACCGGCTGTCGGTCTCCTTCATCGACGCCGCGACCCTGGCGATGCAGCGGATCACGCTGTCCGATGGCAAGACGATCGACCTCAAGCTGCCTGCCGGGGTCGAGACGGGCACGCAGATGCGCCTCGCGGGGAAGGGGCAGCCGGGTCCCGGCGGCAATGGCGACGGCATCGTCACCATCGCGGTCAAGGATCACCCCTTCTTCGAACGCGACGGCGACAACATCCGTCTCGACCTGCCGGTCACGCTGAACGAGGCGGTCAGGGGCGCAAAGATCAAGGTGCCGACCGTCGACGGCCCGGTGATGCTGTCGATTCCTGCCGGTTCGACGTCGGGCAAGGTCATGCGCCTCAAGGGCAAGGGTTTCAGCCGGAAGGGCGGCGGCCGCGGCGACCAGCTGGTGCGGCTGATGGTCGACCTGCCCGCGAACGATGCCGACCTTGCGAAGGCGTTGGAGGGATGGACCGACAGCCGCGCGGTGCGAGCGGATCTTGGCGTGTGATGCGTGGCTGATCGCAAGCCGGACAAGACTGCCGCCGCGCTCGAGCGCGAGGTGGCCGAGGAAGTCGGCCAGGAATTTCTTGCCGAGGGGCATTCGCCCCATTCGCCGGAAGCCCGCGCCGAGCGCGCCAAGCGCACGCATCTGCGCGCGCGGGCGCAGGGGGTCATCGAGCGCGGGCGCGAGACGCTGGGGCCGGGAACGCGCGCCTTTCGCGTGCTGCGCCGCGTCGTCGTCGGCACGTACACCGACGGCTTCATCCACGCGGGCAATCTCGCTTATCTGGCGCTGATTGCGCTCTTTCCCTTCTTCATCCTGCTCGCGGCGGTGCTGAGCGTCCTGGGCGGCAGCTTCGGCGGCGAGCGCGCAATCGAGGCGGTGTTCTCGGTCATGCCGCCGACGGTGGCGCGGGCGCTGGAAGGCCCGATCCGCGAGGTGATGACCGCGCGCACCGGGCTGTTCCTCTGGCTTGGCGCGCTCGTGGCGTTGTGGACGGTGGGCAGCTTCATCGAAACGATGCGCGACATATTGCGCCGCGCCTATGGCACGCATTTCTCGCGCGGCTTCTTTCACTACCGCCTGCTGTCGATCGGCATCATATCGGGCGCGGTCGTGCTGATGCTGATCTCTTTCAGCATGCAGGTGCTGATCGTCGGCATCGAACAGTTCGTCGAGCGCGTCCTGCCGCCCGCCTATCAATCGGCCGGCGTGGTCGCCATCTCGCGCGGGGTGTCGGGTTTTGGCCTGTTCGTCGCGATCTACCTGCTCTTTTATTCGCTGACCCCTTCCAAATACCGCGCAAGGCAGTTCCCCAAATGGCCGGGCGCGCTGTTCACGACGTTGTGGTGGATCGCGGTCACGCTGGCGTTGCCGCCGCTGCTTGCCAGCCTGTTTCGCTATGACGCGACCTACGGCAGCCTTGCGGGCGTGATGATCGCGCTGTTCTTTTTCTACCTCGTCGGATTGGGTATGGTGATCGGCGCCGAACTCAACGCCGCGCTGGTCGAGGTTGAGGATTTGGGCCACGACGCTATTGGGCGCGCGGACGATATGATGATCGAAGACGAAAAGGCCGGAGAAAAAGAATGACGGGTCTGATGAAGGGCAAGCGCGGGCTGATCATGGGTCTCGCGAACGACAAGTCGCTCGCCTGGGGCATTGCCAAGGCGCTGCATGCGCATGGCGCCGAGCTGGCGATTTCCTATCAGGGCGAGGTGATGGAAAAGCGGGTGAAGCCGCTCGCCGATCAACTCGGCTGCGATTTCCTGATCGATTGCGACGTCGCCGACATGGACAATCTCGATGCGGCGTTCGCGACGCTGGCAGCACGCTGGCCGACGATCGACTTCGTCGTCCATGCGATCGGCTATACGAACAAGGAGGCGCTGCGCGGCCATTATGCCGACGTCGGACTCCAAGACTTTCTGATGACGATGAATATCAGCGTGTACAGCTTCACCGCAGTCGCCAAGCGCGCGGCGGCGATGATGACGCCCTTCGATCCCGAAACGGGCACCGGCGGCGGCTCGCTGCTGACGCTGAGCTATTATGGCGCCGAAAAGGTGATCCCGCATTACAACGTCATGGGCGTCGCCAAGTCCGCGCTCGAGACCAGCGTCAAATATCTCGCCAACGATTACGGCCCGCAGGGCGTGCGCGTGAACGCGATCTCGGCCGGCCCGATCAAGACGCTGGCCGCGTCGGGGATCGGCGACTTCCGCCTGATCCTGAAATGGAACGAATATAACGCTCCGCTGCGCCGCAATGTCACGATCGACGATGTCGGCGGCTCGGCGCTGTACCTGCTGAGCGACCTGGCGGCGGGCGTGACCGGCGAAACGCACCATGTCGATGCGGGTTATCATACGGTCGGCATGAAGCAGGAAGACGCGCCGGACATTGCGCTTGCCTGACGGCATCGTCATCCGTGCCGCGACGGCGGCGGATGGCGACGCGATCGACGCGGTGATCCGCACGGCCTTTGCCGGCACGGGATTCGGGCATCAGGGCGAGGCCGGGCTGGTGCGGATGCTCGAGGACGATGGCGACGTGCTGACGTCGCTCGTCGCCGAGCGCGACGGCGGGGTCGTGGGGCATGTGCTGTTCAGCCGGATGGATGTTCAGGCCGACGGCGCGGCTTTGTCGGCGGCCGGTCTCGCGCCCGTCTCGGTGTCGCCAATGCTGCAGGGGCAGGGTATCGGCGATGCGCTGATTCGCGCGGGGCTGGGCGATCTGCGCGCGCAGGGCGTCGCGATCAGCTTCGTTCTCGGTCATGAATCCTACTACCCGCGCTTCGGCTATTCGCCCGATCTCGCCGCGCGGTTCGCGTCGCCTTTTGCGGGGCCGCATTTCATGGCGATGATGCTGGACAGCGGCGCCGATTGGCCGCAATGCGGCCGCGCGGATTACGCACCCGCATTCGGCCGCTTGGGGTAGGGACATGAGTTTCAACAGCTTCGGACGCGTTTTGCGATTCACGACCTGGGGCGAGAGTCACGGGCCCGCGCTCGGTGCCGTGGTCGACGGTTGCCCGCCGCGCCTGTCGCTGTCCGAAGGCGATATCCAGCCGTTCCTCGACAAGCGCCGCCCCGGCCAGTCGCGCCACACGACGCAGCGGCAGGAACCCGACCGGGTGCGCATCCTGTCGGGCACCTTCGAGGGCAAGACGACGGGGACGCCGATCAGCCTGATGATCGAGAATGTCGACCAGCGCTCGAAGGATTATGGCGAGATTGCGCAGGCCTATCGCCCCGGTCACGCCGACTATGCCTATGACGCGAAATACGGCATCCGCGACTATCGCGGCGGCGGCCGGTCGAGCGCGCGCGAGACCGCGGCACGCGTCGCGGCGGGCGGGGTCGCGCGGCTGATCATTCCCGAGGTGCAGATCCACGCCTGGGTCGCCGAGATCGGCGGCGATGCGATCGATCCCGCGAACTTCGACCTTGAGGAAATTGATCGCAATCCCTTTTTCTGCCCCGATCCCGCCGCAGCGCAGCGCTGGGAAGGGCTGATGGACGCGGCGCGGAAGGCAGGCAGTTCGCTCGGCGCGGTGATCGAATGCGCCGCCAGCGGCGTGCCCGCCGGCTGGGGCGCGCCGATCTATGCCAAGCTCGACAGCGATCTCGCCGCCGCGATGATGGGCATCAACGCCGTCAAGGGCGTCGAGATCGGTGCAGGCTTCCACGCGGCGCGCCTGCGCGGCGAGGAAAATGCCGACCCGATGCGCCCCGCAAGCGACGGCAGCAACCGCCCCGATTTCCTGTCGAACAATGCCGGTGGCATCGCGGGCGGCATCTCGACCGGCCAGCCGGTGGTCGTGCGCGTCGCCTTCAAGCCGACCAGCTCGATCCTCACCGCGGTGCCGACGATCAACGCGGCGGGCGAGGCCGCCGATATCGTCACCAAGGGGCGGCACGACCCTTGCGTCGGCATCCGCGGGGCGCCGGTGGTCGAGGCGATGATGGCGCTCGTCCTCGCCGACCACAAGCTGTTGCACAGGGCGCAGAACGGCTGACATGATCGAGGCGGTCCGAACGTTCGTCGAAGCGCATCAGGCCGTCCTTTCGCTCATCATCCTCGCCGCGATATTCGTCGGCTTCCTGATGGAGCGGTTGCCCGCGACGGTCATCGCCATCCTCGGTGCCTGCACCTATCTCGCGCTCGGCATTCTCGACGCCGACGGGCTCTATTCGGTCTTCTCCAACTCCGCGCCAATCGTCATCGGGGCGATGTTCGTGCTGTCGGGTGCGCTCATCCGCACCGGCGTGATCCAGCGCGTTGCCGATGCGATCATGAAGCGCGCCGAGAAGAATCCGCGGCTGGCGATCGTCGAAGTGTTGGTCGGGGCGCTCGTCGCGTCGGCCTTCCTGAACAACACGCCGGTCGTCGTGGTCTTGCTGCCGATCATGCTCAAGCTGGCGGAGGTCACCGGCGTCAGCGCCAAGCGCCTGCTGATGCCGCTGTCGATCGCCGCCGTGCTCGGCGGAACGCTGACGTTGATCGGGACATCGACCAACCTCGTCGTCGACGGAATCGTGCGGCAGGCGGGGATGGAGCGTTTCGGCATTTTCGAGATCACCCCGATCGGGCTCGTCACCGCGGCATCGGGGATGGTCGGCCTGGCGCTGATGTGGTGGCTCCTGCCGGCCGACAAGCCGGTCAAGGGGCCGGCGGGGACTCATGACGCGCACCAATATCTGACCGAACTGGTGCTCGGCGACGATGACGATCTCGTCGCGATGACGGTCGAGGCGTTTCGCGACCTTCCGCGCTCGGCGCGTATCGTCGGCGTGCGGCGCGCAACAACGGTCGTTCATGGGGCCGACCTGGAGAATTGGACGCTGGCCGCCGGCGATCGCATTATCCTTCGCGTCGATGGCGCCACGCTGATGACCTGGCGCGACCAGGGACGCTTCGGGCTGGGGATCGGCAACGGGGAACCGGCAGAGGGCGATGTGGTTGTCGAAACGATGATCGCTGCGAACCATCCCTCGATCGGGCAACGATTGATCGATATCCCGTTCCTGCAAAAGATTCGCGCGCGGATCATCGGCCTCGACCGGCCGGCGCACGAACCCGGCCCCGACCTCGCCAGCGTCCGCATCCGCCCCGCCGACCGCCTGCTCGTCGCGGCCGGACCGCGCGAAGTCGAGGCGCTGCGCGACAACCCGCACCTGATCGGCGCCGACCTCGCGAAGGTTCGCGCCTTTCGCCGGGGCAAGGCGTGGATCGCGATCCTGTGCATGGCATCGGTCGTCGCGCTTGCCGCGCTCGATATCATGTCGATCGGGGTGGCCGCGATCATTGCCATCGGCGTCATCCTGGTGACGCGCTGCATCGACAGCGAGGAGGCGTGGGGAACGATCGACGGCGATGTGCTGATCCTGATTTTCGCGATGCTCGCCGTCGGGCTGGCGCTCGAGCAGGGCGGGGCGGTGGCGATGATGGTCGGCTGGGCGCAGCCGATGCTTGCCGGGCAACCAGCGTGGGTGCTGGTATTCGGCATCTATTTCTTCGCGCTGATCTTGTCGGAACTGCTGAGCAACAATGCGGTCGCAGCCCTGATGACGCCCGTGACACTGGCAATGGCGTCAGAGCTTGGGGTCGATCCGCGTCCGTTGGTTATCGCGCTGATGATCGGCGCGTCGGCGTGCTTCGCGACACCGATCGGCTATCAGACGAACACGATCGTCTATGCCGCCGGCGATTATCGCTTCGTCGATTTCGTCAGGATCGGTGTGCCGCTGAACATCATCACCGGTGTATCGACGTGCCTCGCGATCGTGTTTTTCCTGACCTGAGATTGCCCGTCGCCGACCAGCCTGTTACCCCCGCATCATGAAACGCCTGCATCAGCAGGACAGGGGAGTTCTGGATGGCACGTCGCCTCACTTTATACATCTTGCTCGGCATGGTCCTCGGGATCGTTGTCGGCTTTCTGGTGCGGAGCTTCGTGCCCGCCGACAGCGCGGAATTCGAATATTGGCTGAAGGGCTTCGGGACCCTCGCCACCATCTTCCTCAACCTCATCAAGATGCTCGTCGCGCCGCTGATCCTCGGCACGCTCATCGCCGGCATCGCGCATATGGGCGACAGTTCGGCGCTCGGCCGCATCGGTACCCGCGCGATCGCATGGTTCATCCTCGCCAGCCTGATCTCGATCAGCCTCGGCCTGATCATGGTCAATTTGCTCGAACCCGGCGCGGGCCTTCATCTGGCGGTCGGCGCGCATTCGGCGGCCGAGGTCGGCGAGGTCAAGAAACTCGATATGTTCGAGTTCATCGAGCATATCTTCCCGAAGAACGTCATCCAGGCGATGGCGGACAACAACGTCCTCCAGATCCTGGTCTTTGCGCTGTTCGCGGGGGTTGGCCTGTCGGCGCTGGGCGAGAAGGGCAAGCCGCTCGTCCGCGGCGCCGAGGCGCTCGCCGAGCTGATGCTCCAGATCACCGGCTATGTCATGCGTCTGGCGCCGTTCGCGGTGTTCGGCGCGCTGGCCAAGGTCGTCGCGCAATATGGCCTCGGCATTCTCGCGACCTACGCGGAGCTGCTGACCGAATTCTATATCTCGCTCGTGCTGCTGTGGCTGATCCTGCTCGGCGTCGGGGCGTTGTTCCTCGGCAAACGGATCGTCCAGCTCGTTCGCTACGTGCGCGAGCCGCTGCTCATCGCTTTCTCGACCGCTTCGTCGGAAGCCGCGATGCCGAAACTGTTCGAGCAGCTCGACCGCTTCGGCGTGCCGCGCCGCATCTCGGGCTTCGTGCTGCCGCTCGGCTACAGCTTCAACCTCGACGGGTCGATGATGTACGCCAGCTTTGCGACGATCTTCATCGCCCAGGCCTATGACATCGACATACCCATCGCGACGCAGATCCTGATTCTGCTCACCCTGATGGTGTCGTCGAAGGGGATTGCGGCGGTGCCGCGCGCCAGCCTCGTCGTCATCACCGCGACGCTGGCGATGTTCGACCTGCCGGTCGAGGGCGTCGCGATCGTCTTTGCGATCGACCATTTCCTCGACATGGGGCGCACCGCGACCAACGTCGTCGGCAATGCCGTCGCGACCAGCGTCATCACCAAATGGGAAGGGATGCTCGAAGAGCCGGACCCGGCCTTCGACGAGCGGCCGCACGCGCCCGCGCACACCACCCATCATGGCGCGCGCGGGCTCGATCTTCAGGAGGACATGGTCGCCGACAAGCGGACGCCGCCGGCCGACGCCTGACGCGCCGCGTCAGTCCTTGTCGGGGGTGATCGACCGCTCGAACCGCTGCGACCGCTCGGGTGCCGGCGCCTGACGCTGCGCAGGCGGCGTGTAGCGCGGCGCTGCGGATGGCGGCGCGGCCGGTGGTCGCACCGCAGCCGGCCGGTCCGTCGAAGGAGCAGGGCGCGGCCGGACCGCTTCGGGACCGCGCGGCGTGCCGCCGCCCTGCGGCGGCGCCCACGTTCGCACGGGGCGCTGCGCACCGGCCGGGCGATCCGTCGTCGCCTCGCCTTGCGCCACCGGCGGCGCCGGACGCGGGCGGACATAGCCGCCGCCTTCGCCGCGCGAGGGGCGCGGGCGGACGGCCGAGGGGCCGCCACCGGGGCGAACCGGATTGGTCGTGGTCGGCGGATTGCCGCCTTGGCCGCCGCTGCCCCCGCCCGGGCGCGTTCCATGCTGGCCATCGCCGCCGGGATGGCCGGTCCAGCCGCCGGGGCGCCCCGGGCGACCATCGCCATTCCCGTCACCATGACCCGGCTGCCCGTTCCAGCCACCGGGACGGCCGGGACGTCCGTCGCCGTCACCTCGTCCCGGACGGTTCCAGTTGCCGTCGCCATGACCGCCATGGTGCTTCCACCAGGCGCGCCGCCCGCCCCAATAGTTCAGATACTGGCCGCGCAGCGGATAGCGGTTGCGATGGATGTCGAAGAGCCAGAGGCCGTAGCCCGGATAATAATAATTGTCGTACCAGCCGCCGCCAAAGCCGATCTGCGCGAAGCCGCCCCCATAGTCCGACGCATCATAGCAGTCATAGCCATAACCGTCGTCATAGGCATAGCCGTCATAATCGTAATAGTCGGCGCCATAGCGCGATGCGCAGTCGCCGCCCGAGGCGTAGCTGCTGCCGTACACATCGCCATAATAGCAGCCGCCGAGCGCCGTCGTGGCGAGCGCGCCAAGCGTCACGGCGAGGGAGGGTCGGAATGCCTTGGCCATGACCTTATCCTTTGAGGGTCAAACGGATGCGACCCGCCATCTTGCCGCGAGATTGCGCGAGTCGAGTTGAATTTGCGGTGAATGGAGCCCGCGCGCTGCGACGCGCGCTACTTGCATCGATGTCAGTAGTTCGATAGCCTGCCGCCAATCGCAACGACCGACGAGGTTTTCCATGAACGCCCCAGCGAAGTTCAACTGGTCCGAAGGCCGCTTCGGTCCCGACACGGCGCACTGGCTGCCGCGCAATCCCGACACCGCGCTCGACCATATACCGGGCGAGGACGGGATGCCGGTGATCGGCAACACGCTCGAACAGCTTCGCGACTATCCCTCGTTCACGCGGCGCATGGTCGCCAAATATGGCCGCGTCTATCGCAACAACAGCTTTGGCGGGCGCAGCGTCGCGCTGCACGGGCCCGAGGCGAACGAACTGGTGATGTTCGACCGCGACAAGATATTCTCGTCCGAGCAGGGATGGGGACCGGTGCTCAACCTGCTGTTCCCGCGCGGGCTGATGCTGATGGACTTCGAGAAACATCGCGCCGACCGCAAGGTTCTGTCGGTCGCCTTCAAGCCCGAGCCGATGCGGCACTATGCCGACTCGCTGAACGAAGGAATCCGCGACCGGGTCGCCGCGTGGAGCGGCAAGACCTTCCAATTCTACCCTGCGATCAAGGAACTGACGCTCGACCTTGCCGCGACCAGCTTTCTCGGGATCCCGTGGGGGCCGGAGGCGGACAAGGTCAACAAGGCCTTCGTCGACATGGTGCAGGCGTCGATCGGGGTCGTGCGCCGTCCGCTGCCCTTCACCGCGATGGGCCGCGGCGTGAAGGGGCGCGCTTATCTCGTCGACTATTTCGGCAAGATGGTGCCCGAGCGCCGTGACGGCGCGGGCGAGGATATCTTCAGCCAGATCTGCCGCGCGAGGGACGATGACGGCGAATATCTGACGACCGGTGCGATCGTCGATCATATGAATTTCCTGATGATGGCGGCGCACGACACGATCACCAGTTCGATCACCACGATGGTGTACCAGCTCGCGAAGCATCCCGAGTGGCAGGACCGGCTGCGCGAGGAGATGCTGAGCGTCGCGCCGGCGGGCGAGGGAGTCGGGCATAACGGTCTTGGCGAGCTTGAATTGACCGAATGGGCGTTCAAGGAGTCGCTTCGTCTCGTGCCGCCGGTGCCAAGCTTCCCGCGCCGCGCGCTCAAGGATTTCGAGTTCGGCGGCTATCGCATCCCCGCAGGCACCAGCGTCGGCGTCAGTCCGGCCTTCACGCATATGATGGAGGAGCATTGGCCCGAGCCCGAGACGTTCGACCCGATGCGCTTCGCCCCCGAACAGGCGCGGGAGCGGCACAAATATGCGTGGGTGCCCTTCGGCGGCGGCGCACATATGTGCCTGGGACTTCACTTCGCGTACATGCAGGCGAAAATCTTCTTCCATCACGTCGTGACGACGCATCGCATCGTGGTGCGCGACGGTTACGCACCCGAATGGCAGATGCTCCCGATCCCCCGACCGAAGGACGGGCTGACGGTGACGTTCGAGCCGCTCTGAACTTGCCCGTCGGCGCGCCGCGCGCCATCTGGGACGAATGAAAGGCGTGCGCCCCTATCTGATCTGGTTCGCCATCGCCATTGTGCTGGCGGTCGGCGCGATCCGCGTCATGCAGTGGGTGCGAGCACATCCCGAGCATGTCCCCGGCGCGCGCTTCGAATTCGAGCATCCGAAGGGCTGGGCGACGCACCGCAAGCTGATGAATTTCGCGGGGGACGATGCCGCCTGCTTCGCGGCGTTCGATCGCGCGAAGGCAGGCTATGAGCGGCGGCCGGTCGTCGGGACGGGGCAATGCCGCGCGAGCCAGCGCATGGTGCTGACCGGCAACGCTCTTGTGCCGACCATGCGCCCCGCCAATGCCGCGCCCGGCTGCGCCGTCACCGCGGCGATGGCGCTTTGGACCCGCGACGTCGTGCAACCCGCGGCGCGGAAATATTTCGGCCGAAATGTCGTCGAACTCGAAAATCTCGGCAGCTACAATTGCCGCAAGATCGCGGGCCGCGACGCACAAAGCGAGCATTCGACCGCCAATGCGATCGATATTTCCGGCTTCGTCCTTGCCGATGGGACGCGGATCACGCTGGCGAACGACTGGACGCCGGGTGACAAGCGCAGCGAGTTTCTGCACGCTGTGCGCGACGGATCGTGCGATCTCTTCTCGACGGTGCTGTCACCCGATCACAACGCCGCGCACGCCGATCATTTCCATCTCGACATGGCGGTGCGGACGGCGGGTTGGTCGATCTGCCGCTAGTTAGACGGTAAAGCTCTCGCCGCAGCCGCACGCGCCTTTGGCATTGGGGTTATCGAACACGAAGCCGGCGGCGAAGTCGTCCTCGACCCAGTCCATCGTGCTGCCGATCAGGTACAGCACCGACGCGCCATCGATGTAGAAAGTGCCGCCGGGCGTCTCGATCTTCTCGTCGAACTTTGCCTCTTCGGTGACGTAATCGACCGAATAGGCGAGCCCCGAGCAGCCGCGACGCGGGGTCGACAGACGGACGCCGATCGCTCCCTCGGGAGCGGACGCCATCAGCTTGGCGATGCGCTCTTCGGCGCCGGCGGTAAGCGTCACCGCAGCAGGGCGTGCACGGGTTTTCGTTTCGGCCATCACAGCATTCCCAGTTCGAGCCGCGCTTCATCGCTCATATTCTGCGGGCTCCACGGCGGATCCCAGACCAGATTGACCTCGGCATCGCCGACCCCCGGCACCGCGCCGACGCGCAGTTCGACTTCGCCCGGCATCGATTCGGCAACCGGGCAGTGCGGCGTGGTGAGTGTCATCGTGACCATCACATGTCCCTCGTCGATCTCGACATTGTAGATGAGGCCGAGGTCATAGATGTTCACCGGAATTTCGGGGTCGTAGATTTCCTTGAGCGCGTCGATCACGGCCTCGTAAAGGTCGCCGCCGACCGCGTGGGGATCGACCGCCGCGGGCTTGGCCGCCAGGAAGCCCTCCAGATAGTCGCGCTTGCGCTCCAGTTTCTCGGGTGCGGTTTCGACATCCCCGACGCGCGCCTTTGGCGGCGCCTCGACGCTTTCCACTTCCTCGACCCTGATCGTCCGTTCGTCGGTCATCCGAAAATCCTTTCGACGCGGGCGAGGCCATCGATCAGCGCCGCCACATCGTCGTCGTTGCTGTAGACGCCAAAACTCGCGCGCGCGGTCGCGGGCACACCCAGATGCTCCATCAGCGGCTGCGCGCAATGGTGCCCGGCGCGGATCGCGACCCCGCTTTCGTCCAAGATAGTGCCGATGTCGTGCGGATGAACCCCCGCCATCGAAAAACTCACGATTCCGGCGCTGTTTTCAGGGCCGTAGAGCGTGACGCTGTTCTTGCGCGCGAGCTGTTCGCGCAGCGACGCGACCAATGAAACCTCATGCGCGTGGATCGCCCCGACCCCGATGCCCTCGACGAAATCGACGGCCGCCGCGAGCCCCAGCGCTTCGACGATCGCCGGCGTGCCTGCCTCGAAGCGGGTGGGGGCGGGGGCGTAGGTCGTGCGCTCGAAGGTCACGCGGTCGATCATCGATCCGCCACCCTGCCAGGGCGGCAGCGTATCGAGCTTGTCGCTCCACAGCACGCCGATCCCGGTGGGGCCGTAGAGCTTGTGGCCCGAGAAGGCGTAATAGTCGCAGCCGAGCGCAGCGACATCGACCGGCAGGCGCGGCACCGCCTGGCAACCGTCGATCAGCAGTTCGGCGCCGACGCGGTGCGCGATCCCGGCGGCGCGCGCGACGTCGAGGGGACTGCCGAGCACGTTCGAGACGTGCGCGAAGGCGACCATCGTGTGGTCGGTGGTCAGCAGCTTTTCGGCAGCGTCGAGGTCGATGCGGCCGTCCGCTGTCAGCGGACAGACGTCGACTTGCCAGCCCGCAAGCTGCCAGGGCACGATATTGCTGTGATGCTCGAGCATCGACAACAGCACGCGGCCTTTCTTCGGATGCGAGTAGGCGACAAGGTTGATCGCCTCGGTCGCGCCGCGCACGAAGGTCACGTTGTTCTCGCGCGCGCCGATGAAGGCCGCGATCCGCCGACGCGCGGCTTCGTAAGCGAGGGTCATATCGGCCGATCGCGCATAGACGCCGCGATGCACGGTCGCATAGTCGCGGCCCATCGCGTTGACAGTGGCATCGATCACCGCCTGCGGCTTCTGCGCGGTGGCAGCGGTGTCGAGATAGTGCCAGCCGGGGGTGAGGCCGGGGAAATCGGACCTTATGTCCCCCTCCCGCAGGCGGGAGGGGTTAGGGGAGGGCATGTCGAGGCCGGGCACTGACGAAACAGGCCCTCCCGTGACGGGAGGCACGTGACTCCCGTCACCCCCTCCCGCAAGCGGGAGGGGAGAAGATATGTCGGCGGTGCTCACACCAGCTCTCCCAGCTTCGCGAGCGCAAGCGCCTGCAACCGCTCCTCATCTTCCGCGCCGTCGAACACGCCCGCGACAAAGGCCTGCAGCAGGATCTTCTTGGCCTCAGCGGGCGGAAGTCCGCGCGACTGGAGATAATAGAGGCTCATCGCATCGAGTTCGCCGATCGCGCAGCCGTGCGCGCATTTCACATCGTCGGCGAAGATTTCGAGTTCGGGCTTGGCGTTGGCGGTCGCGCTGCGGTCGAGCAGCATCGCCTTCACATCCTGTTCGCTGTCGGTTTGCTGCGCATCGCGCGCGACGGCCACCTTGCCGAGATAGGTGCCCGTGGCCGTGCCGCCGAGCACCGAGCGTATCATCTGCCGCGAGGTCGCGCCGGGTTCGGCGTGGGTGACGGTGGTGACGATCTCGAGAGTCTGCTCGCCACCGCCGATCTGCGCCGCGCCGAGATGGAAGTCGGCGCCTTCGTGCAGCGTCACGGCGAGTTCGATGCGGCCATAGGCGCCGCCGATGTTAAGCACGTGCAGCGATGCCGTCGCGCCTTTGCCCAGCACCAGCTCGATCTGCCGGATGTCGCCGGCGTCCTGCACGATTGCGCGTGCAAATTTACCGCCCGCGGGCACGATGATGCTCTCGGGCGCAGGTAGCGGCCACGCCGCGGTCACCGCGTCGATATCGCTATAGCGCCAGGCTTCGTCGCGCCGGGTGGGAAGTGTGGCGATCGTCAAACCACGACCTCCCACACGTCGTCACCCCGGACTTGATCCGGGGTCCACGCAGCCAAGGATGCCGGATCAAGTCCGGCATGACGATGGAAGGGAAGGCGCAGGGGAATGATCATGCCGCGATCTCCGCATAGCCTTCGCGTTCGAGCTCGAGTGCCAGTTCGGGGCCGCCCGATTTGACGATGCGCCCTGCGGCTAGAACATGCACGAAATCGGGCTGCACATAGTCGAGCAGGCGTTGATAATGGGTGATCAGCAGCACCGCCTTGTCGGGGCGGCGCATGATCGCGTTGATCCCGTCGCCGACGACGCGCAGCGCGTCGATGTCGAGGCCGCTGTCGGTCTCGTCGAGGATCGCGAGCTTGGGGTCGAGAATGCCCATCTGCACCATCTCGTTGCGCTTCTTCTCGCCGCCCGAAAAGCCGACGTTCACGGGACGCTTGAGCATGTCCATGTCGAGCTTGAGCAGCCCCGCCTTCTCGCGCGCCAGCTTCAGGAAGTCGCCGCCCGACAGCGGCTCTTGCCCACGCGCCTTACGCTGGGCATTCAGGCTCTCGCGCAGGAACTGGACGTTCGACACGCCGGGGATTTCGACCGGATATTGGAAGCCGAGGAACAGGCCCGCCGCGGCGCGTTCGTGCGGGTCGAGGGCGAGGAGGTCGATGGCTTCCCCCTCATCGTCACCCCGGACTTGATCCGGGGTCCATTCCGTCGCCGCAGCCGTGGATGCCGGATCAAGTCCGGCATGACGAGGGGTGGTGAACATCACCGATCCTTCGGTGACCTCATAACCCGGCCGCCCGCCGAGCACATAGGACAGCGTCGACTTGCCCGCGCCGTTGGGACCCATGATCGCGTGAATCTCGCCCCTATTGATGCTGAGCGAAAGACCCTTCAGAATCGGCTTGTCGGCGACGGTGGCGTGGAGGTTTTCGATTTTGAGCATCAAACGGACTTGCCTGAAAATATGAGGGAAAAGAGAAGAACGAGGAATGCTGCGCCAGCGACGGCATTCAAAGTCCATGCGCTAATGCCGAGCCAAAACTGGACTGGCTGCGCCTCACGATGAGCCATCCATCCGCGGCTCGTCACAAAGCCCCTTCGAAAAGAAACTGCAATTTCGCGCACGAAGAACGAAACAAAGATCAGGAGAAAGAAAAACGCGACGTAGATCACCTCACGCTCCCTTCTAGATTAATCCCGAGCAATATCTGCGCCTCGACCACTTCAAGCCCCTCCCCTTCAGGGGAGGGGTTGGGGTGGGGCCTTTCGGCCTGACGTACCGCCTGGGCGATGAACGTCAGCACGCCGTCCATATTCTCCATGACGTCGGCGTTCGTCACCCGAACCACACGAAATCCGTGGCCGGCGAGAACATCGTCGCGCAGCCGGTCTTTCGCTTCATCATGCGTATCGCCATCGACCTCGACGATCAGCTTGACCGAAGGGCAGCCGAAATCGGCAATGAAATGGCCGATCACCTGCTGGCGGCGAAATTTGAGCCCGCCGAGCTGGCTGTTCGACAGATGCCGCCACAACCGCTTCTCGGGCTCGGTCGGATTGCGGCGCATATCCGCGGCACGGCGATGCAGCTCGGCGAGGCGTTCGGCCGATAGGCCCCACCCCCGACCCCTCCCCTGAAGGGGAGGGGCTTGGGTTTGTTTCGCATGGTCGTTTAAGGTCAGCTGCGTCATCCCGCGCGCCCCTCGACACCCGCAGCAGTCTTTAGCGGCTGGCGACGCAAATCAGCGCCCGTCAACCTTTTGGCGGCGAGCCGGACCGCGCCTATTCGGCGGCGAAGATTTCCACCAGTTCGGAATTGCCGACCTCTTCCAGACTGATCACGCTGGTGTTCTGCAATTGCTGCAGGCGCCGGATCAGCAGGTTGATGGCATGGTGCGGAATGGTGATCACGTCGTCGCGATCCCCGCGTTCCGATGATCCCTTCTGCTGCCGGATGGCGACCCCCTGTTGCGTCGGATAGGCGGCGATCGCCTGGACCGGATGTACGACCAGATCGGCCTCTGCCCAGTTGAATTCCAAACCGCGTGCCATAGCGCTGCCTCCAGACCGAATCGGACCGAAGAAAACAATAGGACAGGGGCGTGTTTCGCCATGTCCCCGGATGCGGACTGAAGGAAATTATAGTTAACAAGCGCCCATCTTCGGCGTCGTTATCGGACCGGAGACGGAAGATTGTATCAGTTTGGGGCATCATCCGACGCTTCCCTCGAGGCTGATCCCCAACAGCTTTTGCGCCTCGACCGCGAATTCCATCGGCAATTGCTGCAGCACTTCCTTGGCGAAGCCGTTGACGATGAGCGCGACCGCTTCTTCCTGCGACAGCCCGCGCTGCATGGCATAGAAGAGCTGGTCGTCGCTGATCTTGCTCGTCGTCGCTTCATGCTCGACCGTCGCGCTCGGGTTGCGGACCTCGATGTACGGCACGGTGTGGGCGCCGCACTGGTCGCCGAGCAGCAGGCTGTCGCACTGGGTGAAGTTGCGCACGCCCTCGGCGTTCGGCGCCACGCGCACGAGGCCGCGATAGGTGCCGTTCGACTTGCCCGCGCTGATCCCCTTGCTGACGATGGTCGAGCGCGTGCGCTTGCCGTTGTGGATCATCTTGGTGCCGGTGTCGGCTTGCTGGTAGTTGTTGGTGACCGCGACCGAATAGAATTCGCCGACGCTGTCGTCGCCGTTGAGCACGCAGCTTGGATATTTCCAGGTGATCGCGCTGCCGGTTTCGACCTGCGTCCACGACACCTTGCTGCGGTGTCCCAAGCAGAGCGCGCGCTTGGTCACGAAATTATAGATGCCGCCCTTGCCCTCGGCGTCGCCCGGATACCAGTTCTGGACCGTGCTGTACTTGATCTCGGCATCGTCGAGCGCGACCAGTTCGACCACCGCGGCATGGAGCTGGTTCTCGTCGCGCATCGGGGCGGTGCAACCTTCGAGGTAGCTGACATAGGCGCCCTTGTCGGCGATAATCAAAGTCCGCTCGAACTGCCCCGTATTTTCGGCATTGATACGGAAATAGGTCGAAAGCTCCATCGGGCAGCGCACGCCCTCGGGCACATAGACGAACGTCCCGTCCGAAAAGACCGCGCAGTTCAATGTCGCGAAATAATTGTCGTGCATCGGCACGACACGCCCAAGCCACTTCTTCACCAACTCGGGATATTCGCGAATCGCTTCGGAGATCGACAGGAAGATCACGCCCGCGCGTTTCAATTCCTCGCGAAAGGTCGTCGCGACGCTGACGCTGTCGAACACCGCGTCGACCGCGACCTTGCGCGCGCCCTCGACCCCCGCGAGCACCTTCTGCTCCTCGATCGGGATTCCGAGCTTCTTGTAAACTTCGAGAATTTCGGGATCGACCTCGTCGAGGGACGACAGCTTCGGCTTCGCCTTCGGCGCCGCGTAATAATACGCGTCCTGGTAGTCGATCGGCGGCACATTCAGCTTCGCCCAGTCGGGCGTTTCCATCGTCTGCCAGTGGCGGAATGCCTTCAACCGCCAGTCGAGCATCCATTCGGGCTCGTTCTTCTTGGCCGAGATGAAGCGAACCGTATCCTCGGTCAGCCCCTTGGGCGCGAACTCCTGTTCGATGTCGGCGGACCAGCCATGTTCATAGTCCGCGACTTTCGCGGCGGCGTCGTGCGCTGCCTGATCCTTGACGGGGGCTTGGCTATTGTCGGTCATAATCTGATCTCGTCGGCGGCGAGCGCCGGCCGGGGGGCGCGGGGTTCAGGGGCAACGACGAGGCTGGCAAGGCTGATGTCGGCGAGCGCGCCGCGCACAGCGCCGTTCACGACGCCCCAGTGCGGCTGGACCTTGCAGTTCCCTTCGAGCGAGCAGTCGTGCCGTCCCTCGGCGACGCACGAGGTGAGGGCGATCGGTCCTTCGACCGCCTCGATGATGTCCGCAACGCTGATCGCCGCCGCGGGCCGCGCGAGCCGCACCCCGCCGCCGCTGCCGCGCGAGGCGACGACCAGACCGGCGCGCGCGAGCTGGCTCACCAGTTTCTGCGCCGTCGGCCCGGGGATGCCGGTCTGCTCGGCGAGCAGCCCGGCGTGAATCGCCACCGACCCGCACTGGCGCGCGGCGGCGCTCATCAGCACCACGGCATAATCGGCAAGGTTCGACAGGCGCACGTTTCTTCCCGCTGGAATTGCGAATGATTCTTAACTGGAGTAAATTACTCCACTTATATAGGCGAGCGGTTCGCGCGGCGCAAGAAAGGCTGGTTTGCGGGCCCCAAAGAAAAGAGGCACCCGCCCGGCCGGAGCCAAGCGGGTGCCAAGATGAAGGTCTCGGTCCTCGTCAGAGGAAGAGCTCTTCTGGGTCGCAGGAACCGATTATGCCTCGCGCATGATTCGCGATTGTACGAAAACGCCAAATCGGCATTCGGCGCTATTTTATTTCGTTTCGTCGCTGGCAGGCTTCGCGGTCAGGTATCCGAAACGAGCGGGCTTACCTTGCCCGCCAGTTGCTTGCGCCCTCGCGTCGTCGCTTCGGTGTAGCGTGTCGGATTGGCGAGTTGGCCGGGCGTTGCCCCGGCGAAACGCTTCATTTCGCGGATCAGGTGCGACTGGTCGTAAAAGGCGTCGCCAAGCTGCGCATCGTCGAGCGTCTGGCCGCGGGCGATCGCCGAGGCCGCGCGCACCGCGCGATATTTGCGCGCCAGCATCCGCGGCGACAGGCCGTAATAATGTTTGGTCATCCGCTCGACCGAGCGGATCGACATGCCCGTCGCCTCGACCAGTTCCGGAACCTGCGGACTGGGCGACTCGGTCAGCCACTGGTCGACCGTCCGTGTGAACCAGGCGGGGGCGGGCTGGTTCTTTTTCAGGATCTCGCGCGCCAGATTGTTCGCGATGACCAACCGTTCCTCCGTGCTCGCGGCCTTCGTCAGCGCGCCGACCGCGTCGTCGATCCAGTTGCCGAACAGGTCGGCGGCATCCATCGCCCGATCGGTCAGCTTGTCGGCATGGTCGCCCATCAAGGTCGCCCAGCCGACCGGCAGCAACCCGAAGCCATAGATACGCAGCGGCCCCGTGCCGCGCGCACGCACGCTGCCGCTCGTCGGGCCGACGATCGTCGCCCGCGCGGCGGGGAAGCAATGGCCGTCGGGAAAGATATATTCGCCCGCGGTACTGCTCATGATGCGGAACTGCGGGCGGTCGGCGCGCTCATATTCGTCGAACACCGGCATGTCGATGCGCACGAAGTAAAAGCTGGACACCATCTCCGCGAGATCGGGATCGGGCGGAAAATATTGGAGCTCGAACGGCGTTTCGCCGTCTGCGCCCGGTGGCGTAGAAGTGACTTCCGACATGACGAGACCGACCCTGGGCAGCTTTATTGCCGCCTTTTTGGCGCGACTATAATTTTCCATTTGCCGCCAAGCGTCAACCCGCAATTGTCTGTTAACGTTCCTTCGTTTTCGCAATCCACGCATCGACGCGCCGCTCGAGGATATCGAGCGGGACCGGACCCGATTCGAGCACCACATCGTGAAAGGCGCGAAAGTCGAACTTCGAACCCAGCGCGGCTTGCGCGCGCCTCCGCAGGTCCATGATCTTGAGCTTGCCGATCAGATAGGCGGTCGCTTGTCCCGGATAGACGATATAGCGCTCGATCGCCTTCTCGATATCGCCGTCGGGATTGGGGGTATTGTCCTTCAGATACTGGATCGCCTGCTCGCGGCTCCAGCGCTTGTCGTGGATGCCGGTATCGACGACGAGCCGGCACGCGCGCCACAGCTCCATGCCAAGCCGCCCGAAATCGCTGTAGGGGTCGGTGTAAAATCCCATGTCCTTGGCGAGTTCCTCCGAATAGAGGCCCCAGCCTTCGGTATAGGCGGTAAAGCCGCCGAAACGGCGGAAGGGCGGCAGGCCGGTCAATTCGGTCTGCACCGCGCGCTGCAGATGATGGCCGGGAACGCCTTCATGATAGGCGAGCGCCTCGAGCTCGGTCTTCGACATGTCCTTGAGATCGTAGAGATTGACATAATAGGTGCCCGGCCGCGAGCCGTCGGGCGAGGGCGACTGGTAGAAGGCCTTGCCCGCCGATTTCTCGCGGAAAGCCTCGACCGCCTTCACCTGCAACGGCGCTTTGGGCAGCGTGTTGAAGAAGGCGGGCAGCCGCGCCTCCATCGCCTTCACCTTCGCCGCGACGTCGGCCAGATAAGCCTCTCGCGTCGTATAATAATATTGCGGACTGGTGCGCAGATGCTCGAAGAATTGCCGCAGCGTCCCCTTGAAGCCGACCTTTTTCTTGATAGCCTCCATCTCCCCATGGATCCGCGCGACTTCGGCGAGGCCGAGGTCGTGGATCTGCGCCGCGGTCATGTCGGTCGTCGTGTAGTTGGCAAGCAGCACCTCGTAATAAGCCTTGCCGCCGGGCATCCGCCACACGCCGTCCTGCGTCGGCGCCACGGCTTGCTGGCGCGTCATTTCGACTTTCAGACGGGCGTAGGCGGGGCCGGCGCTTTCGCTCCATGCCGCCTTCGCCGCAGCGATCAGCCGTGCCTTCTCGGCGGCGTCGATCTCGAGCTTGCCGACCTTGGCCCCGATGTCCTCGATCACCGCATTGTCGGGCTTCAGCAGATTGTCGATATCCGAGATGACATAGGCATAGACCCATTTGGGCGGCGCATAGCCCTTTGCGGCGCGCTCCGCCGACTGCGCCGAAAGCTCGTCGAGCAAAGGCCCGAGTCCGCGGATACGCGACACATAGGCCTCGGCCTCGGCGACGTTGGCGACGCGGTGGATGTTGATCAGGAAGGCGGGAAGCTGGCTTTGCGAGCCGTTCATCTGGTCGAAGATATAAGCATGATCGCGCCAGGCGAACAGGCGGTCGGCACGCTCGGCCTGCGCGTTGAAAAGCTCGAAGGAAAGCGCATCGTCTGGCGATAGTGTTTTGGGATCGAAGCTGCTCCGCATCGCCGCCGCGCTCGCCTGCTGCAATGTCTGGTTCGCCACCGCAGCCTCGTCGCTGACGTCGTTCCAGCGGCCGTAATCCTCGTCGCGAATGCCGCGATAGGCCTTGCCTTGCGGGCTCAGCGAGAGCTGCGCGGCGTCATATTTATCGAAGAATTGCGCAAGCGTCGCGCCTGCGGGCGCTACCGGCGGGGCTTCGGTCGATGCCGTCGCGGGCGCCTCGCTGACCGCCGCCGGCGTACAGGCGGTCGCTGCGATCAGAATCAGCGCGGCGGGCAACGCTGTGGACAGACGGGCGGCTCGGCGAAGCTGCGACACTTTTATCTCCCTGTTTTTTGAATGGGCACGGGCTTGCCATAGCGCCCCGGCACGCGCAATGGCGGGCCATGTCGCTCTTCGCCTCCGCCGCCGATGCCGCCTATGCGCTCGTCCGTCCGCTCGTTCACGCGACCGACGGAGAAGCCGCGCATAATCTGACGCTGAACGCGCTCCAGCCGCTGCCGCGCGCGCGTCACGCGCTGACCAGCGCGGTGCTCGCGACCGAACTTGCGGGGCTGCATTTCCCCAACCCCGTCGGCCTCGCGCCGGGCTTCGACAAGGATGCGCGCGTCGCGCACGCGATGCCGCACTTCGGCTTCGGCTTCGTCGAGGTGGGGACGCTGACGCCGCTGCCGCAGGAGGGCAATCCGCGCCCGCGCCTGTTCCGGCTGGTCGAGGATCGCGCGGTGATCAACCGCATGGGGTTCAACAATGGCGGGCAAGCGAAGGCGGCCGAGCGCATCGCCTGCCTGCGCCGCTACGGGCTGCCGGTGCCGCTGGGTATCAATATCGGCGCCAACAAGGACAGCGCCGACCGCATCGCCGATTATGCGAAGGGCGCGACGGCGATGGCGCCGCTCGCCGATTATCTGACGGTCAATATTTCCTCGCCGAACACGCCGGGGCTCCGGGCGCTGCAGGACAAGGGCGCGCTCGAGGCGCTGCTCGACGGCGTCGCCGCCGCGCAGCCTGCGGGCGCGGCCAGGCCGGTTTTCCTGAAGGTCGCGCCCGACCTCGAGCCTGCCGACATCGACGACATCGTCGCGGTCGCTCTCGACAAGGGGCTGGCGGCAGTGATCGTCTCGAACACCACGATTGCGCGACCGCCGCTCGCCTCGCGCCACGCGGGGGAAGCGGGCGGCCTGTCGGGCGCCCCGCTTGCCGAACTGGCGCTCCGGCGCGTCAAGGATTTCCGCGCCGCGAGCGGCGGCAAGCTGCCGCTGGTCGCTGCCGGCGGCATCGCTTCGCCCGAACAGGCGTGGGACCGCATCCGTGCCGGCGCCAGCCTGATCCAGATCTATTCGGCGATGGTTTATGAAGGGCCGGGACTCGCTGCACGCATTGCAGGCGGTCTCGAAAGACTTGCCGTCCGCGACGGGTTCGCGCGCGTGGCCGACGCAGTCGGGGCAGGGGAATAATCCTCCCTGTCGCGAAGCGATGGGGAGCGGGGACCGCGCGCGTAGCGCGCGGTGGAGGAGCAGCGTCAAATCCCCTCCGTCAGCCCGTTGGGCTGCCACCTCCCGAAGGCTTCGCCACGGCGAGGATCGTGTTAGGGTTGCGCTGCCGTGAGGCGCGCGCCAATGTCCCGCGCATGATCAAACGACTCTTCGCAACGTTCAGCCTTTTCGTCGTCGCCATCCCCTCGCTCGCCGTCGCGCAGGGCGTCACCTCGTCCGCCGATCCACGCGCGACCGAGGCAGGGCGCGAGATATTGCATCAGGGCGGTAGCGCCGCCGATGCGGCCGTGGCGATGGTCGCGGTGCTGACGCTCGTCGAGCCGCAGTCGAGCGGCATCGGCGGCGGCGGCTTCATGGTCTATCACAACGCCGGCGACGGCAGCATCTCGACGATCGACGGCCGCGAAACCGCGCCCGCCGCGGCGAAGCCCGACCGCTTTCTCGGCCCTGACGGCAAGCCGCGCGGCTATATGGACGTCATTCCCGGCGGCCTTTCGGTCGGCGTTCCCGGCAACGTCCGCCTGATGGAAATGGCGCACAAGAAATGGGGCAAGCTCGAGTGGAAGGCGCTTTTCCAGCCTGCGATCAAACTTGCCGAAGAAGGCTATCAGGTCACGCCGGCTCTCCGCAGCTGGCTCGTCCAGTTCGAACCGATGTGGAAGGATTTCCCGGCGGCGCGCGCGATCTATTATGTAAACGGCCAGCCGGCACCGGTCGGCACGACGATCAGGAACCCCGCCTATGCCGCGATCCTGCGCGACATCGCCGCGCGCGGGCCACAGGCTTTCTATGCGGGCGCCAACGCGAAGGCGATCCGCGATGCGGTCGCGAAGGCGCCGCGCAACGCCGCCCAACTGACGACCGGGGATCTTGCCGCCTACAAGGCGAAGGAACGCCCTGCGGTCTGCACCACCTATCGCATCTACAAGGTCTGCGGCATGGGGCCGCCCTCGTCGGGCGCGACGACGGTGTTCGGCATTCTCGGGATGCTCGAAGCCTTTGACATGAAGGCGATGGGCAAGGACAATCCGATGAGCTGGCACTTGCTCGCCGAGGCGATGCAGCTCGCCTATGCCGACCGCGCCGCCTATCTCGGCGACAGCGATTTCGTCGACGTCCCGGTGAAGGGCCTGCTCGACAAGGCCTATCTTGCCGAGCGCCGCCAGCTCATTTCGCCTTTCGGCGCGGCGGGCCGCTATGAGCCCGGTACCCCGCCGGGCGCCAAGCCGCGCGCCGAGGCACCGCCGGTCAAGGAGCAGGGAACGACGCATTTCGTGGCGGTCGACGCGGCAGGGAACGTCGTCTCGATGACCTCGACCGTCGAAAGCATTTTCGGCAGCCAGCTGATAGCGAACGGCTATTTCCTCAACAACGAACTCACCGACTTCGACCTCGCGCCTGCAAAAGACGGCATCCCGACACAGAACCGCGTCCAGGCGGGCAAGCGCCCCTTGTCCTCGATGTCGCCGACGATCGTTTACGGCCCCGACGGGAAGGTCGTGCTTGCAGTCGGCTCGGCGGGGGGCAAGCGGATCATCATGCATGTCACCAAGACGCTGATCGGCGTGCTCGACTGGGGCCTCGACGCCAAAACGGCGATGGAGCTACCCAATCTCTATTTCGGCCAGCGCGGGGTCGTGATCGAGAATAATGCGGCGGGGCAGGCGATTGCCGCGAAGATGAAAGCCTTTGGCTACAGCTTCACCGCGACCGATCTCGGCTCGAAACTGAACGCGGTCGAGCGCACCGACAAGGGCTGGCAGGGCGCGGCCGATCCGCGCGGACCCGGAACATCGGCAGTGGATGGCGCGCCGCCGCAGGGCTAAGACCCTGCCAACAACGACAAGAACACCAATGACACTCCCGGGAGAAACGAAGGCATGAAGCTCGTAAACCCTCATCTCGACCATTTCCCGAGTCTGGTCGCGATGTTCTTCCACCGTGCGGGGCGCGGCGGCGAAGATCCGTTTCTGTGGCGCAAGGCCGACCGGACGTGGCACCCGCTGAGCTGGCGGCAGGTCGCGAACCAGGTCTCGGCGCTCGCGCACAACCTTTGCGAGCTGGGACTGAAGGACGGCGACCGCGTCGTTCTGGTCAGCGAGAACCGGCCCGAATTCTGCATCGCCGACCTTGCGATCATGGCGGCGGGCTGCATCACGGTTCCCACCTACACCACGAATACCGAGCGCGATCACCAGCATATCCTCGACAACAGCGGCGCGAGTGCGGTGATCGTCTCGACCGCGAAACTCGCGCGGGTGTTGATGCCCGCGGTGCTGCGTTCGAACGTGAAGACCGTGATCACGATGGAAAATATGCGCGTCGGTCAGCAGGGCGATGTGCAGGTGCTCGACTGGGAGCCGCTGGTCGCGGGCGGCGAGGCGTATCGCGCCGAGGCCGAGGCGCGCGGGCAGGCGATGACGCGCGACGATACCGCGTGCCTTATCTACACCAGCGGCACCGGCGGCGCGCCGCGCGGCGTGATGCAGCATCATGGCGCGATCCTGCATAACGCGGCGGGGGCGGCGGAAGTGCTCGTCAACGATTTCGGGATCGGCGACGAGGAGGTGTTCCTCTCCTTCCTGCCATTGAGCCACGCCTATGAGCATTCGGGCGGCCAGTTTCTGCCGATCATGGTCGGCGCGCAAATCTATTACAGCGAGGGGCTCGAAAAGCTCGTCTCGAACATCGAGGAGACGAAGCCGACGATCATGGTCGTCGTGCCGCGCCTGTTCGAGGTGATCCGCGCGCGGATGATCAAGTCGGTCGAGAAGCAGGGCAAGCTTGCGAACTGGATGCTGGGCCAGGCGCTGCGCGTCGGCGAAAAGGATTATGAGCGCCGCATGGGGGTGTTCGACCGCCCGGTCGACATCCTGCTCAACAAGCTGTTCCGCCCGAAGATCCAGCAGCGCTTCGGCGGCCGGATGAAGGCGCTCGTCTCGGGCGGCGCGCCGCTCAACCCCGAGATTGGCGTCTTCTTCCATTCGATCGGGCTGACCTTGCTGCAAGGCTATGGCCAGACCGAGGCGGGGCCGGTGATCAGCTGTAACCGCCCGTCGGTGGGGCTCAAGATGGACACTGTCGGCCCGCCGCTGATGAACACCGAAGTGAAGATCGCCGACGATGGCGAAATCCTCGTGCGCGGCGAGCTGGTGATGAAGGGTTATTGGCGTAACAAGCCCGAGACCGAGCGCGTGCTGGTCCCCGATCCCGCCGAGCCAGAGAAGGGGCCGTGGCTGCACACCGGCGACATCGGTCATATCGACGAAAAGGGCCGTATCGTCATCACCGACCGCAAGAAGGACCTGATCGTCAATGACAAGGGCGACAATGTCTCGCCCCAGCGCGTAGAAGGCATGCTGACGCTCCAGCCCGAAATCCTGCAGGCGATGGTCTATGGCGACAAGCGTCCGCATCTGGTCGGCATCCTCGTGCCCGACCCCGAATGGGCGACCGAATGGGCCGAGGCGCAGGGTCTGCCGAAAGACCTCAAGCTGCTCCGCGAGCATGAGAAGTTCCGCGCCGCCGTGCGCGCCGCGGTCGACCGCGTCAACGAACAGCTTTCGGTGATCGAGAAGGTGCGCAAGTTCGATTTCGCCGACGAACCCTTCACGATCGAGAATGAACAGATGACGCCGTCGATGAAAATCCGCCGCCACATCCTGCGGCAGGTTTACGAGGACAAGATCGCCGCTCTTTACCGCGGATGACTGTCGATCAAGTTGCAGGCGGGGGTGCGACCCGAAGAGCTCGGCGCATACCGGCGCCCCGCCTGCGACCGAGCCTCGTGGCTCAGCCCCCGTCCCCCGCCGGTTTGCGATAGGGGACGAAATCACCGAACACGCACGTCGGACCGCGGATGCCGCTCGACCGGTCGACGAGGTGGAAAAAGTCGCCCGAGCAGGTCGACGATCCGAACTGCTCGACGACCATGATGTCGCTGTCGCGCGCAAGCCCCGGGCAGGCGCTTTTCAGATCGTTGCGATAGACCAGATTGCCGCCGGCGCGATAGAGCAGGATCGTATCGGAGACGCGAATGGTTTCCGATGTACGATAATTCGGCAGGCATCTGACCGGTTCGCCCGGGGCCTTGCCCGCGAGTTGCCTGTCGAGCCGTTCGGCCTGCTTCGGCGTCAGCGCGGCTGCCCCGGGCGCGGCGGTTCCCGATGGCGCACAGCTCGCGATCAACGGGCTGGCGAGCATGATCAGGGCTGCGGCGCCAATCGCCTTCATGATTCTGCTCCTTGCAGCAACAGCGATGCTGACATGCTGGAAATGAACGGAGACTGAAGCCGCGGCGTCACGCCGCATCCTTCAGGGCGCGGATGCGACCCAGCTCGGCCGCGGTGGGTGCGCGCAGGAAGGGGTTCGTCGCGCGCTCGGCGCCGATGGTCGTCGGGACCGTGGGCTCGCCCGCGGCGCGCGCGGTTTCGACCGCCGCCAGCCGGTCGGCGAGCGCGCGGTTGTCGGGATCTACGGTCACCGCGAAACGCGCGTTCGACAGCGTATATTCGTGCGCGCAATAGACGCGCGTTGCATCGTCGAGCGTCGCAAGCCGCTGCATGTTCGCGAACATCTGTTCGGCGGTGCCTTCGAACAGGCGGCCGCAACCCATCGCGAACATTGTGTCGCCGACGAAGATCGCCTCGTCCTGCGCGAAATGATAGGCGATGTGTCCGGCGGTATGCGCCGGGACGTCCCACACTTCGGCGACATGCGCGCCCAGGGTCACGCGGTCGCCGCCCTTCACCTGCACGTCGAGCGTCGGGATGCGCGCAAATTCCGCCGCAGGCCCGGTGATCGTACAGCCGCCCCATGCCTCGGCTGCTTCCTTGATCGCCGCATTGCCGCCGGTGTGGTCGGGGTGCCAATGGGTGTTCCAGATGTGGGTGATGGCCCAGCCGCGCGCGCGCGCCGCTTCCAGCACCGGATCGGCGACCGCCGGATCGACGACCATCGTCGCTTTGCTGTCGGGGTCGTGGACCAGCCAGACATAATTGTCGCTGAGGACGGGGATGCGGACGATTTCCAGCGCGCTCACGCGTCTCTCCTCTGTTTCGCCGGCCTCATGTTACCAAGACGGAGCGAGCGATGCCCCGCCTTGGCCACGCTTACCAGCTTCCGGTATTCGGCATCGACGCCCAGGGTTCCTGCGGCGGCAGATGACCATCCTGCAACAGCTCGATCGAAATGCCGTCGGGCGAGCGCACGAACGCCATATGCCCGTCGCGCGGCGGGCGGTTGATCGTCACGCCCGCGTCCATCAACCGCTGGCAGGTGTCGTAGATATTGTCGACGCGATAGGCGAGGTGGCCGAAATTGCGACCGCCGCCATAGGTTTCGGGCGCGCTGCCGTCTTCGGGCGGCCAGTTATAGGTCAGCTCGACCTCGGCAACGCCCGCCTGTCCGGGAGGCGCAAGGAAGATCAAGGTGAAGCGCCCGGCCTCATTGTCGAAGCGGCGCACTTCCTCGAGCCCGATCAGTTTGAAGAATTCGACGGTTGCGTCCGGGTCCGTCACGCGGATCATCGTGTGAAGATATCTGGTCATGCCCCTATATTAGGCACGAAGCGCCCGACCTTCAAACGCTTCGAACAAGTTTACGAATTCATCCGGCACCGGCGCCGTCGCCCCCTGCGCTTCCTCGACATGAACGCTGACTTCCAGTCCGGTCGCGCGCAGGTCGTCCCTGCCCGCGCCGTGCAGTTCGAACAGGAAGGTCATCGAGCTTCGCCCGACGCGCGAGCAGCGCACGCAGATGTCGATTTCCTCGTCGAGCAGGATCGGTACCTTGTAATCGACCTCGGCGCGCGCGACGTGGAATTCGGGGCTGTCGTTCGCGGGCCAACGGTCATACACCCCCGCCGCGCGCCAATATTCGGTGATGCCGATATCGAAATATTCGAGGTAACGGCTGTTGAACACCACCGCCTGCGCGTCGATCTCGGCATAACGGACGCGTTTCTTGACGCTGAACTTGAAATCGCTGCGGGCCATATCTGTCCTCTAGTTCGGGGTCGCCAGACGCGCGACGGTGTCGATCAGAAGCGCGATGTCGCCATCGCGCGACAGCCTGTGGTCGCCGCCCTTGACGAGGGTCACCTGCACATCCTCGCTCGCCAGCGCGGCCGACAGGCGCAAGCTGATGTCAGGCGGCACGTCGCCATCCTCCTGCCCGTGGAGCAATCGCACCGGGCAGGTGAGGGGGATTTCGGCGCCGAGCAGCCGGTTCGCCTCGCCCGACTGCAAAAAGCCGCGCGTCGTCACATAGGACTGGTCGCTGTAGGGCGTTTCCTCGACCAGCGCCCCCTCGGCGAGGATGATGGCCTTTTCGGCGTCGCTGAATCCCCAGTCGGTGAAATCGGGCGCCGCCGCGATCCCGACGAGCCCCGCGACGCGCGCAGGCCCGTCGCGCTGCACGAGCGCGAGCGCGGTCAGCAGCATCATCCAGCCGCCCATCGACGATCCGACGATCAGCACCGGCCCTTCGGTCTTCGCGTCGATCAGGTCGAGCACATCGCCGCGCCAGTCGAGCAGGGTCTGATCGGCAAACTGCCCGTCCGACTGCCCGCATCCGGCATAGTCGAGCAACAGGCATGCCTGACCCTCGGTCGCCGCCCAGTCGAACAGGGCGGTCGCCTTGCCGCCCGCCATGTCGGACATATAGCCCGGCAGGAAGACGATCGTCGGTCCGCGGCCTGCGACATGGCGATAGGCGAGCCGCGGGCGGCCCGAACGGTCGAGATAATCGGGGGCGGTAGGGTCAGTCATTGTCTAATCCCGCTCGATGCGAACAGAGATTCAGCTGAGGCATAAGGGAGCGGGAGCAACCGGATCAGATGACCCAGTCGATCGTGCTCATCTGCATCACGGCCTGCCCCTTGGCGCGCCGCTGTTCGACCATGATCTTGTTCAGCCGCTGGATCGTGTCGCTGCCGGTGGTGATGCACCAGCCGGGCACCACCGCGTGGACCAGCGCGCAAAGGCCGCCATAGATCATCGTCACGCCGAATTTCGACGCGACGCCGAAATGCTCGAGATAATTCTCGTCGACGCTCTTCGGGTGATCGACGAACAGGCGCTTGAACATGGCGGGACGGCTCCTTTCCGGCTGCCGCCGCCCTAGCGGGGCGGCGGCGGGGGAGCAAGGTTGCCGTTCAGTCGCGCTGGAAAATCTCCTCGATCCGCATGCTGAACAGGTCGGCGATGCGAAAGGCGAGGGGGAGCGAGGGATCGTATTTGCCGGTCTCGATCGCGTTGACCGACTGGCGCGACACCTCCAGCCGCTCGGCGAGATCCTGCTGGCTCCAGTCGCGCTCGGCGCGCAGCACCTTCAGGCGGTTCTTCATGTGCGGTCCGCGCGCCGGTCGGCCGATGTCATGATCATCTGGCCCAGCCCCAGACCGATCGCCCAGACCGGCACCACCCACCAGGCGGGCACATGCGGGGCAATGCCGAATGTTTCGAGAAAGCCCCACAGCGTACCGGCCAGAAGAACGAGTGCAAGGCCGATCAGCGCGGCGCTGGTCTGGCGATAGCGCAGATATTCATCCTCTTCCTCGACCACATAGCGCGCCAACGTCCACACGAAGAAGATCATCGGTACCGAAGGCAGGACGGCGATCCCCCATAGCAGGGCGCCTTGCGGATGGAGATAGTTGCGAACGGTCATAGCTATGCCCAGACACAGGACATAACCGAGGGACCAGATCAACATGCGTCGATTATATCGCCGTGTCGCCGGCGACAACGCGCCTGCTGCGGCTTGCCGATTGTTCGCCGCCGTCGTCAGTGGAATGAGAAATAGCGTCGCCGCTGCAACAAAAGGCAGCGAACGCCAACCGCCCAGAAAACCGCGATGCTCGCAATAGGCGATGGCGGCCATCGCCGCCGCGAAGGCGAACGCCCACAAGGCCGGGTGGCGCCCCGCAAGGCCGGTTTCGATTTTCGCAGCCTTCTGGGGCATGTCAAACTTCCTTATCTCATAGACAAGTCAGCTTTACATTGCTGTGGCTACGAAGTCAAGTGACGTTGACATAATGACAAGGATGCTCCGTCCGCTGACCTTTGCATCTCGATCGGCGGCACGCCATCGGGTCGGGGCGCGCGCCTGTTGCCGCCCTTGGAGTGCCCGGCGGCCGTTGCGAACAGCGCCCTTGCCGCCCATATCGCATGCTGGCAAAGGGGCGCTCTTTACCCCGCCAGAAAGGCCGATCTTTCCATGTCCCAGATGATCCGCGTCACCCTTCCCGATGGCTCTGCCCGAGAAGTCGCGCGCGGGACTACTCCGGCGCAGATTGCGGCGGATATCGGACCCGGCCTCGCGAAGGCCGCGCTCGCCGCGAAGGTCGACGGCGAGCTGCGCGACATCATGCGCCCGCTGGAGGAAGACACGAACCTCGCGCTGGTGACGAGCCGCGACGAGGCCGACGCGCTCGAACTCGTGCGCCACGACTATGCGCATGTGCTGGCGGAGGCGGTACAGAATCTGTTCCCCGGCACGCAGATCACTTTCGGTCCATCGACGAACGACGGCTTCTATTACGACTTCGCGCCGACCGCCGAACATGGCGCGTTCCGCGACGACGAGCTGCCGCTGATCGAGGAGGAGATGCGCCGGATCATCGCCGCCGACCTTCCGCTGACGCGCGAGGTTTGGCAGCGCGACAAGCTGATCGCCAAGTGGCAGGCGGAGGGCGAAACCTTCAAGGCCGAATGGGCGCACGAACTGCCCGAAGGCGAGGAACTCACCGTCTATCGCTCCGGCGACGGCTGGATGGACATGTGCCGCGGCCCGCACCTCGCATCGACGGGCAAGCTCGACCCCGCGGCGTTCAAGCTGACGCGCGTCTCGGGCGCCTATTGGCGCGGCGACCAGAAGAATGCGCAATTGAGCCGCATCTATGGCACCGGCTGGCTCAACAAGAAGCAGCTCGCCGAGCATCTCGTCCGGCTGGAGGAGGCCGCGAAGCGCGACCATCGCAAGATCGGGCGCGAGATGGACCTCTTTCACCTGCAGGAAGAGGCGCACGGCAGCGTTTTCTGGCACCCCAAGGGCTATCGCATCTACCGCGAGCTCGAGGCCTATATGCGGCGCGCGATCGACGGTGCCGGCTATCAGGAGGTCAAGACGCCGCAGGTGATGGACGCCAAGCAGTGGGAGCAGTCGGGCCATTGGGGCAAATATCGCGAGAATATGTTCGTCATCCCCGACGAGGTGCCGAACATCGAGGACGACGGCCCGCTGGTGTCGGACGACGCCGAGTGGATGGCGCTCAAGCCGATGAACTGCCCCGCCCACGTCCTGATCTTCCGCCAGGGGATCAAGTCGTACCGCGATCTGCCGCTGCGCATGGCCGAAATGGGCTGCTGCCACCGCAACGAGCCGCACGGCGCGCTGCACGGCATCATGCGCGTGCGCCAGTTCACGCAGGACGACGGCCATATCTTCTGCCGCGAGGACCAGATCGTCGAGGAGGTGCGCGATTTCTGCCAGCTTCTCGACCGCGTGTACAAGCAGCTCGGGTTCGAAAAATATGCGGTCAAGCTCGCGCTGCGTCCCGAGATGCGCTTCGGTACCGATGAGATGTGGGACAAGGCCGAGCAGGAACTGCGCGAGGCGGTCGAACGCGCCGGCATGGCGAACGACGACTATGGCTGGGAAGAGCTTCCGGGCGAGGGCGCCTTCTATGCGCCCAAGCTCGAGTTCCACCTGACCGATGCGATCGGGCGGACGTGGCAGTGCGGGACGATCCAGTCCGACCGCGTGATGCCCGAACGCCTCGATGCCTCGTACATCGGCGAGGATGGCGAGCGCCATCGCCCGGTGATGCTGCACCGCGCGATCCTCGGCACTTACGAGCGCTTCATCGGCATATTGATCGAGCATTTCGCCGGTCGCTTCCCGACCTGGCTCGCGCCGGTGCAGGCGGTGGTCGCGACGATCGTTTCCGACGCCGACGACTATGCGAAGGATGCGGTGGCGCAACTCGAAGCCGCGGGCGTGCGCGTCGAGGCCGATCTGCGCAACGAGAAGATCAACTACAAGGTGCGCGAGCACAGCCTGCAAAAGGTTCCCTATCTGCTCGTCGTCGGCAAGCGCGAGGCCGAGGAAGGCACCGTCGCGATCCGCACGCTCGGCCAGGACGGCCAGCGCATCATGCCGCTCGCCGAGGCGGTCGCGATGCTGAAGGGTGAGGCCACCCCGCCGGACCTCAAGGATTGAGGGCGAAATCGCGGCGGCGATGGCGGCGCTGGGCCGCGCTTCTGGCATTGCTCGGCGTCGCGATCCTCGCGCGCGGCTACTGGAACTCGACCCGCGACCCCGTCGTCCGCTCGGCGGCGGTCGCGGTCGCCGACTGGCCTGCGGGGCAGGCACCGCTGCGGGTGCTGCTCCTTTCGGACACGCACGTCGCCGGGCCCGACATGCCGCCCGAGCGGCTTGCCCGGATCGTCGACGGGCTCAACCGGCTGAAGCCCGATCTGGTGCTGATAGCGGGCGATCTGGTCAGTGAAAAGCGCACCGCGACGCACATCTACACGCCCGCCGAAATCGTCGCCCCGCTCGGCCGCTTGAAGGCGCCCCTCGGCGTCGTCGTTGCGCCGGGCAATCACGATCACTGGTTCCGGCCCGATGCGCTGCGCGGCGCGCTCGAGAAGCAGGGGCTTCGCGTCCTCCAGAATGAGGCGGTGAAACGCGGCCCGCTTATCATCGGCGGGGTCGATGACGATTATACGGGCCACGACGACATTCCGAAGACGTTCGCCGCGATGGACGCGCTCGGGCCGGGCGTGGCGGTCATCGTGTCGCACAGCCCCGATATCGTTCCCGATATCCATCGCCCGGTTGCGGCGGTATTCGCGGGGCATACGCATTGCGGGCAGATCCGCCTGCCCGTTATCGGCGCGCTGACCTATGTCTCGCGTTACGGTGATCGTTTCGCGTGCGGCGACATGACGGACAAGGGTCAGCGGCTGTTCGTCGGTGCGGGGCTCGGGACGAGCATCCTGCCGCTCCGCTTCAACACCCCGCCCGACGTCTGGCTGGTGACGCTCGGGCCGCAGGGGGCGGCGCGGTGAACGGCGCGCTCCATCTTGTCGGCCTGGCGCCGCTGACCTTCGCGGGCGCGGCCGCCATGACCTTCGGCGCCGCCTTTGTGCGCGGGCTTACCGGCTTCGGCATGGCGATCATCCTTGTCCCTCTGCTCGGCATGTTGATGCCGCCGGGGCAGGCGGTGGTACTCGGGATCATCCTGCAACTGCTCATCGGTCCGGTAGGGTTTCGCCGCATCGCCGACGACGCCGACCGCCGTACCGCGGTGCCGATCGCGCTGCTCGCGATGCTGGCGACCCCGCTCGGGATGCTCGCTCTCAGGGCGGTGACGCCCGACGTCGCGCGGCTGCTGATCGCGATCATCGCGATCGGCGCCTTCCTGCTGATCCTGATGCCGCAGCATCCCGATGGCCACAAGCCGGGCCGCGGCGCAATCGGCGCCACCGGGATCGCATCGGGCATATTGACCGGTTTTGCGGCGATGCCGGGGCCGCCCGTCGTGCCTTTCTATCTTAGGCAACGGATCGCGCCCGCGACCGCGCGCGCGTCGATGATGCTCGTCTTTTTCGCGACCGCGATCGCCGGAACCGCCGCGTCGCTCTGGCTCGGCCTCGCGACGGGCAAGCTCTTCATCCTTGCGCTGCTGCTCTTCATTCCGATGGTGCTCGGCGACCAGGTCGGTACGCGCCTTTTTGGCCGCGTCCCGGCGCCGGTCTGGCGCAGCATCGTCGCTGTGGTGCTCGGCGCCGCCGGCATCTCGGCGCTCGTCCGCCTCCTCAACTAGAGACTGCGGAGCGCCTGCGCGGGCTTGGCCGACAGCAACGGCCAGCTTCCGGCGATCCCGATCAGGAAAGACAGTCCGGCCCCGCCGATCAGCGTCAGCCCGACGACCAGCGGATCGGGCGCGAAGCGGAAGTCGAAAAGCTGCGTCACGACATACCAGGCGCCCGCGAGCCCAAGGCCGAGCGCCAGCGCGCCGAGGATGCCCGCCAGCACCGCATATTCCATCGCCTGCGCGCCCAGTATCTGCCCGCGCGTCGCACCGAGCAGCTTCAGGATCACGCTGTCGTACACGCGCCGCTCGCGGCTCGCCGCGATCGCGCCGATCAGCACCGCGATCCCGGCGAGGATCGCGATGCTTGCGGCGGCGGCGATCGCCTGGCTCATCTGGGTGAGCAAAGTCGTCACCTGTGACACGACATCGCGCACCTGGATCAGCGACGCCGACGGAAAGGCCCGCGGGATGCTGCGCGCCAGCCCGGCCTCGGCCTTCGGCGGCACGGCCACGGTCGCGACCATATTATGCGGTGCGGCGTCGAAGGTGCCCGGCGAGAAGACGAGGACATAGTTGAGGCCGAAATTATCCCACTCGACCGTGCGGAAGGAGGCGACTTTCGCCTGCACCTCGACCCCCAGCACATTGACCGACAGCGTATCGCCGAGCTTCAGCCCCAACGACGCAGCGACCTCCTGCTCGACGCTGACCAGCGGCGGCCCCCTGTAATCGGCGGGCCACCATGTGCCGCCAACCAACTCGCTGCCGTTCGGCAGGACGGGGCTGTACGTCAGCCCGCGGTCGCCGCGCAGCACCCATGCCCCCTCGGGCAGTTCGGCAAGCTCGTCGACGCGCTGGCCTTTGAACTCGGTGACGCTGCCGCGCAGCGCCGGAATCATGTTGACCTCGGCATCGGGCGCCGCCGCGACGACCATCGAGCGGAATTCCGCCGCTTGCCCGCGCGGAATATCGAGCACGAAGAAGCTCGGCGCGCGCTGCGGCACCGTGCGTGCGATCTCGGCCGTGATGCTCGTCTGGATCGCCGCCAGCGTCACGAACAGCGTCAGGCCCAGGCCGAGCGCAACGACCAGCGCGCCCGTTGCCGCGCCCGGCCGGTGCAGGTTCGCAACCGCCAGCCGAAGCAACGGCCGCTTCGGCCGCGGCAAACGGCTCGCCGTCCGCCGGACCAGCCAGCCCAGCCCGACGAGAATCAGCAGAAGGCCGATCGCGGCGCCGATGAAGGACAGCGCAAACAGCGGCTCGCGCGCGGTCCCGACCGCCAGCGCGATGATCGCCGCCAGCGCCGCGCCGACGGAAACGATGGTCCGCCGATCGATCCGCGCTGCGCCGTCGACCGTCGCGCGATAGAGCCCTGCCGCCGGCACATGCCGCGTTGCGGCGAGCGGGGGCAGGGCAAAGGCGACCGCGATCAGCAGGCCATAGGCGGCACTGACGATCAGCGGCAGCGGATAGAGCGCAAAGCCCGGGCGCACCGGCAGCACATCGCCGGCGACCGCGCCGATCAGGCTCGGCATCAGCGCGCCGACGGCCAGTCCCGCTCCGATCGCAACCGCCGCAACCGTCAGAATCTGCAGGCCATAGATACGCTGCACGGTGGCACTGTCCGCACCCAGCACCTTGAGCGTCGCCAGCCCCGGCCGCTTGCCCGCAAGGTAGCTCGCGACGCCGTTGCCGACGCCGATCCCCGCGATCACCAGCGCCGCAAGCCCCACCAGCGACAGGAACTGCCCCATCCGTTCGATGAAGCGCCGCGTTCCCGGCGCGCCATTGCTGCTGTCGGTGATGTCCCAGCCTGCGTCGGGGAAACGCGCGCTCAGCGCCTTGCCGACCGCTTCGGGGTTCGCATCGCTCGGCAGCCGCACGCGATATTTGCTCTCGTAAAGGCTCCCCGGCTGGATCAACTGCGTCGCCGGCAGGTCGCTCAGCCCGATGATCGCCACCGGTCCCAGCGTGAAGCCTTCGCCCAGCCGGTCGGGCTCCTCGGCGATAATGCCGTCGATGCGGAAGCTCTTCTCGCCGAACTTGACGTCGCCGCCGACCTTCAGGTCGAGCCGCGACGCAAGATCCTTCCCGATCCAGATCGATCCCGCGGGCGGCGGGCCTTTGCGCGCCCCGCTTTCCAGCCGCATCGTGCCGTAGAGCGGATAGGCGCTGTCGACGCCCTTCAGCTCGGACAGCAGCGCATCGCCGCCCGGCGCATTCGCCATCGCGCGCAGCCGCACGGTGGCCGAAGGCGTGCCGATGCTTCGCAAGCCCGCCATTTCGTCGGCGCTCGCCTCGCGCTGCGGCAGGCTGAATTCGATGTCGCCGCCAAGGATCGTCTGCCCGCGCCGCTCGAGTTCGGAGGTGATGCCGCTCGTCAGACTGCCGATCGCGGCCAGCGTCGCGACGCCAAGGAACAGGCAGACGGCGAGCAGGCGAAGCCCGCGGATGCGCGTCGCGAGGTCGCGCCGCGCGATCCGCCAGAGGGTTGCGAGCGGCAGCATCAGCAAATCCTCCCTGTGGCGAAGCCATGGGGAGGTGGCAGCGCCCTTCGACTGCCTTGCAGGCGCTCAGGATAGACTGCGCCTCCGGCGCAGCGCTGACGGAGGGGCGACGGCGCGACGTTGCGGCCCCTCCACCACCCGCTTTGCGGGCGGTCCCCCTCCCCATGGCTTCGCCACAGGGAGGATTGTTTCCTTTGCTCTATCATCGTTCCTCGATCCGCCCGTCGTGCATCACGACGACGCGGTCGCATTGTTCGGCCAGATCGGGGTCGTGCGTGATGATAAGCAAGGTCGCGCCGAGTGCCGCGCGGCGCGCGAAAATCAGCTCGATGATCGATTGCCCGGTCGCCGTGTCGAGGTTCCCCGTCGGCTCGTCGGCGAAGATGATCGCCGGGCTGCTCGCCATCGCGCGCGCGATCGCGACGCGCTGCTGCTCGCCGCCCGACAGCTGCGCCGGATAATGGGTCAGGCGATGCCCGAGCCCGACGGCTTCGAGCTCGGCCTGTGCCTTGCCGAACGGATCGTCGATCCCGGCGAGCTCCAGCGGCACCGCGACATTTTCGAGCGCGGTCATTGTCGGCAGCAGGTGGAACGCCTGCAGCACGATGCCGATCCGCCCGCGCCGTGCGCGCGCCAGTTCGTCCTCGTCCATCGCGCCGAAATCGAGCCCCGCGACGCGGATCGTCCCGCCGCCCGCGCGTTCGAGCCCCGCCAGCACCGCCATCAGCGAACTTTTGCCCGATCCGGACGGCCCGAGCAGCGCGACCGAACTCCCGGCTTCGACCTCCAGCTCGACGCCGCGCAAAATTTCGACCGGGGCCTTGTCGCTCCCCAAAGTCAGCGTCACATTATGGGCGGCGATCGCCAACGCGGGCGTCAGAGCCTTTTGGGCTCGTGCAGTGTCGGACAAGAAGGAACCCTTTGGAATGAAAACGGCCGGATGGCGTTCTGTCCTTACATATGGTTGTGTCGCAATTCTTTGCCAACCACTCGCCGCCTGCGGATCGGCGGAAAATCCATCGGCATCGACGAACGACACGGCCGCCTCGACACCCGCCCCCTCGATACCGGCGAACGCGCCGCTGATCATTGCATTCGGCGACAGCCTCTACGCCGGTTACCAGCTCGGCCCGAAAGACGGGCTCGCGCCGCAGCTCCAGGCGGCGCTGGCCGAGGACGGCGTCGTGGCGCGCGTGCAGAATGCCGGCGTCTCGGGCGATACGACCGCGGCAGGCCGCCAGCGGCTGACCTATGTTCTCGATAATGCGAAGGCGAAGCCGGCGCTCGTGGTCCTCGGGCTCGGCGGCAACGACATGCTGCGGGGGATCGACGCGGCGCAAACGCGGGCCAACCTCGACGCGATGCTGGCCGAACTTAAAAAGCGGAATATCCCGGTGGTGCTGACCGGCATGGTTGCCGCGCCAAACCTCGGGCCGGAATATGCAAAGAAATTCAATCCGATCTATCCCGAACTTGCCGCGAAATATGGCGCGAGCCTTTACCCGTTCATCCTCGACAATGTCGTGGGAGACAAGGATCTGATGCTCGCCGACAATATCCACCCCAATGCCAAGGGCGTGAAAATTGTGGTCGAAGGGCTGGCTCCGCTCGTCGAGGACGCGCTGCCCGACACGAAATAGCAAATCCTCCCTGCGGCGAAGCCGTGGGGAGGGGGACCGCCGAAGGCGGTGGAGGGGCCGCAATATCGAGCCACGTGCCCCTCCGTCGGCGCTGCGCCGGAGGCGCAGTTTATCCTGAGCGCCTGCAAGGCAGTCGAAGGGCGCTGCCACCTCCCCATCGCTGCGCGACAGGGAGGATCAGCCTAGTAGCTTCTCCGCCCGCGCGCGCCATGTCGTCGCGAGCGCATCCATCGCGGCGAGCGCGCGCAGCGCCTCGGGCTCGCGCTTGCCTGCGCCGCCGATCAGCAGGTGAAAGACCCGATCGACGCTCCACTCGGGCAGCGGCCGCTCGACCAGCGCCAACGCGTCGCCTGCCGCGACTGCGCCTTCCTCGATCACCCGATAATACCACCCGCTCCGCCGCGTCGCGACCACAGTCGCGGGTACCGGTGCAACCCCGAAGCGGTGCCCCAGCTTCCAGCACGGCTGGCGTCCCTGGCTGATCTCGACGAGCGCGCTGCCCAGCCGATAACGGTCGCCGATGCAGGCTTCGCTCTCGATCAGCCCCTCGGTCGAGATATTCTCGCCGAACGCCCCCGGCGCTTCGAGCAGCGCATGATCGCCCAGCTCCCAGGCCCACCAGCCATAATGATCGCGGGGATAATGGTGGATCGCCTTGTCGATGCCGCCATGCACCGTCAGGTCGGCCTGTTCGTCGCCGTCGATGCCGAGCAGGCCAACGCGCAGCGCGCCATCGACCGGCGTCTTGGCGATCGCGCTGGCCTCGTCGCCACGAAAGGCGCGTGCCTTGCCGGTCAGGACCGCGTCGATCGCATAGCTCATGCCGCGGCCCCCCGCGGCCCGAACAGGATGATCGCCGCTCCGCCGAGGCACAGGAGGGCGCCGATCACGTCCCAACGGTCGGGCCGCGCGCCCTCGATCGCCCAAAGCCAGAGCAGCGCCGCGACGATATAGACCCCGCCATAGGCAGCGTAAGTGCGCCCGGCATGGTCGGCGTCGACCAGCGTCAGAAGGTAGGCGAACAGCGCCAGCGACGCCATTCCGGGCGCCAGCCACCAGACCGGCTTGTCCAGCCGCAGCCACGCCCAGAAGGCGAAGCATCCGGCAATCTCGGCCAGCGCGGCGGCGATATAGGCGAAGGCGGTCATCGGCTCACCGTGGCGCGGGAGACGCGGAAAGGGAAGGGGGTTTGGCGGGATTGGCAGAGGGCGATTTGGGTGCGGGGCGGACCAAAAGCCCTCTCCCCTTCAGGGGTGAGGGTTGGGAGAGGAGGAGGCATCCCATCCTCTCTCAACTCCGGCTAGCCGGTAAACCGGCAAGCCTGCATATCTCTCTCTTGAAGGGGAGAGAGCTATTCCGTCAATGCCCGCAACCCGTCGCAAATAGCCGCGAACAAGAAAAGGGGCGACCCGCAGGCCGCCCCTTCCTTGCGATATCGCTGTTCCGAAGGATCAGAACGCGAGGCCGAGGCCCACCGCGAAGCTGTCGAAGTCGCCGAAGTTGCCGATGAACTGGTGGCGATATTCGGCCTTGGCGTACAGGTTCTGGCCCAGCTTGTGCTGGTAGCCGGCGCCGACATACGGGTCGTCGATGTCGCTGAAGGTGTAACCGCCGGTGACATAAGCCTTGCCTGCGGCGCCGACCTTGGCGCCGAGACGGCCGCCGGCCGAGAACTGCACGTCAAAACCGTCCTTCAGGACCTTGTCGCCCGCGACTTCGGCGCCGAGGAAAGCCTTGTCGCCAAGGTCGAGGTCGTAGCCGATGGCGGCGCCGATGGTGGCGTCGTCGAGGCCGTTGCCGGTGATGTAGCCGCCGCGCACTTCGGCGCGGACTTCGCCGCCGTCGGCAGCGAGGGCGGGGGTGGCAACGACGGCCGAGAGGAGAGCGGCAGCAACTGCGAACTTCTTCATTTTCTTTTCCTTTACTCTAATCTGGACCACGCCCTTTGGGTCGCGGCCCGGGCCTTAGATGGTCCTTCCGCCTGTCGCTGCAATGAACGTATCGTTCAGATTGTGACAATTTTCTTACCTGTGTTAATTTTGCAACACACGTTCGGATGACGGCCCGAGCCTTGACTCGTCGCCCCAAGTGGCGGTTAATCCGTCCCGGAGCGGGTCGGTCCCGCGGGGGAAGGGCGATGGCGGAAGGGGAAGTGCTGCACATCCTTGTCGATGATCGTCGCGGCCTCGACGACGAGATGCGCGATCGTCTGGCGCGGTCGCTGATCGCCGAACTCAACGAGCATCAACCCGGCGCCGCGAGTCTCGGCACGGCCGAGGCGCCGCCGGGGTCGAAGGCCGGCGAGTGGGCAATGACCGCCGAAGTCGCGATCAGCCTCGGCGCGCTCGCGTCGTCCTGGGCGGTCCCGGTGCTCGAACGCTGGCTCGACCGGCAGGATGCCGAAACCACGCTGACGCTGAAGGGCAAGAATGCCGAGGGCAAATATTTCGAGGTCAGCGTTGCCGGTGAAGCGCCGGCGGACGTGCTCGAAAAGCTCAACAACTTCTTGCCGCGAGCGAAATAGGCGCGCCCGGTGAAGCGCGCGCTGATCCTTGCGACCGGCACCTATGCCGACAGCCGGATCGCCCCGCTGAAATCGCCCGTTCCCGATGCCGAGCGGCTGCGCCTGCTGCTGATCCGCGACGACGTCGGGCCCTATGACGTCACGATGCTGTCCGACGCCGGGCTGATGGCGCAGCGCGTTGCGATCGAGCGCTATTTCCAGTCGGCGGGCCCCGACGACACATTGCTCCTTTTCGTTTCGGGGCATGGCGACAAGGACGCCGACGGCGACCTCTATTTCCTGGCGCAGGATACCGACCGCGACCTTCTTTCTTCGACCGCGATCGGCGCGCATTTCGTGTCGAAGCAGGCGGCGCGCAGCCGCGCGAAGCAGAAGGTGCTGCTGATCGACACCTGCTACAGCGGCGCCTTTGCGAAGGGGCATGTGTTCAAGTCGGGGTCGGCGGCGATCACCGCCGAGGATTTCGGGGAGAATGGGGGGCGCGGCACCGCAATCATCACCGCGGCTTCGAGTACCCAGCTCGCAAGCGAGGCGGCGGCCGAGGGGCGGATGCAGTCGCGCTTCACGCGCCACCTGATCGAGGGGATCGAGACCGGCGCCGCCGACGTCAACGGCACCGGCAACATCACGCTCGACGAACTGTTCGACTATGTCCGCACTGCGCTTCGCCGTGAAGGGCCGGGGCAGGAGCCCAAGCGTCTCAACGCGATCGACGGCGACATGGTCATCGCGCGCAACCCGGTGCCGCGGGCAGTCCCGCTCGCGCCCGCGCTGGTCAAGCGCATCGCGAGCCGCAATTGGGAAACGCGAGCGACCGCGTGCATCGCGCTGGCCGAGATCGTCCGCAACGGCGATCGGCAGCGCGGCCCCGCGCTCGCCGCCTTGCAGACACTTGGCGAAGATCCCGACGACCGCGTCAAGCGCCGCGCCCAGGCCGAATTGAAGGAACTGGCTGAACAGGACAGGAAGAAGATGTCCTTCTTGGGCGACTTGCCGAGCCCCGGTCCTCGCCCGGATCCCGTTCCCGATCCGAAGCCCGACCCGATCCCCGATCCGGGCCCGAGGTTCGACACCGCGACGAAGATCTTCATCGGCGTGTTCGCGGCGATGCTGCTCGCGCTGCTCGTCATGATCCTGCGCCCCGACAAGGACGGCGAGGGGACCGATGGCGCCGACACCACCGGCGCGAGCACCGGCAGCACCAGTTCGGCTTCGGGCGGCGTGGCTACCGGCACGCCGCCTCCGGTCTTCGGCACGGGCGGAGAGGAATTTGCGAACTATATTGCCGCCAGCACGACCTATCCCATGCTGGTCGCCGCCTGTAACAAGGATTTCACTTACGCGGCGGCCGCATCCTGCTTCGAGCTCGGCAAGGCGTTCGAGAATGGCGAGGGCGAGACGCAGGACTTCGCGGTCGCGACCAGCCTTTACGAAAAGGCTTGCTATCGCGGCCATGCCGAGGCCTGCGCCTACGCCAGCTTCCGGATCAGGCCGGACAAGCCCGATCGCTCCTACCTGCTCGCCGACGCGGCGTGCAAACAGGACAATGCGCGCGGCTGCGGCTATCTCGGCTATAATTACGAAAATGGCGTCGGCGCGACGACCAATCTCTATTCGGCGCGCGACTATTACAACCTCGGCTGCACCAAGGGCTATTCGACCGCGTGCGGCGAACGCGACCGGCTCAACACCGCGATGGGCGTGACGACGCCTTAGAGTGTTTTCAAGTCAGGTGGAATCACCTGACGGCCCGGAAAACACGGCAAAACAAGAATCTGGAGTGCCGGTTTTGATTCAATCAAAACCGAACGCACTCTAGCCGAGCGCCGCCTGCTTCTCTTCGGCGATCCGGTCGAGTTCGGCGCGCGTCGGCTTGGTCGCGGCGCTCTTCAGCTGTCCGCACGCCGCCATGATGTCGCGCCCGCGCGGGGTGCGGATCGGCGCCGAGATACCGGCTTCGAAGATCAGATTGCTGAACCGCCGCACCCGCTCGGGCGTCGAACATTCATAGGGGGCGCCGGGCCAGGGGTTGAAGGGGATCAGGTTCACCTTCGCGGGCAGCTTGTACTGCTTGATCAGCCGGACGAGCTCGCGCGCATCCTCGTCGCTGTCGTTCTTGTCCTTCAGCATCACATATTCAAAGGTGATGCGCCGAGCATTGTTCGCCCCCGGATAGTCGGCGCAGGCCTGCAGCAGCTCCTCGATGCCGTATTTGCGGTTCAGCGGCACGATTTCATCCCGGATTTCCTTGTTCACGGCGTGCAGCGAGACCGCGAGGTTCACCCCGATCTCTTCGCCCGCGCGCGCCATCATCGGCACGACGCCGCTGGTCGACAGGGTGATGCGCCGCTTCGACAGCGCGAGGCCGTCGCCGTCCATCACGATCTTCAGCGCGCCCTTGACCTCGTCGAAATTATAGAGCGGCTCGCCCATGCCCATCATCACGATGTTGGTCAGCATCCGCCCGTCGGCGGTATAGTGCCCCGCCTCGTCGTCCTCGTCGTCGGCATCGGGCGCCGACGCCATCGTCCCCTTCGGCCATTCGCCGAGCGCGTCGCGCGCCAGCAGCACCTGCCCGACGATCTCGCCCGCGGCGAGGTTGCGGACGAGGCGCATCGTCCCCGTGTGGCAGAAGCGGCAGTTCAATGTGCATCCCACCTGGCTCGACACGCAGAGCGTCCCGCGGTCGGCATCGGGGATGAACACCATCTCATATTCCTGCCCGTCGGCGGCGGCGAGCAGCCATTTGCGCGTGCCGTCGTTCGACACCTGCGCCTCGCGCACCGTCGGGCGGCCGATGATATAACGGTCGGTCAGCCAGGGGCGCATCGATTTCGCGATATCGGTCATCGCCTCGAAATCGGTGACGCCGCGGTGGTAGATCCAGTGCCAGATCTGCTTGGCGCGCAGCTTCGCCGTCTTTGCGTCCAATCCGGCCTCGACCAGTTCGGCGCGGATCGCGTCGCGGGTCAGTCCGACAAGGTCGATGCGGTTGCCGCCGCGCAAGGGAACGGTGCCCGTCGTGACGGGGGCGATATGGCCGGGAATCTGCATGATGCGCGGCCATATAGTGGCGAAGCCAGGTTTTCGCAATCCAATCCCCTCCCGCAAGCGGGAGGGGCAGCGAGGCTTGCGAGCTTGCTCGCTAGTCGCAGCGGGGTGGGCCATCTCGACGCCGCTGGCCCACCCCCGGCCCCTCCCGCAAGCGGGAGGGGAGATATTTACAGTGCCGCGAGCATCCCCAGTACCGCGTCGACATTGCCGTTCGCTTCGGCATTGCGCAGCGGCAGCACATTCTGCACCAGGATTTCGGGCGGGGTCGGTTCCTGCGCGAAGAGCGCCATCACCTCGTCGGCAAAGTCGTCCAGCGGCATATAACCCTCGCGCGTCGACTGGCCGGGGGTCAGGTCGGTGCGGACCGCTGGCGGCGCCAGCTCGATCAGTTCGACCTTGCCCTCCAGCTGGACGCGCAGCGCCTGGGTATAGCTGTGCAGTGCCGCCTTGGTCGCCGAATAGGTCGGCGCCTTGGGCAGCGGTACGAAGGCGAGGCCCGAGGTCACATTCACGATCGCGCTGTCCGCCTGCGCCGCCAGATGGTCGACGAGCGCATCGATCAGCCGGATCGGGCCGAGCAGGTTGGTGACGACCGTGTCTTCGGCGGACGAAAGGTCGCGCGCCGCGGTCGCATCCTCATAGCCCATGATCCCCGCATTGTTGACGAGGACGTTGAGCGCCGGGAACTTCGCCACAATGGCGGCGGCGAAGGCTTTGATCGCACCGGGGTCGGTGACGTCGAGCGGCGCCGCGTGCATGTTCGTGCGTCCCGCGACGGCGCTTTCGAGCTTCGCCGCATTGCGCCCGGTTATGATGACGGTGTTGCCCGCGTCGTGCCAGCGCTGCGCGAGTGCGAGTCCGATGCCCGAGCCGCCGCCGCTGACGAGAATGGTGTTGCCGCTGGTCTTCATGATTTCTCTCCTGAGGGGGTAGTGAGAAGGCCAAGATATCCCTATACTCTCCAAAAGGAAGAAGGCACCCGAAAGTGCTATAGTTACTGCAAAGAGAGTTTTGGATTTTCCGCCATGTCCAGCCAGCAAAAAATCGTCCACGACCCGACCGCGCCGGTCGATCCGCGCGTCGAAATGCTCGTCAACGACCTGATCGGCCGAGTCGCCGACAAATGGACCCTGCTCGTTCTCGAGGAGTTGGAGGACAATGGGGTGCTGCGCTTCACCGAACTGGCGCGAATGGTTCCGGGGATCAGCCAGAAGATGCTCACCCAGACGCTCCGCGCAATGGAGCGCGACGGTCTGGTCGAACGGACCGTTCATCCGGTGATCCCGCCGAAGGTCGAATATCGCCTGACCGATCTCGGGCACAGCCTTGGCGAGGCCTTTTGCGGCGTCTGGCACTGGGCGGGCGACAATCTCGACCGCGTCGAGGCGGCGCGCAAGGCGTTCGACGACCGCGGCTGACGAATGAAAATCGGGGCCGCGATCCGGATCGGATCGCAGCCCCGAAAGGTGTCGGCGGAGTGCCTGCCGATCGGGTCTAATTCAGTTGCGGATTGACGCGACGCGCAGCGGTTCGCCCTGCGATGCGCCCGCGATCGCGAGGTCGGCCTTGGCCGAGGCGACCTGCATCGTGTCGCGGCGGCACTGGCGGATGTCGTTCTTTCCGACGATGTCGGCGTCCGACGCCGTGCCGCACACGGCGACGACGGCGCGCCACACGCGGTGCTGCAGCGTCCTGGCGCCGGCAGCGGTGTTGAGGTCGAGGTCGCTGTGCTGGACGACCACGGTCTGGGTCACGGGTTCGGCGAAAGCGGGCTGGCCCAGCGAGGTTGCGGCCAGCGCTGCGAGGATCAGAGTCTTTGTCATCTTCTATCTCCATCGGCCGGCTGAAGGAGGGGAGGAAGCCGGTGGAGAACCAGATAATCCACCGTAGCGCGCAATTGGAGCAACGATGTTGCGCGGACATTCTGCATAATTGCAGAATGCGGCCGCCAGCGTTATTTTGCACAAGACATCATGTTCGACTGGAACGATCTCAAATCCTTTCTCGCAGTCGCGGAGAGCGGCAGCACGCTCTCGGCGGCGCAGGCGCTTCGCGTCAGCCAAACCACCGTCGCGCGCCGCATCGCCGCGCTCGAGGAGGCGACCGGCCTTGAACTCTTCGAGCGTCGGCAGGCGGGCTATGCGCTGACTCCGGTGGGCGAAGCGATGCTGACGAGCGCGATGGCCGTCCGCGAGGCCGCCGACCGGTTCGAAGATGCGGCGGGCGCACGGTCGCGCGACGCGGGCGGCACGGTCAGCCTATCGACGATGGAAATCTTCGCTGTGACCGTGCTGCCGCCGATCCTCCGCGACCTTCGCGCCGCGCATCCCGGCATCCATATCCATCTCGACACGTCGGATGAGCCGCGCGACCTTTCCGCGGGCGCCGCGGACATCGCGATCCGCAGCACCAAGCAGCCGAGCGGCGCCGGGCTCGTCGGGCGGCGCATCGCCGACAATCCGTGGACCGTCTATTGCAGCCGTGACTATGCAGACCGCCACGGCATCCCGCACACGCGCGAGGAATTGGCGGCGCATCCCTTCATCGGCGGCGGGGGCTATGTCTGGGAGCCCTATCGGGCGTGGCTGAAGCAATATGCGCTCGAGGAGTCGGTGGTGATGCAATATGACACCGCCTCGGGCCTGCTCGCCGGGGTGCGCGCGGGAATGGGGCTCACCATCCTGCCCGCCTTCCTTGCCGACCGCGAACCCGGGCTCATCCGGTGCATCCCGCCCAAGCGTGAAGACACGACCGGCCTCTGGCTGCTGACGCACGAGCGCCTCCGCCACGTGCCGCGCGTGCGGCTGGTGCTCGATTTCCTCGCGGCGGAGCTGACGAAGCTGGGGCGAGAGTAGGCGAGGCGAGACACGATATACGCGACGTCGGATCGCTTCCGACCGGAAGATGACATTTATGGCATCGTCATCCTGAACTTGTTTCAGGATCCATGGTCTGCCGTTTCCTTCGACGCAGCGCCGGACGGACGCTCAGTCCATGGATGCTGAAACAAGCTCAGCATGACGAGCTTCGGACGTCCGCTTTTCACCCATAGCCGACACCCCCTCAAATAGCCTTTCCTACATTATCCGGCTGTGTCAGCTTGGACCTGTGGATGCAAAGCGATCGCCACTCGCTGGAAAAACAGGGGCGGTTGCCCGAATCGACATGTTCACCTGGCATGGAAAATCGGGAGCTGCACAAGGCTGGACTTTCCTGAACTTTGGAATGATGGGGCGATCCCCGCCGAACGGTCTTCCGACCCCACCCGGGTCGGCCGAAGGCGGCGCCGGGCGGAGGAGCGAGATGCCGATTGCGAACAGATTTCGGCGGAAACCCGACGATATCCGGCAAGAGGCTCACCGGATGTTCGCGCATCCCAGCGCCGCCGCATCGATCGCGGTCGCAGCCCCGCGCAGGCGATAGGTATCGGCGATCGCGCGGCCGCTGGCGGTGCTGCTCGCGACGCTCATGCTCGGCGCCGATCGCATCGCCGCGATGATCGCGGCGTCCATGCGCGCGTCGCTCGCCCAGCCGTGCGGGCCGTTGCCGGTCAGGATGAAGCGGCGGCTTCCGATGGTCAGGCGCAGTTCGCGTCCCGGCGCGCGCTCTTTGGACAGGCGGACATAGAATTGCCCCCTGATGCGCGACTTCGGCCAATATCCGACGCTGGCATAGGGCTTGATCTCCGGGCGTCCGATCGTCGCCGAGGGCGCCGCGATCGCGTAGCAGCGCGGGGTCGCCGACTCGCGAAACGCGCCCCAGCCCTCGAAAATTCCCAAAGCGGTACGCGGCGCGGCAAGGGCCGTCGCCGGAACCGCCGCCGCGATCAGGAAAAGGAGGGGCATCCGCCGCATTGCGCCCCGTTTGCCCGAATGGAAATGCTTTGCAAGCATGGCTTGCGCGGCGCGACGCGTTCGTTAAGGAAGGTGGACATTTTCGGGGGACGGGATTCGGGGCGAATGGCCCGCTCCGCCGGACTCTCTCAGGGACTTTCCCCTTATCGGTACAGGGATGGCGAATTAGAATGAAAGCGACGATCGAACGCGCAGTGCTTCTGAAAAGCCTCGGCCACGTCCAGTCGGTGGTCGAACGGCGCAACACGATTCCGATCCTGTCCAACGTGCTGATCGAGGCCGACAGCACCGGCCAATTGAAGCTGATGGCGACCGACCTCGATCTTCAGGTCGTCGAAACCATCGCGGCAAAAGTCGAAACGCCGGGCACGACCACCGTGTCGGCGCACACATTGTTCGAAATCGCCCGCAAGCTGCCCGAAGGCGCCGAGGTCAGCCTCGCCGCCGCCGAGGGCAAGATGCAGGTCAAGGCCGGCCGCTCGAACTTCAACCTGCCGACTTTGCCGCGCGACGACTTCCCGGTGATCGCCGAGGGCGACCTGCCGACCAGTTTCGAACTGCCCGTGGCCGAGCTCATCCAGATCATCGACAAGACGCGCTTCGCCATCTCGACCGAGGAAACGCGTTATTATCTCAACGGGATATTCTTCCACGTCGCCGAGGATGCGACCGGTCCGGTGCTGAAGGCGGCGGCCACCGACGGCCACCGCCTCGCGCGCTACACGGTGACGCGCCCCGACGGTGCGTCGTCGATGCCCGACGTCATCGTGCCGCGCAAATGCGTCGGCGAAATCCGCAAGCTGCTCGACGAGGCCGAGGGCAATGTCGAAATCAGCCTGTCGGCCTCGAAGATCCGCTTCCAGCTCGGCAACGCCGTGCTGACTTCGAAGCTGATCGACGGGACGTTCCCCGACTATAGCCGCGTCATCCCGACTGCGAACGACAAGCTGCTCAAGGTCGATCCGAAGAGCCTGTTCCAGGGCGTCGACCGCGTCTCGACGATCGCCAGCGAAAAGACCCGCGCGGTCAAGGTCGGCCTCGACAAGGATCGCATCACGCTTTCGGTGACCAGCCCCGAGAACGGAACCGCCGCGGAAGAACTCGCTGCCGGTTATGACAGCGATCCGATGGAGATCGGCTTCAACGCCCGCTATCTCAGCGACATTCTCGGCCAGGTCGATGGCGACAGCGTCGAACTCCACCTCGCCGACGCCAACGCCCCGACGCTGATCCGCGAAAGCGAGAAAAGCCCGGCGCTCTATGTGCTGATGCCGATGCGGGTTTGATCAGGGTGCGGCGCGTTCGCCGGTTGGCGTTCGGACTCGCAGCCTCGGCGGCGCTTATCGGATTCGCCGGCCCGGCTCAGGCCGCTCCGCCGGGATTCACAGCGCGGGACCGGGACGATGCGATCTGCATGGTGGTCTTTGGCTCGGTTCTTGGCGCCATGCCCGACGGCGAGGACAAGGAAGGCCTATCGAGCGTGCTGACCTATTTCATCGGCAAACTGAAGGGGCGCCATCCGGCGCTCGCCATGACCGAATTGTTAGCGCCCGATTATGTGCTGTCGCTGCACGGCGAAATAGCATCATCGGCGAAGCGCTGCGCCGAAGAGGCGGTCGCAATGGGCCTCGACCTGCAAGAGGCGGGGCGTATCCTCGTCGATCTCGACAAGCAGCCCGCGCCCACGTCCTGACCGTCTGCGGTTCAGCCCGCCTTCGACACCCGCCAGATCGTGTTGCCGGTATCGTCGGCGACCAGCGCGCTGCCATCCTTCGCGACCTTGACGTCGGCCGGCCGACCGCGCGTCGTCTTGCCGTCCTTGGCGAGGAACTGGTCGAGGAAGGTGACGGGCAGGGCGTCCACCGGCTTGCCATTGGCGCCGAACTTGACGAACACGACGTCGTACCCGGCGACGGGCTCGCGATTCCACGACCCGTGCAGCGCGATCAGCGCGCCATTCGCCCAGCGCTCGCCGAGGTCCAGCTTGTCGGTGAAGGTGAAGCCCAGCGGCGCGACATGCGCGCCGAGCCCATATTCGGGGCGCTTCACATATTGGCGGCGATCCTCGGCCTCGGGCGGCACGCGCGGATCGATGAAGCCGCCCCAATAATACCAGGGCCAGCCATAGAAATCGCCCTCGGTCACATCGGTCAGATAGTCGGGGACAAGGTCGCTGCCGAGCATGTCGCGCTCGTTGACCACCGTCCACAGCCGCTCGCTTCCGGGGTAGAAGGCCAGGCCGACGGGGTTGCGCAGGCCCGCGGCGAAGGTGCGCATATATTTGTTCTCGGGCCGCACCTCGAGCACGCTCGCGCGGCGCACCTCGTTGCCCATGCCCTTTTCGCCAATGTTCGAATCGGCGCCGACGCCGACGTAAAGCCAGCCGTTGGGCGCGGCGACGAGGCTTTTGGTCCAGTGGCGGTTGGTGCCCTTTGCGGGCAGATCGACGAGCTTCGCCGGCTTGCCGCTCATCGTCGTCTCGCCCTCGACGTAAGGGAAGGCGAGTATCGCGTCGGTGTTGGCGACGTAGAGCGTCTTGCCGACCAGCGCCATACCATAGGGCGAGTTGAGGCCGGTGATATACGCGGTCTTGATCTCGGCCTTGCCGTCGCCATCGGCGTCGCGGAGCAGAGTGATGCGGTTCGCCGATGCGCCGCCGGCGCCCGCCTTGCTCATCATCGACTTCATGATCTTGCCCTCGATCCCGCCGTCCTTGCGTGGCGGGCTCTCGGCTTCGGCGACGAGGACGTCACCGTTCGGGAGCACGAGCATCGAGCGCGGATGGTCGAGTCCCTCCGCAAAGCGCTCGACCTTGAGGCCTGGCGCCGCGCGCGGTGCCTGGCCCGCGGGCCAGCTCGTCGCCTCGGGCACGTTCATCGTCGGGATGGTCTGCGCATTCTGCGACGCCATCGCGGGCACCCGGCCGCTGAGTTCGGCGGTCGAGAAGCGCGCCACGTCGGGCCGCGATAGCGCGTAGAGTATGATCCCGCCGACGACGATCAGGACGGCGAGGGCGATGGCGGCATATTTCAGGATTTTGCGCATGGGATCGGTCTTACACGGCGGCGGGACGACGGCAAAGGGGCGATTGGCAGTGCCCGATCGTTAACGCGCGCGTCGCCGGGATTAACCTTACCCCTGCGTTCATTACGGTTGGGAACGGGGCGGTGACGCGGGCCGTTTAGAGCCGATGCCGGAACATAGGCCGGGAACGACATGCATCTGCCATCACCCTATCTCGCCGATCGCGGCGCTGTCGAGGATGCGAACGCGATGATCCGCGAACATGGGGAGGAAGCCGGTTTCGCCGCAGCCGCCCGCGCCGAGCAGTATCGGGTGCTCGGCAATCACGTCCATTTCGCGCGCTGGCGCCAGATCGAACGGCTGATCACCTATCTGTCGATCGACATTGCCCTCGACACCGTCCACTAGGCGCTCGTTATCTAGGCGCTAGATCCGCAAGCCCGCCGTTTCGGGCAACCCTGCCATGATATTGAGGTTCTGGACACAGGCGCCGCTCGCGCCCTTGCCGAGATTGTCGAGCCGCGCGACGAGGCGGATCTGCGTGCCGTCGGGGCTGGCGTAGAGCATCAGTTCCATCCGGTCGGTCGCTTCGTCGCTTTTCCGCAGCAGCAGCTCGCTTTCGTCGCCTGCGCGGCTCACGCTGACCAGCGGCGACCCGTCGAAATGAGCTGCGAGCGCGTCGAAGGCGGCGTCGGCGGTCGGGGCGTCGAAGCTCAGCGGAACCTCGACCAGCATTCCGCGATAGACGGGCACCACGGCAGGCGCGAACAGCGGCGGATGCACCAGCCCGGCGCCGTGCGTCATTTCGGGCACATGCTTGTGCGCGAGGTTCAGGCCATAGCTGCGAAAGCCGATGTCCTCGTCCGCCTCGAACCTTGCGATCAGCTCCTTGCCGCCGCCCGAATAGCCCGACACCGCGTTGACGCTGAGCCGCGCGTCGCGCGCGACGATCCCCGCGGCGACCAGCGGCGCGACGAGCGCGAGAAAGCCGGTTGGGTAACAGCCGGGGTTGCTGACGCGCTTCGAGCTCTCGATCGCGTCGCGCTGCGCGGCGCCGAGCTCGGGAAAACCATAGGTCCATCCTGGCGCAACGCGGTGCGCGGTGGATGCGTCGATGATCCGCACGGCGGGATTCGTGACCATCGTCACCGCTTCGATCGCGGCAGCGTCCGGCAGGCAGAGGATGACGAAGTCGGCGCCGTTCAGTGCCTCGGCACGGCGGGCGGCGTCCTTGCGCTCGGCGTCGGGCAGCGCGACAAGCGAGAACTCGTTCCGCCCGGCGAGCCTTTCGGCGATTTCCAGGCCCGTCGTTCCCGCCGCGCCGTCGATGAAGACCGTCCGGATCATGGCCTTATCGCAGTCTTTTGTAGCCGCTGACGGGCACGTCATTGCCCTTCGCGGCCGACCGCTTCGCAACCTCGGCAAGAGGTTCGACGCGCACCTCCATCCACTGGCGGCTGGCGTGGATGATGTTCCGGCTATCGGCCATGATCCCGACATGGCCGGGAAAGAAGACAAGGTCGCCGCGCGTCAGGTCGGCGGGGCGGATATCCTTGTCCGCACCGAGCGCCGCAAGCTGCAGATCGCTGTCCCGGGGCAGTTGCACACCGGCCGACGCCCAGGCGAGTTGGACCAGCCCCGAGCAGTCGATGCCTCTCGCGGTGCGGCCGCCCCACAAATAGGGCGTGCCGACCATCGACTCCGCAATCGCGGCAGGATCGTCATGCTCGCTGCCGACCTCGACCACCGCGGCGAGCGGCAAATAACCATGGGCGGTCTTCAGCCATTCGCCCTCGGCCTCGCCCATCACGAGCGCCCCGCGCGGCAGGACGGCAGGTGCCCCGGCGGCGGCGTCGGGCGCCGAGTGCAGCGCCGCCTCGATCATGTCGACGCGGTGCGTCGGAGCGATCGGCGCACCGAGCGCTTCGGCCGCCAAATAGCCGACATAATGATCGGCGAGGCTGTAGCCCCAGGCCCAGCCGCCCGTGAGATCGAGCAATGCGAAGCCCTCGCCGAACAGCAGCTCGCTCGTCTGGTCGGCGTCGAGCGACGGCGACCCGCGCATCACCGCGGCGGGCAGCACGCCGCTCACCATCATTGGCGCGGCGTAATGCGGCGCAAAATGAATGCCCGCAACTGCAATGTCGGCGAGGTCGGGGCGGATTGCGACGATGCGTGGATCGAACGCGTGCGATTTGCCCGTCAGGCCGAAATGATCGCGGCCCTGTCCGGCCAGGCCGGGGCGTCCCATGCGCACGCGGTTTGCCGCTGAATGTTCGCCGCTGTTCGCTGTCACGTCTCGTCCTGCAACTAGTCCCCATCCGCGCTTCGCGGACAGTCGCGGCGCATTAGACCAGCGCCCCCGGCTTTATCAAGGACGATCGCCCTTCTTGCGGCGGTCATAGCGGGCTTGAAGCATCGCCCATGCGGCGCGCAGGCCGAGTGCGGCGCCGCCCTTCGGTCGGCCGGGCTTTGCCGAGGGGCGCCAGGCAAAGGTGTCGAAATGCGCCCAGGGCGTGCCGTCGGGAACGAAGCGCTTCAGGAACAGGGCAGCGGTGATCGATCCGGCGAAGGGCGAACTGCCGGCATTGCCGATATCGGCGATATCGGTTTCGAGAAGGTCGGCATAACCATCCCATAACGGCATCCGCCACAGCGGATCGTCGCGGTCGGTCCCGCCCTTGAGCAGGTCGTCGGCCAGGCTGTCATCGTTGGCGTAAAGCGCCGGAAGGTCGGGGCCCAGCGCTGTCCGCGCAGCGCCCGTGAGTGTCGCGAAATCGACGATCAGTTCGGGCTTCTCCTCGCCGGCTCTGGCAAGCGCATCGCCCAGCACCAGTCGCCCTTCGGCGTCGGTATTGCCGATCTCGACCGTCAGCCCCTTGCGGCTCTTGAGCACGTCGCCGGGCCGGAAGGCATCGGCCGAAATTGCATTCTCGGCCGCCGCGACGAGGCAGTGGAGGCGGACCGGCAGACCGCTTGCCATCACCAGTTCGGCAAGCGCGAGCACATGCGCGGCGCCGCCCATATCTTTTTTCATCAGCCGCATCCCCGCTGCGGGCTTGATGTCGAGCCCGCCGCTGTCGAAGCTGATCCCCTTGCCGACCAGCGCGACGCGCGGATGATCGTCCTTGCCCCATTCGATTTCGATCAGTCGCGGCGCATGGTGCTTCGCCGCCGCGCGCCCGACCGCGTGGATCATCGGATAGCCCTGTTCGAGCGCTTCCCCCTTGGTCACGGTCAGCTTGGCGCCGTGGGCCTTGGCAATGCGTTCGGCCGCCTTTTCGATCGCAGCGGGCCCCATGTCGGCGGCAGGCGTGTTGACGAGGTCGCGGACGAGCGCGGTCGCGCGCATCTCGGCAACCGCCGGCGCGATCGCAGCGACATCGGTGGTCAGCAGCACGCGCGGTCCCTTAGTCGGCGGGTTCGATTTATACGCGTCGAACCGATATTGTGCGCTCAGCCATCCGAACAGCGCCTTGCCCGGCTGATGGCCCTCAACACGATAGCGCCCCTCGGGCAGGATCTGGGCGAGCTTGGCGAGACACCATGAAGACAGCTCCTCGACTTTCGCCACCGTCGTGACGACCGCCCAACGCTCGGGATCGTCGCCGGGCAGGATGGTGTGGACGTAGGCGTCCGGCTTGAAGCCCAGCGCGGCCAGATGCGCGCGCTCGCGGGCGTTGCGCCCCTTCAGCCATTCGTCATAGCCCTTCTTGTCGACGAGATGGATCGGGCGGGCGTCCTGCCCCTTGTCTGGCTGGATCAGGTCGGAATAGTCGGTCATGCCGAGGTGCTAGGCCGCCAGGGATATTTTGTCGATTCCCTGCGTTGTTCGATCATGCCCTACCGAATGACCGCCATCATCCTCCCGATGCTGCTGCTCGCTGCAGGCTGCTCGCAAGATGAGCCGACGAAGGTCGACGAGGCGGTCGCCGCATTGGTCCCGGGCGCCCCGCCCGGCGGAAGCGAGGCTGCGCTGGCCAATGGCGCGCCCGCCTCGGACATAAGGGAAAAGAACGATCTGATCGAATTCGCCTATGCCTACCCCGCCGAGGCGGCACAAATTCCCGAGCTCGCCAGATTTCTCGACGCCGATCGACAGGTCAAACACAGCGCACTGGTCGCGGCGGCGGAGCGCGACAGGGCGGCATCGGCGAAGGGAGGTTTTCCTTATCATGCGCACAGTCACCTGCAGAAGTGGCTGCGCGTCAGCAATACACCGCGCTTTCTCAGCCTTTCGGCGGAGATCGGGACATATGCAGGCGGCGCGCATGGCATGACGAGCTTCGACACGCTGCTGTGGGATCGCAACCAGCGTGCGCGGTTGAAGCCCGTCGATCTGTTCACCAGCCCCGAAGCCTTCGACGCCGCGATCGGCAAGGATTTCTGCGATCGGATCAAACAGGCAAAAGCCGCGAAGGGCATTCAGACGGCCGACGAGCCCGGCAGCCCGTTTGCCGAATGCCCGCCCGTGTCGGCGCAGACGGTCTGGATCGGTTCTTCCGACGGCCGCTATCTGGACCGGATGACGATCGCCATCGCTCCGTACGAGATCGGGCCCTTTGCCGAGGGGAGCTACAAGATCAACATCCCGGTGACGTCGGCGTTGGTGCGCGTCGTGAAGCCGGAGTTCGCGCGCGACGTCCTGCCCGTCAACTGAGGGAGACCGATTATGCCCGCCCGATCCAAAGCGCAACAGAAGGCGGCAGGCGCCGCGCTCAGCGCCAAGCGCGGCGAAACGCCGAAGTCGAAACTCAAGGGTGCGTCCAGGGACATGCTCGAAAGCATGACCGAGAAACAGCTCGAGGATTTCGCGAAAGGCTCGACCAAAGGAAAGCCCGAACGCCTCGGCTGATTATTCGGCCGCTTCGAGTTCCGCAGCTGCCGCAGCGCGCGTCGCCACCGCGCCGGCCTTGGTGAAGGTCAGCACGCCGTCGGCGATCTCGCCAGTGCGCATGTCGACGCGGTCTTTCACATAATGCTGGTTGAGCCGCCAGGGCAGCGCATCGGCATTCTTCGGCATGATGTGCAGCGAACGCTGGATATAGCCCGACGAGAAGTCGAAGATATTCTCTTCGGTCAGGCTGCTCGGATCTTCCAGCACCGGGGTTGCGATATCGGCGCCGGCCGCCTTCATGTGGTTGAGCACGCGGCAGACATATTCGGCCACGATGTCGGCGCGCAACGTCCAACTGGCGTTGAGATAGCCGAACACGACCGAGAAATTCGGGACGTTCGAGAACATGCACGCCTTGTAATAGAAATGCTCGTTCCACCGGATCGTTTCGCCATCGACGCGCACCGGTATTTTGCCCGCGACCGCAAGTTTCAGGCCCGTCGCGGTGACGATGATGTCGGCGTCGAGATGCTTGCCCGATTTGAGCTGGATGCCGGTGGCATCGAAGCGTTCGATATGGTCGGTCACCACCGATGCCTTGTCGGCCTTCATCGCCTCGAAGAAATCGGCGTCGGGGACGAGGCAGAGACGCTGCTCCCACGGATTGTAGGGCGGGGTAAAGGCTTCGGGGTCATATTTGTCGCCCAGGTTTTTCTGGAGCTGTTTGGTCAGGAACTTGCGAACCTTCTCGGGCTTGGTGCGCGCCTTGTTGAAGACGATGTCCTGCATCTTCACATTCTTGAAACGGGTGATCTTGTAGGCGAGCTCGCTCGGCAGAACCTTGCGGAGGAAGTTCGCGAAGGCGTCCTTGGCCGGGCGGATCGCATACCAGGTTGGCGTGCGCTGGAGCATCGTGACATGGGCGGCGCCCTTGCCGTCGCCCTTTTCGGTCATCGAGGGAACGATGGTCACCGCGGTGGCGCCGGAGCCGATCACGACGACTTTCTTGCCGGCATAGTCGAGATCCTGCGGCCAGAATTGCGGATGGACGATCTGCCCCCGAAAATCCTCGCGACCCGCAAATTGCGCATCGAACGGCTCGTCATAGTCATAATAGCCCGACCCGAGATAGAGCCAGCGCGCCGTCGTGGTCGAGGCCGCGCCCTTTTCATCCTCCATCGTGACCGTCCAGCGCGCGGCGGCGCTGTCCCAGTCGGCGCCGACCACCTTGGCGTTGAAGCGGATCTTGTCCCGGATACCGCGCTCGTCGACGATACGATTCAGATACTCGAGGATCGATGGGCCGTCGGCGATCGACTTCTCATGCTTCCACGGTTCGAACACGAAGCCCAGCGTGTGCATGTCGCTGTCCGAACGGATCCCCGGATAGCGGAACAGGTCCCAGGTGCCCCCAAGGTTGGCGCGCCGTTCGGCGAGGGCGAAGCTGCGGTCGGGGCAGTTCATCTGCAGGTGCACGGCCATGCCGATGCCCGAAATGCCCGCGCCAACGATCAGGACGTCCTGGTCCACCGGGCTCGCCGTGCCTGCCATCATATCGTCTCCCGTTTGTCTTTGGCCCGCAGATTACGCACCGCGTTGCATTTTGCAATCGAATTGACACGCGTGAAAGTAATGTGCGCGGCAATGTATCATTGCTGCTGTCACAATATTGTCATAGAGGCGTCACCAGTTTGCAATCATTCGCCGCGGGGGGCGCGGTAGGGGGTATTTGGCCAGTTCGATGCGTCAGATCGCAGTTCTTCCTTATCGGTTCGGCGGCGTGGACAAGGATGGTCCGACCGAGATCCTGCTCGTCACCTCGCGAGGTACGGGGCGCTGGGTCATTCCCAAGGGAAACCCGCTCACCGGTCTCGACCGGCACGCCTCGGCGGCGATCGAGGCCGAGGAGGAGGCGGGCGTGCTCGGTGCCGTGTGCCCGACGTCGATCGGCAGTTACGAATATCGCAAGCGCCGCGCGAACGGCGCCGCGATCATGTACAATGTCGAGGTGTTCCCGCTCGCCGTGACGCGCGAACTCGACGTATGGAAGGAAATGGACGAGCGCGAACGGCGCTGGTTCACGCTCGATGCAGCGGCCGCGTCGGTCGAGGAGCCCGATCTTCAGGCGATGATCCGGTCGTTCGGCGACCGCGGCTTTCGCGCCGCGGCGCAGCGGTCGGGTGTCGTCTATAATGTTGCCCAAAAGACAGGGGTCAATCACATGTTCGGCTGGTTCCAGCGCCTGCTTCCGAAGCAGGGCAATTTCTTCGAGCTGTTCGAGGCTCACGCGGCGACGCTGACCGCAGGGGCGGAAGCGCTCGCACGGATGCTGCAGGGCGGCGAGGGCATGGCCGACCATGTTCAGGAGATCATCGAGCGCGAGCATGACGCCGACGCGATCACGCGCGAGGTGCTGCAAACCGTTCGCCGCACCTTCCTCACCCCGTTCGATCGCAGCGCGATTACCGATCTGATCGCCTCGATGGACGACGCGATCGACGAAATGCAAAAGACCGCAGGTGCGGTCGACCTGTACGACGTCACCGAATTCGAGCCCGAAATGCGCGACATCGCCGGCCTCATCGTCGACGCCGCGCGCCTTACCGCCGAGGCGTTGCCGCTGCTACGCAATATCTCGGCGAACGGCACGCGCCTTCATGAACTCACCGAGCGTCTGGTGCGCATGGAGGGCCATGCCGACGAGATCCACGCCGCAGGCCTCAAGCGCCTGTTCAAGGAACATGGCGAGGCGAACCCGACGCAGTTCCTGATCGCGCGGGAGCTGTTCCGCCACCTCGAACGCGTCACCGACAGCTTCGAGGATGTCGCGAACGAAATCGACGGCCTGGTCATCGACCACGCGTAAGCGGCGGCGCATCCGATGCACGAACTCGCTTTTCCGCTCCTCGTCGGCCTGATCCTTCTCGCGCTGGCGTTCGACTTCCTGAACGGCCTGCACGATGCGGCGAACAGCATCGCGACCGTTGTTGCGACGCGCCTCTTGCGGCCGGTTCAGGCGGTGATCTTTGCCGCTTTCTTCAACTTCGCGGCCTATTTCCTGTCGCTGGCGTTTCCCGAACTGCACAAGGTGGCGGAAACGATCGGCAAGGGGATCATCGACAAGGATCTGGTGACCCCGGCGGTCGTGTTCGGCGCGCTGGTCGGCGCGATGGTCTGGAACGTCGTGACCTGGTTCAAGGGCATTCCCTCGTCGTCGAGCCATGCGCTGGTCGGCGGAATCGTCGGCGCCGGCGTGGCGCACGCCGGTTTCGAGGGGATCGAGTGGGCCGGGCTGAACAAGACGGTGCTCGCGATCTTCCTGTCGCCGATGCTCGGCATGTTGCTTGCAATGCTGGTGATGCTGCTCAGCAGCTGGGCGCTGCGGCGCGCGACCGCGAAATTCGCCGAAAGCAGCTTTCGCACGCTGCACCTCTTCTCGTCGGCGGCCTATTCGCTGAGCCACGGGCTCAACGATGCGCAGAAGACGATGGGGATCATCACCGTGCTGCTCTATTCGACGGGCTATATGACCGGCGAGTTCCATGTCCCCCACTGGGTCGCGATCAGCTGCTATATCGCGATCGGGCTCGGCACCCTGTCGGGGGGCTGGAAGATCATCGAGACGATGGGCGGCCGCATCACCAAGCTGTCGCACCATCAGGGTTTCGCGGCCTCGACCGGCGGGTCGATCGTCGTGTTCACTGCCAGCCTGCTCGGCATCCCGGTGTCGACGACGCACACGATCACGGGCAGCATCATCGGCGCCGGTGTCGCGCGGCGCGCGAGCGCCGTGCGCTGGGGCGTTGCGAGCAACGTGGTCGCTGCGTGGTTCATCACCATTCCCGCCAGCGCCGTTGTCGCGGCGACCTTCTACGCGATTACGCGTCTCTTCTGATCATCTCGTCGGCCGGTAATCGACGCTTGCGGCGCCGGTCAGGCGGACGGGGAGATAGAGTCCGTTGCCATAGGCCTTGATCTCGCCGGTCTCGAAGTCGTCCACACGGGTGCGGATGACGAAGGCACCTTCGCGCCGTCGGTCGACCGCGCGCCGGATCTTGCCTTCCAGTTCGTCGAGGTCGCGGGTGAAATTCTGCGTCAGGGCGTCCGCGATCAGTGGTGCGAAGCCTTCGCTGCGGCCCAGCAGGACCAGCAGGTCGCCGCCGACCCCGTCGGTGTCGCCATTGATCGTGAGGTCGGTGAAGCGGACCTGCGCCGATCCCGGCCCGTTCGCCGGGATTGCGGTCATCCATATTCGCCCGCGCGTCGGCTCGCCGGTCCGCGCCTGCAGCCGGGCCTCGACATCGGCGCCGATCGCGATCCGCCCGCCGGGCGCGCCATAGATGGTCGACGGACCGAAGGTGACGTCCATCGCGCCGAGCTTTGGCAGCACGAAAGGGCGTAGCGATCGTTTGGCGAGAGCGCGGTCGACCACCGGCTGGAGCTGCGCATAGTCGGCGATCACCGGCACGCGGACATCGAGATGTGGGCGCGGCGCTTCATGGACCAGTTTCGGTAGCGGGGTCGGCATCGGATCGTCGGGCCGGCCCGAGACGAATGTTTCGGTGATCCCCTCGATGCCGAGATTGAGGCGCAGGCGCGTGCCATCGAGGCGATAGCCGCCATAGAGGATACGTTGCGGCGTCACGCGCATCCAGACGGGCGGATTCTCTTCGTTGAGCTCCAGCGAGGTGAAGGCCTGCCGCCAGATGTCGGCTGCCTGGCTTTTAAGGTTGATCTTGCCGATCTCGCGGTTCGCCTCGCGCTCGACGCCCGCGATGACGGGCTTCAGTTTCGCGTCGGCCTCGTCGGTGAAGGTGATCCGCTTGCCCAGAAAGTCGATGCCGGGCGGGTTAGTCCAGCCATAGGTGATGCGCGCTTTGCCGCGCAGGCGCCAGTCGGACGCCATGTCAACGCGGATGCGCGCGTGCGCGAGCGCCGATCCGGTCGCAGTCTCGCCTTTCAACACCCCACCGACGTCGCGGGCGGCAACGGTTGCGTTTAGCGGTACGTCGACGACAATCTCATTGCCTTCGCCGCGTAGCCGCAACGCCCCGCGCGTGACCCGGCCGACGATGGTGCAGGGAATGGCGGGCGTAACTTTCACCTTCCTGCCGAACAGCTTGACTCGCTGCGGCGGCACGCATGCCTTTTCGCGTTTGTTGATCGTCCACAGCGTCTTCGGGATCGCGCGTTCGAGTTCCAGCTTGAGCGGCGCGATGCTTGCGTCGATCGGCACCGCGATCAGCGTGACTTGGCTGGGCGTAGGGGCAGTGTCCGTTGCGCGTGGCGGAGCTGCATCGCCGCCCTTCGCCGGGTCGCAGGCGGCGAGCGTCAGCAACGGAATAGCGGTCAGCGCCTTGATGGGATGCATGAAACGCCCCTGATCGATGCCTGCTTCTAACACCGATCGCCAAAGGCTGTTCCAACAAAAAAGATCCGATCAGACGGCGACCACCCCGAACAGGTCGTGCTCGTCGGCGTCCTCGATCGCGACATCGACGATGTCGCCGGCCTTGAGCGTTGCCGCGACGTCGCGGAGATAGACGTGGCCGTCGATTTCGGGCGCGTCGGCCTGCGACCGTCCGGTGGCGCCGATGCTGCCGTCTTCGTCTGCCTCGCCGACCTCGTCGATGATCACCGGCAGCGTGCGGCCGATCTTGGCCTCGAGCTTCGCGGCGCTGATTGCGGCGGTTTTCGCCATGATGCGCTGATAACGCTCTTCCTTGACCTCTTCGGGCACCGGATCGGCCAGAGCGTTCGCCTGCGCGCCGGCGACGGGTTCGAAGCGGAAGGCGCCGACGCGGTCGAGTTGCGCCTCGTCGAGCCAGTCGAGGAGATACTGGAAATCCTCTTCGGTCTCGCCGGGAAAACCGACGACGAAGCTCGAGCGGATCGAGATGTCGGGGGCGGTCGCGCGCCAGCTTTTGAGCCGTTCGAGCACCTTGGCCTCGTTCGCGGGGCGCTTCATCGCCTTGAGCACCTTGGGACTCGCGTGCTGGAAGGGAATGTCGAGGTAAGGCGTCAGCAGCCCCTCGGCCATCAACGGAATCACCGCATCGACATGCGGATAGGGATAGACATAATGGAGGCGCACCCACGGGGCGCGGCCTTCGCTGGTCTTCAATTGGCCGAGTTCGCGCGCGAGGTCGGTCATATGCGCGCGCACTTCGCGACCGTGCCATTGGCGCGGGTCGTGGCGGATATCGACGCCATAGGCGGAAGTATCCTGGCTGATCACCAGCAGTTCCTTCGTCCCCGCGGCGACGAGCTTCTCGGCCTCGCGCAGCACCGCGTCGATACGGCGGCTGACCAGTTTGCCGCGGAGATCGGGGATGATGCAGAAGGCGCAGCCGTGATTGCAGCCTTCCGAAATTTTGAGATAGCTGTAGTGGCGCGGGGTGAGCTTCAGACCGCCCTCGGGCACCAGGTCGACGAACGGACCCTGCGTCGGCGGCGCGGCGTCGTGGACGGCATCGACGACCTGCTCGTACTGATGCGCGCCGGTGACCGCGAGGACGTTCGGAAAGCGCGCGCGGATGACCTCGGCCTCGTTGCCCATGCAGCCGGTGACGATGACGCGGCCGTTTTCGGCCATCGCCTCGCCGATCGCCTCGAGGCTCTCTTCCTTGGCGCTGTCCAGAAAGCCGCAGGTGTTGACGAGCACGACATCGGCGCCCGCATAATCGGGCGACAGGCCGTAGCCGTCGGCGCGCAGCTTGGTGAGAATCCGTTCGCTGTCGACGAGCGCCTTGGGGCAGCCGAGCGACACCATGCCGACCTTCGGCTGGGTGGGGAGGGTTTTGACTGTCATGATTGGCGGCGCCCCTAGTCTATTTTTGGGCGTTTGTCACGCCTGCCAATGTATCCGCGATGATCCGCCAGACCTGCGGGGCGATGCCGAGGCCCAGGTGCGTTGCATCGACCTTTATGTTGCGCGCCTGCGGATTGTAGATGTCGATGGCGATGTCGGGACCGACGATGCCGTCGCGATCCGAATAGATGACGGTCAGCGGCTGGGTCAGACCCTTGAGATTGCGTGCATGGATCTCGCGTTCGATCGCATCGAAGTCGCGGCCCGCAAACCGCTGTGCGAGTGCGGTATATTTCGGACCGCCGATGATCGGCGTACCCATGGTGATGATTTCTCGGACGAGGTGCGGGTAGACGCGAGCGGTCTCGCGCGCGATGACGCCGCCGAGGCTCCAGCCGATCAGCGTCAGCGGCGCACCGTCGGCCGTCACCCATTCGGCCGCCTGCGCGGCGAAGCGTTCGACGTCGGCGGCGACGCGGCCGTTGTTGCGGCCCATGCCCCAGTCGCGGACGTTGTAGCCGAGGTGACGGAGCCATGCCTCCAGCGGCCGCATCGACAGCTCGCTCGCGCCATAGCCGGGGAGGAGCGCGACAGGGCGTCCGTCACCGCGCGGGGCGCCGATCAGCCGATAGCCGCCGAGGCCGAAACGGATGATGTCGAAGGGCAGCGCCAATTCGCCAAGCGTGGCGAGGCGGCTCGGCGGCTTCAGTCCTTCGGGAAATGGAACGTCGCGGGGCATCGCCTTCTTCCTCTTGTCCGCCTATAGCTTGGCCGATTGCAGGCAGTTGGGGAAGGGGACGCGGATGCTCGGTGCATTGGCAGCGATTTCGGCGGCGATGGCGGTGGCGGCGGGCGCGTTCGGTGCGCATGGCGCGGCAGGACCGCAGGAGGCCGAATGGCTGCGCACCGGCGGCGTCTACCAGCTCGTCCATGCGGTCGCGGTGCTCGCGATCATGGGCGTCGCGCGCGGACCCGCGATCATGTTACTGGTCGGCGGCGCGATTTTTGCGGTCACGCTTTACGCGATGGCGCTGGGCGCGCCGAAGTGGCTTGGGGCGGTCACGCCGATCGGCGGCACGCTGTTGATCATCGGCTGGTTCTGGGCAGCCTGGATTTACTGGCGAGGTTAGGGTCAGGACCCATTCATTCGGCGTCCGTCGGGGATTTGACCGATTTTGCCCATGGCTTCATCGAAAGGTCTCGAAGAATCGACACATTCCTTCGCCTTTTCTCCTCGCCCCAAGCAAAATCGCTTCAAACCTCGAACGCGGAATGAATGGGTTCTGACCCTAAGGCCTCCCGCCCTCGCATTCCTCGCAGCGGACGACCTCGACGATCTGATCGCCCGCTTCGAGCTTCGCCGCCTCGGGCTCCCAGAAGCCATAGGGCTTGCCGCCGCGATAGACGCGCAGGCCACGTCCGCCGTCCGCGAGTTGATCGAGACCTCGGCCGATCTCCTCGGCGCTGATCGGGCGTTCGCGGAGCTGGACCTTGCCGCCGATCGACGCGAGGTCGGCCATATAGTCGGCAATATGCTCGCCCTGCGCCGATCCCGCGAGAAGCAGGCCGGTGAAGCTGACCGGGTTGATGACATTCGTTGCGCCCGCCTGCCGTGCGAGCAATTCGTTGTCGCGCGCGCGGATGACGACGCTGATCGGGACGTTGGGCGCAAGATGGCGAACGGTGAGCACGATCAGGATCGAGGCGTCGTCGCGCCCTGCCGAAACCAGCACTGACTGCGCCTCGGCAATGCGGACGTGGATCAGCGTTTCGTCGTTCGATGCGTCGCCTTCCAGCACGTTGCAGCCCATCGCCTCGGCCGCGTTGGTGCGCGCCCGCGCCGGGTCGATCACGACGATGCAAGCCGGATCGGTGCCGCGCGCGATCAGTTCCTTCACCGCCTCGCTGCCGCTGACGCCGAAGCCGAGGACGACGATATGGTCGGTGAGCTTTGCCTGGATGCGGGCCATACGCCATTTTTCCCATGTGCGCTTGATGAGGAAGGTATAGGCCGTGCCCACGAAGATGAAGAGCACGGCGATGCGGATCGGCGTGACGATCACCGCCTCGACGAAGCGCGCCGAATCGGACACCGGGACTATGTCGCCGAAACCGGTCGTGGTGACCGAGATCATCGTGAAATAGACGACATCGAGGAAGCTGATCTTGCCGTCGTGATTGTCGTAAAGCCCGTCGCGGCCGAACCAGTGAATTGCGACGACCAGGGCCATCAGCAGGAAGGCGACCCCCAGCCGCGCCCCGACATCGGCCCATACGGGCCAATGGGTCGCGCGTCGCAGCACGTCGATACCCGGTTGGAAAGTCGGCGGATGTCGCTTGGCCATCGCCCCTATCTTGGCGCGAAGCGCGGTGCGGTCAATGGCTGACCGGGTGGCGGACTAGGCGTAGGCGCTGCGCAAGGCCGCGAGCGATGGATCGTGTGTCAGGTCGAGCTGGAGCGGAGTGACCGAGATAAAGCGGTCGTCGATCGCCTCGAGGTCGCTGTCGTGACCGGGGCTGTGCTCGATTCCGTGCAGCCCGAACCAGTAATAGGGATAGCCGCGCGGGTCGGTGCCTTCGACGATCGAACCGCGGCCATAATCGTGGAATCCCTGCCGGGTGACGCGAATGCCCCGCACATCGGCCGCCGGAATGGCCGGGAAGTTGACGTTGATCAACGTACGCGGCGGCATGTCGTGATCGAGCAACGGGCGCAGCACCTTGGCGCCCCAGGCTTCGGCCGCTTCGAAGGGGACGCTGTCACCCATGCCTTCCCTGGCGTAAACCTGGCTCAGCGCGATCGCGCGAATGCCGGCGAGCGCGCCCTCGATCGCGGCCGAAACCGTGCCCGAGTAAGTGATGTCGTCGCCAAGGTTGGCGCCGCGATTGACGCCAGACAGGATCAGATCGGGCTTTTCGGGCATCAGCTTCCCGATCGCCATCATCACCGAGTCGGTCGGGGTGCCGCTGCACGACCAGCGCCGCTCGCCATGCTGGCGGATGCGCACCGGGCGCGACAGGGTGAGCGAGTGGCCGGCGCCCGACTGTTCCTCGGCGGGGGCGCAGACCCAGATGTCGTCGCTCAGCTGACGCGCGATCGCTTCGAGGACCGCCATGCCGGGGGCGTGATAGCCGTCGTCGTTGGTCAGGAGGATGCGCACTTTCGAGTCTCTCTTTCTTCGTCGTCCCGGACTTGTTGCGGGATCCATTGCTTCGCCGGCGTCGTGGACCCCGGATCAAGTCCCGGGTGACGAGTTCAGGACGCAGGGGTCAGCTTGGTGAGGCCGCCCATATACGGTAGCAAGGCCGCCGGAATATCGACGCTGCCATCAGCCTGCTGGTAATTTTCGAGGATCGCGACCAGCGTCCGCCCCACCGCGAGCCCCGAGCCGTTCAGCGTGTGGACGAACTCGTTGCCCTTGGCGTCTTCGCGGCGGAAGCGGGTGTTCATCCGACGCGCCTGAAAATCGCCGCAGTTGGAGCAGCTCGAAATCTCGCGATAGCTGTCCTGCCCCGGCAGCCACACCTCGAGGTCATAGGTCTTGCGCGCGGCAAAGCCCATATCGCCCGCGCAGAGCAGCATCTTGCGATAGGGAAGGTCCAGCTCTTCCAATATCTTCTCGGCTGCTCTTGTCTTTCGTTCGAGTTCGGCGTCGCTGTCCTCGGGGCGGACGATCGAGACGAGCTCGACCTTCCAGAACTGGTGCTGGCGGATGTAGCCGCGCGTGTCGCGGCCCGCCGATCCCGCCTCGGAGCGGAAGCAGGGGGTGAGCGCGGTCATGCGGATCGGCAATTCGCTCTCGGGCAGAATCTCCTCGCGGACCGCGTTGGTCAGGCTCATTTCGGAGGTCGAGATAAGCCACCGCCCATCGGTCGTCTGGAACAGGTCCTCGCGGAACTTCGGGAGCTGCGTCGTGCCGAACGCCGCCTCGTCGCGGACCATCAGCGGGGTCGCGCATTCGACATAGCCGGGCTCGCCGGTCTGCCTATCGAGCATGAACTGGCCGAGCGCGCGTTCGAGCCGCGCCATCTGACCTTTCAGAAAAGCGAAGCGCGCGCCCGACATTTTCGCCGCGGTCTCGAAGTCGAGGCCGAGCGCGGGAGCGAAATCGGCATGTTCCCGCGGCGGAAAGTCGAAGGTTCGCGGTGTGCCCCAGCGCGAAATCTCGACATTCCCGTCTTCGTCCTCGCCATCGGGGACGTCGTCGGCGGGAAGGTTCGGAAGCGCAGCGAGCAGGTCCTGCAAGGCGGCGAGCTGTTCGCGCTCGGCCTCTTCCTTCGCGGGGAGGGTGGTCTTGAGACCGGCGACCTCGGCCTTCAGCGCTTCGGCCCTGTCCTTGTCGCCCTGCGCCATCGCCTGGCCGATCAGTTTCGACGCTTCGTTGCGGCGCGCAAGCGACGCCTGGATTTCGGTCTGAAGCGCGCGCAGCGATGCGTCGGCGGCAAGGATCTGCGCGGACAGAGGGGCGAGGCCGCGGCGCGCGAGGCCGGCGTCGAAGGCTGCGGGATTGTCCCGGATCAGGCGGATATCGTGCATGCGCCGCGCTATGGCGGGGCCGCCCGCGCGGCGCAAGTCCGGTTTAGCGCTCGACCAGGGGGGCGCGTTGGTCGATCGCGGCGCCCCAACCGTCGTGGAAGCCTGCGATAGGGCAGGCTTTGCCGGACCGCCCCAGGCAGCCCAAGCGGCCGATGGTGGTGCATCGATCAGGCGAGACGCCTCAGTTCGGCCTTGTTCTTCACTTCGGCGGCGCCCGGGGCGCTTGGCAATTCGACGCAGGCGCCAGCTCGAAGGGCTCGGCGAGCCGGATTGCCGGCGACCCGCGGAAACGCAGATGAAAAGAGGGCCGTCCTTGCGGGCGGCCCTCAGGTAGGTGGTCGGGTTAGCCCCCTCGACCGCCAGTGGATTCGGTTATGCCGCGTTCGACTCGTCGTCGTTGCGGTTTGCGGCGCGGCGGCGCGCGACGAGCGCGGCGGCTGCGGCGCCGAAGAGCAGGATCATCGGCGGGGCCGGCACCGGGGTCGGATCGCCCGACGAGCTGCTGGTGCTGCCGCCCGAACTCGACGACGACGAAGAAGAGGAGGACGAGCTCGAAGAGGAACTGCTGCTCGACGACGAGGAACCGGTGCTGGTGCTCGTGCCGCCGAAGCTGCTGCTGGTGCTGGTCGCGCCCGAGGACGTCGCGCCGCCCGATGAACTGCTGCTCGACGAAGAGGACGAACTGCTGCTGGACGAGGAAGAGGAGCTGCCCGAACCGCCCGAACTGCTGCTCGAACCGCCGGAACTGCTGCTTGAACCGCCCGAACTGCTCGAGCTGCCGCCCTTCGACGAGCTGCCCCAGCCCGACGAGCCGTGCGACGATCCGCCCTTCGACGAGCTGCCGCCGCCTGACGACGACGAACTCGACGACGAAGACGAGGAGGAAGAAGACGAACTCGACGACGAGCTGCTGCTCGACGAGGTGCTGCTGATGCCGCCGGTCGAGGTCGAGACATTGCCCGAAGACGTGCTGACATTGCCCGACGAGGTCGAAACGTTGCCCGAAGAGGTGCTGACCCCGCCGGTCGAGGTGGAAACGCCGCCCGTTGAGGTGCTGACGCCGCCGGTCGAGGTCGAAACGCCTCCCGTCGAAGTGCTCACGCCACCGGTGGAGGTCGACGTCGAGGTCGAAACCCCGCCGGTCGAGGTCGACACGCCGCCCGAGGTCGAGCTGGTGCTCGACGTGATGCCGCCCGTGGTGGTCGAGGTGACGACGACGCTGCCGCCCCCGCCGCTGCTGCTGCCGCCGAAGAAGCCGCCGAAGAAGCCGCCGCCGAAACCGCCGCCGAAGCCGCCGCCGATCACCGTCACGCCGCCGCCGCTGCTGCCGCCTTCCCAGCCGCGCTGCGGGAAGGGGGCATAGGGAATCGGGGGCAGCGGGATCGTCTGGGTCACGACCTGTTGCTGCGGAGTCGCTGTGCGGATCACGCGCTTGGTGGTCACGACGCGGCGGATGCGCTTCACCGGCTTTTTCGCGGCATGGCGCTTGCGAACGACCTTCTTTGCGCCGCCGCAGGGTGTGCAGGGCTTGGCCGACTGGGCGCGTGCCGCGGGGACGTCGGCGATCTGCATCGCGCCGCTGCCAATGATCGCGCCCCCGCAGGTGCAGGCGCATAGTTTGGCGAGGGCCATTCGAACCGACATAGATTTCTCTCTTTCCCGTTGCGGGTGCGCCCGACGCTTCGCCGCCGTGCCCTCCACTGGATGCAAAAGGCCAAAGCTTTGTGAACGCGGCAATTGCGTTAACCGCGTTTGCCTGTCCGACAGCGGGATTTGCCTCCCGGAATCAACCCTGAACAGCATAACCGTCCCAAATCAGGACGTAAATGGTTTCAAACCGGCCCTATCGGTTAAATTCTAATCCTTGGCGAAGTTAAGTCTCGCCGGGCGGGGGAGGGCCGGTTCAGCTTTGCTTCACCGCCAAATGCTTAGCGGCTGCTTCGGCGCTTGTGTCGCAACCGGCGGCTGGTTATAGGCGCGGCGCATTCCCCGTTCTGTCCGTTCCGGGCGGACGGCGACACGAAAGGACGCGAAAAGCCCTTTATGCCAACCCAGATCGCCGATGTTGGCGCCGACGCGCTTCGCGAAGCCAAATCGAACCTCGATTCGGATTATGTCCCCAGCGAAGACGAAGAGTTTATGAACGAGCGGCAGCAGGAATATTTCCGCGGCCTGCTGCTCGCGTGGAAAAAGTCGATCCTCTCCGAATCCGAATCGACGCTGGCGCAGTTGCAGGACGGGCCGCTTCGCGAACCCGACCTTGCCGACCGCGCGTCGAGCGAGACCGACTGGGCGATCGAACTGCGCACCCGCGACCGCCAGCGCAAGCTGATCGCGAAGATCGATGCGGCGATCCGCCGCATCGACGAAGGCGAATATGGCTATTGCGCGGTGACCGGCGAGCCGATCTCGCTGGCGCGGCTCCAGGCGCGCCCGATCGCGACGATGACGCTGGAGGCGCAGGAGCGCCACGAACGCAACGAACGCATCTCGCGCGAAGACTGATCCGCAGCGGGACAAAGTCCCCTGCATTTACGTTTCGGCAATCGCTGCGACCTAGATTCGCCGCCTGACACTCAGCGCGGGGAAAAGGTCGCAATGGAATCGCGTGAACCACTATCGGTGGATGAAGAGGTGGCGGCGCTGTCGCGCAGCGCCGACCGGGACAGCCTGTTCCTGCAGGCGCATGTCCTGATTCCCGGACAGGCCGCGCCGCTCGTCGTTCGCGTCCGCAATCTGTCCGCCGGGGGGATGCTTGCGGAAGCTACGCTTCGCGGGCTTGCCCAGGGGGCGGCGATCGAGGTGGAACTGCGCATCGTTGGCCCGGTTCCAGGGCGAATCGTCTGGGTCGGCGAGGGCAAGTTCGGCATCGCGTTCGACCGTCAGGTCGATCCGCAGGCGGTCAGGCGTCAGGTTGTCCAGAAATTGGAAGTTCCGCCGCATCTGTCGGCGCTGAACAAGGGACCCTTCTACCGCCGGCGCTGATGCGCTCCGCAACGGGAAGCACCAGCGGGCGGTAGCGGTCGTGCGACGGTCAGGCGGTCGCGGCCATTTCTTCCTTGAGCCTCAGCTTCTGCTTCTTCAACTGCGCCAATAGTCCCGTATCAGGGCAGGGACGGCGCTCTTCATTCGCAATTTTCGCGTCGAGGTCCGCGTGGCGGGACTTCAGGGCGGAAAGATGCGAGATGCTCATTGGCCATTCTCCTTCGACTCGGTTGGGGGCCGTCGAGTAAATCACGAATCGCCCGCTTTGTCGTGCCGATTCGGCGAGCCGGTTTCGGCCCCGGACAGCCCGTTGCAGACCGCTCGCGATCGTGGCAGGAGGCCGGTGTGAACCCCGAAGACATTGCCCAGCGCCTGGAACTGCTTCGCCTCGAGCATCGCGATCTCGACGCGGCGATCATCGCCCTTGGCGAGGCGACGGTGCCGGACCAGCTCCAGCTCGCGCGGATGAAGAAACGCAAGCTGCGCCTGCGCGACGAAATCTCGTGGTGCGAGGACCAGATCATTCCCGACATCATCGCCTGATTGGAACGGTTTCGCTTCCAAACGGCCCCTGATTCAAAACGGGACGTTGGCGGTGCGATTTTTCATGGTTACCGTCGTTGCCGCGACTGCTTTGAACGTGCCATCTCCGCATCCATGGCGACGGACCCAACAGATGGTATCGCGATCGGACTGCCGATTCACCGCGCGCAGGTCGAGAATCTCTATGTCGAGGCGATGCTGCTCGCCGACGAGGCGCACGCGGCCTTTGCGGCCGAACGCGACCTCGGCGCCGTCCGGGGCGACGCCCTGCTGCAGGTCAGCTTGGCCTGCGAGTCACTCAAGACGACGACGCGGCTGATGCACATCATTGCCTGGCTGCTCCACCGCCGCGCGATGATCGCTGGCGACCCCGGTGCGCGCGCAGGCGACAGCGCGGCGCGGATCGGCGAGCCGGTCGCGGCAGACTGGGGCGTCTGCGTGCGTTTCGAAACCCCGCTGCGCCGGATCGTCGCCGCGAGCGAACGGCTGTTCGAGCGGATCGCCGCGCTGGAGGCCGGCTGGGAAACCCCGATTGCAGTTGCGCCGGTTCAGGCGATGCTCGCGCAGCTCGAGGCGCGGCTTTAGGCCGCCATCCACTCGACCCACGCGCCATGGGCGTGCGCGCGGCCGAGCATCTTCGACGATTCGCCGCCGGGCCAGTAGCGGACGACGAGTTCGTGTTGGTGCAAGGTGCGGTTGGCTTCGAGCGCGATCCACGCGAGCGGTCGGTCCGCGGTCGCTTCGGCGCCCGCTTCCTCCATTGCGGTGGTCACGCGCATCTGTTGATCCTCGGGAACATATTGCCAGACGATCGAGTGCATCAGCACGCGCGTCGTCCCCGTCGCCTGCGGCCTGCGAAGCTCGGCCTCCACGAAATCGGCGGCGTTGGCGCGGACAAGGTTCGGCTTCTGCTGGCGCGCTGCCGCGATCGCCGCCTCCATGCGCTGGAAACGGATCGCATGTTCGGGCCAGATATAGGCCTTTAGGCGCAGCGCCTGTGCCGGATCGGTGAGATCGACCGGTCCGACGTCGCACCCTTTGAGGCCGGCAAAGTCAATCTTGTGCTGCGGTGGGTGGTTGCCGCGCCATTCGGGGGTGAAGGTCATGACTCCGGGTTCAGGGCCGACCTGCACGCCGCTAAGGTCATAATGATAGCGGTCGATCATCAGGTTGATTCCCGCGCTCGACCCGATTTCCAGGCAGTCGAAACGCGGCGGCAGGCCTTGTTCGGTCAGCCACAGCATCGCAGCGATGAAGTTCGAGGAGCGCCCCGCCTCGTTGGTCTGCGGCGGCCCGTCGAGCCAGGGAAGCAGCGCGGCTTCGTGGCTCGCCACCACCCCGGCGACGATCGCGGCGTCGTTGATGTCCTCGGCGTCGGCGTAGATCGGGGCGAGAGCGGGCGACTTGCCCGACAGGTGCAGCGCGTGCAGCCCGCCCGCGGCGCGCAGCGGTAGCGCGTCGGCGAGTGGCGCACCCTCCCACGATATGATGCGGCGCGCGAATTCGGTCGCGGGCTTGTCGAGCAAGGTCGCGAGCGCGGCGACGATCCGCGCCGTGACCGGCGCGTCGTTGGCCCGGCAATAGGCGACCTGGTTCGCGAACGCGGTGCGCACCGCCGCGGGCCCCGTCTCGGCCATGTCGACCAGTTGGTAGCGCTCGCTCATTGCCCTTTCTCCCGTCGCCCCTTATGGGCTTGGCGCGCTTATGCCCGAACCGATCATCTTTGCCATCCCCAAGGGGCGCATCCTAGACGAGGCGTTGCCGTTGCTCGCGCGCGTCGGGATCGAGCCTGCGGCGGACTTTTTCGACAAGAGCAGCCGCGCGCTCGTGTTCGGCACGAACCAGCCGCATATATCCTTGATCCGCGTGCGCGCGTTCGACGTCGCGACCTTCGTCGCGCATGGCGCGGCGCAGCTTGGCATCGTCGGGTCGGACGTCGTCGACGAGTTCGACTATTCGGAGCTTTACGCGCCGGTCGACCTTGGCATCGGCCATTGCCGCCTGTCGCTCGCGGGGCCCGAAGGCAGCGCGCCGCCGGGGTTGGGCGAAAGCCACATTCGCGTCGCGACCAAATATCCCGCGACCACGCGCCGCTGGTTCGAGGGGCAGGGGATCCAGGCCGAGTGCATCAAGCTGAACGGCGCGATGGAGATCGCGCCGAAGCTGGGCCTCGCGTCGCACATCGTCGATCTGGTTTCGACGGGGCGGACCCTGGTCGAAAATGCGCTCGCCGAGCAGCAGATCATCAGCGAGGTTTCGGCGCGGCTGATCGTCAATCGCGCGGCGTTCAAACTGCGCTCGGCCGAAGTGCCCGCGCTGGTCGAGAAATTCCGCGAGGCGGCCGGCCATGCGGCGTCTTGACGCCTCCGACCCCGGCTTCGCCGCGGCGTTCGACGCGCTGGCCAACGACCGGCGCGAGAGCGACACCGACGTCTCGACCGACGTTGCCGCGATCATCGCGCGGGTGAAGGCGGAGGGCGACGCCGCGCTCGCCGACTATACCGCGAGGTTCGATCGCTTCGATCTGGAAACGCGCGGGTGGAGCATTTCGAAAGAGGAATGCGCGGCCGCTTATGAGGCGCTCGCGCCCGAATTGCGCGACGCGCTAGACCTCGCAGCGCAGCGTATCCGCGCCTATCACGCCGCGCAGCTTCCCGAAGATCGCGACTATCGTGACGGAACCGGCGCACGCCTCGGCGCGCGCTGGCGCGCTGTCGATGCGGCGGGGGTCTATGTCCCCGGCGGACGCGCGGCCTATCCCTCGTCGGTGCTGATGAACCTCTTGCCCGCGAAGGTCGCCGGGGTCGAACGCATCGTGATGATGACCCCGACGCCGGACGGCGAGACCAATCCGGTCGTGATGGCCGCGGCGCATATCGGCGGGGTCGACGAAATATGGCGCGTCGGCGGCGCACAGGCGGTCGCGGCGCTGGCCTACGGCACCACGAAGATCGCGCCGGTGGACGTCGTCACCGGTCCCGGCAACGCCTGGGTCGCCGAGGCGAAACGGCAGGTCTATGGCGTGGTCGGTATCGATATGGTCGCGGGGCCGAGCGAGATCGTCGTCGTCGCCGACAACAAGAACGAACCGCATGTCATCGCCGCCGACCTCTTGAGCCAGGCCGAGCATGATCCGACGAGCCAGTCGATCCTGTTCACCGATGACGGCGATTTCGCCGATGCGGTCGCGGCGGCGGTGGCTGGCATTATCCCGACGCTGAACACCGCGCCGACGATGCAGGAAAGCTGGGCCGACAATGGCGCGGTGATCGTCGTGCCGACCTTGGCCGACGCGATCCCGCTCTGCGACCGGCTGGCGCCCGAACATCTGGAACTCGCGGTCGATCCTGCCGAGGCCGACGCCCTCTTCGCCAAGGTGCGCCATGCGGGCTCGGTCTTTCTCGGCCGCCAGACACCCGAGGCGATCGGCGACTATGTCGCCGGCCCGAACCATGTCCTCCCCACCGGACGCCGCGCGCGCTTTTCGAGCGGGCTGTCGGTCACCGACTTCATGAAGCGCACCAGCTTTCTCGCGCTCGACGACGCGAGCCTCGCCGCGATCGGCCCGGCTGCCGTCGCGCTCGCGGGCGCCGAGGGGCTTCCCGCGCACGCGCTCAGCGTCGCCAACAGATTGAATAAAGACAGCCTTTGAACCCCAAATTTCGTCATTCCGGCGAAGGCCGGAATCTCGACTTCGCGTCTCCGCGCACCGACGAGATCCCGGCCTTCGCCGGGCTGACGAATTGAGCTAAAGCGAAGAAGCCATGAACAAACGCGCCCAATCCCGTTCCGCCGCCCGCCTTGCAGCCGTGCAGGCACTTTATCAGCACGAGATGGAAGGCACGCCGGTCGCGCAGCTGATCCACGAATTTCACCAGCACCGTATCGGTGCGACGATCGAGGACGCCGAATATGCCGACGCCGACGTCGCCTTCTTCGACGACATCGTGAAGGGCGCCCTGGCGCGAGCTCGGGAGATCGATGCCGCGATCACCGCGCGGCTGGCGAGCGGCTGGACGATGGAGCGGCTCGACCGCACGATGAAGGCGATCCTGCGTGCGGGCGCCTATGAGCTGCTGGCGCGCAGCGACGTGCCGGTCGGCGCGGTGGTCAGCGAATATGTCGATGTCGCAAAGGCCTTTTTCGACGGGCGCGAGGCAGGCTTTGCCAACGGCCTGCTCGATGCGATCGGCAAGGATGTACGGAAGTAATTACTTCCTCGCTGCCGCGAAGCGGTGGGGAGGGGGACCGCCGCGAAGCGGGGGTGGAGGGGCTGGCGACGCCTACTCCAAGGCTCCTCCGTCAGCGCTTCGGGCTGCCACCTCCCCATCGCTACGCGACAGGGAGGATTTGCGGTATCTTTTATACCGCTACGGTATTCGCTACGATTTCCCCAATGAGCGAAGCCGATTTCATCGCACGCCTGCGCGCCATCGCGACCGACCCCGCTGCGCGCGGGCTCGCCGACGACGCGGCGGTGCTCGGCGATCTGGTGCTGACCCATGACACGATCGTCGAGGGCGTGCATTTCCTGCCCGACGACGGTCCGCAGGATGTCGCATGGAAGCTGGTCGCGGTGAATCTCTCCGACCTTGCCGCGAAGGGCGCCGCGCCGGTGGGCGTGTTGCTCGGCTACAGCCTGACCGGCGATGAGAACTGGAACGCCGAATTTGCGGCGGGCCTCGAAAGCGTACTCCGGCGGTATGGCGTCGCGCTGTTTGGCGGCGATACGGTGCGCGTGCCCGGTGGCGCGCCGCGCAGTTTCAGCCTGACTGCCATCGGCCGCGCGTCGCCCGACGGCGTCCCGGCGCGCAGCGGCGTGCGTCCGGGTGACCAGATCTGGGTCAGCGGCACGGTCGGCAATGCCGGTGTCGGCCTGGCGATGCGGCTGGGCGAGATCGATCCGAACGAGACCTGCCTTGCCGCTTATCGCCGACCGCAACCGCAATTGACGCTGGGGCAGGCGCTGGTTCCACACGTCCACGCGATGATGGACGTGTCCGACGGCCTGCTGATCGATGCCGACCGCATGGCGCGCGCCAGCGGGTGCGACATCACGCTGATGCTGGAGGCGGTGCCGTTGTCGGCGGCGTTGCTTGCGGTACGTCCCGATGTGCTCGACACGCGGCTCGCGGCGGCGACCGCAGGCGATGACTACCAGCTGCTGTTCGCGGCCGATCCGGGCGAAGCGGTGGCGATCCGCGAGACCGGTGCAGGGTTGGGAATCGCACTGACGCCGGTGGGCCATGCAGGGGTCGGCGAGGGGCTTACCCTGATTCACAAGGCGCAGCGGATCGTGCTGCCCGAGCGTCTCGGTTTCACACATTAGGCCGGAAACATACGGAAAATTGCCGAAAAACCGGGCTTGCCCTCGGCTTTCTTTCTTCCCATAACTCGCCCGTCCAAATTTGGGGCGGTCGCATCAGGGGAGAGAGCGAACCGGCATCAATAAGTCGGACGTTCGACTGCTATCTCTGCGTTCGCCCTTCTCAATGGGGAAGGAATAGTCACGCATGAATCCGGTTTTGATCGCGATAGCGTGCGGCCTGTTGGCCGTGCTCTATGGGTTCATTACCTCGCGGCAGGTGCTCGGCGCCTCTGCGGGTAATGAAAAGATGCAGGAAATCGCCGCCGCCATCCAGGAAGGCGCGCAGGCTTATCTCAAACGTCAGTACAGCACGATCGCGATCGTCGGCGTCGTCGTCGCAGTGATCATTGCGGCTACGCTCGGCGGGGTGTCGGCGACGGGCTTTGTCATCGGCGCCATTCTGTCGGGCGTCGCCGGATTCATCGGCATGAACATCTCGGTCCGCTCGAACGTCCGTACCGCGGCGGCCGCGCAGAAAGGCCTGCAGGCGGGCCTGACGCTGGCGTTCCGCGCCGGCGCGATCACCGGCCTGCTCGTGGCCGGCCTCGCGCTGCTCGCGATCGCGGTCTTTTACTGGGTGCTGACGACGCAAATGGGCAAGACGGTCGGCGGCGAAGACCGCACGGTCGTCGACGGCCTCGTTGCGCTGGCGTTCGGTGCGTCGCTGATCTCGATCTTCGCGCGTCTCGGCGGCGGCATCTTCACCAAGGCGGCCGACGTCGGCGCCGACCTCGTCGGCAAGGTCGAGGCCGGAATCCCGGAAGACGATCCGCGCAACCCCGCGGTGATCGCCGATAACGTCGGCGACAACGTCGGCGACTGCGCCGGCATGGCGGCCGACCTGTTCGAAACCTATGTCGTTACCGTCGGCGCCACGATGGTGCTGACCGCGCTGCTGCTGAAGGGCGCAGGTGACATGCTCGGCGGGCTGATGGCGCTGCCGCTGCTGATTGGCGGCGTTTGCATCATCACTTCGATCATCGGCACCTATTTCGTCCGCCTCGGCAAGTCGAACAATGTGATGGGCGCGATGTACAAGGGCTTCCTCGTCTCCGCCGTGCTGGCGATTCCCGCGATCTGGCTGGCAACCGCGTTCGCGCTGACCGGCAACTGGTTCGGGGACATCAACACGACGGTCACCGGCACCGACTTCACCGGCCGCGCGCTCTTCTATTGCTCGCTGCTCGGTCTGGTCATTACCGGCCTGATCATCTGGATCACCGAATATTACACCGGCACCAGCTATCGTCCCGTGCGCTCGATCGCCAAGGCTTCGGAAACGGGCCACGGCACCAATGTGATCCAGGGGCTCGCCGTCAGCCTTGAAGCCACCGCGCTGCCGACGATTGTCATCGTCGCCGGCATCATCATCGCCTACCAGCTCGCGGGCCTGATCGGCATCGCCTATGGCGCGACCGCGATGCTTGCCCTTGCGGGCGTCGTCGTTGCTCTCGACGCTTATGGTCCGGTGACCGACAATGCGGGCGGCATCGCCGAAATGGCGGGTCTCGACGATTCGGTGCGTGAAAAGACCGACCTGCTCGACGCCGTCGGCAACACGACCAAGGCGGTGACCAAGGGTTATGCGATCGGTTCGGCGGGTCTCGCCGCGCTGGTGCTCTTTGCGGCGTACACGACCGATCTTCGGGAGTTCTTCCCCGACCTGACGGTCAACTTCAGCCTCGAGAATCCCTATGTCATCGTCGGCCTGCTGCTCGGCGCGCTTCTCCCGTATCTGTTCGGTGCGATGGGCATGACCGCGGTCGGCCGCGCTGCGGGCGACGTGGTGAAGGATGTGCGCGACCAGTTCGCGAACGACCCCGGCATCATGGCGGGCACGTCGAAGCCGAACTATGCGCGCACGGTCGACCTCGTCACCAAGGCGGCGATCAAGGAGATGATCATCCCCTCGCTGCTGCCGGTGCTCGCGCCGATCGTCGTCTATTTCGTGATCAGCTGGATCGCGCCCGAAGGGCAGGCGGCCGGCTTTGCGGCGCTTGGTGCGCTCCTGCTCGGTGTGATCGTCGGCGGGCTGTTCGTTGCGCTGTCGATGACGGCCGGCGGCGGTGCGTGGGATAACGCCAAAAAGTACATCGAGGACGGCAATCACGGCGGCAAGGGCAGCGAAGCCCACAAAGCCGCGGTGACGGGCGATACCGTGGGTGACCCCTATAAGGACACCGCGGGGCCAGCCGTGAACCCGATGATCAAGATCACCAACATCGTCGCGCTGCTGCTGCTCGCGGCGCTGGCGGGACATGCTGCCGGCTAAGCCCGCCGAAGCGTGAGAGAAACGCCCCGCCGGAGCGATCCGGCGGGGCCTTTCATGCGAGTTCCGCGACGACCAACCCGCGCTTGTCAATGCCGGGGCGCGCGCCTATCCCTCCGTGACCCTTACCCCGGCGCCCTGACCGGCGCGCACCGTCACCGAAGATATTTTCTGCTGAACCCTGTTCCAGTCACGCCCTACGTCGAACAGCTCAACATCGGGGTGGGGCGCCGCGCGCTCGCCATAAGTCTCGCCGTTCTGATTTCCGCGCTGCTGTTGCTCATGCTGCTGACCTTCGGTTCGGTGGGAAAGCCCGACTCCCGAACCGAACGCGTCAGCATGGTGAGCCTTGAGGCCAGCGGGATTGCCGGCGAAGCGCCCGAACCGAGCGCCGCGAAGGCCGAGCGGAGCAAGCAGCAGCCCGAACCGAAGCCGCAGGCCGAAGAAATTCCGCCAACCAAGCCCAGCGAACCGCAGCCGCTGCCGGCCGTTCAGCCGGTGCCCGCGCCGCCGAGTCCCGCGCCTGTTGTGCAACAGCCGTCGCCGGCGATTGCCCGCCCCGTCCTTCGTCCAGGCATATATGGGCCACCCAACACTGGCGGCTCGTCCTCGTCGTTCCGCGATTCGGAACGCGTCGGAACGGCGCCCAATGGCGAGCCGCTCTATGCGGCGACCTGGTATCGCCAGCCCAGCGACGACGAGCTGCGCGGCTATCTGTCCACCGCCAGCGGACCCGGCTGGGGCCTGATCGCTTGCCGCACCGCCCCCGACTATCGCGTCGAAGATTGCGTCGGACTGGACGAATATCCGACCGGATCGCAAATCAATCGCGCCGTTCTCGCCGCGGCGTGGCAGTTCAAGGTGCGGCCTCCGCGGCTCGGCGGCAAGCTGCTGGTCGGCAGTTGGGTCAGGATCAGGATCGACTATGTCATGCGGCGGCAATAGGATGGGCTGCTGGTAGCCTGAACCTGCCGGACCTGCGGGTTCAGGACGCCGACTTGGCTTTCATTTGCTGCGCATAGCCCGCCTGCACCATCGCACTCATCCGGTCGAACAGCGCGTCGGGATCGCCGCGCCGCAGCGCCGGGATCGCGGCCTCTCCGCCCTCGGCGACCACCAGTTCGCGCGTGCCCGCCGCGACCGCATCCAGTATCTGCGTTGCCGCAAAGTCGGGCGACAAGCCGTTGTCGATCGCCTTGTCGCTTTCGCCCCGGGTGCTGCCGTCGGCGTTGAGCGCGTTGCGGCTGACGTTAGTCTGGACCGATCCCGGCGCGACGACGAGCACCTTCAGCCCCAGATGCTCATTCTCGGCGCGGACGCTGTCGTGATAGCCGATCAGACCGTGCTTGGCGGCGCAATAGGCGCTGCGCAGCGGCACGCCCGCGATGCCCGCGACACTGGAAATCGCGACGATCTGTCCGCCGCCCGCCGCGATCATGCGCGGCAACAGGTGCTGGGTGAGGGCGATCGGCGCCAGCAGATCGACGTCGACGATCTTCTGATAGACCGCGAAATCGGTATCGACCGCCAGGCTGCGCTGCGAGATGCCGGCATTGTTGACGAGCCCGTCGATCCGTCCGCACCAGCCCCAGGCCTCGTCGACCAAGGTCGGCAGCGCGGCGTAGTCGGTCGCCTCGAACGGCAATATCATCGTCCCGGGGCCGATCTCCTTTGCCACCGCCTCGAGCGCGGCGACATTGCGGCCCGAGAGAATCAGCCGCGCGCCGCGCGCCGCGAGCCCCCTCGCCAGCGCCGCGCCGATCCCCGACGACGCCCCGGTGACCCACCACACTTGATCCTGCATATCGACATCCTATCTCATCGTTTCGTTGCAACCTGAAACGGGCCTTGGAAGCCGTCAAGGTGCCAAGCCGCGGAATTCCGTGACAGGGGTGGCAATTTTGTTGCGAATCTGTTATAATAAATATCAACGCATCGACAGTTTGCCTCTGCCCGCCGGGTGCAAGGGGAGCTGTGGGCGTCCTGATGGAGCCATATCCCTTGTCACTCTGACTGGCTAGCGCCGCCCAACATCGCCGATCCGCCGTTCAAAAAGGCAGGATAGGATCGGCTTTCTGCGCTTCCCGGTCCATTGGCAAGGCCAAGAAAGGAACTTGCATGTCCGCAAACACGCTCGTCTTCGAAGTCGGGGATTATGTTGTTTATCCGAAGCATGGCGTGGGGCGCGTCATCGAACTGCAGAAATCCGAAATCGCCGGTATGCAGCTGGAACTTTATGTTCTCCGCTTCGAAAAGGAGAAGATGACGCTGCGCGTTCCCACCAACAAGGCCGAAGGCGTTGGTATGCGCAAGCTGTCGTCGGACAAGACGCTGAAGGAAGCGCTTCAGGTGCTGACCACCAAGCCGAAGGTGAAGCGCACCATGTGGTCGCGCCGCGCGCAGGAATATGAAGCCAAGATCAATTCGGGCGACCTCGTGTCGATCGCCGAAGTGACCCGCGACCTGTTCCGCGCCGACGACCAGCCCGAGCAGAGCTATTCGGAACGCCAGATCTTCGAAGCGGCGTCGAGCCGCCTCGCGCGCGAACTCGCCGCGATGGAAGAAAGCGACGAAAAGACCGCGCAGGCGAAGATCCTCCAGATCCTCAACGAACATGCGCCGAAATATTATCTGGAAAAGGCGGTCTGATCCGTCCGGTCCCGATGACGTGAAGGGGGCGGTCCTGCGGGGCCGCCCTCTTTGATTCAGGGGTATGTCGCCTCGACGAAGTAGAGGCCGTCCGGCGGGGCGTTGAGCCCCAGCGCGCTGCGATCCGCGGCATCGAGCGCCGCCTTCAAATCGCGCGCCGACCATTTGCCCTCACCAACCAGCGAGAGGCAGCCGACCATCGAGCGTACCTGATGGTGCAGGAAGCTGCGCGCCGCGGTCTCGATGATGATCTCGTCGCCGTGGCGGCTGACGCTGATCCGGTCGAGCGTCTTGACCGGGCTTTCCGCCTGGCAATGCGCCGAACGGAAGGTCGTGAAGTCATGGCGGCCGACCAGCGCCTGTGCCGCGCCGTGCATCGCCCCGGCATCGAGCGGCCTTGCGAACTGCCACGACAGCCCCTTGTCCCACGTCAGGGGCGCGCGGCGATTGACGATGCGATATTCATAAGCGCGGCCGATGCACGAAAAGCGCGCGTGCCAGTCGTCGGCCACCTCGGTGCAGGCGAGCACCGCGACCGGGGCAGGGCGAAGCTGCGCGTTCAGCGCTTCCATCAACCGGAAGGGCTGGATCGCCTTTTCGATGTCGACATGCGCGCGCATCGCGATTGCGTGGACGCCGGCGTCGGTGCGCCCCGCGCCATGCACCGCGGCCTCTTCGCCGGTAATGCGCGTGACGGCCTCTTCGAGTGCTTGCTGGACGCTGGGGCCGTGGCTCTGCCGCTGCCAGCCCATGAACGGGCGGCCGTCATATTCGATGGTGAGGGCAAATCTTGTCATGAGCGGCCGCTGCCCCCATTCGCGTCACCCCGGACCTGATGCGGGGTCCACGGCAGCGCTGAAGTCATGAACCCCGGATCAACTCCGGGGTGACGAAGGGGGACAGGCCGGGTCATGCCAACCGCGTTCCCATCGGGACCGGCCGTCCGCGCAGCAGCTCGGCGGCGTCCATCGCGGGCTTGCCCGCGCGTTGCACCCGCGTCGCGCGGATCGCACCGGGGTTGCAGGCGATGGTCAGGGCGTCGTCGAGCGTGACGCCCGGCGCCGCGCCCGCGACGGTCTCGGCCGGATGCACCACCTCGGCCGCCAATATCTTGTAGCGCTCGCCGCCGAGTTCGAAGAAAGCCCCCGGCATCGGGTTGAATGCGCGTATCTGTCGCTCGACCTGTACCGCGCTGGTCAGGAAATCGAGCCGGGCCTCGCTCTTGTCGATCTTCGCGGCATAGGTGACGCCTTCGTCGGGCTGCGGCACTGGCGGAAAAGCGTGGAGGTCGCTCAGCACCTTGACCATCATCAGTGCACCCATTTCGGCGAGTTCGTCGGTGAGCAGGCCCGCGGTCTTGCCCGCGACCGGCGTCGTCTCGACCAGCCGCATCGCGCCAGTATCGAGCCCGACATCCATCTGCATGATCGTCACGCCGGTTTCGGCATCGCCGGCCAGGATCGCGCGCTGCACCGGCGCCGCGCCGCGCCAGCGCGGCAGGATCGAGCCATGGACGTTGAGGCATCCCTCGCGCGGCGCATCGAGGATCGCCTGAGGCAGGATCAGGCCGTAAGCCGCGACGACTACGATATCGAGGTCGAGCGCGGCGAATTCGGCCTGCGCTTCTTCGTTTCGCAGGCTCTTCGGCGTACGAACGGGAAGGCCATGCTCGTCGGCCCAGACATGCACCGCGCTCTGCTGCAGTTTTTTGCCGCGCTGCGCCGGGCGCGGCGGCTGCGTATAGATGCACGCGATTTCGTGCCCCGCGGCATGAAGCGCGGCAAGCGTCGGCACCGCAAAGGGCGGCGTTCCCATGAAGGCGATGCGCATGGGCTGCGCCTTTGGCGGAGGATGCAGGCTTGCGCAAGTATCCCTCTCCCCCTGCGGGAGAGGGCGGCGAGACTTGGTGGCTTTGCCACCTAGTCGCAGCGGGTGAGGGGGGCTTCGGTCGCAAGGCGACCGGCGCTGCCGACGGCAGCGCAACCCCACTCCAGCCTCCGCTAGGCGCGTTGCGCCAAGCTCCGGCATCCTCTCCCGCAAGGGGAGAGGATTGTATGGGGTCGTGCGGCGCGTTAGGTGCTCATCATGGCCTCCACCGAAATCGAAGCGCTCGTCCAGCAACTCGCCCGCCTGCCGGGCCTCGGCCCGCGGTCGGCGCGGCGCGCGGTGCTGCACTTGATGAAGAAGCGCGAAAGCAGCTTTGCGCCGCTGCTCGCCGCGCTCCAGACGGTGTCCGAACGGCTCGTCACCTGCGGCATTTGCGGCAATATCGATACGCAAGATCCGTGCGCGATCTGCGCCGACCCGCGCCGCGATGCGCGCTCGCTGTGCGTCGTCGAGGAGGTGTCGGATCTCTGGGCGCTCGACAAGTCGCGGCTCTTTCCGGGCAAATATCACGTCCTCGGCGGGCGGTTGTCGGCGCTGGAGGGGGTGCGGCCGCAGGACCTCAGCATCGATGCCCTCGTCGCGCGCGTCGCGGCAGGCGGGATCGACGAGGTGGTGCTGGCGATGAATGCGACGCTGGAGGGCCAGACGACCGCGCATTATCTCGCGGAGCGGCTGGAGGGTTATCCGGTACGGCTGACGCAGCTGGCGCATGGTTTGCCGGTGGGGGGCGAACTCGATTATCTCGACGAAGGGACGCTGGCGCAGGCGCTCAGGGCAAGGCGGCCGGTCGGGTAGGAGTAAACTAACAGAAACTGTAAGTTGACTGCGGTCATTTGTGTGCTAATTTGGATATCGTGGTACGAACCACGAGCAAGGGCCGCGCAAGCGGCCTTTTTTATTGCCGTCCATTGGCAATTCTAAAGCGCAAAGGAACGGAGCAGCCGTGCAAGAGCTTGCATGGGTGCTGGCCCGATCTTTGGCCTATGTCATCAGCTCAATCATTGAAACGATTGCCTCGCGAAATTGCGTGCACCGCAAGAGCGCGCTGCATCTGCGTTTCCGCGATTGGTTTGAGCTGAAGTGGACAAAGGTCGAAGAGTTCGACCGCACCCGCTAAAACTCGGACAATCGCATTTCCGCTGACGCGATTCCGAGGAAGATGGCGCGCGCCCCTATGAATTGACAGTACATCCGCCCCCTTGACCCAACGCCCGCGCGATCATACCTCGCACGCATGGCCATCCTACCCATCATCGAGACCCCGGATCCCCGGCTGCGCGTCATTTCCAAGCCCGTCGAAACCTTCGACGCCGAGCTAAAGCAGCTTGTCGCCGACATGTTCGAGACGATGTACGACGCCCCCGGTATCGGGCTTGCCGCGATACAGGTGGGGGTGCCGAAGCGTATCCTGGTGATCGACCTGCAGGAAATCGATCCCGAGGATGAAGAGGGCAAGCGGATCATCCGCACCCCGCGCGTCTTCATCAACCCCGTCTTCTCCGACGAGAGCGAGGAGCATAGCGTCTATCAGGAGGGCTGCCTGTCGGTCCCCGAGCAATATGCCGATGTGACGCGCCCCGCCGAAGTCACCGTCGACTGGCAGGACGAGGATGGCAAGCCTCACCGCGAACGGATGAGCGGGCTGATGGCTACGTGCATCCAGCACGAGCACGACCATCTGGAGGGCATTCTCTTTATCGACCATCTGTCGCGGTTGAAGCGCGAGATGGTGCTGAAGAAATTGGCGAAGCTGCGCAAGGCGGCGTGATTGGCTCACCCATCTCCCCTTGCAGGAGAGGGCAGCGAGACTTGCCAGCTTGCTGGCTAGTCGCAGCGGGTGAGGGGGCTGGCGCCTTGTGCGCCAAGTGACTCTGTCCCCAACCTCTAGGTCTCAAATTCTTATGCGGTGCAGACGCGCCGCGGCACCCACCCCTGTATCCCCTCCCGTAAAGGGAGGGGAGAATGGGGCTATTCCGCCTTCTTCGCCACGCCCACCATCGCGGGGCGCAGCAGCCGGTCCTTCATCATATAGCCCGCCTGCATTTCCTGCACGATCGTGCCGGGCTCCTTGTCGCTCGGGATTTCGAGCATCGCCTGATGCTGGTTCGGATCGAGCGGCAGTCCGATCGCGGCGATTCGCGTGATGCCGTTGCGTTCGAACACGCTCAGCAACTCGCGTTCGGTCGCTTCGAGTCCGGTGACGAGCGGCTTGATGCCGGCATCCTCGCGCTGTTCCGGCGTCAGCGCGGCGAGCGCACGGCCGAGATTGTCGGCGACCGACAATATGTCGCGCGCGAACTTGGTCGATGCATAGGCGTGCGCGTCGGCGATTTCCTTGTCCTTGCGGCGCGTGACATTCTGCGTCTCGGCGCGTGCGTAGAGCAGGTCCTGCTGGAGCGCGGCGATCTGTTCGGCGAGCTTCGCCGTTTCATCCTGCGGTTCGGCTACAACGGCTTCGGGGGCTGCAGCGTCTTCGGTCGCGCCGTCGTCAACGGGCGTGTCATTTTCGATATTCGTCATAAACCTATCGTATCAGTCTAGAGAGCGATTGCGCGGTGAAATCCACCATGGGTACGATGCGGGCATAGTTCAAGCGCGTCGGGCCGATTACGCCCACCACGCCCACCACGCGCCCGTCCGATCCGCGGTAGGGCGCCGCTATCACGGACGAGCCCGAAAGCGAGAATAACTTATTCTCCGACCCGATGAAAATGCGCGTCGCGGTGCCTTCGCGCGCGCTGTCGAGAAGCTGCGCGATATCCTGCTTGGTTTCGAGTTCATCGAGGAGCTGGCGCACCCGGTCGAGATCGCCGACCGCGCTTTCGTCGAGCAGGTTCGCCTGCCCGCGCACGATCAGCACGGGCCGATCGGCGCCGTCGGACGACCAAACCGCGAGGCCGCGGCTGACAAGATCCTGCGCCGCACGGTCGATGGCGATTCGCTCGGCCTCGATCTCGCGCCGGACGCGCGCCATCGCTTCGGTGAGGGTCAGGCCCGACAAGGTTGCGCTGATATAATTGCCCGCCTCGACGAGCGCCGACGGGTTGAGTCCGGCCGGAATGTCGATGACGCGATTCTCGACCGTCCCGTCGCCCGCGACCAGCACGACGAGAGACTGGTTCGCCGACAGCGGCACGAAGGCAAGCTGTTTCAGCACGCGCTCGTGCTTGGGAACGAGGACGAGGCCCGCGCACGCCGACAGGCCCGAAAGCGCCGCGGTCGCCTGCGCCAGCGCGCTTTCGATCGGGCCGCCTTCGACCAGGCTCGCCTCGATCTGCGCACGGTCCTCGGCGCTGGGTTCGGCGACCTGCATCATGCCGTCGACGAACAGGCGCAGGCCTTGCTCGGTCGGCAAGCGTCCCGCGCTGGTGTGCGGGCTGGCGAGCAGGCCGAATTCCTCCAGGTCCTGCATGACGTTGCGGATCGAGGCAGGGGAAAGATTGAGCGTCGCGAGCTTCGACAGCGTGCGCGAGCCCACCGGCTGCCCGGTTTCGAGGTACGCGTCGACGACCAGCCGGAACACATCGCGCGCGCGCGTCGTCAGTTCGGTGATCGGCGGAGTGGTCATGGGCAGGATTTAGGGATGGGGAGGAAGAAGCGCAACAAAGCCCGCGCCTGGTTTTCCTCCTCGTCTTCCCCGCGAAGGCGGGGATCCAGCTTATTCCTTCTTCGCGCCTTTGCGCCTTTGCGCGAGATTTTTATGGTTTCACGCAAAGGCGCGAAGGCACGAAGAAGAGACAAAGAAGAAAGCCGGGTCCCCGCCTTCGCGGGGATGACGGAAAAAGGGGGTGTAATTCGATGCACGCCCGCTTAGCCTCCTATCCGGGGAGGCAGTCATGATAACACGCCCGCTTAACCAGGACGACCCGCTCGACGATTTCGAGCATCGCGACATTGTCCTGCTCGACCGCAAGCACCGCGTCTATACAATGGGCAGCGGTCCCGCGGTGATCGTGATGACCGAAATGCCGGGGATCAGCCCGCATGTCGCGCGCTTTGCACGCTGGGTGCGCGACGCCGGCTTCACCGTCTATATGCCGCACATCTTCGGGAAAGATGGCGCCGTGCCGCGGATGCCGGGCGCGCTGTTCACAATCCTCGGCGGCTGCATCAGTCGTCAGTTCCGCGCCTTCCAGGCCAACGAAAGCTCGCCCGCGACGCAGTGGCTGCGTGCGCTTGCGGCGCTGGCGCACAAGGAATGCGGCGGCAAGGGCGTCGGCGCGATCGGCATGTGCTTCACCGGCAATTTCGCTTTGTCGATGATGCTGGAACCCGCGGTGCTTGCGCCGGTCCTCGCGCAGCCGTCGCTGCCGCTGAACGATGCGGCGGGAATGCACATCGCGCCCGACGAACTGGCGGCGGTGAAAGCGCGGATGGAGGCCGAGGATCTGACCGTGCTCGCCTATCGCTTCGAGGGCGACAAATTCTGCAAGGCCGCCCGGTTCGAGGCGTTCGAAAATGCGCTCGGCGACCGCTTCATCGGCCGCGTGCTGCCCGACGAGGCGGCGAACCCCGACAGCCCGATGAAAAACCCGCACAGCGTCGTCACCATCCACCTGATCGACGAGGCCGGCCAGCCGACCGTGCAGGCGCGCGACGAAATCCTCGATTTCTTCAGGATGCGCTTGAGCGGTTGAGAGCCACGGCCTAAGGGCCTCGGCAATCAAAGATCGAAAGGACCTTCCATGCGCCTCTCCGGCCGCGCGCCCGACCAGATGCGGTCGATCGCCATCGAAACCAACTTCACCATCCACGCCGAAGGCAGCGTCCTTGTCAGCTTCGGCAACACCAAGGTGCTCGTCACCGCCAGCGTCGAGGAGAAGGTGCCGCCCTTCCTGCGCGGCAAGGGGCAGGGCTGGGTCACCGCCGAATATGGGATGCTGCCCCGCGCGACGCACACGCGCGGCAGCCGCGAAGCCGCGAAGGGCAAGCAGTCGGGACGAACGCAGGAAATTCAGCGTCTTATCGGCCGCAGTTTACGCGCAGTCGTCGATATGGCGAAGCTCGGCGAGCGCCAGATCGTCATCGACTGCGATGTCATCCAGGCCGACGGCGGCACCCGCACCGCGTCGATCTCGGGCGCGTGGGTCGCGCTGCGCCTCGCAGTCGACAAGCTGATCGCGGCGGGCTCGCTGACCGAGGATCCGATCGAGGACAGCGTCGCGGCGATCTCGTGCGGCATCTACCAGGGCACGCCGGTGCTCGACCTCGATTATGACGAGGACTCGGTCGCCGAGGCCGACGGCAATTTCGTGCTGACGGGCAAGGGCCGGATCGTCGAGGTGCAGGCAAGCGCCGAGGGGGCGACCTATGACGAAGAAGGCCTGCTGCGCCTCCTGCGCCTCGCGCGCATCGGTTGCGCCGACATCTTCGCCGCGCAGGCGAAGGCGGCGGGCCGCTGAGGTGACGCGCAAACTCGCTCCCGGCAAGCTCGTCATCGCGAGCCACAATGCGGGCAAGGTGCGCGAAATCCACGCGCTGCTCGAACCCTTCGGGATCGAGCCGGTGTCGGCGGGTGACCTCGGCCTTCCCGAGCCCGAGGAGACGGGGACGACCTTCGCCGAGAATGCGCTGCTGAAGGCGCATGCGAGCGCGTCGGCCGTCGGCCTGCCCGCGCTTGCGGACGATAGCGGCCTCGAAGTGGCGGCGCTCGGCGGGCGGCCCGGCGTCTATACCGCGGACTGGGCCGAACGGCAGTGGTTCGAAGGCGAAGAGGGCCGCGACTGGTATCTGGCGATGGGCAAGGTCGAAGGCCTGCTCGCCGAGCAAGGCCCGGATGTCGACCGCAGCGCGCGCTTCGTGTGCACGCTGGCGCTGGCCTGGCCTGATGGGCACGCCGAAGTGTTCGAGGGCAGGGCAGAGGGCAGCTTGACCTGGCCCCCGCGCGGAACGCTGGGCTTTGGTTATGATCCGGTGTTCGTTCCGGCGGGCAACACGCTGACTTTCGCCGAAATCGATCCGGCCGAGAAACATGCGATCAGTCATCGTGCCGATGCTTTTGCCAAGCTGGTGGCGGGCGTGTTCCAAGAAGGCGCCTTTAAAACCTCGTCACCCTGAACTTGTTTCAGGGTCCATGGCTCGCCGGTTCCTTCGGCGCGGCATCGAATTCGAGGGCCAGCTATGGATGGCGAAACAAGTTCAGCATGACGAATTGGGAATAATATCACTATATCGCCTCCGCATGGCCGAACCGCTCGCCCTCTATGTCCATTGGCCGTTCTGCGTCAGCAAATGCCCCTATTGCGACTTCAACAGCCATGTGCGCGAGCGTGTCGATCAGGTGGCGTGGCGCGCTGCCCTGCTTGCCGATCTGCGGCATGAGGCGCTGCTGCTGCCGGACCGGCTCGTCTCGTCGATCTTCTTCGGCGGCGGTACGCCCAGCCTGATGCCGCCGGCAACCGTAGCGGCGGTGATCGCGGCGGCGCAGGAAGCGTGGGGACTGACGGACGATTGCGAGATCACGCTGGAGGCGAACCCCAATTCGGTCGAGGTCGCGAACTTCGCCGCGCTGGCGAGTGCCGGCGTGAATCGTGTGTCGATCGGCGTCCAGAGCTTCGATGCGCAAATACTTGAATTTCTTGGCCGCGCGCACAGCGGCGACGAGGCGCGGCGCGCGATCGCGGCGGCGCAGGAGCATTTCGCCCGGGTCAGCTTTGACCTGATCTATGCGCGGCCGGGACAGGCGCTCGGCCAATGGGAAGCCGAACTGAACGAGGCGCTGGCGTTCGGGACGGGACATCTCTCGCTCTACCAACTCACCATCGAACCCGGCACGCGCTTTGCGACGCTCGCCGCGAAGGGCGATCTTCTTATACCCGATGGCGATACCGCCGCCGATTTGTTCGACGCGACGCAGGCGATCACCCGCGCGGCGGGACTGCCGCGCTACGAAGTATCCAACCACGCGAAGCCGGGGGAGGAGAGCCGGCACAATCTGACCTATTGGCGCTATGGCGATTATGCAGGGATCGGACCCGGCGCACATGGGCGCCGCCTTGCGCAGGCGACCGAACGACATAGAAAGCCCGAAAATTTCATCTCCGCGGTCGGCCGAGACGGACACGGGCTGAAGGTCGAAGCCGATTTACCCGCGCACGAACGCGCGACCGAAGCGATGTTGATGGGGCTGCGGCTCACCGAAGGAGTCGATCTGGCGCGCGTCGAGGCGCGCAGCGGGCTGGGTCGAGAGGCTTTCGTCGATGAGGGCGCGGTCGAACGGCTGTCGGGGCAGGGATTGCTCGTCCGGAATGGCGACCGGCTCGCGGTGACTGACGACGGCATATTGCTGCTCGACTCGATCCTTTCCGAGGCGGTGCGCACAAGCTAAGGTCTCCCAAAGCCCGTTCGCCCTGAGCCTGTCGAAGGGCCGTTCTTCCTTTGCCCGGCTGGAAGAAGAACGGGGCTTCGACAGGCTCAGGGCGAACGGAATTGATGTTGGCTGACGGACTGATCCGCGACTGGGACGCCCATCTGGCGGATGAAAAGCGCCGGTCTGAGCATACGCGCCGCGCTTACATCGCGACCGCGGAACGGTTTTGCGCCTTTCTGTCCCATCATCGCGGCGCTGCGGTCGATGCGACTTTGCTCAAATCGCTGACGGCGAACGATCTTCGCTCGTACCTTGCCGATCGTCGTGCCGAGGGGCTGGGCAATGCTTCGGCCGCGCGCGAACTCAGCGCGCTACGCACCTTCCTTCGCTTCGTCGGCAGCTCGAACGCCAGCGTCCCGCAAATGCGCGGGCCGCGCGTCAAGAAGGGCCTGCCACGCCCCGTCGCGCCTGCCGAAGCGCTCCAACTCGCGCAAGATGTCGAGGATAGCGCCCGCGAAGGCTGGGTCGGAGCGCGCGATTTCGCGCTGCTGCTGCTGCTCTATGGTGCGGGATTGCGCATTGGCGAGGCGCTGGGCCTGACCGGTGCGGCGCTGCCACTAGGCGACACGCTGCGCGTGACCGGCAAGCGGAACAAGACGCGCATCGTCCCGATCCTGCCCGCCGTCGCGAGCGCGGTCACGCGCTATGTCGCGGCCTGCCCATGGCCGATCGGCAAGGAAACGCCGCTGTTCCTCGGCGCCCGCGGCGGACCGCTCCAGCCCGGCGTGATTCGCGCGAGCGTCCGCTCGGCGCGCCGAGCGCTCGGCCTGCCCGAACGCACGACGCCGCACGCGCTGCGCCACAGCTTCGCGACGCACCTGCTTGCCGGCGGCGCAGACCTTCGCAGCCTGCAGGAATTGCTCGGCCATGCCAGCCTCGCCTCGACGCAGGTCTATACGGCGGTCGACGCGGCGCATCTGCTCGATATCTACCGCAGCGCGCATCCGCGGGCTTAGGCTTTGGGCTTCCAGGTAGCGACGCGCCACAGGTAAACGGCCACCAGCGATCCGATCGCGACGAGCGCCACCGGCCCGACGAAGGCGTCGAGATTGGCGAAGCGTCCGCCGAACCAGTTGCCCGCGCCGGCGAGCGCCGCGATCCAGATCGTCGACCCCGCCGCGGTCCAGATCAGGAATTTCGCCTGGTTCATGTGGACCATTCCGGCGGGCAGCGACACCATCGTCCGCGCGACCGGCATGAAGCGCGCGACGAAGACGATCGCCGGTCCATATTTCAGGAAGAAGGCGTGCAGGCGCTGGACCTCCGCCCAGTCGAGCGTCAGCCAGCGGCCATGGCGGTCGATAAAGGGTTTGAGCCGTTCATACCCGATCCAGCGCCCGATCGCGTACCAGACCCAATTCCCCATCGTGGTCCCCGCGACCGCAACCGCAACCAGCGTCCAGAAATCGAAACGCCCCTGCGCGACCGCGATGCCGCCAAGGCCCATGATGACTTCGGAGGGGATCGGCGGAAAGACATTCTCGATCACCATCAGCACGAAGATGCCGAGATAGCCCCAGCTCTGGATCAGATCGAGAATGAAGTCGGTCATGGATCAGGAACGCGGATGGGCGTCAGCCGATCCGTCGTTTGATCGCATCCCAGATCATCCCCGCCGTGTCGCTGTTGTTGAAGCGGTCGATCGCGACGATCCCGGTGGGCGAGGTCACATTGATCTCGGTCAGCCATTCGCCGCCGATCACGTCGATGCCGACGAACAGCAATCCGCGTTCGCGAAGCTCGGGGCCGAGGACGTCGCAAATCTCCTGCTCGCGGGGTGTAAGCTCCGTCGCCTCGGCATAGCCGCCGACCGCAAGGTTCGAGCGGAACTCGCCTTCGCCGGGCTTGCGGTTGATGGCGCCCGCGACCTCGCCGTCGACGAGGACGATCCGCTTGTCGCCCTTGGCGACGCTCGGCAGGAATTGCTGGACCATGAAGGGTTCGGGCCAGACCTGCCCGAAGAGTTCGACGAGCGCGCCCAGATTGCTGCCGTCGGCGTCAATACGGAACACCGCCTTGCCTCCATTGCCGTGCAGCGGTTTGATCACCACCGCGCCGTAGCGGCTCTGGAAGTCCTTCACCGCGTCGAGGCTGCGCGTCACCATCGTCGGGGGCATGAATTCGGGAAAGTCGAGCACGAACACCTTCTCGGGCGCGTTGCGCACCGAGACGGGATCGTTGACCACAAGCGTTTCGCCGCGGATGCGCTCGAGCAGCCAGGTGCCGGTGAGGTAGCCGAGGTCGAAGGGGGGATCCTGCCGCATCAGCACGACATCGACGTCGCGGCCGAGGTCGAGCGTGACGAAATCGCCGAATTCATAATGCGCGCCCGCCTCGCGTTTCGCGTCGAGGATGCGGTGCGCCTTGGTGGTCAGCCGCCCAGCCTCCCACGTCAGTCCGCGCACGTCATAGTGATAGAGTTCGTACCCGCGTTCGAGCGCCTTCAGGATCAGGTGGAAACTGCTGTCGCCATTGATGTTGATTCCCTCCATCGGGTCCATTTGCACGGCTGCACGCAGGGTCATCTTCTTCTCCGTTTCAAGCGGCAACGGGCGCGCCTTCACGGCTGCCAGACGTGGACCAGATGGCGAGGCAATCGCTTCGGCGCAAGGAGCATCACGTCGATGCGGATTTCATCCGACGGGCGCGCAAAGCGGGGGATGAGCATTTCCGCCGCCGCCGCGACGCGTCGCAAGCGCCACTGGTCGATCGCAAGGTCGAGGTCTTCGGGGCGCTCGCGCCACTTCACCTCGATGAAGGCGAGCGTCGTGCCGCGCCGCGCGACCAGGTCGACCTCGCCTGCGGCAACGCGGAGCCGCTGCCCGAGGATGCGCCAGCCGTGCAGGCGGAGCCACCATGCGGCGCGCCGTTCGGCCCTTCGGCCGCGCGCTTCGGCGGCGGCGCGGTTCAAGCCTGTTCCTTCAGGGCCAGCGCGCGGGCGTAAACATCGTGCCGGTCGAGCCCATATTGCTTCGCAACCGCCTTGGCGGCCTGCGCGACGGGCCGGTCCGCCATCGCGGCGCGCAACGCAGCGTCGATGGTCGCCGAATCGGCTTCCCCGGCGCTCTCCTCGCCGGGCGGGCCGACGACGATCACGATCTCGCCCTTGGGCGGCGCGTCGGCATAGCGCGCGGCGAGATCGGCGAGCGTGCCGGTCGCGCATTCCTCGTAGAGCTTGCTGATTTCGCGCGCGACGGCCGCCTCGCGGTTGCCGAGTCCTTCGGCCAGCGCGCCGAGCGCCGCCCAGAGCCGCGGCCCGCTTTCGTAGAAGACGAGCGTAGAGCGCAGGGCGGCGAACTCGGCGATCGTGTCGGCGCGCGCCTTTGCCTTGTTCGGCAGGAAACCCGCGAACAGGAAGCGGTCGCTGGGCAACCCCGACAATGTGATCGCGGCGATCGCGGCGCAGGGACCGGGAAGGGTGGTGACGTGTCGTCCGGCTGCGCGCGCGTCGCGCACCAGCTTGTACCCCGGGTCCGAAATCAGCGGGGTTCCGGCGTCTGACACCAGAACGACAACTTCGCGTTCCATACGCGCAACCAGGGCGGCGCGGGTGCGTTCGTCGCTATGGTCGTGATAGGGGGTCATCGGAACGCGCAAACCCAGGTGCGACAGCAGCTTCGCGGTCACGCGCGTGTCCTCGGCGGCGATGACGTTGGCCGAGGCAAGCGTCGCGGCCGCCCGCGCGCTGATGTCGCCGAGGTTGCCGATGGGCGTCGCAACGATATAGAGACCGGGCAAGGGAGATTTTGAGATGGTCGAATCCGGCATGACGCCGAAAATGGCAGAAACTGCCCAAGATTGCCACGGGGGCTCGCGCCAGGTTTATGCATCGTCGCGGCGCAAGATACTGCGCGGGATCGCGATGGTGACGCTGGGCGGTCTGCTCGCCGCGTGCCAGATGGTGCCAAAGGCGACCGGGCCGGCAGCCACGCCGCCGCCCGAAAAGCCCGCCGATGGCGTCGGCCCCGGCCTTCCGACCGATACCGACCGCCACCGCGTCGCGCTGCTGGTTCCGCAGACCGGTCCTAACGCCGACGTCGGTATGGCAATCGCCAATGCGACGACGATGGCGCTGCTCGATTCGAAGACCGAGCGGGTTCGCATTACCACCTATGACACCGCGCTTGGAGCCGCCGCCGCGGCGCGGCAGGCGGTCGCCGACGGCAACAAGCTGATCCTCGGCCCGCTGCTCAGCGAGGATGTCTCCGCGGTCGCGCCGATCGCGCGAGAGGCGAAGGTGCCGGTGCTGAGCTTCTCGAACGACAGCAGCGTCGCGGGCAACGGCGTCTTCATCATGGGTTTCGTCCCCGGCCAGTCGGTCGAGCGCGTCGTCGCCTATGCGCGCAGCAAGGGGCAGCAGCGGTTCGGCGCGCTCGTCCCCAAGACCGTCTATGGCGACCGCTCGGCCGCCGCTTTCCGTTCGGCGGTGACCGCCGCCGGGGGCACGCTGGTCGCGGTCGAAACCTATGACCGCAGCGCGACCGCGCTGACCGGAGCCGCGCGCCGCCTCGCCAATGCGGGCGCGATGGACGCGGTGCTGATCGCCGACAGCGGCGGCAACGCGATCCGCGCCGTTCCGGTGGTGAAGAGCACGGGGAACAAGCAGATCCTTGGCACCGAACTGTGGAACACCGACGCGGCGCTCGCCGGCAATCCCGCGATGCGCGGTTCTTGGTTCGCCAGCGTATCGGACGGCCTCTATGGCCAGCTCGCGACCAAATATCGCACGCGGTTCGGCAAGGCGCCGTATCGTTTGGCCAGCCTCGGCTATGACTCGGTGCTGCTGACCGTGCGCATTGCGCGCGACTGGAAGCCGGGAACCAATTTTCCCACGACGCGCCTGCTCGCCGAGGATGGCTTTGGCGGTATCGACGGCATTTTCCGTTTCAACAACCGCGGGATCGCGATTCGCGCGCTCGAGGTCAGCGAGGTCGGAGTCGGCGGCTTCCGCGTGATCGATCCCGCGCCGACGAAATGGTAGTGGCATAACCGCCACAGCGCGGCGAAAAGCGTCATGTTTCTGCCACGCGCAGCCTTTACGGCGCGGCGGCGTTCACTATATGGGCATCGGGCGCGTTTATGGCGTCAATGCCGCGTGCCTTGTTTGAACGATCAGGAGATACAGCTATACCACCGCCCATGACCCGCCGCTCGATGGCGCCGCTGCCGCCGAAGAATGGCCCGAGATACAATGAATTCATCGCTTCCCCGAAGGTCCGCGTGATCGATGAGGAAGGCGAAAATCTGGGCGTGATGCTGACTGCCGAAGCGATTGAGCAGGCCGCTTCCGTGGGACTGGATCTGGTCGAAGTCTCTCCGAACGCCGATCCGCCGGTGTGCAAGTTCCTTGACGTGGGCAAGTTCAAATACGAAGCCCAGAAAAAGGCGAACCTGGCGCGCAAGAGCCAGAAGACGCAGGAAATCAAAGAGATCAAGATGCGTCCGAATATCGACGATCATGATTTCGACGTGAAGATGAAGAAGGTCTTCGACTTCCTCGGCGAAGGCGACAAGGTCAAGATGACCATGCGCTTCCGCGGCCGTGAAATGAGCCATACGCAACTCGGCCTCAACGTGCTCCAGCGCGTCGCCGAGATGACCGCGGAAATCGCGAAGGTCGAGGCGCATCCGCGCACCGAAGGCCGTCAGATGGTGATGGTGATCGCGCCGAAATAAGCGGCGGGCGTCAGCCGATACGGAAATTCAGGGCGGTCGTTCCATCGGGACGGCCGCCCGCCTCGTATCGGCGTTCGGCCATATGGACTTCGCCATCGGCCTTTATGGCGACCAGCGTCGAAGCGCGCGTACCATAGACGTCGCCGCGCAGAAACAGCGCCGGGTCGCCTTCCTCCAGCAGCGTATCGAGCAGCATGTGCGGGTCTGCACCAATCCGGGCGGCCTCGGCGAGGGCGCGACGCAGCCGCTCGGCGCGGGGGCAGGGTTGGTCAACAGGTTCGTTGGCGAGCGCGTGAACGCCGGGTTCCAGCGGCATGATCAGCGGGACCGGCCGGTTGGTCAGTAATCGCACCGAGGTGTCGTCCACCGCAAAGAGGTTGAACGCGTTGAAACGCGGCAGGTCGTCGGCGACGGGATCGGCAAAGCAGCCATCGCCGCGCAGCATGTCGACGACGAGGGCGCCCCGCGACTCCTTCGCAGGGTCGGGCATCGCGCCGCGGACATTGGTCACGACGATGGCGCGCCCGCTGGGTTGATGGACGCCCAGCCAGGTTCCGCCCGCCTGCAAATCGCGCCCCCCGACGATCCCGCTACCGTCGTCCCATGCATGGAGCGGCGCGGCCGGGCGCCCGTGGAATTCGTCGCGGTTCCCGACCAGGATCAGCGGCCAGTCGGGATGGGCATTGCGGGCGAGAGCGACGACACACATGCCGCGCATATCGGTTGTCGCCGCGGATTTGCCAAGCCGTTGGCGCAGTGTGTTGCAACGATATGCCACTCATTGCCGGGAATGGACAATGATGATATTCAGCTCCCGTCTTTCTGGAGGGGGAGATGAAAATGGACGTAGCCGTCAAAACGCCTTGGCACCTCTGGGTGGTCGGGGGTCTGTCGTTGCTCTGGAATCTGTTCCCGGTGGTCGATTTCTCGATGACCAATATGCAGAACGAATTCTGGCTGTCGCAATATAATGAAGCACAGCGGGCGTTTTTCCTGTCGACGCCGCTATGGGCGAATATTGGCTGGGCGCTGGGCGGCTTCGGTTCGTTTATCGGGTCGCTGTTGCTGCTGCTCCGGTCGCGCAATGCGCTGACCGCTTTTCTGGTGTCGGCGGCGGGCCTTGCCGTGGTGAGCTATTACCAGCTCGTCCAGAACGGCGAGCGGCTCAAACAATTGCTGGGCGACATTCCGCTTTACACGACGATCACCGTCTGGGTGATCCTGCTCGCGCTGATCGTCTACGCGCGGTCGATGAAGGCGAAGGGCGTCCTGCGCTGACAGAAAGGGGCGCCCGCGGCGCCCCTTATATCTTACCGCGCGCGGATGAAGGCGCGGATATCCTGCGACAATTTGTGCCGATCCTCGTCGCGGATATACATCATGTGGCCCGCGCCATAATATTTATACTCGATGCGGTCCTGCGGGATGCCGGTGCGCGACAGCGCATATTCGGCGGCGAAGAAGGGCGTCGCGAAATCATAATAGCCCTGGCCGACGAACACGCGCAGCCCTGAATTTTCGCGCATCGCCTGGCCGATATAGGGTGCGACGTTCATGTAGGCGTTGGTGTCGCGCCCGCCGATCCGCCAGTCCCATTGCCCGCCGATCCCGCTGATCGACTGATATTCGCGGTCGGTCTTGAACCCCAGCGTGTCGCGGCTCCAGCTGTTGATCGCGGCGGTATAGCTCGCGTCGATGCCATAGAAGCTGGGGTCGTTGTCGGGCTCTTCGCCCGCGCTGTCATAATCCTTGCCCGTATAGCGGCTGTCGAGCCGCCCGACGGTGAGCCCGCGGTCGCGCAGCAATTCCTTGTAGAAGCGGCTCGGCGAGACGCGCAGGTCGGCGCTTTCAAGATAGGTTTCGCTGAGCCCGGTAAAACGCGCGAGGTCGCGGCGGATCGCGGCGCGCTCCTCGCCCAGCAATTTCTGCCCTTTGAGCAGCGCGGCGGCATAGGGGCCGATCGCCCATTGCCTTGCTTCCTCGACGAATTGCTCGACCGAAAGGCCGGCTCCGGCTCTGCCATGGAATTGGGCGGTCGCGGCCATCGAAGGCAGGTTGGTGATTGGCGACAATTCGTTGCCCGGCGTGTCGGCGCCCGCCGCGAAATCGAGCACCGTCGAGATCAGGATGATACCGTTGAGCGCGACGTCGTTGTACGTTCCGTTCATCAGCTGGTTCGCGACCGCCGCCGAGCGCGTCGTGCCATAGCTTTCGCCGCCGAGATATTTGGGGCTGTTCCAGCGGCCATTGTCGTTCAGCCAACGCCGGATCACCTCGGCGACCAGCTTGGCGTCCTGCGTCACGCCGTAATAGTCCTTGGGGTCGGCCTTGCCGATCAGGTGCGAAAAGCCCGTGCCCGGCGGGTCGATGAAGACGATGTCGGTGACGTCGAGCAGCGCGTCGGGATTGTCGACGATCGGATAGGGTGGGGCGCCGTCGTCGTGCGCATCACCGGGGATCGCAACGCGCTTCGGCCCGAACGCCCCCATCATCAGCCAGACGGTGCCCGATCCCGGGCCGCCGTTGAACAGAAAGGTCACCGGCCGGTTCGGGTCGCGCGGTTCCCTGATATAGGCGGTGGTGACGACCGCGACTTCGGGCACGCCGTCCTTGTTCTTGATGATCGTCTCGCCGATCGTCGCGGCGTAATTGATACGCTGGCCGCCGAAGGTTCCGGAGAGCTTTGTGGTGCGGACCTCGGGCGTGATGTCGTCGGGCTTGTCCACCTTCGGTTTGTCGTTCTGGTCCTCGGCATGGACGATGGCAGGAACCGCGACGGCAAGCGCCAGCGCGATCAGCGACAGACCCGATTTCATCAACTTGTCTCCCCGTTTTGAAGCGTGGACGCTAATCCGCGCGCGCGGAGGGGGCAAGGGTGCTGGTCGGTTGCAGTGGGGTTTTGGTCGAAGGCGTCAGGCGGCCCTTTTGGGCTGCACCGATAATTCGAGGCCGAGGGCGTCGAGAACGGCCATCAGCGTTTCCAGCGTCGGATTGCCGTTTTCCGACAGGGCATTGTAAAGCGCCTGCCGACCGAGCCCGGTCTTGCGGGCGATTTCGCTCATGCCTTTCGAGCGGGCGACGTCACCGAGCGCGCTGGCGATGTGTTTCGGATCATTCCCTTCCATCGCCGCTTCGAGATAATAGAGGATGTGCTCCTCGGTCGCGAGATAGGTTGCTGCGTCAAATGGTCGTAGCTCCGTCACGGCCTTCAATCTCTTCCTTCAACCGCTTGGCGCGGGCGACATCGTCATCCTGACTGCGCTTGTCACCGCCACACAGCAGAATGACAAGCTCCTTACCGCGCCGGAAGAAATAAACCCGATAGCCCGGTCCATAGTCGACCCGCATTTCCAAGACGCCGCCCTTGACGGACTTATGGTCCCCGAAATTGCCGTTCGACGCGCGTTTCAGACGATCGACGATTTTCGCGACCGCGCGAATGTCCCGCAACGAACCTAGCCAACGGGCGAATTCGTTTGTTTCCACCAGCTGGTAGGATTGTCCTATATAGAGGACATCGTCGGGTTTGTCAAACTCTCGGGGCATCGCCCACCCTCAATCCATTGGCATCACCTATTTCATTAGTGTCCGAGATGTCGGCTATAAAAGGTCAAATATGCCGAACGCTCATTTGGCCCTTTTTGGTCTCCCGCGCTTCACAATTTCCGAGACAAGCAGTTTGGGCTGGCGCGCTCCACCAGTAAGTCGCATTACGACAGGGTCGAGAACGTCCACATACCCCCGGCGTTTGACCAACCTGCTGAAAATCTGAAGTTTCTGACGAATACTGCTCTCGGAAAGGTTCAATTTCAGATCGAGGTGAATGCGTTTTATCGCCTCAGCCTTGAGCAAGCCTTCTTTCCGCAAGGAATGATAGGCAATGCCGATTTGTTCAACTTGATCTTCCAGTTTCAGTTTTCGTAAGGCATGCCCATGGTCTGGACGTTCAGAATCTCGGCGCTTTTCAATTGATATTCGCCACGCTTGATTGGATTTTGGAGCCGCCATTTGTAGGGTTAGAAAGGCCAACTGACGACCAAGCAAGCTGACAAGAATGCGAAGCGAAGAGAATTTTTTGGTGGCGTCACCCGCTGCGTAAGCGGCTAGGTCACCGACTCATTATGCCGCAACCAAATCCTGATTGATGCGAGCTGGATGGAAGCGAGGAAGTTGTCGTCGCGCTTGTCGTAGCGCGTCGCCACGGCTCTGAAATGTTTGAGTTTGTTGAAG
>Ga0233425_10000101_pt1 | contig 210690 bp, 236 predicted proteins | sample Watercolumn_Towu_2_FD_181712 | JGI IMG/M metagenome (GOLD analysis project Ga0233425, IMG submission 181712) | Freshwater microbial communities from Lake Towuti, South Sulawesi, Indonesia - Watercolumn_Towuti2014_140_MG | ecosystem: Environmental > Aquatic > Freshwater > Lake | place... | reverse complement strand
GGACCAGATTCTTGTAGTTTTTCTGACATAACAAAACCGCATTTTGAGCAAAACATCTCACCTGATTCGGTATCAGTTACGAGTTTACCCCTTCCACAACGAGGACATCGTTCTTTGGTATTTACTACCTCTTTTAGCATATTCTCACTATAGTAGTGTATAATGTAATAATTGGTATTTATGAATCAACGCCATTTTTGGCTTGGCTATTGATATCATTTAGTTATTGATACGAATAAATGGTAACAGTCAAATTTTGAGTATATTTCCCATTTACATTCATGCAAAAATCTTTAACATTCATTATCAAGTCATCTGCGGTATATGGTGCATTAGCATTTTTATTTTCTATAATTGGGGTGTTTTTACCTCCTGCAGTAACCTATGTTGTTGGCAATCCTCTAGAAGTCAGTGGTATCAGTGTAGAACACATAGTTGGTCATATTGCATGGGGGCTGATGATTTCTGTGTTAAGCTTGAGTCTTAGATATTTTATTTTAGGAGGCATTTTTCCAATAATTTTAGACTCTGATCACATAATTCAATTCTTTGATCTAGAAATGGTACCGCGAATGGCACATTCTATTTCATTTGGATTTTTAGCATCATTTGTCTTGTTATTGGTTTTTGGAAAACGTGACTATAGATTAGCTGGTATAGCTTTTGCAGCAATGTTTGCACATGTATCTTATGATATTTTACTTGGCGGAACAACTAGTTTTCCACTTTTAACGCCTTTTGTATCGGAGATGCTTTCATTTCAAGGCAATGACTGGATTATCATACAGCTCATAGCTATAGCAATGGTGGGAATTTGTACCATTATAACAAAAATAGACACCAAGAAAAAATTAGTTGTCTAGTCTAAGCAACATTAGATTTTCTGGATATATCAAAACTTAAGAATGTCTTTTTGTTCGTTGACTTGATGTTTACTACAGTTATAGGTGGAACTGCCTCTCAAGGACTAGCAAGAAAAATTGCAAAGAGACTGAGAGCTAGATATCTCAGATCAGAGCTTAAAGTATTTCCTGATGGAGAATCTAAAATTACAATTTATGGAAAACCAAAAGGCAGAATAATTGTTGTCCAGTCAACTTATCCTCCTGTTGATTCAAATCTGATTCAGGCGCTTGCACTTATTTCGAAGGTAAAAGAATACTCGTCAAAGATAATAGCTGTGATCCCATATTTTGGCTACGCAAGGCAAGATAGAGAGTTTTTGCCAGGTGAAATTGTGACAATGAAGATGGTAGCCGAGTTATTCAGGACAGTCGGAGTAGCAAAAATTGTTATTGTTGATGTGCATAGCAAAATTGCACTAAAACACTTTAAAATTCCTGTTAAGAATATTTCTGCAGTACCAGAACTTGCAAAATATTTTGTAAGATTGAAACTAAATAATCCTCTAGTTGTTTCACCTGATTTTGGTGGAGTTTATAGAGCAAAAGAATTTGCAAGGCTGCTCAACCTAGACTATACTGCTTTACTAAAGAGACGAGACAGAAAAACAGGTAAGGTCGAAATAAAGTCCTCAAGTCTACGAAATGTTAGAGGAAGAGATATGATAATAGTAGATGATATGATCAGTACTGGTGGAAGCATAATCAGGGCGGCAGAGTTTTTAAAAAAGCAGAATTGTGGTCGGATTTTTGTTGCATGTACTCATGCATTACTAATTAATGACGCAGAAAAAAAGATTAGGCGAGCAGGGGTATCAAAGATCATCAGCACTGATACCATTCCTAAAAAAACTGCTGTTGTAGATTCATCTAGAATTATTGTAAATGCCATCTCATAAATAGGAAATTTGTTGTAAAATGAAGCTGATATTTTTGGGAACATCTGCTGCTCAACCAACTTCTGAACGTGCTTTAACGTGTATTTGTTTAGAAAAAGATGGCGAGGTTTTGATGTTTGATGCCGGAGAAGGTGCACAGATTTCGTATCTAAAGTGCGGTTTAGGATGGAATAAGAAAATGAAGATCTTTGTTACCCATCTTCATGGGGATCATTGCATTGGCATACTTGGATTATTGCAGACAATGACATTACAAAACAGATTAGAACCTATTGAGATTTATGGTCCTGAAGGAATAGAAGAATTTATTGCTTCTAATATCAAAATTCTGAATTTTGGCTTGTCGTTTCCTGTGATTATATCAACAGTAAAGGAAGGTCTTGTCTTAGATGATAAAGCCTACTTCATCTATGCGTGTGAGGCAGATCATTTTATTCCCGCATTTTCTTATTTATTTCAAGAAAAGGATAGACCCGGTAAGTTTTATCCAGAAAAAGCAAAAGCATTAGGCGTTCCTGAGGGGGAGATGTGGCACAAGCTCCAGATGAATAATGAGATAAGAATTGGAAATAAGATAGTTAGCCCGTCTGATGTGATGGGTGAAAAACGTCGTGGAAAAAAGATAGGGATATCAGGAGACACAAGACCAACAAAAAAGTTGGAATCTTTTTTTAAAAATTGCGATTATCTTAGCTTTGATTCTACGTTTTCAGATGAGTTAAGAGAAAAAGCAATCGAAACATGTCATTCTACTGCAAAAGAGGCAGCAACACTTGCAAAGAATGCAGGTGTAGAGAACTTGATTTTGACACATTTTTCAGCTAGATACAAAAATGAGAATGAGTTGTTAGCAGAAGCAAAGATAGTACACAATTCTGTAATAGCTGCAAAAGATCTTTTAGAAATCGAAATAAAATAAAAAACAGAATGTTTGAACCTATTTTAAACAGATTAAAAACAGCGAAAAGAATTGTGTTTGTTACTGGTGCAGGAATGTCCCAAGAAAGTGGTATTCCTACATTTAGAGGAAGAGATGGATTGTGGAGAAATTATGATCCAATGAAGATTGCTACTATTTATGCATTTTATGAGAATCCTAGACTAGTATGGGAGTGGTATGAAGATAGAAGGAAGAATATCGTTTCAGCACAACCAAATCCTGGTCATAGAGCTATTGCTGAGCTTGAGCGATACAAAGAAGTCGTTGTTTTGACTCAGAATATTGATGGGTTACATCAAAGAGCTGGGAGTACCAGAGTCTTGGAGCTACATGGTAGCATTATTAGAATAAAGTGTACTGTCTGTAGTTTTCAAGATAATAATGTCTCCAGTTTTGATGTGCTCCCCCCCCTCTGCAAGTGTGGAAAAATTCTAAGACCTGATGTAGTTTGGTTTGGTGAGCCTTTACCTCAAGATGTATGGAGTGAGGCTATATCATATGCAAATTCTTGTGATGTTATGATAATAGCAGGAACATCGCTTTTGGTGTCTCCTGCAAACACTTTACCACTATATGCCAAACAAAATAGTGCTGTTTTAGTTGAGATCAATCCAGAAAATACTGGAATGTCAGTTGATATGGATTTGGCAATTAGAGGTACTTCTTCTAATATTATTCCCAAATTTACTGAGATGATTTCTAAATTAAACTAGGATGTCATAAAGACACCATTTATCATGGTGTTCAGATTTCCTGCTGGTTTGTAAACTGAAGATGTGATGGTGCCAAACTCTTTGTGTTCAACAACCATTTCTATTATATGATCTGTATTTGATATATCTGTGATCGATGTTTCAAAATTTGATGCATAAAATGTGCCAGAAAATAATTCTCGCTCAGAATTTTTCAATGTAAACTTGACAGAGATTGTATTTCCAGAGCTATCAGAATATTGTACTTTAACATCACCGTTATCTTCTTGAATAGTTGTTAGCTGTAATGTTTTAAGAAGTTTTGATTGTAATTGTTCTTTAGCTGAGATACCATTGTTGATAATTTCTGGTTCTTCTGTAGTTTCAGTTAAGACAGCATCTTCCTCTGCGATACCATCTTGTGGTAATAGACCATATCATCTTGTGGTGTAATGTCATCATTTTGTGTTGCGGTTTCATCTTGTGTTTGTGGTGTATCTTCAGCTATTTCACCATGATATGTATATTCATCTGCTATTTCAGATTCTTGTTCTCCGGTTATTTTCTCATCTGAAAGAATTTCAGCTAAGTCGTATTTAACATTATCAAATTTTTCTCCAATGTTATCAATTGTACTATCAATGTCGTTCTTTAATCCATCAATATTCTGTCCTACTTTATCGATGATGGCAATCTTATCTTTTAATGGATTAAATGGATCAGGTGCTAAAAAAATGAATCCTACTACTATTACTGAAAATATCAAGGCTAGTTTTAGTTTCAATTCTCCCAAGTTTCTTATTAATGATAAAAATTGGGAAATTCAAATCAATTGAGTAAATAAGGAAAAAAGCTGACTAGGTAACGAAGGATTTAGGTTATTACGAGTTGGAGACAAGCCATTCTATTATGTTCTCAATGTGTTTGGATTGCAAGATTATCTTGATGGGACCAAGAGGAGACTCGTCTGCATTCTCACATAGTGCGACTACATCAACAAATGCTGCTTGCTTATTCAGATAGAACCATGTAGAATCATCAACCAGATTTCTTTTCAGATTACGCCCGTAAACTTTTTGGGTATTACGAGAATGAATTTTTTCATGAATGTAAAGGAGGCTCTCAAGTGTTGTTGAAGTGGCCGTTAATGAACCATCTTTTATGTAAATGTCTATGTTAGAAAGAACATTTGAAACTGCGTGTTCAACCTTTTGTGGATCTTCAGATGGATTAACTTGGCAATATGCATTAATCTTACATGGAATATTTGGGATGTTCAGTTTACCCAACCTTTGATGATTTTGTATGCTACATTAATGAGCTCGTTTATTGTCATATTGTTATTTGAGATGCTTTCATCTGCAAGTGCAATGGAGTTACTAACTCCAACTCCGATTTCCCTTGCGTCTCTTTCATTAAAGACTTCTTGATTCTGTGGATCGTCAGATCTTCCTCGTTTCGTTAAGAAACTAAAGCGTGTATTTGTCGATGCGTGAATGGCAAGAATTTTTACTTTGCCAATTTTTCTAAGTACGTCGATCTCTGCATTTGATCTAATTCCATCTATAACTATTACAGGAGAGTTAGATTTTGTTATCTGTTCTATTATTAGATCTGCGATTGCTCCAGGACCATTTTTTTCTCGTAGCTCAAGCATAAGTTTGCCTAGATTTTTTCCAGTTGGTTCTAGATTTCTTTTTTTTGCTTCTGTCCTTACTGCATCTCCCATATTGATAGCATCAAATCCTTTAGATTTCAGACCATCTGCTATAGTAGATTTACCTGCACCTGGCATTCCAGTTAGACAAACAATTAGTTTTGACAATCCACATTATCCCATCTTGCTATTCTATGAAGGTACCGGAAATTATTATAAAGATACGAGCTAAAGCCTGTAATGCGAACTTTTGTTGCAGTAGAAGTTAGCAACAAAGAGGTCTTAGAAGCAATAAAAAAAATTCAATCTAGCATAAAGATAGATGCAAAACCAATCGATTTGCAAAGCATGCATTTTACTCTTCAGTTTCTAGGCGAAGTATCAGATGATATGTTAGAGAATATTCAACAGGTATTAAGTTCTGTTGAGTTTGAAGCCTTTGATGTTAGTTTTCAAAGTATTGGTGTGTTTCCAAAACCACGATTTGCACGTATAATATGGGCAGGTGTTGATGAAAATGGGGTAAGACATCTCACTGAGCTTGCTATAAAAGTAACTACGGTATTAACATCTCTTGGTTTTAAACCAGACAAACCTTTCCAACCGCATGTAACTATCTTTAGAGTTAAAAATAAGATTAATGACATCACAGATGAATTGAAAAAAATCAAAGACTCATCACTTGGAATTCAGAGAGTTAGTGATATCAAACTAAAAAAAAGCGTTCTTACTCCTAAAGGATCTATATATTCTGACTTGTATGTGGTGAAAGCAAAACGATGAAACAGATTCTTGACACTGCAAAGAGAATAGTTATTCCATCTACAAGATTACAACAAGACAAAGCAAAGACTGCTAATCTTGTTCTAGGATTAGTAAAAGAGCAGACATCAAAATACCAAGAGATAGTAAATGTTGAATTTGGTGGTTCATATTCAAAAGGCACATGGTTGCCAGATAAGGCTGATATTGATATATTCATCAAATTTGAAAAATCAGTTTCTGAAGAAAGATTTGTTGAGCTTGCAAAGAAGATTGGATTTGATTCACTACAGAAATTTCATCCATATGTTAGGTATTCAGATCATCCCTATGTAGAAGCAAAAATTCAGGGAACAAAGGTCAATGTAGTACCATGTTATGACATAGAAAAAGGACAATGGAAAAGTGCTGCTGACAGATCCCCCTTTCATACACAGTTTATGCTTGAATCTCTAACAAGTGCAATGAAAGATGAAGTTAGACTGCTTAAAGTATTTCTTAAGACTGTGGGAATCTATGGAGCTGAGATTGCAAAACAGGGATTTAGTGGATATGTCGTCGAGGTATTGATTTGGAATTATGGTACTTGTGAAAATGTTATCAATGCTTTTGCAAATTTAAAACCAAATCAGATCATAGGTAATGCGTCTAAAGAGTTTGATACTGCTGTAGTTATTATGGATCCTATAGATAATACTAGAAATCTAGCTGCCGCAATTTCAGTTGAGAATATTGGAAAGTTTGTTCTTGCGTGTAGAGCTTTTTTGAAAAAATCATTGCTTTCTTATTTTAAACCTAAAAGAAATTCAAAAGTCTCAAGGAAAAATCTAGAAAATGTTCTTGTTGTCATATTTAGTTTCAAACCTAGAAGTCCTGATATCATTTGGGGGCAGCTAAAGCGTGCTGCTAATTCACTTGCAACACAGATGCAAGTAGAGGGGTTTGATGTGCTAAGAAGATCAGCAGTAACGGATGAAAAGAGTGATGCAGCGTTACTCTTTTTACTACAATCTACTAGAATTTCCGAATTTCATACTAGAAAAGGGCCTGATTTTTACAGTAGTGTGGATTCGAGTGTATTCATAACAAAAAACGTAAAGAAGAGTAGAATCATGTGGGTAAATGCTGATGGAAGAATTCACTCACTACAAAATCGTAATCAGAATGATGCACGATTATTTTTACAAGATTTACTAAAAAATCATTTAGATAAAACAGGTATACCAAAAGGGCTTATGCCTGATTTTAAAAAAGGATTCAAAATATTTCCTGCAAGTAAAGTGACAAGTAAATTCATTAGAGAGGCATTAACAGAAATTGTCACGACGGATAATGCAATATTTTCATCCACTTGACAAGTTATTTCAAGAACCTTATTCTACAATAATTGGATATCCAAAAGCAACCAAAAAACAAATCAAAGCAAGGATTGTTGAATTACGAAAACTCGGTATACAGAGTATATCTTTTCAAGGACAATCAAAAATCGGTAACTTAAACATTTTAGGTAAAGGATACGTTGGGGTTGTTGTTTTAGCTAAAATGAAAAATAAACTTGTTGCAGTGAAAATTCGTAGAACTGATGCATCAAGAACCAATATGGAAATAGAGGCAGGATTTCTGAAAATTGCAAATCAGGTAGATGTTGGACCCCTGATAGTAACAAGGAGTAGAAATTTTATGATAATGGAATACTTGGCTGGTAAAAAAATTAGTGAATGGATAAGTGGATTAAAGAGCAAGAGAGATGCCCAGTTACTAAAATCAATAATGAAAAAGATTTTAGAAGATTGTTATCGTCTTGATGTGATTGGTTTAGATCATGGAGAATTAAGCAATATTTCAAAACACGTAGTCGTCGGAAAATCAAAAACAACTGTAATTGACTTTGAGAGTGCCAGTACGCAGAGAAGAGTTTCTAATGTTACATCTGCTACTCAAGCGATTTGTATTGGCTCTGGAATATCAAAGATTGTTAGAAAAATATACAGATTGCCTTCAAAAAATAAGCTTATCAAGATTTTAAGATTGTATAAACAAGAACGGAGCCAACAAAACTTTGAAAAGATTCTAGCTGTTTTAAAGTTATGACCAAAAAATTTCGAATAAAGAATTTGTTGGCAATTAATGGGACCGGCAGGATTTGAACCTGCGACCTCCAGCACCCCAGGCTGGCATCATAAGCCAAACTAGACGACGGCCCCCCAAATGTTCAAGCAAGAAGTGAAATTATTAAATCGTCGGATCAATCAACTATTGTATTGAAGGTTTGTTCTATTTGTCACAAGATTTCAGCATCTGATGAGGACCATTTAGATTGTCAACAAAAAAGAAGAATTAAGTTAGAAGATGAAGATCTCAATCAAGGCCTACCTGAGAGATTTAACACTGCAAAAAATATCGATGATCTTAATATAGAAATTAAAGCTCTTTTAGAACATATGACAAAAGAAAAAGAAAAGAAATCATAGTCACTTTTCTAATCTGTCTGATTCGAATTTTTCTTTTTCATGCATATGTTGTGTTGTCAGATTTTTCAATAGAGTAAAAAAGGCAACGCGTGTCATTTTGAATGATCTCCAGCTGGTGGTTACTCACAACTTACGAACAAAATGGGGCAGATTGATCAGACAAATTATCTTTCTTGAGAAGTTGGTCTTATCAAGACTTCATTTACATTTACGTGGATTGGGGCTTGTACTGCAAATAGAATGGCATTTGCGATATCTTCTGCTTTTAGTGCTTCCATTTTTTTTGTATTTTCAACAAATCCTTTTAACGAATCATCAGTTATCGTGTTTGTAAGCTCTGTTGCAACTACACCTGGCTCAATTGTTGTAATCCTAATGTTTGATCTTGGACTAAGTTCTTGTCGTAGTCCCTCACTAAATGCAGTTACAGCATGTTTTGTTGCACAATAAACGCTTCCTGCTGGAAAAACAACTCTCCCAGCTACTGATGATATGTTGATTATGTGACCTGACTGTTTTTCTAACATGTATGGCAGTACTGCAGCCGTACAATATAACACGCCTTTAATATTAACATCAATCATTTTATCCCATTCATCAACTTTCAACCTTTTCACAAAACTTAGAGGCATCAGTCCTGCATTATTTACTAGAATATCTATTGCCCCATATTTTTTAACTGTGGCTTTTACAAATGAATCACAATCCGACTTTTGTGCTACGTCCAGCTTTTGTGAAAAGACATTCCCACCACTTTGTATGATCTCATTTTGAAGCTTATCTAACAGATCTGTTCGTCTTGCCCCAATTGCAACATTAGCACCTACTTTTGAAAGTGCTATTGCAGTAGCATGACCAATTCCACTACTTGCACCTGTAACTATTGCAACCTTTCCCTCAATCATAAGAATCTAATTAGATGCTTCCTTGTATTGTAAATATATTTTAGTGCTCAGACAGTCATGCATTTACAAAATTTGTTAACTATGATTTATTAAAGAAAAAAAGCTAGTTTTTTCATGAATGCCGCAAAGTGTGCTTATTGTGGAGAAATGCAGGATATGCCTTTTGAATGTAATTATTGTAAAGATCCTTTTTGTGCTGAACATAGATTACCTGAAGAACATAGATGTGTTAAATTATCTCAGCTTAGAGTTAAGAGATTTGGAGAAAGAAAAGTAATTCGAGATAGGAATAGTTCAGGTTTTTTTAAAAAAATGTTTGGCAGATTTAGATAGAGTCAATATATTGATTTGTCCGGATGGATTTTTGCACGTCGCGCCTGATAAAAAAGTGTTATAGCTAGTGCAAACAAGACAGTCGATGTAAGCCAATGTGCGGTGATTATTGTGATGTATGCTACTGCAAATGCGACTGAAATGATTCCTTGTATAACTAGTTTTGACCAAGAAGGAACCTTGAGTCTTCTGCTGATTACCTCAGCTATAAAAAGCCCTATTACGGGATATATTGTTATTAAAAGAAAGTCATCTACATCGATATTAAGATGAGACATTATTTACACCAATTCTAGGTGTAATTTTTATCTAGTCTGCCCAATGAATTTTTGCTACAACATTTTTTGTTATGAGTGCTTGAGCATTATCATAAGGAATCGTTGCTATGTCTTCTGCCTTGAAAGGACCATATTTCTCTAGATCAGCACCAACTATTTGATCAGTTTCTTTTAGAAAACGTACTACAATTGGTTTTGTTTTATGTTTTTGTGATATTGATTCTAAGAGTTTAGATTTACCGTTTAATAACCCAGAAAGAATCATTTCTTTCCATTCTTCCATTTCAGTTTGTGCATCTAAAATAAATTTTTCTTCATTCATCAAGTTTGTATGAGTTGTATTCATTGCTTTTTCAAGCCTAATTTTTAAAAAAAGCGAAATGATATCTGTAATAATCAAAATTAATGTGTCTTTCACTTTTGATTCAGTACCATCATATCCTTCACTTTTTAGTTTGCTGATGAAATCAGAAATTGAAATATAAAGGTCTGAAGGAATTTCTTGTATTGTATCATTTTCAGTTTCACGTAACAATGTAGCATACAACGAGTTTACATCAATTTCTGTTTCTTGCATCAAACATCAACAACCTTAAATGATGGAACTATTTGTGTTAGCTGGAATACAAAATTGCCATATAAAGTGATTGGTGGAAAGGCTACACAAATAACATATTCTCCTGATGAAGTTTTTTCAAAAATAAAACATGAGCAGATCAAGTTTATAGATCTACAGTTTTCTAGCTTGCTTGGTAGATTTCATCACACTACAATATCTGCAGATATGTTCACGCCTGAACAGATGCAAGATGGACTACCAAAACTTGATGGCTCATCAATCGTAGGTTTTACTACTATTGATGATTCTGATCTTATACTCAAACCAGATCCAAACTCTTATGCTACCATACCATGGATGACAGAAAAGAAAACTGCACGACTTATTTGCGATGTTTATTGGGGTGGCGGAAGAGGTAGATTAGAAAGAGATCCTCGTGGAATAGCACAAAAGGCAGAAAGTTATCTAAAGGCGCAGGGTTTTGATTATAGTTCTTGGGGCCCCGAAGTAGAGTTTTTCGTTTTTGATAAAGTACATTGGGATGTGTTAACACCATACAAGGGCCAATCATATTCAATTGAATCAGTAGAGGCACCATGGAGCCAAGAAGGGACAGGATATCCAATGGGTCTTAAGGAAGGATACTATCCAAGCACTCCTTCTGATACTTTGACACCATTTCGTAATGAATGTGTAGATGTGTTAAACGAATCTTTTGGGATTTTATGTGATAATCACCATCACGAAGTTGCAACCGCTGGCCAGTGTGAAATTGACATAAAATATGATTTTCTAACAAATGCCGGAGACGCAACACAAACCTACAAGTTTGTTGTACGAAACGTAGCACAAAAATTTGGCAAAGTTGCTACTATGATGCCAAAGCCCATTTCCATGGATGCGGGTTCTGGTATGCATACCAATGTTAGTCTGTGGAAGGATGAGAAAAATGCATTCTTTGATGAAAATGACAAGGATGAGCTTAGTCAGGTTGGGAGATATTTTTGTGGTGGTATAATTAATCATGCAAAAGCTCTTTCTGCCATCACTAATCCTACTACCAATTCATATCACAGACTTGTACCGGGCTATGAAGCTCCTACTTACATAGCATGGAGTGCAAGTAATAGATCTGCAATAGTTAGAATGCCTCAACATTTCAAGGGCACAAAATACTCATATCTAAAGAGATTGGAGTTTAGAGCTCCAGATCCTTCATCAAATCCATATCTTGTTTTTTCAGCAGTCTTAGCAGCAGGTCTTGATGGGATTAAGAAAAAGTTAGAGCCTGGTGAACAGGTTCATGAAGATATTTACAAGATGACAAAAGCAGAACGAAAGAAAAGGGGTATAGGGGTTCTTCCGTCTACTTTAGGAGAAGCACTTGATGAACTTGAGAGCGATAGAAAGTTCATCAATCCGATTTTTAGCAACGATGTTATAGATAAGATAATTGAATTAGAAAGAAAAGATCAACGTGAGATTTCATTAAGGCCACATCCTCACGAGTTTTATCTTTATTTTGATATCTAGAAAGTGAGTAATGGTTTTCCCATTATATCATAAATGAAGATTAGTGATATCGCAATTAATGCAAAGCCGCTTCCAAGATAGATCATTCTGTATTTTTCTGACGTAGCTGCTTTGTAGACTAAAATTGCACCTCCTAGTCCCACAAATAGAATTATGACTCCAATTATTACAAGCTCAAAGCTTTGACCTATAATAAGTGGACTGAAGAATCCCGCTAGCAGTGCAAAGAAAATAGTTATGTAGACATATTTTATGCCGTTAAGAATTTTAGAGCCTCTTTCAGTTGTTAGTTTTTGTTTTGGAATGTTTTTCTCAGTATCGTTAGAAGGTTTTACAATATCTTCTTTTTGAGAATCTGTTTGTTTGATTTTTTTATAGAAAAATTTCTTCTTTTTAGTCAATGTCTACATATCCATGCCGCCCATGTCTGGCATGCCACCCATACCACCCATGCCGCCCATTCCCATACCTGGCATACCACCAGGAGGCATACCGCCCTCACCACCATGTGGTGGGCCAGCAGCTTTAGAAGTAGCTATTACATCATCTATTCTTAGTATCATACATGCTGCCTCAGTGGCAGCAGAGACAATTTGTTGTTTAACAGCTAGAGGTTCAATTATATCACTTGACTTCATGTTTGCAACTTTTGCTTTCATGACATCAACACCTATCCATTTCTCACCTTTTAGTTGCTTTGAGCGAAGGTTTGTGAGGGTATCAATTGGATCCATTCCTGCATTTTCAGCTAATGTTAGTGGGATAGATTCTAGTGCTTCTGCAAACTTTTCAGCTGCTAGCTGTTCACGGCCTTCCAATGTCTTTGACCATGTTCTTAGTTTTGTTGCAGTATAGGTTTCAGGTGCACCACCTCCTGCAACTATAGAAGGCATCTCCATTACGTCTTTTACAACCATTATAGAATCATGGACTGATCTTTCTACCTCATCAACAACTCTTTGTGAGCCGCCGCGTAGTAAAAGAGAGATCGATTTTGGATGTCTACATCCTTCAATGAAAACCCATCTGTCTTCTTCAATTTTTCTTTCTTCAACTAGTTGGGCAGTCCCAAGATCTTTTTCAAAGTGATCATCAAGATTTGTTGTGATTCTACCACCTGTTGCTTTTGCAAGTTTTGTCATATCACTTTCTTTTACTCGTCTTACTGTTAGTATTCCAGATTTTGCAAGATAGTGTTGTACCATATCATCAACACCTTTTTGGCATATGAGAACAGTAGCGCCAGACGCAACAACTTTGTCAACCATGGTTTTGAGCATCCTGTTTTCTTCATCTAGAAATGTTTTCAATTGTTGTGGGTTTGAGATATTGATTTTAGCATCGGTTTCTGTTTTGTTAATTTCAAGCGCAGTATTTACAAGTGCAATTTTTGCATCAGTAGCTTTTTTTGGCATTCCTGCATGAACTACTTCTTTATCAAGAACTATTCCCTCAATTAATAATGAATCTTTGATTGAGCCTCCAGCTTTCTTTTCTACTTTGATATCATCCTCATCAACATGATATTCCTCACCATCTTTTTCAGCAACAGACAGTACAGCTTTTACAACTAGCTCAGATAGATGGTTGGAATCTTTTCTGACAAGTTTTGTCTGCATTGCTGTTTTTGCAATTTTTTGTAAAAGTGTTTTATCATTTGGAGAAATTGTATCCGCGATTTCTTGTAAGAGTTGTTTTGCCTTTTTTGCAGATTTTCTATATCCATCTACAATAATAGTTGGATGAACATCTTGATTTATCAAAGATTCAGCACTTTCTAGTAATGCGCCTGCAAGTACAACAGCAGACGTTGTTCCATCACCAACCTCATTATCAGTTGTTTTAGAAATTTCAACTAACATCTTTGCGGCTGGGTGCTGAACATCAATTTCTTTTAGAATTGTAGCACCATCATTTGTAATTGTAACATCACCTAGATCATCTACAAGCATTTTATCCATTCCACGTGGGCCTAAACTGGTGTGAACAATTTCTGCAATGATTTTAGCTGCAGCAATATTGTTTTTTTGAGCTTCACGTCCCTTAGTTTCGGTTGCGCCCTCTTTTAGCAAAACAACTGGCATCGTTCCTTTAATGCTCATTAAGCGACAAGCATTGTTTTCCCTTTTTATATCTTCTTAACATTGTACTGATCTTAAAAATTGTATCAAGCGGTGTTTTTAAATTGGGAAAGTAAGTTCGCAAGGCATGGCAAATTCTTACAAAAATTCTTACAAGAGAATTTTTTCAATGCTTAAAGAGCACAACGAATGGTTTGAGAATTCCATTCCTCTAATAGCAAGCGAAAATGTCCCCAGTCCTGCTGTAAAGGAAGCATTACTCTCTGATTTTGGAAATCGCTATGCAGAAGGATGGCCTGGTGAACGGGTTTATGCTGGCTGTATATTCATAGATAAAGTAGAGTTTGAATGCATGAAACTTGCAAAGACTCTGTTCAGAGCAGAATTTGCAGATGTACGGCCTGTTTCTGGAGTTGTAGCAAATCTTGCCGTATATTGTGGATTTACTAATCCAGGCGATGTAATGCTTGCGCCATCGATTCCTGCTGGAGGACATATTTCACATGGAAAAAAGGAGCATTCAGGTACTGCTGGTTTAGTTCATGGACTTGATATAGAATTCTATCCCTTTGATGCTGAAGAAATGACAATAGATATCGATAAAACAAAAAACAAAATTGAAGAGTTAAAGAATTCAGGCAAATTGCCTAAAATGGCAATGTTTGGAGGATCGCTGTTTTTATTCCCTCATCCTGTAAAAGAACTTGCAGATTTTCTAAAAAGTTATAATATTCATATTAATTACGATGCTGCTCATGTAGCAGGTCTAATTGGTGGAGGACAATTTCAGGATCCTTTGCGGGAAGGAGCTGATACCATGACTATGAGTACCCACAAGACTCTGTTTGGGCCACAGGGTGGTTTAGTATTAGGTTTTGAAAAACATGCTGAGATAATCAAAAAGGCCACATTTCCAGGTCTTACAAGTAGTCATCACATACATCATATGGCTGCAAAGGCAATAACGTTTGCAGAGGCACTGGAATTTGGAAAAGATTATGCAAGACAGGTAATTAAAAATGCTAAAGCATTAGCTGAGGCACTAAGTAATTTTGGGTTTAAGGTGCTTGGAGAAAAAAGAGGATTTACAAAATCACACCAGATAGCTGTTAATGTTCTTGATTATTCTGATGGTGGAAAGGTGGAAGCAGATTTAGAAAAAGCAAATATTATTGTAAACAGACAGCTCATACCTGGAGACATTAAGGCAGGACGAAATTATTATCATCCGGGAGGAATTCGGCTTGGTGTGTCAGAGATAACAAGGCTTGGAATGAAAGAAGTAGAAATGAGAGATGTTGCGGAATTTATTAAACAGGTTGTGATTGAAAAGAGAGATCCTAAAAAACTTGCACCAAAAATAAAGTTGTTTAGGAAAGACTTTCAAAAGGTTCATTATTGTTTTGATAAAAAACTTGGCGCTTATGAATACGTAAAACTTAGATGATAATTAGGCATAATCTGTAAGAAGAAGTTGGTCGCCTTTATTTTTGCCAAAGACTAGATCAATCTCGTCTGCTAGTGTTTGGACTCTCGTTTTCAGATAAGGATTGGTTTCGTATTTTTCGGTTAATCGTTTAGCCAGTTTTAGATATTTTTCGACTGATGCTCTTGTAATTGTTTGAATAAGATTGTTGCCACAACTACATTTTTGTGTTAGAGGAATTCGCCTATAACTTTGCCCACATGCTGTACATCTAAAACTTTGTTGTGCGTATGCTCTAAGGTTTCCCATGATGTCTGGTAAGAGATGGGTTGTGATCACATGTGAGACAATCTCGTTTGTATCTATTGCATTGATTAGCTCTGCATTTCGAAGTTGCATGTCAAGTTTTTCAATCATAGAACCAAGTGTTGAATATGCACTTCGCGATTTAGTTGTTGTAACAGTAGATGTTGGGTGTGTATAGTGATAACCGTAGAACTCCCCCTTTGTTTCAAGTCTTGATTTGAGTATATCGATTGTAGCTATGCTAGCAGCTTTTTGATTTAGTGTTGTTGATTCGTAAAATGAGAGTGGAAATTTTTCTGTGACTTCAAAGTTATGAGCTTGTGGTTGTGATTCATGTGGTACAACTATTGGTTGTATAAGGAGTGGCGCATCCATTAGACCGCCTATCCTATCTGAAAGAAACTGACGTGAGAAATTTAGTAAGCTGTCCATTAAAAGCATGATAGAATCGGCATCGCCATCAGCATCACGTCGTTTAGCTGAGTGCCATATAGGAGTTGCAAAACATACTTGTGTGTCGGTGAACCCAATGATTCTTCCAACTATCCCAACAGAAGTATGTGGTGCAAGTCCAATTATTAGATGACCTATTAGGTCATCTATAGTTTTTACATTGTAAAATTCGGTTTTACCATAGAGTTTTGTTAGTTCTGTGTCTATGTATTTACATGCATTAACAAGATATTTTCCACATTCTATTGGAAGTACTATATCTTGTATTTTTAATTCAATTATTTGGTTTAAGTTGTTTAGAGTATTACCGTCTTTATCATAAGTATAGCCTAGATTTTTTAGTTTTTCAATTGGTGTTCCAATCCAGAATGGTTTAAAATGAGTGAGCGGACAGTTGGTTGCATCAAATCTAACAGTACCATCTTTGAAAACTGTCAGTTCATATTTTTGTCTGATGAGTCCTTTTTCAAGCGGTTCAGCAATTTTGTCTTGGCCAATTAGCTCTTTTACTCCCTTGAAAGGCTCCTGTGCGCGGATTGAAGTTTTTTCTTGTGCTAAGAGTAACGATGATTTTAGTGGAAATGGTTTGTAAGAATGTGATGATGCTGTTTTTTTACATTTTTGGCAAAAAGGAGATGTAAGATTCTCTCTACATATTCGACAAGTGTATACAATTGATGTTTTATTGCCACATTTTTGACATAGTATCCCAATGGCAGGTTCATTGCATTTTTGGCAAATACGATTATGAATGTTAGAGTAGAAACTAGCATGGTTTGATGCTTTTAGCAAGTCTCGTGTAGGACCACCCTTGTCTCCTACTGGGAAAAGTATGTGCACAGGAGGTTTCATTTGCCGTAAGGCTGCTTTTTCTGGCCTTCCTATTCTGACTCCTATTGATGTTGAAAATTTATCACGAATTATGATTCCTGTATGGTTTGATATCATTTTAGGTACAGTAAGTAAATTATCTAGTTTGATTGGATTTCTAAAAAGTAAATTAAAGAAAATTTTTGCTTCGGTATTTTTTAGTGCTATAGAATCATTCAAGACTTCATGTGGTGTTCCAAGTTTTTCTAGGATGGATTTGCAGGTTTTTGGATAGTAGATTACATCATTTTGAATATTAAGTGGTTGTAGAATGGCCTTAAACTCATGTATGGTAATTTGATCCCAATAATACAGATAATGTGGATGTAATGGGATTTGAAAATCTAATGAGATTGTTATTGCCTCATCTAAAGTTGGTATCTCATTTAGAAATCTAGTTAGATGTGTATTTTTACCATCTGGTTCATATTTGGTTAATTTTTCGCGTAGTTGTTCTTTCCAGATCTCTTCTACATAGCCTGTTGGTATAAGTTGAGCGTTATTTTCTAGAAAATCTCCAAATGAGATGAGAATGTCTCCCAGATGAAGGATTTTTTCTATTTCGTTTTTAATTTTTGTTGCATGTTTTACATCATGAATTTTTATTACATTGCCATTTTTGAGCCTGACTGTTGGTGTTTCAATTGAATCAACAAATGCTACAGTGGCTCCCTTACCAGGTATGTCAAGCTTAACTTGTGTTCCAGTTGTTATTGTATGATCTAGGATTTCTGCTATTACAGGATGAATTCCAATGCATGCAAATCCCGTATTACACGCTCTTCCATATCGGAGTCTAAATCCCCCAAGCTTTTTTGGTACTGACAAAACAGATCTTCCAACAATTACTTCCTTCATTCTCTTAGCTGCAGAGTCTTCTTTGTCGCCTGTTTGAATAGCACCCTTTAACTCGCTTAACCATTCCCATCCTTCTAGATTATATTGTTGGATTCTTTGGAGGAGTTTTTTAGACCTGCCTATAAGACCATCGTTTAGAACACGTAATGCACCGCCTCTTACACGATCTGTCTTAATGCGTTTCATGTTCTTGTGATTAACTACTTCAAAGGGATCTGTGTCAATTCCATCAAGTTCTACAGGTAAGTTTGAGATTGTTGTTACTACATCTTCATCAAGAACATGAAATTGAAAACTTCCTTGAGCCTCTCTCTCATACACTCTTAACTCTTCGATAAAACGACCAGTTTCGTCATCAAAAGAATTTGCTTGATATTTACCCAGTCCTACTACCTTTCTTACATGATCAGCTATCAACATGGTTACCGCAGACTCGGTTCCACCTGCTGATCTCATTGGTCCAGCAATAGATACTGAGAGGTATTCAGAGCCGTCTTTGTTTTGTTTGATTTTGACCTTGCTTATTCCCTGTAATGGCGCGATGGTAACACCTTCGGTAACTATTGCAAGGCCGACTCTAACTGCAAGGTCAAGCCTATCTTCAAGTAAAGCACCAGAGGATGAATACTTGCCTAATGCTATGTCTTTTGAGATAATAAGGGCAGATAGTTCTTTACCGTTTGTTTTTAGAAGTTGTCTTAGGTTATCTGCTATGTCTATATCGTGCATTTTTGCTACTCGATCAGCCAGATCAAATGCAATTTTTGGTTCTACTATTCCTGAGGAATCTACTAGTGTTGATTTGGCAGTTGCGGCTTTTTCATATATAGAATAGACTTCCTTTGAAATATTGGTATAGTATTCAAAATAGTAATCTGGCATTAAAATTTCTTTTATGCGAGATGTTGCATGGTTTTCAGACAAGTTATTTCTTTATTTTTTGAATAGATTTTGAGATTTCTGTTAGTCTTTTTAGACTACCTCCTTTCTCAAGTAAAGTACCAATTACTAAGACGTCTGCTCCCGCCTTTACCAGACTCGTAGCAGTTTTTGGATCTTTAATACCTCCCCCAACAACAAGAATGCCTTCAAAGACCCTACGAACTTCTTTAACCATTTCTGGTTTTACATTTGAAATTGCGCCAGAACCGGCTTCTAGATACACAAACCTCATTCCTAGAAACTGTGCTGCCAGAGAATATGCTGCTGCGATTTTTGGTTTATCAAAAGGTATGCCTCTAGCAGAGCCTACAAACCATGCTGATGTTCCCTCTCCAATCACTAAATATGCTGTTGGAAGTGATTCTAGACCAAATTTTTTAACATTTGGTGCGCCAAGCGCCTGTGCCTGTGAGATAAAATATGGATTTTCAGAATTCATTAATGAACTAAATAAAATCGCGTCAGCGTGTGGAACCACACCTGTGATATTTCCTGGAAAAAGAATTATTGGTATTTTGATAGTTTTTTTTAGATTTTTTACAAGTTCTGCCATCTCAATCTGATCTGTTGCAGAAGACCCACCTACTAGGATGGCAGAAGCACCTAGTTTTTCTACCTCTTTTGCAAGCTTTGTAGCTGAGTTTATGTTAGAAACTTCAGAATCTATTAAAACAAATAGTGCTGGCTTCTTTTTTAGTTGTGATTTTAGGTTTTCTTCAACACGGCCTGCCATAACACAAGTTTTCTTGTGGTTCTTTAAAGTTTAATTGGAATAAGGTATACAGAGTTGTATAGCTATGGAAGAATCTAAAAATTATAAATTTAATAATGTTATTAAAGAAATTATCAAAAAATCATTGTTTACTGAACGGCAGATTGAAATAATTTTAAAACATAAAAATTTGATAGAAACCGAACTAGGCATCACAAAAGGCGCGTATTACAGACAGGTTAGTCAAACTACAGATAAGTTATTGAGATTTTTTTATTCAATTATCTTACTTCGTGGTTTAGGTATAGTATTGCCTGATGATATTGATATGATATCTCAGCTTTCTGAAAAGATTTCTGTGATAAAGGATGGTGATATTTTTCCTGAACGAGGGTTAGAAATCATTGATGTGATAGATAGAATGGTTAGGCAGTTAAGTAAGGTGTGATTTTATCTAGTAATAACGAATAGGTTTAGGATTTTTGTGTTTGTTTAATGATATTTTTCTTTGATGTAAAGTGTGAAATTATGTTGTTCTATTATGATAAATCACAAACAGATGTTGTTGTTTGTGATGTTAGTTGAGATTCCCGATCCTGAAGTGATATTAGGTATGGTTATCGCATTTTTTGTCGGTTTGTTTGCTTTGTATCTATATACAAAAATTCGTTTTTTAAAATCAAACACATCTACATCAAATTTGGAACGTTTAGACTATTATGAAAGACAGTTGATTGATATGAAAATACGCTTGGATGCATTAGATTTGGGTGTTGAGCCCCAATTTGATAATGCTAATCAAGATAATTCTAAATTAGTATGGGAAAATGCGCCAAAAAAGCAAGATTTAATCAGAAATGTTACGGCTTCAGGCTCTAAAAAACAACGACTGCCAAACTTGAATTCCAGTAATATAGTAGATGTGATATTAGGATTAATCATGGAAAAGCCAATGACATCACATGATATACAAATCACAATTGGAAGAACTAGAGAACATGTTTCGAGATTATTGAAAAAGATTTATCAAGATGGATTAGTGGAAAGAAACTCTCAGTCTAAACCATATACCTATTCGATTACAGAGTCAGGTAAGTCAAAAGTTAGTTTAATGAAAAAAGGTTCTATAACTGCATAGGTTTTAGATTTCCATCTTAAAATCATAAATTAATAATAAATAAAATTTTATATATTATAATTCTATAAATTATTGTATGGTAGATGAGAATGTTGAATTGGTAAAAATAACATCTGGAGGCACAATCTCCATTCCAAAGCAGTTTAGACGTTATTTAGAGATGCAAAAAGGTGATTATGTAAAGATGGTTTTGGATGGCGACTATATTTTAGTCAAAAAAGTAAATATTTCTTAAAGTTCTGGATGTTTTTGTAAGATTTTTATAATTTGGTAGGTCCATGCTCGGCCTGTTTTTAGACGTTCAATGCGTCCTTTTGAAGCAAATCTGGCTAGATATGTGGAAATTATGCTAAGTTTTATTGGTTCCTCATATTCATCTTCATACTTTTCTAATATCATAGATGATGTGAATTTGCCTATGGGGAAGTATTTGTCTACTATATTCCATATTTTCCCCCCTATCGAATCTAATTGGGTTGTTGATTCCTGGCCTTCAATATTCATAAGATCCATTAACTCAAAAATTTTTAGTATTTTTTCCCTAGTCACATTACCCTCAATGTTAAAGTTGTATTTTGCTCCTTCAGGGTCCTCTAAATCTATTCGTATGCGTTTCCTAGCCATTGCGATCAATGTCAGTAATGTGTTAACAGTTGAACGGATCCTGTAAGATTTGTTAACAAGATGGTTTGTTAACATTGACTGTGTAAACCACGCTTAACCGATTTTTTTATTTTAACAAAATATAGGGTTTTATACACTAGTTTCATGGCACTTTCATGCCTGGAGTGGAAATAATGGGGTCAAAATTTTGATATTAACAATGTTAACGTTTAGTTTAACGGTTGGAGTGGAAATAATGGGGTCAAAATTGGTTATTTTATCATCCACCTTAACAAAATGTTAACAATTGGTTTAGGTTTGAAAAATTACTCACACACCTATATTTCCACTCTTTTTATTATAAAAATTTTGGAAAAGAAAAATCTAACTAAATTTATTTAATTCTAAACTAAACTACAGCTAGTTTCCTATCCTAAACATAATACAATAGGATTTGTTATAATGAGTAGAAACAAAGGTGTGTGTATTCATGGAGACTGATCCTGTTGATAAATTATTAGATGCTGTAGAATCTGGGAAATCATTAATTACTAATAGAGAAATTTTACATTTTACCTACATTCCAGATATAATTCCACACCGGAATTCTGAACAAGAACAGATCACCCAAACACTAATACCAATTTTAAAACATTCACGACCTTCAAATCTTCTAGTATATGGCAAGCCTGGTACCGGCAAAACACTTGTCGTAAAAAAAATCCTATCACAAATCCAAAAAAGAGTTGAAAAAAGCAATTTTCCAATCAAACTTGTATATGTTAATTCAAAAGAAGAAACCACACTTTATGGTCTTTTAGTAAGTTTTGGAAGAGAGTTAGACCTCTCAGAAGAAAAACTACCATCTACAGGCTTGGCAATAAGCGAAGTCTTCAAAAGACTACTAAAAACAATAGAAGAAAATCACTATAATGTAGTTTTTGTAATAGACGAAATCGATCACCTAGTACATTTAGTATCAAAGACTGGAAATGATATACTCTACCAGCTTACACGAGCCAATGAAAGACTGAAAAAAGCAACCTTGACTTTGGTAGGCATATCAAACGATCTAACCTTCAAAGAACGCCTAGATCCTAGAGTCATCAGCAGCCTCGGAGAAGAGGAAATTGTGTTTACAAACTATACGGTAGAACAACTAAAAAAAATACTAGAAGATAGAATTCAACTAGCTTTCATAAAAGGGGCCATTGAGGAATCAGCAATTAACCTATGTGCTGCAATGGCAGGAAGAGAGCACGGTGACGCAAGAAGAGCAATTGATCTTATCCGAGTAGCAGGCGAAATAGCTGAGAGGGAACAATCAAACATAGTTAAAGAAGAGCATGTTAGAAAGGCAGCACAAAAAATAGAAGAAGATAAAGAGACTACAGCGCTCCGATCCTATCCACTACATGAAAAACTCTTAATTATTGCAGTAATGAAGGCATCAGGCCTTTCAACAGGCGAAATCTATAGCGCCTACAAATCCCTTTGCAAAATAATCAGACAAAAAGAACTTACACAAAGACGTGTGACTCAAATGCTAAGCGAAATAGAACTATCAGGAATAATTACTGGCAAACTCATTCATCAAGGAATCCATGGGAGAACAAAAAAATACAAACTCACCATATCACCTGAAATGATAAAAAATACATTCAAAGACGAGTTGACATTTGAAGATATTTTATAATGACTAGTTTTCAGTTTTGAAATCTTTTCTATAAACTTTAAAATTTTTCAGGTTTACAATAATAACTATCCCAGGAGTGGGTGTTATGCCAACACTTGCTTGAAAAGGTGTCTGATTTTGCCATGCACCTGAATTTATCAATAACACTCCCTTATACAAATCAAGTCCTACAACATGAACATGTCCTACATGAAAAACATCCGGAACGTCATCAATTAACATCATATCTTCTACTTCTGGGGCTAGGGGAGTTTGTCCACCATAAATAGGACTAAGATGCCGTGCTTGTAATAGCTGACGCATTACCTTGGTAGGGTTATCAAAACTTAATCTCGGTGTAGTTCTTACAATATCATCAATACTTTGTCCATGAAACATCAAAACTTTGACTCCATTTAGTGATATCAGGGCTGGATTTCCAACCATGAAAAAATTTTCACGATTCCATAAATCTGGACTGTATTTTCTGGGAATAGCAGGCTGTGGAAGTGCTCTTCTTCCAGGGTCGTGGTTACCAGGCATGATAAACACCTTGATATGTTTTGGAATTTTTTCAAAAATTTCTACTACTTTTTTTAACTGCTCGTTTACATTTGTAAAAACTAACTCTTTTTCTTGATTTGGGTATATTCCAATACCATCTATGATATCTCCTGCCACTAACACAAATCTAACTTTACGCGCTATGGGATCAGGAGAAGATAGCCATAAGACAAACTCTTGTAATTCTTTTTCCATAAAATATCTACTTCCTACATGTAGATCTGATAGAAAAACAGCGAAGGTCTCTGTTTTAGAATAATTTGGAATATGATCTGGTATGTTTGGAACTATAATATCTTTTACAATAAACCCTCCATTCCTACTCAATGAAATTCGTTCCATTACAAACTGGTCTATTAAAAGACTGTTTGCAACATTCTGTAAATCCTTATCAAAAACAATACTCTCTAAACTTCCGGTAGGATCATCAATAACCAACTTTGTAACATTTCTTTCTGAATTTCGCTCAACTACTAATCCACAAATAAAGACATCACTATCTGATTTTGAAGCTATTACAGATGAAATCGATTTTAACAACTTGGTTTCGGGACGACTAGAAACAATTCGTTTTAATTTCGAAAAACGATCTGAGAAGAGGGCACCAAATCCCACTACTCCCTCTGAAGAGGTAATTTTCTGGGTAGGATCTGATAAAATTTTATGATCAGAAAGTAAATCCTCTTCCTCTTTTAAACCCAAAAAAACTTCCAAATCTTCTTGATTTATATAAAATACTTTTTGTTTTGTTTTTTCACGAACAATATCTCTAATAACTTTCTCCAAATCTCTAATCTCTATTTTTTCAAGAATTTCAAATGCATTAGGATGAATCTGAAAGCCTTTATTTAACGCATAATTTAGTGCAAAAACAACATCTTTTTTCATCATTAACAAATAAAATGTGTTTTAATTAAATCTGCTCAATGCCAACCCTCAAATATCATTTTATAAACAAAAACTCATGTCTGATAAAAAAAGAATAATTACATTTTTTATTTTTGTTGGATTGTTTTCTATCTCCTTTGCAGTAGGTGCAGAAACAACTGTTTCTGAAGAAGAGGCCCGATTGTTTCTTGAACAATTTGAAGATCTCGTTGAAAATATAGACGCTGTTGGAATATTTTTGCATAATCTTGTAATAGCACTGCCCATGTTTATTCCTGGATTTGGAATAGCCTGGGGATTTTTTGCATCATGGCAAACAGGAGTTGCTTTTTCTGCGTTCAAAACAATTAATCCTACACTAATTCAAATCCCATCATTATCAATACTCTATATGACTCCATTTGGTTTAATGGAGCTTGCAGCATATTCAATAGCAATGTCACGAAGTTTGTTTTTAGTGCAAAAACTCATCAAAAAAACTTCATTAAAAAAAGACAGTAAGGTCACTAGTATTGAAGCAGGCATAGTTGTAGCATTATTACTGGTTGGTGGGTTTATTGAGGCATATATGATTGAATTATTTGAAAAAGGCGAGCTCCAAGTACCAAAGATCTAGGCTTGTTTAGATATAGTACATATTTAATCTAAAATAATTTAGTAGCAAATTATAAACTAAATAATCGCAAACTAAACTAGTGCACAAATTCAAAATTTTAGCATTTATGGTTCTAGTAGGAGTAACAATCGGTTTATTGACACAACAGACACATGCACAAATTGTTTCAAATAACGCATTTTCACTAGAAGGTGCAGGATTTGCTGTAACAGAAGACTCACTTCAAACATCTCAACTTGATCTATTTTTGTCTACAACTACAAAAACGACGAGGGACACAAATTTTGTTGTTGATGACGGTATAATCACTCTAAATAATGAAGATTATATTGCGACTGATCTAAGTGGAACCATTCTAAGAGACGGTCGTTTTATCAGATTACAAGGAACGGCAGAAAATCCATCAGGTGGTGAAATCACACTACAATTTTTTGGTAGATTGATAGAAAAATCTGCTCAAGGCTCTGTTTATGGTTTTACTGGAAGCCTAACACAAGATGATAGTTCTTCTAAAATAATTTATACAACTAAAGTTTCAACATTTGAAAAAATAACAAAGACAACACAAACCACAAAACCTGCAAATATTATAATACATATACTAAAAGGCTCATCGGATCCTAGTAGCACTACATACAAAGATAAACTAGGACAAACATATACTACTTTCAGTTATTATTCAAATTCCAGAATCACTCTAACACCTGGAACGACTATTACTTTTGTAAATGATGATACTATATCACATAGTGTCACGAGTGGTTCTGGGTTAGGGCAAAATAGCAGATACACAGAAGCTACAACTGGTGGAAAACAATTTGCGTGTGAAGGCGACACATCAAAAATTAGAGATTCAGGTTATAGCTATGTCCAAAAAAACTGTATCTTTGTAATTGATGGAAGAGTAAAAAGTGGTTCTATACAACCAGGGGGACAGTGGAGTGTAACAATAAATGAAATGGGATTTTATAGGCTAGTAGACATTGATTATCCTTGGATGGAGTTAGTAATCTACGCATTTCCTCAATCTAGTTCAGTTACTATAGGCACTCCTGATCCAGACGATGCTAGGCAAAACTAGTATATGATTCCAATTTGGTTTGATTAAAAACCATAACAGTAAGATCAGAAAACACTCTTTCTTCTAATTCATTTACTGTACCAACAAACGATGATTCATTAAGATTTGTTAATGATTCAAAAACATGAACTTTAATCTCTGATGTGTTAAAACCATTTTTCTTCAAATAAATTGCTATTTCAGCTGGCATAAAATTTTTTTCTAGATCTTTTGGCCAAGGTCTTGGTACAACAATTACACTAAAACCATCTAAAAGTGCTTTTTGCAGCTCGATTTTTTTGTCTTCTATAGAAGTTGTTACATGCATCGTAATTACCTTGGCTTTATCCAGAGGAACCAAGGCTTTTGCAGCTGCTACTTGAATGGAACTTATACCAGGAATAACCTGTACTTGACCAAAAATCTCGATTAATCTATCTACTACTTCTGACTCTGAAAAACTCACATCTCCAGTAAATGGTACTACCAATGTTTTATTTCCTAATTTAGTTTTGATTTTTTGGTAAACCGCTTCCTGTGAATTCATCGTTATTTCATAAACCTCTTTATTTGAAAGAAGATTTTCAATTGTTTTTAGAGTATACTTGTAACCAACTATAACATCAGAATTTTGAATTATCTCTCTGACAATATCTGTAATATAATCTTGGGATCCTGGACCCACCCCAACTGCATAAACTATACTCATTTTACTTTGTGATTTTTTGTCTTTCTTTAACATATTGAACAAGGGGAAACCAATCTACTTTCATGTATTTAGTAGGATCTTTTGCAGGATATTTTACCCAATCCAAAACAACAGAAAACTGATATTTTTTTACCTTACCACCTTCAATTAACTCAACATTTAATACACTTCCCCATGACTTTTCTTCACCATCAATACTCAAAATATTATCAAAATCTACTTCCAGATTCTTACTTGTTCGTAAATCTAATCGCAAACTCTCTTCATTATATCCATCATGACGGATCATTACATTTTTTGATTTAAGCAAAGTCACAACTTGTCTTTGTATTGCTGCTTGCCACCACTTCATTTTTGCTTCGGTCTTAGTTACAAACACCAAATGCCTGTTAGTTAAAAACAACATTCCTTCTTTACCACTAATTGAAAAAACTCTCTTTGTTTGTCTCCAAACTGATAAAATATGAGCCTGTATCTGTTCATTTGCATCCATGATGAAAAGTTTATCCACACTTATTAAAATCCAATGTTTAAGGAAATGGTAAAAACTGCAATAACACCACACTCTTAACACTAAATATTTTACAATATGCAGATATTGATTCAGAAACCGAGATGATATGTTGGGGGGGCATTCTATTTTTACCAAATATCGTCAACCTCATCAAGTTCTCTGTATTCCTTCGAACTTTCACGCTTAAGATATTTTAGTCTTGAAATATCTCTATCAAAAAATAAATCAATTGTCCAATCAAGTAAAACTCTAACACGTTTTTCCATTCTTGATATTTTCAAAAGATAAACACTTCTCCAAATCCACCACGCCAAAAAACCATGAATGTTAATACCAAAAACAGATGCAATTCCAGAACGTTTTCCAATTATTGCCATCTGTCCTTTTGATTTATATTCAAAATTCTTTTTTTGTTTATTTTTAATCAATGCATGTAGATTATATGCAGCAATTTTCCCATGCGCTTCAGCAAGCTGAGCTGTAGGTGCATATGGTTTCTTAGTAACTGGTTCTATGGTCTGACAACAATCTCCAATTGCAAAAACTCCTGGAAACTCTAGAATTTCTAAAAACTCATTAACAATAATTTTTCCTTTTTCAGTTTTAAAAATTGAACTTTTTATTGTATCAACAGGTGTAACACCAGCAGTCCAAATGAGAGTCTTTGTCTGTATTGCTTCTATATTTCTATTTTCTTGATTCTCTAGTGATTTTACAAGTACTTCTGTGCCATCAAAGCCAGTAACGGCAGTCTTGAGCTTGATATTAATTCCTCGTTGAATTAATTTTTTATGAGCAAACTTTGCAAGTTTCTCACTAAAACCGGGAAGAATGTTCGAAAGAGCTTCTAGTACTATTACACGAATATCTTGCTTACTTATATGAGGATAAAATTTACGTGCATCCAAAACAAAATCAATTAATTCTCCTGCCGTTTCAATTCCAGCAAATCCTGCTCCTACTACAACAAATGTTAAAAGACTTTTTCTTAGAATTGGGTTTGTCTCATTTTCAGCCTGTTCTAACATATCGATTATTCTATTTCTTAAGAACATAGCATCATTGAGTGTCTTCATAGTGTAAGCATGTTCTTCTACACTAGTCAAACCAAAAAAATTCGTCTGACTTCCTAAGGCTATAACAAGAAAATCATAATGTAATGAAATCCCTCTTTTCTCACTTGTTCCGCTCAAAGTAACAATCTTACCATAAGGATCTATGTTTTTTACTCGATCTTCATAGAAAATTGTTTTTTCTATCAATGCTCTGATAGGCATTATGATGTGTCTTGTTTCGATCATACCTGATGCAACCTGAGGCAACATAGGAGTAAAGAGGAGGAAGTTATCTTCACTTACTAGAACAATCTCAATATCAAAATCTCTAATAAAATAAGTTTCTAACTTTTTTATGCATTCTAAACCGGCAAAACCTCCTCCCAAAACAACAATTCTCTTTTTGGCTTTCACCATATGTGGTCCTAACTGATCAATGAATATAACTTAGTAGTTAGTTAATACAGCTAGGATACAAAATTATTCCATTTAGTACTTTTTATCTTGATATCTCTGCTCTTAGTAATTCATATGCTCTTGAAGCATCTTTTTCATTTAATACAACTACTATATCGTCTTGACTAAAATATGCATTAATTAGCTCTATACCATTGCTATGTAATATCTCAGCAACATATGACACTACATCAGATCGATTTTGATCCTGTGGTATTCGTATCTTTATTTTTGCTAAACCTGTATTAAAGAAATTTTTAACTCCTGGAAAAGATTCGATTAATTGCCTTACATCAACTAAATCCTCTGTTAGTAATCTGAAAGAATCTGCCAGTCTAAAGAACTCATAGTCGGATTTTAGTTCAGAGAATTTATTCATCAAATTCATGGCTTCTTGCTCACCAAGCTCATCCAACGAAAATTTAACATCTAAAATTCCATCCGTTAACGTCAGTCTTGCATTTTTAAGAACAGATTGTTCTTTTACATCATCTTTTATTTCAAAAGAATCAGCATATCTTTTTATTGCAACAACAATCGTGTTTAGATTTACTGGATTTCCAAGAAGCCTTTCTACTTCTGGTTGTATCTTGACTGCGAGCGCTGTGTAATTTATGACGTCCATTTTCATACAATCATAAATCGAACGATTTCTGGTAATGATCTCGCGTACCACATCTGGTACAGATAGACTTGTTAATCTCACAAAATTATTATATATAGTCAGTTATAATAATATTATGTAATATTTATAAATAATATTTAGAATCTTTATATATTGTAATATATATTACATATAATAAGTGATTATGACAATGTTCATCGACGATGAATTCGATAGACTCTTCAAGAAAATGTCAAGATCCTTTATGGAGCTAGAAGACGTTTTTGAAGACAAAAACATACACAACCTCCAGAGGTTCGGGCCATTTTATTATGGATATACGATGTCCATAGGGCCAGATGGAAAACCAATAGTAAGAGAATACAGTAACGTAAAACCCGGACTGCCAACATCTGAAACAAGAGAGCCACTGGTTGATACACTTGTTGATGAAAAGGACAAGCTAGTCAAACTAGTAGCTGAAATGCCAGGTGTTGAAAAAAAAGACATCAAAGTTGTGGTACAGGACAAGACAGTACAAATAGATGCCGAACATGGCGATAAAAATTACCATGTCAAAGTACCAATAAAGCCCAAATTTGATGAAAATACAGCCAAAGCAAGCTACACTAATGGAATACTTGAATTAGTATTCAAGCTAAAAGAGGAACCAAAACCAAAAGGTAAAACAGTGGAGGTTGAATAAACCTCTTTTTTTATTGGTGATTAAATGAAAGAAATTACATTAAAAATATATGAAATCTCACAACGACATGTAGGGAAGGCAATTGCAATTGTAGATCCAAAAGTAGTAGAAGAGAATAATCTCCAAAGCGGCGACATTCTTGAGATCATATCTAACAGAAAAAGCCATGTAAAGCTATGGCCAGGATCTACAGAAGATTATGGAGCAGGCATTATTAGAATAGATGGATCAACACGACATAATATTGGTGCAAGTATTGGAGAAAAAGCATCTGTAAAAAAAGTCGAGGCAAGCCAAGCTGATGAGATAACCATATCACCAACCGAAAAACTGGCAATAGAAGGCCTTGATGAATATATGTTGGTAAACTATGAAGGACATGTTTTTACAACCGGTGATACAATAACTGTAAACACACTTGGTGGTAAAATACAGCTAGTAATTACTAGCACAAAACCATCAAAAGCTGTTATCGTAACAACAAAAACTAAATTCAAACTTGGGTCAATGACAAAAGCAGTAGAAAACTCCATTCCTCGCGTTACATATGATGATCTAGGTGGCTTGAAAAAAGAGATACAAAAGGTACGTGAAATGATTGAGCTTCCAATGAGACATCCAGAGCTATTTGAAAAAATAGGAATTGAAGCACCAAAAGGTGTTTTGTTATATGGGCCTCCTGGAACAGGTAAAACACTACTAGCAAAGGCAGTTGCTGGTGAAACCAATGCACACTTTACTACAATAAGCGGACCTGAAATCATAAGCAAGTATTATGGTGAAAGCGAGGAGAGACTTCGTGAAATATTCAAACAGGCAGAAGAAAACACCCCAAGTATAATATTCATTGATGAAATTGATTCAATTGCACCAAAACGTGATGAAGTATCCGGCGAAGTAGAAAAAAGAGTAGTATCACAACTCTTATCACTTATGGATGGAATGAAAAGTAGAGGCAAAGTTGTAGTCATTGCCGCAACAAACAGACCTAACTCTATTGATCCTGCTTTGCGTCGACCAGGAAGATTTGATCGAGAAATTGAGATAGGAATTCCTGACCAAGAGGGAAGAGATGAAATTCTTAACATTCACACACGTGGAATGCCACTAGATGACAAAATTGATCTACAGCAAATCTCGAAAATAACACATGGATTTGTAGGTGCTGACTTAGAAATACTCGCAAAGGAAGCGGCAATGATATCCTTACGAAGAATTCTACCAGAAATTGATCTTGAAGAAGACAAAATCTCAGCTGATGTACTACAGAAAATCAAAATAACAAAAGAAGACTTTAGGGAAGCACTAAAAGAGGTAAGACCATCAGCACTACGCGAGGTGCTCGTACAAATTCCTAACGTTACATGGGATGATATTGGTGGCTTGGACTCTCTAAAAGAAGAGCTCCGTGAGGTAACAGAATGGCCGCTAAATCACAAAGAAGCCTTTGATCACCTAGATGTCTTATCACCAAAAGGTATTCTATTACATGGATCACCAGGTACTGGAAAAACATTAATCGCAAAAGCAGTTGCAAAAATGACAGAATCAAACTTTATCAGTATCAAAGGACCTGAGCTACTATCAAAGTGGGTTGGAGAATCAGAAAAAGGTGTAAGAGAAATATTTAGAAAAGCAAGACAGGCAGCACCATGCATAATATTTTTTGATGAGCTTGACTCACTTGTACCACGAAGAGGCGGAAGCTCAGACTCGCACGTAACAGAAAACATTGCATCACAAATACTAACAGAAATAGACGGTCTTGAGGAGCTTCATAACATATTGATAATCGGTGCAACAAACAGACTAGATATTATTGATCCTGCATTATTACGTCCTGGAAGATTTGATAGGATCATCGAGGTTCCAAAACCAGACACAAAAAGCCGTGAACACATCTTTAGGATACACACAAAAAAGAAACCACTTGCAGACGATGTCAACTATGCAAAACTAGTTGAGCTCACAGAAGGCTTTACTGGTGCAGAGATTGCTGAAGTTTGTAACAGAGCTGCATTAATTGGTCTGAAAAGATACATTGGAGGAAAAACACAGTCAATTAAAAACATCAAGATAACTCAGACTGATCTAGCTGAGGCAATACAAAAGATAAAACCGTCAACACGAATAGTAGAACCTATAACACAATATCAATAAAGAATAAAAAGAATTTCTGACTGGACTTAGTCGATTAGTTCAGTCCAGCCTTTTACGAATACGGAGTTTTTGTAGAGTGGTACTGGTTGACCTACGGTAAAGTCCATTGGTCTCATCCAAAAGATTGCCTTTGTAGGGCAAACACCAATGCATGCTCCATCGGAGATGCATCTTTCAGGATAAAAGACAAATGCCTTACCTCTTTTCCAGCCTTCAACCGGCTTTACTCTAAGTACATCTGGTCCCAATGATGTGCATATCTCGACGCATAATGCGCAACCAATACACATCTGTTCACCAATGTCTGGTAAAATTGCTACTGGCATTCTAAACCAATTTTATTGTCGGATCTTAATATAACTTACCTAAAAAATGTAAATTATAACGGCGTTAGAATATTTCATAACACTGTTAATTTTTGCTCGGTTTATCTTAGCTCAAAATCAAGAGGAATCACACATTCCACATTTGTAGAATTACTAATCTTAATTTTTGAATTTTTCAGCTCAAGTTGCATCTTTGTCATATTTTTTGCATCAACAACTTGTCTTCCTATTGTGTCTAGTACCCACACCTGATCTTCTTTTTTTGCCATGCTTGCAACAACTACACTGGAATCTGTCAGCTTTGCTGTTTTAGACAAGAGCATTATGCAGGAATTGACAAACATCCCAACATCTTTTTTATTATAAAACAGACTGAAAAATCCATTTAGCGAATCAAAAATCAAAAGCGATTTCTGTTTAGAAATATTTGCAACCACATCCCTAAACAGATTATTCCAGTTGTCTCTAGTCGGCTGGGACACTTGTAATTTATCATATTCTGGAACAATCTTTGCTGTAAGATAGCCACTATAAAGCAAATCAAAATCAAGATAGACTATTGGCAAATCTATCAAATCAACTAGCTTGATAAAAAAAGCAGTCTTTACATAAGGATCAGAGCACATGACTGAATTCAACACATTTTGTTCAAGCATTGTCTTTACATCAGAACTTTTTTCCTCTGAATTAGTCAACGCTGACATAATCTGTATCTGATATAATAATTAATTTAAAATCGGATTGATACCAGAAATTTTTTCTTATAATGATGAGCTTATCTTTCTTGCTCTTCTATAACCACCATAGTTAATGTGGATTGGACCTTGTTTATCTTTCTAATCTTGTTAGTTATAATAGAACGCAAGTGATCTGTTGTGTCTGTTGTTATCTTTAGCACTATATCATAAACACCATAAACCCCCTGGATCTCAAACTGAATATTTTTTTCAGACGCAAGAATTTTTTTGGCCTCAGCTATGATGGATTCATCAGAACCTAGATCAGAATTAAGTAAAACATAAGCAGTTGGCACATTCGGAATTTCATTGGATAATATTTAACCTTTCATTAAATTCAAAAACTGAATAATCAGATTGTATATTCTATAACATGAAAGCAATAGATCTAACTCTTACAATCTCGCAAACAATTCCAACATTTCTTGGATCACCAAAACCAAAATTCATCGCTTGGTCAAAGCTTAAAAAAGATGGCTACAACCTAGAGCTCTTGTTTTTTAGCTCACACACTGGCACTCACATTGATGCACCATACCACTTTGATGAAACTGGCATGAAAATTCATGAAATACCGCTTGAACGACTGATATCTGATGCTGTTTTAATAAAAATTAAAAAAGAAAAAAATCAACCAATACAAAAATCAGACATTACAAAGTTTGAAAAAGCATACGGGAAAATTCAAGACAAATCAACTGTCATTTTTTTTACGGGATGGCAAAAAAATCTGGAAAAGACAAACTATTTCACAGAGAATCCGGGCCTATCAACATCAGCTACTATGTACTTGGCATCAAAGAATACAAACTTGGTTGGAATCGATTCACCTAGCATAGACTTGGGAAAAAATAAAAATTTTCCTGTACACAAGATCCTATCAAAAAACAACATCCTCATTGTTGAGAATCTCGTAAATCTTGAGAAAATATCTGCACAGAATTTTAAATTAATAGTTCTTCCGCTGAGGCTAAAAAATGCTACAGGATCTTCAGTAAGAGCAGTCGCTCTTCAAAACACAAACTGAAATCTCTTTTGTCTGTACTTTTTGTCTAATGTCCCAGTAATTGGAAGCTGATTGCCACAGATCTTGCATTTGTTATTTTGATCCAGATTCCACTTGACAATGTCGAATCCATATCTCTTCACAGCAATTTGATCACAACCAGAACAGTAGGTATGCTCAAGTGGATGGCCTGGCACATTTCCCAAATATGCATATGAAAGACCTTCTTCTTTTGCAATAGTATAATGTTTTTCAAGTGTCTCAACAGGTGTTGGCTCAAACTCCATCATCTTGTAATCTGGATGGAATCTTAAAAAGTGAATTGGCATCTCTGGCCCAAACTCATCATAAATAAACTTGCATAACTTGCGTGCATAATCTAAATTATCTCCAACTTGTGGCACAATCAGATCTGTTATCTCAACATGGATCTTTGTCTTGTCACGAATCTCTAACAATGTATCAAAGATTGGTTTTGGATCAGGCACTCCAATATATCTTCGTGTAAACTGCGGCTCTGCACTTCCCTTAAAGTCAACAGTAATGCAATCCAAAAACTCATTCATCATGTTTACTGTTTCAGGCGTATCATATCCATTTGATACAAAAATATTGTATAACCCATTTTTTCTTGCAAAAACTCCGCAGTCACGTGCAAACTCGATAAAAATTGAAGGCTGGTTATAGGTATAGGCAATGCCGTCTGCACCATACTTTAGCGTGGTATTTACCACATCCTCTGGGGTCATGTCTTGGCCCTCAATCTTTCTTCGCTGGCTAATGTCATAATTCTGGCAATACTTGCATAGCCAGTTGCATCCTGTTGTAGCTATAGAGAAAACACTAGAGCCTGGCCTGTAATGAATCACAGGCTTTTTTTCTATTGGATCAACATGGCCAGTTATGACCTTGCCATAGACAAATAACTCTAGCTTGCCATTTACATTGCCCCTGATCCCACACAATCCAATCTGGTTCTTGTTTACCTCACAGTATCTGGCACAGGCAGTACAACGAACCTTGTCGTTTGGTAACTTTTGATATAGAATAGCTTCCTTACTCATCAGGCTAGTTAGCGTCATTTACCAATATAAGCACAACATAGCAAGCTAAAAGTAGAGAAAAAGAACAAGGAAAATTATGAGCAAGGCAGGAAATCTCTGGAGAAAAGTACATGGTAGATTAACAAAAAAGCCTACAAACTTTTCGTGGCTCTTAGACAATCGGTTAGCTGGATGTGGGATGCCAACATCACTTGAAGAACTAAGATGGATACAAAACCAAGGCGTCAGATCAATTGTTACAATGACTGAAACTGCACTGCCACAGTCATGGATAAAAGACGTCAACTATCTGCATGTCCCAACAGAGGATCTCGGCGCACCTGACATGGAAAAAATTGATTCTGCGGTTGACTTTATTCAGCAAAGACTGGAATATGATGAACCTGTTATGGTACACTGCGCAGCTGGTGTAGGACGGACAGGAACAATTCTTGCATGCTATCTGATCAAATATCACAAGTATTCTACAAAAAAAGCAATTGCTCAAGTAAGAAAAAAAAGACCAGGCTCTATCCAGTCAGAATCACAAGAAATCGCAATTAATCTTTACGAAAAATATATCTGCGGTTAGCTATTCTGGAATGGATTGTGTTTCTAGCTTTCCATTGACTACTTTGATAAACATGTACCTGTTGTCCTTGAAGATCAACGTAATGCCATCTTCCTTGTCAGGATCCTCAATTTCTAGCAGCTCTTGTCCCCTCAAGCCGTCATATTTTACCATATCAGATTTTCCTAAGCGATCCTTATATCCCTAATTGATCTTTATCTCGATTTCCTTTGCATGCTCTTTTACATTGTCTGGCTCTGCATAGTCATGTTTTTGCCAGGAAACATAAACCTCTGCTCCAATTTTGTGATTGCCAGAACCAAGCTCAGAGGCCTTGAACACAATATTCTCATCAAAATCAAATAGCTCGTGCTTAACATCGTCTTCACTTAATCTGATAAAAGGCTCAAAATTCTTGGCTACCTGAACCCAAATCTTTCTCTCCTTCATAGGATTGACAAGCTTTGGGTTTCTAGTCCAAAAAAGCGATGCCTTTCTATAAGTGTCAACTGGTTTGCCAATCTCGTGCTTTCGTAGTCCTCCAGACGCGAGTTTTATGCCATATTTTAGTTTGAAGAGATTATCATTTTTGTTATATGCCTTTGTCCAGCTCTCCTCAGTAAAAGAATCACGTAAAGCTCCTTCAAGCGAGAATTTTACGTTAACAGTAATGTCTTCATTTTTTGTAAAATCATTCTTACTTTTTGTTAGCTCTAAATTTAAAATGAAATTCTTGTTCACGCTTTGATCGTTCATAATGATTTATATCTACAATAAGTTCCTTTTCGAATGCTATGCATGCTCAAGTAATAACTTCGACATCCAAGGAAGTCAATCTGTCAATCAAAGAATCTGATATTGGAATGTTGTACATCATTCAGCATGAATTGCTCAAAAATACAAACATAGATTTTGCAGGAGTAATCCTAAAGCACCCACTGACCAACGAGTGCTGGATAAGAGTAAACTCTGCAAAAGAAAATCCAATAAAAGACATCATAAAAGCTACAGACTCTGCAATAGAATCTGTCAATGAATTAAAGAAATTATTTAATTCAAAAATTAAGGTAAAATAGATGAAATTTTGTCCTACATGTGAGGTACGCCTAAAGAAGAGCGAAGCTAGTTCAGTGCTTAGCTGCCCAAAATGTGGTTATACTGAAAATGAATCAAGGACAGCAAAAAAAGTAGAAGAAACTACAAAACCTGACCTGAATGTTCTTGACGATGGCGATGGAAAAGAAACACTACCTACAATCCAGATAGAATGTGAAAAATGTGGCAACAACCAAGCTGTCTGGTGGATGTTGCAGACACGCAGTGCTGATGAACCAACAACGCAATTTTATCGTTGTACTAAATGCAGCTATACATGGCGCAACTACGCATAACGTTTAACTTGAACGTTTTTCACATGTGATTAAGTTTGGTATTCTCGGCAAAAACTAGTGGATCGGATGATCTTAAAGCAATAATATCTGCTATATCTACACTTGTTGAAGAAGCAACCTTTGTCTCTACAACAGAGGGAATCTCTTTTCGCGGTATGGATCCATCTCATGTAGCACTAATTGATATATCATGGCCAAACTCTGCATTTGAAAAATACGAGTGTGACAGCGACATCAAGTTTGGGGTACGCATAGATGAGTTTTCAAAGCTGATAAAACGTGCTGATAAAAAAGACAGCATAGAGATCAGCATATCTGATGATAATATGCTCCTTGTAACAATCGGCAAGAACAAAAAATACAAAATGAGACTAATTGAGAGCTCTGCAACAGACACACCGCTGCCAAAAATCCCATACAATGCAAAAATCAGTCTGACTAATACCGAGTTTGATAAAGTCTTAGGAGATGTGCAGGTAGTATCAGACTATCTGACAATACGTGCAACTCCAACAACAGCAGAATTTTCAGGCAAGGGAGACTCGGGCGAAGTAGTAATAGACCTCGAAAAAGGCTTAGACCAGCTAACGGAGCTCTCAGTTAAGGAGGAAAGCACTGGAACATATAGTCTTGAATATCTTAATCCAGTTGTAAAAGCAGTTGGCACCTCGGTTGGGTCAATAACATGTGAATATTCTAGTGCAAAGCCACTTCGAATAGAATTCAAGGTTGCAAACATAGGTAGAATCCACTTCTATTTGGCTCCACGTGTAGAAAGTTAATGCATTTATGTCAAAATAATTGGAGATAAGTTGAGTTGAAGATTGTATTAAAATTTGGTGGAACATCAATCTCTACTGCCAAAAACATACGAAAGGTTGCAAGCTATATCCATTCTTTATCAAGACAAAACCAGTTAGTGGTTGTCTGCTCTGCAATTGATGGCATAACAGACGATCTTATCCAGATATCGAGATTCATACAAAGAGGAAACAAGGAATCTGCAAATCGACTAACTGTAAAAATAATCTCAAGACACAAGCAACTTGCAAAAGAGACCATAACAAAATCACAAAACAGGAAAAAACTACTAGACACACTAGACTCTGATCTAGATGAGCTAGAAGAGCTACTACATGGAGTAATCCTGCTTGGAGAAATATCGCCACGATCTTTAGACTATATCGTGTCGTTTGGCGAGCGACTCTCCATCAAGATAATAGCTCATGCTCTACTTGATCTTGGACGAAAATCAATTGCTCTTACAGGAAAAGAAGCAGGAATTGTAACAGACTCTAATTTTGGCGAGTCAAGGCCGCTAATGGACACAACACGACTACGTGTCATAAAAAATGTTGATTTGCTTCTTTCTAAAAAAATAGTACCAGTGGTTGGGGGATTTGCAGGAGCTGATCAGTACGGAAACATTACAACCTTTGGGAGGGGAGGATCAGACTATTCTGCAACAATAATTGCATCTTGCATAAAGGCTGACGAGATATGGCTAATGACTGACGTTGATGGCCTTATGACAGCAGACCCAAAGACTGTCAAAAACGCAAAGGTACTCAAAGAGGTCTCATATGCAGAGGCAATCGAGATGGCACTCTTTGGGGCAAAGCAGATACACCCGCGAACATTTGAGCCGCTGCTATCAAAAAAAGTCCCAATGAGAATCAGAAACACATTCAACACAAAAAATCCTGGAACAATGGTAACTGCCTCACCTGATGAGGCCACCAAAAAAACCGTAAAATGTGTAAGTACAATCCGTCATAACGGTCTCATAGATGTAAGAGGGGGCAGTATGGTAGGGGCACCAGGAACTGCTGCAAAAATATTTGCAACGCTGGCAAAGGCTGGGGTAAACATTATGATGATCTCGCAAAACCCTTCAGAATCTAGCATATCAATAGTTGTAAAACAAAGCGATCTTGACAAAGCTGTCAATGCACTAGAGATTGAGCTACTTGGCAAAATAATCAAGAAACTAGAGATCACAACAGATGTTGCTATAGTAGCATTAATTGGATCCGGCATGCGGGGAACTGTTGGAGTAGCATCGCGAGTCTTTGGCTCTGTAGCAAAAAAAGGCGTCAACGTAGTTATGATAGCACAGGGCTCATCAGAACTTAATCTGGCATTTGTCGTAAAAGACTCTGACTGTAAAAATGTGGTACAAGCATTGCATGACGAGTTTGAGCTTGCAAAAATAAACTAGCCTTACAACAACCTAGTAGAAATTTTCGAAAAAGGGATAAATTAACTCAAACATTCTTCTCATACATTGACAGGAAAATTATACATCGTCGGTGTAGGACCTGGCCACCATGATCACATGACATTTGGTGCAAAAAAAGCAATTGAGGAAAGCGATACTATAGTAGGATATGAAACATATGTCAGTCTGGTTGAGGATCTAATAGAAGGAAAAGACATTTACAGATATGCCATGACCCAGGAAGTAGAGCGGGCACACCAGTGCATCGAGCTTGCAAAACAAGGAAGAATAGTTTCACTTGTATCAAGCGGTGATCCAGGAATTTATGGCATGGCAGGACTGATCTATGAAATTCTTGCAGAGTCAGGATGGGACCCAAAAAACGGATTGCCAGTAGAAATAATCCCTGGAGTATCTGCACTAAACTCTTGTTCATCCATAGTAGGCTCGCCTCTAATGACAGACTTTGCTGTTGTCAGCATGAGTGATCTCTTGGTTCCATGGGATGTTATAGTAAAGCGAGTAGAGGCTGCTGCACAAGGCGACTATGTCATAGTAATCTACAACCCATCAAGCAAAAAAAGAATCCATCAGCTACAGGACACAAGAAAAATCCTACTAAAATACAGAAAGCCTACAACACCTGTTGCAATAGTAAAAGGAGCATACAGGGAATCGCAGACAGTTGTCCTAACCGATCTTGAAAACCTTGAAAAACACTCTGACAAGCTTGGCATGATTAGTACAGTAATTGTTGGAAACTCTTCTACATACAATTACAAAAATTTAATGATAAATCCTCGGGGATACCAGTCAAAATACAATCTTCAGGAAGAAGAAAATCCGGAACTAAAAGTAAACTAATTCTTAGACGCTTTTTTTGATAATCTCTACTAGCTCTTTGTTTAGCGCCAGTTTTTCTCTAATTGGATGTATAATCTTAATCAAGTAATTTGCAACTGTCTGTTTTAGATCTGTTGGGTGAAGCTTTTTTTGTGCAAAATCTGACTCTAGCTTGGAATAATTAGAGTATGTTACATTTCCGCCAAACTTTATGGAACGCTCTACATTCATCTCATCAAACTCATGATATATGATATGCTTTGCAATCTCTAAAAGAGGATTATTCTTTGTGTTGCCTTCCTCACACCATGCTTTTTTGAGCTTTGTCCTAATCTCATCATCCGAGTCATGTACAAAAATTCCAGACGATGGAGCTGACTTGCTCATCTTGCCAAGCAACTCTGAATCTGTTTTCTCGGGCTCTGACAAACCAGGCAAGAGTCTGTGATGGACAGCCACAGGAACCTTCCACTTCATTTTTGGAAACAGCTCTCGCGCAAGCATGTGTATTTTTCGCTGGTCCATTCCTGCATGGACAATATCAATATCCAAAAAATGAATATCTGCTGCTTGCATAGGAGGATAGAGAAGCTTTGCAAGATCAATTTTTTCTCCGGCATCTGATCTTCCCATAATTGTTAGCGTTCGCATTGTACGTGCAAGTGACATGTGCTTTGTCAGCTTGACTAGCTCTAGCCAGTATTCTTTTTTTGAAGAATAAAGATCTGAACCAAGAACAATCTCAACACCGGGACACACCAGCTTAAACGCATCTGCATAATACTTTGATACTCTGGAAATTGTTTCCCAGTCTCCACCAAGCTTGTCATTTATCAGAGTGTGCCAGTCGGCAAGAAAAACAGTACACCTTACACCTGCCTTGAGAAAGTCATTTATCTTAAAGCCGGTGCTGATCAGGCTGCCAAGATGTAAAAACCCGGAAATTTCAAGACCAATGTAGTGTTTTGGTTTTGAATTTGTCTTGAAAAGCTCAACTAGCTCATCACGAGTTACAACTTCTTCTGTTGGAGGTCTTTCAATTAGACTGACTTTTTCTTCAACATCCAAGCTAAAACAAGCTTTGAGCTAAAACCCTATAAAGTTACGCATCTAGACTTTTTCTTGGTCTTGTACTAAGATAAAATGCGTGTGAGCTAATAATGAATGCAGCAAGAAATATCTTTGTTGCAAAACTCAGATTCCATGGTCTGCTGGAATCTGGATATGCAATGGTCAACGAGTCTATATCAGGAACCTTGCTATCTGCAATACCTGCTGCTATCTGTGCATTAAGAACAGTGAAATTGTACAGCACCTCATAAAGACAGATAATTGCAAAACCTAACACCATTAGCTGAACAAGTGCCATCTTCCATGATCTCAGGTTTGTTGTCTTTTTCCAACCAATCCTTGTTACACAGTACCATCCTATTATGGTCGAAAAAAATAACCATGTTGATAGTTTTGCAAAATGTTTGTATGGAAACTCGGTTTTAACTAGAGCCTCACCCATGACATAGGTTCCAGTTTTATCCCATTCTGTAAGCATTGCATAGATTCCATATACAGTAATTGACGCCATTATGAAGGCACATCCGTAGAATATGTAAAGAAAAACCTTGTAGGCAGTATCGGTCTCTTGCAGATTGTGTACTTGCATTTAATATGGATACCAAATTTTGCGATATAAAAATTGACGGTAGATTGAGACGAAATTTATTAGAGCAAGCAAAAGCACCAGACCTATTGCAAATCCCAATAAACATTCCAACGCTTGGAAGAGAAGAAATCAAGGCAGTTAATGCAGTATTACGGAAAGGACACCTAACCTCATCTGCAAGCCAGGGCGGAAAAAATGTGCAAGAATTTGAAAAATCAGCGTCCTCTTTTGTAAAATCAAAATTTGCCATTGCTGTCAATTCAGGAACAGCAGCACTACAGGCAGCACTCTATGCACTTGATATCAAAAAGGGTGACGAGGTTCTTTTGCCATCATTTACATTTGTTGCCACTGCAAACTCTGTTGTATCAGTTGGAGCAAAGCCAGTCTTTGTTGACATACTAAAGGAAAACCATACAATTGATCCTGATGATCTGAGAAAAAAGATCACAAAAAAATCAAAGGTAATAATTCCGGTTCATCTGTATGGCAATGTTGCATTCATTGATCAAATAATCGAGATAGCAAACAGATACAATCTAAAAATTATTGAAGATGCGGCACAATCACTAGGCTCTACTTTTAAAAATAAACATACAGGAACATTCTCTGATCTTGGCTGCTACAGTCTGTATCCAGCAAAAGTTGTAACGGCAGGGGAAGGTGGCTTTATAGTGACTGATAATGAAAAGCTGTACAAAAAATTACACATGATAAGAAATCATGGGATGGTACATGGGTATGACACTCGCATAATTGGGCTGAATCTTAGAATGCCTGAGATCAATGCTGCAATCGCAAAAGTACAGATGAAAAAACTAGGAAAATTTCTTAGCATACGAAGAAAGAATGCTAAAATTCTGTCTGAACTAATTTCTGATCTTGACATACAAATACCAGAGGAAAGAGAAGATGAGCACGTAAACTGGTATCTATACACCATTGCAACCAAAAACAGAAACAAGATAATGAAGACACTAAACTCTGCCGGAATAGGTGCTACAGCATACTATTCTACTCCGGTACACAAGACACCATTATATCACAAAAAAATCAGCCTTCCTAACACAGACTGGGCTGTATCAAGCGTCCTATCGCTACCAATCCACCCACAGGTATCGGAGCAAAATCTGTCGTTTATCTCAAAAATACTGCGCAAGGCACTAAATTGAACACGCTAGGAAACACAATTGGAAAGCTATGCAAGGTAATACTTCCAATTAACGAAGAGGTATTTTTTGGAAATCAGAAATCAACCACAACAATTTGCACGCTCTCAAGCATCTCACTGCTAAAAGAGATCTCAAAATCAGATATGATGAAAAAAATTGCACTTGCAGGAAAAGACTATTGTCTGAAAACAAGGGAATTGATTCACTAGTTAGATACGTTATTGCAAATAATATAGACACAATAATTGTGTGTGGAAAAGACGTAACAGGCCACTCTCTACTTGCATTATACAAAAACGGAATTGATGATTACGGGAGAATAATTGGCTCACACAGCCCTGATCCTGTACTTGCTGTCACAAAAGAGGAAGTTACAACATTTTGCAACAAAGTAAAGCTGCTTGATATGATAGGAGAAACAAGTATGGAAAAAATTAATCAGGCAGTTGGTTCTAGCTAGTAGCCGTTTTTTTGTCTGTCTCTGTTAATCTGATTTTTTCGCTTGTACTCGTCTAGAATGTCATCTGGCGTCAGACCAAGCTCAAGTGATGCCTGTACAACAAAGTGCCAGATATCGATAAGCTCTTCTTTTGCATCATCTTGATTAAATGGAAGCGGCTTTTTCCACCATTTCCAATTTGTTGTACGCTGTAACTCTACGGCCTCATGAATTATTGCAGTACACAAAGCAGCAACTCTTCCTTCTGTATCTCTTGGATATCTATCAAGACTCATCATGTCTGCTAGTCCTTTTTGCAAAGAAAAAAGAGACTCTAACTTGTCTTCAAACTTTTCTGTAATCTCTTGAGGCAATTTATCGACTTTTAGCGGATCCTTAAGAACTTAAACTTTTTCAGAACTGGATCATTTTTTCATATAGCTTGATTCTTTTTTCAATTTTTGATTTTGTAAGATCTAGCAGTCCATCCAAACCATATCTTTCAACTGCGAATGAACCTACAACATTACCATAGATCACGGATTTTTTTATTGTAGAAAGCGTAGTATTATTTTCATTTGCCAGATATCCTATCATCGCACCAGCAAATGAATCTCCAGCACCTGTAGGATCCAAGATAGTCTCAAGCGAAAATGCAGGAGATGGAAAAATCACATCCTCAAAGAAAAGAAGAGAGCCATGCTCGCCTTTTTTAATTATTACATAATCTGTTCCCCAATCCATAATTTTTCTGGCACATCTTATCAGGTTGTACTCTTTTGTAAGCAGCTTTGCCTCTTCGTCATTTATCACAACGGCATTGACACCCTTGATCATCTTGATAACAGATGCTCGCTTTGTAGAAATCCAGTACTCTATTGTATCACACATAGAAAACTTGACTCTGTCAAACTCTCTTATCATTGCTACATTTTGATCTGGATCGTTATTAGCCAGGTATACATATTCAGATTTTCTATAACTATCTGGCACAACAGGTCTGAAATTTGCAAGAACATTAAGCTCAGTCTTTAGAGTCTTTCTGGTACTGAGAGTATTGTCATAGCTACCGTCATATCGAAACGTCTTTCCATCCTTTACAACAAGACCCTGCAGATCCAGTCTCTCTGAAAGAATGTTGTGATATTTCTTGGGAAAGTCGCTTCCTACCACTGCAATCAAGCCAGTATCTACAAAAAAACTGGCTGCAATGCCTGCAAATGTTGCAGCACCTCCAAGTACATCTTTTAGAACTTTGGACGGTGTTCTTATTGTATCAAGTGCAGTTGAGCCAAAAATAGTAAGCACATTTTGTGAAACTAGTTTTGTTGTATAAATTCTCTGGCTTGATCTTCCGTGGGATAGTAAACAAACGGAACATCAAGTGATGTAAAGAGTACATCATACTTTGTTACCCCGCTAATCTTCACAACAGGAGTATTCTCACTATCAGAATACTTTTTGTCGCTCTTGTATACACCATCAACTAGTGCCTTACTCATGGCTGGAAGAACAAATGGTTCCAGAACACCATCGCCTATCTTTTCATCTTCGACTGATATTATAAAATCAGTTTTGCCGGCACTTAGTACAAGCAGTGATGGATTGTTAAACTCTAGCTGCATATTATAGGTGGTCTCACCGCCATTTTTTTCAAGCAATTCGTTTTTAGCTATTGTCACTCCTATCTGTGATGCTGAAGCATACTGGGAGAAGCCAAAAATGCCTGCTACTATGGCAAAAATAATTATGGCCTTTTTTGCAGTTTTCATAAAGTCTACTTCCTAAATTGCTTTTTAATCCAAATGGAAAAAAAAACGACTACTATGTGTAAAAGTTTTAATCTTTTCTTTAAGCTACTTAGAGCTAGCAGAATAAATCAAAAGTGACAAATTCTAAGTTAGTTGGCAAGAATAAAGGTAAAAACAGGCGAAAACGAGATTGAAGTTGATTCTAGAGACTTTTATGTCGACAACTACTCTGTAGGCGAAGTAATTGAGAACCTATCAAAGCACATGCCAAAAATCAAATCTAGAATAATCTATGATGATGAGTCAGAAGAACTGCCAGCAAAAAAATACCATGAAAACCTGAGCTACATCAAAACACTGGATGATGCTGAGGTCCATGAACCAGAGTTCAATGAACCAGTTACTCTTCATGAAGGCGAAATCAAAAACAAATTGCAGATGCTAGCTAAAACATCATTCTTTAATGAGCCAAGGAACGTCGCAGAAACCGTAAGTCAGCTACGTGAGTATGGATGGATTGCCAGCCCATTGGATGTATCAAAAGCACTTACAAAAATGGCATTTAACAAACAGATTCTGAAAAATTCCCGAGAGAATCTTTGTTATTATTTTATGAAAGAGACCCTCATAACTAACTAGTTTTGTAGTTACAAATATTACAAGACTCTAAAATATTTCCTTCTAGATGATCAAAATGTGTTTTACATTTTTTACATGTATGATGCATGTCAAAATATCCATTATCTTCGGTCTTGCCTACTTGATTTGATTCAAGATCTACACTACCACAGCTGATGCAGTGACAACCACAGCCCATCAGTAAACAACCCAGTCAGGCGTTAATCTATGTATATCTGTAATTAGCTTTACTTCCAGTGAAAAAAGAACGAGAAATCCCAATAGAAATTGATGATCATTTTAGACTTTATGGAAAAGAGCCATGGGAAATAGACTATGGCGAAAAATGTCCTCTCTGTAATACGCGAATAGACGAGTATGGTCTATGTTCATGTGGTTCTGGAAGCGAGTGACTTTCTAAAGACTAGCACCATAATCATAGACATTCCTAAAACCAGCGGAACAAACAATGGAAATTCTGGCACAACTGAAGTGCCTATAATTCGTATAGTGCCTGCAGTCTCAGGCCGTATATTTAGCTGAACATATGTACCATCAACAACATATTCGTGTTTCAAGATTTTTTCTTCATCGACCAAGACACCGTAGGGTTCTTTATCCAGATATACTTGATATGGATTCCATAAAAGTTCTAGTGGAATAAGTAACGTAATAAACTGATGATCACCTTTTACATCAAAACTGATGGTCTTTTTTGGTTGATCAAAATTAAATAAAGTAATATCAGCTAAAGTTCTAATCTTAACATCAAAGGACCTGTCTTGCCACTTGACCTCTTGTTTGATAACTGGTTCCTTGATGATATACTCTAAAATCATCTGACAACCATGACACACTATCCCCCTTGCATCACTATATCCAAGATTTACAGGTCGATCATTTGTAAAAATCATATCAACACTTTCAGGAAAAAGAAACATCGTACTCTGAAGATAAAGAAACTCCCATGTCCACACACCATCTTTGAGCTCTAATGCATCAGCAAGATCATACTCAACAATGACACGTTCATTTGTAGGAAAGATGGTAATACTACTAATGTCTTCAACTCCAACTTTTGCAAATTCTTTATCATTACCTTCTTCATCTGTAACCTTCAGTCCTGATACAGTTCCCTCGATTAAATCAAGACTCTGAGCTTGTGAATTGCTGGCTATTTTATGAACCACATGCACCTTTCCATCTTCGCTAATTGTAACTCTAACATCAATTTGAGAAGCAGGAGTACCCAGAGAAATTTGAGCAAAACCTTGGGGCACAAACGACACTAATACAAACAAGATTAATACAGAAACTATAACCTTCAAACTCAACATCTACTCGGAGAGAGTTACCTTGTGCATTTTAGCTTCTTCTAAAGGGCAGTCATTTTTGTTTCTTGGTAAATTAACAATCTTATCAGCAACATCCATTCCCTCTACTACCTCGCCAAATACAGTATACTGCCTATCAAGAAAGGTGCTGTCTGTTGTTACTATAAAAAACTGTGAGCCCGCACTATCTGGATCCATCGCTCTTGCCATAGAAACAATACCACGAAGATGGGATCTTGAATTAAACTCGGCTTTTATGGTATAACCAGGACCTCCCATTCCCCACCTGCTTTTATCTGGCTGTTTTGTATTTGGATCTCCTCCCTGTATCATAAAACCGGGAATAACGCGGTGAAATAATGTATCATCATAAAATCCAGACTGGGCCAATTTTGCAAAGTTTCGTACTGTCTCAGGCGCAATGTCAGGCAATAACTCAAACACAATCTTTCCAAACCTAGTCTCTATTGCAGCCTTGGTCATTTCGAAAACTTGTTGCTATAAGCATAAGAGTCTTGCTGAGAAATGAGTTTGTTAAAACAGTACACACTAGCGTTAAGAATAACTGATTTTAACATTTCAATGTTATAATTAAATTTTTAAGATCTTGCAAATCTGTAACAATGACTTTATCTATAACTCGCATTGAATTTTTTAGCAAAAAAATTTCTTAAATAACAATTACAAATTTTTTCTCATAAAATAATCTTATATAGAACAACTAAAATTTAGAATCTGTGAACCGCACAAATCAAAGCACAGTTATTAAACAAGCAATTAACGCTTATCTGGATAAGGGGCTAATCGACAAACAAGATATTTACAGTAAAGTTGTAGACGAGTTAGGTGTTCCAAGACCTACAGTAAGACGCGTTGCACGAGATCTACGAAACGAACTACTAGCAAAAATAAAGATCCTGCAATCAGAGACAAATAATGTAGCTCTGTCTACAGAAGACGCAGAAAAAGTAGAATAGCTCGATTTTCACCTTTTCTCTTTTTGATTTCAAATATCGGTATTGACATTATTATTTATATTCAGCCAAATTTGTGAAATTAAACATGGGCTACTTGAGAAATCAGCTGGCAACTGTAGTAACCGGTTCATTTGCTGCTGCATTATCTCTGGCGTGGTTTCTTTTAGGCTCTGCCTTCCCAATACTCCAGTTTGTATTCATGATGGCAGTTCCAATCACATGGTTTTTGACTGCAATGTGCTATCTGGCTCAAAAAAGCAAGGATTACATGCACAAATACAGTCCTGGTCATGATCATGACGTAAAAAAAAGCTGAATGAACCACATCAGATGACTATAGGGGCAACGCATACAAGTAAAATTATAGCAAGCGAGCTAAGCCAGACAAAGAGCAAGCTAGGAAATGATGTAGAAGAGCTACAAAATACGGTAAAGCTAAAAGAAAACGAGATCAATCAACTAAAACAAAAAATTGAGAACCTAGAGACAATAGTGCAGATTGAAGCCCTTAAAAACGAACTTGCAAACATCAAGACACTTGCCTCACAAGAAAAGACAAAACGTAAAGCAAAGCGCAAAAGTTAATTCTTTTTTGCCTAAAACATGCCAAATATAATAAGCAGATCGTTTGTAAAGCATCATAAACTATTAGATCTAACGAATTATGCGTCATCTTAATATGTAACTTTTCTAAAAAAAATTTGTGCGCACCATTATAGCTCTTGCAGTCCTTGCAGCATTGCTATCAGCAATTTCTATTTCGCCAACCTTTGCAGAAAAACAGCAATCAGTTACAGAAACAATACCAATTGATGATACACTAGCTATAGAAAAAACCACACTTACTATGAACATACCATCAAACAACAAGCTTCCATTTGGAGCTGTTTGGGGAAAAATCGATAATGCTGCAGCTGAATATCCTGTCATAATCCAGATCTATAAAGGAAAAGACGCATATCATTTTGCACAAACCAACGTTAATGCAGACGGCTCTTATGAATACAGATTCAGAGTCCTAGACTCAAACTCTGATAGAACAATCAAAATTTTTGAGGGAGACTATACAGTAAAAATCTTCAAGGTAGTTAATGTGCCTTCAATCTTCAAATCTGCTTAGAAGCCAAAGCAAGCGTCCCATCAACTAGTTCTTTTAATCTAGTCTTTGCATCATCTACCACAGTTCCTTCTTTTATCATATCTACAGTCATGTAAACTGCTTTTGGGTTTGTTATGACTTGAAAATATGACATTAGCTGTGTCACAAGCGTCTGGACATCAATAAAGCCAATGTTTCCTGAAGCCATAATTGCCATGCCTGCAACCTTGCCAGCAGTTTTTTTGTAGTTGATGTACTCAAAAAGATTCTTGAGCGAAGAGCTGAAAAATGAATTGTATATTGGTGTTCCAACAAGCCAAACATCTGCCTCTGTTATATCGCTTGCAGCTTGTAACGTGATATCACTATATTTTTCGTTAGGACCATAGTAACAGTCTATTTTGTTTTCTGAAAGATTGATAAACTTTGTTTCAATGTTTTTTGTTTTTGCATACTCGTAGACAAACTTCATCATTACCTCTGTGTTTGCTCCCTTTCTTGGACTGCCGGAAATAACTACAACTTTCATAACGCATCTCTATCGCAAGTCTATTTAAATCAAAATTGAAAATCATTTTAGAATAATACGGGCTTGGAGGGCTTCGATCCCTCGACCTGTAACTTAGGAGGCTACTGCGCTATCCATGTTGCACGTCATTTTGATGACTCTGCGCTACAAGCCCATCATCAAAAAGCATACACGTAATTATTTAAGCATAGTCGAGATTTGTTTTGATTAATTCTTTGATTGTATTCCAACTTGAATTTTCTTTTTGATTCCACTTTTCATAATACACTACATCTTGCAGCTGTAGTCTTTCAAGCCAGCCAGATGATTCAAGATCAGGTCTTGTCGCAAACTCTGATACATAGCCTAAACACAAATATGCAACTGGGATAACATGCTCTGGAAGATCTAGCAATTTTTTTAATACATCATTTGAGAGAATGCTGACCCATCCGACACCAATTCCTTCAGTCCTTGCAGCAAGCCACAGATTCTGTACTGCACAGCAAACACTATACAGTCCAGTCTCTGGAATGCTTGACCTGCCAATTACAAAGGGACCAAACCTTGACGGGTCATATGTAACGCATATGTTAAGAGGCGAGTCAAGTATTCCTTCCAGCTTGAAGGATAGATATTTTGACTTTCTTGGCTCTTCTACAAATTTTGATGAACGCATTTTTTCATCTTCAAAGGACTCTTTGATCTTTTTTCTAATCTTATAGTCTTTGATCAAAATAAAATTCCACGGCTGGGAAAAACCAACAGAAGGTGCATGATGTGCCGCAGAAAGAATTCGCGACAAAACTTTTTCATCTATCGGACTAGATGTAAAATGCGATCGTACATCTCTTCTAGAAAAAATTGCCTTGTAAAGACCAGACTTTTCTTCGTCTGAAAAATCATTACTCATGGAAATTACATAATTTCTGGACTATTCATGTTTTGTTAAACGTTAATAATGCCTGCATCAGGTCTTGTCTCAGCGGGCCGATAGTCTAGTTGGTTAGGATACCGCCTCGACACGGCGGTGGTCGAGAGTTCAAATCTCTCTCGGCCCACCAAAATCAAATCATGCTATAGCGTACTTTGAAACTCTTTTTCAACAAGGCTCCAGGCAGTTTCTACAGTAATCACACCTTTTACGCTATACTCTACATCTTCTCCACTTGCAATTGCCTTGTATTCTTCTGTTATAGTATCTGATAGGACAAACTGGAAAGCACTCTTGAGTGGTATCTCGACTCCTGGATAAAATGCAGCTCTGCCAGGCATTGCAATGTCCTCAGTAGAATATTGGCCTGTACCAAGCGACTTGCCATCTGCAAAAAGCTCATACGAGATTAGGGGAACTGTAAATGTTTTTTCGCTTGGATTTTTCACAAGAAACGTTGTTTCAAGCTTTATGCGGTTTTCTATGCTGTTTACATCAACAACATCTACACTGGCTAACTTGACTTCAGCTAACTCTAGAGACGGTACATCAAGGCTAGAATAATAGACAATACCTCCCATCAAGGCAAGCAGGCCACCTATTGCGGCAAAAAGAATCATTCGCCCCTGTAGTGCTACCAAGTTATTGTTCTCAGAGTTTGTACAACTAAAAAATGTTGTGAACATCCAAATAGATAATATCTGTTAGAACAACATCGATTCACCATGACAATGGAGCAGGCAGTAATCACTTGGATACATCTTGTCTCTGCAGCAATCTGGGTTGGTGGATCTTTGTTTATTGGTGCAGTAATATCACCTCTTCTGAAAACAATGACAACATCAGTGGAAGAAAGGCTGCAGTTTATGATCAAAGTTGGACGAAGATTCAACAAAATTGCAATTCCATCCTTGATAATCCTTATTGGCACAGGAATCTACAACTCTATTGCATTTTTAGACAAACCTGAGCTCTTAGTCTCATCAAATTATGGAAATTTTTTGATCATAAAGATAATTCTTGTAGTTGCACTGATAATAGCATATGCAGTTCATGTCAGAATAATCAGAAAAGATGTTGAGGAAAAAATAATCTTAAAGCAGCTATCAGAAACCCAAGTGCAAAAGCTGCGAAAAAAAATAATCATCCTTGGCGAAGTAACAATGGTCTTGTCTGTTGCCATTTTGTTTATGGCTGCACTTCTTGATGCTGGGGCATGACTGAAATTTTTTAAATAACACAAAACAAGCTGCGACATGAATGGTCTTTTGATTGGAAGATTTCAGCCATTTCACCTAGGACATCTTGAGGCTATCATGTTTGGACTATCAAAAGTAGAAAATCTGTGGATAGGCATTGGTAGCTCTAACAAATCAAATGAAATGAAAAATCCTTTCACTGCAGACGAGAGAAAAGAGATGATCCTTTCCTCGATTGATAAAAACATTGCAGAAAGAATCAAGATCTACTACATCCCAGACGTAGCTGACCACAGCAAATGGACGCAAGAAATTGATTTAATCATTCCAAAATATGATGTTGTCTTCTCAAATGACGAGTTTACTCAGCACTTGTTTCAAAAGCGGGACGTAAAGGTAGTGCCTGTCACACTAAAACAACGCGAGTCATTCTCAGGCACTAACATCAGAGAAAAAATAGCAAATGACAAAGGCTGGGAAAATCTTGTCCCAGACGGAACAAGAAATGTTTTGTTAAAAATTAATGCTAAAGACAGACTCCAAGTCTTTAATTATAAATAAAGCCGGCTAGCAACACTGTCAGGCGAATCATTTGGAATATCTAGTAATGCTTCCAGGTCCTACCAACGTTCCTGAGCGAGTAATGCGGGCAATGATTACACCTGTAATCAATCACCGAAGTCAGGACTTTGTCGAGCTTTACACCGAAGTAATTGAAAAAACACAGCAAGTCTTTCAGACAAAAAATGACATCGTTGCACTTTCTGCATCAGGTACAGGAGCTGTAGAAGCATCCGTTGTTAATTTGATCAAAAAAGGCGACAAGGTAATCATTCCTGTAAACGGCGAGTTTAGCGGAAGACTGGCACAAATGCTAGAGTGGCAGGGAGCAAACGTCATAAAACTTGAGACACCGCCAGGACAAAACGCCACATTTGATCAGGTAAAGGAGGCCTTTGATAACAATAAAGACGTCAAGGCATTCTATGTTGTACACAACGAAACCTCGACGGGAACTCAGGTAAGGTATCTTGATAAGATATCAAATCTTACCTCACGAAACGATGCATTCTATGTTGTAGATTCTGTATCTCTGCTTGGTGGTGCCGAGCTGCCTGTAGACAAGTGGAAAGTTGATGTATGTATGACGGGCGCACAAAAAGCCCTAGCCGCACCAGCTGGAATCTCTCCAATCTCTGTCAGTCCAAGGGCAAAAAAGTACATGATAGAAAATCCGCCAAAAACAATGTACTTCAATCTGGCAAGATATTTCAAGTATTACGAGGAATCAAAGCACACTCCATTTACACCAGCACTGCCGCTTCTCTATGCATATCGTGAAGCATTAAGAATGATTTTAGAGGAAGGACTGGACGCAAGGATACGACGACATAAAACATGCTCTGACGCACTATACTCTGGCCTTAGCGCAATGGGCCTTACGCCATTTGCAAAAGAAGAGGATCGTTCCGTCTCAATTATTGCACTAAACTATCTGCAGGGACTGGAAGACAATACATTTCGAAACACACTAGCAAAAAAATTCCGTGTTCTAGTTGCAGGAGGATTTGGTAACCTGAAAGGAAAAGTGTTTAGAGTTGGATGCATGGGCGAAGTTCATCGATACCATGTGATGCGAACAATTTCTGCAATATCGTCAACACTTAACATGATGAACTACAAAACAAATACAACCGATGCACTAAAAGTTGCTGAAGAAAAACTAAAAAATCTCTAAACTTAACTTAATATAAGGAAATTCGGGGCTCACTACATTGCCATTCAAGAAAGGTTCACTTATCCTAGTTGATTACACTGCCAAAGTAAAAGACACAAACGAAGTTTTTGAGACAACAATTGAGGAAGACGCAAAAAAACATTCACTGCATGATACAAACATAAAGTATCAGCCAAAACTTGTCTCAGTCGGCGAGTCTTGGGTCATAAAGGGACTAGACGACGCACTAGCAAATGCAAACGTAGGCGACAAGACTACAGTCGAGGTAACACCTGAGAAGGGATTTGGGACAAGAGATGCAGGAAAGGTAAGAATGATCCCACTTCGCAAGCTTGGCGAGGACGCAGAAAAAGTTTCAGTCGGAGATACAATAGAGATAGACCAGAAAAAAGGAATAGTAAGATTCATTGGTTCTGGACGAGTCCAGGTTGACTTTAACCACAGATTTGCAGGAAGGACAATTCTTTATGACATAAAGGTAGTAAAGGCACTAGAGACAGACGAGGACAAAATCCTTGGAATTCTAAAAAGACACATGCCTGTCGAGGACGCAAAAATTGTATTCAAGAAAACTGGCAGTTCACTAGACATTACAATACCTGAGGAGCTTTTCCGTGTTGACGGACTGCAAATAATCAAGCACTTTATCCAGATGGATGTTTTCAAGTTTGTCACTACAGTAGAAAAGGTCAACTTTGTAGAGACATACCAGAAGCAGATAAAGAAAGAAGAGCCTAAACCTGCAACAGAAAAGCCTGTTGCACAAAAAGCAGCCTAGAGAACCTTAGTACTTTTTGCAAGCTCAATTGCTTTTTTTGGAGTCATCTTAATCTCTTTTAATATAGTATAGCGCTCGGGTCTCATGTCCTGAGCTATGGTCATAGCTTTTGCTAGAGTCTTTGAATCAAGACCAATCTCTTTTGCAGTAGTAGGAGCTCCGACATCTCTTAGCGTCTTTGCAAATTTTTTCCAGTCCTGGCCCTGCAGCTTTGCCATCATTATAGATCCAATCCCACACTTTTCGCCATGCAGTCCTACACCTGGCGACAAATTGTCAAGTGCATGTGAAAAAAGATGTTCTGCACCAGAACAGGGTCTGCTACTTCCTGCTATACATGATGCCACACCTGCACTAATCAGAGCCTCTACAACCACTCTAACATCCAGACCCTTTTTTGCAAACATTTCAGAATTTTCCATTATTATACGTGCACTCATTGATGCCAGATTTGCGGCATATCTTCCAAAATACTCACCTGTTTTATCTCGTCCAAGCTCCCAGTCCCTAACTGCAATAAGGTTTGCAACAAGATCCCCGCAGCCGCTTGCAAGCAGTTTCTTTGGCGCCTTTTTTATTATCGCAATATCTACAAAGACGCCAAGCGGTGTGCTGGCAATCACAGAATGCGGTTTGTCACCGCGTATGGAGACAAAAGGGCTTGCAATGCCGTCATGAGATGCAGAGGTTGGTATGCTCACAAACGGCCTTTTTAGATTAAATGCAATCATTTTTGCAATATCGACAGACCTTCCGCCGCCAACTCCGACTATCATGTGACTAGAATCTTTACTAATTTCTGTTTGAAATTTTTTGATCGCACCTACACTGTTGTCACTTGCAATATGCCAGACAAACTTTATCCCATACTCATTCAAAGACTGCTCCACTTTTTTTTGAATAATCTTTTTTACATGCGTGCCTGAAACTAGAGACACTTTTTTTGGACTGTCAAGTGATTTTAGAAACTTGCCTACATCGCCTATGTTGTTATTGCCAATAACAATTAGCCTTGGCAGCTCCATTGTGTGCGAGGGTACGTCATCATTTTTTGCCATCCTTTATCAATTTGCTACAAACAAAAAGTTATTTAAAAGGGTGTAAACTCTTCATAGTATATTCTCAAGCAAGGTGCTGATTTGTCAAATAATGTCGAAGAAAAAATACTACATGGGACTACCACAGTAGGTATCAAGGTAAAGGAAGGAGTCGTCCTCTGTGCTGACATGAGGGCAAGCGCTGGCTATTTTATTGCAAACAACAACACAATGAAGATACAAAAAATTGACGACCATGCAGGAATGACCATGGCAGGCGGCGTAGCTGATGCGCAAAACCTAACCGACATTTTACGATATCATGCAAACATACACAAGCTGCAAAAAGGCGAGCCAATACCTATCAGAACCCTGACAAGACTTGCGTCACTAATCTTTCACCAAAACCGTGGATATCCTTTCATTGCCGATATTCTGGTTGGTGGATATGACAAGAGCGGCTCTGCACTATACAACATTGACATGTTTGGCTCTGCAGAAGACAAAACTTTTGTAACAACTGGCAGCGGTTCACCAGTTGCATATGGTCTTTTAGAAGAAGAATACAACAAAGACCTCACACTTGATAAGGCAAAGGTAATAGCATTGCGCGCTGTCAAGGCAGCTATTACAAGAAACATTGGAACCGGCGATGGAATCAATGTCGCACTAATCGACAAGGATGGATTCCGTCTTTTATCAAGAGAACAAAAAAAAGCAATCATCAAACTCTAGTGATTTAATGCAAAGAAAACAACAACAAAAGGAACTGGCCCCAGGCCAAGGTATCATGGCAACCATACTGCAAAGTATACCAAAAGAGGCAAACGTAACAAAAATTGATTACGAGGGGCCAAGAATCGCACTATTCACAAACACACCCCGCTACTTGATGGAGCACAACGAGATAATCTCAAACCTTGTCAATGTGATCAAAAAAAGAATTGTCGTTCGAACAGACGAGTCAATTCGAAAATCAGAAGAAGAAGCAAGACAGATAATTGCACAGGCAGTTCCAAAAGAAGCTGACATGCAGGGAACATTTTTTGATACTGCAATTGGCGAAGTATCAATTGAGGCAAAGCGTCCTTGGCTTTTGCAGAGAAACCAGGAGGAATTTAATCATACAGACATTACAGAAAAAACTGGCTGGAAGATTCGCATCAAAAAAGCAACCACAATCCAGTCAAGTACCATAAAGGCAATTAACTATAATCTCAAGATATCGTCCTCAGAGAGGGCAAAGCAGCTAAAGCAGGTAGGCGAGAAAATATTTAGGTCCAAACTTGCTCAAAAATCCGAAGTCTCGCTACTCACACTAGGCGGATTTGGGCAGGTAGGGCGATCCTGCATGCTTTTGACTACAGCCGAAAGCAAGATTCTAATCGACTGCGGAGTAAACCCTGGCGCAAAAAGCCCAATGGAGTCATATCCAAGACTAGACTGGGCAAACATTACTTTGGATGATCTTGATGCAGTAGTAATTAGCCATGCACATCTTGACCACACTGGATTTTTGCCAGTACTTTGTAAATTTGGATACAAGGGACCAATCTACTGCACAGAACCAACTTTACCAATGATGAATGTAATCCAGCTAGACGCAATCAAGGTAGCAGCAGCACAGGGACGGGCACCGCTATACTCAGAAGCTGATGTAAAGCAGATAATGAGACAGGCAATTACACTGTCATATGGGACAGTAACAGACATCTCACCTGACATCAAACTAGTTTTATCAAACGCAGGACACATACTTGGCTCTGCCACATGTCATTTCCACATTGGAAACGGCGATCACAACTTTGTCTATACTGGCGATCTGAAATTTGGCAAGAGCATCCTCTTTGAGAGCGCAAACTGGAACTATCCACGAGCAGAGACACTACTCATTGAGAGCACATATGGCGCAAAAGAGGACATCCAGCCTACACGAGAGGAAGTCGAGTCTGCATTTGTCAATGCAATAAACACAATTCTAAAAGACGGCGGAAAAGTACTCATACCAATTCCTGCAGTTGGACGTGCACAGGAAATCATGATGGTAATCAACCAATACATGAAGTCAGGCCAGATGGTTGAAGCTCCTGTGTTTATGGAAGGAATGATCGCCGAAGCTACATCAATACACGAGGCATATCCTGAATATCTGGCAAGAGACCTTCGAAAGAAAATTTTAGAAACAGATGACAATCCGTTTGACTCTGAATACTTTACAAACATTGAACACTCTGATGGACGCGAGGAACCACTGCGAGATGGCACGCCATGCATTATCATGGCAACATCTGGTATGCTTGAAGGCGGGCCAGTCCTTGAATATTTCAAATCTATTGCACCACAGAAAAAGAACAAGATTGTTTTTGTTTCATACCAAGTCAATGGGACACTTGGCAGGCGAGTACTTGATGGCGCAAAACAAGTATCAATGCTAGGAAAGGAAGGCAAAGTTGAAGTTGTCAACGTTGAATGCGGTGTCGAAAAACTGGATGGATTTAGCGGACACAGCGACTATAACCAGCTGATGTCATTTATCCACAAGCTAAGACCAAAGCTAAGACGTGTACTAGTAAATCATGGCGAGCGACGCAAATCAGAAAGCCTTGCAATGTCAATTAGAAGAATGTACAGACTGCCTGCCCACTATCCGCAAATCCAGGAAGCAATAAAATTATTTTAGATCGTACTCGGGCTTCCAGATCTTTACACTAGACGGCGTAACAATAATTCTTTCCTCTCCAAGCCTTGCAATATCTGCACCAGTTGATTTTGCAATTTTGTATAATTCTTCAACTATTTTTCGAAGCTCGTCTACATCTTTTTGTGCAAGGGGAGTTACTCGCAAAATCAGGATCATTCCTTTTTTGACATCCTCTTTTATTGAATGGATATCGCTTGGGTCCCGTAATGTTATTGCCTTTAGATATGTCGGGTTTTCCTGCTTTTGCATTTAACTAAAGTGCGATCTACTCCTTGAAAAAGTCTTTCGTATCGGTTTGTGCGTAAGTTGGTTTACTAGATTCGATATCTTAGGTAAGATTGTTCCTCTGCAGCCTTGGCAGACAAGCTGGCCTTTTTGCCACTTTTTTCTAGAGTAACAACACTTTCTATGTCTTTTGGCGCATGAGAGTATCGTAGAGTTATGGCTGCTGCAAGGCTTTCAAATCTCTCTAGCTCTTTTCCCCTAAGCAGTGATACTGGTCCTACATGATCTTGTGCCTCTAGCAAAACATCATCTGGCAACGCTAGAGCTTTAATCACTTCATTTTCGTCCTTGTTTCTCCCAACTACAAGTTTTGTATTCTGATCAAACCTGAAATGTCTTCCAATCTTTAACAGATCAATATCGTTTGTTGTTGGAGTTTCTGTAAACTTGAAAAGATCCTTTGCCCTTATTGCAAAGGCAGGGTCTGTAAGGAGGCACCCGCCACCTGCATTTGGTGGATTTTCAATCTCATACTCTCTTGCAAGCTGTAGCTGCATTTTGCGTGATCTCCCTTTAATCATTCCAAGATTTTCTCTTTTGATCAATCCATTTTTTTCTGGATCTGTTGGTGGAAGCAGTGCAGCTGATAATGGTCTTACAATCTTTCCTTCAAGGCCTGACTCTTTTTCAATTGTTTTAAGAGCTAAACCATGCTGACTCATCGGTCTTTGCCCTAGCACCTCACCTGAAATTATAAAACCAGCACCAATTTCTTCCATGTGTTTTTTTGCTGCCTCAAACATCATTGCACGACAGTCAATACATGGATTCATGCCAGAGCCAAATCCATGCTTTGGATTTTTTAGCATCTCGATATAATCATCGCCAAGATAAACTGTCTTTAGATTAATATCAAGATCATCTGCTCGCTCTCTTATCTCAAAGCCACAACCCCTTCCGCAATCAAAATCACAAAACGGTGTCTTTATCGCAACAGCAGAGACCTCAAAGCCTTGCTTTTGCATCATCTTTACTGCAAGCTGGCTATCAAGACCTCCTGAAAGCAATGCAACAACTTTACGTTTTTCTTCCATAAACACAACGCACTTTTTCTGCTATACAAACTTTGCAACATACATAAATCTACAAACTAAACATCTTTGCACAATGCAGCAACGGCGAAAAAACCTTCTAAAGTATTGCAATAAAATTGACTGTGATGTCCTTGTTGCATTTGAGCCTGAAAACCTATTTTATCTGACTGGCTTTTGGGGCGAGGCAATAGGTATTCTTGAGGCTGGCAAAACTACTATAATTGCGCCTAAACTTGAGGCTGGACGTGCAAAAGCTGAATCTATTGATTGTACAGTTGTAGGATCTGAGCGTGGTGCCGATCTAATTTCTGATCTTGTCGCTAAAATCAAAGACAAGAAAGCCTGTACAGATTGCCAGAACTATACTACAATGCAGCTATTGAAAAAATCTGTTCCACAATTAAAGCACTCCACTAGTCCATTTTATGATGCAAGAATAATCAAAGATTCTGGGGAAATCTCGATTCTAAAAAAGGCATCAAAGATAATTGATGAGATGTTTGAGCTTTGCACAAACAAGATAAGAAAAGGCCAGCGAGAATCCAAGCTCCAGTCAATTTTGATGTCATATGCAATGAAACATGAGATGTTTGCAACTGGATACAAATCTACACTGAATCCTTTGATAATAGCTGGTGGTCCTAATGGGGCGTTGCCTCACGCACAGGTTACTGGACGCAAGTTTGCAAATGGCGACTTGATTGTAGTTGATCTTACTTTACGGTACAGGGGATATGTCAGCGATGCGACAAGGACATTTGGGCTTGGTAAGGTTTCTGATAAGCAAAAAGAGGTTTATGAAATTGTAAAGGAGTCACAGAAAAAGGGACTGCAGGCTGTAAGGCCAAATGTATCATGCAAGTCAGTTGATGATGCATGTCGTGATTATATCCAAAAGAAAGGATATGGGAAATACTTTATCCACTCTACAGGCCATGGCATTGGTCTTGATGTGCATGAGCTGCCAAATATCAGTAATCGCAGTACTGCAACTTTGAGGAAAAACATGGCAGTAACTGTAGAGCCTGGAATTTACATTCCAGAAAAGTTTGGTGTTAGAATCGAGGATTCTGTTATTGTTGATACCAAACCAGTTTTGTTGCACAAGTTTACAAAAGAGCTTGTCGTGATCTAGAAAATTTTTATTGATAGAGTAAAAAGCTACCTTTCCTGTATTGAATGATCTCTCTCTGTAGGGGAGGGGGGTAGTCACAGCTTACGAACAAAATGGGGGCAGAAATCAAGACAGAATGGTACCCTAGTCCCTTCGGGCCCGAACCATGATGATAAATTCATTAGATTTGTTTCAATATCCGCTCAATTTCAGTTCTTATGATTTTAACAATCTGACTTTTTTTCTTCCAGCCAGTTTGAATATAGTTCTTTGAATCAACTAATAACACATTATTATTCGCAGTATTTTTTCTATATTCTGTACCAATATCGTTTGCAACTATCAAATCCGCATTCGATTCTCGAAGTTTCTCTCTTGCTTTCTGCAAAAGATTTTCTTTTGAAACATTAGCTTCTGACTTGAATCCAACTAAAAATAGATTTTTCTGCCATTTTTTAATTTGATCTATAATCTTTGGAGCTTGCTTTAATTTAACTACGATCTGCTTTTGTGAACTCTTAATTTTTGATTTATTCGTAGTTTCTGGGATATAGTCAGATACTGCTGCAGCCAAAATCACAATATCAAATTTCTTTTTTAGTTCATCTCTTACAGTATCAAACATAGCTTTTGCGGTATCAACACGAATGACTTTGGCGCCTTTTGGAGGCTCTTCTTTGCCAGGTCCATACACCAAAGTTACTTTAGCCCCCGCGGAGACAAGCTCAGCTGCAAGCAAAACTCCAGTTTTGCCAGTACTCTGGTTTGTAATCACACGCACAGGATCAATATATTCAATCGTTGGTCCTGCAGTCATCAACACTTTTTTGTTGTGCAGAACAGAAGAAAACCCAAACTTTTTCAAAACATATTGCAGAACATCTTCAGGCTCTGCAGCCTTTGCCTTGTCTTCAATTATTTGAGGAGAAATAAAATCAACTTTACCTTTTAGAAACGTAATATTTTTTTTCACAGCTATATTCTCATACATTGACTGGTGCATTGCAAGTGCAATTAGTATAGGAATCTTTGATCCAAACCCAACAGTAAGTATGGTTGCAATCGGTGTATCATCAATTCCTGCAGCTAGTTTTCCAAGTGTATTTGCAGTGGCAGGATAGACAATTATCAGATCCGATTTTCCATAGTCAGCTACCTGAATGTGCTCAAGCTTGCCTGTGAGCTTTGTAATTACATCGTTTCCTGTTGCCCACCTAAAATAATTAGGCTTTACAAGCTTTGCAGCTGCATCACTTACAGCACATGTAACATCAGCTCCATGTCGCATCAAAAGACGTGCAAGCTCAATTGACTTGTATGCTGCAACGCTTCCTGCAACACACAAAACTATTTTTTTTCCTGAAAGCTCGACTCCGTGTGAGCTAACTATATCAAGTGATGGATGTTTCTTTCTAGCCTTCAATTTCTTTTTTCAATTTTTCAAGCTCGGTCTTTTCCATTGAAAACAAGTGTTCCTTTGTTGGAAACCTGCCTTCCTCTACATCTTTTTTGTAAGACTCTAGTGCATTCTGAATGTCTTTTGATAATGAAAGATATCGTTTAACAAATTTTGGTTTTAGCTTGTCATACATTCCTAACATATCATGAATGACAAGAACCTGACCATCGCAGCTTGGACCAGATCCTATTCCTATTGTTGGAACATGAACGGCTTCTGTAATGATTTTTGCAGCCTCGCTACTTACCATCTCAAGTGTTATACTAAACACGCCTGCCTCTTCGAGTGCTTTTGCGTCCTCAACTAGCCTCAATGCAGCCTCTGCTGTCTTTCCCTGTACCTTGTAGCCTTGTAATAGCATCGTAGTCTGTGGCTGTAATCCAATGTGACCCATAACAGGAATTCCGGTATCAACTATAGCTCGAATTGTTTGTACCATTTCTTTTCCACCTTCAAGCTTTACCGCATCAGCTCCAGCCTTTACTAGTCTGCCAGAGTTTGCTATCGCATCTGCAACGCTTGCCTGATATGACATGAAAGGCATATCAGCTACAATCAGAGAATTTTGTCGAGCTCTGCTTACAGCTTCTGTAAAAAGACACATCTGCTCCATTGTTACAGGAATCGTATTTTCATATCCAAGCATCACCATTCCTGCACTGTCACCAACTAGCAAAATATCAATTCCAGCCCTGTCACACAATGTTGCCATGGAATAGTCATAGGCAGTAATTACAGAGATTTTTTTCCCAGATTTCTTTTTTGAAATAATGTCTGCTACAGTCTTATGCAAGTCTTGCTCTCCTTACAAGATTTTTTCTAATCTCGCCTATTGCTTCTGAAAGATTCTTTTTGTTGTCAAACTGTATTTTTTGATTTTTTGAAATTTTCTTACACTCTTTGATTAGATTTTGTAATCCACGTACAACATTATCAACTATTGTAATATCTGCAGTCTGTGCAGTTCGAGACAGTGGATTAAGATCAAAGGTTATCACCTTTTTTCCTGCTTTTACTAGTGCTATAGTACGGTCACCGTCTTCTAGTGGGACCAAAACCACATCAGCTGCATAGATTCCATCCTTGTCTACAATTCTTCTTGGACTATCAAGTCCTGAAATCTTTCTTGATGAGCTTGGATCAAGGCCAAAAATTTCTTTTGCACCGTTTTTTCTAAGCAATATTGCGATGTTTTGCTTTCTTTTTTTGTCTGAATAAAACAGATTTATCTCAATTTTTGCATTAACTGTTCTAGCTAGCTGAACTATCTCTTTTGCACATAAAGCTGCAATGTTTCCATTTACCGAAATTACAGGTGATTTTGCCAAAATCAACGCCTGCGCAGCGGCTTTTGTGGCCTTTTTTGCGTTTTTTGTAGTCTTTTCGCCAAGCAGATAGTCAAAGGTCTCGCCTCTTCCATGTGCTATGAGGCCTTCTTTTGCAACAAGACCGGAATCAAAACCAGAGACTAACTTTTCCCGAATTAGTAACGATACAGCTCGTGGGTGACTAGACGGAATCAAAAAAAATTCTCTCTTTTACTGGGCGAGTCTTGCCCCAAACCCATCAATTTTTGATTTTATAATTATTCCATTATATTTTTTTAATATGTTCAATACCTTATCTTCTAGTTTTGGTGTGGGCAAGACAAAAATTGTTTCGCCAAATAATGCAACACCACATTTTATTTTATTTTGTTGTAGCTCATCAATTACTTGCTGCATCTTTGGTGTTACTACCTTAATATAGTTTGCAAATTCAAGTGACATGTCCTGAAACTCGTTTGTATCTTTAGACTGTAGCAGCTTGTGTACCATCTTTCCACCAAGACCATTAATCGATGATAGTCTATCACGCAAAAATTCAGGCGTTGATATTGGTGCAAAACAGATCATTATAACAGAATTATATTCAGTATCTATCTTTTCAACTAAACCAATCCCTGGTGCACCACTCTTTGTTCTAATCTCAAAGCCTCCATGAAATGCAGCAAGGACATCGCCAAGACCTGTATTGCAGCTAATCTCTGCATTGTGTGCAATTTTTCCAATCTCTGTTTTTGATAGACTAGTTCCAAGTGCTTTATTTAGTGCAAGCGATAACGATAGTGCAGCTGCTGCACTACAGCCAAGACCATACCCGACAGGAACTGATATGTCATGATGCACATCAACAAAATAATTTTCATCTACCAGATCAAGAAATTTTTTTACGACAAATTCAGAAACAAGAGTATTGTCTGGCTTGTACCCAGTAATTTTTAGCTGAAAATCTTTTTTCTCTGATCTTCTTGCAGAAACTGTTGTAGTAACACCATCCTGTATTGAAAAACCTGCACCCAAAGATCCCTTTGATTCGAGGCTTGCACTTTCAAGATCGGCTCTAAAAAAACCTGTAATATGTGCAGGACAGAATGCGACGCCTCTCATCTGAAGCGATTTAAATTCTGTATAAAATATAAAAATGCGGCTTAAACTAATTAAATTGATATAAATTGACTAAATTCATCCGACGCCTGCAAAAGATAGGAAGCAGCATTCTAGTTTCTTTGCCAAAGGAGTGGATTGATGCAAACAGGCTTGACAAGAGCACGCCAGTCGAGATAGAAACAGGACAAAATAGCATCTCAATTACATTGCCCAAAGAAAAAGAACCATCAAAGGAAATCATAATCTCGTATCCACTTTCAAAAGAAGAAAACATTGTAGCAAATCTAACTGGCGCATATTTGCTTGGCTATGATATAATTAACATAAAATCAAAATCAACAATTCCGGTTGGGGACAGAGAAAAAATTCGCGGCTCGCTTCGAAGACTGGTTGGCATGGAAATATTTGAAGAGGACGCATCAAACATCAGAGTACAGTTTCTTTTAGACGAGTCAACACTTAGTCCTGAAAAAATTCTTAGACGCATGAGTACAATTGCATTTGGAATGTTCAATGATATACTACTAGGCTTACTATCTGATGACAAGTCAAATCTTCAAACACTTGCTAATCGTGATGATGAGATAGACAGACAATATTTCTTGCTTGTAAGGCTGATTCGAAGTACGATGGTTGATGCAAGACTTGCAGGTCTTTTCAATCTAGAAAACATAGACATCCTAGACTATAGAATTGCTGCAAACCTGCTTGAAACAGGAGGAGATACCATAGTCGAGCTTGCAAGCTCACTTGCTAATACCTCATTACCAAAAACTGATCTTAAAAAAATTTATAGCATAACAAAAGATATTGAAACAATTCATAAAAAATCAATTGAAGCATTTATTGAAAACAACAGATCACTTGCAATTGAGGCAATAAACCTGCACAGAAAATACCAGCAAAAGTCATCTGATATGAGATCTTCATCTGAGAAAAACAGTCATGCACCAATTGACTTTTTAGATCTTGTCTACTTGTTTGAGCGAGTAGAGCGTTGCTGGGCAGATATTGCCGATTTGGTAAAGCCAGTTTACAAATAATTATAGTAGTTTATTTTTTGCAGCATATGTTAGTGCTGCACAAATTGTCTTTGAATCTAAAATTTTTCCAGCCTTTATCATGCCTAAAAGTTTTCTAAAATCCATCTTTACCACAGACATGACTTCATCATAGTCCAGCTTCAGATCACCTACCTTTGAAAGTCCTGTAGCAACAAAGCAGTGAATGGCCTCTGTGTTATAGCCAACTGAAGGATAGTAGGTAAGAAAGTGAGTCATCTTTTTTGCCTTGTAGCCAGTCTCTTCTTGGATCTCACGTAGAGCGCAAGTGCGTGGCCTTTCGCCTTTTTCTAGTGTTCCTGCAGGGATTTCAAGCACGTATCCAAGCGGAAACCTGTGTTGCTTTACCAAAATGATTTTTTTCCCCTCAAAGGCCAAGATTGCAGCAGCACCTCTATGCTCTACCACCTCGCGTTTTACCTTACGGCCGTTTATCGTAATATCATAAAGGCTTAGAGAAAGAACTTTTCCTTCAAAAATTTTTTTCTTTTTCATATCTTTTCTGATCCCAGAGTGTTCAATATCTTCCTTTTATACAAATTTTGTAAATAGTACATATGCAGACAAGGCATGGTTTTATCAAGCCAGAATGCCCAGGCATGGATCTTGAAAAACTAGCTACTCACTCAAATGGCACCGTTTTTTACATATGTCGTAATTGCAGATATGCAGGAAAAGCTGAATCATTTACAGAGCCTTTTCATGTTTCTGAAATATCACAACAGCCTCAATGATAACATTTTGCGCCCTTTCAAGAATCGAGATTATCTTGTCTAGGTCTTGCACTTTTCTAGGATCTGCAGTAAGTTTTTGAGTTTTTGCCTCAATTATGGCTTCCTCCAAATCACCTATAGCATCAAGTGTTTTATCAAATGCTTTTGTCACAACGAACGGTACTATGACACGCTTTTTAATTTGTTTGATACATCAAATGCAGCTTTTTTGATGCTCTTGATGTCTTGACAGTATCTGCGATCCATTTTTGTGGAAAAGTAATTTTTTTTGGAATAAATAAATCAGCTAATGCAACGCCAGAAATCTTTCGCACCTTTTGTATAATCTCATCAATTTTGAATATATTATCGCTATACAAAAATAACACAATTTGATTTTTTGCAATAAACGGTTTTTGTAAAAATGATGATGAGAATTCTTCTTTTAATATTTTCAATGTTTTATACAAATCTCCATTAATCCATGTCAATATTGCATATGGCATATATGGTTCTAATTTGATAGGATCATAAATATGCGTAAACAATATAGCTTCATCATTTTGTAATTTATAAAGTGATCTTGTTATTGTCTTAGTTGAAAGCGATGTGGCTTTTGCAATCTCGTCCATTCTTGCTCGCGGATTTTCTAGCAGAACATTAATTATCTCAAGATCTGTTTTTGTTAAATCAGACCTTATTCCAGGATTCTGCGCTTCAAATATACTGAGCACTCGTACGTCTTTCATAATTTTTTTTGCAAGTTCAATTTTTGCTTTCACGTTTTCTTTTATCACAATGCTACAGACTGTAATATCACCAACACATGGAACGACAAAAAATGGTTCGCCAATTAATTTAATCTGTTTTAGAATCTGGTTTAGATCTTGGCCTGATACTACAATATACAAAACGTTGTAGCCTAGAACAGGCGGTTCTATCTTTAAAGTAAATTTCTCAATTACCTTGTTTTGAATCATTTTTTGTATTCTTGTGCTGACAGCATTGCCTGAAATTCCGATTCTTTTTCCTATCTGTCTGTCAGACTCTCTACAATTGTCAAGCAATATGCTTAGTATCCGAATGCCTAGCTTATCCAATTCTGTACAACCATACATTTTACTGATATAAAAATGTCTTATTTAATAAGTTATGACGATATATACATTATATATGAGACTAATTTATTAGTACTGTGGACTTTAGAGCTCAGCTTGCAAAACGGATGCTGATGAATAAAAAAGGCAGCCTTGTTGGCGCAGTCTTGGCAGTATCTGTTGGAATCTTAGTAATTCATGTTAATTTTGTAATTTTTCAAGGGTTGTTTGATGCCATAGTGCGTGATATGTCAGATTATAGATTTGGCGATATCTACGTTACTGACAAGGAAGATTTTATTGAAAAGTCTGATCAGGTTCTAGTAAACTGGTTTGAGCGAATACCATATGTTGAGGCTGCTACGCCGCGCATGTCATCTACTGCATCAATTAATGTCACAAAGTTTGGGCAAAGAATCGAAGAGTTTCGAGTGCCGCTTGTTGGTGTCGATCCGGTTACAGATGTAGAGGCATCAACCATATACACTACAGTAGAGGGCGAATATGTATCATCAAGAAACACAGCAGTTGTTGGCTCTAATGTAGCTCGTGATCTTGGCGGCGTTACTGTAGGTGATAACATAAAACTAAAAGTAACTGACAGACGTGGCCAAGACCAGACAAAGCGATTTATTGTTACAGGAATTGCAAGCTCACCTGGTGGTCAGGGGCTTGATACAAGTGTCATTATTCACATTGATACTTTGCGTGATATGCTAGATAGAGGCGATGATACAGATGCGATTTTAGTAAAGCTAAATGACAGAAAAAAAGCAACAGAGGTGCGTGATCTATTTTTGTTATCATTTCCAAATGATGACTTTAAGGCAGAAACAATAGAAGAATCAGCTGAAGAGGCACTGAGTGGTTTTAGATCAGGCATTGCCATGATAAACATGATAGGACTATTTGGGATGATGTCTTCTGCATTTGCCATAGTAACTATTCAGATGATGCTTGTAACAAGCAAAACAAGGGAAATTGGTGTAATGCGTGCAATCGGTGCAAGACGGAAGGACATTTTACTCATATTTTTGTTTCAGGGAATACTAATTGGCACAATAGGCGCAGCAGCAGGAACTGCAATGGGATTATCATACACTGTCTATGCCAAAGAGACAAAGATGACATTTGCAGGCAGCATTCCGCTTGAGGTCAGCTATGACTGGGGAAAAATCATCCAGACTGCATTTACTGCCTTTGGATTAGCTATAGTTGCAGCAATTTATCCTGCATTCAAGGCAACAAGACTCCAACCTGTTGAGGCGATGCGAACTGTCTGATTCCGTACTAGAAGTGAAAAACTTAAGCAAGACATATGGTGAAGGCGACACCAAGGTCAACGCATTAACTGATGCCACATTCTCAATTAAAAAAGGAGAATTTCTCTTAATCGTAGGAAGCTCAGGCTCTGGAAAAACTACTTTACTAAATATGATCGGACTATTAGACAAGCCAACAGCTGGTATGGTCTTCATCGATGATACAGAGACAACAAAACTAAACGACAATGAAATCTCTTCGTTTAGAAACTCAAAGCTAGGATTTGTCTTTCAGTTTGCAAATCTAATGCCTGATCTTACTGTTCTGGAAAATGTTATTCTGCCAAGAAGTATCCAGAAAACAGAACAAAATGCAGTAGATGATGCAATGAAGCTGCTAAGAGCGGTTGGACTTGAAAGTCAGATACACAAGCGTGCAAACAAGATCTCAGGTGGCCAGGCACAACGAGCAGCCATTGCAAGAGCACTAGTCAATAGGCCATCAATTGTACTTGCTGATGAGCCAACAGGCAACCTTGATTCTGTAACAACTGAGACAATAATCCAGCTAATGAAGTCGATGGCAAGAAAACTCAATCTTACATTTGTTGTTGTAACACATGACAGGGAACAGTTTGGTGAAGTTGACAGGGTAATCACTGTAAAAGACGGCCGTGTCATTGAAACAGAAAACAACAGCATGAAGGTGGTAGCATGAAATTAATTTTAGCACTTATTATACTTGGCCAAGTTTCTATCCTGTCTGCTTTTGCACAAACTGCAGATACGCCATTTGAGCGAGACTTTGGCGATGTCAAGTTTCTTGACGCATACTTTGGAACAGAGGATGAAAAAATGGAAATAGAGCCAAGTGACAAAAATGTCCCATTTACCGTTATCCTGGCCAACGTAGGAACGCAGGATATCAGCGGAATCAGGGGCCAGCTTTCAATGCCTATTGGATTTACTGCAGCTGCTGGCGGGGGCTCTTTAATTTATGCAGACAATGACAGCAATGCACTTGCAGGAAAGAACTTTGCACTGACATTTTATGTAAATGTAGGCCAGGATGTTCAAATCAGGCAGTATCCGGCTACTATCAAGGTAGATTTTTCAAGACTGCGTGAAAGTGGCACAAGAAACTCGTTTTTTGATTTTGAGTTTAAGGTGACTGGGTTTAGTCTACTAAACATGCGCGCAATTGCTCCATTCCTAGTTTCATTAAAAAATAATCAAGTGGTAGTTGAGCTCTCAAATGAAGGCACTGCACCACTGTCAGGAGTTGAGGTAGTCTTGCAAAATACGGCAAACACAATCTCTTCAACATCACAATCAATCTCAAATGTAGAAAATGTAGTCTTTGATCAAAACAACTGGAAGGTTGGAAACATAGAACCAAAGTCATCCAAATTAATAACGTTTAATGTCTATGTACCAGACAATCTAAAAAATGCAGTACTTCATGCGCCAATGGATATTACATTTTTTGATGCACATGGGGAAAGAAAAACTGTCTCAAGAAGTGTTGATTTCTATGTAAGTGGTTTGATTGATACATCAATCTATAACGTCCAGCTAAAACAGATAGGAGAAAGACAGCTTGTGATAGGTGAGATCTTAAATGAGGGAAATACAGATGGCCTCTTTGCATTTGTTACCTTAGAGCCACGGGAAGATTCCAACATAAAGCCACAAACACAATATCTTGATGAGCTAGAGCCTGACTCTCCTGTCCCCTTTAACATACCAGTAGAGTTTGATGGCGAGCCGCGGATTGGTAAGCATGATATTCGGATTACAGTAAAGTACAAGGATTCGATAAGAGACGAGCACGTTGTAACATATGATACTACGATAGACTACCAAATTCCAAAAAGTACAGAGTCTGGCTTTGATGTCATGCAGCTAGGAATAATTGCAGCTGCTGTAGGTGCAGGAATTTTTGCATTTACTAGGCTCAAAAAGAAAAAGCATGTAGCAAAGCAAACAATCTAAAGATAAAACAAGTCGAGGATCCAAACCCAGAATCAAAACAAGCTAGAAAATAAAAAATTCAATTTTCACTCCTGACGCTTTATTCATACCTCATGGAACAGAATTTACAGTCACTATAGAAAATGGGAAAACAAAACTTGACGTAATGAAAGGTGAAGTCTCCGTCATTCCTCTTAACGAAAATAATCCTATAACTACAGTAAAGGCTGGAAATTCTATCTCTGTATCAGATGACAAAGTTGAAGAAACAAAATTGGATACGACATCAATTGATAAATGGTGGGAAGTTTCCGCCGAACAGGAATCAAAATCAGGTGGCTGCCTTATTGCTACAGCAGCTTTTGGCTCTGAGCTAGCACCACAAGTCCAGTTCTTGCGAGAAATTAGAGACAATACTGTGCTATCAACTGCATCTGGTACATCATTTATGACTGCATTCAACTCATTCTACTATTCTTTTAGTCCAACAGTAGCTGATCTTGAAAGACAAAATCCGATGTTTAAAGAAATGGTAAAGGTTGCAATAACACCGTTGCTATCATCACTGTCATTACTACAGTATGTTGATATTGATTCAGATGCTGAAATGCTAGGTTATGGAATTAGTATAATTCTACTAAATATTGGAATGTACTTTGTAGCGCCTGCAATAATTATCATAAAATTAAAAGGTAGAAGGAATTAGTTGAACAAGAAAATTTAGAAAAAAACAACCTGCGTAATACTGAAAATAGCTTATTCACATATAATGAAAGCCTTACAATATAGATTGTTTTGTGACTGTAATCTGGGTTTTTTATAGACACAATTACCCACTATAATTCAATAAATAATACTGAATCATCAATCCAATTATCATATTTTTCTAGCTTAGCCTTGCCTATCTCGTGAAGTTGTTCCCTTGTGAGTGTCAATTGTGCCTAGAATATCTGGTCATGGCTAAAAAATATTTCAGATTAGTTAGGAATGCCTTCGTTTTTGCGTGATATATTACCATAGATGTTAGTCTAAATTTTGATAGATTTTTAATTAATCAAATTATTTCACTGATCACACACATGATTATTACAATTGAGGGCGGAGATCAGGCAGGAAAAAAGACACAATCACAACTATTAGCAAATGCGCTTGCAAAAAAAACAATCAAGACAAAAATTTTCAGCTTTCCAGACTATACAACGCCTATAGGAAAAGAAATAGGCAGATATCTGCATGGAAAGCGTAGATATTCTCCTCAGGTAATCCACTGCCTTTTGGCTGCAAACAGATGGGAAAAACTAGATGAAATCAAAAAGGCTAGTGCAAAAAATTCCGTTGTGATAATGAACAGGTACTATGAGTCCAACTTTGTTTATGGACTTGTAAATGGCATGAAATTAGACTGGCTAGAAAGTCTGGACAAAGGTCTTCCACAATCAAACTTGGTAATAGTTTTAGACGTTACACAAAAAGAGTCGTTTGGACGCAAAAAATCACGGCGAGATAGATTTGAAAAAAACAAAGACTTTTCACAAAAAATCTCAAGGACATATAGATTCTTAGCAAAAAGATTTGGCTGGAGACTAGTTGATGCAAGTGGAACAAAGCAAGAAATTCATCATGCTATAATGAAAATAGTTTCAAAGCGATTATGAAAAAAAAATATCTAGACATCATTGATCCAATCCATGACTTTATTCGGGTTTATGATTCTGAGCTAAAAATAATAGATAGCCCAATTTTTCAAAGGTTGCGTAGAATACGACAGCTTTCTGGCGCACACCTGACATATCCAAGTGCACAGCACAGCAGATTTGAGCACTCACTTGGTGTAATGCACATTGCTGCAAGGGCGGGAGGAACACTACATGAAAAAGGAATTCTTGCTCTTGATCAAATTGATGACTTGCGTATTGCAGCTTTACTGCATGATATAGGTCATGGTCCGTTTTCCCATCTCTTTGAGGAAGTCTTGCAGCAAAAAAAGAAAATTACCCACGAAAACATTGGTAAAGATCTAATAACAAAAACAGAGATAGGTGATCTCTTATCAAGATCAGGTTTTGATAAAAAATTCATCGCAAAGCTTGCATTTGGCGAATCAAAATTTCAGTTCATGAATGAAATGCTTTCTGGCTCACTTAGTGCAGATTTGATGGACTATCTTCCACGTGACGGCTATTTTACAGGAGCCGAACACGCAAAAATTGATCATAAAAGAATAACACAGTCACTTGATGTCTATAAAAACAAATTGGCACTTGAAAAATCTGCACTTTATTCATTTGAATCAATGATGCACTCACGATACCAAATGTTCAAGGCAGTCTATTTTCACAAAACTGTACGTGCAGCAGAAGTGATGCTGCTTGAATCAATCAAGCTAGCAGACTCTGAGCTAGGATTTACCTCGCTAGACTTGGATGATTATGTAAAATTAACAGATGATTATGTGGTGACACAGCTTATCAACCTGACAGAAACAAGTTCTGATCTAAAAAAGGCCAGAAAAATAGCACAAAGCTACCAAAACCGAGATCTCTTCAAATGTGTATATGAGCGAATTTTTACAAGCAAAACAAATCTAGGAAAAGTCAAAACTTCTCAGCTAAGAGAGGACCTGGCAAAAAAATCCAAAGTTGATGGTAGTGAAATTTTCGTAGACAGCTCGATTACTCCCTCCATTCCATTAAATCCGGCAAAAAAAGAGTCCCAGTTTGTAATTCTGACAACAAGGGACAAAAATAAACTGGCTGCAGAGCAAATCTCTATATCAAAAATTCCGCTGGTTTCGGCCATGTCAGGCTTTATGAACATACTACGAATTTACACAACAAAAGAAAATAGAAAAAAAGTTGAAATGGCAGCAAAGTCAACCTCGTTGATACCGAAATGAAAAAAAGAATTGTAATCAAGCTGTCAGGAAAAGTTTTTGGAACGGATAATACCAAAACTCTCAAAGACTATGCGACATTTTTGGTAAAAATTAGTAAAATGTGCCAGCCAGTGGTGGTAGCAGGCGGTGGCAAAATCGCACGTCACTACATCTCTCATGCCCGCTCATCAGGTGCAGACGAGTCAACGCTTGATGAGCTTGGAATCGAAGTGTCACGCTTGAACGCAAAACTGCTAATTTATGCACTAAAAAGTAAAGCATATCCACATCCGCCTACAAACCTGCAAGAAGTTAGGCATGCTGTAGATAGCGACTTGATCGTAGTTACGGGTGGATTGCACCCAGGACAGAGCACAAATGCAACTGCTGCACTAATTGCAGAAAAAATTCAGGCCACAGCATTTTTGAATGCAACAGATGTTGATGGCATCTACGATTCTGACCCAAACAAGAACAAGAACGCAAAAAGATTCAGGCGGATTGATCTAAAAAGTCTCCGCCGACTATTAATCCATGAAGATTTTGTTGCAGGCGGCTATGATCTGATGGATATCGTAGCACTCAAGGTAATTGAGCGCTCTAAAATCAAGACACGAGTGCTAAAGGCAGACATAAAAAAGCTTGAAAAGGCAGTCAAGGGTGTTCCGATAGGAACCGAAATAATAATTCCTAACTAATTTTTTTTTGTACTGTCGGATAGGACTCTGTCCATATCTCAACTTTATTTCCAGAGTATTCTTCAATTCCAGATGCCATAATTTTTTTAAAAATTTCTAGCGCCGAATTTTTTTCAAGTGCCTTTGACTGTGCCTTGGTATAGCCATCACCATCAACTAGAATTGTTACAAAGCCGTCCTGAGTTTGAATTATAGCAGCATAGTTTTCCTCCCCAACAGGCAAAAACTTGCCATCGATTTTTTTTGTTGTCAGTGTTAGCATTGCAAATCCTGCAAGTTTGAACAAGATCATCTGAGCCTTGCTTGCTCTTTCTTTTCCAATTTGTACTGCCTGAAAATATTGCATGCTTTGTTTTAGTTTTTCTTCTATAAGCATTTTACATATTAACATTTATGATACCTGCAACACACACTTGTCATTGAATCCAAAAATTTTTGTCGGCGCAGCAGTTGCTACTCTTGCTGCAGTTGTAGGGGTGGTAGCATTTTCAGGCTCGTCAATAATCAGTGATATTTCTGATTCTGGAACTTTTTTCCCCTCATCTGATCAAGCTCAAAGAGAGGTCCTTCCACTGGCAATTGAGCTAGAAGATCTTTCAATTCTTGAGGTTACAGATACAGATGCAACCCTAGAAATTGTATTCAAGGTTAGCAACCCAAACGTCAAGTCAGTCATTTTACAGCTTGTAAAATATGATATCTATGAAAGTGGCATTAAATTAAAGACTGGACAAATAGGAGAGCGTGCCGAAGGTATGGTCACAGGTTCTAATTACTTTACAATATTAAATGAGCAGCCAACAGTACTTCGCGACAAGATAACTCTAAAAAATTCAGGCAACACGCCTGATCTTTGGACTGCATTAATGAACAACACTCCAAACTGGCAGGTAAAAGGTGAAGCGTTTTTCAATCTCAGCTCGATGGTCAGCGGCCAAGAAAATCACCTGACTTTTGAATTTCCCTAACTAGGCCTATTGTATCATTGTACTAGAAAATTATGATTATTTGTTTAAACATAAAAAAATTGGACAAAATTATATATTATTCAAAATGTTGAGTTTTGCAAATGGCAGAAGCATCACTAGCAGCATATGGCTCAGCAATCGGTGTAGCTATTGCACTAGCAGTAGTCTGTTTTGCTCTCCGTGGAAAAGGACATACTGAACCACTGGAGTAACTGCAAAATAAAAACAACCACTACAATCTTTTTATTCAGATTTTCCTAGGCCCAGCAGATCTTGAATGTTTATTCCACGACCGCGCTTTTGTTTGAGATAACATCTCTCATAGTACTGACATGAGGAGCATTCCTCTGACGGTTCTAGTATTGGAACCTTTTTTTCTCCAAGCAAGTTGTTTAGGACACGGACACGCCTGACTGTCTCTTCAAACATTTTCTTTTCTTTTGTTATAGTAAACGATACTTCTTTTCCATCGCCTGAAAGATAGACGATAATTCCATCAGTTTTGTTAAAGATCCAGAGACACGCATTAAGATATAGTGCATCAGAAGATAGTGGCATCTCAGGAAGAACGGTAGCAGCTCTAAAAATTATAACTGCATCGTCTACTATCATGTCTGGCTGACCCCTGAGCTTGATGTCTTCGATTGTATATTCGCCAGGCTTGGAGCCATATTGTATTTTTCTGAGCAAGCCGCTAACCAAATTATTAAAACTGGTTCTTTCTGGCTCTAGAGGATCAATTCTGTCATAGTAAGAACGCCTCAGGCATCTGACAACCTCATGAAGATGTATTGTTTTAGTGTCTTTTGCATCGATCTGCGGCTCGATTTCCCTGCCTATGGAATCTATAGTGTTTTTTATGACCTGCCTATAATCTCGCTCGCCCATCATATGATATCAATGACCACCTATTGCACATCCTATATAGACTAAGACATTTTTTTCAAGAGCCACTGCGAGATTCTGCCTGAAAATGCAAGTGTAACAAAATGCATGCCAAATCCAAGTACTGCTCCAACTATCAGGTTTCCAGTAAGATAATAAATTCCAAGAAAAATGCCAAGGGCTGGCAGGGCAAAAATCATAGCAAGAACGGTGCTAATCTTTATTGTCCGATTCAAAATTTTTGAATCCATGTCTGTTTTTTCCGTATAACAACCAGAGTTATTAATTATAACCGAATTTTTGCTACGTAAATTAGAGTTTATTTACTCTACTATGAGCTTTGACATTGTAGTCTGGGGAGAAATTTTTTGTTCTACTGCAAAGGCTATTGCAGCAATGTTTCTGACCTCATAGGATGTCAGCTTTGTTATTCCAACACTTGTTGCTGCACTAAACATTCTTGTGAAAGTGTTGATAGCTGCCTTGTACATTGCAATTTCAAATTTTCTTTCAAACTCTGCAATCGCATCAATGTCTACTTCTGATTGCGGTATCAGATCCTTGTAGCGAGTGTTTGTCAGCTCGTTGAATGCTTCTCTTACCGACGGTGCAGCAATCATTCTTCCAAGCAAGTCCTTTGGTGCACTTGATGTATGTGATACTATGAGATCATGGATCTGTTGCTCGTCCAGTCCCCAAAACTTTCCTCGCAGAACGCTAAGCAGGTTGTAAAAATCAATTTCCATTCCAACAATACGGGAAACATCCTTATCTCCTGATACTCGCAGTGCGCTGCTTATCTGCTGAATAATAATTTTATCAAAATATGTATCAAAAATCTGTATGTTCTTTTTATCATTATACAGCGCAACGGCCTTTGCAATATCTTCGCCAAATTCTGTAGAGTTAAGATTTGTGACAGTCTCTTCCAGGTCTCGTGCAACTAGTGCCTTTAAGATAATGTCGCGTTTTTTGATTAGCTCTTCTGCATGCAGGTTAAGATAAGGCTCTATCTCATTTTGGCTTTTGTTAAGTATTTTTCCTTTCAATATCAGCTTCAAGTTCCAGACAAGAAATCTGCTATAATACGCATCAAGTACAGGATTTCCAGCGGTTTTTGCAATTGAAAAGTGAATGTCTGCAAGATGACTACGTAGTGTGGATTCGATTTTTTCTGCAGTATACGGTCTTGTAATTTTTGAAACACCGTCAGCATATTTTGTGTTCTTGATTCTTGTTACAAGCTCATCAAGATCACGGGATTCTGCCAGTGTCTGAAGAATACTTTTTGGTAAAAGCCTGCCTCGTTGGCTGTATGATTTTACGGATGCGTATACTTTTTGTGCACCGGTAGAACCCATAAAAAGCTCATTTTTAATGATGATTTTAATGTTTGGCGAATTTTAGCTTATCACTTGAACAAAATTAAGAACTTTATCTTTTTCAAGCTTTGTCAGCTTTGTAAATCCTTCAAGGATTTCCCTCTGGATCGCAAGTGAGTCATCGCTTATTTTTTTGAGGTTTGCAAGATTAAAGAGCAACAAGTCTTCCAGCTTGCCAGTACAATAGGCCTTGACATATCTTTCAAAAAGTGAGAACACAAAGCGCGGTGCGATCTCTCTTAGTATTAGAATAGTGTTTTGAAATTCCTGATCCGATTTTGACATGGAAAAAAACTGTGTCAAGAGATGTTCCTTGTTATTGATTTCCTTTAATGCAAGTGCAACAAGTAAGCCGCTTTGCGTTAATCTATAGTGCGGTATTCCAACATCCTGCAATGCCTTTGGTCCCCGCTTTAGAGGCAGTCTCCCAGCCTCTTCTGCTATTCCTAAGGGCAGCAGGACTTCATCAAGATCATGAAAAATTCCAGAGTAGATGTTTTTCCATGCTATGCCATTTTCTTCTGCTATTTTTTGAGAAATTGCGGTTCGTGTTCTAAGAGAGGGGCTTGACTCTGTTGCGAGTCTTGCAATTATGGCTCGTTGTCTTAGAGCCTCACCAGTAAGCTCGTTTTTTGTTTTAAATGTGTCAAAAATTGATAGTTTTGGATTTACTCTCAATTCTGGCCTCCTATAGCCATAAAGCATTCATGATTTAATTTCATCATTTTATGATATTATCGTTAAATAACCAACTATAATAATTTACATTTTTGGTAATTTACAACTATTAAGCCTTAAATAATTTCATTTTTGTTCCTCATTAATGAATTCTAGAAACCGCAAGTATGCTCTTTTACTAATCGTAGCAGTCACAGTAACAGCAACAGGTGCAATGACACAAGCATTTGCACAGTCAGTAAACGACGGAATGGACGGCTATGTACAAGGAACCAGCGGAATCTACACAGGAAACGCCAATGAATGTTGGTATCAGGATGAAGAAGGTAACTGGAAGTTCTGTAGAACCGATACAGGTGATACAGCTTGGATACTAAGTTCGACATCCTTGGTGTTGTTCATGACTCCTGGTGTAGCATTCTTCTATGGCGGATTGACAAGATCAAAGAACGCAGTAAACGTCATTGGCATGACCTTTATTGTAATCGGTCTTATCTCTGTCCAGTGGGTTCTTTGGGGATACTCATTAGCATTTGGTCCTGTAGACAATGATGCAAACCTGTACATGGGTTCGCTTCAGTATGTAGGATTCAATGATGTATCTCACTATGCACCGTTAGGTGCACCTGGCCCATGTCAAGGCACATGGTCAGATGCATTCCGCATGGACATGCTAAGGGACGATGCACAATGTGGTCAGGGTTGGCCAAATACAATTCCTCACCAGCTCTTTGCAATGTTCCAGGCAACATTCGCAATTATCACACCATCACTAATTGTTGGTGGACTAATTGACAGAATGAAGTTCAGTGCATTCATATGTTTCATACTAGTATGGGCAACATTCGTTTATGATCCTGTAGCACACTGGGTCTGGGGTGGTGGATGGCTCTTTGCAGGTAAAGCAGATCTTAATGCTGACCTGTCGCCAAGCTTCCCGCTAGACTTTGCAGGTGGTACAGTCGTACACATTACATCTGGATTCTCTGCACTTGCAGCAGCATTAATTCTTGGCAGAAGACTAGGATATGGCAAGGTTCCAATGGAACCACACAGCGTACCAATGGTAGTATTGGGCGCATCCATGCTCTGGTTTGGCTGGTTCGGATTCAATGCAGGTAGTGAGTTGATGGCAGACGGTGTTGCAGTTAGTGCTTGGGTTGTGACAAACACAGCAACAGGTATGGCCTCATTAACATGGATGTTGATGAGTTGGGCTCATACAGGTAAGCCAAGCATTGTCGGTGCAGCATCCGGAGCAGTGGCAGGACTTGTCGCAATTACGCCAGCATCTGGATTTGTTGGACCTATGGCATCAATAATCATAGGAATCGCAGCAGGTACCATCTGTTATGGTTGTGTAGCTTTCAAGAATGCACGCAAATGGGATGACGCCCTCGATGTATGGGGAGTACACGGAATGGGTGGTCTTACAGGTGCAATCCTGACAGGAACACTAGCTAGTCCTCACATATGGGACACAGGTGTAGGCATTGGTGCATGGACAGGAACTCCAGAAGGCTATGAGCAGCAAGGAATCAACATAATCGGCGCTGCAGCTTCCATTGGATATTCATTTGGTGTTACAATAGTAATACTAAAGATAATGGATGCAATATGGCCTGGCGGAATTCGAGTCACTCCAAAAGAGGAAGAAATCGGACTCGATCTTGCACAGCACGGCGAACGAGCATACGTAAACGAGTAAAAAACCAAACACTCTCTTTTTTCCTTTTTATCTTTAAAAAACAAATGAATTTACATTTCGTAAATGTAGCTGATTTGTGTTAATACAGATAAAAGAACTTGCAGAAACACTTGATGATCCAAATCTTCTCATAATCGATGCAAGATCATTCAAGGAATACTCAGAAAGTCATATTCCAGGTTCTGTAAATTTAGATCTTTTTGCATTTCATTGGTTTGATACAACAAAGGAAGGCATTGAGTCATTTAACAGACAGATGCAACAGCTTTTCTCCTTTGTTGGAATTACAAATGAAAAAAAAATAATTTTTTATGACGAAGTCTCTGGGATGCTTGCAGCTCGTGGTGTCTGGCTCTTGATGTACTTTTCACATACTCAAGTTTCCATGCTAGATGGCGGAATGAAAAAATGGAAAAAAGAAAATCTTCCGCTTGAAACAAAAGCAAATGGATTTAGGCCAGCAAAATTTTCTGGAAAAATAAATTCTGAGCTTGTTGCAAGCTTTAAATACATCAAAAAAAATCTAACCAAAATACGAATAATTGATGCCAGAGCTCATGATGAATATAATGGAACTGTCATCAGAGCCGCAAGAAAGGGACACATCCCAACTGCGATTAATGTAGACTGGAACCTTAATGTCGCAGATGACGGAACTTTGAAAAAAGAAAGCGATCTTTCTGAATTATACAAAATTCCAAAAGACTCTGAAGTGGTAACATATTGCCAAGGTGCATACAGGGCAGCAAATGCATTTTTGGCATTAAAAAAAATTGGTTTTAAAAAAGTTCGAGTCTACTTGGGCTCATGGACAGAATGGGCAAACAGATTGGAACTTCCTGTTGAATAATTTACTAGCGCATTACATTTTTTAATAAAACATGAAGCAAAGCTTGTCATGACAGATCTATATGAAAAGGCAGCAGAAAATTTTCTTGAACTTGCCAGTCACCAAAGATTGCAAATACTTTTCCAGCTTTTAGAAAAAAAATCCACAATAACTGAGATGGCAAAAAATCTAGACACAACAAAGCAGGAGGTTCACCGCAACTTTACAAGACTAGAGCAAAGCAAGTTAATCATAAAAGAGATTGATGGCAAGTATTCTCTGACAACTTTTGGGAGAACAATGTGTACACAGGTCCCGTCAATTGTATTTTTGTCACAAAACATGAAATATTTTGAGGATCACACATTTGGCGATATTCCAATAAAGTTTGTGATGAGGGCAGGTCAGCTTGCAAGTGGCCAGCATGTAAAAGGCGTGGCAAAGGTTCTTGAGCAGTGGAAAACTATCTACAAAAATGCAAATGAATTCATCTATGAGCTATTATCCGAAGTACCACTAGATCTTATTGAACCACTAGTAAAGAAAGTAAAAATCGGCGTCAAGTTTCACTATATATTTTCAAAGTCAGCAATTGTGCCAAAGGGCAGAAAGGAGCTTCTCTCAAAGCTTGGCTTTTCTAAATTAATTGAAGAGGGACTGGTTGAGCGGAAAATGAAAGACAGAGTTGAGACGATGGTGATTTTAAATGAAAAGGAGGCATGTGTGATGTTTGCAGATCTTAAAGGCGAGTCTGACTTAAGTGAGATGTTTTACAGCAATGATCCAATATTTCATGAGTGGTGTCTTGATTATTTTAGATACTGCTGGTATGGCTCCGATGTATTTCAGGAAAGCAAGCTAAAAGAATGAATTACTTTTTCTTCCACAAAAGCTGGTTGTAAACCATCTCAGGAACCACCTGCTTGAACTGCTTAGAGCCACCACCATACCACTTTGTAAAAAATTCGTATAGGTGAAGCCTCAAAGACTGGATGTATACAATCAGTCCCTCAATTATCATGATTCCGATGTTTCCACCAATAATTATTGCAAGTGCACCACCTGAGCCCATGCCGCCAAGATGGACATATGCATTGTTTACTGTTAGCAAGAGTGCAGCATGTACTAGCAGCATGATGCCAAGTCGAGCATAGCTTATGGTATGTGATAGGCATTCAACAGTTTTTCCAAGCAATACTTCCATGACAGCGCTTGCCATGTCTCCTCCCTCTTCTGGGTGTTTTTTGTTGTGAAGCATACCACCAATTATCATAAGTACAATGCATCCAATTACTGTAAATATTGCAATTCTTACGACAAGCCATACCACTGCCCACTCACCAACCAGTATGGTAACCCATGGCACAGGCTCTGTATGCGTCCTTGAATACATGTTCATTACATCATATCCTGATCCGATTGCTGCCATCATGACTGCAACTATTCCAAAATACATGACCAAGTTTGGTATTGCTTCAAAATACATTGCAGTGCGGTGGCCCTCCTTCCACAATTTTTTAATTCGCAAAAGAAATGCCCAGACTAGATGTACTATTCCTAAAAATATCGATACCTTGAGAATTAGAATTACCTGCTCAAATGTAAGCTCGGCCACACTTACCACGCCAAGAATCCAAGAGATTGCATGCAGTGGTCCGCCTTCATGTAATAGTGATTCAAATGGAGCAAGATGATCAAGATGAAAGCCAAACGCCTCACCTGTAAACAGTCCAGCTATTGCAGCAGAGAACCCAGATATGGCAATTAACATTCCCCATCTTGCAAGTGTCCCCTGTCCCTTGAACTTGAAGAGGAGGCCAAATCCCATAAGTAAAAGTGCGTGACCCAAGTCGGCAAACATTATCCCATAAAAGATTGGCCACATCAGCGCAATCATTGGCGTCGGGTCAGGCTCGCCTTTTTTTGGAATTCCCTGACTTTCTGTAATTACTTCAAATGTTTTAATCCATCGCGTGTTATGCAGTAGGGTCGGACTCTGCTCAAGTGCCTTTGGGTCTTTGATTGGTTCTGTTACTGATGTCCATTGCTTTGTAACTTCTTTGAATTTTTTTTCCATGGATTTTGGAATGTACCCCTGAATCATTGCAAATTGCTTTGTTCCGCCAGGTTTGCGCAAAGTCTCAAGAACATCTTTAGCTACAAGTGCAGCCTCGTGTAGTGAAAGGATCTCTGTACGTATGCTAGTTTTTATTTTTTCAATCTCTTTTGCAATTAGCTTTTGCTTGCCTTGCAGCTCCTTTATTTTTGATTCAGCAAGTGTGAAAGCTTTGATTGGTATCTGTGGATAGCCTTGTGGTATTGAGAAAGGATTTGCGTTAAGGTTTCGCAATACCTTGTTTACTTTCTCAGAATCATTTGTGCCAGCAGTTACAAATATTGCAGCCTTTTCTTTTGTCTCAAGATCATACTTGTATATGGTAACTCCTTCAAGTGAGCGGGTAATCTCATCATAATCAGAAGAGTTTATGACAAAAATGTTTGTGTAAAAATATTTGCCCAGTCCAAGGTTGCCAAGATCAATGTTTAGCTTGTTTGCCACCTGGATTGTATCTCTTAGAGCAGTAAATTCCTCTAGTGACTTTTTTATATCATTGCTTTCCTTGAGAAGACCTGCGGCCTTGCTAATAACAGATGGAGTCTTTTTCTCCAGGTCCTCAATCATTGTCTCAAGCTCGCGAACTTCATAGTTTTTCCTCTTTATAGCAAATCCCTTGAAAACAATCTCCATCATGCCAACCCGTAGAGGGACCTGAAGGCCCTTGATTACCTCATCTATCTGCTGGAATGCCTTTTGTGCCCTTAGAAGAAGATCATCAACTTCTGGTGTCAGTGTCTCATTTTCTGTCTCTATTTTATGAAACCACTCAAACTCGGTAAGGCAGGAAATTGCTTTAGGTGACTCTATTCTCGGTAAGATGACAGTTCCAACCAAAAGTTCAGTAACAGCCAATACCAGCTCGTTTTTTTATGATAGTTTAAAATCTTTCTGAATACAAAAAATCAGATGTCCCAGTTTAGTCAATAACTTTTTGTTTATTTTTGATTCTTGTTTTTTGAAACTCCCAAACATTAAAATCCACTAACTAACGGCTTTTCGTTGAACTTGGATTCAAGATTAGAAACAACTATTGATAAAATATTAAACCAAACAACTAGCGAACTTTTATCCAATCTTCAAAAAACTTTTGATGAATGCAAGGAATCCCTCTCAAAGTCATCTCGTTCACTTGAGCAAGAGTATGACAGAATACTAGATGAAAGTAAAAAGGAATCAGAAAAGCTTGAAAAGCAAATAATTGGAAGCTCTGAGCTTGAGGCAAGAAACAAGCATCTATTGCTTACTGCCGAATCAGTTGACAAGGTTTTTGATAAAGCCATAGAAAAAATTCAAAATATCAAGAAAAACGAGAATTACCCAAAATTAATTTCTACATTAATTGATGAATCAACAAAAGCATTAGGAACACAAGAAATTGTTGTTCTAACAAACAGCAAAGACAAGGATGTAGTAAAATCTGTCCTTGCAAAATTTCCAAAAGCAGAGCTGTCCTCTGAGACTATCAGCTGTATAGGTGGGGTAGAGGTGCGATCAAAGGATGGTACTATGACATTTAACAATACAATTGATTCAAGACTTGAGCGTTTGAAGCCTTTAATAAGGAAAGATATTGCCACGAAATTTGGCATAGGAGAATAAAATGGCAGCAAAGGGACGAATTGTTTGGGTAAGCGGTCCTGCAGTCAAGGCAGACGGCATGGCAGATGCAAAAATGTATGAGACAGTATCTGTCGGAGATGCAAAACTGATTGGTGAAGTAATAAGGCTTACAGGCGATGTTGCATTTATCCAAGTCTACGAGTCAACAAGTGGATTAAAGCCAGGTGAGCCAGTCGTAGGTACTGGCAACCCGCTTAGTGTCTTGCTAGGACCTGGAATTATTGGCCAAATCTATGATGGAATCCAGCGTCCACTAAAAGATCTTTCCAAAGTTTCTGGCTCTTTTATCGGCAGAGGAATCACAACAACTCCAGTTGATATGACTAAAAAATACAAGTTTACTCCAACAGCAAAGGTAGGTGATCAGGTACAACCTGGAAACATAATTGGTAAAGTTCAGGAAACTGATCTAATTGATCACAGCATAATGATTCCACCAGATCATCCTGGAGGAAAGATAACAAGCATTGTCAAAGAAGGCGAGTATGATCTTGAAACTGATCTAGCAGTTACAGAAAAGGTTGGAAATAAAATTTCAGTAAAGATGTATCACAGATGGCCGGTTCGAAAACCGCGTCCTTATCAAAAAAGATATGACCCAACAATTCCGCTGCTTACAGGCCAGCGTGTAATAGATACGTTCTTTCCACTAGCTAAAGGCGGGACAGGCTCTATTCCTGGCGCATTTGGGACAGGAAAGACAGTTACTTTACATCAGATTGCAAAGTGGGCAGATTCCCAAGTTGTGGTATACATTGGCTGTGGAGAGAGGGGAAATGAGATGACAGAAGTACTAGTTGAATTTCCACATCTCAAGGACCCACGTACAGGCAAGCCACTAATGGACAGAACAGTCCTTGTCGCAAATACTAGTAACATGCCAGTTGCAGCAAGGGAGGCAAGCATCTACACTGGCGTAACAATTGCAGAATATTACAGAGATATGGGAAAAGACGTGGTCTTGGTTGCAGACTCGACAAGCAGATGGGCAGAAGCACTACGTGAAATGAGTGGAAGGCTAGAAGAAATGCCAGCAGAAGAAGGATATCCATCATATCTTGCGTCAAGGTTAGCGGAATTTTATGAAAGGGCAGGAAGAGTAAAGGCGCAAGGAAGCCCAGACAGAAACGGCTCTGTTAGTTTGGTTGGCGCAGTATCGCCTTCTGGTGGTGACTTTACAGAGCCTGTTACAACCCATACAATGAGATTTATCAAAACCTTCTGGGCACTGGATGCAAAACTTGCCTACTCTAGACACTATCCATCAATAAACTGGATGAATAGCTACTCTGGGTATTTATCTGATATAGCAAAGTGGTGGAGCGAAAATGTAAGTGATGAGTGGCTTGTCCTGAGAGGAGAGGCCTATGGAATCTTACAAAGAGAAGACACACTAAAAGAAATTGTCAGGCTGTTAGGACCTGAGGCACTGCCTGATGAAGAAAAATTAATTCTGGAGGTAGCAAGGATGATAAAAATTGGGATTTTGCAGCAAAATTCTTTTGATGAAGTCGATACATACTGCAGTCCTGAAAAGCAATTCAAATTACTAAAACTTTTAGTTCAATTTTACAAAAACGGTCAGCACGCACTCAGAGACGGGACAACTCTGGTAGATATTCGTGCAATGCCAATAATTGGAAACCTGCTAAAGGCAAGAATGGAAATCAAAGACAACGAATTAGCAAAACTTGATCAGCTTGGCCAAACTATGACTGAGCAATTCAAAAGTGTAAGAGGTGTCACAGTAACAACTTGAGTACATATGGCGGTGTGCAGTATAGCAAGATTGCAGAGATCAAAGGACCACTTGTCATAGTAGATGATGTAGAAAACGCTGCATTTGATGAGCTTGTAGAAATACAAACTAAAGACGGCGAGAAAAGACTAGGCAAGGTCCTCGAAGTAGGAAACGGTAAGGCAACTGTTCAGGTCTTTGAGGGTACTACCGGACTTTCTGTTTCAGGCACTAAAGCAAAGTTTGTTGGAAAAGTTATGGAGATGCCAGTCTCAGAAGAAGTACTTGGGCGAGTATTTGATGGATTAGGAAGACCAAAAGACGGCCTGCCAGATCCAATAGCTGATAAATTTTTAGATATTAACGGCGAGCCAATGAATCCAGAACAGCGAGAGTATCCTCGTGACTTTATCCAGACAGGTGTTTCAGTAATTGATGGAATGCTAACACTAGTACGAGGACAAAAGCTACCAATCTTTTCAGGCTCTGGCATGTCGCATAATATTTTGGCTGCCCAGATTGCACGACAGGCAGCAGTTGTTGGAACATCAGACGAGTTTGCTGTAGTTTTTGCAGCAATAGGTGTGCAGTATAGCGAGGCAGAATACTTTAGAAGAAGTCTTGAAGAGTCTGGCGCCCTAAAAAGAAGTGTACTATTTCTAAACCTAGCAGATGATCCTGCAATTGAAAGAATCATCACACCCCGTGTCGCACTAACGGTAGCAGAATATCTGGCATATGATCTTGGCATGCATGTGCTAGTAATTCTTACAGACATGACAAACTATGCAGAAGCACTGCGAGAAATCAGCGCCGCAAGAGAAGAGGTTCCGGGAAGAAAAGGCTATCCAGGCTACCTGTATACAGACCTTTCAACAATTTATGAAAGGGCTGGAAGACTGCGTGGAAAAAAGGGAAGCGTAACACAAATGCCCATTTTATCAATGCCTTCTGATGATATTACCCATCCAATTCCAGATCTTACAGGCTACATAACAGAAGGACAGATTGTACTTGGTCGTGATCTTTTCAGACAGGGAGTCTATCCTCCAGTAAATATTTTGATGAGCCTTAGCCGAATCATGAAAGACGGTATTGGTGAGGGAAGGACAAGAGCTGATCATCAGGAAATTTCTAACCAAAACTATGATGCATATTCAAGAGCACAAGAGGTCCGTGCGCTTGCAGGCATTGTAGGAAAGGCAGGCCTTACTGGTGTTGATCTAAAGTATCTTGGATTTGGAGATGAGTTTGAAAAAAATTTCCTCTCACAGGCAATTGATGAAAACAGAACAATTGAGGAAACACTCTCCCTGTTATGGAAAGCTGTATCACTCTTACCAAAAAATGAACTAACCAAAGTCAAAGACAGATACATAGAGCAATACTATAAGGAAAGATAGCATCTATGTCGTTTGGACAAAACGTAGCTGCTACTAAAATTGAACTACTAAAATACAAGCGTTCAAGCCAAGTCGCCTCTATGGTCCAGAAAATTCTTGATGACAAGAGAAAGGTACTGCTAAAAAACATTGAAGAAATGATTACAGAGGCAACAAAGGCAAGAGGAGGTATCTGGGAACCTCTTCAAGATGTGTATAACTCGGTAAACGAGGCGTATCTTTCGCTTGGAACAACTACGGTTGATTCGGTAGCACAGGCAGCCCCTGCAGTAATGCAAGTTGATGTTAATGTCAAACGTGTAGTTGATGTAACAATTCCTGCACTAAATGTTGTAGAAAAAGACACAAAGTCAATGCCTTATGGCTTTGCAGATACCAATGCATCAATCGACAGGGCTGCAAAACAGATCAAGGTAATGCTTCCAAAAATATGCAAGGCAGCAGAGTATGAGAATTCGATTTTTAGCCTTGCAAAAGCGCTAGAAAAGACACAAAAATTGCTAAACGCATTAGAAAATGTAATAATTCCCCAGTATAGGCTGAGAATTAAATTCATTTTATCTACGCTTGAAGAAAGGGAAAGAGAAGAGTTCGCAAGGTTAAAAAAAGTCAAGGCAGCGATTGAGAAGAGAAAGTAATGGCAAAAGGCGAAATAAAAAAACTATTGGATAACTCAAAAAAAGTCTTACAACAAGACTATGATCATTTTGAAAAAACGATCAAAGATGATCTAGCTGGTTTCAAGAAAAAAACACTTGATAAAATTTGAATGCAAATTTCCCTTCTCATGATTTAAATATGGAGATTTAAGGAAGTCCCTTGACAATGAAACCTATCATATATGTTCTTTGGGCAACATTGGGCATTTCTCTTATCGGACTAGCAGGAGTTGCATATGCTCAAGAAGCTGAAGGTGGAAGTGCAGATGCAGGATCAAAGCTTATTGGCGCAGGTCTCGCATTTGGTCTTGCAGCCGGTGGTGCAGGTGTAGGACTGGGATATGTCGGTTCTGCAGGTCTTGCAGTAATTAGTGAAAATCCAGCACTCCAGTCAAAGGTATTCATATTCATAGGCATGGTAGAGTCCATTGCAATCTATGGTATAGTCATGATGTTTATCATCTTGGGCCAGTAACAAAATCATTAAAAAAATTTTAAAATTAATTTTTATTTGTATTTTAGCTGATTTACATCTAGTAATCTGTTGCAGTAACGACATCGCAAAACACGACCATCTTTATCAATTACATCCATGACAGACTCAATGTGCTCGTTGCTGTTTGTAACACAATCAGGATTGGAACATCGAAAAATTCTTTCTATCTGATTTGGTAATGAAACACGTCTTTTTTCAACAAGCTTGTAGTCTTTGATAATGTTTACAGTAGCATTTGATGCAATTACAGCAAGCTTGTTTGTATCATCGTCTTTTAGAAATCTGTTTTCTACCTTGATGATATCCTTTTTTTTGTATTTTCCACTTGGAACATTTAGTGCTATTGTTATCAAGCTTCCATCCTGACCATTAATGCCTAACGCATCTAACACCTTGAGGCCTTTTCCCTCATCAATGTGATCAATCACTGTTCCTTCCTTAATTCGACGAACGATAAGCTCGGACTCTTGCATCAGAATACTTTGTATACTCACCTGTATATATCATTGAAAGAATGAACGAGTTTTTTCAAAAAGATATAATCTCTGTACGAGATTTAGACAAGCAAAAACTCGAGGTAATTTTTGAGGCAACAAATAAAATAATAACTATGGACTCAACCAAGCGCCGAGAGATTGCAAGGGGCAAAACACTTGGATATCTTTTCTATGAGCCAAGCACCAGAACACGTCTTAGCTTTGAAGCTGCCATGGCATTAATTGGCGGAACATCGCTTGGAATTTCTGATGTATCGTCTTCTTCAACTCAGAAAGGCGAGAGTCTTGCTGACACTGTCAAGATAATGTCAATTTACTCTGATGTTCTTGTTTTGCGACACTCACTTGATGGCTCTAGCAGATTTGCAGCCGAGGTCTCATCAAAGCCAGTAATTAATGGCGGAAGCGGGACAGAAGAACACCCAACACAGGCAATTCAGGACCTTTTTACAATTAAAAAGGAAAAAAACAAAATCGACGGTCTTAAAATTGGCATAGTTGGCGATCTAAAATACGGACGTACAGTTTACTCGCTATTACATGCACTTGGAAATTACAATGTCGAAGTACACCTAATATCACCACAGGCACTAAAAATAAGACTAGACTCAACATATGATATCAAAAAGCGGCTTTCCTTTACAGAATCAACCTCGCTTGAAGAGTATATTGATGATTTGGATGTAGTTTATGTGACAAGAATACAAAAAGAGCGATTCCCAGACGAAGAAGAGTATCTAAAGGTAAAGAGCAGCTATGTCATAGGACTTGATATGATAAAGAAAATGAAAGATGATGCAATTATCTTGCATCCTTTACCAAGACTGGATGAAATCTCAGTTGAGGTAGATAAAACAAAACAAGCTAGATATTTCAAGCAAGCTGAGTATGGAAAATACACAAGGGCAGCATTACTAGGCTTACTTCTTAACGAAAACGGATTTTAGAAAAAGACGTTCTACTAATTATCAATAATCCAATTATTGATACAAAAAATACCAAGATTATGGCACCAAACTCTGGAACAACAACTAGGCCAAATTCTGTACTTGAATTACTTCCACGTATGTTGTCAAATTTTATTATTGTTGGACCTTTCTGGCCTTCCAAAAATGTATACTCTTCAAAGCCGCCACCTACTGTTGCTGTGCCAGATTTTTTGTGAATCTCTTTTCCATTCTGAATTATCACAAAATCATAGGTAGACTGCCTTAATGGCTCCCCTGTTGCCCCGCTGCGTATTGTAAAAATAAATTTCACATTTTTTTGTGGCTCTACTACAACTGGATCCCATGACAAATCCACTTGAAACTCTTCATTTTTTGTAAATGATTTTAATGGGAATTTGACAACTTGACTTGGCTCTAACGTAAACTTGATGCTTTGTGGAATATCATCATCAGATTTTTTTAATTCATTTTTTAAAAACCGTAGATGATCCTGTAGCAAGACAAAATGTACGATTCTGTCATTTTCATCAGAATAGTCATCAATTGTTACAGAAGACTTAAAAAGCTCAATTCCATTTACCTTTCCGCTATAGCTTGGCGATAAAAATTTTGCATAGTTTTTTGGAAAATGAATCTCCTCATGTACAACTGGAATATGTGATATGTTTCGTTCACTCCAGTCAAATGGCATTTCAAACTCTAGGATATTTTCATCTGATTTATAGTCAAAATTTGAAATATTATCAAAATAAGACGTAATTTGAAACGTCGTATCGTCATCGTAATAGCTAGTCTGTACTGTACTAACATCAATTACCTGTACTGAACTCTCCAACATGCTAGTTATGTCATCAATTGATGTAATTTTAATCTCGAAATGAAATAATCCTCCTTTATCAAATGATGGAGATAATATCTGAATTGGCTCAGTATCAGTATACCATGCATCAAAAGAATTTTGTTTGCCTGATATTTTTGATTCAGATTCTATTTTAATTATATCAATTGATAAGGAACCCTGTGGTGCAAAAAAATAATCACGTACAACCAATTCATTATTATGAAAAACTGCCAAAAGAAATGTGATATTTTCTACACTTTCACCAGTTTCTTTATCATACGCATTAATTCTAAGTTTCTTATTTTCTGTTTCCTCAAAATATAATGGTAGTTCAACATTAACTAGAATTTTTCTTTCATCAAAATCAAATGTAGTTGCATCCAAGCCAAGGCCATGTCCATATACATTACTGATAAAAAATGTAGATCCTGCTAGACAAATTATTAGTATTTTTACTAGATCCATTTTCTAGAGAGTAACCAGCTTTACGTTATCCATTTTCTTGTTAGTTTGAAAGTCTTTTGTAATTGTGCAAACCCTTTCCGCATCTCCATCTAGTATGAAAAGCTCCATACACTTGTCACCTTCTATCTTGCTATGCAAATGTGTTGTAATCAAGTCTTCAAAGCTGTGCTTTATTCCAGACACTATATCGTCAAACTCGTCATTATGAACTACAAGTAATATTGCATGCACAATTCCTGAAAGAATTCCTTTTTGTTTTTCGTCTGCCACAAAACTTCGAATTCCTGCTCTAATCGCCTCAGACCTGCCAGAAAATCCCATTGACTTTTGCAGCCTGTCAAGATCCGATAAGATCTCATCATTTAGCGAGATTGAGACTATCGGCATGTCCTCGTTATTATTAAATATCTTATAAATTTAGTAGCTAAAATTATTAATTTTTCTTAGATTTATTAATAACATCAGGGCGCCTCAGGCGTGGATACACAAACTAAGGCAGCCATTATTGCAATTGCAGTTGTTATTTCACTTTCATCTTTTGTAGTTTGGAATTTGGATAAACCTGTATCACATGCATCACCAAACATCAATCAAAAAATCGTTGCAATCACTTCGTTTTATCCTATTTTTGAATTTACAAAAAATGTTGGTGGCAATAGAATTGAAGTATCACAGCTAATTCCAGTTGGAATAGAACCACACGATTGGGAGCCGACAGTAAAGGATCTTCAAAATATGCAGCAGGCTGATCTAATTGTAATCAATGGAATTGGTTTTGAAAACTGGGCAAATGATTTTGCTTTAACAAATCCTGATGTCATTATAGTAGATACAAGTAAAGGAATAACTACAGATCAGAACATACTGACAAATCCTACTGATCCACACATCTGGCTCAACCCTGTAATAGCAAAAAAACAAGTTCAAAATATTGCTAATGCATTAATGGAAATAGATCCTGAAAACAAGGAATATTATAACACAAATGCAAATTCATACATATTACAGCTAGCACAGCTTGATGAAAAAATAAAAAATGAATTATCACAATGCATAAAAAAAGATTTTATCTCATTTCATAGCGCATTTATATATTTTGCAGATCAATATGGATTGGTTCAGCATTCAATACTAGAGTCAAATGAACCATACGATGAACCAACTTCAAAAAATCTTGAAAACATAATAAATCTTGCAAAAAACCTAGACATTGATGTGATATTTACAGAAGAGGTTTTAGATACTAGAACATCACAAGTAATTGCAGACGAGATAGGAGGAACAGTACTACTACTGTCTCCACTTGAAATTGGTGGCAAAGACACAGATTACATAGAAAAAATGGAGCAGAATCTCTTGCACCTAAAAGAGGGTCTCTGCAATTGAATGCAATTGAGATAAAAAATCTAACAGTAGATTATGATCGTGTTAAGGTAATAGATGATGTCAGCTTTTCTGTAGAGCAAAATGATTTTCTTGGTATAATTGGCCCAAATGGCGCAGGAAAAACGACACTTTTTGCCTGTATGCTAGGAATGCTTCGCAATTATAGAGGCCAAATCTCGTTTTTTGGTAATGACATACGAAAATCACGAAAATATCTTAATGAAATTGGTTATGTTCCACAAAAGCCAGTCTTTGAAAAAAACTTTCCAGTAACTGTAAGAGAGGTAGTCCGGATGGGAATGAAAAAGCCAAACGAAAAGCGAATAGACGACGTATTAAAGCAAGTCTGGATTCATGAGCTTGATCATAGGATAATTGGTGAGCTATCTGGCGGACAGCAACAACGAGTCTTTATCGCAAAGGCACTAGCTGATAACCCAAAAATCTTGATCCTAGATGAGCCAGTAACTGGCATTGACCTGCAAAGCACAGAAATTTTTTACAGCATTCTAACTGAGCTTAACAAAAACCAAAACATTACAGTAATTTTATCATCACATGATCTTGATGCAGTAAATCGTCTTGCAAACAAGGTTGCATGTTTGAATAAGACATTATTCTTTCATGGAGTTTCAGATGAATTTTTCAAAAACGATCAGCTGCTAAAACAGTACTCGGAAGCTTCTATGCAACAACACATGCACCATCGTGATGAACATTGAGCTTGGATATTTTTTATTTTAGTTTCATGCAAAAGGCAATCATTTCTGGCATAGCAATAGCATTGCTGTGTTCAGTTGTTGGATTGTTTTTGGTTTTGCGAAGATATTCCTTGTTTGGTGATGCAGTGGCTCACTCTTCATTTGGTGGTATTGCTGCAGGACTTTTGGTTGGAGTATATCCATTATGGACTGCATACCTTGTATCACTTGCAAGTGCACTAATCATAACAAAGATTCGTCAGAAATTTGATATCTCAGGTGAGGCTGCAGTTGCAGTTTTACTATCATCTGGCATTGCAGTAGGACTAATTTTGATTAGCCTTTCAGGCGGCTTTACAACAGACATTTTCAGCTTTCTTTTTGGAAGCATTTTACTAGTCAGCACGGAAAATACAATCCTGATTTTGTCACTTACAGGCTCGATTCTTATTGTTATTTTGCTTTTGTACAGAAACCTAATCTATTCTACCTTTAATGAAGAACAGGCCAAAGTCAGCGGAATTCCTGTTGAAAAGATAAACTATCTTATTGTTTTTATTGCAGGAATAACCGTTGTAACATCGATTCAGCTAGTCGGAATTTTACTCATCTCTGCATTGTTTGTAATACCAAATGTAACAGCAATAATGTATAGACGCGGCTTTAAGCAAACAATACTTATTTCAATATCGTTTGCAGTTTTTTCTGTTGTAACAGGAATAATACTGTCTTATGTTTTTGATATAACCCCATCAGGAGCTATTGTTCTTTTGTTGATTACAATATTTGCAGCTACTCTTGGCATAAAATCTACAGGTTTAATTGCCAAATTGACAGCATAAATTTTAGTTATTCTAGCAATGAATCAATTCTTCTTTTATCGCGAATACTTTTTACAAAAAATAGCGATGTAGCTATAATTCCCATCGAAATTAACGGTGACACAAAATCTGCATAGTTTATCTTAACTTTTTCAGCTTGCACTTGAATTGGTTGAAGTATAGGATTTTCTGTTATCTTTACAAGACCAATTTTGTTTCCCTCTTGCTTAACAAACCAAACATTGTCTTTGTCATCAGAGGTCATAAATTGTGTAAATGATTGTGTAGTTGGTAGCTGCACTTCAATTAAATTATCATTGTGAGGATCATAAACTCCAAGTCTGTCTACTGTATGCTGGGCAAACCAAATGTTTCCATACTTGTCTTGTGTCATGCCAAACGGCAACGAGTTAGAATCTGGTACTGATATTTTTTCAAAAGTTTCTAGTGCAGTATCAAATTTTACAATAGCTAGGCCTGCATGTTCAGCTATCCACAAGTTTCCTTCTACATCAAAAAATAATGCTTCAGGTGATTTTAGTGGAGTCTTTGGCGCAAACTCTTTAATTTCAGCAGTTTTTGGATCTAAAACACCGATCTTTCCTGCTTGTGATTCTGTAAACCACAAGTTACCTTGAACATCTAGTAGAAGCGCAAAAGGTCCACCAGATTCGGTTGGAATTAGATATTCTTCAAACGTTTTAGCATTTTGATCATACTTTATCAATAGATTTTTGTCAAAAACGGCAACCCAGACGTTGCCTTCAAGATCTGCTTCCAATCCTACTATAACGCCATCCGTATCAAGCTGTATTATCTCACTTTTTTCTGTTTTAGGATCAATAAAGCCAATTTTTTTGCTTGGCGGATCTGTAAACCAAATCTTTCCTTCACTATCACTTGCTATCATTACAGAGACCTGTCCATCAAATTCAAACGATTTAAACTCTTGATTATCTAAATTAAATTTCCATACTCTGGGTTTTGATGGATCACTAATCCAGATAGAGCTTTTTCCATCAAAGAAAGGATAAAGTGGTTTTGCAGCTTCAGGAAACTCGTATTCGATTATTTCGGTTTTTAGTTGCGCCAGTCTTGGCTTGACTAGTACATCTAAAATTACTACTTCGTTTGCATTTTGTGTACGTAACGCTTCAATTTCGATTTGCCAGTTACCAAAAAATCCAAAAGTCAAATCTCCATCGTAACGTATTGTGGAATCTTTTTCATCTTTGATCTCATTTACTATAACATCAATTGGTGCGATGTTTCGTTGTGGGTTTGATACTTTGATTTTTAATCCATTTATGTCATTTAGAAGATTTCCATTAAAATCAAAAACTGAAACAGAAATTGTATTTGTTCCACTTGAAAAAGGTACTATAGAAACATCAAATTTAGCTTGATCTGAAAACTGTGTAGTTGAAAAACCAAAAATATTTTCCTGAGCTAGAACCTGATTAACTTCGCCAGCAGGAAGAGAACCATTTACTAAAAGTGCTACAACACCAAGTAATGCTACACCAAGTGCAGATTCAATTTTCAAGGATCTGTCTAGTCCTTTATGAACAACAAGTGAATCTGATTTTAGATTTTTTTCAGCATTTTTTTGAATTTTAAACTGGTTATAGCCTCCAATTGATATCATAAACGCAGCAATAGTGATTTTTGTAATTATCAACATGCCATAAGTTGACTCTAATAGCAAGCCCACATTGTTTTCTAGGAACCATAAAAGAAGCGGTCCTACTATTATTATGATTCCAACAGAAATTACAAACATAATAGAAAATCGCGGAATCAAAGACAGCGAAAATTTTTCTTTTTTATCACCATCTAACTTTGAAAGTGTAGGCAACAATACAACCCCAAAAAATATGATACCGCCTATCCAAATTGATGCAACAAGATTATGTACATAATCTAATACTATTGCAGGTTGGTGTTCACTTGCAACCCCATGACCAATCATTGTAGTAGTTGCAATTAGTGCAAGAGAAAACACCAAAATTGGAATTTGGCCTTTTATTGTAAGCCTTGGTTTACGTTCTATTGCAAACCATAATGCTAGTAAAATAATTGTAAAGCCCATTCTAATCAGCCATGTGTTTCCAAATGAAGTCTGCAGCGCGTCTATTGCAGATACTTCTAATCTTAGGGTCTGAACAAAAAGCATCAAAATATTAGATGCAAATACAATGATCAGGCCAAATCCAATTAATTTCATAAAATTATGGTGGAAGGTTTGCTCGATTTGCTCAAATTTTTCTTTTACTAGTTTTCTTTTTTGTATATTCCAAATTAACAAAGATGAAATTACAGAACCAAGCACAATAGTCTGCCCTACAAGACCTGGGTATCTAGCACCAGCTTCTGGAAAAAATAATGTCTCTGAGCTTCCTTGTTGCTCGATTAGGCTAGTATCTATTCTTACATTTCCTACACCAAAAACAAAAGCATAATCAACTAGATGACCATCGACTTTGGATAATACCTTGCTTGTAACAGTATAGACACCTTCTTCTAATGGCGGTGTTGTAACTATAAGAGAGTCCTCGCCTTCAAAATATGTTGTATCTTTGTTATCGATTTGGTTACCACCACTATCAAAAACTTTGAGCTCACTAAAATCAACCTCTAATGACTCTGAATAATGAACAACTATCTGCGTAATTCCAGGTAATACATTAGATGATTGCACGGGATCAGTTGTTACTGTAAACGGGTGTGCATCTGCAAGAGGAAATCCTACACTTGAGATTAATAATAACACCAACAAAAATTTCTTCATAATTTTTCAAATCACACTTGATAATTTAAACAATTGAAGGATTTGATGTTTGTACCATTTGAGTAAAGATAATAACATGTTATGATGGTTGCAAACTGTGAATCGTTATCTACTCACAACGATAGCACTTTTACTTTTTGGTTCAGTATTTAGTGTAGCATTTGGGCATAAAACAGTAAACGTAGAACAATATGAAATAGTGGTTGGCTGGGGCATTGAACCTCCTATAATTGGTTTTAGAAATTCTATAACGTTTAAGATTAATGAAATCGAATCAGAAAGTGTAAAGTCAGGCGTAACTAATGCCTTTAAAAATTTAGAAGCAACAGCCAAATTTGGTGGCATAACAAAGATAATGGATATTAATTCTGATCCAAGACCAGGACATTATTTTTCAGATATAATTCCAACAAAAACTGGTACAATTGAAATTGATTTGACAGGAGAAATTAATGGAATTCCTGTAGACGCTTCTGTACAAATTGAAGATGTAGAAAATACTGCAATACTTGACTTTCCTCCAACTACAAGCTCATCTAATCAAGACGTTAGTGCACTAAAAAATGCGATGTCTTCACTCCAGCAAGATGTTTCAGACATTAAATCAAAAATTGGCAATATAGATACAAGCTCTGCTAACTATAACGTAGAGGCTGCATACAACTTTGGTGTTTTTGGCTTGGCACTTGGTGCAGCTGGTGTAATCTTGGCGATAGTTGCCATGATAAAAAGAAAATAAGGTTAGGGAAGTTGTTTTAGATTCGTGGAATTATTTTTGATCTTGTTGTTACTGCAATGATGCTTACTATGGCTATGCCAAGTATCATAACTGCAATTGTTCCAAACTCTGGAACTACAGTAAACATAACTACATCACCCATTGGTCCTGTCTTTGTATCAATACCAATACCTTGAAGGGTAATTGCTATGTCTACAGGATCACCAGAACTTAGAGCAGACGTAGTGTGAGAGACATCTCCCATGTGTTCATGTACGCCCATCATTTCAAGAACTGTAGTACCTGCCTGTGTTGCAGTAATGTCATAGTTTATGTGTTCTATAGTATCTCCAGTTGCAGCATCCATGAATTTCACATGTAGTGATAATACTTCACCTGCAGTAGGAGTGCTTGCTTCGATCTCGACTTTAACTGTACCATCAGCTGACATGCCATGAATTTCCATCATTCCTTCCATCATCTCTTCTTTCTCTTCAGCCATTGCTTCTTGCACAATTACTTTTCCACTCGTCCAAGGGTGAACCATACAAAAGTATGGGTATTCACCTGCAGCATCAAATTTGTGTGAGAATGTCTTGCCTGCCATAATGAGATTACTATCAAATACAGTTCCAACATTGTTTGGATCTACAGTGAGATCTCCACTTGTAACTGTATGAGCAGCAGTGTCATCATTTGACCAAGTGACTTCGCCACCAACATCTACCGTTACTTCAGCAGGAATGAAACACTCGTTTGTTGTCTCGCATCCAGGTACTGAAGAACCTGATGGGATGGATACTGTTGCAGTCATATGATCTGCAAAAGCAGTTGGAGTAGCAATTATGCTAGCCATAATAGCTAAAAAGACGAAGATTGTACCAGTTGTTGTAATCTTCATTGTTGTTGGTACTAAAATAGGTACATTAAAACCCTTTGATTGTTTTTCAAAATTACAAAGTTATTTTCTGCCAAAGCGCGAATTTTTTGTTATTATTAAGGCAGGAATCACAAAGTATATTCCAAAATTTAACAAAATGACCCCAATTCCATAAACAACTAATTCTTCCTCAGAATCAATATCTATATAGTTTAAGAGTGAAAGTGTTGTAATCATCGGAGTTATTGCGAGCTTGACCGCTTCCTTAAACACAGGATTTTGTCTTTCCCAGTCTGCAATAGTTGGAGAAAATGTATAATAGAATTGGTTGAACGCTAACATAAAGGCAGTTCCTGACCCAGTTGACAACATCGTATTGTCTCTTATTTCTCGCAGTAGCTGAACTTGTGTAGCAAGCTCAGACCCATATGTAGCAGTCGCAATCAAACAACCACCATTTTGTGAATTGTCTGATTGTGCTTCAGATACTGAGAACTTGAATGATACAGTTTCTAGTGGAATAGGTTGGAAAAGTATTCCCTCAATCTCAACTAATGCAAAATAATCGCCAACTGTATTTACTTTTACAGGAATTTTTACTGAACCCTCTCCAGTATGAGTAAGAGGTATGGGACCAAACACAGTTTCACCTTTGCTTGTAACTGTTACCCTATAGTCAATATGTGGTTGAACTTCGTTAGTTTTTGTGTTAAGAAAATCAATTTGCATTTTTGCTTCATCGCCAATATGCAGCTCAGCTGGAATTGTACTAAAGCCTACATTAAGTATTCCATGATCAGTTGGTAGTATCTGATAATCCTCTTGCGCAAATGCTGGATAGATCATAAATGATAATAAAATCAAAAAATATTGAATTCGCAATAATATTTTGATTTGTTTAGTACATAATAAAATTTGTACCACATTATCACTAATTGTAATTTGCTGAGCTGATAATTCCATCGTATATTTAAATAAGGAATTACGCCAAAATCAATTATTGTATAAACTAACTATTCTGTTTGCGCTAGTTGGATTTTCTTTTGTTCCATTAGTTGTAGATGATGCATATGGTCATGGTTTGGGTATGGATATGGCACCGCCAATAAGTTTTGCAGGCATGGACGTTACTGTTAGTACGGTTTTGAATCCATCAGACATTACAGTTGGTGATCTTATTAATGCCAACATGGTAATACGATTTTTTGATACTAAAACTGATCAAAATCTAAAAAGTGTAACATATAGAATAGAAATCTGGCGCAGCGGCGAACTGCTAGCTAGGAACCTATTCTACGATGCAGACGGCGAGCTAAACATAAAGCTAAGACCAAAAACTGGATGTACAGAGGCTGAGCTGTGGAAGTGTTCTACATACTATGGATTTCCAGATCCAATAAGTGGTGGCCTAACTGCACAAGGAAGCGAAGTGCCAGTAATTACAGGACCTATTTTTGACAAAGGTGGCTTGTACAACATTAGAGTACAGATAGAAGGAGCCAGTAGTCCAAAAACACAAGTGGCCGAAGTTCTAAGCTATGATACATTTGTAAGCATAGCACAGGAACAGGATTTTCTTATTAAAACTGCACAAGCACAACAAGTTCCAGTAACTGTGAAAACTTACTATGATGATGTTGAAAATTTCAAATTTGATACAAAGGATAGCTCAATTTCCTTTGATATGCCATTTGACTGGGATCCAAATTATGTTAACCTTGTTCAAGTTGTACATGAAGAAATCCATGTACCAAAAAGTTTTACTTCATATGCTGAAGGAAAACAGTTCAAGGGTTTGGTAGATGGAGTCCAAGTCGATAATAGAGTATTACTAATTGATCCATATTCATTTGAAGACACCAATGTAATTCATTTTCTTGTCTCAGGAACCGAACTGCAACGAATCAATAGCGAATTAGGTATGTCACACCATACTGACAAAACAATTTCGTTCCAGCTGTTGCCACAAAGCACAGTATCAAAAAATTCATTTGAAATAAAATTTAATTCTGGCGCAACTGCAACTATATCATGGGATAGCAGCTATGGTGCAGGAGACAAAATTCCATTTGAGATTTCATTTTTTGATATAAATGGAAAACTGCTCAAAGACATCCACTATGGATTTACAATAACTGACAAAAATGGCAAGGAACTATACACTAATGTAGGAAATGATCCAAAGATGCCAGGAATAATGGCAAGTGAGGGAATTGATATCCAACAGCTAACAATACCTTTGCAGGATATTTACAAAATCAATTTAGCCATTTTTGGGCAGGGCATTAACTATGATCAAAAATATGCAGGCATTGCGAGTGGAATTTTTGAGGTTGGTCCAAGCACAAAGTCTGATGAGATATCTATTCCAGCCTGGGTAAGAAGCAATGCTGGTTGGTGGTCATCAGGCCAAATATCAGACAAAGACTTTGCAAGCGGAATTGAATTTATGATCAAAAACGGAATAATCAAGGTTCCAGTAACAAGTAGCGGCGCCACAAGCACCAGCGTGACAATCCCAGCCTGGGTAAGAAGCAATGCTGGTTGGTGGTCATCAGGCCAAATATCAGACAAAGACTTTGCATCAGGAATTCAATATTTGGTTGCAAATGGAATAATCAAAGTTTAGACCAACAAAATCAAACCTTGTAGTTTTGTAGCATTGGGCTTGGAATAACCACGGTATCGTTATTGTTTCGGTTGCTTTTTCTAGGAGAAAATAAAACACTCGTACAATGCTTCCACTACGAGATGAAAACCCTCATCCACGAGGATACAGACCAGTACTTACAGTTACTCTAATCATAATCAACATTATCGTATTTGCATATGAGGCAGCATACACAGGCCAGTTTTTTGAGTTTACAAATGAGCAAACATTTGAATTATTCTATGACTGGGCAACAGTTCCTGACTGTGTAACTGGCTCTACTCAAGTATCTGTTGACTTCGGTATGGGACCATTTCAGATTTCTTGTCCACCAATGCCGTTGACCACACTGATTACGTCGATGTTTATGCATGGTGGCCTGATGCATCTTGGAGGAAACATGCTTTTTTTGTGGATATTTGGAGATAACATTGAGCTCAAGTTTGGAAGGGCAAAGTTTCTTGGAATTTATTTAATGTGGGGAGTTGTTGCAGGCCTTGCACACATTGTTGTAGAGCCAACAAGTCCTATACCTGCAGTAGGTGCATCTGGTGCAATATCTGGAGTACTTGGAGCATATCTTGCAATGTTTCCTCGCGCAAAAATTACGACAATGATGATGATGGGATTTTTCTGGAGAATGATGCACATTCAGGCAAAATGGTTTTTGCCTTTTTGGTTTATCTTCCAGAACCTTTTGCCGTTTTTGATTGGTGGCTTTGGTATTGCAGGGGGAGGGGTAGCATACATGGCTCACATTGGTGGATTTTTAGTTGGACTAGCAAGCGGGATGCTGTACAAAAAAACACATAGTTCTGAATTTACATATGGTACAAGATATGGATGGAAAGGAGATTACTGATTAGGAATAAATCACACTGTATTTTCATGTACTTATGCCGTTGATCACAGTTTCACTGTATCCTGGAAGAAGCCAGCAACAAAAAGAAGAGTTTGCAAAGGCAGTAACAAAATCTGCAGTTGAAATTCTCAAAACAAAAGAAAATCACGTAATTGTTGTTTTTGACGAAAACCCAAAAGAAAACTGGTTTATGGCAGGAAACCAGCTGTAATTCTTTTTATTTTATTTACTTTTACAAAATATGATGACAAAGATTGCCATAGTACAGTTTAAGGCATCAACTGACAAAAATCAAAACCTAACAAAAATTCTAAACTACATCAAGACTGCAGCAAAAAAAGGTGCAGCTCTGTGTGCATTTCCTGAATTTATGATGTTTTACACAAATTCATCACAATCAGCTGCAGCGCTTGCCAGATTGGCAGAGACAGTAAACGGAGAATTTGTAAGCTCAATTGCTAATGCTGCAAAAGAAAATTCGATTTTTGTAGTAGGAACTTTTTATGAAAAAAGCAGGAAAAAAAACCGTGTATATGATACTGCATTTCTTGCAGGAAAATCAGGTAAAATATTATCTACATATCGTAAAATTCATCTCTATGATGCACTAGGATTCAAAGAATCACGCAAACTGACAGCAGGCTCTAAAATTACAAGGCCAGCAAAAACAAGTTTAGGCAAACTTGGAATGATGATCTGCTATGACCTGAGATTTCCTGAAATGTCTCGCATCTTGGCATCATCAGGCTCTGAAGTCTTGGTTGCACCATCTGCTTGGGTAAAAGGAAAGATGAAAGAAGAACACTGGCTGACAATTAACAAGACTCGTGCAATCGAAAATGGATGCTATGTAGTTGCACCTGATCAAGTAGGAAACATTTACTGTGGAAAGAGTATTGTAGTTGATCCTTACGGCAAGATACTACTTGACATGAAAAAGCGTCAGGGAATTGGAATTGTAAACATATCACTTGGTGAGCTCAAAAAAACAAGGAGGGCTCTTCCCTTACTACAGAACAGAAGAACTGATCTATACACTAATTTTAAAATCTAGAGTTTTCTGCTCTGGCAAACAAAATTTGAACACTGCCTTGACCACTTTTGTTTTCGGCTATAACGAAACAACACGATAGGCCACAAACACAGCTCACAACGAATTTTGGTTGCACACAGTCTAGCTTTTTGCAAAAGAGGCGAAGATGCATGACATCCATTATAATAGTTTGAACAACCCATGAATCGTTTTCTTGTAGTACGTGATCGAATTACCATAAGCTGGCCAACATGACACTGCGGGCAGTCAACCAGTCCATTTTTTGGCGAGTTTGTTCCTAAAATTATATACTTTTTCTTTTTTGAAGACCAAGACAAGTATCCATTCTTATCAAAATACTGCTCTATTTCGCTTCTAAGCACATCAGCTTTCTTTTCTGTCGACTTTACAAAATTTCGTGAATTTGTCACACTAGCTGGAACAACTTGTGCTGTTTTTGTAACTAACATGTTTTGTTTCAATGATTTATCACAACAAAAATGGTTGAAGAATTTTTATAGGGATTCTTGTCAGCGACAATTGTGGAAAAGGTTTGTGTTATTGGTGCTGGAAGCACCAAATATGGTAAACTGCAGGAAAGCATTGCAGACATTACTGTCCAGGCATCTGCTGATGCAATAGAAAGTGCAGGGATTGAACCAAAAGAAATCGATGCTGGCTATATCTCAAATGTCTTTGGTGTTGCAGACAAGCAGGTACACTTGGGTCCTGTAGTAATGAGCAACTTGGGAATATCTGAAAAGCCATCACTATCGATCGAATCTGCATGTGGAAGCGGATCTGTTTCATTTAGAGAGGCATTTGCAAATGTTGCAGGTGGATTTTATGATGCAATGCTAGTTACAGGCGTTGAAAAAGTAACTCATACAGGTACAGAGTGGACAACAACATACTTTTCTTATTGCTCTGACTTTTTTTACGAGGGTCAGGCAGGTGCATCATTCCCAGGACTGTTTGCATCTATGGCACGAGCATACTTGACAGAATTCAAAGCTACTGAAGAAGACCTAGCGATGGTTGCAGTAAAAAATCACGACAATGGTTTCCTTAACCCAAAAGCACATCTTAGAAAAAAAATTACAATCGATGATGTAATGAACTCTGCTGTAGTTGCAAGTCCATTAAAGCTCTATGATTGCTGTCCGTTCTCTGATGGTGCAAGTGCTGTAATTTTATGTAATGAAAAATTTGCAAAGCAGCATACAAAAAACTACATTCGTGTTATCGGCTCTGGAAGGGGTGGTTCCCCTGCCGCACTACAAGGTCGTAATCACATAACAACAATACCAAGCACAAAAATTGCAGCAGAAGCAGCTTACAAGATGGCAGGAATCAAACCAAAAAATGTTGACTTTGCTGAGGTTCATGATTGCTTTACTATAGCAGAACTAGTTGACAGCGAAGATCTCGGATTCTTTGAAAAGGGTAAGGCAGTTGAGGCAGTACGTGAGGGCAAAACAAGACTAAATGGTGAAATCTCGATCAATCCATCAGGCGGACTAAAATCAAAAGGACATCCAATCGGTGCAACAGGTGTGGGACAAGTAGTTGAGGTATTTGATCAGCTCACTGGAAAGGCAGGCGAAAGAACTGTAAATGACGCAAAGGTTGGGCTTACGCATAATTTTGGAGCAACAGGTGCAAGTTGCGCAGTTCATATTTTCCAAAGTGTATAAGTTGTCAGCAAAGCAACAGTTCATTGAATGTGCAAAGCTAGGCAAGATTCTTGCAAGAAAGTGTAAAAATTGCGGCGAACTACACTTGGTTACGGTATATTTCTGCCAAAAATGTGGCCACAAAGAATTTGAAAATGTGGAACTTGAAGGCAAAGGCACAGTCGTGACTTATACAATAATTACAGTACCTCCTGCTGGCTTTGAAAAGTATACCCCATACGCATGGGTTGTAGTACAACTAGGCTCAAATCTGAGAATATCAGGCTTTATGGCAAACATAGCAAAGCCAGCAGATCTTCCAATTGGTTCAAAGGCCAAAATTGTGGACTTTGATGAACGTGGAATAATTCTAGAAAAACAGTAAATCAAATTTATTGTAATTATTAAAAACTTTCAAGCGGATTTTTAATAATTTGAGCAAAACAGCTTGCTATAATGTCTGTAGTAGTTTGCGGAAAATGCGGAAAAAAAGTAGCAAACATGAAAATGCTCAAATCAATCAAAGATGTGATAAGACCTTACAATAACAAATGTCCATCATGTGGACAGACACTGTCTACTGCAGAGTTTACACTAGATGTCCAAGAAAACTGATCTAAATACTTTTCTAAATTGATCGATCTCTGATCTTACAAACATCATAATTTGATAATTAAAAAAGTTGTAACATTGTATTTTGTCATAAATCTTAATTACCACTGATCTTAATTACCACTGATCTTTTAGACATGGATATGGAACTTAGTGAGGAACTAGAGGAGCCTAAACGTGGTGGTATATTACAATCAACATCAAAGCGTGTAAGAATGATCTTTTCTGTTATGGCAAGCCCAAACAGAATCGATATTTTAAGAATTTTAAACTCAAAAGGACCTCTGACTTACTCGGAATTAAAGTCCCTTGCAGGATTCAAATCAAAAAAAGAGAGCGGAAAATTTGCATATCACCTGCGAAAACTGCTAAGACAATCGCTAGTTGCACTTAACAAATCTGAAAGACGCTACACCATTACAAATCTTGGCAAGCTGGTCCTAAGTCTTGCAAGACAGATTGAGGAAAGATCAATAATCGAAAGCGGAAAAATGTATGTTAGAACCTCACATGAATCAATTGAGGAATTTAATTCTCATAAAATCATTCAATCTTTGGTTCGTGAGGGTAGTTTGCCACTAGAGCTTGCACAAAAGATAACAGAGGAAGTAGAAAATCGGATATACAAATATCAAACAACATATCTGACAGGCTCTTTAATTCGTGAGATGGTAAACTCGGTCCTTTTGGAACATGGCCATGAAGAGTATAGGAATAAACTTGCAAGGCTTGGCTTGCCAGTCTTTGATATTCAAGAAATGATATCTAATGTGGATAATGTGGACGCTGGAGCCGAGGATCTCTTATTTAAGACAGGCCAGGCAGTTCTAGCCGAGCACCTGCTTTTAAATACCCTGCCTAAAGACGTGGCAGACTCGCATCTATCAGGCGACCTTCACATCACAAATCCAGGCATATGGTCTCTATTGCCAGATACGCTATTCATTAATGTCAAGGAGTTAATCGAAGACGGCCTTGACCTCAAGGGCAAGTCCCTAGGCGTGACTAGGATTTCGTCAATTAAGGACCTAGATAACCTGATAACCTCACTATCAATGGTAATTTCCCTAGTCTCAAAGGAGACATCTCAGGAAGTAGTAATGGATGGCCTAGTTCCACTGTTAGCAAAGCACTCAAAAGACATTGCAGAGCTGGAACAAAGACTAACAAATGCCTTTTCCACTGCATCAACGTCGTCAAAATATGGTAAAAGTCCGACATTTGTCTCATTTCTAGTCCAGTTAGGTATTGACACAAAGATAATCAAAGCAATCCTTACTGCATACAAAGAATATACAAGGATAACACCAATTCCAAAGATTGGACTGATAATTGACTATGAAAAAGGCAAAGTCGCAGATATATCAGATATTCTTTCTGAAATAATAACACTCGGCGGACAAGTTCTCTTTACAAAAGAGCAAGCATCAAGCAAGGGAGTCTTGCATGTTGATACAAAGAACGCTGGTACAATTTCGATCAAACTACAATCTCTTTCAATTAACTTGCCAAGACTTGCATTTGAATCAAACAAAGACGAGACATACTTTAGAGCAAGACTGGCACTATTGATGAAGCCTGCACTTTCTTCTATGTCATTGAGGAAAAAAGACGTCTCAGATCTAACAAGACGTGGACTAAACCCCGTTCTTGCCAGCAACACACAATATATGCAGCGGGGATCTGTTTCTCTAGTAATTAATCTGGTTGGACTACAGGAGGCAGTCTTTAACATTTTAGGATATGAGGGAAACAAAGAAGGAAAAGATATCCTGTATAAGGTAATTGATACTGCAGTAAGTGTCGCAAAAAAGAAAGGAAAGGAAACAGGCGATACAGTTAATGTTTGTATGGTAGAAAGCGAGGGCTCTAGTAGATTTGCCACATTGGATGGCGAAAAGTACGGTAAATCGTCGATTCTCAAGACTATGGACGGCGAATCTTATTCGGAAGGAGTAGCATTTGACGCAAGCGAAATATCTGGCTTTTCTGCCAAAAGTGAAAAAATAGTAGAATGTAATAAAATGTCAAAAATGCTTGATGGTGGTCTATTAACCCGAATAAAGTTCTCAAAAGATGCTAAAGTCGACGAAATTAAGAATACAATAGAAAAGGCATCCGAGTTGCTCTCCTCCTTTAAACCTGTAAAGAAGGTAGCGATCTGCGGTAACTGTGGATTAAAAGATGAGAAACTAGGCGATAAATGCCCAAAGTGCAAGTCTCCATATATAATAAATTAAGACGAAATTCATCACAACAAAACTTTTTTTTGAGAAACTAAAAGCATTTTAGCCATTTTTAGAAAACAAACCACTACGAAGTTTCTCATACTAATGTAAAAGTTGTTGAGCTAAATCGGGTCTTGATAAAAATTTTTTTGCCACAGAAGTTATATTCACTTGATTTCTTAGACTATGCCGGGGAGATATTTATGGCAGATTTTTCTCAAATAGAAGACTCGATCGTTGAAATTCGCAAACGAAATGGAAAAACGATGAATTTCAACAAAGACAAAATTACAAACGCCATATACAAGGCGATTGGAGCTACTACGGGCGAAGCAAACCGTGGTTTAGCAGAAGAACTAACAGATAGTGTTTTGAAAAAACTACTAGAGCAGGGCTTTTCTGCATCAAACACACCAAGCGTTGAAGATATTCAAGATATAGTAGAATCTACGCTAATAGAACGTGGTTATAGCGAAATAGCCAAAGCCTACATTCTGTATAGACATGAGAGACGCAAATTAAGAGATGAAAAAATGAAGGTACTAAATACCAAGTCTCTTGATCCAGTAGCAAAAAAGTTTGATCTCAATTGTTTGAGGGTACTAGCATCAAGATACCTTATGCGAAATAACAAAAACGAAATCATTGAAAGTCCAGAAGCCATGTTTGAGCGTGTTGCAATTTTAGTAGGACTTGGAGATGTCTTGTATGATAATAAGGTCTTTTCAGTTGAAAGCAACATAAAGCAGGATATCGAAGAAGCAAGAAAATATCTTGAAAAACTTGGTGACTTTGATTACAAATTCAAGATCGGTGAATATTATCTAAACAAGTGGCATTTTAAAGGACTGATAAATCACTACATTAGTCTTGCAAAGAAGGGCCAGATGAAGCTAAGCTTCAAAGAGCTTCTGACAATGATCGCATCAAAGAAGCTTGATGACTATGCTGATAAGATAAAAGAATACATGGATCTGATGACAGCACAAGACTTCTTACCAAACTCACCAACAATGATGAATGCAGGCGGCCGACTAGGACAGCTATCTGCCTGCTTTGTTCTTGACATGCAAGATGACATGGAAAGAATCATGAAATCAACATCAGATGCAGCACTAATCTTCAAGTCAGGCGGTGGAGTTGGAATAAACTACTCTGATCTGCGCCAGGAAGGAGACATTGTAGCATCAACGTCTGGCGTTGCTTCAGGACCTGTCTCATTTATGAATATCATAAACACAGTCACCGAAGTTGTAAAGCAAGGCGGTAAACGTCGAGGTGCAAACATGGGAATCTTGGAGGCATGGCATCCAGACATTGAAAAATTTGTCACAAACAAGACACAACCTGGCATCTTGGAAAACTTTAACGTAAGCGTTGGAATATGGGAGGACTTTTGGAATGCACTTGTAAACACCGAAGACGGCAAGTACATGCTACGCAATCCTCGCGACAAGTCACCTGTCCGTGAAATTAATTCGCATCAGCTAATTGATCTGATAGCAGTGTCAGCATGGAGGAGTGCAGAGCCTGGTCTGATCTTTTTTGATCTGATCAACAAGTACAATGTATTTGCAAAGGCAAGGGGTATACCACTGCGTGCCACAAACCCATGTGGGGAGCAGAGTCTCTATCCATACGAGTCTTGCAACCTTGGCTCTATCAATCTAGCAAATCTTGTAAAAAGAAAAGCAGATGGACAGTATGAGTTTGACTGGCAACGATATGAAGAGACTATCCGCAAAACTACAAGATTTCTTGACAACGTAATTGACATGAATAATTATCCTGTCCCAGAAATCGATATTGCATCTAAAGATTCACGACGAATTGGACTAGGTGTTATGGGAGTTGCAGATCTACTCTACAAGCTTAGAATTCCATACAATTCAAAGGAAGGATATGAATTCCAATCAAAGCTAGCTGAGGCGCTATCATATTATTCCATGGAAGAAAGCGTTGCCTTGGCAAAATCAAGAGGCGAATTTCCGTTATGTCCAAAAACAGAATATCCTGAAGGAAATGTTCCTATTGCAGGATTGTATGAAAAATCAAAAGAAGAACACTGCCACGACTGGGATGCACTAATCTCAAAGATAAAAAAGCACGGGATTAGAAACGTCCTTACAACAACTGTTGCCCCAACAGGCACTCTATCTATGATAGCAGACTGCTCAAATGGAATGGAACCAACATTTGCACTTGTTTTTGAAAAGCGCGTAACCGTTGGAAGATTCTTTTATACAAACAAAATCTTTGAGCAAGTCCTAAAAGACAACGGCATGCACAGCGAAGAAATCCTTGCAAAAATTGCAGACAACTATGGCTCACTTAGAGGAATCCCAGAAATCCCAGAATGGATGCAAAAAATCTTTGTCACAGCAATGGACATTCACTGGGCAGATCACCTAATGGCGCAATCTGTATGGCAGCTATGGATTGGCAATGCAATTGCAAAAACAATTAACATGCCACACGATGTTTCAGCAGACGACGTCAAAGCAGCATATCTTTTGGCACACGAAATGGCGCTAAAAGGCATCACAGTATACCGTGATGGCTCACGACACCAGCAAGTACTGCACATGACAAGTGAAAATGCAGAAAAGAACTTTGAGGTAAGGCCAAGTAACTTTGTTACAGACTTTATCGCACATAACATCAAGAACTCGTACATAAGAACCCAAGTTGATAATGCACTACGACTAAAGATTCCAGAAGAAACACCAAAGCAAAGTGTAGTCGAAGAAACAAAAGAAGAGAGCCTATGTCCTACATGCAAAAACAATCTTGTTTTTGTTGAAGGGTGCAGCATATGCATAGAATGTGGCTTTAGTGGCTGTACATCTGGCTAATCTATCACAACTTTTTTACTACCTTTTCTTCTGCCAACATCATTGAACAAAAAACTAGTTGGTGGAGTCGGAGCAATAGCAGCTGCAGCCGTTATAGCTATAGTTTCTGTCCTAACAATTGATTTTGAAAAAGACAATACAATTCCATTAACTACAAATCAAAATCTTGGCCTTGTTGTAAACACACCAACTGCTGCAACTACACCTGAAGAGCTAAACCGCGTTTATGAGCAGGCAGCAACAACTGGTGTTGGAAGAAACAATCTCTATATGTTTTGGAATATTTTGGAGCCAGAAAAGGACAAGTTCAATTTCAAAGAATCTGATGTCTTGATGAGCTTTAGCAAAAAAAATAACATGCAGGTAACGCTATTCTTTTCTGTAGTAAATGGACCTGCACTTGGACCATTTCCTGACTGGATGGGACGACAGGCACTAACAGAAAGTCTTGCAGACAACACCGTACGAGTTCTTGATGTTGTGTTATCAAGATACCACATAATTGATACTATCATAATTGGTGCAGAAATCGAGGAGCACTTTAGATATAACGAGGGCGGAGTCGAAAACTATAAGCACTTTTTTAATATCGTATATGAGAAAATCAAGCAAAAATATCCCAACGTAAAAATTGGAAGCTCATTTGCCTTGCATGCTGTGTTTAACAAGAATCTAGAAAATCTAGTAAGTGAGCTTGGCATGGGCGATTTTGTTGCCTTTTCATACTTTCCAGTAGACAGTCTAAATGATATATCAAAAACGCCATACGAGGCACAAACTGATCTGGAAAAAATATTTGATTTGGTTCCTGACAAAAAAGTTGCCTTATTTGAAATAAGCTGGAGCACATCTGATTTTGTTAATGGAAATGAAAATGATCAGATGGAATTTTTAAAAATTGCATATGATTTCTACAGGAAAAACAAGTCAAAAATTGAATTCTTTACATGGTATCGACAATATGACAGACCAGAAGGAACATGTTTTCCAGACAAGCAAGAAAGTACTGAATCAAAAATTACTGTTAGCGGGGGCTCTGGCATGGGAAGCAGCGAGTTTGTAATAGAGCGACTTGGATACTATTTGTGCAATGCAGGACTAGTCGATGTTAATGGAACACCAAAACCTGGTTGGTCAGAATTCAAAAAACAAATACAACAATAATTTATGCTCTCACTAATACTTGCAGAGTCTTCACTTGAGCTTGTTCCAAAAGAACTCCAAGCTCACAACTCTGTAGTATCACATTGTAAAAAAATTGGCAAAAAGCCATCCGAGATCCTACTTGACAACTCGTGGCACTTCGCTGCAATGAAAGGAATAAAAAATGAGCTCAAAAGGGGCAGGCCAGATCTAGTACACATCTCTCTGCTTGCTGCATGCTCAACGCCACTTTATCTTGGCAACAAAATTAGAATCTACATTCATACCATAAACGATAATGTAATATTTCTAGGAAAGGAGGTTCGCATTCCAAAATCTTACCATAGATTTGCAGGATTAATCGAGCAGCTATTCAAAGACAACGTTGTAAAAGCAGAGGATAAAACACTGCTAGAGCTAAAATACATGACATTTGATCAATTACTAGACACAATAAAGCCAGCACAGGTCATTGGTCTATCAACAGAGGGAACATCAGGCACATATGAAAGCGTTGCAAAAAAACTAGGCAACAAATCATGCATAATTATTGGCGGTTTTCAGAAAGGACACTTTTCAAACTCGATTAAAAAAAGAATTACTGAGTTGATCAAAATCAATGAAAATCCTCTAGAATCCCATGTTGTGATTGGCAGAATTCTTTACGAGTATGAAAAAACAATTTTTATGTAGGCCGTAAAGCCTGCTCATTTAGGCGGTTGTAGTATAGCCTGGTAGTACGCTGGCCTTCCAAGCCCGTTACCCGGGTTCAAATCCCGGCGACCGCATCTCTTATTGTCATAATTTTTAAAATCGGTACAACATTGTCTTTGCATGAAGCAAGCAAGAAAAGAGATTGCACTTGAGCGAATGGAAATTTTAATCAAAAATGCACTAAGCAATGCAAAATCAAATCCAGAGCTTTCACAAAAGCAAGCAATGCACGCAAAAAAAATTAGCACACACTATAGAATTCAAATGCCTTATGAATTAAGAATGATGTTTTGCAAAAAATGTAAAGGCTTTATCGCACCAAGTGTAAACTCGCGAACACGGATAGGTAGCTCATCACTAAAATCGATCCGAACCACTTGCAATTTTTGCAGTCATACTTATCGTAAAGTAATAGCTCAATGATTTATAAGACCAGTAACGAGTTTGACTTTTCATGGCAAAAGTATACGACGTTCCAGCAGGTTCATTGATCGAAAAATTAAAAGAGATTCTAAAAAAAGAAGATCTTCAAGCACCTAGCTGGCTGCCATATGTAAAAACAGGTTCGCACAAAGAAAGACCTCCTCAAAATAGTGACTGGTGGTACACAAGATGTGCATCTATACTACGGAAAATCTATCTTCATGGCCCAATAGGCATCACAGACTTGCGCAGCATGTATGGTGGAAGTAAAGCCGTTGGGTATGGGGGAGCACACCACAGACTGGCAGGAGGCGCAATCATACGTAGTGCAATTCATAAATTAGAAAAATTAGGATACATAGAAAAGGTTGAAAAAAAGGGCCGTGTCTTATCGCGACAGGGAATGCAAAAGCTAGACAAGCTAGCAACAGAAATTTTAAATGAACTTGCTGTTAAAACTCCACACTTGAAAGTTTACTCATAACGTGATATCATGAGTCATCATGAATCTGGTGAAACAGATGATAATGAACTACGTGAAGCACAAATAGCTGCACAAAAAGAAATAATTCTAAAACAAATCCTGTCTTCTGACGCAAGACTGCGTCTAAACAATGTCAAGCTAGTCAAGCCGGAGCTTGCAAACTTGGTTGAAAACTATTTGATAAGTATGGCATCACAGGGAAAAGTACAGTCTCAGATAACCGACAACCAGCTAAAACAAATTCTTTTATCGATTCAACAACCAAAACGCGATTTTAAGATAAATCGAAGATGATCTAAGAAAATATAATTAGGGGAAACAGGGGCTTTACTCAATGAAAGCTGTAGTTTATGAAGAATATGCACCAAATGATGATTACAAAAAAATTTTAAAAGTAAAAGATATTCCTGAGCCAAAACCAAAACCAAATGAAGTAGTATTCAGAGTCAAGGCAGCAGCTTTAAACTATAATGATATCTGGGGAATGCGTGGCCAGCCTGTAGCTGTTCCATTACCACACGTATCTGGATCCGATGCAGCTGGTGATGTAGTAGCAGTAGGCGAGGATGTAAAAACTCTCAAGGTTGGGGATAGAGTAGTATCTCATTCAAACATGTCATGTAGAGTTTGTAGTGCATGTACAGATGGCCGTGAATATGATTGTAATAACCGAACAATTTGGGGATTTCAAACAGGCCCTCTATGGGGTGCATACTCTGAGCTTACCCATCTGCCTGAGGTAAATGTACTAAAGATTCCACAAAATGTCAGCTATGAGGAAGCAGCAGCTGCTTCGATGACACTGCTTACTTCTTGGCATATGTTGGTTGGACGAGCAAAGATCAAACCAGGACAGACAGTTTTGATTATGGGCGGTGGCTCTGGAGTTGGCAGCTTTGGCATACAAATTGCCAAACTGTATGGCTGTATAGTCATTGCAACAGCAAGCCCAGACAAGCTTGACAAATGTAAGGAACTTGGCGCTGACTATGCAGTAGATCACAGAAAAGAAGACTGGGATAAAGATGTTAGAAACATAACAAAAGAAATCTCAAAAAAATATGGCGTCTCGCCTGGAATCGACGTTTCATTTGATCACATAGGCCAGACACACTGGAACAAGCAGCTTACACTTCTAAAATATGGTGCAACACTAGTATCATGTGGTGCAACTACTGGTTATGATGCAAAAACTGATCTCAGACACATATTCTTCAAAGGAACTAACATCTTGGGCTCAACCCAAGGAACCCGTGCAGAGCTAGAGCAGGGATTATTTTGGATGGGACAAGGAAAGATAAAGGCAGCAATTGATTCAATTCATTCCTTTGAAAACGCTGCAGAGGCCCACACAAAGATGTTAACTGGTAAGGGCCTCTTTGGAAAAATCTTACTGAAACCAGAAGGCGCCTAAATTTTTTATGGCAAGGCTTGTCCGCAGCCTCCTCTTTGTTCCAGGAAATAATTCACGCTTTTTAGAAAAGGCGAAAACATTACCTGCAGACATTATCTGTTTTGATTTAGAAGACTCTGTACCTGACAGCGAAAAGAAAAACGCCCGCCAGTTGATAAAGGAGACACTAAAAAAACGCTCAGAATACACACCTGACGTCTATGTACGAATAAACTCGCCTTCCTCTGGCAAAATCACAGATGATCTTAAAGAAATCACCACAAAAGGCATTGATGGCATTGTCATTCCCAAAGTAAACAACGTAAATGAGCTAAAAAAAATCGAAAAAACCCTTTCATCGCTTGAAAAAAAACAAAAACTAAAGCCAATTGAGATTATGCCATCAATAGAATCGGCAGAGGGAGTAGTCAACGCCTATGCAATAGCTTCGGCTACAAAGCGCACAGCTGCTTTAGTTTTTGGTGTATTTGATCTGCTAAATGACATGGGTATAGAGTACACAAAACAGGCAGAAGGCGCAAAATATGCTAGAGCAAAGGTTCCACTTGACGCAAAAGCTGCAGGAACATCTGCAATTGATGCAATATGGCAAGACCTTAAAGACGTAAATGGCCTACGAGAAGATTGTATTGCTGGAAAAAATCTTGGATATTCAGGAAAGAGCATCATTCATCCTGACCAAATACAAACAACACATGAAGTATTTTACCCAAATAATACAGAAATAGAATGGGCAGAAAAAGTCTACAAAAAATATCTAGAAGCAACAAAGACTGGACGTGGTGCAACTGTTATTGAAGGAAAAATGATTGATGAAGTACACTATAAACGGGCAAAGGCACTTTTACAAGTAGCAAAAGGAATAGACTCTTGAGTAATTCATGTGTAGGCACTTTGTGCTAGCCAACATTTTATACACCTAAGCAATCATCACAGAAATATGTTTACAGGTATTGTAGAAGGAACTGGTATTATAGAAAAGATTGAAAAAAATCCAAAAAACAGAAGCGCAGTCAAAATGACAGTTGATCTAGGAAAACAAGTTGCAAATCTTGAGATTGGGCAAAGTGTCGCTATCAATGGAGTCTGTCTCACAGCAGTTAAGATTTTAAAAAACAAATGTAATTTTGAAATGATCGAAGAAACAACCAAAAAAACTTCACTTGGAAATCTGAAAACAGGCAGTATAGTAAACATTGAGCGCAGCATAAAGGCAGGTGATAGAATGGAAGGACATTTTGTATTAGGACATATAGATGGTGTTGGAATAATAAAAAAAATAGAAAAAAAACCAAAAGAAGTTAAAATCTGGTTTGATATTCCAAAACAGCTTGCACGATATGTTGTAGAAAAGGGTTCAATCGCAATTGATGGGATTAGTCTTACAGTAGTTGATGCAATAAAAAATCGTATATCAGTTTGCTTAATTCCACACACCATGAAAGTTACTAACTTTCATACCAAAAGAGTAGGAGACAAAATTAATATTGAAACTGATATTTTAGGAAAATATATACTAAAACAAACACAATAATCTACTAATTTCGTGGTAATTACCAATTTTTTAGTAAACTTTATAATCATAACAACGGGCATTTTGATCATGACTATATCAGAAGCAATAACATCGCTAAGAGAAGGCGAGTTTGTTTTACTACATGACTCAACCGGCAGAGAAAACGAAATCGACATGGTAGTGGCAGGCGAGCTCATCACTCCAGAACATGTTGCACGAATGCGTCAACATGCAGGGGGGTTGCTATGTATGGCAATTAGTAACTCACTTGGCGAAAAACTAGGACTGAAATACATGCATGATATTTTATCAAACTCAAACTCTTTTGATCCAAGCTCAAAAGAAATGATCATGGGACTAGCACCATATGGTGATCATCCAACATTTTCAATCTCAATTAACCACTATCAGACATATACCGGAGTCACGGATAGGGACAGAGCACTTACCATTAGAGAAATGACCAATCTATACAATGCAGACGATCCAAGAAGAAAATTTGTCTCGTCTTTCAAGACACCAGGACATGTGCCTGTTTTGATTGCAGCAAAAGATCTTCTCTTACGCAGAAGGGGACATACTGAGATGTCTGTATATCTGACAGAGCTTGCAGAGCTTAGACCAGTCACAGCCATATGTGAAATGATGGATGCACAAACCTATTCTGCACTATCAGTAGAAAAGGCTCAAAAATATGCAAAACAAAATGCCATTCCATTTGTTGATGGCAAAGAGCTAATCGAATACGCAAAGGTGCACTAATTCTGAACATAGCTATAGTGGCCTCGAAGTTTAACCACAAAATAACATCAAAGATGCTTGAGGTGGCACTAGAAAAGGCACAGCTTCTTAAAATTAATGTAAAATACACTTGCATGGTTCCAGGCATTTATGACATGCCGATAATAATTGATGATCTATTATCAAAAAGCGATATTGACGCAGTAGTTACACTTGGTGCTGTAATTAAGGGCCAGACAAAACATGATGAAGTCATAGCCCATACAACTGTAAAAACACTACAACAACTATCAATCAAACACAAAAAGGCAGTATCTCTTGGCATTTCTGGGCCTGGAATGCAAGAAAGGCAGGCATATGCACGAATAAGACCCGTAGCAGAACGAGCAGTTGAGGCAGCACTTAACATTTCAAAGGAATTGCAGAGGATACGATAAGTTGGTTCAGCTAACAATTCTCAAAATTACCAAGTATGGTCCTTGGACTTTATCGCTAGGCAGCGACAGGGAACATCAACTACAAATGCTTCAGGCATCGCTTTACAAAGATGTACAAAAGCTATTCTCTAAGAAAAACTCACTTGTTTTTTTGAATCGCGCTGATGAATTTTTTGCTATAACAAACGGATTGACACTACATGATCACGTAGAAATCCAAAAAGAGCTTGCAAAAAACTTTGATCTCAAATTATCTATGTCTATTGGATTTGCGAAAACTCCTTTTGAGGCAAACCTTAGAGCACATGAGGGAAAAAAGACAGAAAGTTTTTTGAACAAAGAACACAACATCTATGGCTTTGTTAACGGAAAATCAGAGCAAAGGGTAACAATCATTCATTTTGATGTTGAAAACCTGACATCAAAAAGACAAAACACTTCGCCATTTGAAATCTCATCTATGATATTCAAGCTTTATTCAAAAATGGCGGAATTTTTTCTTGGAAAAAACTCATTAACCTTCTTTATGGGGGGAGACAACTTTATGGTTGTATCAGATGCGTCTGCAAGTAAATACGCAAAAGAATTCATTACTCTGGCAAAAAAAGAGCTTGGGGTTACATTAAACGGCGGAATCGGAACAGGAAAAACTGCACGAGAGGCAGTCAAGCTTGCGACAAAATCTCTTGATACTATACGACAAATTAGAGACTCTGGAAAAGAAAAACCAGAGATCTATGAACTATCATGCTTTTAAAAAATGCAAGTATTCTCTATGGAAAAGATTTACAATACATAGAGAACACAGACATTAGAATTTCAGGGCAAAACTTCAAAAAAATAAAACAAAACCTTGCTTCAAGCAAGGGCGAAGAAAGACTTGACTGCCAAGGACTGGTAATAATTCCAGGATTTGTAAATGCACACACTCACATAGGCGATTCTATCGCAAAAGACGTTTCTCTAGAGAGCACAGCTGAGGCTAGAATACATCCAATACATGGAATAAAGTCAAAAATACTCAAAAATACAAAGCCAGCACAACTTGCAAATTTTATGAAAAACTCGTGCCTCTCTATGATAAAAAACGGAATCACAACATTTGCTGATTTTCGTGAAGGTGGGCTGGAGGGAGTTTTGTTACTAAAAAAAACCACCTCAACTCTTCCAATTCGTTCCATAATACTTGGCAGAGTAGAATATTATCAAAAACAAAAAGAAATCATACAAAAGGCCTCATTTGCACAATCAAAAAAAAAGGAACTAGATGCAATTTTACAAAAATGCGATGGGATGGGAGTTAGCGGTGCAAACGAGTATAGCGACTCTGCTTTAAAATATTATTCGGAGACAAAAAAAATCCGTGCAATTCATTCTGCTGAAACAGAACAAAGCTGTGTCATGTCAAAAAAAATGACTGGAAAATCTGAAACCCAGCGATGTCTTCTTTTGAAACCACACTTTTTGGTTCACATGACACATGCATCAAAAAAGGACCTTTGTTTAACTGCAAGAAAAACAAGTGGTATTGTAGTATGTCCACGCGCTAACGCTGCACTTGCAGAGGGCATACCTGACATTGAAATGATGATCAAAACAGGAAATACCGTAGCAATTGGAACAGACAATGTCATGATAAATTCACCTAACATGTTTCGAGAAATGGACTATCTTTGGAAAGTTTCTATGGCTATACATAAAAAAAGAATTGACGCAAAACAGATCCTCAAAATGGCTACATCAAACGCCGGCAAGATATTAAACAAAAAAATTGGCTCAATTAGGGAAGGATATCTAGCTGATTGCGTCATCATTGATAAGCATGCAATTGAGCTTGAACCAATGCATAATCCACATGCCTCAATTGTACATCGTGCCTCAGAATCAACAATCAAAGCTGTAATGATAGGAGGGAGAATGACTCATGGCAAGCTATAGGCCATATGTTATCCTTAGCGCGGCAGCCTCCTTGGATGGAAAGATTGCAACAAAAAGCGGAGATTCCAGATTTTCTTCAAGAAAGGACAAGATACGTGTATACAAGTTACGTGCCACAGTTGATGCCATTCTAGTTGGCAAAAATACTGTCATACGTGATGATCCAATATTAACAGTACATCAGGTAAAAGGCAGAAATCCAACTCGAGTAATTTTAGATTCTAGGGCAACCATCAGTACAAGATCTAGAATCATAAAAACTTGTGACAAAATCCCAACAATAATCGCAGTTTCAAAAAAGGCACCAAACAAAAATCTTGAAAAGCTTGGAAAATTTCCACTAAAGGTAATTGTTTTAGGAAATAATACAGTAAACATAAAAAAACTTTTGAAAATCCTTTGGAAACTAGGAATTAAAAAAATTCTAGTTGAGGGGGGAGGCACTGTTAACTGGGAATTTGTAAATCAAAACCTCTTTGATGAGATAATAGTCACAATTACACCATTTCTTGTAGGAGGAGATGATTCAGTTTCTATAATTAAAGGAAAAGAGTTTTCTAAAATCACAAAATCACGAAAACTGAGACTGGAAAAAACTTTACATTTAAAAAATGAAGTGGTTTTACATTATACAAAATCTATTCGATAGTACATAGTAGCACATTATTCATAAAATCATCATTTTTCTGCACAAAACAAATACATATCATTAAACCATTGTCAGCTGAGATACACAAATTATGGAATTTGTAAAATTATGTGAAAGCATTCTTGATTTGGATCCAATGATTAGATTTGTCACAATATTTGATATGAAGGGAAAAATAATTCAAAGCAAGCACCGTGAGGGCTTGACTAGCCTTCTTAACAAAAAAGAAAGCCAAAAATCCATTAATGAAATTTTAATATCAAATAAAACTCACATTGAATTAAGCAACAAATACGGAAAAGAAGGATACTCAATTAGTGTTTTTGAAAAAATTGTACGAATGACAACTCCCTTGGATAAAAAACATATACTTTATGTTACAACAGATATAGACATTGATCCTTTTACAATAATTAACAAAGTAACCAAACTTTTAGAAAAATAATATCTAGTCTTTAGTTTCTAACTCTCTTATCTTACGAGAGCAATCAAGCATCTCCTTGTTGGTATGCTCACTTTTTGGCTTTTTGCATAGTGGGCATATCTCGTCTCCGCCTGTTGGTTTTGGAGGTGTTGTCATCATGTCGTTTACTAAAGTTTTAGATCATATAGCATTTTTTGGTTATACATTGTTATGGCAACAAAATTACTTGCGCATATCCTTTCTTATTTCATCAATCTTTGCAGCAAATGCTTTTTTTGCTTTATCGTTTTTCTTCAAGTTTAGAACTTTTCCACAGGAAGGACATTTGAAGAATCCTTCCAGCGCATCTTCAAATGTTACTCTTGGGCAATCCTCATTTCCGCAATGATAAAAGTCTGATGCGTTCTCATAGTCTAATCTTTGCTGCAGTCTTTCAGAAATTTTCTTTTTTTGGCCTTCAATGAAATTTTCTACCTCATCTCTTCTTGAGCGCCATCTGTAAACAAACCAGCCCTTTCTCTCATCTTTTACTCTTATTCCAGTGATTAGTGACTTGCCAAAAAGATCGTAGAGAACTTTTCTTACCATGTTTATTCTCAAACCAGTAGAGCTTGCAATCTCTTCGTCTGTCGCATCTTCAGATTTTAAAAGCGATCTTGCAACCTTGAGATACTCATCTCCACCTATCATTGAAGCAATTCTTACAAAAGGATCTTCGTATTGGTCAACCAACATCCCACTTCCATTTACACTGATATTAATCCCTTGTCTTCTTTACGATGACATTCTTACCTTGTTTGGTAGGAATAATCTCTCTTTGCGCATTTTGATATTTTGTAAAAAACTGATTTCCTTTCTGAATTCTGTCCAACAAAACTGCTAGTGCACTTATCTCTGAATGTGGTTGGTTTCCAACAGCTACATTATAATCAGCAAACTCGTATATTTCACGTGGCACTTTTTCAGCTCCTACTATAACTAGAATATAATTTTCTTTTTCTATTGCATGATCAACCTCATTGATGTTTTGACCATACATTGTCAAATGTACAATCTTGATTTTTTCTCGCTTTTTTTCTTGAACTACTTTTTTCCAGCTTGTGATAAACTCAACATCAAATGTTCCGCCCCAGGTCTTGCTTATTTTGTCCAAAGTCTCTTTGATTTCGGGATTTACTTCATTCATGTAGATTTTGGAGGCGCCAAAGGCCCTTGCTACAAGCGCAACATGGGTAGTAACCCTATCGTCTCGTACTAGACGCTGACCTATTCTTAATACCTCAATTTTCATAAATTGCACCAAACTCTACTGGTTTTTTTTCAGCTACTGGTTTTGGTGTTTCTAAAATTTTTCCAATCAAATCCTTTAATTTCAATATGTTTTGACCTGTAGTTGCCGATATTGGGATCCATTTTCTAGTATCTTCAAGTTTTAGCTGTTTTGCTTTCTGTTCAATTTCCTCTGGTAATATCAAATCAGATTTGTTTAATGCAAAAATTATGCGATCACGCTCAACACCTAAACCATTTAAAGTGGAAATACAACTCTGAAATTTCTTTTTTAGATCAAAATCAGGATCGCTTACATCAATTACAACTATCACGACGTCTGTATAGGTTAGCTCTTCAAGCGTTGATTTGAACGCCTCAATCATATAGGCAGGAAGCTTGCTGATGAATCCTACAGTATCTGAAATAAGAATCTCTTGATGATTATTTGTAATTTTTCTTGTCGTAGTTGAAAGAGTCGTAAAAAGCTCTCTGCCTTGTTGGTGTTCCTCACCTGTTAGATGATTGAATAAGGTTGTTTTGCCTGCTGATGTGTATCCTGCAAGCGAGATTGTTTTGAATCCCAGTCTCTGTCTTGATTGTCTGTGAAGCTCACGTTGTTTTCCAGCTTTTGTAAGCTTTGATTTTACTGTATACATTCTGTGTTTTATGTCATTATAGTACACATCGACTTCAAATTTTCCAATTCCCATAAAACCTGGCTGCTCGCCCATCTTTGCAAGCCTGACCTTTTCTTTTGCCTTTGACATCTCATAACGAAGCTGTGCCAATTTTACTTGGAGCTGCGATTCTGAACTTTTTGCCCTGCTCTGAAAAATTTCTAGTATCAAGGCTTCTCTGTCAAGTATATTTATTTTCAATCTTGACGCGAGATTATAATTTTGACTCGGTTTTAATATTTCGTCATAAACTACAACATCTGGTTTCAATCTCTTTATGGTGTCCTCTAATCTTTTTACTATTTCCTCACTGATTCCAAATTTTGGTCGATTAAGATATTTTTGTTCAATAATTTGTATCGGCTTATAGTCAGCAGCCTCACATAATGCTACAGCTTCTCTGATAACATCATCTTTACCATATGTTATTAGAATCGCAGTATCCAATTAGTTTTATTCACACTTTCTTTTTCAGTACTTTTTCTACATTTATGTTAAGAACAATTTCTGATATATCGCTTGCATATTCGGAAATTCTTCGAATATTTTCTACCATTCTCCTTACCCTATAGTGCTCTTCTTCGTCTTTTATTGATCTGGCGCTATCTAGAACTTTTTTCTCATATTTTGTAATACCTGAGGATTTTTCAATTGTTTTTTCTGCTTGATAAAAATCTTCTTTGAATAATGCCAAACACGCTTCATCCATTAATGAAATCGCAAATTGGTTCATCTCTTGAATTTTTTCAAGAGTCTCTTTTTTTATTGATTTTTTAAATTCAATCAAATCTTTGGCAATAATCACAGCATGATCCCCTGTTCTTTCAATATTTTTTACAACTAGTCTGTAACCGAGACAATTTCTAGCATTTGAAAATCCCATTTCCTCTAACATGTGTTCATTTTGTATTGCGATTTTGAGCTGGCGTATTATGTAGAAACCAAATCTATCTACCTCATCGTCTGCATTTATCACCTCGTTTGCAAGATCAAAATTCTTTTCTTTAACTGCCAAAAATGCATCATTGAGCATTGATTTTGCAATATGAAACATTCTCTTAAATGCACCATCAACTGAAAGCTCAAAGAGGTTTACTAGCACTTGAATTGTGATCTCATTTGATGAATCAGAAATAATCTCTGTTCCCATAAGCATTCGCTTTACAGCATCTTTTACTACCATTCTTTGTGATGGTTTTATCCTGTCATTTTTTGGAACTATGTTTATTGCTTTAAATCCTAAAAAGTAAAGCGATATCAGTTTTCTAACAATTGAATAATCCTTGTCGTCTGGGCTAATCTCAAATATTGCCTCATCACTCTGTGAGCTTTTGACTTGTTCTGTTGAAGGAAAAATCTTCAGACCAGAAGAGCCTTGCCTTGCAACAATAACTTGATCCCCCTGCTTTAACCCAAGATCCATAATCCACTGCTTTGGAAGTGAAACAATATAGGAAGACTTGCCTGTAAACTGGATTTTTCTTGCCTCTTCGCTATCTTTCATACATATACGAAATTTAATTTTCTATATAGTTCTTCCTAAAAATATATACTTTATAAAAAACTACAGTTTCCACTTAATCAGATTTTGAATACTTTTCAAGGTAGTCACACAACATCTTCAATTCTGCATTTATTGTCCTTCTTTTGTATTTGTTTGATTTGTACAATTTCAAAAATTTTTTGTCATAATTGAAACCTATGTTGTAAGTACATCTTTACTTAAGATATTACTAGCTAACTTTACAAATCAAAAATTTAAGTTCAGCAAATTTAGAAATTAATTATTTGGAATTAAATTATTTTTAGAAACTTTTCTTGAGAATATTAATTAGCTAGGTATTATGATAAAGAAAAAACAGATGAAATTTTGTTGGATTAAATTAATTTATGATAAAGATACACGATTATCCAACAATCGTAGTCTTGGTCCTTTTACAAGCAACATTATTGTCATTATAGCTATTGCAAGAATTATTGCAGCATAAGATCCAAATTCAGGTACAACAAACGTACCAACAATTTCTATTTTCTCAGTACCAGCAGAAAATGGTACAGTTACAATACGTGTGTTAAAAGTTGATTTCTCTGCATATATTCCAGCAGGTAAGATATTTTTAAACTCTTTTTCAGCAAAATTTTCACTTACTTTGGAAAATGAAATGTCATCTACTAATATCAAAAAGTCTCTATCATAATTAGTTGTGTGCTGTTGAGAGATGCCAGCCCCTGCCAGCCCTTCAAATTGTTTTGATGGTTCTTTTGCATCAATAATATCTCTTGGTAAATACAACTTTAGTGTTCCATCAGTCTCAGTATCCTCAAGTGTTATGGTTAGAGTACTAGTAGTCCTATCTGCTATAATATCTGCTACCTTGCCTCCTTCTATCTCATATCTTGCCAGCATGTCAGAGCCAACATAGTCCAGCACTTTTACTTGAACTCGGTATATCTTATCGGCACTAGCGCCAGCATATGCAACAATGATGTATGCTCCTTCTTTTTTCCACAAATCGCCACCTAGTTTGAAATCTGCTGTAAAGTCGCCATTATCATCTGGCATAACTTGCTCAATAGATACTATCGTGCCTAATGGATTGATAATCCTCAAAGTAACAGGAAAACCGCCTACCACTTTCGAATGGCCAAAAACATGAATGGTGGAACCTTTATCGTAAATTGGAGAATTAGTCCAAATTACTACTGGTGCTAGTTTTATGTTATTGTCCTAGGGCCTGCTGATCAGGAATTTCATCACAAGTAATACATGATTGTTCAGTAAAAGCAACTTAGCCAAAAACAGTCTGTGGTATAATCGAAAACACAGAAAACATTACAGTTACAGCAAGTATATTTCGAATCATCGTATTTTTCTACCTATTTTGTGCTCGATTAGTTATATACATTATCAATCTTTTACTCTAACAAATTTTTTCTAAATGTGAGCCTTTTGATTCGTAATATAACAACATAATTGGACTAGACTCAGATTTTAAGAGATAAAGTGGTGTTCCGTCTATGGATTTTTTTAATTTGATTATAGTATAGGAAACATCGCCAGCCTTTCCTGCTTCTACTATTTTTACAGCGTCATCAGTCTTGAATTTATGAGATAGTTTTTGAATCTGACTCTGCATTTCCTTGAATTGCATATCTGCACCGTTATTTTCCGTTCAATAAAGGTTTAGGTAGGAAACTAAATTTTACAAGAAAACCAACTAAAGTAATGCGTCATATCTGTCAAATTTAAAACCATTATTGTAAATTCTTTTAGTAAATAATTAGTAGATTGATTTTAAACTATATCTGTGGAACAAAGGATCTGTTGGGCAAACACTGATAATTTTGACGAATCTGATATTGTTATAATCGGCGTACCAGACGAATCACAATCACATGCGCTAAGAAAAGGAAGCTCAGAGGCACCTGACTGGATCAGACGAATTTCAAATTTGCGAGACACTTACACAAGAGAAGGAAAAAAATCACTCGGCTTGCCTTTTTCTGGTTTTAAACATAAAGTATACGATTATGGAAACATAACAAGAGACAGAATTGACGAAGTGTATGACAAAATCCTTACAAAATCAAAAATTTCAATATTAATTGGAGGAGACCACTCTATCTCTGCACACACAATAAAATCAACCTCAAAAAGCAAGAAACCAATATCGCTTGTTTATTTTGACGCACACCCAGACTTTGTCAGCTCAACTACAGATTACTATGGCTCTGTCTTTCATGACGTATTGCCGTATATTGACACTAAATCCAGTATACAGATAGGAGTTAGGACACCAGAGCAAGAAGAGCTTGATAATTTACGAAAACATGATCTTACAGTAATAACTCCGTTTGAAATTGCCGAAAAAGGAATAGAACATGTTACAAAGTCTGTCCTAGATAAGATTGGCAAAAACGTCTACATCTCTTTTGATATGGACTGCATCGACCCTGCATTTGCACCTGGTGTCTCTGTACCTGTACCACTTGGCATAACAAACATTGATGCAGTTTATCTTCTAAAGGCAATTACAAAAAAAGGAATTTTGGGTATGGATATAATGGAAGTGTGTCCTAGCTATGACATAAAGGACAGAACATCACACCTTGCATCACGCATGATCTCAGAAGTAATATCTTGCTGTTGATTTAAAATAACATAAGAGTATAGCTTATCCATGTTTGAAAACGAGTACACATGGGGAAAAGCAGTAGACAATAATGCAACCAGAGAATTTGATGAAAAATTTGAAAAATCTGTTGAAGAAATAAAAAAAGATCTAGGCAAAGACTATCCAGTAATAATAAATGGAAAGGAGCTTTTCCTTGCTGAAAAATTCGAGGTAAAATCTCCATCTGATACTCGAATCATACTAGCTAGGTTTCCAAGTGCTACAAAAGAAGATACTGATAGCGCGATAAATTCTGCAAAAGAATCTTTTCCAAAATGGAGTAGAATTTCATATCAGCAAAGAGCAAAGATATTCAAAGACTGTGCTGACGAGTTTTCAAAACAAAAATTTCATCTAGCTGCTATAATGTCATTTGAAAACGGAAAAAATAGACTAGAGGCAATGGGCGATGTTGATGAAGCAATTGACTTTATGCGATTTTATGCATATCAATTAGAACTTAACGACGGCTTTACAAAAGAGACAAGGCACCCAAATCCAAAAGAAAAGACCAAAACCACACTAAAACCATATGGCGTGTGGGGAGTTATTGCGCCGTTTAACTTTCCTTCTGCAATCGCAATAGGAATGACAACTGGTGCTCTAATTACTGGAAACACTGCAGTACTCAAACCAGCAAGCGATACACCAATCTCATCTTTTAGGTTTGTACAAACAATTTACAAAAAACTGCCAACTGGTGCCATCAACTTTTTGACAGGAGCTGGAAGTATTGTTGGAAAAACACTGATCGAAAATCCGCTAGTTGATGGAATTATATTTACTGGCTCTAAAAACGTAGGACTATCAGGATTTAAGAAATTTACAGAAAAAGAGGCAAAACCATTCATTGCAGAGATGGGAGGAAAAAACCCAGTAATTGTTACCGAGTCTGCAGACCTTGAAAATGCAACAGAGGGGGTATTGCGTGCGGCATTTGGCTATGGGGGCCAAAAATGTAGTGCTTGCTCTAGAGTCTATGTTCAAAAAAACGTGGCTGATGAATTTACTAAAAAACTAGTTGAAAAAACAAAAAAAATTACAGTTGGGCTGCCATGGAAAAAAGACGTCTTTTTGGGTCCAGTAATTAATGAAGCTGCCATGGAAAAATTTCAAGAGGCTGTAGCTCATGCGCAAAAAGACGGCGGGCAGATAATGACAGGGGGTTCTGTTCTAAAACAAGGCGAGCTAGAACACGGCTATTATGTAGAACCAACCATAGTAACAAGGCTCCCAAAAAATCACAGGCTCATAAAAGAAGAATTGTTTTTGCCATTTCTTTGCATAGAATCATACGAAGACTATGATGAAGCAATCAAGCAAGCAAATGATGTAGAGTATGGATTGACTGCAGGAATTTTTAGCCAAAACAAAGAACAGCTTGAAAAGTTCTTTGATAACATACAAGCTGGTGTTGTTTATGCAAATCGGGCCTCCAGTGCTACAACTGCTGCACTTGTAGGTAGCCAACCATTTGTTGGCTGGAAAAACTCTGGCTCTTCAGGCAAAGGTGCAGGGGGAGAAAGATATTTGCTTCAATTTTTGCGGGAACAAACTCAGACTCGATGTGACTGAATAAAGGAGCTTCCAAGCAACAAAATGTTTCGCTTTCTTTCCTTTAGCCTTCGAATAGAATAGGGCAGCCAGTTGGTTCCATATGGAATGTATTCAGAGACACTGAATCCTTGTTTTACAAGTTCTAGCTTTAGCTCATCTCTTATGCCCTTTAACATTTGAAACTCAAACTGACGTGGATATTTTTTTGAATACGCAACTGCGGTATCTATCATCTTGCAGTCATGGGTTGCAATGCCAAACTCATTTCCTTTTTTAAAAAGCAGTTTTGTAAGGTTTTGAAAATTCTCATCTACTTGGATTTTTGATTTGTAGGCAATTTTGGCATTTTCCCTATACGCTCCTTTTACTAGTCTTATTTTTGCGCCGCGTTCAAGCAAATCAACAAGATCATTTTTTGTCCGCCTGAGGTTTGATTGTAGTGCAAGCCCTAGCCTTTCATAGCTGCTAAAGAGATTGTGATAGACTACCAAGGTCTCATCTGTGTGATCAGATGATTCCATATCTATCCACACAAACGAATTTGATTGCGCGGCAGTCTTTATTATAGAACTAAAGTTTTTGATGCATTCTTTTTTGCTCACTAGGAGCCCAACTTGGGTTGGTTTGACAGAAATACCACCCTCAATTTTTGATTTTTTCAAGGATGAGAGAATTGTTTGATATTCACTTACAGTTTCGGCTATGATTTTTTTTGATGTATTGTATTCGCCAAGCTTGTTGATAATCACATTCATCTTTTTTTTGTAGGTCTGTCTTGCAGAGCTTAACGCATTCTCTAATGTATCTCCTGCAATCCACTGTTTTGCAAAACTAAACAGCACCTTTTCCATAATTCTTGTAACAGAGACCATGGTAACAAGGAAAGCAAGGCGACAATTGAATTTTTATCAAGACATATTTAGAAACAAATTGTGCTAAAATCGTGGATCCTGTACTAAAGCTGAAATATACAATTGATGCCTTGTTTGGAGTCGGCGTTTCACGCCATTTACCTAAAGAACTTGAAATTACATTTTCACGCAAGACAGGAAGAATCCGTGAAGTATATCATGACAAAAAACTACTCTGTGTCTTGAGAATTGACGGCGGCCTTGCAATTTCGCCTTTTTTTGCGCAAATGCTGATGAAAAGCAAACGATTTAAGGAAAACTGCGTTGAAATCGATGAAGAGTCAAAGCCTTTTGTTGAAGATGGAAAATCCGTTTTTTGCAAACACGTTGTGTGGTGTGGGAAAAACATTAGAATACAATCAGACGTTCCAGTGTTGTACAAAGACAAAGTAATAGCTGTTGGAAAAGCGGTTCTGCCATCTGAACTAATCATGCAAATGAAAAGAGGCGTCGCAATTAAAATCAGAGATAGTTTAAAAAGTCCGAAAGAAGGAACTGAGACATTATGATGCGCGGCGGAAATCGTCAGATGCGACGAATGCTAGACAAGATGGGCCTTGACATGAACGAGATCCCAAATGTCCAAGAAGTTATAATAAAGACAGACAAAAAAGAAATCATCCTATCAAAGCCTGCAGTTACCGAGATGAAGGCAAAGGACAACTCTATTTTTCAAGTAGTTGCAAATGGAATTGAAGAACGCGAACTTGAGGTTCAAATATTTAGTGACGAGGACATTCAGCTTGTATGCCAGCAAGCAAATGTCAGTGAGGAACAAGCAAAAAATGCACTAGCAGAATCCAAAGGCGATCTTGCAAGGGCTATACTGTTGCTTACTACCAAATGAATGATTTAATTATGGATTGGGAAGTTTGAAGCTAAATTGAGCCAAATCGAGACCTCAAAAGTTGATGTAATTATAAAGGCACTATCTGGTCTTGAAGACGACATTGATTCGCTTAATTCCAAAGTTGCAGATATGAAAAAGAATCTGCAGACAAAGACCCAAAAGGAAATTGACAGTCTTTTGGAGCAGGTAAGACAGATGGCTACAAAAGAGGCAGAAAGAATAATCAATGAGGCACGAGACAAGGCAAAGGCCCAAGCACAACAGATCCTAAAATCAGGCGATATGCAGGTTGAAAAGATGAAAAAGCAAATCGATGCCAAGTTTGATGAAGCAGTTGAGCACGTTGTGTCAACGATTCTTAAGGCATAGACCTAAATTTCTCATTACTGCATGAAAGCTATCGATCCGCTAATTCACACAAAAATTGGAATCGCAACGACCTATGGGAAACCTTATTTCAAGTTTGTAAAGGTGCTCAAAACACTAAACCTTCAATATGATTCGCTTTTGCCAGAACAAATCATTACATATGATGGAAGCCTTGTTTTAACAACTGCAAAGGAAACCCCGGAATCTTTTAGCATGCCTTTGCTTCATGAGGAAATCTGTGACAAAGACCCAACGGTAATTCGCGGGCTGCTAATCAAGGAGCTTGATTTGGGTCTTGAAAAAGACGAGCTTGTTATTGGAATAGACCCAGGTCACAGAATAGGATTATCTGTATTTTACTATGGCAAAGAAATTGAAAGCTCGATTTTTACTGCAGTTGATGAGCTAGTCTTGCACGTAGTAAACATTCTTGCCGAACTAAAGGCAAAAAGAAAGATAGTAAAGATTGGAAATGGAAACATGGACATTGCAAGAAAAATAACCAACATGTTAAATCTCAAGTTTTGCTCTCACTTTGAGCTAGAGTTTGTAGATGAACGCAAGACCTCGCTTAAGATAAAAAACCAAAACCAGCGGGGAAAGCGTGACATGATGTCAGCAAAATACATCACCCAGCGTGAAGGATACAGGCATCATATACTTCCGTTATCAAGAACTGGATAATTTTTTGTGTTCTTCACGTGCGTGGTGAAGACGATCCTTTTCATGGATAAACTCTTTTCCACACTTGCTACATTTTACTATAGTATGATGATGAGTCTGTTTTGCATGTGCAACAAGCTCGTCATATTTTGAAAATTTTTCATTACATTTTTCACATTTGTCTTTGTGTAGATGAAAAATGTTCATTTTAACCAATACGTAGAAGACTCGCTATCTAATAAAGAGGGGAGGATCTATCCAAATACAGTTCCATCTAAAACAAACTTTATGCTAACAAGAATAATGGCAATTAAAACAATCTTTTTGAATTTTTCTTGATTAATTTTGGTTACAATTTTTTTGCCCAAAAATGAGCCTCCTATTGCCATTACAAAAAGTATTGGGATATAGTAATAGTATTGTTCTAAAAGAAATCCTTGTGAGATGTAAACTGGTATTCTAGTAAGATCTGTTCCTAGCGCAATTGATGCCGCAGTTGCAATGTATTTTGCTTTTTCAAGATTAAAGCCTGTAAGAAATGTGGCTCGTAATGCCCCACCAGTTCCAACAAGACCAGTAATAAAACCAGAAATGCTTCCACCTGCAAGAACTGTTCCAGTATTAGTTGACAGCTTTAGCTGTGGCTTGATCAGAAACGATACTGAAATTGTAATCAAGAAAACTCCTAAAATCACTTTAAGTGCTGATTGGGGCAAAATCCCAACTAATGATGCCCCAAGTAAGCTAAGAAGAATGCTTGGGACGCCGAATACTAGTATGATTTTTTTGTTCAAGCCATGTTTGAAAAATGTAATTCTTCCAATATTTCCAAAAAGATGGAATATTGCAACAAGGATTAATGCTGTTTTAAAGTCAACAAAAAACAACGAGATTGGAAGAAAAATTGTCGAAGAACCAAAGCCAGCTATGGTTCCAACTATCTCAGAAAGAAAAGCAGCTATGAAGAACAGAACATCTGATAATTCCATAATTGGTTAGTTAATTATTATAAAATAAACTGTGCCAAGAAAACAAATGGATCACATTAATTCAGAATGCAAAAATTAGCCAGAGTTAAAAATTGCATTACGAATTTCTGCCATTCTATTGGTTATGACTGATATCGCTTCATCAACTTCTGATTGATCAGGTTGGTTTTGATATAGATGTGTATAATATGAACTGAAATCAGCAAGTATTGATCCAAACGCAACACCAAAAATAAAATCATTTGGTTCTTTTAATTGAAATCTATTTCTGAGTTTTGGATCTTTGAAAGGTTTTATCTCAGATGGAATTCGTGCAATCTCCTGATTAATGATTTTTTCTAAAATCCCTCCATCTGTGATAGATAATCCCATGAGGTTAATTGTAGAATTATTTAAAAAACAAGCCTATCACCCGACAGGTAACACAAAGAACTATCACCCGTCAATGTAACAGAACCACCAAGGAGCATATTTTTAAACATCTTTCCAGGATTTTGTGCCTAAACAGTTAAAATACGATATTCGCAAAATCAGGTAGATATTTATAGAACTTTTTGAGTTTTTGTCAAAAAGATTAATAATTCAATATAAATCAATAAAATTTTTTTAATAAATCAAAATAAAATATATAGAAATTTCCGATCCATCCTTAAATAGATATGAATCCTATAATATGTTCCCAAGGAAGTGTATGACAAATGACATGTAAAGGAATCTGTTCCAGATACAAAGCACAAAAGCCGGTAGGAACCGGTCGCTATGCATCAGGCCAGAGACGGTGCCAGATATGTGAGATATTCATCAAATGGGAAGGACTCTGGTGTCCATGCTGTGGATACAGACTGAGAACCAAACCACGAAATCTCAAGTACAAGGCAAAGCTTCGTGCTCGCGTAGAAGCTGACGCACAAGCAGAAACGATAGCAATAAAGGCATAGGCTTATCGTTTTTCATTAATGTCTGCATCAGGTTTTGTAAGCAAAACTGTGGATGTAGACAAACGAACGTTTTTGGTCCAAATGCTCAAGTTCGATAATGGGAATTTTGTCTCAGTTACAGAGGGTTCAAAAAAAATTGGAGCAATGGTTGCATCAATTGGAACCGGCCCTGCCCCAACAACTGCAACTGTAATCCCGTCACGAACCGAATCATTATTTTTAAAATTAACAGCCGAAAAACTTTCTACTATTACAAAGGGAATAAGCATAGTTACAATTTCTGTCTCAAAAGAGCTTGACTCAAATTCTGCAAAAACGCTAGTTGGCGAGATAATGGAGATTGCAAAAAATGACTGATCTTAGAACCTATCTTGGTATAATCAAAAAGTCAGGCCAGCTAAAAACCATACGAAAAGAGGTATCGATGAGGTATCAGATTGCGGCAATTACTGCAAAGCTAGACGGTTCGTATGCCGCACTTTTTGAAAACATAAAGGGTAGCAAGTTTAGGGTTGTAACTAATCTAGTTGGGACAAGGAAAAGGTTTGCACAAGCAGTTGGCGCAAAGGAATCGGATATCCACAAAAGAGTAATTTCTGCAATAAGATCTGCAAAAAGGCCAAAAAATACACCGAGGGGCATGTTTTTTGAAAACAGGACAAAAAGCATTTCAGCATTGCCAATCATAAAACATTTTGAAAAAGAGCCTGGTCCGTTTATTACTTCATCAATAATTTATGCAAAAAATCCAGAAACAGGGGCACAAAACTCATCATTTCATAGGCTAATGCCACTTGAACAAAGACACTTTTCTGTAAGAATGGTTGAAGGAAGACATTTGCATCGAACATTTATGGATGCAAAACAGCACGGCCAAGATCTAAGAGTTGCAATAATAGTTGGAGTACATCCAGCAATTTCTATAGCTGGTGCATATCAGGCAGAGTGGGGAAAAGACGAAATCGAGATTGCAAATTCATTACTAAACAATAAACTGGCAATGGCAAAGTGTCCCTTTTCTGGCCTTTTTGTGCCTTCAGGTGCAGAAATTGTTATGGAAGGCAGGATTCTGCGTGATAAAACCCACAAGGAATGGATGGTTGAGATGCTAAGGACATATGATTTTGCAAGACAGCAGCCAGTTTTTGAGCTAGAGTCACTTTACTATAGAAACAACCCAATTTTTCATGATATTCTCTCTGGATATTCAGAACATAGGCTGCTAATGGGAATGCCAATAGAGGCAAAACTAACTGGCGAGCTAAATCGAGCATATCCACAGACAAGACAGGTCTGCCTTACAAATGGCGGATGCAGCTGGCTCCATGCGGTTGTCCAAATAAGAAAGAGAAGGGAAGATGATGCAAAAAAAATAATCAAAAAAACCTTTGAAATACACAGGTCGCTAAAGATGGTAACAGTAGTTGATGAAGACATTGATCCTACAAGTGCAGAATCAATCGAATATGCCATGGCAACAAGGTTCCAAGCAGACCGTGACATAATAATAATAAAAAATGTCCGCGGTTCCAGCCTTGATCCATCAAGTGATCAAAAAAGACTAAAAACAGCAAAGATGGGCCTTGATGCAACAAAACCATTTTCCAAAAGAAAGGAAGGATTTGAGATTGCCAAGATTCCAGGCCAAAACAAAATCTCGCTAAAAGATTATTTTTAATATGCCTCAATAGATCCAAAAGGTGAAAACATGGAAACTGCATATGTGCTAATTAACTGCGATTTAGGAGTCGAGACCCAGATAATAAACGAGCTAACAAAGATACCTGAAATAAAAGAGGTTAGGGGAACGTTAGGCGTTTTTGATATTTTTTGCAAAATCGAGGCTGATAAAGAAAAGCTCACAGATATCATTACAAACAAGATTAGAAGGATACCAAAAATTAGAAACACAAACACGCTTCAGGCCATACTATCGCAGGGCGGAAGATAGCTTAGGCTTTTTTGCCTTTTTGCGACATTCTAAAAAATTCGCTACTTTTGATTTTATTAAAATATTCGGTTACCTCTTCGTCTGTTAGCTCAGAATCCGTGGTTTTGGCAATTTCCAGCATACATGACGTTAGCTCCTTTTTTGTGTGCTCATCCATAGGTCTTGAACAATTACTGCAAACTTCATTCATGCATAAACTATGTTTTTTCAAGTACAAGAAGTTTCTAAACTTCGGTATCGACTACGTTTACAGGCAAAAGTAGGGGATGTGAAAGCGGTGTAGGGTTATCAACGCTTTCCCAGACAAAAATCTGAACAGTGTAGGTTCCTGCCTGTGTTGGTGTCCATGATTGCGCAGGCGAAAATGTCTGATATGCAGACAAGCTTCCTGTAAGCCAAGAAAGTGAAACTACGATATCATTTTCGTTTAGGATCTGTATAATATATGCAAACTTTTGGTTTCTGTCCTGACCATTTGTCAAGTCTGCAACTATCATGACTTGGTTGTCAACCTGTATTGTATTATCATCTGAAACAAGCTTTGCGTCCTGCAAGACAGAGTCGTCTGTTACTGCAAAAGAAAACGCAAAAGGGGATGTGGCAAATATGAAAAAAATTGCAACAATTACGAATTTTTGCAATATCTAGGATAAGTGATGTACCAGATAAATCCCTTAGGATATGGCAAAACTATCCTAGCTTTAAATTATCCACTGGTAAAAAGTTGCCATGTCTACAGAAAACAGAGAAGTTACTACACAAAACAGGGATACCGTATACATCGGCAAGAAGCCAATAATGGCGTATGTAACATCTACGCTGATTCAGCTGTCAAGCTCGCCGCAAGTAAATATCAAGGCAAGAGGACTAAGCATAGGTCGCGCAGTAGATGTAGCACAAATTGTCGTACGCAGAAGTGATTCAAGACACTCTATAGGAGACATCAAGATAGGCTCTGAATCACTAGAGTCACAAGACGGAAAAAAACGAAACGTTTCCACCATCGAAATCGCAGTAAAGAGAAACAACTGAGACCTCTTTACTAGACATTTTTCTTATTATTTATCAAACCAATCTTGCCTTACCGAAACCCTCATTAATTATTCTAGTATACTCTTACCATGAAATCAGCTGAAGGCGAGTGGGTAGACTTGCTTGCAGAGGTATTTGAGAGGTTAACTGACAAACATGCCTCAATAACATATGCATTCAATGACGTAACATTTGAGCTTGACAGGTCTAACACTGGCGGAAAATTTCTCCCTGCAGGTAAAATTAAGATAAACGGCAAGATTACAATAACTGCGGGCTAGATATGGATACTAGACTGTCAGTTGATCTGCTAAAGGGAATAAAGAGCGGTACGCTAGAGATAAAAGAAAACAACAAAGACTTGATGCAGTTTATTGCAGACAAGAATACAATTACAATAAATCTAGTTGATCTTTCATTTAACATTCCTGCCTATACTAGCATTTTTTCAAAGCTAAGCGAAGCTCGCGAGTTCGCAAAAAATCTAAAAGAAAATCACTTGACACTACACATAGCACACAACGGAAAGGTCATCATGAAGCTTGGCAATAAAGCTAAACCAAAACTTTCTCGCCTGATTACAAAAAGTAGTGCAGTTGAGATAACTGATTTGCGGGAGCTTCGAAAGATGGACAAAAGACTACGACAAAAATAGGCCCGTACAACAAACAAACACTCAATTAGTATAGGTTTGAGTTAGACAATAGAGATATTTCTCTATGGATTCAAAATTAAGAACATATGTAATAATTGGAGGCGCAGTTGCTGCTGCAGCCATAATCATAGGGGTTGTAGCCCTCTCAGGTGGTTTTGATATGAGCAAAACCAAGATGACAGAGCAGCAAACAATTCCAGAAGAGACGGTCACTTTTAAAGAAGAACAACCACTTGGCCCGTCCACTGACATGAATGATGTGAAAACAGATTCACAACTTTATAAAATAAACACAGATTGTGAACTGCTATATGCAATGACTTTAAGTGAATATCCAAACGGAGAGAGATTACACAATCTAACACTATCAGGCGTTGTTTCAAAATATCAAGATGAGTTTGAACCTTGGCGTGCAATATTTTTCCATGAAGACAAAATACGCGAATTTATTGATCAAGGGTTTACACCTGAATTTCTATATGCCTTTGCAAACGCTATAATGTTAGAATATTCAATTAATCCAGAACTCAGACCAGTGGTTCTTTTGGCTGTAGATCCTAAAACTCAACCTGATATTATGAACAAAATTTTTGCAGATGAGAATTGTCAGAAATATTTTGCTGTACGAACAGGTATACAGAATACACAACCATAATATCTTGATTTTAAAAATAAAAACTATCTTGAAATAATTCCAGATCCTCTTATCCCAAATCCTACCAAAACGGAATAACAGCCCAGCCCACACTCCTCACATCGAGGCTTTAAGGAATTTTTATCCGCACTGCCAATACAGCATGGCATTTTCTCTCTGCCCATATGATCAACTGACAGTATGGCCCAAGTTGGACAGTCAACAGGAACTACTCCTTTTCCTCCCCAACTTTTCTTCATCAATTCTAGCTGACTGTCTGGATTAACGATATAATCCCCATACTCTTTTTTCATTTCAATGATTTGATCAACAAGCTTGGTCCTCTTTTCTCCAAACGGCAACCATAACGGATCGTCTTTCATAAAAGGTGTATGAAACTGGAATCCAATCTTGTTTGAATAATCTTGCCAGTCTTCGATTACATTTCGTACCGTCATGTAGTTTCTAGAGTTTATAGTCATTGTAATCCAGATGTCCTTCCATGCTTTTTCTCCATTGTTTTGAACGTAATCAATTACATTTTTCCTTGTTTTTTCCCAAGCATCTTTACCACGAATTTCATTATGGATTTGCTCTGTACCATCAATTGATACCCAGTAAAAGTAAATGTCTTTTAGTGCAGGAATTGGAAATGTTCCATTTGTAACAACACAAACACGTTTTGGAAACTCTTTTACAAAAAGCTCAACAACATCAGGTCTTAGCATTGGCTCGCCACCAACAAGTGTAATTATAAAGACGTGTTGTTTTTTGAATTTTTCATCTATGATTTTTTTCCACTGCTCTACTGTAAGATCCTCGTTTTCCTTTCTGTTTAGCCACCAGTAGCAGTGCTCACAGTGAAGATTGCAGACATTAATTATGTCAGCAGAGCCATAGAGCGGGCTTTTTTTATTAAAAAATTTGTAGCCTGCATACTTGAGTCCAATATGAAAATACAACGGAGATTCACGAATTATTTGCCTAAATCCCCTTCCCATAACCTCCATCTAGGAAAAAACCACCATTGATACTATACAGCTGTTATTGTAATTAATACTATTGAAAACAAAAAGCGAAATTATTATTGCGAGGTATTGTTGTCTTTCTGTTTTGGTACCTTGCCTTCGTTATCAAAACTATCTTGTGATGTAGGATCCGAAAATCCATGTTTTACATTCAAGTATGTGTTGTACTTGATAGTGTCTCCTCTTGTTGATGACGCTTTTTTCTGAAATACCTTCATGGCTTCCTTTGAGCTAGCACCACTTTCAAGCGCCTTTGTTTTTGCTTCCTTACCTGCGTTTGTTTTTTGTTCTGTGAATCCAAACTGATCTAGAAAGATTCCACGAACATATCCGTCCATATCAATAACAAAGGCTTCAAATGATTTTCTTGCAGAGTTTAGAGTCGACTCGGCATCGAACGCCCTAAGGTCTTTTTCTAGTTTAGCTTGTGCAAGTTTTCTTTGCTCATCTACGTTGATCTTGCTTTGCTCGATTTCTTTTTGCTTTCTTTGTTCTTCTTCCTGTAAGTTTCTTGATGCATCCATTTGTTTTATCAAGTATTCAGAAAGTGGGTTATTTGTCAGACTGTCTTGTACTAGTGTTTGAACTCCACTCAAGTCAGGTGGGATAAATGCAGGTTCCTTGACGTTGTAAACAACTATTGTAGATGCTTGTTCAAAACCGTCTTTTGCCGCAACTACATTTGTATAATGTTTGCCCGAGTTTGCAGGAGCTAAACTTATCTTAAATGAGCCATCTGTGTTACTCACTGTACTTGCTTGATCCTCACCAATAACTGCAGTCACTGATACACCTGCGACAGGTTTTCCAGCACTATCTGTTACTCTTCCAACAATAACTGGTACCTCGCCTGAATCAAGTGGGCTTTTTTGCGGAAATCCCTTTATGATAAGAGTGCCTGTTTCTGCGCTAGCAAACACTATGTTGCCAGATACAACTATTGCTAGTACTAGTATTAGAAGGCCAACTAAGGTATTCACGTTTTTGGTTTTTGCAAAAAAAAGTTAAGACCCAGGATGCATATTTTTGATCAAACAACTGTACTTTTTTTATCTAGTTATAGAATCAGATGAAGTTATTGAAAAATCCTATTATTCTATTAAGGCCGCCTATGATGGTTTTGATATACTCAAGCATATTGTTTTCCCAGACTAGCAGCTAATCTTCAAATTCGATAATAATCTATAACTTTGATGTATTTTACTAACTATATACGATCAGTACACAAAAGTCGTTTGCGATTTTATCTATATTCAAACAAGGCGTTCCATCGTGCCAGCCAGTTAATGACTTCAGCATAGTATGGGGTTTTAAAAGTAGTCTCCATTATTTTTTTTCTAAAATCAAGATACTGCCTTCTACTCCAGGTATCAAGGGCAACTTTACGAAATTCTTTGTCGTATAAAGTTCGATGAAGCTCGTCTTCAATATTTTCATCATGAGCTGGCTGATTGCCTTCGTCTTTCCAGTAAAGCCATTTACTATATTCATCTTGAGCCCATGAAGAAAGGGTTTCTGGTACTTGAGGATGTTTCTTATTCATCATAGCACATGCAAAATACTAGCATTGCACGCTTTTATACTCGTGTAGAAAGCGCATTCCACCTTTTCGAGTAGATGAGACCATTATATTAACAGCTCGGACTTGAATGATTTTTAATTAAATCAAAATAAAATAATTAACCATATTGGAACAAAAAATAAAACAAGTTATTTTCCGACTACAAAAACAGGCCAATTACGAAAATAAACACAAAGACAAAATCGCGCATGAAAAAAGAATGCTTGCCATCACAAAAGAAACTGCACTATTCTATAACATATTACTAAAGGCAATAAAGGCAAAAAAGATTCTTGAAATTGGACTATCAACAGGCTATTCAACATTATGGTTTGCAGATGCAGTTATTTGCAATACTAAAAAATCCGAAAGAAAAAATGCCATAACTACGATTGAGCAGAGCCAATACAAAATACAGATTGCCAAAAAGAATTTTGCAGAAGCTGACGTTTCAGAAATAATTGATATCAAAGAGGGGTTAGCACTAGATGTCCTATCTGATTTATCCAAAAAATTTGAAAAAAACCAGGACTTGTTTGATTTTGTCTTTATTGATGCAGATAAGGAAAATAGCATTAAGTATTTTGAAACCTGTCTCAAAATGGTAAAAAAAGGTGGAATAATAGCAGCAGATAACATTTTGGATAGTGATGATATGAAAAAATATGCAAAATATACACAAAAACAGCCAGACGTTGTCTCAGTTACAGTGCCAATAGGATGGGGCGAGGAAATCACATTCAAAACAAAATAAAACACAAATTTGGTATTGCCAAAATTTGATCAAATAAGACATACCTAATCTTTAAGAACTTTTAAGCTCACAAAGAAAATACGCATTTAATGTGATATGAAGAAATGGCAGATTACATTATAAAAGACATTGAAGAGCTTATCAAATCAAACAGGGGAGACTCACAGCGACTTAGCCGCATTAAGGATGATTTTGAAAAAACCAAGATCATAACACTGCCTGACAGAAAATATGTCGAGTCTCTAGCATCTAGATATCTAAAAGAAGAGCCAAAAGAGAAAAAAAGAGATTTTCTAAAATCATTTCAAGAGTTATCATTTAAGAAACCTAGATTGCCAGAACCAACCAAAGACTCTCTAATCTCACAAACTCAGGAGCTTGCAACCAAAAATGTAGAACAAACAAAATCAGTCGAATCTAAACCTGAAAGCAAAAATCCACCACTGCAAAAAAATCAACAACCATCACTATTTGCAAAACAAAGAGATTGGAAACCAGCTGGCCGTATGCCGTCAAAAAAAATTCTGTTTATTGCAGCACCAATAGTCATAGCAATAATAGCAATAGCTGTGGCAGCAACTCAATCGGATTTTGGCGATCTCAAAAGTCCAATTAGCATAACGCCAAAGATTACGGGGCTTTCAATAGAAACAGATCAGCGTTCCTACAACAAAGGTGATATTATTTCTATTTCTGGAACCTCGGAGACATCGGCTGGAAATGAAATCAAGATATCAATTCAAAACTCTGATGGGAAATTGGTCTGGTCAGAGAGCGTTAAAATAAAAAGTAACGGCAAGTTTTCAACGCTTTTGATTGCAGCTGGGGCTGGCTGGAATAATGATGGCGAGTATACCCTAAATGCAGAGCATGGAAGTTTAACAGGCCAGCTAAAATTTGACTTTGAAGCATAAACTAGTTTATGCCACTGCGATTTTTATTTTTTGAGATGGATGATTTGATATTTTTTTGTGGATTTCAGCATGGTCTTCTTCCTTGAAGATAATCTCGCATCTATAACATTTCCATGCTGTTGTAGTCATCAAATAATATTATACAATTTTTGTATTTAACCACAACGAAGCTTTCATCCTTAAAAAAATTCTACAGAATCTTTAGTACAAAGGAGTGGGAATCTTTTTTAATTCTTGTTTCAGGAAAATTGTTTTAGTAGGCAAGCAGGTTCACATAATGTGCAAGCCTTACTCTTACACAAAAGATCGTCCTACTTGCCTAGTCGGTATAATATGTGAAAATTCCTAAAAAGGAATACGTAGGATTTCTACTATTTGCTGTAGGCAAAGCTAATATGATTTAGCCTTGATTTTAAAAGAAAATGCCAGTAGACATTATTCGAACAATTAACCGTGTTGGAAAATGGTCTGTCAATAGAGTAATTGGGAAAAGACGACCACTTATTGCAGTATTTTCACTTACTCACTACTGTAACTATTACTGCCCAATGTGTCCATTTGGAGATGCTGACAAAGAAGGACAGCTAAACATTGCGCGAAAAAATGATCTAACAACAGATCAGTGGAAACAGATCTTTGAAAAGGTTGCAAAATATTGTGTCTGGTGCATTGTTGAGGGTGGAGAGCCAACAAGTCGTCCTGATTTTATGGATCTGATAAAGTATCTTTACTCACTAAAGATGCCAATTACACTAATCACAAATTGTTCACTGCTACACAAAATTGATCTTGATGAGCTAAAACAACACATACAATTCATTACATGTAGCATAGACTCTGTCTTTGAGGAACCCTATTGCAAGGTTCGTGGTGTCTTACCACAAATGTATCACAAAGTAATGGAAAACCTTCAGCTTTTAAACAAACACAACGTTCCACACTACTTTAACTCTGTAATAACAAAATGGAATACTGATGAGTTTATCTCAGGAAGTTACTTTGAGCGTGTAAGAGAGCTTGGTATTCCATCAGTATCGCTTACCTTTGTCGAGGATAGATCTGATGTACAATACAGACTAATTCCAGAAAGAGAAACAATTCTTAAAGTATGTAAAAGTGTCCTTGAGCACATAAAATCAGGCAAATCTCCTCAGGTAATGATTCCACCACAATATTTTGAACAAATAATTGAACATGGAAGAGGTGTATTTGATGAATGTGGTGTTTGGAAGTCTATTTTTGTTAATGGAAACGGGACAGTAATGGTTCCATGTTGGAAGTACACGAATCCTGCAAACTCGTATTCATTACTTGAAAAAAGTGTAACAGAAATCTGGGATGCGCCTCAATGGGAGATTGCAAAAACCTGTCATGACTGTGAAGTACTTGGCTGTGTTTGGTACTCATCGCAGCCAGTTACTACTTTTGCACAAAACTACATGAGAGGGCTATCAAAGATGATTAGCCAAAAAAAGCCCGAGATTGTAGAGGCTATATCAAACTAGTTTCTAAAAAGAAAAAAGAAATTAGGTTAAGAATATCTAGTCCGAAAAATCGTACTCACAGTTTATACATTTTGAACCCATACCAAAATACTCTTTACATTTAGGGCATGTCATGTAGTATGATCCATAATTTCTATTCATAATTCATTATAGTCAAGATTTGTTTATTTTTTGATAAAAGGGAAATTTACCAACTCAGGATTTTGATTGATGGCAAGAACAATCACACTTTGAGACAAGATGAGGTGTATGGGCAGATTCTACATGAGTATGTTGTACTTTATGGTTTTTTTGACATCTTTCACAATTTTCCATGATTTTCTAATGTATTAGTTATAAAAAAGGAAATTTCTAGACACCGATATTTTCGGCCTTGGTAATCTCCAAGTACACCTTGTCTCCAACTGAGAGATTCATTTCTTTGTACTCGTGCATGTCAAGTTTTATCGATGTTACTCCACCAGGCATGCCACCCATTCCCGTAAACATCTTGTTTAGCTCTTTTACCATGTCATTCATGTTGCTAAACCCCATAACCTTTGAGCCAAAAGGCGAAACGGGTGAGGAATTGTCCATTAATTCTTTTGCTGACATCAAAGATACCAGAACATACGGCTTACCGTCTGGTGCCGCGTCTATGCTTTTTACAACATATTCCTTTTTCATATAGTGCCTCAGCTACCATCTAATATATTTTTAAACCTAAAAAAATTTACTTGAGAGCAGATTCTCCAGTTTGGCCATTCTTAATTTTTACCAGCTTGTCTACCTGATAAACAAAAACTATGCCATCACCCTTATCGCCTGTCTTTGCGGATTCTAAAATTGCATTTACTATCTTTTCATGCTCGCCGTTATTACACAAGATCTCAATTTTTAATTTTGGTATAAAATCACTAGTTTTGTTTCGCCATCCAGAATGACCTTTAAGGATTCCTGAAAGTTTTACTTCATAAGATGAAAATGTAGGGATGCCAAGGTCTGCAAGAGCCTTCTGAACATCATACAGTTTTGAGCTTCGAATTATTCCCTCAACTTTTAGCATGGAAAGCAGTCCTATCATACCAAAGATAAACATTATTTTTGCACTTGCTGCGCGTTAACGCGCCGCGTATAATTCCTACGCAACTCTTTATAAGAAAAATTTCAAACTAATATCACTAGTTAGTGCCTTGACCATTAAGTGGAGGCAGACCCGTCCCTTTTTTACTGCCTCCACACAAAATTTTCTATTCTCTTGAATTATTCCTGATGATGTTTGTCTTTTTTGATACTAGATTATTTTTGTTATTTATAATTATCAAACCTTTAGAGTCTCGTCTCTTAACTTCATTACATTATCAATTAAATCCATTATGTTCACATCGCTTTCTGCGCTAAAGCAAAGAATTTTCTCGCCTTCAAAGATCATAGTTACACGGTAAACTTTTTCATATTTTGTTAATGCAAAAATTGGAGCACCAATTTTTTGCTGAAACTTGAGGCGAGCTCTCCATCTGTATAGTGCTTGATTGAGTGATGTCTCGGTTTCAAATGGACTAAGATAGGATGTTAGTCCCTCTTGCATCTTTCCATAGACTCGTGGTGCATCATAAATTCCTGCAAATCTAATTTTTTTATCTAGCTTTAGTATCTTATCACAAAACTCATCATAATTTCCGGTGCTAATAATAGATAATACGCGTTGTTCTATTTAAAATTAAAATTATTTTATTAAACCATTTTTGAGAGAAGGCCGCAGCTTTCAGAATAGTCAAACACCAAACTGCCTGCACGTACATTGATTGCGCTAACATCCAACAAAATTTTTCGTAGCTTTTTTCCATCTCTTTTGTTTTTTGCCTCAATTTCAAACTGACCAACTGGCTCAAGAATTTTTTTCGATTTTTCCTCATCGAGAGAAAGATTTGATATCTTTTGTCTTAGCTCCTCGATTGTTTTGATATCAGCTGGCATGATAAAATGATAATTCTAAGTAAAGATAAGTTTTATTTGCAAAAAAATTAAGCTTTAGGTATAATCTACTTCTTGTTTTTCTTCTCTAAAATGTCAATCATTTCGTTAACAAGAAAATCGCCATCTTTTACATGGTCAACTCCTACTATCTTTTTCATTCGTAGCATTGTTTCATTTGAAATGTGTAGTTGTACCATGGAATGATCCTCTTATTGAGGTCATATTAGTCCACGATATTGTTAAAGTTGATTTGTTAGCTAGCAGATTAACGATATTTGCTGATTATAATGCAGAATCAGCCATCAATGCAATAAACAAGACAGCAAGATAAGGACTAGAAAACTTGAACAGTGTCCATGATGCCTTTTCAGATGGCTTTGCCATAACCCAAATTGATAAAATTACCATCAAAACTCCTGACGCAATTGCAGTGTATAGGTAGACTGGTCCCATCATTGGTTCGCCGTTTTCCAGAGTCAAAAAGAAAGGAACTACAGAAAATAGTACCATCATAAGTGTAGTTCCAGCTATGATCCTGACAGAAGCTTTTTCAGATCTTACAGCAGTTAGCATTGGGACATTTACCTTGTTATAGTCTTCCTTAAAGTGTAAAGTTAGTGCCCATATGTGCATTGGAATCCATACAAAAACAAGTGCGCCCATCATGAGTCCAAGTGACCACAGACCATCCATTGTTACTGCAACATATCCAATCATTGCAGGAGCCCCGCCTGAAAATCCTCCTAAAATTATGTTAGTCCAGCTTCTGCGTTTTAGAGTATAGCTGTAAACTAGGATATTATCAGCAAGACCAAAGGCCATAAGAGAGCCAGCAATTATTCCCTGCCAGAAACTAGTAGTATATGAAAGACCAAATGAGCATGCAAGAGCAATTACAGCCAAAACAAGACCAAAATCACGTGCCTTTTCAGGAGGATAAATCCGCTTTGAGGGAAGCGGTCTTGTCTTTGTTCGCTCCATTACAGCATCAATGTCTCTATCATGATAGTTTGTCAGTGTATTTGCTGCAGCAGAGCCCGCAATTACTCCTATGAGCATAAGGGCCCAAGTAGCTGCCGAGATCTCAACTTGATAAATATTTGATGCAGTAATTGCAGCCGCAAAAGTTGTAAAAACTAGGAGATACCAGATCTTTGGCTTTGTTACCTCATAGTAAACTTTGATGCGAGATTCGGTCTTTGTCTTTTGCATTTTTTCTTCCACGTTATATTGTCATCCTTTCTAAAATTAAATGTAGCATGCTACTCAGGCATAAACGGCATTGGTTTTTTACGCGCTTTCATCTCAATAAAAGATTCTGAGCTCTGTATACCTTGGATTCTGCCAATTTTTTCAGATAAAAGCTTGTGCATCTCATCTAGTGTTTTTGCATGCATTGTAACTAAAACATCAAACCTTCCAGTGACTTCGGCAATCTCTGATACTCCAGCTATTTTGAATAGCTCCTCAATTACGTTGTCGCGCATTTTTGTATCCATGTTTATTCCAGTTAGAGCCTTTACGTGATATCCAAGCTCTGCACTATTTACCTCGATTGTAAATCGTTCAATTAGTTTTCGTTTGATTAGTCGCTTTATCCTACTATAAACAACTGACGGGTTTACCTTGATCTTTTTTGAAAGCTTTGGGACAGAAATTGCTGCGTCTTGGCTGAGCTCAGATAAAATAATTAGATCAAGATTATCGATTTTTGCCATTAAAATCCCGCAGTAACTGTAAAGAATTACATTATTAATAAAGATATAATGAAATTTTTATTATTTTTGACTTAGATTTTGCCTTTTTTGTATAGCATCTCTGCTAGCAGTACTGCACCCTTTGCGGATCCCATCTTTTTGTTGTGTGAGAAAAGTACGTACTTTATTCCGTTATCAAACAGGTCTAGACTTTCCAGTCTTCCAATTGTTGTTGTCATGCCGTCATTTACCTCGCGCTCAATTCTAGGCTGTGGTCTTGTAGGATCCTCATGTACTGCATAGTAATCTGGCGGGGCTGATGGGAGACCTGCAACACTTATTTTTTTAGAATATTCCTCATACGACTCTTTAGCAGTTTTTGGATCAATTGGCTTTGTAGTCTCTACAAAGACTGATTCTGTGTGTCCATCAAGGACTGGAACTCGTGTACAGGTACAGCTAACCTTGATATCTGCTGGAATTATCTTGCCGTCTTTTAGCTTGCCAAGAATTTTTGCAGTTTCTATCTTTACTTTTTGTTCTTCTTTTGGGATGTATGGTATGATGTTGTCTGTAACATCCATTGCAGAAACGCCTGGCTCTCGTCCGGCGCCTGATATTGCCTGCATTGATGTCATCAGTACTCTTTTTGCCCCATACTTTTCATAAAGTGGCTTCATTGTTATTGCAAGGCCTGTTGTCGTGCAGTTTGGTAATGGCGCAACAAAGCCTTTCCAGTTTCTCTTTTTTCTTTGAGTATCAATTAGGTCTGCCTGTTCGTCATTTATTCCAGGTATTAGAATTGGAACGTCTTCTTCATATCTAAAAGCAGCTGATGTGCTGATTACAGGAACATCTTTTGCAAAGTGTTCCTCGATTTCTCTTGCCGCACTGCTTTCAATTGCTGTAAAAATAAGATCAAGTTCATCGGTCTTTATCTCATCAACTGGTCGTACTGTCATGTTTTTGATATATTCTGGGATCTGGCCGCCAACCTGCCACTTTGTAATCCCACTAGCAGGATCCTTTATTGCATCAACAAACTTTTTTCCTGCAGATCTTTCCGATGCTGCAATTTGTGTTACCTCAAACCACGGATGATCCTTTAGCGATACCACAAATTCCTGGCCTACAGAGCCTGTTACACCAATTATTGCTACTCTTTTCTTCATAAACAAAAATTCCTTAAATTCAATTAATAATCCTTTAGCGAAAAATACCAAAACACAATAAATCCTAAGGCGTGTATTCTGAATCTATGAAATTTAGATTGGAAAAAAGCATAGCAAGCCATTCTCCAGTCAAGCACGGCGGGTTATACTCGGCAAAAAACACAGATCTTTCAGTACTTGACTTTAGCTCAAACATATCTCCATTAGGCTTTCCACCTCTAGTCAAAAAGGTAATAAAAAAGGAAATACGCTCACTTGACGTCTATCCAGATCCTGATTCTGAAAAGCTGCGTTCACATCTTGAGTGGTATACAAAAATTCCAAAGGACCAGATTGTTGTAGGAAACGGAGCAACAGAGATAATTTACAATTTTTGCATGGCATTTCTTGGTAAAAAAACTCCGATTTTGATATCTGTTCCAACATTTGGAGAATATGAGGCAGCATGCAAACTTGCCGGATGCAAGGTTTCATTTTTTAAAACAATGAATCTTGTCGATTCACTTGATAACTTTATCAAGGTTATTCCAAAAAATGGGTGCATCTTTTTGTGTAATCCAAATAATCCAACTGGCGTCGTAACACCAAAACCAAAAATGCTTGAGATAATAAAAAGTGCCAAGAAAAAAAACACTCTAGTTTTTGTCGATGAGTGCTTTATTGAGCTTGTCCCAAACTCAAATGAATCGATTGTAAAAGCAATTAAAAAATTTGATAATCTCTTTATCCTACGTTCTCTTACAAAGTCCTTTGGTCTTGCAGGAATAAGAATAGGCTATGGACTTGGAAGCAAGAAAATCATCTTGGTTCTAAACAAAATAAAAATTCCATGGAATGTAAGTGGGCTTGCACAAAAGGCCGCAAGCGCAGCCCTATGCCATAGCTTCTATCTGGATAAAACAAGAAATCTAATCAAAAAAGAGTCAAAATATCTTTCCGATTCCATTGCAAAAATGTCAAACTTTTCTTGTCATAGCTCAGCTACAAACTTTATTTTGATAAAATCAAAAATAAAATCAAAAGTACTACAAAAAAAACTGCTTGCAAAAAAAATTCTTGTCAGAGATTGCAGCAACTTTATGGGACTAAATGATCACTATATCCGCATTGCAGTAAAGGGCCACAAAGAAAATACCATGTTGATCAAAGCGTTGGGGTCAATCAAATGAAGTCACTGATGATTCAGGGCACATCATCTGGTGCCGGCAAGACAACACTTGTTACTGCGCTTTGCAGAATTTTTTCAAAAAAAGGCTACAAGGTTGCCCCATTCAAATCACAAAACATGTCAAACTATTCCTACAAGACAAGAGAGTTTGAGATTTCGCGTGCCCAGGCAATCCAAGCAGTTGCCGCCCGTACAGAAATCACGCCTGATATCAACCCAATTCTGCTAAAACCGCTTGGAAACTATCAAAGCTTGGTATTTTTGCATGGCAAGTTCTACAAAAAGATGCATGCAACAAAATATTATCAAACATTTGCACTCACAAGGGGGCTTGCAGCAAGCATCCATTCTCTAAACAAGCTTCAGCGGTTCAATGACTTTGTGATAATTGAGGGGGCAGGTTCTCCATCTGAAATTAATCTATCAAAATATGATATTGTAAATATGAGAATTGCAGAAAAGGTAAACTCGCCTGTTTTGCTTGTTACAGATATTGACAGGGGTGGCTCGTTTGCAAGTATAATTGGAACCATGACGCTTTTAGAAAAAAAATACAGACATTTTGTAAAAGGGTTTGTAATAAACAAGTTTAGAGGAGATCTTGATATTTTAAAACCGGCATTTCAAAAACTGAAAAAAAACACTGGAAGGCCAGTTCTTGGAACAATTCCTCTTGCAAAGTTTGCATTGCCTGAGGAAGATTCGTTAGGTGTCAAGGCAAGACACATGATATGGAACAAAAAAAACCTAGAAAAGATCAACTCTGAGATTGACAAGCTAAGTAAATTAGTAGAAAAAAGTCTAAACATAAAAGAAATAGAGAGAATGATAAGATGATACTAGAGTCGCTTCTAATAGTTGCTCTTGCACTGCTTTTGGATTTTACGCTAGGTGATCCAAAAAACAAATACCACCCAACAGCATGGATTGGAAAACTCGTTGCAAAGCTAGTTCCTTTCACAAAAAATAACTCTCAAAAGCTTGAAAAACTTGGAGGCATAGCTCTTGTTTTGATTGTAACATCAACTGTTGCATCATTTCTTGTTCTTTTAGGAATTACACTTGAAAACATGCCTGTACCATACTATGTTGGATTGTTTATTACAGTTGTAGTTGGGGGAGTTTTGCTAAAAACAACAATTGCAATAAGAGGAATGGAAAGACATGCAATCGCGGTATTAAATGCGCTTGAGTGTGGGAATCTAGATGATGCAAGGGCAAAACTAGCACTGATTGTAAAGCGTGATACAAAAGGCCTTGACAAAAATCACATCTTATCTGGAGTTCTTGAAAGCGTAAGTGAAAATACGGTTGACGGGGTTACAGGTTCGCTGTTTTACTTTGCATTGTTTGGCTTGTCTGGCGCATTTGTATACCGAACAATAAATACAATTGATGCAATGGTTGGCTACAAGACAAGCCTTTTCAAAAATGTTGGATGGTTTGGAGCAAACTGTGACAAGGTTCTAAACTATATTCCTGCCAGACTGACAGGACTAGTGATGATCCTAAGTGCAATGATTCTTGGAGAAAACTGGAAAATGTCATACCAAATAATGAGACGTGATGGAAAAAACACTGAAAGCTCAAATGCTGGGTATCCAATGGCCGCACTGGCTGGTGCACTTGGAACAAGGTTTGAGAAAATAGATCATTATTCACTTGGCGAGGGAAGCCTAGAATTTTCAAAATCGCATGTAAAGGCAGCAATCAAGATGATGAATCTTACATCGATTTTGTTTTGTGTGATAGTGACAATTCCAATAATTGTAATTCTATCATATCTTGGGTGGTGGATTCATGTTTAGAGAAATTGGTTCAGTATTTTCATTTTTGACTATAATCCCGTCAAGCAATGCAAGTCTTGAGACTGTTGCAAGATACATGTACATTTTTCCAATTGTTGGAATTGCAATCGGACTAGGAGTTGGTGGAATAGGTTTTGGCCTATCGCTTTTTCTTGAGCCACTAATTGTTGCGTTACTAGTAGCGGTTTGTCTTGCACTAGTAACTGGAATTCACCATACTGATGGCCTTGCAGATTTTGCAGATGGTCTTATGGTAAAGGGAACAAAGGAAAGAAAACTGCAGGCTATGAAAGATGTCTCAACAGGTTCTGCAGGTATTGTTGCAGTGGTGCTATGTCTTGTTGGTATGATTATTGCGCTTTCACTGATCAGGGGATTTGAAATCTTTTATGCGATTTTACTTAGCGAGATTTTTGCCAAGTTTTCAATGGTTTTGCAGGCAAGCTTGGGCAGATCTGCTGCAGTTGGCTCTAACTTGCCATTTGTACAAATAATGAAGGACAAAAAACGATTGCTTGCAGCATTTGCAATAACAATCATTCCGCTGATTGTGATTGGAGAAACTACAGGGTTGGTTGTCTTTGGTGCTGGAACTGCAATTACACTTTTTATTTTGGCTATATCAACTCGAAGCTTTGGTGGAATTACAGGCGATGTTTTAGGTGCAACAAATGAGCTAACAAGACTGTCATCACTTTTGATCTTTGCATCAATATGATTGGGCTTGTGATGGCTGGCGGCAAGGGAAGTCGCATGGATTTATCAGAAGAAAAACTTTTGCTAAAATACAAAAAACCTATCATCCTTCATGTAGTTGATGCGTTAAAAAACTCGAAATGTTTTTCACAAATAGTTGCAGCTACAAGCAAAAACTCACCAAAGACAAAGATGCTTTTAGAGGAAAACGGAATCAAGGTGTTTGAAACTCTAGGCAATGGATATGCCAAAGACCTAAACGTTGTACTAAAATCATTTGATGACTATGTACTTGTAGTATCTGGTGATCTGCCCTTGCTTGATGAACAAATAATAAAAAAAATCGCAAACCAAAAATCAGACAGTCCATGGTTAAGCTTTCTTGTAACAAAAGAGTTTCTTGATTCACATAACATAAAATCACAATATACAACAATGTTTGAAGGAAAAGAATGCGCCTTTACAGGAATTTCGCTTGTCAATGCAAGCAAAATATTAAGCCTTGATAATATCAAGGAAAGTTATGTTATCCTAGATGACAAGAGGATTGCGTTTAATCTAAACACAAAAGAGGATCTTGCGCTTCTTTCTAGTCTATTCAGCGCTTCCTAAAACTTTACCAAAAATTTTTGCCTTGGCACCTGTTGGCTGGGCAATGACGTTTCCACATGACTTGCATGTTACTTCGGTTGATGCATGTGAATACACAATGTTTTCCTCATTACATTCCTTGCAGCTAATTTTTTGAAAAACGCTGCTAGGCTGGGGAATCTCGATGTGTTCTTTTTTCATACTGCCACAAGCTCCACTTTTCTTACACGAATTCCTTCCCTACTCCATTTCTTTTTACATTCGCTGCATGTAAAGATTGGAGTAAACTTTTTTGTTGTCTTTGCAGGTTTTGCCAATTTTGGAAATTTCTGTCCACCATATCCTTTCTTGTCCTCTTCATGTCGCCTTTCTCCTATGGCCGAGCCTCTTCTTTTTCCTGCCTTGTATGCTGTTACCTTTTGTTTTGTGTGTTTGTTGCATTTTGGACAATATCGAGTTATTTCCTTTGGCAGGTTCATACGCAAAAAACTTCTTTGTCGGTAATTTAAACATCGCTTTGAATCTATAATAAATGCAAATCCACATTATTTTTGTTGCATTCAAAACTGTCATCTGTTATTTCTGATATCAACGCAGTTGCGATGGGTGATGCAAAGGCAGAGCTTTTACTAAAAAACTGCTCGCTTGTAAATGTCTATACTCGCGAAATTTTACCTACAGACATTGCAATTTCAAAGCAACGAATTGCATATGTCGGCAATGATGCATCACACACAGTAGGAGAAAAAACTACAGTTATTGATCTTGAGGGAAAGTATGTCACACCTGGCTTTGCAGACCCACATGTTCACATTGATCATTTTGTCTTGCCTTCAGAGTTTGCAAAAAAAGCACTTGTCTGCGGTGTAACGTCGCTGTTTTCAGATCCAATTGATATTGTAAGTGTGTGTGGTTATCGCGGCTTTAGGGAGTTTCTCAATCTTTGTTCTAGTCTTCCAATACGAATTTTTAATGTTGTTCCAGGTGGCCTTCCAGTTGACAGAAAGTTTAGCCACAGCCGAACACTTAGCACAGCTCAGACCAAGGCTGCAATAAAGCTCGCATCTGTTCTTGGGCTAGGTGAGGTATTTTCATGGACAAAGGTGACAGGCCGAGACTCTAAAACAATGAAGACAATATCTACAATGCTTGATAATGATTGCATCATAAACGGCCATACAGCAGGTGCCTCTGGCAAAAAGCTTAACGCCTATGTCTCATCTGGAATTCTTTCCTGTCACGAACCAATCAACTATGATCAGGTAATAGAAAGACTCAGACTGGGTATGTGGATAATGGTAAGGGAGGGCTCTATCAGACGCGACATAAAAGAGATAATCCCCTCTGTCTTGTCAAGTCGTGTATTTACAGACCGGTTGATGTTTTGTTCAGATGGCCTTGATCCTGTAGATATTGACAAGTATGGCCACATCAACTATTGCGTAAGTGAGGCCATAAAGCTTGGAGTGGAGTCAGTTGAGGCAATTGCAATGGCATCAAAAAACTGCTTTGACTATTACAATATGGGTCGTGATCTTGGGGGGATAGCACCAGGCAAGCTTGCAGATATTTTGGTATTTGACAGCCTTGATGAGCTCAGACCGCACAAGGTCTTTGTTGGAGGCAAGCTCGTAGTTTCAAATGGCAGCATTGTAACACAGATAAAAAAACATGCTATTCCAAAATGGATTAAAAAAACTGTAAAGCTGAAAAAATTCTCAGAAATTGATTTTGTTATAAAATGCAAGACTGCGACTGCAAATGTAAACACAATAAACCTCAAGACAGAAATTGTTACAGAAAAAGGAACTACTGAGCTTTTAACAAAGGATGGAAATGTCTTGGCTTTACCTGACAAGGATGTGTGGAAAGTTGCAGCATTTGATAGGACACATGGCTCAAAAAAGCGAACTGTTGGCTTTTTGACAAATTTTGGAGCACAAATAGGTGCATTTGCATCAACATGGACATTTCATGAAAATGATCTGATTGTAATTGGTTCAAATGAATCAGATATGGCAGTTGCAGCAAACAATCTGATAAAAACGCAGGGCGGTATGACTGTAGTAAGTAATGGAAAGGTGCTTGCAAGCCTACCTATGCAGCTTGGTGGAATAATTTCCACAGATCCCTTTGATGCAGTATCAAAAAATTTTATAAACCTAAATTCTACGATAATCGATTCTGGCTGCAGATTTTTAAAACCCCACCTTATACCACTATTTTTGCCTTTTCTTGCGTTGCCTGATATTAGAATTTTGTATAGCGGTATAGTCGATGTAAAGAAAAGATCCTACCTTCCCGTTTTAAGCTAAAGATATTATAATGGGTCATAAGAAAATTGAACTGAAAATTAGATGGCATCAATTCAACAAACCCCTCAGGGACCTGTTCTAGTCCTAAAAGAGAGTGCGCTACAGCAAAAGGGACGAGATGCGCAGGCAAATAATATCATGGCTGCAAAACTTGTTGCAGACTTGGTACGAACAAGCCTTGGTCCAAGGGGGCTAGATAAGATGCTTGTTGACTCTTTAGGCGATGTTACAATTACAAATGACGGCGCTACGATCCTAAAAGAGATTGATGTTCAGCACCCAGCAGCAAAGATGATGGTTGAGATCTCAAAGGCAATTGATAACGAGGTTGGCGACGGAACCACATCATCTGTTGTTTTTGCAGGCTCTTTACTTACAAAGGCACAAGATCTTCTAAAAAAAGACGTACACTCATCTGTTATAGTAGAAGGATTTACAGCAGCAGCAGAAAAGGCACTTGAAATACTAGCAGAAATTTCCAAGCCAGTAAAACCAGAAGAAACAGAAGAGCTTATCAAAGTTGCAAGAACAAGCATGGAATCAAAATTAATCTCAGAAGACAGCCCAAGTCTTTCAAAGCTTGTAGTTGACGCTATACTGAGAATTGCAGAAAAACATGGGGAAAAGCATGTTGTTGACCTTGATAATATCAAAGTAGAAAAAAAGGCAGGCGGCTCTATTCAGGATTCTAACTTAATAAAAGGAATTGTCCTTGACAAAGAAGTTGTTCATAGCGGCATGCCAACAAAAATTCAAAGTGCAAAAATTGCATTGCTTAACTGCGCACTTGAGATAGAAAAGACTGAGATAAGTGCAGAGATTAGAATTTCTGATCCAACACAAATGCAGATGTTCATTGAAGAAGAGCAGAGAATGATAAAACAAATGGTAGAAAAAATCCACAAAGTTGGAGCAAACGTAGTCATATGTCAAAAGGGAATTGATGATATTGCGCAGCACTATCTTGCAAAGTATGGAATACTTGCAGTAAGACGAGTAAAAGAAAGTGATATGTCAAAACTTGCAAAGGCAACAAATGCCACAATTACTACTAATTTAGAAGATTTAACAGAAAATGATCTTGGCACAGCAGACCTTGTCCATCAAAAGAAAGTAGAGTCTGACAAGTGGGTATTTGTTGAAGGATGTAGAAATCCAAAATCTGTTTCACTCTTACTACGCGGAGGCTCGCAAAGAGTTGTTGATGAAGTAGACAGATCCATGCATGATGCATTGATGGTAGTAAAGGACGTGATTGAAAAGCCAGCAATTGTTGCAGGTGGTGGCTCAGTTGAGGCTTATCTAGCAGGCAGAATAAATGAATGGGCAGATGGTTTTGAAGGAAGAGAGCAGCTTGCAATCAAAAAGTTTGCAGAGGCTCTAGAAGTAATTCCACTCACCATTGCAGAAAATGCTGGAATGGATCCAATTGATACGATGGTAAACCTTAGAGCAAGACAAAGTCAGGGACAAAAGTGGACAGGAATCAATGCAAGAGAGCAAAAAGTCGAAAACATGTTATCGCTTAATATTATCGAGCCATCTGCAGTCAAAGAGCAGATCATAAAGTCAGCAACAGAGGCAGCATGTATGATTCTAAGAATTGACGATGTAATTGCAATATCTGCAAACAAAGGTGGCGGCGGCATGCCTGGCGCCCACTAGATTACAAAAATTTTATAATATTATAATCAAATCTGAAAAATTCAAAATATACCATATTGTTTCCTATTTGTGTTTAAAATAGGAATAGACCTTGGAGGAACAAAAACTGAAGGGGTATTGCTTGATCAAGATCTTAAAATAATTGAGCGAAAGCGAGTTTCCACAATCCAAGATTACAAAAAGATCATAGAAACTATTTCTGCGCTTGTAAATGATCTAAAATCAAAAGCATCTGAAAAAACAACAGTTGGTGTATGCACTCCAGGAGTCATATCTCAAAAAACGGGTCTGATAAAAAACAGCAATACCCAATGTCTTATTGGAATGCCACTGCAGAAGGATCTTGAAAGTGTACTTAAGCAAAAAATTTCGATGGAAAATGATGCAAACTGCTTTGCCATGGCAGAATCACAGCTTGGCGCTGCAAAAAACTATGATGTAATATTTGGTGTAATAATGGGTACAGGAGTAGGCGGTGGAATTGTGATAAATGGCAAGATTCATCACGGAAGATCAAACATTGCAGGCGAGTGGGGTCATCATATCATAAGACCGCAAGGAAACAAGTGCTACTGTGGAAAGTCTGGATGTCTTGAAACCTATATTTCAGGACCTGCCCTTGAAAGACGCTGGAAAGAACTAACAGGAAAATCTCAACCCCTGCCTACAATAATTGAAAATATATCTGATACAAAGGCAAAAGAGTGGAAAAAAGAGTTTTTAGAAAACTTTGCAATCGGACTTGCAAATATAATTAACATTCTGGATCCTGATGTTGTAGTACTCGGCGGCGGACTCTCAAACATTCCATTTTTGTATGATGAAGGAAAAAGTCTAGTCTACAAAAATGTATTTAGCGATTTTGCAGACACACCAATTTTAAAAAACAAACTTGGAGACTCGGCTGGAGTGATTGGAGCTAGCCTCTTAACCTAACTCATTTTTTATTTATCCATATTCTAATCTTATTGTGGTTCAATTGTTGCAGGTGGTTTGCTTGATATTACATAGGTTACCCATGTAACATCGTTTATCTCATTTGTTATTCTGTTGCTAATTTTTTCAAGCAAGCCGTCAGGAAGTCTTGTCCAGTCTGCAGTCATAGCATCGATTGAATCAACAACGCGAACCATGACTATATTGCCATATTTTCTTTCATCGCCTACAACTCCAACTGCCTTGTCATCGCCAACAGCCGCATATGCCTGCCACACCTTGTCATACCACTTTGCCTTTTCAAGCTCTTCTTCAACAATTTTGCTTGCTACATTTACAATCTCTAGTTTCTTTTCTGTTACCTCGCCAATGATTCTAACTGCAAGGCCGGGTCCTGGAAATGGATGTCGCATAAGCAGTTTTTTTGGGACACCAAGAATCTTTGCTACCTCTCTTACCTCATCTTTATACAGCTCACGTAGTGGCTCTAGGATCTCAAGCTTGAGCCAGTCAGGCAGGCCACCAACATTGTGGTGAGTCTTTATGACAGCAGCAGGTCCCTTTGATACGCCGCTTTCTATAACATCAGGATAAAGCGTCCCCTGTGCAAGCCATCTAAAGGGTCCATTTTCTTCAGCAAACTCTGTAAAGATTTGTACAAACTCCTCGCCAACAATTTTTCGTTTTTTTTCCGGGTCTGATATTCCCTCCAGTTTTGTCAAAAACTGCTTTTTTGCATCAATTTTTGTAAAGTTTACCTTGAAATTTTTTGTAAACATTTCTCCAATTTCCTTTTCCTCATTTAATCGCAAAAGACCATTATCTACAAAGATACATCTTAGTCTCTCACCAATTGCTTTGTGGATAAGCAATGCAGTAACTGTAGAGTCGATTCCTCCACTTACTGCACACAATACATTTCCATCAATCTTTGAAATATCCTTTACAGTTTTTTCAACAAACCCTTCCATTGTCCAATCCTGATTTGCCTTGCAAATTTTTAGTACAAAGTTTTTCAAAATCTCAACTCCCTGTTCTGTATGAACTACTTCTGGATGGAACTGAATTCCATAGATCGATTTTTCCCTGTTTGCGATAGCTGCAGCTTTTGCACTTTCTGTATGTCCTATTATCTCAAAGTTTTTGGGTACTTGTTCTGCCTCATCACCATGGCTCATCCATGCACGAATTGATTTTCCCAATCCACTTAGCAGATCAGAATCATTATCTACCATCAAAAGCGAAGAACCATATTCCTTGTTTGCACGCCTTACCTTGCCTCCATAGTTGTTTACGATTAACTGATGTCCATAACAAATTCCTAAGATTGGCAGCTTCATTTCAAATATCTTATTTTCAGGGATTGGTGCTCCAGAATTGTATACGCTTGCAGGGCCTCCAGAAAATATTATTCCCTTTGGATTATGTTTTGCTAACTGCTCAGCTGTAATATCAAATGGAACAAGCTCTGCATAGACTGAAAATTCACGAATTCTTCGGCAAATCAGGTGGCTGTACTGGGATCCAAAGTCCAAAACAACGATTTTGTCCATAAAATCACTTGCTTAAATTATCAATCATCTTTGATAAGGACCAAGCAGCAGTATTGATTATCTCATTTACTCTTTCTTTTTGGCGATAGTTTTTGACTATAATTTCACGGAGCGTAGCGCCATTTTTGTTTATGATGCAGTCAATAATAGATCCTTTTTGGATGATGCCATTGTCTGCATCTGCATTATCCTTTCTTTTCATCTCGCCAATTATTCTATCAAGGAAAAATGACTTGAAGGGAGGCGTTTCCTCGTTAAGACCTACATCTTGTTCTAAAACTATTGAGACTTGCTCTGGAGTAACGTAGGCGTTCGCAATAAGTGTGCCATCACCACTTTTTGTAATAGGTATGATAGACTCATCTTTTTTACTTGGCTCTAGCATTGAAGCCTTTGTAAAGCTTGACTGCTTTATGATTGAATTTAACACTGATAGATTTTTTTCAAGAAGATCGATCTCATCCTTATGCTGTCTTATTTTTTCAGAAATTTTTTGCTGCAATTCTAAAATTTCACGAATCTGTTCATCTGTAAACCTCATAATTGTTGTCAGGTAGATACTGTATTAAAACGCATTCTAAGAAACTATCTTGCTTAGATTCTTGTATCGAATCTTTTTGAATCCTTTTATCGGCTTTGAGGTTGTGTATAGTTCTGACTTTGTTTTTGTTGCAAGCCATTCTAAAAGTTTTTTTCCACGCTTGAGTTTTTTCAGTTTGGTCTTTCTATCAGTGATTTTGGCTTTAGAGTATTTGCCTATCTTTGGGCCAAAGTCCATGCCAAACAAAATAATCTTTTTTGCACCAAAGTGATTTGCAAGAAATACGGATCTATCCCCATCAGTAAATCCACCAAAGTTGTGAATTTTTCCAAATTGTTTTGATTCTGTTGTACCAAAACAGATTCGAAATTCCGAAACCAAATCTAGCTTGTCTTGATTGTCCCCATGTGCATGAGCAACAATAACACATTTTCTTGCAGCCTTTCTTAACGCTGCCCAGTCTCCATCAAGGTCAGTTACAACTATCTCAGGCACAATTCTATTTTCAATTAATGCCCGCGTAGTACCATCTGCTACAATTTTTGTGACATGGTATTTTTTCAAATATTGGATTGACGATAAAAGCGAAGGGCCAGCACCAATCACAAAAACGGTTTTTTTATTGATTAATTGTTTTAATTTTTTTGTAGATGATTTTTTTAAAATTGTGTTTAATTTTTTTGCAGATTCAACATCACTTTTTTTATCATAATTAAACTCGTGTAATATTTTGACATATTTTTGCTCCCAACCTGAAATAGTCATATGACTCAAATTGGCATCCTTTATCATAAATGATGTGAATAAGCTAGGATCTGTACCTGTCGGAAATTCAAATCCAGTAAGAATAATGGGAATCATAAACACAAGTCCGGAGTCATTTTACAAAAAATCAATTGCAGCAGGGCAACAAATTGCAGCTGTTGCAAAAAAGATGCAAGAGCAAGGCGCTGATTTTGTCGATGTTGGTGGAATGTCAACTGCACCATATCTTTCAACCATGGTTTCAGAAAATACAGAATCAAAACGTGTAACTAATGCAATAAAAATAATCAAAAAGGTAACAAATCTGCCAATCTCTGCAGATACCTGCCGCGCAAGTGTTGCAAAGAAAGCACTAAAGGAAGGTGCAGAGATACTAAATGACATCTCAGGATTAAAGTACGACAAGGCTATGCTTAATGTTGTATCAAGATTCCAACCCTCACTTGTCTTGTGTGCATACAGTAAAAAACTAGTAAAAGGAAACAACATTGCAAAAACAAAAGCTTTACTGCGAGAAAGCCTCGCACTTGCAAAAAAAGCAGATATTTCCAAAAAAAACATTGTGCTAGATCCGGCAATTGGTTTTTTTAGAAGATCAGGGAAGAGTCCATTTTTTACAAAAATAAATTCAGACTGGGTTGCGCGTGATCTTTTAGTCTTGCAAAACCTACGTTTATTAAAATCAGCTCAACCACTGCTTGTCTCTGTTTCAAACAAATCGTTTATTGGAAAACTTTTGAAAAAAGAAGATCCTTCTGATCGATTGTTTGGCTCGCTTGCTGTAGAAGTAGTTGCTGTCCTAAACGGTGCAGATATTATTCGAACACACAATGTAAAAGAGACAAGACAGGCAGTTTTTCTTGCACAAAAATTCCTACACAAATTCAAGAAAGGCTTATAACAGTTCTGCCTTCTAATGTAGGGGGTTTCATTTGGATATAAGAGAAGGACTGACTTTTGATGATGTTCTCCTTGTTCCCAAATATTCTAACATTACAAGTAGATCCCAGACTAGTCTTGCAACAAAACTATCACGAAATATCTCACTTAACATTCCTCTTGTAAGCGCAAACATGGATACAGTAACAGAATCTGCCATGGCAGTTGTAATGGCACGCGAAGGCGGAATTGGAATAATTCATCGATTTCTTGCAATAAAAGAAGAGGTAAACGAGGTTCTAAAGACAAAGCGATCAGGAAGTGTAATGATCGAAAAACCATATGTTATAGGACCAAACCAGACTGTAAGCGAAGCAATTGGATACATGCAAGAAAAGGGAGTATCTGGCCTTTTGGTAGCAAACGGCGAATCAAAGCTTGCAGGAATATTGACATCACGAGATGTCCAGTTTGCAGATTCATCTAATCTTGTTAAAGATGTCATGACAAAGGATGTGATAACTGCCAAACCAGGAATTAGTCTTGATGATGCAAAAGATCTTTTACAAAAACATAGAATAGAAAAACTTCCTCTAGTTGATGAAAAACAGACTATCAAAGGACTAATAACAAGTAAAGACATCATAGAGCGAGAAAACTTTCCATCTGCATCAAAGGACAAAAAAGGAAGACCACTAGTTGGCGCGGCAGTTGGAGTAAAGGGCGACTTTATGGAAAGAGCAGAGGCGCTTATGGAAGCAGAGGCTGACATTATTGTTGTAGATATAGCTCATGGACACAGCGAAAATGCACTAAGTACTGTTCGCCACCTAAAGAAGGCATTTCCAAACTGCGAGCTACTTGCAGGAAATGTAGCTACTGCAAAAGGGGCAGAGGATCTCATTAAAGCGGGAGTTGATGCAGTAAAGGTAGGAGTAGGATCTGGCTCTATCTGCATTACCCGTGTAGTTACAGGCTCTGGTATTCCGCAACTAACGGCTGTTATGGACTGTGCAAAGGTTGGAAAAGAATACAACATACCAATAATTTCAGATGGTGGAACAAGAACGTCAGGTGATGTGACAAAAGCATTGGCTGCAGGAGCATCGTCTGTTATGATTGGAAGCCTTTTTGGAGGAACAGATGAAAGTCCAGGATCTACAATAATGAAAAATGGCAAGAGATTCAAAATATATCGTGGCATGGCATCACTTGCTGCTTCTTTGGGAAGAAAATCAAAAGAGTCCGGTTTTGTTTCACTTGATGATGATCTTAATGACTATGTAGCAGAAGGAGTAGAAGCCATGGTTCCATACAAGGGAAGTGTCACAGATATCATAAAACAGCTCTCAGGTGGGATCCGCTCAGGTCTTAGCTATTGTGGAGCTCACAATATACAACAAATGCAGGAAAATGTAGAGTTTATCAAAATGTCATCTGCAGGTTTTGTTGAAAGTCAATCACATGATGTCTCTTTGATGTAGTTAGTTTTTTATCTATCAAGACAAAATATTTTTTGTGTTTACAAAAAGGACTGCAATTGGAATAGGTGCAGGCATTGCAATTTCAGCAATAGGCGTGGTTGCCTTTATCACGTCATTTGGAATTCAAAGTATCAATGTTGATGAAACAGTGGCAGTAGGAGACAAGACATCATTTGCATTTAATGCTCCACTTGGTGCAAAAGAAAGTCTTGAAATCTCTGGCGCCTCTTTTGGGGTTACATTAACCACTTTAGGAGAAGAAAAAACCACTAGAACCCATAAGGGTAAGGTTACTGTTGAATGGATTGTCGCAGAGGAAGGGCAAAACAGACTAGAAATACAAAATACGGGTGACTCTGAACTACAATTAAAGGGAACCTTTGAGGTTTCAAGCGATCCTATACTATTCACATATCATATTTTGGTAATTACTGCAGGCGTTGTAATAATTGGCTTTAGTGCCGCATTTAGTGTTAAAAAGCCAAGAGGGTTTTAGATTAGTTCTGCGCTAGGATAGGATCCCAAAACCTTTAGAAGCAAAGTTTCTTTTTTTATTTTCTTTAAAACCTTTGAAATCTTGGGATTTTTTTCATAACCATCAAAATCAACATAAAAGTTGTATTCCCATGGTGTGTTCTTTGTGGGCCTTGATTCGATTTTTGTCAAATTGATTTTATAATCCTGAAATTTTTCAACGACACGAAATAGTGCTCCTGCCTCATGTTTTACTGAAAATATGATCGATGTTTTGTCTTTTCCTGTCTCTTTTGTTTTTTCTTTTGACAGAATCAAGAATCTTGTATAGTTGTTTGAATTATCTTCAATTCCTTCCTTTATTATCGGAACATCATAAATCTCAGATGCCATCTTACTTGCTATACATGCGATGTTTCTCTTGTTGAGATCTTTGATTATCTGAACGCTTCCAGCAGTATCATATGTAGGGACAGTTTTCATGTGATGTTTTTGTATGAACTTTCTACACTGGCCAAGTGCCTGTGGATGAGAATATACGGTATCAATTTTATCAAGTGAACTAGGACCAATCAAGCAGTGTCGAATCCTAAAATATGTCTCACCAACAGCATGAAGCTTTGTCGAGTATAGAAGATCACAACTTTCACCAACACTTCCCTCAAGTGAGTTTTCAACAGGCAATATGGTATAGTCAGTTTTTCCATTTTCGGTATGTTCTATAATATCACTAAACGTAGGTAAAGGAATAGTCTTTATTTTTTTACCAAAAAAGGAAAGTGCGGCTGCCTCGCTATATGCACCTCGTTCTCCCTGGAACGAAACACGTAACATCTTTTATTCTCTCAGCTTGATAAAGTCAGAATTTCCAAAATCGGTAGATAGCTTTCTTTCATCAATCCATGCACATTCTACACATTTTATGGCATCACGCATTGGTACAACACTTCCTCCACACTTTTTACATTTTGTAAACAACACGCCAAGTTCTGATTCACTTATTGTTGCATGTATAGCTCCATTTAGATGGCCAATTATCTTTAGCTTTACAATATCGTTAACAAGTGCCACTGATTTTTTTCTGATATTTCTTGTATTGCAAATGCACTCCACATGAGACTTGACAGGTTTTCCATTAACATATAGTATCATAACTGCAATCATTGATGACATGACAGCAGCAACCGTTCCTATCACAATGTCATTTATCTGTGGAATGGATAGTTGTTTGAAATTTTGAACCTGTGCTGTACGATCTTTTTTGTTAAGGTCAGAAGTGCCAACTACAGCTGCCCTTACCATATGACCATCATCAAAAGTATTCTTTCCAGCCTCATACTCTTCAATTAATGCAATTTTGTCTCCAGGAAATGTAATATTGTCAGACAATATCACGTCTTTTAATTCGATGATTATAATTGTTTATAGAAGTATTTGTTACAATTCCATGAAACGCTATCACTCAACTTAAATTAATTCAAAATATTAGTGAAGTGGTTGATATACAAAATTCATAGCAAAATAATTTCATACGTAGTATTTCTTTTCACACTTGCAATAGTCTTATTGAATTTGATATCTGTCGTCTTTCCTGCTTTTATCATAACAACTGTGAATCCCTACACAAATAATCTTAATTCATTTGAGCTTGGACCATTAGCAATACCACTGATTACTGTAAATGTCATACTGTTTGGTATCGGATTTGCATATTACAAAAAAAAGCTACCATCAAATATTTACAAACCTATACGGACTTTTTTAAATTTTGAGATTTCAAAAAAGACTACACTAATGGCGTCTATTATCATACTTGCAATCTATATTGGACTTTCAGTACCAGAGCTTTCAATAAATGAGGCAGATCAGTGGCCTGACTACCAAATTCTACAACATGGTCTCGAAATCTGGCCATCTGGTGCGTCAGATGACATCTATGTGAGAGAACAAAATGATCGATATATCAGAATGATTTTCCTTTCCACATCGCAAGAAATATTTCAAAACATCAAGATCTTGCCATTTGTTGCAAGCATTGCACTTGTTATTGTAACATATTTTCTAACAGTTGAGATTTCACACAAGAGATTTGCAGGTATTGTATCTATGGTTATTTTGCTTCAAAGTCATACCTTCTTGGAATTTGACACAATTGCAGTATATGAGAACTTTTGGGTTCTGTTTTATGTATTGTCGCTTTATTTCATTTACAAAAGGTGGTACTTTTCATCAATATCATACATCCTTTCTGTTTTTACAAAGGCCTTTGTAACTCCATTTTTGTTTATGACAATATTTTTTATTTACGAAACAAATATCAGAAAAAAAAGAAAGATTCTCATCTTAATTTCATATGGTCTTGCTGTTGCTGTGATAGGAGGTATCTTTGTTATAGGTGAACACATCTATGGAAATCTTCTTAGAATAGATTATGCAGAATTTGTGACAGGATTTTCTGCTTGGTATAATCAGATGCGATCTGATGTTTTTCTGATTCTTGTAATCTTGCCGCTCAGCGTTGGTCTTTTTTTTACATCAAAAAAGGGAATCTATGATGCCAACTCTATACTAGTGCTTATGGCAGGTATTCTTCTTTTAGGACCAATTCTTGCACTTCTAACTGATTTTTATTTTATTTTGCCGTATAGATACATTCCACTTGTTGTATTTTTTGCAGTTGGAGTTGGCGTATTTTTGACCAAAAGATCAGCCAACCTCTCTTAATATGATCCAAACAATTGTTGATACGTCTCCTGCTTTTACTAAAAACGCATGATTTGAACCACCAAAGATCACAACTTTGTTCATATTTTCATCCTGTACAATCAACTTGCTTTTAAAACCATAACTATCCATTGGATGTTCTTCTGTCAGTGCAATCTGTCGTAGCTCGTATCTTTTCCCATTTTTTTCGATGATTTCTTTTATATCATATTGATCCAAAAATTCATCCACAATTGGATTTGGAAGATATTTTGACGCAATTGCATTTGTAACACTTACAAGATTTCCATTTATATCACGAAGTTCAATTAGTGCTGACGCAAAATACTTTGATCCTTGAATCGATACATGTTCTTCCTCACCATAACAAATTACGGAAAAAGTGCTTAGAACAACAAATAACAAAATGGTAGCAAGTTTCATGTTTTATTATAAGATTTTAGATCCCTATATGATTTCTTTTTATTTCAAACCATCTTTGGCAAATCCACTTGTTTGTTTAAAAAGATCAATCTTTTATCATGTTAGTAATTTTTAATGAATTTAAGTAGTTTTTTGTCAACTTCTATTTGATATTCTGGATAACAATTTAGCATTACGCCATTTTCTATTTCATAAAATTTCCAGTTTTCGCAATGTGTATTATACTCAAATTCAGAATTATCAAATTGCCAATTAAAACCATTTCTTATTTCAGATTGAGGATAATTATGTCCTCTGATAAGTGTGATTGTATTGTTTTGATAATCTGTCTTGACTTCAGCATATAGTGCATTTGGAGCAAGAAATATCACCTTTGGATGATTGGTTATGGCGTCAAATTCTGTTTTTGTTACGTATTCATTATGTAGTACTATTATTTTTTCATAACTTTGTAAAATTGAAGGATTTCTGTCAACATCAATATCTGTAAGATAGTCGTATCCCAAAAGATCAAGAATTTTTATTGCATTTGCGCTGGCTGAAAATCCAAATGGTTTGTCAAACTCTATTTTTTTTGTTAAACACGAGGTATTACACTCTCCCCTGTAATAGGTATAAAAACTAGGTTCCCAATATGCTGTAGAAGTAAAAATTGGAACAATAAAAGCTGCGTTTGGTTCTTGGTCCAAAAATCCAATTTCTTTGTAGGTTTCTGTTAATTCATTTTTTAGTTCAAATTGTATATCACGTGGGGTTGGTTCTCTATCTACAAGTATGAAATCCTTTTCATACGCAAAAGTTCTAAAGAGTGGTGCCTCTCCAGAATACTCTATTTCTTTGAATAAATCTTGTGCATTTAATTTTGTAGAATCAACTTTGATAATTTTTGCATTAAGGAGAAATTGAACTGAATTAAAAAATTCATGATCAGAAATCTCATCTTTTATCCAATACGCAGAAACTTTTTTAAACCATTTGGGAATTTTTTCTTCTTTTGCTTCAAAATCAAAATCTAAAGAAACGAAAATTATTTTATTTTCTACTAGCCATTGAATTGCTTGTGTAAAATAAGAGTCTGATAATTTATCATCAATCCACCATTGAGTATTATATTTGAACCAAAAGGGAAGCGGTTTTTCATTTTCTGCGTTTACAAAAGTACTGGAAAATATTAATAAAATTACAAGAGTGATTTGGAATATTTGAATATTCATCAAAACTCTTGCTATATCCAATGTGGTATCTGAAAATATCCATCGATGCTTTCATTTCGTAATAGTTTTAAAAGCGCATTTGCCTGAGGTGTTGATAAAACTGGTTTATCAAACTGGTTATCTGTTGAAATTCTAGGGCATGCAACTTGAATAAATGCATCAATTCCCTTGAGGTTTTTGAGTCTTTCATTAGTAATGTCAGTTAGCGCAAAGAGCTGAACCATTTTTCCTTCCTTTTCTAGTTCTCGCTTGAATTTTAGCGCTGTAGTTTTTGACAACTGGCCTTCCTTTAGTCCAACAATTATTCCAAAGGTTTGAGCGTCTGCCGCTTTGTAAATTGCAAGCGTTGCTTTTTTCTGAAGCTTTTGTGCAAAGTCTGTTACTTCACGTACCTCATTAAAATATGGATCAAGAACATAGGTGGGCTTGTTTGTAGCAAGCGCAATGCCTGCTGCATGAAAGTTGCTTTGTCCTAAAAAGACATTAACATCAGCATTTTCCATTACATCCATTGCAGGATAAAACTCACAGCCAAATACTTGTCCATCGTTTAGCTGTCCCTTGCCTTTCCCAATTTTTACTGTAATTCCACTATCTTCTAGGATTTTTTTGACATGTTTTATCTGATGTAGGTGCTGACTATCAGTTATCAGACAGACTGTCTTTCCCTTCAAAATATCAACACACTTTGGTACTACACTATCAAAGGAAATGTCATCAAACGCATCAATCATAACCACATTATCACCCATTATTTCCATGTTTATTGTATGTCCAATATTGAACAAAACCTCTACACCAAGAACCTTTGCACCATTTGAGTTTAGATCACAAGAACCCCAAGTAGTATCTGCCAATACATATGCTGGAATTCCAAATCTTTTCATGATGTTTGATGCGGTTTGTTGAATTTTTGGCATAATGCCATCAGGACCATTTAGCGCTACTGAAACAGGTCTTCTTTTCTTTATCACATCTAAAATTTTTTCTTCGTCTATTACTATCATTTGTAATTTCTTAACTGATTTGGTTTTAATTTAAACTATTATTAAATAACAACTCAGACTATCAGCATAAGCCATGAACCAACAAACTGTACTGCATATAGGATTTGACGATACGGACTCGCCAAAGGGAATGTGCACCACATATCTTGCATACAAAATCGTAGATATATTACGAAAAGAAAATGTAGAGTTCCTTGATTATCCTAGACTGATTAGATTTAATCCAAACATTCCATGGAAGACAAGAGGAAACGGCGCAGTGGGATTATCCATCAAAACAAGTGAACCTGATAAAATAAAACAAAAGGTAAGACTCATGATAAAATCTTACTCTGATACAAAAAATGGCGCAAATCCTGGGCTGGTATTTTATCAAAATAACACAATTCCAAAAGACTTTACAAGCTTTAGCGAGCTTGCTTTATGGAAACTGATTAGTCGAAGTTTTGCAAAACAGTTTGTCTCAAAAAATAATCTAGAATCATTTTACATTGGTAATGGTCAAGGTTTGGTTGGTGCAGTAGGAGCCATTGGTTATCGCTTTTCTGATAGAACATTTGAGCTGCTAAGTTATAGAAAGAAAAAACAATTTGGGAAAAAACGACAGATTATACCACAAAGTGTAAGGTTGATGCAAGAAAAAACACATCCTTACACCTTTAATAGTTATGACAAAAAAACGGGACGCGTCTTAATAACTCCACATGGACCTGATCCTGTATTTTATGGAGTGCGTGGCGAAGATCCAAAAACTGTCATCAATGCGGCAAAACTGATTCAAGCAAACGAAAATCTTGATGGATATTTGGTATTTAAAACAAATCAGGGAACAAATGATCACCTGAAAAACGAGCTTGATAGTTTGGAATTAAAACCATATACATCCGGCATAGTAAGTGGTACAGTCTCAAGCAAACCAAAAATTGAAACTGGAGGACACACATTCTTTTCTCTTACAACAAAAGATTACAAAATAAATTGTGCAGTATACAGGCCAACAAAAATCACCTCAATCGCATTAGAACTTGCAGTTGGTGACAAGATTCGTGTTGGTGGCAGTATAAGAAAGGCATCAAAAAAACACAATCGAACATTAAATGTTGAATTTATTGAGATCTTAAAACTCAGCAAACAGTACAAAATTACAAATCCCTCATGCAACAATTGCAATAAAAAAATGAAATCAAAGGGGAAAAATCAAGGATTTGAGTGCATAAAATGTGAAAGTAAAACATACAAAAAAATCAAAATAGAGCTTTCTAGAAAAATAACACAGAAACTATATGTGCCAGCAGTAACGGCACACAGACACCTTACTAGACCCTTGGAAAGACTAGGACGAGCAAATTATGATACAAGAATTAGCAAATCTATTCCATGGTTTCATGTTTTTGCAAATTAAAAAACTATAGCGGGGAGTAGATTTGAACTACTGATTTTCGGGTGTCTCATCAATTATGATTATGAGCCCGACGGGATGACTTAGCCCTTTGAGCAAGTCTGACTTCCCCACCCCGCTAAGTCACAAAAGGTTTCGGGCCGTATATACGCGTTATTAAAATCTGCAAATGATTAATAGTATTTACAAAGTTTTTTTCTTGTGAATAAAAAATTAAGGATTGCGGGAATTATTGGAGCGCTTGCAGTATCTGTAATTATTCTAAGCTCGCCTTCAAATACTCTGCCACTTCCAGAACCAACTTCTAGTCAAACAGGAAATGAGTTTGTTGAGTTGCTAGCAACAGGACTTGACAATCCATGGGCAATAGACTTTGCAGACAATCGAGTCTTTATCACAGAAAAAGATGGCAAGATAAGAGTTGTTGAAGATGGTATATTGATTGAAGAACCACTAGCTACACTTCGTACGGCTAATGTGTTTGGCGGTGGCTTGCTCGGAATAGCAACACATCCTGACTTTGAAATTAATCATTTTCTTTATGTCTATTACACCTATGAAGAGGATGGAAATCTCTGGAACAAAGTTCTTAGAATAAAAGAATCAGAAAATAAACTAGAAGACGCAACAACAATCTTTGACAAGATTCCTGGCTCAAAATTTAACAACGGTGGCGTGATAAAGTTTGGTCCTGATAGAATGCTATACGTTGCAACAGGATTCAGCTCAGATCTGTCTCATGGGCCACAAGATCTTCAGTCACTTGAAGGAAAAATTCTAAGACTAGGTGATGATGGCTCCATTCCACAAGATAACCCATTTTCCAATTCACCAATTTTTTCATATGGTCACAGAAATCCACAAGGAATGACTTGGGATGAAGAAGGAAATTTCTTTGTAACAGAACTTGGTCCGTCAAAAAATGATGAAATCAATTTAGTTATAGCAGGGCAGAACTATGGATGGCCTGAGCAGGAATGTTCAGGAAAAGAAGGATTTGTTGATGCTGTAATGTGTTATGATCCAAGTATAGAACCAAGCGGAATTGTATTTTATTCTGGAAACAAACTTCAACTTGAAAACCAAATTGTAATGGCTACATTGCGTGGTTCTAATCTATATTCACTTGAGGCAACAAAGGACAGTATAGTCTCACAAAAAAGCATATTGAGTGGGATAGGCAGAATTAGAGATGTTAATGAAGGAAATGATGGCTATCTTTATGTCCTTACCTCAAACACAGATGGCAAAGGATTCCCAACCAGTGATGACGATAAACTTGTGAGGATTCTGAAGTAATTGAAAGACTCATCTATATCAAAATTTTTTGAAAAAAGTAGAGAAGAACGACTAGCTATAATTAAAAAATTTGCAGATCTCTTTAATACTGAAGTCAATCAAATCACAAATTCAGATGGTGGAATAATTTTTGATAAAGCAGATAAAATGGTTGAAAACGCAATTGGAACATTTTCTTTACCATTAGGTATTGCTACAAACTTTACAATAAACAAAAAAAACTATCTTATCCCAATGGTCATTGAAGAACCTTCAGTCATTGCAGCTGCATCAAAGGCTGCAAAACTTGCAAAGATTCATGGTGGTTTTAAGGCAGAAGCAGACAAATCATACAGCATAGGACAAATCCAAGTAATTGACGTTGATATAAAATCTGCAATTTCTGCTATAAAAAAATCAGAAAAAAAAATTCTTGATCTTGCAAATTCAAAAAGCAAAACTCTATCAAAGATTGGAAAAGGAGCAAAACAGGTTTCCTGTAGAGAGATAAAAACAGATTCTGGGAAAATGCTCATTGTTGAGCTTTTAATTGATGTAGGCGATGCAATGGGCGCAAACATTACAAATACAATGTGTGAGGCGGTAGCACCGCTAATTGAAAAAATAACCAAAGGCAGAGTAATACTGCGAATTCTTTCAAATTATTCAACAAAAAGAATAGCAAAAGCATCTGCTGTGTTTGATAGAGATGCGATTGGTGGTAAAAACATAGTTAATAATATCATTTTAGCATACCAGTTTGCATTCAATGATGAATATCGCGCAGTCACTCACAATAAAGGAGTGATGAATGGAATAATCGCTGTCGCAAATGCAACAGGTCAGGACACTCGTGCAATTGAAGCTGCAGCACATGCGTATGCTGCAAGATCAGGAAAATATACCTCACTAACAGAATGGAAAAAAGACAAAAATGGTAATCTTGTTGGAAAAATCGAGCTACCTCTTTCTGTTGGAATTATCGGCGGCATCATAAATGTACATCCACTTGTAAAAATTTGCATAAAGATTCTTGGAGTAAAATCTGCACAAGAGCTTGCATGCGTGATGGCAACAGCAGGACTTGCACAAAACTTTAGTGCACTTCGTGCGCTTGCTTCAGAAGGAATTCAAAGTGGACACATGAAACTTCATGCAAGAAACATTGCTGCTGCCGCTGGCGCAAAACCTGAACAAATAGATAAAATTGTAAGGAAAATGGTTGAGGAGAGTAATATCTCACTTAATAGAGCAAAGGAATTACTCAGCCAGCTTTAAGCAGTAAATTAAATACCCAAATTATGATAAGGACAAAATGGCCAAGGTAAAATTTGCTATCCCAAAGGGAAGTCTTGAGGAAGCGACTTTCAAAATCTTAGAAAAGGCATGGACAAAGGTAAACAGAAAAGAACGTACCTATCGCGTTTTCTTAGATGATCCAGATATTGTTGTAAAAATGATAAGGCCTCAGGAAATACCAACACTAGTTTACTATGGGCTATATGATGTTGGAATTACAGGAAATGATTGGGTTGGAGAAACAAACGCAGATGTCAGATCTCTTTTGAATTTAGAGTATGGAAAAATAAAACTTGTATTTGCAATACCTGACAATTATAAATTCAAGTCACTTGATGATATGATAAAATCGTACGCAAAAAAGAAAAAAACACTAAGAATATCATCTGAATATCTTACTACCGCATCAAAATTCATAAAGCAACAACAATCTTACAAAAAACTTTATGGAAAAAAGGATCCACTCATTGTAACCCCATGGCTAAGACTAGGTACGAACAAAAATATTCAGATCCACCTATCTTTTGGTGCAACAGAAGCAAAACCTCCTGATGATGTTGATGCAATAATGGATGTAACAGAAACAGGAACTACGCTAACACAAAATCAGTTAAAGATAGTAGACACTGTTCTAGATTCTTCAGCACAGCTTATTGCAAACAAAAATTCACTCCAAGACGCGAAAAAACGTGAAAAAATATTCGATATTGTCACTTTATTGCGCGGAGCAGTTCAAGGAGGAAAGTATTTACACATTTATCTAAACGTCAGAGAAGAAAACCTAAAGCGACTATTAAGTGAAGTTTCCTCATTAAAAAAACCTACAATCAGTCCACTAAGTCAGAAGGGATGGTATGGCGTAAACACTGTAATTAAAAAGTCAGAATTTTACATGCTAGTTCCAAAGCTTCGAAAGATAGCACAAGGACTGGTAATACACGAACCAAGACAGATTCTGGAACTTGAGGAGATAAAACGTGATGAAGAAAGTTGATCAAAATCATTTCTATTCGTAATGTAAGCAGTTTTCTAGCCAAAACCATACCAAAAACATCAAAAAATAACAAAAAAATCGTCGAATCAATAATTTATGATGTACAAAAAAATGGCGATCGAGCTGTAAGAAAGTATGAAAAAAAGTTTACCGGTGCTAGATTAACAACATTACGGGTATCAAAAAATGAGATCAAAGATGCATATTCAAGAATAACTACGGAACAGCTAGACGCGATAAAGATTGCAAAAAACCGCCTCTACAAAACTGAATATACATTAAAAAAAGTATTGCGAGGAATTTCAGTTACACTAGATGGAACAAAAATAAAAAAAGATTTTATCCCAATTTCCAGCGTAGGCTGTTATGTGCCAGGAGGTTTAGCAAGGTATCCAAGCACAGCAATAATGTCAATAATACCTGCAAAGGTTGCAGGTGTGAGACGAATAGTAGTTGTAACACCTTCAAACAAAAATGGAAAAGTAGATCCGTTAACACTTGTAGCAGCTGATATCTGTGGTGCTGATGAAATTTACAAGACAGGAGGAGCACAGGCAATTGCCGCACTTTGTTTTGGAACAAAATCAATTTCCAAAGTAGACAAAATAGTTGGACCTGGTGGATACTTTGTTATAATGGCTAAATCAATTATTAGCGAAAGAACATCAATTGACATGATTGCAGGACCAACTGAGCTAGCGATAATTGCAGATACGTCAGCAGATCCTAATATGGTAGCAAAAGATCTTATCTCACAAGCAGAACACAGTACAGACACTCGTTGTTGTGTTATTACAACATCACGATCACTTGCAAAAAAGATAAGAAATACTGTTGAACAAAATATGCAAAAAATAAAAAGAAAAGAAATCGTAAAACAAAGTTTTCTTACAAATGGATTTGTTGTTGTCTGTAAAAGTAATGATGAGATAATAAAACTAGCCAACGATTTTGCTCCGGAACACTTGGAAATCATTACCAGAAACCCACAAGTATTAGCAGCTAAAATAAAGACTGCAGGATTGGTACTAATTGGGAAAAATACGCCCTCTTCTGCAAGTGACTATCTGTTAGGCTCAAATCATATACTTCCAACAAGTCAATTTGGCAAAACTAGAGGTTCATTATCAGTACTTGACTTTATGAAATTAAACACACAAATCGAGTCATCAAAAACTTCATTGCGACATATCTCAAAATACATGAAAATATTAACATCATCAGAGAATCTTCCAAATCACTACGAAGCAGTAAAGAGTAGATTGTAATGCAAAATAACTGGTTTCAAAAAAGACTTGAAGATCTAGCAAAGCTACGTGGATATCAAAAACCAGAGATACACACTGGAATTTTAAAGCTTGATTCAAATGAAAACCTTGCAATAAGCAAACAGTTTCAGTATGATCTCATTGATAATGCCAAAAAAAGATCCGATGTAAGAGAATACCCACTTGGCAAAACCGAAAACCTCATTCAGGCATTGTCAAAACATCTCAAAGTTAATCCAGTCATGATTGGAGTTGGAAATGGTTCTGACCAAATTCTTGACTTGATACTTGCAAATTTTGCTACAAAAAAAACCAAAATACTGACTTCTGATCCAACATTTGGATTTTTTGAAGAAAGATGTAAGCTGTATTCTATTCCAACAATAAAGATCCCATTTACAAAGAACATGGATCTTGACCTTGATGATTTCTTGTCAAATTCAAAAAATGCAGACATGCTCTACTTGGATTCGCCAAACAATCCAACAGGATTTCAATTTTCAAAAAAACAACTTGAAAAACTGATCAAATCATTTGATGGACTTGTAATAATTGATGAAGCATATAGTGAATTTGGTGATTATTCAATCGTAAACATGGCAAAAACCCAACAGAATCTTGTTGTTGTTAGAACATTTTCGAAGGCATTTGGTCTTGCTGGGCTTCGTCTTGGATATTTTGTATCAAACAAAAACTTTGTTGATGTATTTACAAGAGTAATCCAGTATCCATATCCGATAAACACACTTGCAATAGAGGCAGGAATTATCGCATTACAAAAAATAAAACAGATGATTGAAGTAGCTAACCTGATAAAACAGGAACGAAAGCGAATCATAGATAATCTACGAAAATTCGGCGCATTTCACGTATTTGATTCAAAGGCAAACTTTGTTTTGTTTGATGTAGAAGGCGCAGATACAAGAATATACAATGCATTAATTGAACAGGGCATCTCTATTCGAAAACTAGGAAAAATTGGAAAACACAAAGGTTGTCTTCGAGTTACTGTCGGAACAAGAGAAATGAATTCTAAATTCTTACTTGCAATACGTGATCTCTTACAATGACTTTGCAAAAAATTGAAAACGGTATATTTATTCAAGATACAATACTTGATAAAATAAAAAAAATTGACACGATAATTTTTGATTGCGATGGTGTCTTAATTGACATTACAAAATCTTATGATCTTACAATAAAAGAAGTAACAAAATATTTTCTAAAAGAGTTTGGAATTGAACACTCACTTCCAATAACATCGGATATAATAGAAGGGTTCAAGTCCACAGGCGGTTTCAACGATGAAGTAGACGTCACTTATGCATCAATACTATCACTCGTCATTGCAAATAGAATAAAAGTATCAGAAAAGAAATTTCTCTTTGATGTAATAAAAAATGCAGATCAAAGTGGAATAAAATCAATTGAAAAATATATTGCAACTTTATCTGTTGATATTTCTGATATTACAAAAAAATTAGATTATCCAGGGCCACATGATACCAATTTACTGTATTCAGTATTTGATCAGATGTTTTATGGACCAACCCTATACTACAAATTATTTAACAAACAATCCAAGTTTTCTGAGCAAGGCTTCATAGAAAACGATGTGAAGCTTTTAAAAAATGATCTGATTAAAAAATTAAAAAAGAAATTTAAAAACAAAATTGCAATTGTTACCGGACGAGGTAGAGAATCAATAAGATACACACTTGGAAAGCTTTTAGATGAATTTGATCTAAAAAATTCTACATTTTTAGAAGATGAATCTAGAGATCTTGCAAAGCCAAATCCTCAACCTTTGATTAAATCAATTCGTGGGCTTGATTCAACATGCTGTCTTTATGTTGGAGATTCTATGGAAGATTATATCATGGCAAAAAAAGTGACAGAAAAGGGTTATGATACTATATTCTGTGCAATATTTGGAACAAGCAAATCATATGACTTAAAGAGAATCTTTTTTGAACAAAAAAATGTGCCAATGATATTACAATCAATTGATTTGCTTCCGAAGGCATTAAATCTGGTTTGAAAATAATTCTCATCTCCAAGTGATTTTACATGAAAGCAAGAACTGGACAAATCAAACGTCAAACAAAGGAAACAAATGTTGTAGCTAGTGTAAACTTGGATGGGGCAGGAAAAATTTCGGTAAACACAGGAATTCGTTTTCTTGATCACCTGATAACATCATTTGGAAAACATTCCATAATTGATCTTAGTATAAAGGCAAAATCTCTAGACACCATAGAGCACCACCTCATCGAAGATGTTGCAATAACAATCGGTTCGTGTATTGATAAAGCACTTGGAAACAGAGCAGGGATTGCAAGGTTTGGCTATGCATCTGTACCAATGGATGAGTCATTATCTGAAGCCTCAATAGATCTTGTAAAACGACAATATGGAAAGATCAGTTTAGGAATGAAACGAAATCAAATTGAAGGAATGTCAAAAGAAGACATTGAACATTTCTTCCAATCCATGATTCAGAATCTTAACAGCTGCATACACGTTAGTGTAAAGTATGGAGAAAATGATCACCACAAAGTAGAATCTGCAATAAAATCACTTGCTGTTGCATTTAGATTAGCGGCGACTATAGATAAAAAGCAAAAAGGAATTCCAAGTACAAAAGGCGCAATGTAATGGTCAGAGTAGCAATATTTGACTATGGAGCAGGAAATATTTTTAGCCTAAAAAATTCACTTGAAAAAAACAACGCAAAAGTAGATGTCATAACAACATTCGATAACTCAAATAACTATTCTGGCTTGATTTTGCCTGGTGTTGGAAACTTTGATCCCGCAATCAAGAGTATCCGCGAGCGTTCAAAAAAACAATTCAATGACTTTGTAAAAGATAAGATCCCAGTATTGGGCATATGTCTTGGGATGGAAATGTTTTTTGAAAAAAGTGAAGAGGGAAAAGAAAAAGGACTTAACATAATGAAAGGAGAAGTAGTACTGCTTCCAAAAAATATGAAAATACCTCACATGGGGTGGAATAACATTCAGATAAAACAACAAAGCAAAATTTTGGATGGAATTAACAACGGATCTTGGGTTTACTTTGTTCACTCGTATAGAATCAAACCAAAAAATGATGCAATTGTTGTAGCTGATGCTGATTACGGCATACAAGTACCTGCAGTGGTAGAAGAAAAAACTTTCTTTGGCACACAATTTCATCCAGAAAAATCGGGTCAAGTCGGTGCTATGATGATTCAAAACTTCCTAAGCGTGTGCAAAAAATGAAAATAATTCCAGCAATTGATCTTATGGAAGGAAAGGTAGTGCGACTAGTTAAAGGTCAACCAGAAAAAAAAACGATCTATAGTTCTGAACCAATAAAAATTGCAAGACAATGGGAAAAATTAGGCGCTGACTCTATTCACCTAGTAGATCTCGACGCTGCTTTAAGCAGAGGTTCTAATTGGGAAACAATTAAAAAAATTGTTAAAGAACTATCAATTCCTGTTCAGGTAGCAGGAGGATTACGAGACGAAGCTACAATTACTGAGGCACTAAATATCGCATCAAAAGTAGTATTAGGCACACTTGCTTTCAAAAATAAACAACTCTTGAAAAAACTTTTGTCAGATTTTGGCAATGGTAGAATAATAATATCAGTAGATCATATTGACGGAAATATAATAATTGATGGTTGGCAAAAAAATACAGGAATTAAATTAATTGATGGAATAAATAATTTTTTGGAAATGGAATTCTCTGAATTTCTACTGACAGATGTAAATAGAGATGGTACGCTCCAAGGACCTGACTTGGAATTTTTAAAAAAAGCATGTAAAATAAACGGTACAAAAATTATTGCAAGTGGCGGAATGTCAAAACTAGATGATATTATCAAAGTGAAGAATTGTAATGCATATGGTGTTATTCTAGGAAAAGCACTTTATGATAACAAAATTTCTATTGAGGAAGCAAAGAAGATAGCATGACACTAACAAAAAGAATAATCCCATGTCTTGATATTGCAAATGGTCGTGTTGTAAAAGGATTGCATTTCGCATCAATTAAAGACGCAGGAGATCCTGTGTCATTAGCTGAAAAATATAGTAAAGAAGGAGCAGATGAGCTTGTGTTCCTCGATATTACTGCATCTGAAGAAAAACGCGAAACGGTTAAAACACTTGTATCAAAAGTTGCACAAGTAATAGATATTCCATTTACTGTAGGTGGAGGGATAAATACGCTTCAGCATGCACGTGAGATATTACTTAGTGGTGCAGACAAGGTTGCAATAAACACAGGTGCGGTAAAAAAGCCGCAAATAATCACAGAATTAATGCAACAATTTGGAAGACAATGTGTTGTAGTTGCAATTGATGCAAAAAGAAATTTCAAAATAAAAAAGGAAACGAATATTTTTTTTGAAGGCGCTCGAAAATATTGGTTTGAGGTTTTCATTTTTGGTGGAAAAAAAGAAACAGGACTTGATGCAATCAAATGGGCAAAAAAAGTATTAGAGTTAGGAGCAGGAGAAATTTTACTTACCAGTATTGATAGAGACGGAACGAAAGATGGTTATGACATTGAATTAACTCGTGCAATAGTTGACACTGTAACTATTCCTGTAATTGCTTCTGGCGGTTGTGGAAAACCAGAACACATGTTAGAAGTTTTTAAAAAATCAGACGTAGAGGCAACCTTGGCAGCGTCAATATTCCATTATGAAGAACATTCGATAAATAAAGTAAAAAAATATCTTAAAGAAAACGATATTCCTGTACGATTATAAGGTAAAATTCTAACTATAAAACAAGTGAGGACAATGGAAAAAACTATTGATGAGATAGATTTTCAAAAGGAAAATGGATTGATACCAGTAATAGTACAAGATATCAATACGAAAGAGATCTTAACACTGGCATATGCAAACAAAGAATCACTAGCTCTTACAAAAAAAACTGGCAATTCTTGGTTTTGGAGCCGTTCAAGAAAAAAATTATGGATGAAAGGTGAAGAATCAGGAAATGTTCAAAAAGTAAAAAAGATTTTAATTGATTGTGATTTAGATGCTGTCATTTATCTTGTAGAGCCATCAGGACCTGCATGTCACACAGGAAAAAGAAATTGTTTCCATAATGTTCTCAAGTAGTGTCACGACACAAATTAATTATATCATCTTCTCCGCCAGGTATAAACTCATTGACAAACTCAAATTTGATGTGTTCGTATGGTACACCTACAAAGGCCATCGTCCAAACTCCAACAAAATCTTCTGGACTACATTTATCCTTACGAAATGTGGTATCTACCCTAAAATATGTATTAAAGTCTGATTTTACAGATCCGTCGAAAGGAAAACTAGTATATTCAACATGTTTTGGTGTATATACTATTATCGTACCTTTTTCATGTGGCGCAATACCACGAGCTTGAATGAAAATAATTTCACCCAACTTATGCTGATATCCTTGTACAGAGAAAGGACCAGATGTTAGCCATTCAACTTTTAATTCTTCTTCTTTTTCTACACCAAAATATATTGATAGAGTTGTTATAGCAGCTATCACACAGACTATTATAATATATTTATTATTTTTTTTCATGCTAATCTGAAGCCGTTTACAATCACATAATATTTTAAATATATTTCTTGTTTATATAATAAATTACGTTAATGAAATTATTAGCAGCTAAAATTAAGTATTACTTAACTTGATATTAGGACATTTTATCAATATAATAGATAGGACAAATTAACATGACTATATCATTAGAGTGCAGGGAATGTAAGAGGACATTTGAACCCACTTTCAGGTATGTTTGTGATTACTGTTTTGGCCCATTAGATGTAAAATATGATTTTCCTCAGGTAAGCAAGAATACGTTCACAAATCGCGAACATACATACTGGAGATATTTTGAACTACTTCCAATTCAACACAAAACAAACATAGTAAGCATCAATGCAGGTATGACTCCACTAATTAAAGCAGAAAAGCTTGGCAAAAAATTGGGCTTGAATAACCTTTACATAAAAAATGATTCTGTAAATCCTACATTTTCATTCAAAGACAGACCTGCTGGGATAGCAGTATCAAAAGCAAAAGAGTTTGGTTTATCAGCTGTTGGTTGTGCTTCGACTGGAAACCTGGCATCTGCTACTGCGGCTCATGCAGCAAAGGCAGAACTTCCATGTTATGTATTTGCACCAAGCGATATTGAACATGCAAAAATAACTCAAGCACTCTCATATGGCGCTGAGTTTATTGCAGTTGATGGTACATATGATGATTCTAACCGAATTGCTGCGCAAATTGGAGACAGTAAAGGAATTGGAATTGTTAACATAAACATGCGATCATATTATGTCGAAGGATCAAAAACACTAGCATTTGAGGTTGCAGAACAACTTGAATGGCAAGTTCCAGATCAGCTTATTATTCCTGTAGGTAGTGGTGCAATGCTTAATGCAATTTGCAAAGGATTTGAAGAACTACAAACTGTTTCATTATTAAGCGATGTATCAAAAATGCATATTGTTGCAGCTCAGCCAGCAGGTTGTGCCCCGATCGTTGATGCATTCAAGAAAAAAAGTAATGATGTTATACCTGTTGAAAATCCAGATACTATAGCAAAAAGCTTAGCAATAGGTGATCCTGGTGATGGTCGTTATGTGTTAAAACGATTGCAACAATATAGTGGCTATGCAGAAGAATCAAACAACAAGGAGATACTTGATGGAATCCTGTTGCTTGCAAAAACCGAAGGCGTGTTTACAGAGCCTGCAGGTGGAGTATCTGTCGCTGTATTGAAAAAAATGGTAGATGATGGTAAAATTGACAAAAATGATACTACGATTTGTTATGTAACAGGAAATGGACTAAAGGCAACAGAGTCATTGATGGAGGTACTGCAAAAACCACAAGTCATGCAACCTGATGTAGTAAAGATTTCTGCAAGGGTGAGATAATCTGTCAAACATAACATTTACCATTCCGTCTGTTCTAAATAATGGTGCAGGTGAAAAAAAAGTTACAGTAGCAGCATCAAAACTTGCAGAAGCATTTTCAAAGATTTCAGAAAATATGGGAGATGAATTCAAAAGACGTGTACTAAATGACGATGGTACTCCACGTTCTCTTATCAACATATACATCAATGGAAAAAATGCAAAGTTTACAGGAGGACTAGATGCATCATTAAGGGACGGTGACGAAGTGTATATTTTGCCGGCAGTAGCTGGCGGCTCTGACCTTTCTAGTAAAGAGATTGACAGATATTCACGTCAAATAATGCTAGAAGAAATTGGATATCAAGGACAACTAAAACTTCGGCAAGCCAAAGTTTGTGTAGTTGGAGTGGGCGGTCTTGGTAATCCAATACTAACACGACTTGTTGCAATGGGAATTGGAAAATTACGAATTGTTGATAGAGACGTAATTGAGTTATCAAATCTTCATCGTCAAACAATGTTTGATGAAAATGACATAGGTAAAGTCAAAGTAGAAGTAGCAGCAAAAAAACTACAAAAACTAAACTCTGATGTAGAAATTGAAGCGTTGCCTGTATCTATTAATGATTACACTGCATTTGATGTTGTAGAAGGATGTGATGTTGTTATAGATGCATTAGATAGTGTGAATGCGCGATACTCTATCAACAAAGCTTGCGTCAAAAACAATATTCCGTTTGTAACAGGTGCTGCAGTAGGAGTAACAGGTCAGGTCTTTACAATCAGTCCAAAACAAAGTGCGTGTTACCATTGTATATTTCCGGCATTAGATGAAGACTCACTTCCAACATGTAGTATAGAAGGAGTACATCCAGCAATTCTTTCTATAGTTGGTGGAATCGAGGTCTCTGAAACTGTAAAAATTATTACAGGTAAAAAACCAAGTCTTGCAAATAAAATCCTGCATATTGATCTGGCAAACTTGGATTTTGTATACACTAAAACACTCCAAGTCGATGAATGTCCTGTATGTGGAACCGGCAAGATAGAATCTTCTCCAAAAGCTCAGCTGATAGTTGAAGAACTCTGTGGAAGAAATCGAGGAAAAAGAACATTTTCTATTACATCGACAAAAACATTTCAGCTTGAGGCAAGCAAGGTATCCAATATTGCAGATAGTTATGGCTTTAAGGTAGAAAATCTAGGCGAGCTTGGTCTTTCCTTAAGAACAAGTGATATATCTGTCAGCTTTATGAAAAGAGGATCTGCCATTATAGTAGGCACCAAAGACGAGGATGAGGCAGTTTCCCTATACAAAAGGCTTTTAGGTATTGAAAAAGAAACGGAACAGAAAGTTCGTACAGCCTAGCGCGCCTTGACGTATTTACTAGTCTAAAAATTATATCAGTCGATCAAAAAAATTAATAAAGTTCAGCATCAAAATGTAAATTACATACAAACAGCCAAAAATATGAACAAAACGTCCATTAGCCTTATATACTCATTTTTGGACAGAATCGACAATAACATGAAAAACGATATTGTAAGGAAACTAACTAGTCTTACATTAATGACAATTATGTTTGCAGGAGGATTGACTTTTGCCTTCCCAAATACCATACCACAAGCAGATGCACAACAGACAAATCCAAACTTGTATGTTTCTGCAGAAAAAACTGCGTACAAAAATGGATTTGATGGTCCAATGGTAATTGAGGTAATAGTCAATGATCCCGCAATTTCAAGTACAGATGATGGACACGGTGAGCCATCTGTTAGTGTTAACGGTAAAAAACTTAGAATGCTACAAGCAACCGATGGTAGCTGGTATGCATACTTTGCTGATAAAACCATGGCTGTAAGAGCAGACGCAACACAGCCACGTCGTAACGTAAACCTACATGGCGCTGCATCAGCCGCAGATGCTAGCTATTATGGTCCTGGTACAGGACTTGACTTTGGTAAATTCTGTAGCAAAGAGTCTGGCACAGGCGTACTTGGATTTTCAACGAGTGATACAGAAGGTTTTGCAATTCCAGGCAACGTAACAAACTATTTTGGTGATGCACTAAACAATGGCCACACAGGCCAAAATGCCAACAATAACGGTACTGAAGGTGCTGATGGCTCATCTTTCCTACAATGTGCAACAGGATATACTACTGCAGCAGCAGGTTCAGGTGCATTTGCCCCTGAAGAAAAGATTGAAAGACTGATGAATGTTGTAAGAGAAAACAAGACACTTGTTCGTGTAACAGGATCAGTAACAGGAGTTGGTCAGCTTGGTATAACAAATAGTAACTATTGGCCATTTATCCAGCTATACGACTTTACTCCACAAGGTAATGTTGAAGTAAAATACATCAAATCCGGTGTTACACAAACTGTAGTCTTATCCTTTGATGATCCACCAGGAGAAAAAATAACACTTGATAGAGCCTCTTATCCACTAAGTGCTGACGTATTAGTCACATTAATAGATCCACAGATGAACATCGATCCAACAGATGAGGACTCGTGGACATTTGCTACAAGATCGGCCAACAAGTCAGTCTTCTATCAGCTATTCAACCAGACAGGTGGTAGAGATGCAGATAATGCTGGTTCAAAAGGATATGGACAAAGTGGCGCAGTTAACCTAAATAACAACAGAACAGCCTTGCGCCTCGATGGACATGACTTGTTCTTTAACAACAATACACAGAATATACTAGACAGCAGTGGAAATAGCATTGCTGTAGTAAGATTACAAGACAATGCAGACAGTGTAGTAACCGAAGAAAGAAGTGCAACAACTACAGGCGTTCGTTTTAGAACAAATACTATAGAACATGATGAAATTCCAATTACATTTACAGAAAACGATCCAAACAGCGGTGTATTCCGTTCATGGGATGAAAGCAATGTCTCAGTTCTACGAATTACAGACAATGCCCAAAGAGGATCATCTGCTACACTAAACTATGACGAGATTGGATATACAATACTTAGAACATCTTCATTTGCAACAATAACAATTGATCAAGCATCAATAGGTGGCGAATGGAACTCTGGCGAATTGATGAAAGTAACATTGACTGATCCAGATGCAAACCTAAACAATAACAAAGAAGATAAGCTCAAAGTGTCAGTTCCAACGGTCAAGATATTCCCAGTAATCAAAATTGGCAGTCCAATTACTCTTGACAAGATAGCAGCTGCTTCAATCATACGAAAAAATAGTGGATCAGTTGAAAGTGTCTTTGTATTTGGAAGTGACAAAACCGTAGCAGGAACAGGACGTACAGGAACAAATATTGGTCCTGCTGCAGCAGCAGATGACTTTAGCGATGTCTTAAGACTTAGCTTGAACTCAGGTGTAACAATGACTACTAACAGTGTACTAAGACTCAACCTCACCTCGACAGGTGCTGACTTTAAGGCATTCTTTGCTAACGGAACAAAGGAAGGAACAGCTGTTAGTGACTGTATTGATAGTACCCCTGCTGATGACGCTGCTGGTTGTCAACAGGACGGTATTTTCCACTACTTGGCCTATGATTTAGCATCATTACAGACTAGCACTAACGGATCAAACATCCTATCTGGTGCAGCTCTAAACTTTACCATCTATGATAGCAAGGTGGGCAAAAATGCTAGATTAGCATCTGCTTCACCAACAGGTGGTTCTATAAATTCATTATCGACAATTTCCGGCTTGGCAAGTAGAGGATTCACAAGCAACGGTGTTGACCTTTCAAACGCAATAAACGCTTTTAGGCAATTCCAAGACGATAACGCAGTAACAATAGACATTAACTTTACTAAAATAGGTGCTCCAAGTGCTGGTAAGGATTTACCAGGAGGCAACTATACTTTAGCAATCGGCTTCTACAGATTCGGTACATCAAATGATGGTGATGACGGAACTGGTGTAGATAGATTCAATGATGCAATCTACTACTGGGAGGCCAAAGAAGGAACAGGAGCAGCAAACATGGCATCAGGTGTATTCAAAGGTGATATAGAGTATATCCTGCTTAACCAAATCAATATCAACAACACAAACACTTACCTAAATGGTGTTGATCCATTTGATTCTAGTCTCAAAATAGTCGTCCATGAAGACTTGACAGACGAGGATTCTGTAAGAATTGATTACAATGATTTGGCAGGCGATGGTTCTACAGCGCCAGTTGCAGCACAACAGGCTGCCCCAACACACTCTGGTGTTGTTAGCTTTGACTTTGATAGCTACAAGATTGCAGATACTGTTACCGTGACACTCACAGACCAAGACCTTAACGTTGACCAAGAAGTAATAGATATCTTCACAACAGTCTCAGTATTTACTCAGGCTAACGGTGCTACTGTTAATGACACAGCATATGACCAAGTAGGAACATCAGGCTATGGCCAAAACAGCAGAGGTGAAAACTTTGGTAGATTGCTTGACATCACATTTGATGATGAGCGATGGCTTGCCAAAGGTGTAACTGTACCTATATCATCAGCTGGCTCTTGTGGAACACTACGAGCTCCAAGCGATGATGGCCTATCTGCAACAGGATTTACTTTAGTTGAGACAGGTCTCAACACAGGCATCTTCACAGGATCATTTGCAGTCCCAGCACAATACTGTTCAAGAGCATCGTCAACTGCTACAATCAAATCGACAACTGGTGTAGATATGGAAGTCAACTATGTTGATTATAGAGATGCATCAGGTGAGATTATCGAAGTTGGAGATGGCGCTGGAATTAGAGGCAACACAGGCTCTATAAGCCTTGATAGAACAGTCTATCCAGTTCCATGGGGTAAACTTTCTGATACCTCAACTCCATCAGGCAAAACACCAAAGTCAGGTACTACAACAAGATCACTGTTCCCAATACATGCAACCGGTATATCCACAGATGGTATATTGAGTGCTGTAGATGAAATCATTGAAACTGGTGATGTAGTAGTACATATCAGGATCAATGATCCAGACTTTAACCCATCAGTAATAGGTTCTGACTTTATGAACGCAAACGTTTCAAGCTCTTCCAACGTAGATCTAAACTATGGTCCAATAAAGATCATGATTCAGCGTGGCAACGATATTGCATTGCTTGCAACAGCAGGTGCTAGTGTAGCTAATACTGGTGTAATCACATCAGGCAGTGCTCCAGTTCCAACTGATAGCAGCACCGGCGAACTAACCCGTACAACTACTAACAAGCAGACAAGAGAGCTAGGTCCAATCAGCGAGATTTCGCCAGATTCAGGCATCTTTGAGCTTGACTTTACCGTCAGGTTTACTGATGGACCGTTGAGTACAAAATGTCCATCTGGTACTTCCACATACACAAACCTTGATGGCGCTGGTACAACTGAATCTGATAGATTCTATGCCCTAACTAGCTCTACTGGTACTGCAGCAACTGGACAGTTCGCACAAGGCAGCTCAACAAACGGCTTCCACTGTATCCTACAAGGTGATATTATCACTGTAGAATACACGGATCCATATGATGCAGCTGGTAAGATAAACACAGTTACAGATTCAGCTACATTTGATCTAAGAAACGGTGTGTTACAGTCAGACAAGTCTGTATACATTATCGGTTCAGATATGATCCTAACCCTAATTGAGCCAGACTTTGACCGTGATAATGATACAGCAGAGACCTACGATCTTGATTTGATCGAGTGGGACTCGGATGCTGCTCAAATTACCATGGGTAACAAGGCATCAATTCGAGGAGTAGCAGCAGATTCAGCAGCCTTTGATCCAGAACCATCCAACTTTAGAGAGACAGGTGACAGTACTGGAATATTCCAGATTGTTATCGAGATACCAAACACTCTAAATAACAATAAATTGGACAGAGGTGAAAAGATCCAACTAGAATATACTGACTGGGGTCCATCAGGTGCTGACTTTGTAGGCGCCGAAAATCAAGACATTAACCTTGAAATATTCACATCTAACTTTGGAGCAACAGTTGAGCTAGACCAGAAAGTCTATACATGGACTGACAAGGTCTTTATCTCAATAGTTGCACCAGATCACAACTTTGATTCAAAGCTAGTCGATGAGATAGGAGACACAACAGAAGATCCAATCATAATTCAGACAAGAACAGCCAAGATAGGAAGCTACAAGCTCGCTGAGACAGGTACCGATACAGGTATCTTTACAGGTGAGGTAATACTTGCAGGCTTTATCCACGATGCAAATGGTGATGGTACAAATGATATTACATCATCTAGTACCGCATCAGGCAGTGGACCAACTGATGGCAAGCTGTCTGCAAATGACAATGATGGACTAACTGTATCATTTGAGTTTAACGAGGATGAGACAGTAATCGGATCTGCATTGATACGATGGAATATTGGTGAGGTTAGCTGGCTTGAGGCAAGCTACCCTGCAACAACAACCGGTGTAGTACGCGTAGTTGATCCAGACATGAACCTTAACCCAGAATCAATTGACAACTTCAAAGTCGACGTCTGGTCAGATTCTGACGCAGGCGGTATTGACTTGACTATAACTGAGACTAACGAGGCAACCGGAATATTCGAAGGTACAGTGTTCTTTACTATTACTGACGAATCATCTGGCCACAGACTCAGAGTCGCAGAAGGTGATACGATCACAGCAGAATATGAGGATCATACACTACCTGATCCATACACAAGAGCAGACGAACTAGAAATCACTGGAACAGCAATAATTGGCACTATAGTGCCACCTCTTGAGCGTGCTCCAGCAGCTAACGCAAGAGTAGTTGATGCCTTTGGTAACTCGTTAACATCTGTTAGCGTTGACCAACAGGTACAGATTGCAGCTGACCTATCAAACGGCCAGGACAGAGAGCAAAAGTTTGCATACTTGGTACAGATTCAGGATGAATCCGGCGTCACAGTCTCACTAGCATGGATTACAGGAGTACTAACTGCTGGACAATCATTTAGCCCAGCATTGTCATGGATACCTGACGCACCTGGCTCATACACAGCAACTGTGTTTGTCTGGGAAAGCGTTGATAATCCAACCGCACTATCACCAACCGTAACTACAACAATTAACGTAAGCTAAGACTAGAAAAACAAAACAATTCCCCCCTTTTTCTTATTTTTAACAAACAAAAACTAGGTTATTTTTACATCATTTATCAGAAGCAATATCTAGAGGATTATTATCAGAAAAATCAATTGAAATCAATAATTACAATTTTTCTATTTGTATTTGTGATAATTACTCCAGTTCAAAGTTTTGCTGAGCAATTAGATGTGTTTACTGACAGCAAAGTCTACACTGACGGAGAACCACTTTTTGTATACGGCAAAGCTCTTCCAAACGAAAATTTAATCATAAGATTATTTGCACCGGATGGAACCATTGCCCAGTTTGAACAAGTAATTACAACGTCTGATGGCTCATTCAATATTGTATTATTAACTTGGCCAGAATCATCTGCAAATTTTCCATATGGAACTTATACGGTTGAAGCCATCTCAACCATCCAAAATGGCTTGTCAAAAACAATCGATATAAAATTTAGCTCAACATCAGAAACAGTCAGTGTGCCAGTGGAACGCATTGTTAATACATTAGTATTTGCTCCAGAGTCTGCCGCTATTAACAATTTATTTAGAGTCTTTGTCCAACTTACAAGTGATGGGTTATTGGTAGGTGGAGAACCTAATGAAATTCTTCAAACATCACATGTACATCTACCATCAGGCGAAGTTCAAAGTCTTTCAACATCGTTTGATATATTACATCAGGGACTGTATTTCGTCGATTACACACCTACACAAAAAGGTACATATGTTTTTCATATTGTTTCATTCACTCAAGGAACTATTTCACATGGTTCTGCAGCTACATTGGTCATAAGTCAAGATATAAGCGGAGTATCGGAACAAATCATAAAACTAAATTCAATCCTAGATGAAACATCGCAAGAGCTTGATAGATTAAAGACTGAGATTGAAGGATTTGGTTCTACTTTGAAACGTGCAAGCGATAATGTAGATACAAGCGTTTCTTCAATTTCTCGATCTGTGACAAATATAGAGGAAGCATCAATACAGCTAAATTCTTTGTTGTTTCCAATAGTTGCATCAATTGCAATAATAGTTGCACTTCAAATCGTAATAATTGCAAGAAGAAGATAGTTTATTATTATAACAGAACCGATTCAATTCATGCCTAAAACGGCACTTTTACTATTTGCAATTTTATTTTTCTCGTTTTTAATTAGTGATTCTGATGGATTCTTAGGGGGAGATTTGCCTCAACAAACAATTTTTTCATCTAATAATATAAAATTTGAACAAAAATCAGACATCATAAAGTTACCTACAATCGATGACCAGCAACCAACAAAAAAACGATATCTTATACTTGGTACAGGTTCTTTACAAGACAACTATGACGACAATCTTCACTATACTATAAATTCAAAGAATGGCTTTTTTTCAATTGGTACCTTACAAGAGAATGTTGTAGTTTCGCTTAAAGAAAAAGGATATTATGTTTTAGAAGATTTTTTATTAGATTTTCATTTGCAACAAAATAAACCAGAAAAAGTTACCGATGTTTCAAGAATAGGTGAAATTGTAGGTTCAGAATATGTCCATAAAAATTACAATTATACCGGAAACGGAATAAAAATTGCTGTTGTAGATACAGGAGTTGATTTCTCAAATCCTGATGTTAGCCATTCATTAGCTAGGGATGAAAATAATCATCCAATAATGCTTGATGCAGATGGCCAAGGAATTATTCTGACTAACACAACATTCATAGCTAATATCGATAAATATGGAATTTTAAGAAACTATACAAAACCACTCCCTGAAAATGTAACCTCATCCGTTTACATCATTCCACGAGAAGGTGTATTCTTAGATATTTCACAAAACGGAAATGGTACCACAATTCCTATTTACAATTCATTTTTTCCAATTGTTGGGAATTCTCCAATTTTTAATGGAGTATTATCAGATGATTGGAAAATTGGACGAGATAATCGTGAATATATTGCTTCAAAAAGTGGAATTTATCATCTAGGTGTCATGTATCAGGGATTTCTTCGGGATTCAACTGTACGAGTACAGGTTGTACCAGTTCTAGTTGTTGACTCTAAGTCGCCAGGTGTGTATGATACAATAATTCCTGATATGTCAAGCTCTTGGGAAGATTTTACAAGATTTGATTTAAAATCCGACGAAAAGCCAAAATATGATTTTGATTTTTCAGATGAAACACCAATTAAACTAGGAGAGGGTAAAGAATTTCTAGTATATGATTTTGATAAGGATGGAAAATTTGACTATAGTGCAGGCACAGTGGGTGCACGAGTAGTTGATGTTTATGGTGTCATTGAAAACAAAAAATCTACCATAGATAAAACACTCAACGCAATAAACGGTACACTGCTACCAGCATTAGATCCAAACGGTAGTTTTTTTGGTGTAATGTCGGATTTTATAGGACATGGTACTGCTAGTACGGCATCAATAACTTCAAAAGGAATTCAAGAATATGATATTTACAATAACACTAAAAAATATACAATAAAAGGTGTTGCTCCTGATGCAAAAATAATACCTGTAAAAGCATTATGGTTTGGTGATGCAGTCTACGCATGGTTATGGATTTCAGGATTTAACAATGAAGAAAATAAATGGGTTTTTGATGGAAAGCCAAGAGCTGATATAATTTCTAATAGTTGGGGAGTTGCAAACTTTCCATCATTGCAGTACGCACCTGGAATGGATATGCTTTCTTTAATTTTGAATGTATTATCTACCCCACAATCGCTTGATGAAAATTATCCTGGCATTACAATCGTAACAAGTGCAGGAAACTCTGGACATGGATATGGAACACTTGGTTTACCAAATGCTGCATCATACGGCATTACGGTAGGAGCAACTACCAATAATGTATTTGTTGGATACGGATCATTCAAAGGACAACCTAGATTTGGTAATACAACTGATAACTTTAATGAGATTGTTGATTTTTCAAGTAGAGGGCCTGGAATTATTGGAGACCCAAAACCTGATTTAATGAGCATAGGAGCATATAGCTTTGCACCATTATCTATCACAAAAATGAAAAAAGATTCAAAACAGGAACCTTTTTCACTTTTTGGGGGAACAAGCATGGCAGCACCGCTTGTTTCTGGAGCAGCAGCCTTATTGATGCAAGGCATGAATGAAAAATCTGAAAACTATGATCCCTTCAAAATAAAAAATATTTTGATGTCAACTGCTACCGATTTGGATAACGACGTCTTTACACAAGGTACAGGACTGGTAAATGCTACTACTGCAATCAGATTTGTAAAAGATTATGAAGGACTATTTGTGGTTTACAACAATTCTACTTTTTATAATATTAAAAAAATTCTTGATGACTCCATTGATAAACTAAACACAAATGTATTAGGCATTGTTAATTTCAAACTACCAGAAAAAAACTATCCACAAACTAGCTGGTTTGGGGGTTATTTACTGCCCGGTGAACGCAGTACAACTATACTTACAATCATAAATCCATCAAATAATACACTCAATATAGAAATAAAACCGCAAACTTTCAAATTAATTAAGCAAATTCAATTTAACGGAACAACCGAGGTACATCTTAAGGATTCTATACTAAATCAAGCAGATACCTATATACCAAATTATGTTAGTCTTTCTGGTGTAAAAGGAAACAACACTTTATTCTCAAATTTTAACAAAACAAATCCAATACCTGATGATGCATCGTTAATGATACTAAATGTTAACTTTCCATTCAATGAATTTATGAATAAAACTGACAAGATTTACGCCAATGATATGAGAATCTCATCACTTTATCTGTATGATTGGAATGACAAAAATAATAACACAAAAATTGAAAGCGACGAGTTATCAATGATAAACAGAGGTGGATCATGGGGTACTGTACAAGAGCTGCGTGTATCACAACCAAAATCAAAATTTACCAACACGCCAGTAGTTGGAATTTATCCAGTGCCAACTAGATTTTCCTACTGGTTTGGCGATACAAAACAAAATGCAACTTCAATGAATTATGATTTATCCATAAGTTATTATAAAAAAGACTATTGGAATTCAATCTGGACAGATACTGCAACTGAAGTTGATCCTAAAAATTTAACTAACCTAGCTGCAACCATTGTTGTACCAGAAGATCATCAACCTGGCATATATCAAGGATTTTTAACATTTGAAGGAGATAAACATACAGTAAATGTACCACTATCATATGTAGTTAAGAAAAAAGTTGATAGAGACAAACTTGTTGTTATTGAAGGAAAACCAATCGATGATGCTCTTTTCGGTAATGGATATGTAAAAGGTGCATTTGATATGGTAAACAGGTACTTGGCAGGAGATTGGCGGCAATATCATTTTGAAATTGATGATAAAAAAATAAACACTGCAGCAATTGAAATATCCTGGAAAAATGATGACACAAACCTTGCCGCATTTGTATTTGATCCACAAGGCCGGATAGTCCAAACTAATGTTCCATCAGGAGTTTTTGGTCATTTTCTTGGATGGCCATCACTTGACTGGCTTGGTACCACATCGTTTAGTCAAGGTGGAGGTTTCTTTCCTGTAAAAAACAAGGATAATACATCAACCGTATTATATGCACCAATAAACCAAACTGGAACATACACATTGATGGTTCATTCTACTTTGTTTGATGGTAAAGCTATTACTGAACCAATTAGTGTTTCTGCGCTATTTACTACAATTATTCCAGATGGCAAAGCGCCTGAAATAATTTTAACTATTCCAGAAAATATCAATAAAACATATGTAATCTCTCCCCAAGTCATGGATGAAAATCTTGATTTTGCTAAATATTATCTTGATAATAGAGAAATTCAGCTGAATTCATCCTCTAATTCAATTGATTCTGAACTACTAACAGATGGAAGACATGAACTAAAAATACTCGCAAATGATATTGTAGGAAACAACGCAGCACAAACATTTAGCTTCAATGTAATCTCAGAATTGCCACCAATTATTTCTGGTCCACCTGAAACTGTAGTACCTGAACAAGAACAACAAGAAGAACAAGAAGAACAAAAAGATCAAAACAATTATTTAATAATTGGCATTGCCATAGGAATCGCGATCGGTGTAGCATCAATATTTTTAGCTACAAAAAAGTTTAGAACATTAGCAAAACCTGAACAAGATTTATAAGCAATTTGGAAAATACATGAGCTTGCATGTCAGAGCAGGATAGTCAACAAAGTAATTCGCTATCCAGAAGAGATTTTCTTAAACTATTAGGAGCAGCAGGAACAGCCCTAGCATTTGCCCCCTTTGTACCATGGGGAAATTTTATGCCAAATCCATCTGGTGCAAACTTGGAAAAAGTACCAGTAATTTTACCTGATGGAACCCAAGCAAATCTTAAAACATTTCCAGTAAATCATGCAGAGATTGTGACATACCCAAAAACAGGCGATGAGGTTCTTGATGAAGAAGCATTTCGAAAGTGGCAGTTTATACGACTTCCTGCTGAACTTGGTGGTGATAAAAAAGATGTTAGTGCGTTTAGAGTTTACAGTATGGTCTGTCTTCATCTTTGGTGTTTATGGAAATATTGGCCTGAAGAGGGAAGAAAAAGAGGAGAATGTCCATGTCATGGCAGCATGTATGATCCACTTACAGGTACAGCATTTTTAGGTCCTGCTTCTTTGCAAGCGCCTCCATCAAATACACTTCCAAAACTTGATCTTGAAGCAGATAACGATGGTTTTCTTTTCATTTCTCCCCCTACATGGGGAGTAAACACAAATGGTGTTGTAGGATATGGTCGCGTCATTAAGTAGAAAAACAAGTGCAGTTGCATTCTTTTACTGGATTTGGGATGGATTAGATAGGACTATATTTACTGGAATGAAGTTTTCATTTCCTGCAAGATTTGTAAGTCCTTTTGGATTTTTGGGAATGCTAACCTTTATCACATTTGTAATTTTGGGCATCTCAGGAGCACTGTTGATGTTTTACTACGAACCAATAATTACTCGAGCATGGGACAGTGTCCAATTTATAAACGATGACGTACCGTTTGGCTTTCATATTAGGAATATCCACTATCATGGCTCAAACGCAATGGTACTCTTGGCAATATTACACATGTATTATCAATACTTTAGTGGAAGATACAAGATTAGAAATGAAGTCCTATGGGTAACAGGCGTCATACTAGGAACAGTAACAATTCTTGAAGCATTTACAGGATATGACATAATCTTTAGTGAAAGAGCAGAATTAGCTATAAGCATTGCTGCATCGTTGACAAACTCTATGCCAGTTGTTGGTCCAACAATACGTGATGCCATGTTTGGTAGTGGATTTCATGACTTTGTTCTCAGATTTTACGCTCAACATGTGTTTATTTTGCCACTGGTTATGTTAGGCCTAATGGCAGTTCACATGCCACGGTTTTTGGTTTTTGATGTTCCAATGGTAATGGCAATCTCAGGTGCAATTCTCATAACTGGAGGTGTTTTTCCAATTGATCTAGGATTCAAGTTTGAACCTACCGTACCTCCCGGTATCACAGTGCCAGAGTGGTATCTTACAGGATTATACTCATTTCTTAGAACACAATACGACAAATTTGTAACCGGCGTTCTTTGGCCTGGACTATTTATTTTGTCATTATTGCTAATTCCTTTCATAGATAGATACAAAAAATTCTCATGGAAGGATAGGCCAATAATAACTGCATTTGGAATAACGGGAATCTCGCAAATCATGGTAACCACATACTGGGGATTCTACATCCCGCCAGATACAACACTGCCTCTAGTTGAACGACTAGTCATAGATCCTGTGTTTCTTTATCTTGTCATGATTTTATTGGTACCGCTAAGCTTTGGCTTTAGCTATATGATGATAAAACTTGCACAAGAAGCCGAAAGAAAGGCAAAGATTGCAAAAGAGAAAGGACCAAAAAAGGTTGCAGAAATCAATCTTTCACAAAAGTGGATAAACTGGGTAATCGTTGCATTGATTGGATTTCTGGTATTTCTCAACATTGCAGCCTACAATGCAGCTCTTACAGGAATGAAGAACATATCGCTTTTCTTAACAGGACTAGTTCTAATCGTATTTGCAGGATTGTTCCATGTTTACCGATATGGAATGAATGAAGCAAAGAAACCTATTCCTCCACAGCCAACAATTTCAAGAGAAAAACCAAAAACAATAGAGGAAAAGCCAACCACTAGCGGTATGCTTCCACCAAAAACTTCTGGTGAAGATAAAACAACTAAAATTCAACAAGAAACTGTAACACCACAAATCAAAGCAGATTCAGTAAATTTTGAAATAAACACTGAACGAACTATTGGCACATCTGATCTCACAAAATCATAAAACTGGAACAAAAATTATTTCTAAAAATTTAACAAGCTTTATAAGACTTTTAAAAAGCAACAAAACTCGTTGAGTAAACCAACCTCCAGTCATGCTTATGGTATTGGAATAATTACTATTATTGTCGGTATTTCTGCTGGTCTCGTTTATTATCAAATGTTTTATCTGCCAGAATCATTAGCAAAGCCCTCTGTATCTGAAGAAATTCTAGAGCCTCTCCAAGAAAAAATCATAGAAATTATACTTGGTTCTGCAGATCCTAACCAACAAGATAACTATGTTCCAAAGCTTGTTAATATTCAACTAGGCATAGACAACAAAATAATCTGGAAAAATACAGATAATACTGCTCACACAGTTACACCTGACCATCGTACAGAGGATTCCTACAGTGGCGATTTTGGCTCACTGGGGGTTATAAAACCAGGAGACACTTATGAGTTCTTATTTACTGAACCAAACGTGATTCCATATCATTGTGAACCTCATCCATGGATGAAAGGAACACTTGAAATTACAAAACAAAGATTCTAAGCTGAGAATTTAGCAAATACAATATCATTTTCAATTTCTTTATGCTGCTCAATAATGGATACTCGAAATTTTACATCATGTTTTTCTTTTGGTTCAAATTCAATAGTTGCAGTAAATTCTGCTTTGTTATCTGGCATATTGTCTTTGTTTATAAATAACCTTGAAACGCTTTGAGAAATTTTTTTTCCATTATATGATCTATATACTACAAGCTCATTTGAGCCAAGTATCTGTGTATTAATTACAACACCATCATATCTGCCTGGATAATTAACTATGATGCATCCCTTTACTTCAGAATGTGGTCGAATAATTGTATTATCTAATTTTAATTCAATATCTTTCAACATCTATGAAATTACTACTGAAAATAATAATTTATTTGATGGCGGGCCCGAAGGGCTTCGATCCCTTGACCACTGGATTAGAAGTCCAGCACTCTATCCATGCTGAGCTACAGGCCCAAGACTTTGGCAAATATTTACCATATTAAGGGTTTACAACCATTTTTTTTGATTTAGTTCACGTTCCAATTTAAAAAGAAATTGTTGTGAATAACCAGCATGTGGACCAAAATATTTTACAATTTCCTCGTGAAGATTTTCATATCTTTTTTCTGTAAGTGTTTTCATATCTAACTCAAATTTATCTGAATAATATTTTCGTAAAACGCGTAACATCCATCTATCTAAGGGAAATGAATCAAGTTTTTCAAGTGAAAATAAAAGAATACAATCAGCAACCTTGTTGCCAATACCAAAAACCTTCAAAAGAGATTCCTTTGCTGCATGATAATTTGATTTTTTTAAAGAATCAAAGTCAATTTCTCCTGACATGACTATTTCTGCTGCCTTTTTAACGGCAAATGTTCTATAACCCAAGCCACAACTTTGTAATTCATGTTTTTCAGCAGTTGCAATTTTTTTGGGATCTGGAAACAAGTAAAAATAATTTTTGTTAAAGCTAATTTTTGGTCCAAACTTTTTACAAATTTTTTGTAGCATATTTTTTATATTTTGAATACTTGAATTAGCTGATATAATAAACGAGATGTAGCATTGAAAGGGATCTTGGCGTAATAATCTCAATCCTGGAAACTGCTTAACTGCAGAGCTTACAATATGATCCTTGGTTATATCACAAAGAATCTTTTCAAAATCATCACCACCTCTAAAAAAATCATACGATTTTTTTCTGTATGAAAAAATTTCACAATTAGATGATACTGCTAACACATCATTTCCATTTACCCCATACCATGTTTTACCATGTTTTTCCCAAAGAAAGACTTGACCGCTGTTTATTGTATCATCTACATTTATCGGATATGTTTGTTTTAACATCTTAGACAGTTATTATTTCGCCTAGGCGGGGAGGATAAGCGTCAAGGCCAAATTTTTCATGAATTTCTGATGCAAACTTGGTACATGAATCCTCATCGCCATGAACAGTTAAAACTTTAGGATTTCCTTTAACATTTTTTATCAGTTCAAAAAGATCATTTCTGTCAGCATGGCCTGAAAATTCAAATTGTCTAACTTCAGCTGCAACTTTCATATGACGCCCACGGGTTTCTATTTTTCCAGTTTCTAAAAGTTTTCTCCCTGGAGTTCCTTCACTTTGATATGAAACTAGTGCTATTCCATTTTTACTATCAAATGCAAGTTGTTGTAAATAATAAACTGCATTTCCTCCCACTAACATTCCTGCAGGAGAAATCACTACACAGGGTTCAGAAAGGGCTCTTCTTCTTTCTTGTTCATTATTTATTAAAACTGCACTGTTTATAGCATCTGCAAAAACTTTTGGTTCTTTGAGATACTCTTGATATCGAAACATTATTTCATTTACTTTCAATGCCATGCCGTCCATTACAACTTTATGTTTAAAATTTCCACTTTTTAGTACACATGCAATTTCTTGAGAGCGTTCAACAGAAAATGATGGTATGAACAAAACTCCCTTTCTATCGATAACTTCGTTTGCAAAATCGATTAATCCTTGTTCTGATTCGCTTCTTGGCATTTGCTTGGTTTGTGAATACGTACTTTCCGTAATCATAACATCGACTTCCCCAAAATCTAGATCTGCTTTATTTAGTAATCTAGAGCCTCGCAGATTAATATCACCAGTATAAAAAAGCCGTTTTTTTTCTGATTCTACTAAAACTGTACTACCTCCTATCACATGTCCAGAATCACGTAACTCAAATGAGGAATTTCCCCTAACGATCTTTTCTTTATATCCAATTTCTTTAGAATGATGCATCATCTTGTTTAGCTCAGGAATGTCAAAAGGATGCATACTTTTTTCAATTTTTAGCATATCTTCGATAAGCAGATGGCTTAGTTCAAGCGTAGGAGGAGTTGCATATACATTACATCGACCACTCACAAATAATGAGGGTACAAATCCTGAATGATCAAGGTGTGCATGAGTTATAATCACTGAATCGATATCTTTTGGCTTTACATGCTGAGGATATTGCGGTGGATCACCACGTCTGCCAAAGAACACTCCATAATCTAAAAGAAAATTTGCTCTATCACAATTTACAAGGAAACCCGATCTACCAACTTCATGAGCTGCACCAAGAACATTAATTTTCAAGTAGACAAATTTTATAGAGTCTACCTTAATACCTTGTCAAAATTCAATGGATCATTCCGTTATAACCATAATCTACAAAAGCTTTAATTAGTGCTAGCTAAGATCCGATCCACATGGGAAGAAGCTTCCAAGATTGGTTGAGAACACAAGACCAGTCAGTCGTTGCTAAAGTTCGTGCAGGCGATGAATCAAACAAACCACTTCTGAACCAGATCAATTGGATATGGGTTGCTAATCTTATGAATAAAAGAGCTGATCTTAATCCAACATCTGCAGAGCTGCTCGACTGGGTAACCTCTGGTCAAATAGACGCAATGAGAAAGTAAAACGTGAATAACACCTTATTCTTTTTTGTTTTTTAATTAAATTAAATTTTGATTAGTCATACCTAATAATTTTAGGTCAATCGATCACAATTTCCTATAACTCTGTTATGGAATTCAATCATGGTTTAAATAGCAACTTACAATGATTAAATTTAGTGAAATAAATGCCAATAGCAATTCTACCAGACGTAGATGAACAAAGATGTATAGGATGCGCACTATGCGTAGAAATCTGTACTTCTCTTGGCCCAGACGTACTTCGTGTAAAACCAGTTGAAGGCTGGAAAAGAGGTAAGGCATTTGTCTTTTATCCTGAAAGATGCATCTCAGACGGAGCATGCATTGGAGTTTGTCCAACAAAATCAATTTTCTGGATGAGACCAATGAATTACACTGCAGGTCAACCAGTACCACTTCACAAGAACGGAGTATTCGTAAAAGGCTGGGCAGAAGACGCCGGACTGTAAAACCGGTTTCTTTTCGAATTTTTTCTTATTTTTCAATTAAGATTTCTGATTTTAATTTTACTAGAAAGTGATTTTACAAAAAACTGAATAAACTTGTCATTTTTTTTGCAATGAATTGTTGTGAATCGGTTCTTTGCAAAAAAAACACACCATGTTTTTTCAAAAATATGAAAATCTTCGGGCCTAAATTCTGTTCTTGTCAACACATAATGTGAAGCTGGATAGATATCTGAAATCTCAAACGGAATAATTCCAAGAAAAGGATTGTAGTAACAAAACTGTACAGACTCATGTTCAAATTTCTTTTTTAGTTTAGCATATTCTTGTGATAGATAAGCTGGTTTTATAGTTGGTTCTGATGAAATAACTAGAGTTTTTTTCTTTGTTCTAAATTTGCGGACAATATTGTGGTAAGAAGTAACTTCTGGTCTGAACTGATCCTCTTTTGCAAATAGAAATACTGCTTTATTTTTAAACCGAGGCGTAGTTTTAGCAAAATATGTAGAATTATTCGTAAAAACTTCTCGACACTCAAAAAGCCTTGGGTGAGCACGGATCTTTTTATTAATATACTCCCATAATCTCCCCTCAAAAATGGCTTCCTTGACTCTTTCTACCTCTGATTTTATGGCATAGAGATTGTGAAGTGCGATTTTGTCTATTTGTTGTTCTTTTTTCATAGAAACAAGTTCTTCTGGAGTAAATTTTGAGCAAACCTCGCAAGTACATGAAAAATAAGATATTTTAGATATGTGCGTGGTCTTATCTTCTGATATGTATCTGCCTTCTCTTGCGTATAGTATGTATGATGCAGAATCAAAAGTATCGCATCCTAATGCTATTGCAAGTGGAATCGTAAGTGGATGCCCTGCTCCAAATAAATGCAGTGGCAATGAAAGTGGCATATTTTTTTTTGCAGTAATTATCATATCTGCAAGCAATCTGTAATTGTATGATTCCATAAATTCTACTGGGCTTCCAAGCGCTAGCATCTCAAACCCATAGTCAACAAGTGCTGCTGTAGATTTTTTTACAAGATCAAAATGCTCGCTACCTTGAATTGGTCCAACCCAAATTTGTCCATTGTCGGATCTTTCTTCAATTGCTTTTTTTGCCGCCTTTAATGTCTGTTCAACAAAAGCACTTGCTTTATTTTTTTGTAGACCAAATCCTGTTGGTTTGTCCAAAGGAATTGCAATATCGGAACCAATCTTAGTTTCAAAATCAGCAATATCAAATGGAGAGGCATCAACATCTCCATACTCTAATACTTGGTATCCACCAGAATCTGTCATTATCGCGCTATCAAATTTTATTATGTCATGGATTCCACGCTTTATTGCGTCTTCTCCATAATGGTTCTTTGTGATAAACGCATTAGTAATTACAAGATCAAAACCAATTTCACGTATCTTTGATGTATCTATTGATTGTCTTACAGGATGTATCACAGGGACATAGGCAGGTGTTTCAATTTTGCCATGATTTGTGTGTAGTATTCCAATTCTTCCCGCAAGATCGCTTTTTATAATTTCAAACAAACTTATACCCTAATACGTAAAGAATTTTTTTAAATCGTTTTTGTTTACAACTAGAGTTAGCCAGTCAACGCTATCTCTCTTAAAATTATTTTCAAAAATTGATTGTATTTTTTTTACAATCGCAGCAGGTAGTTTTTTTGTAGTATCAATTTGATATACCTTGTTTTCGCCAAATTTCTTAATTGAATCATACGCTATAACCCCCAAAATTTCACTATCCAAGTTTTCTATCATTTTCTGGCGAGTATATTTTCTTTCTTTATATATTGAAATAAGATTGTATGGATTTTTTCTTAATACTATTACAGCTTTAACCTGCGATTTTGTTAGAACGTAGGGTGCTAGATGGCCTACAATAAGCGATTTCTTTGTTAATCTTTTTTTAATAACGGTTTTCAATTTTTTAGCATCTATATCTATAGTACCAGATTTTTTTTTGATATTCAATGATTTAAGTGCAATTTTATTAATATCAAAAATTTCATAATTGAATTTTTTTGCCAATATCTTTGCTACTGTGTGTTTTCCAACCCCTGGATTTCCTGTTATTACTAGATACATGAAATAACAACCAGCAAAGCAGATTAAACAATTTCTGCAATACTAATAAGTACAAATTAGATTAGCTCGTCATGCAAATTGGCCTTTTAGGTAAGACAAATGTTGGCAAGTCAACATTTTTTTCTGCGGCAACAGAAACCATAGTCCAAATCGGAAATTATCCATTCACTACAATAGAACCAAACATTGGAATTGCTTATGTACATACAGATTGCGCTTGTAAGTTTTTTGGCATTTCTCACAAAAATCCTTTATGTCTGAAAGGAACCCGTTTGATTCCAGTAAAACTAGTTGATATTGCAGGACTAGTTCCAGGCGCACATGAAGGAAAAGGATTAGGCAATCAATTCTTAGATGATTCAAGGCAAGCCGAAGTATTAATTCATGTAGTAGACATTTCAGGTTCAACGGATATTCAAGGTCAACCAGTTCCTGTAGGTACACACAATCCACTTGAAGACATAGAATTTGTTGAAAGCGAGTTTGATCACTGGTTTAAACAAATTTTAGAACGAGAATGGCAAAAATTAACAAAGGAAATAGAACAAAAAACTACAAAACTTGTTGATGGCATTGCAAAACGCTTTAGCGGTTTAGGCATTAAAGACTATGAAATTAGTGCTGTGTTGCAAAATTTGGATTTATTGAGTAAAAAAACATCAGACTGGACTGATTTAGACCTTGATAATTTTGTTAAAGCATTACGTAAAAAAACAAAACCTATGATGATTGCTGCAAACAAAGCAGATCTCTGCAAGGATTTATCAATTTTAGATAATATTAAAGAAAAAGCTATAGCATGTAGTGCAGAAGCAGAATTACTTTTAAAAAAAGCAACAAAAGCGGGATTAATCACTTACATACCTGGCAATAATAAATTTGCAAAAAATGAAAACATCAAAATTACAGATGAACAACAAAAAGCACTTGATGTTGTAAAAACTATTTTAGAAAAAATAAAATCAACAGGAATTCAAACTATACTAAATACTGTTGTCTTTGAAACTCTAAAACAAATAGTTGTGTATCCAGTAGAAGATGAAACAAAACTATCAAATAAAAACGGAGAAATACTTCCTGATGCAAAACTGTTACCTGTAAACTCGACTACAAAAGATCTTGCAAGCTCAATCCACAAAGACCTTGAAAAAGGGTTTTTGTATGCAATTGATGTTAAAACAAAACAACGAATTGGCTCAGATCACACACTAAAAAATGGCGATGTAATTAAAATAGTGTCAAGCTTGAGTAGAGGATAGTATGTTGTGTTTAGGAATTGAGAGTACCGCCCACACCTTTGCTTGTGCAGTGGTAGAAAAAACTGGAAAAATACATTCTGATATAAGAAAAATTTACAGGCCTCCAGAAGGCGAGGGTATTCATCCACGTGAAGCATCAAGACATCACATAGAAAACTCTGCAAGTGTGCTTACAGAATGTCTACAAAATGCCAATATTAGGATAAAAGATTTAGGCATTATTGCTTACGCTGCAGGTCCTGGGCTAGGACCATGCCTTAGAGTTGGGGCAGTAGTAGCCCGTTCTCTATCATCATATTATGACATACCACTATATCCAGTGCATCACGCAATAGGGCACATTGATCTTGGAAAATTGCTGACTGGAGCAAAAGATCCCCTCGTATTACTTGTTTCAGGTGGTCACACAATGCTTCTTGCATTTATGAAAGGAAAGTGGCGTGTGTTTGGAGAAACTCTAGATATCACTTTAGGCCAGCTCTTGGATCAATTTGGAAGATCAATTGGTTTTGCGTCTCCATGTGGGAAAAACATAGAAGAGATGGCAACAAAAACTAGTACTTACATTCAACTGCCTTATGTTGTCAAAGGAAACGATGTTTCATTTTCAGGCCTCTTGTCTGCAACAAAATCTATTTCATCACAAAAAGAAAAGGCATGTTTTTCATTACAAGAAACTGCATTTGCAATGATTAGTGAGGCAACTGAACGAGCACTTTCATTTACAAAGAAAAAAGAACTCATGATAGTTGGAGGCGTTGCAGCAAACAAGTGCTTGTCAAATATGCTAAAAAGTATATGCAAAAGGCAAAACTGTAAATTTTATGTTGTACCGCAACAGTTTGCTGGCGATTGCGGCCCACAGATAGCATGGACCGGCATTTTGGAAGCAACTGCTAAAAAAGGCGCAACACTTGAAAACGCGTTTGTTAGACAATCATGGAGACTAGATACAGTAAATATAGACTATTGACTTTTGTATTGCTCTAGCGTATCTTGTAGTGTCTCAAGCCAGCTTCCATTGCTAAAAACACCAAACTTATAGGATCTTTCTCCCTCTTTTGTCTTAACTTTGATGCAGACTTTTTTTATGAATCTGCCTTCTTTCCATACTTCAGCAACATCACTAAGCGGAGCATCTAATACGGTTTCGCCAATTTTTTTTGAAAAATCTGCTATTCTTCCTTGCGTTTTGTCAAATGCTATTCGTTTGTTAGTTAAAGTTAGAATGCCTGAGCCAAGCATGTCTTCATTACAGTCTTCTTGGCGTATTTTTTTTTCAGAATCTTCCATAATTAGCTTTTAATCTGTACATGTTAGGTTATAATTTTAATGAAATTGATAAAAAAAGGGGCGGAAGGAGACCTATATTTAACCATCTGGAACAAGCAAAAATCAATACTAAAAATTAGAAAGAAAAAATCATATCGAAATCCATTGCTTGATGAAAAAATAAGAAGGCAAAGAACCGTCAGAGAAGCCCAAATAATAGCTGAAGCAAAATCCTTTGGAATAGATACTCCTTTGATTTATCTTGTTGATATCGAAAATTGTACTATACTGATGCAGCATATTGAGGGAACCTTGGTTCGTGACTTGCCAGATTCAAAACTAGTCCAATGTTGTAAAAAAATTGGATACATAGTTGGAACCTTACACAAAAACGGCATAATGCATGGTGATTTGACAACATCAAATTTTATTTTATCAAAAAACAAACTAGTTACAATTGATTTTGGACTTGCAAACAAAACAAACAAAGCTAGCGATTACGCAATTGATCTTAGATTACTAAAAGAAATTCTTAACAGCGCTCACGTTCACATTATGCGAAAAGCATGGACAAGTTTTTTGTCTGGATATAAAGCAATAGTTGGACCTGCAAGATTAGCTCAGGTTACAAATCTAGTTTCTGTTATAGAAAGCAGAGGTCGATATGCAACAGTTGTATGATGTATTATTTGTATCATCAAATAAAAACAAGTATCAAGAAGCAAGTGCAATTCTTGCTGAATTTGGAATAAAACTTGGGTTTTTTAATTGTAAATTATCTGAAATACAAAGTGATTCTATAAGAAAAATTGCATCACACAAAGCAATTTACGCATTTAGTCAATGCAAAAAACCAGTAATTGTAGAAGATGATGGCTTGTTTATTGATTCACTAAGTAGATTTCCAGGACCATTTTCATCATATGTATTCAAAACAATTGGAAATAAAGGAATTTTACAACTTGTAAATACAAAAAGAAATGCTAATTTTCAATCAGTGATCGCTTATTGTGATAAAAAGCAGGTAGTCTTGTTTGCTGCAAAGGTAACAGGAAAAGTCTCAAAAAAAATACATGGCAAAGGATGGGGATATGATCCAATCTTTATTCCACATGGACAAAAAATGACCTATGCCTTGTTAAAAAACAAAAATGAACTTTCACACAGATATCTTGCTTTGAGAAAATTTGCTAAATGGTTTGTGCGTAGGCAGCAATCCATCTATCTATGAATCTTTTTGTATTTTGTAAAACAACAATTCTTGAGATCTGACTTTCGTCCATCACAGAAAATATGCCACTTTGAACAGCCAGATCATTTGCAAAGTGTCTAACCTCATCCATACTAAGCATATCTTCACGTTCAAGCCTATTTCTTGAGCGTCCAATATGCATGTATGACTTGATCTCAATAAAGTGAGCATTTGCACGATTTATCATAGAAGCAAAGGCTGGGATCATCTCATTACTATCATTGTAATCGCGAATTAGAGTAATTCGAATGACTGTTCGTGTATCAAGGCTTGAAAGCATATCAAGTGATTTGTTCCATCTTTCCCACGAGTCCTTGTATCTTGGTCTGTTTATTCTCATAAAAGAATCATAATCTGCAGCATTAGTTGAAAGATAAATCTGAGTTGGCAATGCATCTTCATCCTGTAGTCGTTGGATCATTTCAGGCTCTTGACCATTAGTTACAAGAAAGACGGATTTTGTTTGAGAAAGTGATTTTAGATATTTTATCAGCTCTGGCAATTTTGGATACATTGTCGGCTCACCTGAAAGCGAAATTGCATAGTGGCTTGGCAGCAATGACTCATCTAGCTTTTGCTTGTCTTGTTTCGGATCACCATAATGTCCCACAATCAACTTTTTTCTTTCCTCCATCAGTTTTGTAACAATTTCTCGTGGCTCAGCTACTTTGTCTGGCTCCATCTTTAGCGAATCATAAAACTCCATTGGTCTCCAGCAGTAAATGCATCTGTTTTCACAAAACATACCAGCTGGGGAAAACTCCATGCAACGATGTGTCGAGATTCCATAAAACTTGTGTTTATAGCAGTTACCTTCATTTTTAAAGGATTTTTTTGTCCAATGACACAGCTCTACTGTAGAGTGATCTGCAACTCCGTACTTTGCCTTTTTTAGTTGTGCAATAATTTTTGGCCTAATCTGAATTAACTCATTTTCTTCTACAGTCTCACCTGAACAACTCATATCCAGCTATTTTGGATAGAAATGAAATTAATATGTTATACTATGATTATGTGGTAAGCCATCCAAGTCTGCGGAAATACAAAAGCATTAACACTGTTGGAATTACCGATGCTAGTATAACAAATATCAAAGTTGTATATGGGCCGATCTGGAGCCATGTTCCTGTCTCAAGACCGCCTGGCAAGTTTATGTTCATCCCATAAAACTGGCTGACAACTGTGGCAGGTATCGAAAGTGTAAACAAAATAGTTAATGCTGCCAAGATTTTGTTTGATTTTTCGGTGCTTAGCATAAAGTCTGTATCTTTGTAAATTTCCATAGTTTCCTTTGACTCTTCAAGTGTTTCAATTACCTTGTCAACATGGTCTATTACATCATCAAAATATAGTACAAGGTGTTCTTCTGTAGTTTCAAACCTTTGCACATGTTTTCCTGTTTCCAAAATCAGTTTTTTTAGTGGAACTACGATTCGCCTTAACGCGGTAATCTCTCTTCTTAAAAGTGAGATTTGCCTAGCTGCTGATCTATGCTCATCAAAAACAATATCTTCGATATCATCAAGGTTTCCTAGTATTTTTCTGACCATGTGAAGCAAATCATCTACTAGAATATCGATTATCTCATGAAGTAGAAAACTTGCAGACCTTCCCATGAGACGCTGTCTTCTATACGGATCTATATTTTCTTTGCAAACCCGAACCATATCAACAAGAGGTTTGAGGTCGCCTTGGTGTATTGTTACGAGATAGTTGTTTCCCATAAAGACAGAAAGCTGTCTAAACTTTGGAGCTCCCTTTGCATCAAGAGGTGGGAAGTGCAGCATCAAAAATATGTGATCATCATAAGCGTCAAGTTTTGGTAATTCGAACTTTGTCATACAGTCTTCGACATTTAATGAATTCAAATGATACTTTTGTGCAAGCTCTTCTACATCTTTACGATCAGGATTTTGCAGATCAATCCATGAAAACTTGTCGCCTTCAATAACTTCGATTTGATGTTTAGAGATATCACTTTCAAGTTTCTTTACTGGTCTTAGTTTGCTTGTAAGAAAGTCCGTTTTCATTTCAAGCTCTTTGATTTTTTATACAAATTTAAAGGTGATTAATAATTCTTCTAACAACTTAGTTATTTTCTAGACTGTGTTTATTTGTTTTATTTCCAAGGTATTAGATAATTTACGCCAACCCAAACTATTGCTACAGCAATTGCCATTCCAACAAACCAGCCTTTTCCTTTCATGATTCTAATCTGGTTTTGGTAATAATAAAAGGTTAGTTTCGTCTCCAGATTTGAAAATTAGCTAAGATTAATACTGGAAGCAATTCAATTTGTTTTTGCTGGCCTTCGTAGTATAGTGGTAGTATAGGGGACTGTGGATCCCCGGGCAGGAGTTCGATTCCCCTCGAAGGCCCATTCTACAATTCAGATGTGTTTTTAGTACTTTTTCCTGACAAACTTCTTTATTTTTAGCAACAGACATACATACATTTTTAAACCAACCACTTAACTTCCAGTCAAATGGAAAAACAGATTCGTAATTGTATCAAGTTCCCATTTTACAAAGGGGAACTTGTAGTTGTTTGATTCTATAGTATATTTTGTTACAAGTGCATCGATTACAGTTGTTGGATACGTAATGTATCACTATTTCAGGCATCCACTAAAGTATATTTTTAGAGTAAAGCAGATCTGAGTTTTTAAAAAATACCATACTTGCTTGATTCCATCTCTTCTTTTATTGCAAGCTTTATCTTTAGATTTTTTTTCTCAATTTTACTGGCAAGCCACGTGAGGAACTTTTTTTCCAAACCCTTTCCCTTTAGCTTATCAAAATCAGACCCCATTTGCTCGGCTAGCTTTTGTACGAGGTTCTTGTTTACACATACAACATAAAAGTGCCAGCCAAATGCAAATTCTGAGTCTGTTATGATAAAGCCATCCTCGCCATGGACCATCTCCTCTAGCAAAGATAAAGTTGATTTTATCTCCCTGCTGGTCTTGTCATAGTCTATTGCAGATACGTTGATGTTGATTCGTTCCTCCACATAATAACTGAGGCTAATTCGCAATAAAAATATGACTTATTTTAAAAGATGTTCAACTTCGATATTGAAAAAATTGCGTAGTATTCCAATATAGTTTTTTATTGCAGGTGGCATCTTTCCGCCACAGGCAATTCCAAGATTTTTAGCATTTATCCAAATTACAAGGGACTGTATTATGGTCAAAAATCTGTCATTTTCTGACTGGGGTATGCTGATTGCCTTTGTATAGCGCTCTGCATATTCCCAAGCTGTTACAAAATCAATGCATCTTTTATCAAACACTGCAAGCAGCTGTTCTTGTAGATCTTTTGCCTCCCTAAATGGTACCTCGTTTATGATATATGGAAAATTTACCTTGTCTGGAAGAAATCCTGGCAAAGGCCCCCAAATTGTAATTATCTTGCAGCCTTTTTTTAATTGCTTGAATTTTTCAATCATTTTTTCAATAATTTTCTCATCTGTAAACCAAAACAAAATTACAGTTGCATCATCAAATCTAGAATCAAGAACATCTTCATTTATCAAATAAGTGTTTTGAATTTTTTTGTCATGTAATGTTTTTTTTGCAAATGTGATCTTTTCTCGATCTATATCTATACCAACTGATTTTTTTACATCAAACTCTTCTTTTGCAATAAAGACTCCAGCACCATCACCACATCCAAGGTGATAAAAGACATCATTTTCATTTAGTTTAACAAACTTGAAAATGTCTAAAAATGCATGTCTTGGAAGCTGAACATCGTCTCCTGAAATTATCTTTTGTGGAAGAGACTGGAGATATTCTTCGATTTTCAATATCGGAAACTAATGATTCTGGAAATTTATTCTCTTATGCTCTCAAGTGTAGAAACTGCCTGCCATAAAGTAACTCTCACATAAGATGGCATGTTGGGATCCTGCGTGATATCATCTAGCTGGCTTATTGCGTTTGCTGCCCTAACGGATATTGGAAATTGTTCATTTTTTAATTCATTTACTAGATCTGAAATGCTTTTTCTGATGTTTTTTGGAGTAGATGGATTTGATGCAATATGGTTCAACGTTTCAAGTGCAGTATTAAACGACCCTTCATTTTGAGATTTTTTACTTGACATCATATCACCCACTCTAATTTTCTCTTGTCTAGACCTCTACAAAGATATTGTCTGACTCCACTGATACATTATATGACTTTAAATTGTTTATTTTTGCAGGAAATTTTTCAAGATTGCCACTTTTACAATCAAATTGGGCACCATGCCAGCCGCAGGTAACTATATTGCCATCAAGTGTGCCTTCTGAAAGGCTTGCGCCTGCATGGGTACAGGTATCATCCATCGCATAATATTTTCCACCTATATTTACAACAAGAATTTCTCTTCCATCTACTGCTGCTTTGTGTAGAGTACCTAGTGCAACATCTGAGGTCTTGGCAACAATTACCTTTCCCATAAGGGATTTCGTTAAATTATTCTTAATAATTTTTCTTATTCAATAATACGAGCCTGAATAACCTCAACCTTTTTGTAAGATTTGGTTGTTTTTGCCTCCGTGCAAACAAATCTGCCAACTCTTTCCTCATATCTTGATTCTGTTTATCTGGTCTCTCACAGCAAAAATACTGTTAATGCATACAGAATTGGCTTAGATCATTTTTCAAAATTCATAGCACAAAGATATTAGTGCACAGACACTGAGCTTGTTGCTCGTATTAGAAATGGAGATCTTGATGTATACAAAATCATAAGCCTTTTTGTAGTGTCGTAAAAGATCATTTATTGATGCTCTTTCGATTTTTGTCAAGAGCTAAATCTTGCCCAATCTAAACAAAAACCTTTACATGATCATAACATATTTTCCACTTGAAATCGGGAAGATCATTTTAATTGGTAATCAATAAACCCGTTTGATTCGTAATCCTAGTGAAGATTACGCAAAAAATGAAACCCTATCATAAGTCTATCAAATATTTCTGTTTATTTTAAAAAATATAAAATTTGATTAATTATTTACTTGTTTTGATTTAATTATATACTT